>ENA-OXVJ01000019-OXVJ01000019.1-human-gut-metagenome-genome-assembly--contig:-NODE-19-length-86784-cov-18.568899_pt1 | contig 86784 bp, 80 predicted proteins | sample MGYA00249248_ERZ652692 | MGnify/ENA primary metagenome ERZ652692 (study PRJEB26925, sample SAMN05826544) | human gut metagenome | biome: ENVO:2100002; feature: ENVO:00000062; material: ENVO:00002003... | reverse complement strand
ATCTACACAAGGAGTATCGTCGGCAGCGTCAGATGTGTATAAGAGACAGGCATGAACACCTCGCGCGGGCTGCGCACCAGCATTACCGTGGCCGCCAGCCGCGGCACGGCCGGAGCCGTCCCTGCGGCGCAGAACCCCTCGTAGGCGCGGGCCAGCTGCTCGCTCATCGGCACTTCGAGCATCTCGCCCGACCTCCACGCGTTCATAGCCCCGCCTCCTTGCGCATGCATACCATCCAGCTCGGTTCGCCCCTTCCGCGCGACGCGCGGAAGGAGTTTTCCTCATGGTATCACCGCGACAGAGCCAGCGCGTCGGACAACAGCTCGGCGATGTCCCGTACCGGCAGGGCATCGTCCTGGGACGCCAGGCCGTCTTCCAGCATGGACAGGCAGAACGGGCAGGCGGTGGCCACGGCGTCCGCACCGGTGTCGCGCGCCTGCTCGGCGCGCAGGACGTTCATGCGCCGCCCCTCGCGCTCCTCGAGCCACATGCGCCCGCCGCCCGCGCCGCAGCAGAAGCTCTTCTCGCGCGTCCGCTCCATCTCCACCACCTGGGCGCCGCACGCCTTCACCACCGCACGCGGCTCGTCGTACACGTCGGCGTAGCGTCCCAGGTAGCACGAGTCGTGGTACGTGACGCGCTCGAACGCCGCCTGCGCGCCCGCCCGCTCCGCGCCCGGCAGCCTCCCTTCGGCCACGAGCCTCTCGAGCAGCTGCGCGTGCCGCACCACTTCGAACCGGCCGCCAAGCTGCGGGTAATCGCGCTCCAGCGCCTGGGCGCAGTGCGGGCACTGCACGATGATCTTCTTCGCGCCGTAGGCGTTCAGCGTCTCGATGTTCTCGGTGGCAAGCTGGTAGTACAGAAACTCGTTGCCCATGCGCCGCGCCGCGTCGCCGCAGCACTTCTCCTCCGGGCCGATGACGGCGAAGTCCACGCCCGCATGCCTCAGCAGCGCCACGAGGGCGCGCGACACCTTGCGGTTGCGCGCGTCGTACGCTCCCGAGCAGCCAGGCCAGTACACGTACTCCGCCTGCGGACGGTCGGCCAGCGTGGGCACGTCGAGCCCCTCCGCCCATGCCATGCGGCTCTGCCACCCCAAGCCCCACGGGTTGCCGTTCGTCTCGAGGTTGCGGAAGGCCGCCTTAGCCTCCGACGGGAACGCGCTTTCCATCGACACCTGGTAGGTGCGCATGCCCACCACCTTCGGCACGTGCTCCAGCAGCGCCGGGCACGCCTCCATGCACGCGCCGCACGTAGTGCACGACCACAGCGCCTCGGGCGCGACCACGTCGCCCACGAGCGCCTTGTCCAGCACGGCCCGCTGCTCCTCGGTCGGCTCGAACGCTTCGCCCGCCGCTTCGGCCCGACGCTCGGCGCGCACGAGCGGCCCGCGCTCCCCCAGATGGGCGTCGAGCGCCTGCATCAGGTCCTTCGGCGACAGCGGCTTGCCGCTTCCGTGCGCAGGGCACACCGTTTCGCAGCGGCCGCAGCGCACGCACGCCTCGGCGTCCAGCAGGTCCTTCCATGTGAAGTCCTCCAGCTTTCCCACGCCGAACTCTTCCAGCTCCTCGTCCTCGAGGTCGACGTAGGACAGCGTCCCCTTCGGCTCAAGCGGACGGCAGTACACGGTGGCCGGGACCAGCAGCACGTGCACGAGCTTCGAGTACATCCAGTACGCCAGGATCCCGAAGGCGATGGCCATATGGAACCACCATAGAACCTGGTGCGCCGTCGACACCTGGGCGGCGCTCAAGCCTGCGAACAGCGGCGCGAACAGATTGCCGATGGGCGACCACGCGGCCCACGGATCGTTCGTACCCACGATGCGCAGCCCCTCCACGACGAAGCCCGTGACGCCGATGACCAGCAGCCATGCCAGCACAACGATGTCGGCCGGCTTCGTCTCGAGCGACGGGTTCCTGCCGGCCGCCCGCCGCACGATGCAGGCGACCATCGCGATGCAGAACGCCAACCCCGCGATATCGGTGCCGAGCGCCAGCACGTACAGGTAGTAGTCGCCCTTGGCGATGTCGAGCCCCAGGTCCACCTGCACCGCATAGCTCGCCGTGGCCACCACCATGACGGCCATGCCCACGTACATCCCGAGGTGCGCGATGCCGACGCCCCGCTCCTTCACGACGGTGACCTGCAAGAGCGCGTCCACGAACGCGCCCTTCAAGCGCTCGAGCGGGCGATCGCCGCGCTCAAGCGGTCGGCCGATCTTCCACAGGCGGTAGCGCCGCCAGAAGAAGTACGCGGCGACGACCAGCACCAACAGGAAGCAGGGGTACACGAGCCACGACCCCTCGATGTTCCACAGCGCCTCGCGCGAAGGCGTCGCCGCATCCATGCTAGGACGCCTTGCCCGCGCGGAAGGCCTCGGTCAGAAGAGGCACCGCCTCGAACAGGTCGGCCACGATGCCGTAGTCGGCCACCTTGAAGATGTCGGCCTGCGGGTCGTTGTTCACGGCCACGATGCACTTCGACGCCGCCGCGCCCGCCATATGCTGGATGGAGCCCGAGATGCCGCAGGCTATGTAGAGCGAAGGCGCGACGGTCTTGCCCGTCTGTCCCACTTGGAACTGGATATCGGTCCAGCCCTCGTCCACCGCGGGGCGCGAAGCGCCTACGGCGGCGCCCAGCACGTCGGCCAGCTCCTCCACGAGCGCGAATCCCTCCGCGCCCTTCGTGCCGCGCCCGCCCGACACCACGATGTCGGCCTCGGTCAGCTCCACGCGGCCCGACGCCCGGCGCACCACGTCGGCCACCGTCTGGCGCACGTCGCCGAACCCGTCGACGTGCTGCATGAGCACCGGAGCCGTGCGACCCTCGACGGGCGCGTCCGGTTCGAACGCCTTCGGGCGCACGGTGACCACCATTGGCCGCGCATCGGCGGCGAACGCCACGTCCGCGAGCACCTTGCCCGAGTACGGCTCGCGCGTGAACACGAAGCCTTCCTGCGCGTCGGCCTCGATGCCCACCACGTCGGCGACGAAGCCGGTGCCCAGGCGCTGCGCGAGCACGGGAGCCACGTCGAGCCCGGTGGCTCCGTCGGCGAGCAGCAGCGCCTCGGGCTGCCGTTGCGTGATCAGCGTCTCCAGCGCTGCGGCGTAGGCGTCGGTGGTGTAGGGATCCAGCGCCGGATCGTCCAGCACGAGCACGGCGTCGGCTCCCGCCGCGCCGAGCGGGTCGAGATCGACCTCGCCCAGCCCGCTGCCCAGCACGACGGCCGACACGTCCCCTCCGGCCTCTTCCGCCATTCGGCGGGCGGCAGCCAACATCTCGAACGTCACGCGCGGAAACGTCCCGTGCTTCGGCTCCGCGTATACCCATACTTCTGCCATGGATGCTCTCCCTTCCCGTCCTACCAGACCTTGGCTTCGGTTTCCAGCAGCTCCACCGTGGCGGCCACCGCTTCGGCGACCGTCTCGCCTTCCACGATGCGACCGCCCTGGCGCGCGGGCTTGGGGCGGTAGCGCACCACGCGCGTGCGGCGCGCCCGAGGATCGACGAGCGCGTCCTCTATGCCGAGGTCGGCCAACGTCCATACGGTGACGGGCTTCTTCTTCGACTGCATGATGGCGCGCACATTGGGATAGCGAGGCTCGGCCAGCCCCTGCTGCGCCGTGATCACGGCCGGCAATGCAACGTCCACCACGGCCACCCCGTCGTCGATCTCGCGGGTGGCGTGCGCGACGCCCGCCGCAGGGTCGACGTCGAGCGCCGTGACCACCTGCACGCACGGCAGGCCGCGCAGTTCCGACAAGCGCGGCATCGTCTGCGCGCCCGCCGTGTCGGCCGACTTGCAGCCGCCCAGCACGAGATCGGCCGGCACGCGTTCCAGCGCGGCGGCCAGCACGCGCGCCTTGACGGCAGCGTCCGCCTCGGCGAGCGCCGCGTCGTCGACCAGGTAACCCGCCGACGCCCCCATCGACAGCGCATGGCGCACCGCCGGCACGGCCTCGTCGCCGCCGACGCACACGACGGACACGTCGCCGCCGTGCTCCTCCGCCAGCTGCACGGCCCGCTCCACGGCGAACTCGCTGTACGGGTCGATGACGAGCGTCTGCCCCTCCGTGAGCGCCCGCCCTTCGGCGTCGACGCCCACCTCCGCTTCGGTGTCGACGGTTTGCTTGATGCAGACTGCGATGTCCATAGCCGCTGCCCTCCTCGCTTTCGCGTGCGCCGCCCTGCGACGCCGCACTCCTCCTAGTATTCCTTCAGCACCGATTTCGCGATAAGCGAGCGCTGCACCTGGCTCGTGCCCTCGACGATGGTGAACGACTTCGCGTCGCGGTAGTAGCGCTCCACCGGATAATCCTTGCACAGGCCGTAGCCGCCGAATATCTGCACGGCCGTCTCAGCCGCTTTCACCGCCGCCTCCGAGCAGTACACCTTCGCCACCGACGCCGTCTTCATCATCGTCTGGATGTCGCCGCCGAACGCCGATGCCGCCTGGTCCAACAGCAAGCGGGACGCTTCCAGCGTGATCTCCATATCGGCCAGCATGAAGCGGATGGCCTGCAAGTCCGCGATATGCTTTCCGAACTGGATGCGCTCCTTCGCATAGGCGGCCGCGGCCGCGAGCGAGGCGGCCGTCACGCCGGTGGCCAGCGCCGCCACGGCCAAGCGGCCGCGGTTCAGCGTGTGGTGCGCGATGGCGAACCCGTCGCCCACCTCGCCCACCACGGCTTCGGGTCCCACGTGCATGTTCTCGAAGTACAGCTGGGAGGTCACTGAGCCGCGCAAGCCCATCTTGTCCTCCTTGCGGCCGATCACGAGGCCGGGCGTGTCGCGGTGCACGATGAAGCACGACGGCTTCGACTGCCCGTCCTCCACCACGCGCGCGAACACGGTGAACCAGTCGCCCACCGCTCCGTTCGTGATGAATATCTTGCCGCCGTTGATGGTGTAGCCATCGCCGTCGGGCAACGCCGTCGTGGAGATGGCGGAGATGTCCGAGCCGGCGTTCGGCTCGGTCAGCGCGAAGCAGATCTTCGCCTCGCCAGCCGCCAGCGCGGGAAGGATGGCACGTTGCTGCTCGGCGGATCCCGAGAACACGAGCGCGTCGGACCCGATGGCCGATATGAGGATCATGAGCGCCACGGCCGGCGATTCGCGCGCGATGCGCTCGATCACCTGCACCCAGCAGTGCATGCTCACTTCCACGCCGCCGTGCTCCTCGCCGTAGGCGAGCGCGAACAGCCCCTGCTCCACGAACAGCTCGTAGATGTCCTGGGGAAACTCGTCCTCTTCGTCGATGGCAGCCGCACGCTCGGCCACCACGTCGACGCACAGGTCGTCCACCATAGAAAGGATCATGCGTTCCTCTTGCGTCAGCTCGTACATGCAGCCCCTTCCCCGCGCGAAACGGCCGCCGCACCCGGAAGGGGCGGCGATCCATTCCTATTTCCTATTGATTCCCCTTTAAATAATAGGTTCCGTCTATCGCTTGCCTACGGTCAAAACGACCTCCCTGGGCATATAGACTGGTCAAACGAGTTTGTTTGTTGGCCTTCATGTCATCCAACTCGTCGATTTCGCAAGAACTCGACGGTTCATCACACCTGCGGAATTCAAAACCGCACACTCGCGGCAAAATAGCCGGTCAATCCGCGCCGACGCTGCTCTATGATCTTTACAGCAAGAAACCCCGCGCGAAGGAGCATCCCATGGCCGGATCGGTACGGCAGATCATAGAAGTCCCCTGCACCGTCGAGGCGCTCGAGCGCTCGGAGGCGCTTTCGCAGCTCGCACCCGAAGCGTTGACCGCGCTCGGCGCGGAATCGATCGACGGCGACGCCCTCGGCGTCGAGGCGGCGGCCCGCGTGGACGCCGCAATCGAGGCGTGCCTGGCGGCCTACGACCCTCGGGGCGTGTACAAGCTGTTCAACCCCGCCATCTGCACGCTGCCGCCCGAGTACTCGGAGCCGGCCATCAAGCTGGTGGGCACCATGATGATGTTCCACGGCCAAAGCGTCTACGAGCGCCTGCGCCGCGCTGCGCACTGCGCGCTCATGGCCGTGACCATCGGCCCCGACAACCCCGCCGCGCTGCCCGCCGACGCCGACGAGCTCGACCGCGCGCTGGCCGACGCCTGCGCCCGAGCGCTCGTGGAAAGCGCGGCCGACCACGTGAACGCCGCCATCGTGGCCGCGGCTATGGAAGAGGGCCTCTACACCGACGATCGCCTGAGCCCCGGCATGGGCGACTTCCCGCTGGACACGCGCTCGCAGTTCGTGTTCTACACGCAATCCGAGAAGCGCCTGGGTCTGAAGCTGGGCAAGGACGGCGTCTTCGAGCCGCGCTACAGCACGGTGGGCGTCATCGGGCTCTACGACCCGTCGCACAAGGGCCGCAAGCGCGCCTGCGGGCGCTGCAAGTACCGCTCGTACTGCTCCATCCGCGCCATCGGCATGACTTGCCACGGCGGCAAGGGCTCGTTCAAGTAGAACCTGCCGGCCCAGCCCGATATCCCGAGCGGGCGCTCCGCTCGGGACGACACGCAAAACGCCCCGGCCGAAGCCGGGGCGTTCTTTCTTGCTTGTTGCAGCGTCGGGTTAGATCGTGTACAGGTAATCGGGATCCTCGACGACCTTCGCGTACTCCTTGAGGATGCCGCGACCGGAGATGTGCACCATGATCTCCACCGTGCCGCCGCCGATCTGGAAGCCGCGGCAGTCCAGCATGAGGCGGGACACGCGGGTCTCGTCGGTGAAGCCGAGGCCGCCCATGAGCTGCAGCGCGCGCGAGCAGCAGTCGGTGAGCGCCGGAGCGCCGTAGCGCTTGAGCATGGCGGCGTCGTTGTTCACCGGGATGCCGTTGTCCATCTTCCAGCAGGTGCGATACAGGAAGTTACGCGTGTTCGAGAGCTCGATCTGCATCTCGACGATGTGCTCCTGCACGAGCTGGTAGGTCTTGATGCCCTTGCCGAACTGCATGCGCTCGTTGGTCCAGGCGCACGCGTCCTCCATGGCGGCCTGCGCCTCGCCGAGCAGCTCGGCCAGAAGCACGCAGCGCTCCCACTCGAAGTTCTTCATGAGCTGGTAGAAGCCCTTGCCCTGGATGCCCAGGAGGTCGGTCTCGTCGATGACCACGTCGTCGAAGTGGATCATCGCGAAGGGCATGATCTGCATGCCGATCTTGTTGAGCGGCTCGATGGTGACGCCCGGCGCGTTCGCCGGCACCAGGTACATGGACATGTTCTTGTTCTCGCGAGACGGATCCTCGTCCTTGCACACCACGATGAAGCCGTCAACGTGCTCGCCCTGGGTCACCCAGGTCTTCACGCCGTTGATGTGCACCTTGCCGTCGCCCGTGCGGGTGGCCAAGCACTCCATGCCCTGGTTGTCAGAGCCCGCTTCGGGCTCGGAGATGGCCAGGCAGTACGGCGGGTAGCCGTTCTCCTTGTAGTAGTCCATCGCGAACTTGATCTGCTCCGGCGTGCCGAATTCGCACACGTCGAACATGATGAGCAGGTTGGGAGCCATGGGGATGTTGCCGCCGGCATGGTTGAGCTCTTCGATGATCATGGCCATCGTCTGATGGTCGACGGGCTTTCCACCGTGTTCCTCGGGCAGGCCGTACATGCCCCAACCCGAATCGACCCACGCCTTCGCCACTTCGGGAGCGATGCCGCGGTTCTTGTAGCCGGCCGCGATGACCTCCTCCGTCAGGTTCTCCTTGGCCCACTCGCGGATGCCCTTCTTGATGCGGAGCTGTTCCTCGGTGTATGCGAAATCCATGCTTCCTCCTTAACGTTTTCCCTATATTCGAAACACGCAAGCGTGTTTGAACCCTTATGCGGGATGCCGACCTTGCAGCGATGCGGCATCTCCGCTTCGATCCGGGAGCACGCGGTCAAGCGCGCTCCCGGCAGTGCCCGATCGTTCGCGCCTACAGCGCCATCGAAGCCTGGTAGCCGCCCTTGACGGCCTCAAGAGTGCGGTAGACCTTGCCGGCCGGCGTGGTCGCGTCGCCGATGAGCTTGGCGTTCGGGAACGCCTTCGCGATCTCGTCGTAGAGCTTGGTGTTCTGCTCGACGCCCAGCGACGTGAGCACGGTGTCGCACTCGATGAGCTGCTCTTCGCCGGTCTCCACGTTCTGAACCTTCGCGCCCTTCTTCGTGACCTCGACGAGCTTGGTCAGCGGCATGAGTTTCACGCCCTTGGACTTCACCAGGTTGATGGTGGGGTTCTTGTCGATGATGCCGATGCCGTTGCCCATCTTCTTGGCCTCTTCGATGACCGTGATCTCACGGTTCTCGCACATGGCCTCGGCAACTTCCAAGCCGGCGAAGCCGCCGCCCACGACCACGACGCGCTTGCCCACGATGGCGGTGGGGCCGGATGCCATGTTCAGGCCCATGCGCATGAAGCCGACGGTGCCGCCCTGCGCCTTGATGGCCGCCACGGCCGCCTTCCACAGCATGCCCTTGCCCTCGGGCACCTTGCCCGCGCACATCTCCTTGATGTCCTCGGACTTCACCACGTTCTTGCCGTCGATGCCGGGCACGTCCAGCGAGATGATGCCGCCGCCGGGCGAGACGATGACCTCGTCGGGGTTGAGCGCCTTCACCGTGTCGACGTCGACGTAGGTGTTCAGCTTCAGCTCGATGTTCGGGTGCAGCTTCATCTCCTCGTTCCAGTAGGACACGAGCGGCTCGATCTTGGCGTTCAGCACCTGCGCCATGCCCAGCAGGCCGGCGACGCGGTCGGACTTGTCGAGCACGGTCACCTTGTGGCCGCGCACGGCTGCGACGCGAGCGGCTTCCAGGCCGCCGGGGCCGGCGCCCACCACCACGACGTGCTTTTTCGCCTCGGCCGGCTTGTCCTCGGGCAGACCCACCTCGACGCCTTCCCACACGTTGGCGTTGACGGAGCACTGGCAGGGCTTGCCGATGAAGATGTTGTCCAGGCAGCGGCTGCACACGATGCAGGGGCGAACCTGCTCGGGATGGCCCGCGGCCACCTTGGCGGCCGTGTCGGGATCGGCGATGAACTGGCGAGCCATGCCCACCGCGTCGCCGTAACCCTGGGTGACCACCTTGTCGCACATGTCGAGCGTGTTGATGCGGGTTCCGGGGAACACCGGTTTGTCGGTGACGGTCTTCACCTGCTTGGCGAGGTCGATGAACTCGCCTTCGGGAACGATCTGGTTCGCCACGGGACGCGGAGCCTCGTGGAAGCCGGCCTGCACGCTCCAAGCGTCCACGCCGTGCTTCTCGACGATCGGGATGATCTCGAGGGTGTCCTCGATGCGGTTGCCGTTCGGCATGAGGTCGTCGGCGGAGATGCGCACCAGGATGGGCATGTCGTCGCCGCAGGTCTTGTGGATCTCGTCGACGATCTCGCACAGGAAGCGGGCGCGGTTCTCGGCGCTTCCGCCGTACTCGTCGGTGCGATGGTTGGAGTACTTGGACAGGAAGCGCATCACCATGTAGCCGATGCCGGCATGGATCTCGATGATGTCGATGCCGCTGTCCTTGGCGCGCTTGGCCGCTTCGCCGTACTGCTTCACCACGACGGCGATCTCTTCTTTGGTGTATTCGCGCTCGGGCATGCCCACGAACGGGCCGCTGGGAACGTCTTTGGACGGAGCGTAGGACAGCAGCGGGTCGGAGCCGCTCGCACGCCACTCGTAGCACAGCTGCAGCTGCGCGGCCACCTTCGCGCCATGCTTATGGCACGCCTCGGCGACGCGCTGCCAACCCGGGTTGAACTCGTCGGACCAAATGCCGCAGGCTCCGGTGGTGGTGTGATACTTCGGCTCGGTATCGAAGCAATCGCAGATGTACGCGCTGCCGACCTCGATCAGGCCCACGCCGCCCTTGGCGCGCTGCTCGTAGAAGTCCACCAAGTCGTCCGAAATATGATAGTTGTCGACCTTCTCGATCGTCATGGGCAGCATGACGAACCGGTTCCTGATCTCCACCCCGCCGATGCTGAACGGTTCCAGCAGCTTCTGATACTTTGCCACGATGCAAACCCCTTTCCGCTTTTGAACAGTGCCAAGCGTCTCTCTGCGCGATTGGCGCGAGGTCGATCCGTGCGAACTATCCCTCTCGAAGAGCACGGTTTCCTCGTTGCCATCATTGTAGGCTCCGCAAAAGGACGATACGATGGACAGAATTTCCATATTGGTAAGTCATCGTGAAAAAAGTCTCCCAATATTGCTTAGGATGAGTCTCTTTTTACCAGGAATATCCCCAAATCGCCCCTTCTCGACCGGAAGAGTCGAAGTTTATCACTGCACATATTTTGAAGTTTGTCCTAGAAATGTACGAAAACGCGACGTATAATAGCCGTGGCACAATCATCATTACCGAGAGCGAGGCCCGACTCCATGAACGCGCTCAGCACGATGCTCCTCATCGCCGACACCTTCGTCGCGCTATGCGACGAGATGCCGCTCAAGAAGGTGTCCATCAGCGACATCATCGAGCGAACGGGAAAGAACCGCAAGACGTTCTACTACCACTTCGAGAACAAGGACTGCCTTATCACGTGGATCTTCCGCTACGACCTCGGTCAGGAGCTCAAACGCCGCTTCCCCGAAAGCACGCTCGTGTACGAGACCGGTGCGACCGACTCCTCCGCGCAGTTCCCCTTCTACATCCTGCAGAAGTCGGGCGTGCGCTCGCTCGATCACGCCGAGTTCTTCGACTGCTTCGCCCATGTGCTGGAAGCGAAGCGCAACTTCTACACCCAGGCTCTCGCCGACACGAACCCCTACTCGCTGCGCAACTACCTGTACCACCTGTACCTGCCCGCGCTGCGCAACGACATCGACCTCATCTTGGCGAACCGCTACCTGCCCCAGGAGAACATCCAGTTCTTGGCCGAGTTCTACACCTGCGCGTTTCTGTACTACTTCATCCGCAAGTGCGACCAGCCCGGCGCCGATCGGCTGACCGGGCAGGCCGGCCCCTTCGCCAACATCATCCACAGCTCCCTCGAGGCGCAGATCAAGGAAGCCCAGCTTCGCCGCAACCTGTAATTCATTCGCACCCTGCCATCCTGAGCGGCGCTAGCGGGAAGACTCGCGGCTAGCGCCGCACGAGCTCCTTCGGCTCCGCACCTTCGGTGCTGCGCTCAGGATGGCAGGGTGCGGCGCGCATTCAGGCGAGGAACTTCGGCGGCAGCGCGCCCGCTCCCAGCTCGCGCACGGCAGCGCTCATCGGCTGCAGGTGCGCCCCCACGAGCATCTTCGACGTCGCGTGCGCCAAGAGCCTGCCTTCGGCGTCGCGCAGCTCCGCTTCACATAGGCACATGGTGCGCCCGCGCTTGACGACCCGACCCTCCACGACGACCAGTCCCGGCCCCGACGCACGCAGGTTGGACGCGTTCAAATCGACTGTGGTAAAGCCTTCGTCCTCGTCGAGCGAGCAGTACAGCGCCCAGTACGCAGCGCAATCGAGAAGCGACGCGTACGCGCCGCCGTGCGCGCCGCCGAACGCGTTGAGGTGCTTGCGCTCCAACACGGCCTCGACCGTGCACGCCCCCTCCGAGAGCGCCGTCAACCTGATGCCCAGCAGCTCGAAGTACGGCGAACGGTTGATCAGCTCCATCACCGCATCCACGTGCCTCGGATTCACCTGCGCCATATCACGTCCTTCCCTCGACGCCCTGCGTCGCTGCGCTTGCGCGGACTTTCTTTCATGGTAGCAAGCGAGAAGATGCAGCGACATGGGCAAACCCCGCCGTTCGAGTCGTTGTCGAACGCCCGCGGATCGCAGCACCTCGGGCGCGCCGGCCTGCCCCCTCCCGAAAACGACGGCGGCCCGTCCGAAGACGGGCCGCCGCTGCCGGTTCGCTTCGCGCGCTAGCGACGATGCTCCTGCTTATCGTTGAGCAGGCGGTTCAGCGCGTTGAGGTAGGCCTTCGTGGACGAGACGATGATGTCGTTGTCCGCGCCGCGGCCCGTGTACACGCCGCCGTCGGGCGCGGTCACGCGGATGGTCACCTCGCCCAGCGCGTCGATGCCGCGCGTGACGGACTGCACCGAGAACTCGGTCAGCTCGTTGTCCACCTGCACGATCTTGTTCACGGCCTTGTACACCGCGTCGATCGGACCCGTGCCGTACTCGCAGGCAGTGACCACCTGGTCGGCCGCGTTGCGCAGCGTGACCGTGGCCGTCGGGGTCAGCGGGAAGCCCGTGCTCACCTGCACGCCCTCAAGCGCGTAGAGGGCGCTCTCGTTGCGGTCGCGCTCGTTCACGAGGCTCTCGAGGTCCTCGTCGTACACTTCCTTCTTCTTGTCGGCCAGGTTGAGGAACGCCTCGTACACCTGGTCGAGCGCCTCGCCCTCCAGCTCGTAGCCCAGCTCCTCCAGACGGTGCTTCAAGGCCGCATGCCCCGAGCGCGCCGTGAGCACGATCTGGCTCGTGCCCGCGCCCACGTCGGCCGGGTCGATGATCTCGTAGGTGTCGCGCTTCTTCAGCACGCCGTCCTGATGGATGCCGGAGGAGTGCGCGAAGGCGTTCGCGCCCACGATGGCCTTGTTGGCCTGCACGTTCATGCCGGTGATGGACGACACGAGGCGGCTCGCCTTAATGAACTCGCGCGTGTTGATCTCGGTGCAGGCGTCCAGCTCGTCGCCGTGCATCTTGATGCCCATGACCACTTCTTCCATGGCCGTATTGCCCGCGCGCTCGCCCAAGCCGTTGATAGTGCATTCCACTTGGGTTGCACCGTTCTTCACGCCAGCCAGCGACAGCGCGGTGGCCATGCCGAGGTCGTTGTGGCAGTGCACCGACACCGTGGCCTTCTCGATGCCGTCCACGTGGTCCATGAGGTACTTGATGCGCGCGCCGAACTCCTCGGGCAGCGAGTAGCCCGTGGTGTCGGGGATGTTCACCACCGTGGCGCCGGCCTTGATGACGGCTTCGATGACGCGCACGAGGAAGTCGTAGTCGGAGCGGCCCGCGTCCTCGGCGTAGAACTGCACGTCCTCGACGAAGTTGCGGGCGTACTTCACGCACTTGACCGCACGCTCGACGCACTCGTCCTCGGTAATGCGCAGCTTGTCGCGCAGGTGGCTCGGGCTCACGCCGATGCCGGTATGGATGCGCGGACGCTTGGCGTACTTGAGCGCGTCGGCCGCGGCGTCGATGTCCTTCTCCACCGCGCGCGTGAGGCCGCACACCGTTGCCTGGTCGCCTGCGAGCTCCGCGATGCGGCGGACGGACTCGAAGTCGCCGGGGCTCGAGATGGGGAAGCCCGCCTCGATGACGTCCACGTTGAGCCGGAGAAGTTGACGCGCCACGACCAGCTTCTCCTCGGTGTTCATGGAGGCGCCCGGCGACTGCTCGCCGTCGCGAAGCGTCGTATCGAAGATGTTGATCTTGCGCGTCATATGCGTGTTCCTTCCTTCTCGGCTCGATATAGTTTGACTATCATAGCAAATATCCCAAGCGCTCTTCTCGGAATTCGCCCCGAACGCACCAACAAAAGCGGGAAAACGACGGGAAGACGCCTGACCCGAAAAAGGCTCGGCAAGCGCGGGGATCGCTTGCCGAGCCGTGATGCCGCAGCGTGCTCGGAGAGGAGGTCGCGCACGCTAGCAGGAGGGTGAGCTCGCTTTCGCGTCGGCCACGCCGTGGGCAGCCGCGTCGGCGTCGATGAGGTCGGTCGGCTTCGCCTTCATGATGAAGCGCTCGACGAGGATGAGGAAGGCCAGCGCGCCCAGCGCGATGACGCCGAGAAGCACCGCATACTCCACCCAGGAGGGCGCGTACCAGCTGGTCGCCGCCCACACGTCCATGCCGGAGGTAGCGGCCGACGTGCCGTCGATGAGACCCGGGCCGCCGAAGGTGTTCGGCGTGATGAACGAGCTGAACAGCAGCCACACGCGCTTGCAGAACACGCCCACCACCACGCACGCCGAGGAGAACACGATGAGGCCGGTCTTCTGGCGGTTCTTCGCGAACACGAGGATGGTGAACGGGATGAGCACGCCCACGATGATCTCGATCCAGAAGTACGGGGCCGTGGCGCCGAAGAACATCTGGGACAGCACGTGCCAGCCGCCCTCGGAACCGGGATAGCCCGTGGTCAGAAGCTCGCAACCCACCATGTAGCCGTCGACGGCGATGCAGGTGGCCAGAAGGCCCGCCAGCATGCCCATGAGCTTCTTCGACGTCTCCCAGATGCCGCGGCGGTTCATCCACGCCAGCGCGATGAGCAGAAGCGCCAGGCCGGAATCCATGGCCGAGGCCACGAACAAGGGGCCCATGATGGCCGAATGCCAGCCCTCGCGGGCGATCTGCAGGCCGAATATCCACGCCGTCACCGTGTGCACGAGGATGGCGATGGGCAGGGCGAAACGCGACACGATGGCGATCTTGGACTTGTCGGCTCTCTTCGAGGTCATGAAGTACAGGTAGACCAGGTTGATGACCAGGTAGCACGAGATGACGCAGATGTCCCAGAACAGAGGCGAGATGAAGTTCGGGGAAATGATCAGGTTGAAGATGCGCGCCACGCCGCCGAGGTCGAGGATGACCAGCAGGCCCGCGCAGCAGATGCACACCGTGGACACGCACACGGCCGGCAGCGCCACCTTCTTGAACTCGGTGACGTGGAAGATCGATGCCGATGAGGCCACGATCAAACCGCCGGCGGACAAGCCGACGAAGAACATGAACGCGGCGATGTACAGGCCCCAGGAGGTGCCGTTGTTCATGCCGGTCACGCCCAAACCGAACATGGTCTGGTAGATCCAGGCGGCCGCCCCCGCGGCGGCGATCACGGCCAGAACCACCATGACCGGACGGGAGATTCGCTTCGTTTCCATCTGGGCCCCCTTACGCGTTGTAGTAACGGAGCTGCGGGCGGGTGCCGAACTCCTCGAGCAGCTGATAGGCATGGTTCTCGCGCACGACCTTCGAGATCTCGGACTCGGGATCGTCCAAGTCGCCGTACACGCGGGCGCGGCCCGGGCACACGCGCACGCACATGGGGATGTCGCCGCGGTCGGTGCGCTCCTTGCACAGCGTGCACTTCTCCGCCACGCCCTTCGGGCGCACCGGCACGTCCTTGTCGCCGTAGTTCCAGTTGGGATCGCGCTCGGGCTCGCTCCAGTTGAACACGCGGGCGTTGTAGGGGCAAGCGGCCATGCAGATGCGGCAGCCGATGCACTTGTCGTAGTGGATTTCCACGCGACCCATATCGTCTTTGTACGTGGCGCCCACGGGGCACACCTTCAGACAGGCGGGGTTTTCGCAGTGCTGGCACGCCACGGGGATGTAGGTGCGGCTGAGGTCGGGGTACGTCCCCTGCGCGCCGTCGGCGGTATCCACGCCGTCGGTCTCCACGCGGATGTACAGCATGTTCATGGGTATGTTGTTCTGCATCTTGCAGGCGTTCGCGCAGGTGTTGCACCCGACGCAACGCTCAAGGTTGATGGCGATGCCAAGCTTGGTCATGATCGCTCACCTACGCTTTCTTGATTTCGACGAGGGTATCGGAGAACGGGATGACCGGGCCGCACATGAGCTCGGCGCCTCGCTCGACGTAGCCGTCGTTCGTGACGTTCTGGACGTTGCCTTCGATGAGGAAGTCGGCCGTCTGCCCCTCGAACATGCGCGCGCTGCCGGGGCGGATGGACTCGTTGGCCTTCACGCGGCACTTGAAGGAGCCGCGGTCGTTGAACACTTCCACCGCATCTCCCGTGGCCAGGCCGCGCTTCTCCATTTCAGAGGGGTTCAGCTCGATGCGCGGCTCGGCGAACTGCTGGATCCACTTGGCATCGTTGAACTGGTTGTGGATGCGGTAGCGCGTGCGCACGTTCGCCAGCTGCAGCGGGTAGGTTTCGGCCAGCTTGTTGCCGGCGTGCGCCTCAAGCGGCGGCTCGTAGGCGGGAAGCGCCTGACCGTATTCCACAAGAGCGTCGTAGTAGACGTCCATGCGCGTGGAGGGGGTGGCGAACACGCGGTCCATGAACTCTCGGCGCGGCTCCTCGATGCCCTCGAGGGGATACACGCCGTTCGCAGCGTTGATCTTGTCGATGGTGAGCGCGGAGACGTACGGGTCCTCGGAGGAGGACAGCACCTTCGCCACCCATTCCTCGGACGTGGCGGGCAGGTACTGGTCTTTGCCGAAACGCTTGGCGATTTCCTTGCCGATCCAGAAGTCGGTGCGAGCCTCGAACAACGGCTCGATGATCTTGTTCTGCAGCACGATGTTGCTGTAGCCGATCTTCACGCTCCCCACCTCCGCGTCGTTCTCGAAGCGCGTGGTGGCGGGCAGGATGACGTCGGCCCACTTCGCGCCCTCGGTGAAGTACGGGTCGATGGTGACGATGAAGTCGAGGCCGCGCGCGAACTCGGTGGTCTTGTTCATGTTGCCGATGTGCTGCTGGAGCACATCGCCGCAGAAGATGCAGGCGCGCACCTTGGCGTTACCCTCGCGGGCATCGTACAGCGGCATCTCCAGCGTGCCGGCCGTCATGTCCTCGGGAAGCTCCCAGGCGCCCAGCGTGCCCGCATGGCCGTTGTAGCTGCCGCCCACGAACACGCCCACGCCGGCGCCCACCTTGCCCACGTTGCCCGTGAGGGCCACGAGCGTTGCGGCAGCGTGGCCGGCGATGTCGGCGTTGCCCATCTTGTCGTTGCCGCCCCAGCCCAGCGCCAGGCAGGCAGGACCCTCGGCGTACTCGCGGGCAAGTTGGCGGATGGTGGCGGCGGGCACGCCGCTTACGCTTTCAGCCCACTCGGGAGTGTACTCGACCTGCTTCTGCTTGAGGAGCGAGAACACCGTGGTGCAGGATGCGCCGTCCACGTCGAAGGTGCCCTCGAGAGCGGGCTTCACGGCCGCGACGTCGTAGGCCGCCTTCGCGTTCGTCGCCGTGTCCCACACGAAGAAGGGGTTCTGCTCGCCGGTCTCGGGCTCTTCGGCGTCAGGATCCTCCGCGTGGTCGCGCACGAGCTTGCCCGTCGCGACGTCCACGAGGAACGGAAGCGAGGTGTGGTTCAGCACGAAGTCCTCGTCGTAGAGCTGCTCGTCGAGGATGACGCTGGCCATGCCGAGGAAGAATGCGGCATCGGTGCCCGGCGTGATGGGCACCCACTGATCCGATTTGCCGGCCGTCGTGGAGAAGTGGGGATCCACCGTCACCATGCGGGTGCCAGCTTCCTTCGCCTCGAAGAACAGGCGCACGTTGGGCAGGCTGGACTCCAGGAAGTTGCTGCCCACGTTGAGCACGAGCTTGGAATTCACCCAGTCGCGAGCCTCGCAGGTGGCCATCGCGTAGCCGCCGCCGAAACCGATGGCAGGATCCAAACCGTTGCCGATGCCCACGTCGATGCCGGAGCTGGCATCCACCTGCGCGCCCAGCACGGCGGCCAGCCACGGGAAGTTCGCTTCGGCGCCCGTCGAGATGACCACGCAATCGTTTCCGTACTTGCCCTGGAGCTCCTTGAGCTTGTCGCACACCTCGTCGAGCGCTTCGTCCCACGAGATAGGCTCGAACTCGCCCGCGCCGCGCTCTCCGGTGCGTCGAAGCGGGGTCTGCACGCGATGGTCGCCGTAGATGTGCTGGACCTCGGAAATGCCCTTCACGCAGATGGTTTCGTACCGGTCGTCGCAGCAGTGGTTCGGCTGAACCGACACCATGCGCCCGTCGCGCACCGTGCACGCCAGCGGGCACATGCCGCCGCAGTGGGACTGGTGGTAGGTGAACGCCGTGTACTCCTCGGCGGTCTCGGCATGCGCCGGAACCAGCCATCCGTCAGCGGAGGTCATCGCCCCCGCCGCGCCCAACATCGCCAGGCCGGCGCCCGCGACGGCGGTTCCCTTGACGAAACCCCGACGCGTCACGCTCATCTCGTCTGTGGTCATTGCATCCCCTTTCTCAGTGACTCATGACCGTTTCCTCGACCTCTAATTAACTGTTTTCATAGTAATATAGTTAAATAGGAAATTGAATATGTTCATTTCAAGAATAATTTAGACGTCTGCGAACGGTGCGGAAAACGCGGCGAAGGTCGCGAGAGCGGGATGCCCTTGCGACCTTCGCCTTGCGGGAGCAACGCCTTGTCGACATCGTATGCCCATGTCAGTTATCATATATTACCTTTTGGAAAATGTTTTACCGAGCGCAGCCGCGCCGTCATTGGAAGCGTCCGCTCCCCTATCGCACCATAGCAGAATCCGCCGTCGCGTAGTTGGCCTTTCCGATCCCGCAACCAACCGTTCGCGAACGAGCGGCCGACGGTGTCGGACAGGCGAAGACGCTCGATCGGGCTATCGGCGAGATACGGATTCAGGAGAGCGGCGGCGCCTGCGGCGGGCAGAGCCGGACCGTCAGCAAGCCGGCGACCCGCATCCGACGGCCCTGATGTTTCACGTGAAACATTTGTACGTTTACGGGCACTGCCGAGAGGATGGCGCCCTTGCTTGCCGCAGAAGGGGCTACTTCTTCCCCTTGAGGGCGGAGGCTATGTCGCCTGTGAAGCCCTGGGCGTAGGGGCTCGGCACCACCACCATGTTGCCGCCCTCCTTCACGCTCTCGTTCACGAGGCTCATCATGCGCAGCTGCAGCGCCAGGTCGTCCTCGCGGTAGGCATGCGCGGCCTCGATGAACATGTCGGAGATGTCCTTCTCAACCTCGGCCAGCACGACGCGGGCGTTGCGCTCCTGCTGCGCCTGGGCCTCGGCGCTCATGGCGTTCTGCAGCTCCTGGGGCATGCGGATGTCGCGGATCTCCACGTCGTTGATGGTGACGCCCCACTGCTCAGTCTTCTCCTCGATGCTCTTCTTCAGTTGGTGGTCGATATGCGCGCGCTGCATGGACAGCTCGGCGATCTCCACCTGGCCGATGGCGTCGCGCAGCGCCGTCTGCGCCACGAGCGACGCCGAGTGCTCGTAGTCTTCCACAGCCAGGCACGCCTTCTTCGGATCCCACACCATCCAGAACACGACGGCGTCGAGATCCACCGGCACGAGATCGGCCGTGAGCACCTGCTCGGCCGAACACGAGATGGACGAGATGCGCTGGTCGATGACGATGGTCACCGAATCCACCACGGGGACGGTGACGTACAGACCCGGCCCGGCGAGGCGGTGGAACCGGCCGAAGCGCAGCACCACAGCACGCTCCCATTCGTAGGCGATGTGCACGCTGCCTGCCAGCGCCAGGCCGGCGACCACGGCGAGCGCCACGGTGAACGCCGAGCGGAAGGGGAACGTCGCAGCCAGGACAAGGGCGAACGCAACGAGGAACAGCGTCACGGCCAGCACCACCGCACCGCGGCGCGATGCCTTGCGCCTGCCGGAGACGCTCTCCTCCCCGCCTGACAGCACGTCGTTCGCACGCTCGTTGCCGCGTTTGCCGAACTTGACCATAGCTCGCTCCTATCCCATCCGGGAAATCTTGTCCTGAAGGCGACCCGCTATCTCTTCGCGCGTCATGCCCAGCTCCTCGCACTGGCGGATGAAATCGCCCATCATCGCATCGATGGTTGACTCCAGGGAATCCTCGTCGTCGAACGCGGGATTCTCGGCGACGAAGGTTCCGCGCCCGCGCTTCGACATGATGAGACCCGACGTCTCCATGCTGCGGTACACCTTGTTCACGGTGTTGTAGTTGATGTTGAGGTTGACGGCCATCTCGTGCACGGTGGGAAGCTGGTCGCCGGGCTGGTAGCGCCCGGTCTGGATAAGGTAGACGAGGCGGTTGCGAAGCTGCACCCAGATGGGCACGCCGCTGCGTTCGTCTATGCTGAAATTCTCCATGCCCCGAGCTTCCTCGCGCCGTCGTCGGCTGGCGCGGATTTTCCTACATCTCTAGCCAAATACAACCGTGTATATTCTAGCGCGCTTCGTCGGCATCGCCGGCGAGAATCGCGCATTCGCAAGCACGAAACGACGACAGGGCGAGACGACGAGACGAGGGAGCGAGACGAGGGGACGAGGTTGTTGCCTCATTCTGCGATCGAAGCGGGACACCGACCCCGCCCCTTCGTCTCACAGGTACGACGCGATGTCCATGAAGGGAGCCGTGCACAGGCAGTACCGCAGGAAGAAGCCGCCTATCAGCACCAGCACGCCGATGCAGGCGCAGGCGCGCGCGTCGGGACGCCGCAGCGCCGCCTCCAGCGCGAAGGGGGCCGCGATGCCCACCGCCGCGAGCGCGCCCCAGAACGCGGGCGCCATATCGCCCGTCAGCAGGCGCTGCGCGGCCGCGCTCGACAGCACGTCACCGGCCGCCGCAACCATGAAGGCCGTCAGCACGACGGCCTCGAGCGCCAGCAGCGCGCCGTCGATGCGGGAGAGCCGCGCGAACAACGGCTGCGGATCGGCGTCGCACAGAAGCGGCAGCACGAGCATCACCGCCGCGCCGCACGACAGCGACGAGCAGGTGAACAGCACCGGCACGAGCGGCGACGCCAGAAGCGGCAGCGTCCAGATGGTGGAGAGGAACAGCCCCGAGTACACCATCACCACGAGCGCGCTCGCGCAGCCGAGAGCCTGCACGGCCAGCACGGCGCCGCGGCCGAGCCCGAGCACGCGCAGGTTGCACGCGAGGAGCGCCGCCACGGCGGCCATGAACGCCACGAGCGCCCACGCCCCGACCGACAGCACGCTGCCAGCCGGGTTCGCCAACACGTCGAGCGCGAGCTCGGGCCGCCCCAGGTCCAGCATGAGGCACGCGGCGCCCACTGCGACCATGCCGCACGAGATGACGAGCGACGGCAAGGCCACCCGCCCGAGCGAGCGCCTCAGCGCAGCGGACGAGCGCGCCCGCTGCGACAGGTACACGGCCGCGACGAACGTGCCGCAGCCCGCGCCCGCCAAGAACAGGTAGATGACGATGAGCGGGCCGAACATCGCGCCGCCGCTACAGCTTCACGTACCAGAGGTTTTTGAGGTCGCCCAGCCCCGCGCGCAGCTTGGACAGCACGTCGTCGTCGACGTCGCCCTCCACGTTCATGTACACGAGCGCGCATTGCTCGCCGGGCAACGTGGCGATCTGCATCGTGGTGATGTTGATGCCCGCCTCCCCCAGGATGGTGCCGATGGTGCCCACGCGCCCCGGCGCGTCCACGTACTCGAACACGAGCGACTGACCGGCCGGAGCGATGTCCAGCTGGTAGCCGAACAGCGACACGAGGCGCGCAGCCTGCGCTTCGCCCGCCAGCGTGCAGGCCACTTCGGTGCCGTCGGCCACCACCGACACGGTGGAAGCGTAGCCCCCGGCGTCGGGCGACGAAAGCGTCTCCACCTTGATGCCGTGGCGCTTCGCCACCGCGTCGGCGTTCACCGGCGTCACCGTGGCCGTGCTCTGGTAGGACAGGATGCCCTTGAGCGTGCCGGCAACGAGGATGGACGCGTCGGCGTGCGCCAGCGCACCGGCCGTCGTCAGCTTCAGGAACTGGGGGATCTCGCCGTCGATCTGCGCGAGCATGCTGCCCATCATCTGGCAAGCGGGCACGTACGGTCCCACCGCGTCCATCACCTCGGGCGGCACGGGCGCCATGTTCAAGGCCGTGGGCACGATGGATCCCTCGAGACCCGCCGCCACGTACTCGGCCGTCTGCACGCCGGCTCGCAGCTGCGCCTCCTGCGTGGACGCCGCGATATGCGGCGTGAGGATGGCGTTGTCGAACTCGCGCAGGGGGCTGTCCGTGCAGGGCTCGCTTTCGTGCACGTCGATGCCGACCGCGCCGATCTTGCCGGCGGCCAGGAAGTCGGCGAGCGACTTCTCGTCGAAGATGCCGCCGCGCGCGGCGTTCACCAGGATCACGCCGTCCTTCATTCGCGCGTACTGGTCGGGCCCGAACATCCCGATGGTCTCCTTCGTCTTGGGAAGGTGGACGGTGATGAAGTCGGCCAACGGCACAAGGGCGTCCACGTCGTCGTACAGCGTCACGCCCAGCTGCTCGGCGCGCTCGGGGCTGCAGTACGGGTCGTAGCCGATCAGTTTCATGCCGAAGGCGCGTGCCCGCTCGGCCACGAGGCCGCCGATGCGGCCGAGGCCGAAGATGGCGAGCGTCTTCTCGTACAGCTCCACGCCGGTGTACTTCCCGCGCTCCCAGACGCCCTCGTGCATGGACGCGTTCGCCTGCGGAACCTTGCGCGCGCAGGCAAGCATGAGGCCGATGGCGTGCTCGGCGGCGGACACGATGTTGGACGTGGGCGCGTTGCACACGATGATGCCGTGCTCGGTGGCCGCTTCGACGTCCACGTTGTCCACGCCCACGCCGGCGCGCCCGATGATGCGCAGGCGATCGGCGGCTTCGACGACCTCGGCCGTGACCTTCGTGGCCGAGCGCACGATGAGCGCATCGTAGCCGGGAACGGTCTCGATCAGCTCCTCGGGCGTCATCTTCAGCTTGACGTCGACCTCGCAACCCTTGTCGCGGAGCACTGCGAGACCCGCCTCGGCCAGCCTCTCGGTAACCAGCACCTTCTTCGTCATAACGAAAACCACCTCTTGCCTTATGGATGTCAGGGAAACAGTCCCGCCCGGCGCCGGCCGCACGCGTTCACGCCGATCGAGCAAACGTCCTTATGATACGGAAAAACCCCATGGATAGATGCACGGGCTGCGAAATTCCCGATGAATTGCGAAAACGCGCGTCCGACTCGGCAAGCACGGCGAAAAGCGACCGCGCGGCTGCTTTGGTGCGGTATTGTAGACGTTCTCGCACCTCCCGTCGGGTATCCTATTCCGACGTACCGAAAAGAGAAGGGAACGCCATGCAGAAGACCACCTCGCAGAAAGCCCTCAAGGTCATCTCCATCATCATGATCGTGTTCGCGGCGCTCACGCTGCTCCTCGGCATCGGCGGCATCGTCACCGGCGGAGCCCTCGGCATCCTGGGCGCGGGCAGCGGCGACGCCGGAAGCGCCGCCCTCGTCGGAGGCGTGGCAGCCGTCGCCGGCTTCGTCATCCTCCTCGGAGGCGCCATCAACCTGGCCATCGGCATCTTCGGCCTGCGCGGCGCCAACGACCCGCGCAAGATCGGCGCGTTCTACGTGCTGGCCATCATCGGGCTCGCGTTCGCCGTGCTGAGCGCGCTCGGCACCTTCTTCGGCGGCAGCGCGGACGGCGGCGACATCGCCAGCGCCCTCTTCGGCCTCGTCCTGCCCCTCGTCTGCGTGCTTTTGGCCTACAACATCAAGAAGGAGAACCACCTGTAGCGGCCCGCAGGTTCGTTCCCGCACGTGAAAGAAGGGGCCCGACGTCGGGCCCCTTCTTTGTGCGAAGCCGTCTCCGGCGAATCGAACCCGTCTGCCCGCGCTTCTCCGTCTGCGCGGGCGACGGACCGCAGTCCTACCTCCTCACGAAGCTGAACATCGAGCGGATGTTGGCGCCCACTTCCTCGATCTGGGCGTTGCCGTGCTCCATGCGCTGCTCTTTGAGCCACTTCTGGCCGTTCTTCGAGTCCTCCATGAACTCGTGGGCGAAGCTGCCGTCCTGGATGCGCGCGAGGACGGTCTTCATCGCGGCTTTCGTCTCGTCGGTGATCACCTGCGGGCCGGCGTAGTAGTCGCCGTACTCGGCCGTGTTCGAGATGGAGTAGCGCATGTTCGACATGCCGCCCTCGTACATGAGGTCCACGATGAGCTTCATCTCGTGGAAGCACTCGAAGTAGGCCATCTCGGGCGGATAGCCCGCCTCCACCAGCGTCTCGAAGCCGGCGTTGATGAGCGCCGTCACGCCGCCGCACAGCACGGCCTGCTCGCCGAACAGGTCGGTTTCGGTCTCGTTCTTGAACGTGGTTTCGATGACGCCGGCGCGCGCGCCGCCGATGCCCCACGCGTACGACAGCGCCACATCCTTGGCCTGGCCCGACGCGTCCTGGTTCACGCAGATGAGGCACGGCACGCCCGCGCCTTCGGTGAACACGCGGCGCACCATGTGGCCCGGGCCCTTCGGCGCGATCATGACCACGTCGACCTCCGCGGGCGGCTCGATGTAGCCGAAGTGGATGTTGAAGCCGTGCGCGAACGCCAGCGTGTCGCCGGCCTTGAGATGCGGGGCGATGTCCGCTTCGTACGTGGCGGCCTGGGTCTCGTCGGGCGTGAGGATCATGATGAAGTCGGCTTCCTCGGCAGCGTCGGCGACGCTCATCACCTTGAGGCCCGCCTCCTCGGCCTTGGCCCGCGAGCGCGAGTCCTCGCGCAGGCCCACGCGCACGTCCACGCCCGAGTCCAGCAGGTTGAGCGCATGGGCGTGGCCCTGGCTGCCGTAGCCGATGATGGCCACCTTCTTGTCCTGGATGAGCTGGGGGTTCGCGTCTTTCTCGTGATAGATCGTGACAGCCATGTTCGTTTTTCCTTTCTATTGGCTGAGGTTACCTGGTGTTCGGGATGCGCCGCGCGAGCCTCACACGTCCTTTGAATTGCGGGACATGGCGATTTTGCCGGTGCGGGTGATCTCCTTGATGCCGTAGGCGCGGAAGAGGTCCTCCATGCCCTTGAGCTTGCTCTCGTCGCCCGTGGCCTCGATGGTCAGCGAGCTGCGGCCCACGTCCACGATCTTCGCACGGAACACGTTGGCGATCTCGATGATCTCGTTGCGACGGTCGGGCTGGGCGTTCACCTTGAACAGCACCAGCTCGCGCTCGATGGCCGCGTCGTTGGTGAGGTCGGTGATCTTATGCACGCTGATCAGCTTGTGCAGCTGCTTCGTGATCTGCTCGTAGGCCACGTCGTCGGCCTTCACGATGGCCGTGACGCGCGACATGGTGGGATCTTCGGTGGGGCCCACCGACAGCGACTCGATGTTGAAGCCGCGCCGCGAGATGAGGCCGGTGACGCGCGACAGCACGCCGGGCTTGTTCTCCACCAGAACGGACAGGATGTGCTTCATCGGTCGCTCCCCTCCTCGTCGCTTCCATCGGCTTCGTCGCCTTCGGGCACGTCGGTGCGCACGGCCCCCACGGCCACGTCGATGGCGCCGATCACCTCGTCGAGCGCGCGGCCCGGCGCCACCATGGGATACACGTTCTGATCGCGCGAGATGGCCACGTCCAGCAGGTACGGCCCATCGCTTGCCAGCATGCGCGCCAGCGCCGCGTCCACGTCAGCGGGCTTCTCCACCCGCTCGCCCTGCCAGCCGTACGCTTCGGCCAGCTTCACGAAGTCGGGGCTGGCGTCCAGCAGCGTCGAGGAGTAGCGCTCGTCGTAGAACAGCTTCTGCCACTGGTGCACCATCCCGAGGCAGCGGTTGTCCAGGATGAGCACCTTCACCGGCACGCGGTGGATGCTGGCCGTGGCCATCTCCTGGCTGTTCATCTGGAACGACCCGTCGCCCGCCACGCACACCACCTGCTTCTCCGGACAGCCGATGGCCGCGCCGATGGCGGCCGGGAAGCCGAAACCCATCGTGCCCAGGCCGCCCGACGACAGGAAGCTGCGCGGCGCCTCGCGGTCCACGCTCTGGGCCGCCCACATCTGGTGCTGCCCCACCTCGGTCACGACGACGCTGTTCTGAGGATCGAGCGACTCCGACAGCTTCTTCAGCACCACCTCGGGGACGATCTCGTCGGGGTCGTCCCCCACGCCGGGATGGTAGAACGGGTAGCGCGTGCGCCAGGCGGAGATCTGCTCCACCCACGTGCCCGTGCCGGGGCGCGCGCCTTCCTTCTCCAACGTCGACACGATGCCGGCCAGCACGCCCTTGAGGTCGCCTACGATGGGCACCTGCACCTCGCGCACCTTGCCGATCTCGGCCGGGTCGATGTCGATGTGGATGACGTCGGCGTGCGGCGCGAACTCGTCCAGCTTGCCGGTGACGCGGTCGGAGAAGCGCGCTCCCGCCGCGATGATAAGGTCGCTTTCCGTCATGGCGAGGTTCGCGTACTTCGAGCCGTGCATCCCGACGGGCCCCAGGTTCAGCTCGTGGGACGCGGGGAACGCGCCCTTGCCCATGAGCGTGGTGACCACGGGAATCTGCATGAGCTCGGCCAGCGCCTTCAGCTCTTCGGACGCGCCGGAGGACACGGTGCCGCCGCCCACGTACAGCACGGGACGCTCTGCTTGCTTGATACGGGACACGGCCTGTTTGATCTGCTTGGCGTTGCCGCGGTAGGTGGGCTTGTACGACGGCAGGTTCACGTCGTCGGGATACTCGAACGTCATGAGCTCGCTGGCCAGATCCGACGGGACGTCGATGAGCACGGGGCCGGGACGGCCGGTCTTGGCGATGTGGAACGCCTCGCGGAACGTAGTCGTCAACTCGTCGGTAGACTGCAAAAGGTAGCTGTGCTTTACCACCGGCATGGTGATGCCCACGATGTCGGACTCCTGGAACGAGTCCGTGCCGATGACGCCGCGCGGCACCTGGCCCGTGATCACCACGAGCGGCACGCTGTCCATGTAGGCCGTCGCGATGCCCGTCACCGTGTTCGTGGCGCCCGGGCCGCTGGTGACGATGACCACGCCGACGTTGCCCGTGGCGCGCGCGTAGCCGTCGGCCTCGTGCACGGCGCCCTGTTCGTGGCGCGCCAGCACGTGCTTGATCTGGTCCGAGTCGTACAACGCGTCGTATATTTTGATGGCCTGGCCGCCGGGATAGCCGAACACGAGGTCGACGCCCTCGGCTTCGAGCGAGGCCACCACGGCCTCGGCGCCCTTCATCGTCTTGCCCTGCTTCGGCGTCTTGCTGCCCAGGCCGCGCGGGGCGCCGGCCTCGGTGGCGTTCGCCTGGTTCGGGCGCGGCGCGCGGCCGTCGGTTGCGGTGCTCCGTGCGTTCGTCATGATACGTACGCCCCCTTGTCTGCCGACGAGACGAGCTTCGCGTACTTCGCGAGCACGCCGTGGTCGTGCTTCGGCGCCGGCGGCCGCCAGGCCGCGCGACGGCGTTCCAGTTCGGCGTCGTCCACGCCCAGCGTGAGCGCGCCGCCTTCGATATCGACCGTCACCGGGTCGCCTTCCTCGATGAGCGCGATGGGGCCGCCGGCCGCCGCCTCGGGGCTCACGTGCCCCACGGCCGGGCCCTTCGTGGCGCCCGAGAAGCGCCCGTCGGTGATCAGAGCCACGCTGGTGGACAGACCCATCCCCACGATGGAGGACGTGGGCGTCAGCATCTCGCGCATGCCCGGGCCGCCCTTGGGGCCCTCGTAGCGGATGACCACCACGTCGCCCGCCGCGATCTTGCCGGCGTTGATGGCCGCGCAGGCCTCCTCCTCGCTGTCGAAGCAGCGCGCGGGGCCGGTGTGGACGAGCATGGACGGATCGACGGCCGACTTCTTCACGATGGCGCCGTCGGGCGCGATGTTGCCGTGCAGCACCTTGAGCGCGCCTGACGGGGAGAAGGGGTTGTCGTGCGCGCGGCACACCTCGCCGTCAGCCGGTTTCGTGCAGGCCTGCAGGTACTCGTCGAGCGTGCCCATGCACGTGACGGCGCTGCGGTCGAGCAGGTCGAGCTCTGCCAGCTCGTGCATGACCACGGGCACGCCCCCGACCTCGTACAGGTCGGACAGCGGGCGCGGGCCGGAGGGCTGCAGCTTCACGAGGTGCGGCGTGCGCGCGCTCGCGGCGTCCCAGTCGTCCATCGTGATGGGGTGTCCCGCCTCGCGCGCGATGGCCGTGAGGTGCAGCACCGTGTTCGTGGAGCCGCCGAAGGCCATGTCGCATTCCATGGCGTTGTGCAAGGCGGCAGCACTCACGATGTCGCGCGCGCAGATGCCCTTCTCCAGCAGCTCCATCACCTTCATGCCCGCATGCTTCGCCAAGCGGATGCGCTCGGAGTACACCGCGGGCACGGTGCCGTTGCCGGGAAGCGCGATGCCCAGGGCCTCGCACAGGCAGTTCATGGAGTTCGCCGTGAACATGCCCGAACAGCTGCCGCAGGTGGGGCACGCGGTGTCCTCGTAGTACTTGAGCTCGGCCTCGGACATGTCGCCGTTCATCACCTGCGCCGCGCCGTCGAACAGCGTGTTGAGGTCGGTGGTGGGCCCGCACCCGCCCGGCTGCTTGCCGGGAAGCATGGGGCCGCCCGACACGAACACCGTGGGGATGTTCACGCGCAGCGCGCCCAGCAGCATGCCCGGCACGATCTTGTCGCAGTTCGGGATGCACACGAGCGCGTCGAAGGCATGGCCCTGCACCGCGCATTCCAGCGAGTCGGCGATGGCTTCGCGCGACACGAGCGAGTAGTGCATGCCGTCGTGGTTCATGGCGATGCCGTCGCACACGCCGATGGTGGATATCTCGAACGGCACGCCGCCGGCCATGTAGATGCCCGCCTTCACGGCTTCGGCGATCTTGTCGAGGTTGTTGTGGCCGGGGATGATGTCGTTGCGGGAGTTGAAGACGGCGACGAGCGGCCGCTCCATCTCCTCGTCGGTGATGCCGTCGGCCTTGAGCAGGCTGCGGTGCGGGGCGCGCGCCGTGCCGCACCGCACGGCATCGCTGCGTAGCTGCATGTCCGATCCCTTCCTTCCTGGCGTTGCCGGTTTCGTGGCATAAAAAAATCCCGTTGCAAGCAAGCTGCACCAGGACCTCAGAAGGAAGGGAGATGCGCCCGGCTGCACGCATCCCTGCGCGCCGCGGTCGCTCTCGATCGGACTGATAACGGAGTCGCCGGTTCAGCCTACTTGCCCCGGCTGCACGCGGAGGTCGTCCGCTGCGTGCCGTCGCGTTCGAGCCGAACTGCTCGGAGGTGGCGTTCAGGCCGCCCACCGCCGGCTCGCAGCATCCGCCGGCTCTCTGAAGATGGGTTCGTCCCTACTGTCCTCGTCAACGCATTTCGTCTATGAACTTGTTGCGGGTAAGTATACTCCAGCTTCACGACGTCGCAAGTAAAACTTTGACGATCGAAGCGATTGCGCGGTAAATCCACATGGAGGCGGTGGGGATTGAGGAGACGGGGGTTCGGGGCGCCGGAGGAGCTGCGAGGCGCCGCGAGGTGCCGGAGGCTCCCGCTAGGCGAGGTGCTGGTAGCCCCTCCCCGCGGAGCGGTTGGGCGAAACGTCGCGGAGCGCCGGAAACCCCTCCTCGCGACAGCTCCAGCTCCTGGCGGCTGCCGTCCCCGTAGGTCGCGTCGTTTCGGGCCTGCACCTGCCACCAGCCGGTGATGCCGGGCTTCGCGGAGAGGAGCTCGCCCGCATCGTCGCCGTAGGCCGCGAGCTCCTCCTCGACGACAGGGCGCGGGCCGATCACGCTCATCCCTTTTGTCAAGACGAAAAAACAAGATTACCTGCAGAAATGCTCCGGCTAGATAGCTGAACTATCTGTTTCCTGGAGTTTGAACCTCCAGACTTTTGCGGCTCATTCCGACCATCATCGACGATGAACCAGCTCCGAAAAGCTGCCTTCAAATCGGATAGCAAATCGTCCCATTGGGGCAGATTCCCAATGGGACGATTCTTCGCATCAGCGTCGGAACATACGCAAACCTAGCGATTTAGCGAAACGGCAAATCTAAATAAATCGCGAGGCTTTAAAGCATCAACGAGCAACACCGGCTTAGCTCGCAGCTAAGGATGCATGTCTCAACCGCCGCTATAATTGAAGTGGATAACGAAATGGCATAGCGCATTGGAGGCATATGGCAAAGAAGCATCCGCCACAGGCACAAACGCCGAAGCTGGTCGCTAGACGGGCATATCGCTTATGCATCAGCGGCACCACGGTCTACGCCGCGCATGCGCATCGGTGTTGAACGCAAAAACGCGCCCCTAAGCTGTAGACTCTTCCAACTTGCGAAGTAAAATGCGAAACGTATGCAACGAACCAAAGGAGACCGCTTGGAAGAGACGCGCTTCGAAATCAGGATACCGTGCGACGACGACGGCTTCATCCTGCTGCGATGCCCGCACTGCGGCGAACTGTTCAAGCTCACCGCCGAGGATATGGAGTCCGACGAAACCCTGGATACCTATTGCCCTTCCTGCGGCCTGTGCGCCAACAACTTCCTCACGCAAGACGTCATCGACCTTGCTCTCGCGAAAACAAGCAACTACGCTATGGACGCGATTGCCCAACAGCTCCAAGCCTTTGCAAAGAAGAACAGCGGCGGCCTCGTTCGATTCGAGGTCAAAGCTAATCGCGAAAGGGAACCAGAGCCACCAATCAGGGCGGCGATTGAAGCCCTGCAGATCGTAACCTGCCATGATTGCGGACGGGAAGCCAAGGTCTCACCGGCCCTCGCCATGTCAGCTTACACGTGCCCGCTCTGCGGAATAGGACAATTCAATGAACGATAGCAAGACGACGCTGAAGAAGCTCCTCTTCGAGCACAACTCGGAAGCAAACGCCCTTTTACACGCAAACTACAACGAGCTGGAAACGGCAATCACGCGATACCTCCGTTTCATCGAAGGCGAGCCCATCACCAAGGCATTCATCGACGATATTGTGGCAAACCATACGCCAGATGGGTTCGACGCAATCGAAATGCTTGGAAGCGCCTCGAGAAACGGGCATTCGGCGCTCGGCCCATTCCCGCCAGAGTACAAAAGCGAATCAGCCGTCGTCTACCTTCTGCTAAGGGCAATGGTGGACGAGCATGCCTGCAACATTAGATTCCTGCTCTATGGCTATGCGCACGGCTCGAAGAAGTTCGATGATATGGCGAAAAACTTCCTCGAAGAAGTCGCCCGGCGCTTGGTGGCGGGCGTTAACCGCACGCTCACATTGAGTGGGAGTAAAAAGGCCTTTGAGCTGGGTGTTTGCCAACTATCCCATCTAGTGTGTTTTGGTCTCATCTAGTAGTAGGTAACGTACAAACCACCAGACAGTTTTGGTGAGTAAAATTTTCGAGAAGCTCCTGAAATCATCGATTTCGGGGGCTTCCATTTTGCTTATTGACCTGCTCATTTACTCCCTAGTTGACTTCATTTCGTACACAGAGTGCGACTAGTTCGCACGAGATGCTAAAAGATGCTAATAGATGGACGGAGCTGACAAGCGTTTTTATAGCGTTTTTCGTCCAAGGCGCCCCGATTCCCAAAACTGGAACTCAGTTTGAACTCAGCGCCCATTTTCGAGGCTGATTTTCGCAAAAGCGCAGGTCGCAGGTGGGGAGTAAATTTTTCGGGAAAACGCTGCCGGGAGTGCCGAAACCCGTCCCAAAACCCGAATCTTAGCGCTGGATTTACTCACCGCCCCCGTCCCAAAAACCCGCCTTCAGGAGTTTTGGGACGGGTTTCGGCACTGGGGAGTAAATGAAGGAAACGAAAAACGAGGTCCCGCAGGGGCCTCGTGATTGACGTGCGAGCGGTGCTGCCTAGCCCCTGAAGGACGCCTTCCAGGCCTCGTACTCCTCTTCTGAGACCTCGCCGGCCTCCAGCCGCCCACGCATTCGCGCCCACGCCCTCAGGGCCTGGGAGAGCTTCTGGGAGCCTTCCACCTTTGGGTCGACGGTGATCCCGATGCCGTCTTCGGTCTCGACGGGCCTGAAGCCGATTTCGCCCTCCAGCCTGAAGACCATCTCGAGCGCGCCGCGCGCGCCCACGAGGCCGGTATCCGCGAGGGACTCCGGAGCGACGTCGAGCGCCCTGGCGATCGCCTCCAGCTGTGACTCGCTCGGCGTGCGCAGGCCGAGCTCGTAGTTGCGGATGGCTGACTCGGTGACGCCGACCTCCTCCGCGAGGCCCCTCTGGGTGTAGCCCCCCGCCTTCCTATAGCGCCTAATGCGCTCGCCGACGCCCATCCCGCCTCCGTCTCTGAGCCCGCCGTTCCATGGGACGAATTCTACAGCAGCACGCTTCCGTGCGCAATCATTGACAGCACGGTATCGTGCTGATATATTCCAAGGATGAAACAGCACAGTATCGTGCTCTATGGGAGGAGGACGGCATGTCGGTGAGGCGGGAGGACAACGGGACGTGGACCTCGCAGTTCTGGTTCCGCGACTACGACGGGAACAGGCGCCACAGGACGAAGCGCGGCTTTGCCACCGAGGAGGCGGCCCTCGAGTGGGAGGAGGAGGGCAGGCTCGAGGCCGAGGGGTCGGTCAGCTCCACCTTCGCCGCCTTCTTCGAGGTGTACAAGAAGGACATGAAGCCCCGCCTGCGCGAGAGCACGTGGATCGGCAAGGAGTACATGGTCCGCGACAAGCTGTTGCCGACCTTCGGGCAGATGCGCATGGACGAGATAGAGTCCGTGGACGTCATCCGGTGGCAGAACAAGCTGATGGCCATGCGCAACGCCCACGGCGAACCCTACTCGCCCACGTACCTGCGCACCATCAACAACCAGCTCACGGCGATCTTCAACCACGCCGTGCGCTTCTACGGCCTGCGCAGGAGCCCGTGTTCGCGCACGGCGAAGATGGGGACGAACAAGGCGGGCGGCATGCTCTTCTGGACGAAGGACGAGTACCTCAGGTTCGCAGACGCGATCGCCGACAAGCCCGACAGCTTCTGCGCGTTCGAGATCCTCTACTGGTGCGGCCTGCGCGTCGGGGAGATGCTCGCCCTCACGCCAGACGACATCGACTTCGGGAGGGCCGTCGTCTCCGTCACCAAATCCTATCAACGCATCAAAGGCCGCGACGTCGTCACCGACCCCAAGACGCCCAAGTCCGTGCGCACCGTGGCGATGCCCGGCTTCCTCGCAGACGAGCTCTCGTACTGGCTCCAGGGGCATCCCGTGGCGCACGACGAGCGCATGTTTCCGTTCACCAAGGACCGCATGCACCACGAGATGACGAGGGGCTGCAAGGAGTCGGGCGTGAAGCGCATCCGCATCCACGACCTGCGCCACAGCCACGTGTCCCTCCTCATCGACATGGGCTATTCCGCCGTGGCCATCGCCGATCGCCTCGGCCACGAGAGCACCGACGTCACGTTCAGGTACGCGCACCTCTTCCCCGACAAGCAGGGGGAGATCGCACGCGCGCTCGACGAGGGAGGGAGGGACTGATGCCCTGCCCCAACGACCGAAGGGCGAGGAGCGTTACCGTTGCGTTCCGCATGACGCCGGCGCAGAGCCGGTGGCTCGACGAGGTGGTCGCGGAGTCCGGCATGACCAAACAGGACTTCATCATGGCCCGCCTGCGCGAGGACGGCATCACCGTGGTGCCGAACAGGCAGATCTTCCTGGCCCTGCGAGACCACATGGCAGACGTGCTTCGGGAGCTCAGGCGAATCGACCCCGGCTGCGGGGTCGGCAGCGAGCTCATGGAGGCCATCACCCGGCTCACGCGCGAGTTCACCGAGCTGCGCGGTGAGGAAACCGCCGATGTCGTGACGGAGAGGTTCGAGGGCATCATCGGATTGGAGCGCCGCTAGCGCCCAGCTTGCACGCTGATGACGCGCTCGCCCCGTTTCGGCAATCGAGCCATGCCGGCTGTGTTGCTCCCAGGCCGTCGATGGAACCCCTCCGCCCCTTCAGCTCGTTGTGCTCCATGCCCCGAGCGCGCTTCCAGGCCTCCTGGGCAAAACGGCACACTCCCTGGGCCGCTCCTTGGACTTTCGCAGACTCGTCGAGGACCCCTGCGGTCGCAAGGGCCGCAAAAACTTTTCGAGTGGTTTCCCAAGTCCGATGCTCGAAAACTCGGGCCCCTAAGGGTTTTGCTTTCCCCCTTGCAGCCTCCGCGAACCCCGACGGCATGCGAGCCACAAGGTCCGCCACGGGGGCGGGCCGGAACCCAAGGAGGCCGACCATGGAAGCCATCGACACCAAGGCAATGAAGGGCATCAGGAGCTATCTCGAGCGCAGGGGTTTCGAAATCCTCGAAGAGGAGTGGGCGCACGACGGCGACATCATCGACTTTATCGCCAGCGAGGAGGGCGACCTGGTCTTCATCAGCTGCCAGCTCCGTCAGAACAGCGGCGAGGGATTCCCCGAGGAAGCTCTCGATCGCGACTCCCTCGAGCGGCTGGCGGCGGCCTACCTCGCCGAACACCTCGACATTGCCGACTGCACGGTCAGGTTCGACGTCGTGAGCATGCTGATTTTCGGCAACGACAGGGCTCTTCTCCGCCACCATCGCAACGCGCTCTGCAGGCTCTAGACGCGAAGCGCCCTTGGAGCCTCGGCTCCAAGGGCGCTCGCTGGCGCAATTCGGCCGGGAGCTTCGGCTCCCGGCTCTCTGAAAGCGTGCAAACGCCCGGAAGATCTTCTCACGTCATCGGAATGGTATTCTTTTATCCAGCAAGACAAGATGTGCCCTTCAAACGCCTCCGGGTGCTTGAAGGGCACGCGGAGGCAGGCGGCATTGCTGCGCAAGGAGGGAGTGAAGCCGAATGAACCACAGAATCGAGGAAATTTCATCTAGTCTTGCGGGAGTCGAGCACGGCTTCAAGGAAATCGAGAGGTGTGCTGCCGCCGACTTCGCGTCCAGAGACGCCTCGGATGTCGCAGAGTTGGCGCGGTCGGCAGGAGAATCGAAAACCGTCCAGGTAAGGATGTACGGGACGTTCCTACTCGGCTACCTCGCGGCGCATGATGAGCATGCCCTGCGTATCCTCAAGGATATTGTCTCTCGTGACGAGGACTGGAGAGTCCAGGAGATTCTCGCCAAGTCCTTCGATCGGTATTGTCGCGACAGAGGCTACGAGGAGGCCCTTCCCATAATCGACGAGTGGCTGTCCTCGGACGAGCCCAACGTGAGGCGGGCGGTGACGGAGGGCCTGAGAATCTGGACGGGCAGAGACTACTTCAGGGAGCACCCCGAGGAGGCCGTTCGCCGGCTGTTCGCGCTCAGGGAGGACGCGAGCGACTACGTCAGGAAGTCCGTTGGCAACGCCCTGAGGGATATCAGCAAGAGGCACCCGGACCTGATCGCCGCAGAGCTGGCCTCGTGGGAGCTGGACTCGAAAGAGGTGCGACAGGTCCACAAGCTGGCATCCAGGCTTCTCGCATGATGAACCATGCAAACGGCCGCCGGAAGACGGGACGCCAGCCGCTCTCATCGAAGAGGCTTCTGAGAATCCGACGCTCTTCCGACAGGCTGGGCAGCTCATGTTCAACAAGCCCGTCTCCGCAAATGAAACCTAGATGGCTTTCTTGAGCGCAAGACGCCTGTAGTGCTCGCCAAGCATGGTCAGCCTGCAGCCCTTGCCTTCCATGGCCGCGTTCCACATGTGCTCGGCGTCGACGGGAACGAGCAAGTTGAGCCGGTTGTACCTCTGCAGAATTGCGAACACTTTGTTGTTGGCCTCGTCGCTTGGTGGCATGTCGGGGGTCCTGCCCTCGTTCCGAGGCTCGAACGACGGGTCGAGCTGGAAGACATGCCCCTCATCGGGAAAGAACTCCGGAATGCGCCTCAGGTCCTCTATCGGTATCGGAGGGGTGACCTTGCGAAGCGAGACGAAGCTCTCCGTGTTGGTCTTGAAAACCGGCCTCTGCTCCCATGCCCCTAGTGACTGGTCGATGTGGGCGTAAACGCTTCCGGGGGTGATGTCGCCCGTGAGGTTCGCTGCCGCACCTTCCAGTGCGTCGACAAGCAGACCGGTGAAGACACCGTGCACACCGACCTCAAGGGCCGTCTCGTTTCTCCTCGAGGCAGTGAGTATCGTTACGCCGTCAGCGATGGCCGCATGGCTTTCGAGACTCGGGATATCGCCCGCCGCCCCCGAAAAGCAGCTGTCAAGGATGATGACCTTGTTCCTAGCCGGAGAGCTGTTTGCGTAATCCACTAGAGTCCGAAGCGACAGGCCGTCGTCTCCTCGCTTGCATTCGGACGTGATTACGTAACCGCCCGTCGATTCGACATAGCCATGGCCGGAGAAGTAGAGAAGGGCTATCTCCGCATTCGAGCTGAAGAGCCTCTCGACCCGATCCTTCAAATCCCCTCTCGTCACCGATTCGGCGTCCTCCGCAAGGAGCAGCTTCGTATCGAAGTTCTTGGTCCTGCCCTCGTCGCCATTCGCCTCAAGCAAAGAATTGACCGCTTTAGCGTCAGCAACACATCCTGATAGCGACTTCACATGCTCGTAATGGTTGATGCCGACGACGAGGGCCATCCTGTTTCCGCTCACGGCCATCACAGGCTGTCTATGAAGTCTTCGATGGAGCGCCACGTCCAAGAAACGGTCCGAACCCCCGCGATGTTGGTCTGGTCGTCCTTGTAGGCCCATATTCCCAGCACCTGCTTCCCCTCTTCGCGGGCGCACTGTATCTCCCACTTCTGGCCGCTTGACCGAAGCGAATTGTCGCTTATCAAGGCGATGACGCCATCCGACCTTCTTATGCGCGTCCTCACCTTCTCCTTCCATGCGGACGCATAGGCCTCTTTGACGGACATGTCCACGTATTCGAAGGGTGAGCGGGTATTAAGGGACTGGCCCTTGAGAAAGTCCCTCTGCCTTTCGTCTTCCATTGCGAATGCGACGAAAATGGTTTTTCTTCCCATGGCTTACTTCTTCCCGAAACTGGCATAGATGGTATGTATCAATCACTTTATTATACTCTCTGCGTCTATGAAAAAAGCTGTTCAGATTCCTTCCCTTATGTCAATAACAGCACAATATCGTGCTGTTTATGGTACAATCCCATTGGCAGCAAGCTTCCTATGTTGTGCGCACAAGCGCCCAACATAGAGCTCGATCGGAGGCGGGCCAACTTCCACTTCCCTCCAACAGCTTTGGTGGCTGATGGAGAGAAGGCCCGCTCCGATAGGCAGCTGCCGGCCTTGCGGCCGCAGCTTTGCGGGGGATGCCCCGCGCCCCTAGATGGCAAGCGCCTTCCACATTCGCTTGCCCGGATGCAAAGGAACAGAGATGAGCGAATACTGCCAGCACATCAACGTGCGGGTCACGCCCGACGAAAAGAGCCGTGCAATCAACCTTGCCAAGAGCAAGGGCCTCAGCGTCTCCCAGCTCATGCGGGTTCTGATCCAGCTCCCCGCCGAGTGCGCTGACGCCGATGGGATTCAAACCGCGGTGATCATCGACCGAAGCTCCGTTCCGAAGCTCGAGCGTGAGATGCGCCGCTGGGGACACCACTACAACCAGGCGGTGCATGCGTTGAACCGGCTCGCCTACTATGCCGATCGCGGAACCCTCAAGACCGAGGAGGCCCATCAGCTCCTGCGAAGGGCAGAAGGCAATCTGGAAGATCTCAACGTCGCGGTCGTGAAACTGCGGGACGACCTCGAGAACATTGCCCAACATACCGTCGTCAGTCTCTAACGATGCCGTACGTGAAGTGCATATCAGGGCACACGAGCGCTCGATATATCCAGAGATATCTCGAGAAGGGCGGCCGCGCCCTCGCTACCGATTTCGTGAACATCGACGTGCCCGTGAAGGGGGTTCGCGACGGACTGGAGGATTACGAGCCCTTCGACTGGTGGCGCGAGATGGACCGGACGCGCAGCGACTTCGGCAACGACACCCCATGGAACGGCCAGCGCGCACGTACCTGGAAGCACTACATCCTCTCCCCAAATCCCGACGATGACATCGACCTCGGCATGCTTCGACGCCTGGCGGTTGCCTGGGCGCGGGAGAACTTCAACGACTACGAAGTCGCAATCGTCTATCACGATGACAACGCCAACAAGATTCCGCACGCTCATGTGATGGTGAACAACACCAACCTTTTAACCGGCTACAGGTTGCAGGAGCCCGATCCCCGCGCGGTGAAGCGCTCTATCCAGAAGCTCGCCAAGGGAATGGGGCTTTCCTGGTTCGAGGACGCACCCCGCCCCGAAGGCACGAAGCGAAAGCGTAGCGTCGTCTCGAAACAACGGGTGCATGTCGGTCGTGCGGAGAGGGAGCTCGAGGGCAAGGGAGAGTATTCGTGGGTCGGGGACATCCGCGCGAGGGTGTCCATCGCGCGGATGATCGCCCGCAACGAGGATGAGTTCAAAAGCGTCCTGAAGGCCATGGGCCTGGACGTCAAAGACAACTCGGCAAAGGCTGTGAGGCGGGATTGGATCTATTCGTTCGATGACCGCCCCACCCTCCGCGTCAGCGGAGAGAAGATGGGGCTCTCATTCGGCAAGGAACACCTCACGCGTAGGTTCGCATCGGGCTCGATGGGGCGCCTCGCGGACGCCACCGAACGGGAGGTGTTCAGAATCGCATCCGAAGCATATAAGGTCGGCTATATCGCGGAGTTGAGGAAGCTATCGGATGCGGTGTCCGTCTGCGAGGCGATTGGCGCGCAGAGCATCGACGACTTCGTTGCGGCAGAGAGCCGGCTCCCGCGCGGCCTCGATCCTGCCAAGCTCGCCGCAGCGGTCGAATACATGACCGAGAAAGAGCTGCTGCCCACCAGCCATATGCCTGCAATACAAGACTCTCGCCGAAACGCCCAGCAGAAGCCCTGGGAGAAGAATCAACCCAGCTGGATGAAGGATAGGAAATCGAACGAGAGGCGCCAGGAGCAGCCCTCTCGAAGCCAGTACGGCGGCAATCGAGACAGGGGGAACAGGGATGCTCGTTAAGACCTATTACAGCACCGGCCACTTCGACGTCTTCGACACGGCGACCCTCGTGGACGGTTCGATATTCAAAGGAAACGCGCTCACGAACTACGCGCTCGAGATCTCGGATGCACGCGAGGGAAAGGCGCTCTGGCTCGACTGCTACTACTACGAGACAGACAAGGCGTACCGGGACGACTTGAACCCGCATGGGCTGCCGGTCGCGAGGCGCAGGGACGGCTGGTCTTTCGTCATCGCCGACAAGTCCGACCTGGAAACGCTGCTCAAGGTGAGCGTCGACGGCGAAGACGTGCTCGTCCGGCAAGGAGACGAGTTCGTTGACGCCTTGAAGCTGAAGGTCGCCTCAGATGTCGCCTACGGCGTCAACCCCGCAACGGTCTCGACGCACGACTACTACCAAGTCGCCGCGCAGGACCAGGACCCTTGCGAGCGGATCGGGTACACGCAGTCGGCCTACGAGCGCGTCGCCCTGGCCCAACGCAGGGCCGCGCCGCCCGACGAAAGACAAGGCTCCTTGGAAGGAGGCACGAATGAAGACCGTTTTTCGATTCGCTAAATGGCTGTTTCGAGCTGTATTCAGATGGATGTGATTCAGCGGAGCGGCCATCCCAAAAATGCTTGGACAGCATCATTTAGAGACGTTGATATTGGGACGACTTTCGGGACCGTCCGCCCCGCCCGTTTCGGCGGTTTCTCGGAGTGGTTGCGGGCTTTCCTAAAACGGACGTTATTGAGACAGGGAGGAGGAGCGAAGTGAGATTCGGTTATGCGCGAGTATCGACCGAGGACCAGAGGCTCGACCGCCAGGTCGACGCCCTCGAGAAGGTTGGATGCGAACGCATCTACCTCGAGAAGGCGTCAGGCGCGAAGGCAGGCAGGCCCGAGCTCGAGAAGTTGCTCTCCGTCCTCCGCGACGGGGACGAGGTCGTCGTGGCCAAGCTCGACCGCATCTCGAGGTCCACCAGGCACCTGATCGAGCTCACCGAAAAGTTCAGCGAGATAGGGGTGGACTTCATCTCCCTGAACGACTCGATCGACACGACCACGCCGATGGGCCGGTTCTTCTTCCGCGTGGTGGCCTCGATCGCCGAGCTCGAGGGGGACATGATCGTCGAGCGGACGAAGGACGGGCTGTCTGCCGCACGCGCGCGGGGCCATGGCGGCGGACGCCCGAAGGCATCCGCCGAGGCGGTTTCCAAGGCGAGGCGCATGCACGAGTCGGGCAAGTTCTCCGTCTCTGAGATCACAGGGGCGACCGGCATCAGCAAGAGCACGCTGTACCGAAACCTTGCCCACGAAGCCGACGAGCCGCCGTCCGTTGGGACGGAGGCCGTACAATGTGCAATCATGGATGGGAGTGAAAATGGCAAGAGATGATATCGGCATCCGGGCGAGGAAGCCCAAGCTCACCGTCGACGAGCAGATCGAGCACCTGAAGTCCAAGGGCGTGACGTTCGACCTTTGCCCGGAGGAGGACGCCCGCGAGACGCTCTCCGACAAGACGTACTACTTCAAGCTCGCGGCCTACCGCGCACTCTTCGACAGGCGCGTCGGTGGAGAACACGACGGCGAGTACGTGGGGCTCGACTTCGGGCACCTGCAGGACCTCGCGGCCATCGACCACATGCTGCGCTACACGCTGCTGCCGATGACCCTGGACATCGAGCACTTCGCCAAGGCCAAGCTCATGCGCGAGGTCACCGAGCGGGCGGACGAGGACGGCTACTCCATCGTCGTGGACTATCTGGCCAGCCTCTCGAAGAAGAGCCTGGACATCCGCAATGGTGAGATAAGGCGCCTCGAGAACGACAGGTACAGCGGCAACCTTGTCCGCAGGTACGACGGTGCCTATCCCGCATGGGTGTTCGTCGAGCTTATCTCGTTCGGCGGGTTCATCGACTTCTACCGCTTTTGCGCCCTCAAATGGGACGACAGAGGAATGCGGAAAGAGCACTACCTGCTGAAGCAGGTCAAGGCCGTCAGAAACGCCTGCGCTCACTCGACGGCTATCGTCAACGGCTTCGCGCCCGGGACACCCAGCGATGTCCGAACCCCGAACGAGGTCGCCCGTGCGCTTGCGGAAATCGGCCTGAACAAGCGGGCTAGGCATTCGAAAATGTCGAACTCAAGGGTTCAGCAGATAACGATGACGGCCTTCGCCTACAGGGAGCTCGTCAAGGGAACCCACAGCAGGGAGATGTGCCGCTCGCTGGTGGACGCCTTCATCGCCAGGTCGGAGGAGCGTTCGGACTGGTATGCCCGATCGGACTATTTCCGTTCCGCCCTGGTCTTCTTGAACAGGGTGTTTGACAGATGGATCTAAGCGGTCCATAATGTATCCAGCTAAAAAACCTTAGGGTTTTGCGGGGCGGGGTTGCGAAAGCGGTCCTGCCCTAGTTTTTTGTCCACGAACAGCGACGGGTGTGCCTGGTCCGTCTTTGCTGCTCTCTGGCCTATAGAAACGGAAACGCGCCCTGGATTGCTCCAGGGCGCGCACTTTCACATCTCGAGGTTCTCGTATTCCCGTTCTGCAGTGGATCCTGCTCGGATGCAGGCGCACCCGAGCAAGGTCGAGAGCATCGCGAGGAACCCAAACGAGAACAACAGCCCCTTCATGAGCATCAGGCCTCGACTCCACTGTCATCAGATGCCGCTGAATCCAAGTCATTGGAAGAACGACAGCGCGTCAGGACCAATGCGGTCGCACCGCATACGGCGGAGGCAACCAACAAGGCAATGGGCAGGACGGGAAGATCGTCTCCGGTCTTGGGGAGACTCCCCTTGCCCGACTCGCTAGGGGTTGGCTCGGGTGAATCGGGAGACGTCAGCTTCACGGTCTGCCCCTCGTCGTCGATGTCTGCGTGGGCGGCAACCTCGACGTCTCCGCTCATAAGGTCTTCGAACACGACGACGTCATGCCCGGAAAGCTCGATGCCGTTGAACTTGAACGTGACCGTCTCCGACCCGTTAGCGCTGCCGGGCGTGAAGGCGACTTCGGAAACGAGCTCCTTGCCGTCGATGACGACCGCCTCGCCGGTCTCCTTGTCCATCAGCTTGCCGGCGAGCTTGTGCTCCTTGCCGGGCGTGAGGTTCGTATACGTCACGACGTCGTTGATGGTCACCTCTCCGTCGGCGGCGGCCTCGTGGTCTCCGTCGTCCGCATCGGTCGCGGTGGTGCCGATCTTGGGCCCCTCGGAGTTCACGAGCGTTCCGAGGTCGATCTTGACGGAGTCCTTGTAGACAGTGACGTCGAACGCGGGGATCAGGTCCCTGTCTGCGTTGGAATCGCATCGATGCTCTTCGATGGTGTAGGTGTCGTAGATGAGCGCGCCCTTGTCGTCGTCGGGCTCGGAGGAGCCGAACCAGATTCCCGATTCGGAGGTGCCTGCGTTGGTTTTGAAGGTGTGCGCGTTCCAGCTAGAAGCCGTCGAGGCGTAGCCGTTCGCGTCGGTCACGATCGCGTGGCTCTCGCCGGTCGTCTTGCTCGTGATCTTGAAGGGGACGTTGCCGAGGCGGCTGTAGTCGCCTGAGCCCACCTTCACGAGCTCAAGGTCGCCGCGCTTCACCTGTTCGGTGAACTCGTCAGAGGGGGTCAGTTCGAACACGGCGATTGTCTGGTCGGTCATGTCGGCGCTCACCGTGAGCTCATGGGTCTTGGTGTCGGGGAGATAGCCTTCGGGGGCGCTGGTTTCCTTCACCGTGATCTTGCCCAGAGGAATCTCTTCGAATACGATCTGCGAGCCTCCGGTGGTTCCCTCGACGGTCTTGGTGGTTCCGTCGTATGTGTAGGTCGCCTCGTAGGTCGCGCCGTCAAGTGATGCTCCACCCTGAGGCGTGGCCTCCAGGGTTTCGCTGTCCTGCTTCACGACGGTGAGCTTCACGGTGATGGGCTGGTCGGTCGCATCGACGCTGGCATCCGCGCCCTTGACGGTGACGGTGAACACCTCGTCAGAAAGCTCGTAGCCCGCTGGTGCGGAGATCTCCTTCACAATGTACGTACCGTTCGGAAGCTTGTCTGCTGTGCTTCCGTGCCCGCTTGCGTCCGTCTCGAACTTGGTCACGAGCGAGCCGTCTTTGTAGACTCCATACACGGCGCCAGCCAGCGAGTACTGGGAGTTGCCCTTGGTCACCTTGACGTCGCCGGACGACTTGTCGAGTGTGACGTACCCGCCCTCGGCGAGGCCCCGGTAGACCTTGAAGCTCGCATACGTCTTGCCGTGCCCGCCATCGATGTCCCACATGTAGTCGAAGCGGCAGTTGCCCGTGCCGAACCCCTCGTACCAGGCGTGGTAGATGGTCTTGTCCTCGCCCGCGATACCGCAGTGCACGGTGGCACCCGACGCGTTCCAGAACACGATGACGTCGCCCGGCTTCACGACTCCTGCATCGCAGGCCGCGTTGTAGTCCTCGGCCGAATCTCCCGAGAGGACCTCGTAGTCGGAGCAATACGAGGCGATCGCATCCGTGCCCGAGTCGCCCCATGTCCCACCAGGCCAGTCAGTGCCGTAGATGTCGTGCATGACGAAGGACACGAAGCCGGAGCAGTCCCAACCGCTCGTGCTCCTGCCTGCCCATACATAGGGGACGCCCATATAGGACTCGATTTCGGGCTTCGCCTCGTCCCAGGTGAGCTGCGAGATGCTTTCGGTCGCCGCGTAGGCCTTCTCAGCCTGGAGCGTCAGCGTCGGGACCATCGTCGAGATGACAAGCGCCACGGCCATCGCGACGCGCAGTGCGCGCCTCCTCGCGCTCGTCGCTTTCTTGATTGATTCCATCCTCACCGCCTCCTAACGCTGCTCGCGCGAGGCTGCGGGAATGGCTTCTCCGCCCCGCTCCATCGCCCCTGAGGCGCCACGGGCATGCTCCGCCCTCTGGTCGAGTCCGCGTTCGTCGCGCCCGTGCTCTTCCGCCCAAGCTCGGCGCGACTCGGCGAGGGCGTCCTTGATCTGCTGGGGCATCACCTTCACGGTGTCCTTCTGGCGCCTTCCCGCCTCGTCCAGCACAGGGTTTCCCTCTGGGTCCAAGATCGACTTCTGCAGCCAGACCTCGCGATCCGCCAGCATTGGCACGTCGCGCCATGCTGCCCCCTTGTACTTCGATTCGTTCACGTAGAGGGGGCTGAATTCGTAGCCTCCCATGTCCTGGCCGTCAATGATGGTTCCCGAAGGGATGCGGACCTGGTTGAACGTCCTTTGCTCTCCCGTAGTCTTGTCCGTGTAGGGGATGCCCTCGCGCACGAAATTCTCGTGGAACGAGAGGTAGACGGTCTTCTTCTGCTCGATGTCTGCCATTTCTTTCTCCTTTGCATCGGTGTTCGTTGTTTGACGCGTGTGGAAGTGCGCGTCGTCGTTTTCTTCTAGCGGATCAGGGACCCATGTCTCCTCCTCCCTTCTGGGTTAGCCGCCCATGATGTCACGCGCCCAGCTGCCGCTCTTCACGAGCGAGAGGATGAGCAGGATGCACATGGCCAGGTATTGGAGCGCGTACGAGAGGCCGCCGATTATCGAGTCGACAACCGGCACTCCGGCGCTTGCGGCGTTGAGTCCGCCCAGGACTATCGGGAAGCTGACGAGAAGCACGAGGATGATGATGCCGGCGAGGCAGACGGCAGCGAAGTTCTTCAGGTATCCGACGCCCATCTGCCTGGTCTCGTCGAGCGCCATGAGGGACAGCGGAATCGGCGAGAACGCGGCCATGATGTAGATCTGGATCGCCCGGGCCCAGGTGACGACGAGGGCGACTACGTATGCGACGATCACGACCAGCCAGCTGATAAGCGCGACGGCCAACATCGCGAGCAGGGCCGCCACGTCGTTGTCGGTGGTGGTGATGGACACGGTGGTGAGGTCTATCTGGGAGCCCGCGCCGAACAGTCCGGCAACGCGGTCGATCGCCAGTTTCGCTACCTCGTATATCGCCTGCATGATGGCAAAGCTGTTCTGCACGAGGAAAAGGAACACAGCGAAGAACACGAGGAGGAATATGACCTCTTTGACCCCCGGCATCGCCGCGTTCCCGTCCATCCTCTGGCTAATCTTGATGAGCTGGACAGTGAACACAAAAGAGAGGACGCCGCAGCCGATGGGAAGTATCGCCACCTCCCAAACCCCGTGGACGATGTCATACATGGTGACGGAACCGGCGCTCCCGAGCATCTGGGTGAAGTTCGCCGAGAGCACGCCGTCGGTCCCGATCGACTTGAGCATGTCGACCTGGCTGTTGAAGATCCAGTTGCACGTGTCGCGCAACAACCCGCACAACCAGTCATTGATGTCGTCTGCAATAGCGGCGAAGGCGAAATCGGGCATGCCGAACAGGACGGTAGCGAACAGGAGGGTTCCAGCAAATGCATAGGCGAATCTGGGATCGGTGAACGTATTCTTGACTGATCGCATGGCCCACCTACCCAGCCACCGTGAAGACGCCGTCCTTGTAGGCCACCTGGAGGATCGTCGACGCTGTGTCGTTGCAGTGGTAGGTGGCGGATACGCTACCGCCTTCGATGTCCAGGTATACCTCGCCATCGAAGCTCACTTTCGTAGCGGTAGGCACGTGAGCTCGGCAGTATTCTGCGACCGCGGAGGCAAGCTGGTCGGTCTTGCCGTCAATGAGCGTCGTGTACGGCTCGCTCACCCCGTCGATCGCTACGGGCTCCTTGATCACGGAACCCTGCACATAGGATGTCGCGTTCTGGAATGCGTCGCAGGAGACCCTGTAGGACCCCTCGCCACCCGCGATGGAAATGGTGGCGGTAATCTCGGAGGAGGAGCCATCTCGTGTCATCTTGACGTCGACGGAGCTTGTCGTTGTCGAGGTGACTTCGAAGGCGGTGAGCCTCACGCTCTTGCCATCGGACTCAACGAACGTGCTGTCCTTGAACACGATCGTCTTCGACGGGTCACCGTCGACCTGCCATGCATGCGATTCGAGTGTCACGAGCGCGGCGAGGTCCTTGTTCTCTCCGGGCTCTTCGGCCATGTCCTGCTCGATTACCGTCGACTCATCCTGCCTGGCTTCGTCTTGCGCCTTTGGCAGGCTGCACCTGACGACGGAGCTCGCGATGAGGATGACGACCGCGCCGATGGCGGCGGCGAGCATGACCTTGTTCTTTCCGTCCATTGCCTGTCTCCTTCCTAGTAGCGGACCGCGCAGGTGAAATACGAGATCCCGCTGGCCTTCCTGCACACGTCCCCCGCGTGCGGCTCGTGTATGTACTCGTCGCCGCCTATGTAGATGGCGACGTGACCGGGCCTCCAGAGGATGTCTCCGGGCCTCGCCTCCGAAAGGGGCACCTTCCTGCCGCCGGATGCCTGGTCCTCCGAGTAGCGGGGGATGGCGATTCCCGCCTGGGCGTAGCAGTACTGCGTGAGGCCCGAGCAGTCGAGGCCCGCGTTCGGGGCCGAGCCGCCCCACACGTACGGGACTCCGAGCTGGCTGTATGCCGCTTGGACGATGGCGTTGCCGTCGGCGGTGCCGCATCTGAAGTCCTCGAGCGACATCGTGTCGAACCTCCGAAGCCCGTATGCGTCCATCACGGACTTGAGGCTGATCACGTATTCGGACGAGGTGGCGTAGCCGGCCTCCTTCAGGCCCTCGGCCATCTTGTCGGAGTCATGCTCCGAGATCGCCTGGCGGATGAGCTCGTTGTTTGCGTAGCGGCTGTTCTGAAGCAGGACCCTGGACCTGAAGGTTATGCAGTCCCTCATGCTCTTGAAGCTCGTGAAGTCGGCCATGATGGTCACGGTTTGCCCGCCGTATTCCTCGTTGGTTGGCCACGACGACTTGCCGGCCACCTCGGGCGCGCCTGCGAAGCCGGAGGCCCATTTGATCCCGAACAGGTTGTTGTCCTGCGTGGCCAGACCGGAAAGGCGGTCGCCTTGCCCGCTCTCGACGACGATCTGGGCGAGCGTGCACCCGGCTGGGTGCCCGTAGGTCTCCTGGCATTCGAGGGCGGCCTCGACCATCTCGGTTGTGATGTAGGGGGGAAGTCCCGACACGGCCTGCTTCGACCGCTCGTTTTCCCAGAACCCGAAGAGCGAGCTGACGAGCTGCGATGCGAGGAGCGCGGCGAGGACGAAGCAGAGGATGCCGGCGAGGATGCCGGCGATAGGGGCTGCTGCAGATGAGACAGCCGCTGCGATGCCTTTGCCCGTTCCCGAGCCGATCGCCTTCGCGGCAGCCGCCGCCTGTTTCGCCTCTGCTTGCGCCTGCCGCGCCTTGATCCAGGTGCGCCTCGATTGGATTTTCTTGCGAGCTTCGGCTGCGGTGCGCTTTCCCTTTTCCCTCTTGGCGGCCCCGCTAGGGGATAGGGACGACTTCCTGGACTTCACCTTGTCGTAGGCGCCCCGCCCCGCCCTCGCGGCGCCCTTCGCGTCGCGACGCATGTCGGCGACACCTTCTAGCTCGTCGGAATCGTCCAGCTGCTCCGCTGCTTCGTCGGCGAGCATCGCCTTTACGTGGAATCGGCGTTGGGTCGACTCGTTGGCCTCGGTCGCTTGGATATCGTGAGCGGCTGCGGCAGTGCTCTTGGCCGTTCGCCTTTGGGGTCCGGCGGTCGTTTCCTTTATCTTGCCGGACCGCTCCTCACCGTTGCGTACGATGCCCGCAGACACCGCGTTTGTCTTGCCGGACTTTGCGACCAGCGCCGCATCCGTCTCGGGACGCGCGAGGTCGGCGGCCGTCGTCGGCTCATGCGTTTCGAAGGAGTCGCTTCTGGCTACGCGGGACATCACGCACCGTTTTTCCTGAGCCTCGCCCGTGCGGCGAACTCGGACGCCTTCTTCATAGCGGCGATTTCCTCGGGCTTCGTGTTGAACAGGTCGTAGAGCTCGCCCTTGGGGAAATCGTCTTTGATAGGTATGCGCGCCCCTCCCGCGACGAGCAGGCCTTCGCCTGCCTTGATGGACTCGTCGAGATAGCCCGCTTCCTGCGTCGACAGGTCGAGGAGCTCGGCCCATGCCTTGCGGTCCAGAGGTGACTGCTTGTGCAGCAGGATGAAGTCGGAGTTGAGCACCATGTTGCGAGCCTCCTCGTGATCGAGCATGTACACGCTGTTCTGCGTGATGCCCGTGCAGACGAGGTTGAACTTGCGCCCCTCGGCCCAGAACTTCGAGAAGTAGCTGATGATTGCCGGGTGCCCGAACAGGGATTGCACCTCGTCGATGTAGAGCCAGGTGGTGACGCCGCGTTCGAAGTTGTAGTACATGCGGTTCCGGACGGTTTCGAGTACGGCGATGATGCCGAACGCCCTCATGTTCTCGGACAGGTCCTTGAAGTCGACGTTGATGATTCTCTTCTCGAAGGTAACGTTGCTGTCGTGGTTGAAGAAGGACAACGCGCCCCTCACGTAGCGCTCGTAGCGCAGTGCGATGTTTGATGCCTCGTGTTCGGGCTGCTCGCGCAGGATGTCGTAGAAGTCTCCGAGAAGGGGCAGCCTGCCCTCCTCGCCGCATTGCTCGTAGGCCAGCTCAACGCATCGGCTGATGATCGACTTGTCGGCCTCGGGGAGTCCCTGGCTGCCTTCCGCCATGGTCGCGCTCGACAGCGCCAGGAATGCGTCGATCTTGAACGCCATCTGGGATGCCGTTGACTGGTGGGCGACATCTGAAAGGTCGAAGGGGTTGAGGTGGGTGCCCGCGTCCGGCGCGAACCTGATCGACTCGCCTCCGTTGCCGGTCACCACCGGGCTGTATTCGCCTGCCGGGTCGAGAATGATGATCTCGTCGTCCAGGTACGCCAGGATAGTGTTCTCGATCTCCCTTTTCACCGAGAACGACTTGCCGGAGCCCGGCTTGCCCGATACGAACCCCATGGGGCTCGCGAGCGCCTTGCGGTTGCACAGCACCAGGTTCGACGACTGCTTGTTCTGGCCGTAGTACCCTCCGCCGTCTTGGGCGAGCTCCTGAGTGGCGAAGGGCATCTGGATGGCCACCTGAGCGGTCGTCATCATGCGGGACACCTCCACGTGGTTGTGCCCGAGCGGGAGGATGGAGTTCATGCCCTCGCGCTGGCGGTAATCGAGGGCGTCGGCCTCGATCGAGTGCTGACGCGCGGTCGCAACGATCTGGTCGACCTGATCGTCCAGTTCCTTCCTGGTCGCCGCGTAGGTGTAAACGAGTCCCGTGTAGACGAACAGCCTCTGGTTGCGGTTCTGGAGGTGGTCGAGAAGGTCCTCTGCCTCCTCTTTCGAGTACTTGAGCTCTGAGGGCAGGATCTGGAAGTCGTACCCCTTCTTCACCGCAGACATCTGCTCGTCGATGATCTCCTTGTCCATCCAGGCGAGTCTCGTCTTCACGAAGGCGACCGCCTTCGCCTTGTCGATGGCCTGGACGTGAATGGTCACGTTGAGCGGCATCGGGAGGTCGATGATGTCGGCCAGGCACCTGTCCGTGAGCTCGGATCCGAAGCGATGCAGCGAAAGGACCTGGCACCACATGCCATCGGATTTGAAGCAGGCGCCAGAGCCCTCCGGCTTGAAGTCGAGCGTCGAGGGGCAAATGAAATCCTTCGATGTGAGGTTCCCCTCCGCGCCAACCTGGTCCCATGAGAAGTAGAAGGGCTTGGCTGGCCTGAGCTGCAAGCTGATGGCGCGAAGGCGCTCTTCCCTGTCGAGGACACGTGAGTCGCTGCGGATCTTGCCCAAGGTCTGCATGGCATCGCTTCTCATGCGTGCGAGCTTGGGCACGGCCGCGTCGACGCTCGCCGCGCCGGTCGAGAACGTCAGGTAGCGCTCCCTTACGAGGTTGCTCACGCCCTCTCTCATCTTGTCGTTGAGGATGCGGTTGTATTCCCGTGCGTAGCCGGCGGTGTCGGGGTCATCGGTGGAGAAGAACACCTTCTTCCCGATCTCGGACGGGGGGATGGGCGTGTTGACCACGGTGAGCTGGACGCAGCTTTCAGCTCCGAAGTAATCGAACAGCTGGCACCAGCCGCTGAACACGGCCTTCTTGTTCCCCTCGCGTGCCGACTGGTAGCTGATATCGTCGAACGAGATGGTCTGGCTGAACAGCCCGTCCTCAACCTGGCAGATGCCATCCTCGTACATGAGGTCGAAGCCGATCGCGCCGTAGACGTCCTTTGCGGCGTGGCGCTTCCTTCTCTGTTCCGAGGTCTGGTCGGTAAGCTGCTTCTCCTGGTCTTTCATCCGCCGTTCGATCGACCGGCTGCGGGACCTGGACTTCTTGGGTTTCTCCTGGTTGCCGTCACTAGGCTTCTTGAGTGGGTTCACGACGTTCCGCCCCCTTCTTCCTGGATTTCTTCCTTGCCTTTCGGTCTGTCTTGGGGCACTTGACCTCGTCGGCCACCGAGCCCATGTGCGGTGCGGTCGAGTAGGCGAGCTTTCCGTCGCCCATGACGTGCTCGATGTAGAGCGGCAGGAACTTCTCCGCCTTCATCCCCTTGGGGCGCCAGAAGCCGGCAAGCCAGAACGGCATCGAGACGGCCATGACCGGCAGAGTCGCATCGGAGACGGGAATGCCGAGACCGAAGTAGACGCCCGCTGCCGCTGCGATGGAGGCCAACAGCCCGCCCGTAACGCAGGCGAGCGTCCTGGCTGAAAGCTTCCCGACGACCTTTTCCTGGTACTCGGATATGTCCTTGTGGATGGTTACGCTCAGCATGGCGCACCTACGCAGGCAGCCATGACGTGTCGAGCATGCCGAAGTAGACGGCCGCCGCGACGATGATGGCGCCACCAGCGATGGTCGAGATGGCGCTCGCTATCTGCGAACCGCCCTGCTGCTCGCGGATGGCGAGGCCGAGGGATACGGCACCCCATACGATGAGGAAGCCGCCCAGGAAGGTCACGCATCCTGACACGAGCGTGATGATCTGAGAAAGCATGTTCGGTTGCTCCTTTGCATCGGGGGCGGCTCATGCGTGGAAGCGCCGCACCGTGGGTTTACAATTCGCCTCAGAGCGATTCGCTCGCTCCTTTGCATCGGGCGGCGGCCCCCTCGGCGGTTGTGGAAGGCTTCCGAGGGCATGGCGCTTTCGCGCGGCCGTCGCCTACACGCAATCCCATCACATGCCGACCACCTCCCGCTTTCTGCCGAGGTACCCGACGAAGTCGAAAGGCTCGTCGAAGGCGGCGCCCTTATGCCCCGGATACGCCTGAGGCCACCTGGGGTGCTTCGTGATGTCGTACTTCCTGTCCTTGAGGGGGTCTGTGCCGGTGATGAGCACGATGGCCATGTCTCTCGGCAGCTTGGCAACCTCCGCGCCCTGGATAAGGTCGCGTTCGAGGGTGTTCCAGTTGCGCGTCGAGCTGGGCATCGCGCCTCGGTTCTCGTTCCATGTGACCGTGTCGAGCGTCTGCTTGCCTACGGTCTCAGATATCTCCTTGACCGTGTCGGTGGACTTTCCGCCGAGGAACAGCGTCGTGTCGCAGCAGTCGATGATCGTCGCGGCGTCGTCCTTGTAACGCGCCTTGAGCTGCGAGAGGGATTGCAGGATCACCGACATCGAGATGTTCCGCGATCGGATCACCGCCACCATCTTCTCCACGTCGGGGAGCCTTCCGATGTTCGCGAACTCGTCGAACAGCAGGTGGACTGGCACAGGCAGGCTGCCGCCGTACTCGACGAGCGCACGCTTGCAGAGGATGTTCATGGTCTGCCACATCATGATCGCGAACAGGAAGGAGTAGAGGCTGCCGGTGTCGGACATGATGGCGAACACCGCGCGCCTGCCGTCTGCATCGCCCAGCTTGTCGAGCTCCATCTCGTCGTAGGAGACGAGCTCGCGCACCTGGGGGATGGCGAAGGGCTCCATACGCGTGTTGCAGCTCACGAGGATTGACTTCAGCGTCTTTCCCGCCGCGTCCTTGAACATCTTGTAGTGCAGGAGGCAGAAGTCCGAGTCGACCGGCGTCGGGCTCCCAGTCGTCACCCAGCCGAACTCCGAGCTCTCGGCCTTGTACGACTTCCTCGACCCCTTCTCGTACTCCTCGGCGCGGCTCATGCCGGTGCGCATGTAGCGCCGCCCGGTCTCGACCTCGTTGAATATGAGGTCGAGCGGGCTCATGTAGCCCTCGTCGTTCTCCTTCGCCTTCGCGAGCGAGAGCAGCGTCACCAGGCCGGAGAGCGAGCGGTCCTTCTCTCCGCAGTGCTTGACCAGGTACCCGATGAGCGCGACGTAGAGCAGCCTCTCGGCGTTCTCCCAGAACGGGTCGCCGGCGTGCTCCTTGTCGCCCGTGGTGTTGTCGATGAAGCACGTGACGAACTCCAGAATATCCGCCTCGTCGTGTATGTAGCCGAGGGGGTTGTAGTGCATCGACCTCTTGAAGTCGATGGTGTTGAACGAGAGGATCTCGTACCCGTTCGCCTCGAGCATCCGTCCCATCCTCGGGAGGGTCTCGCCCTTGGGGTCGGTGACGAGGAAGTTCGAGTTCATCTGCATGATGTTCGGCTCGACGTATCCGCGCGTCTTGCCCGATCCCGAACCGCCGACCACGAGAACGTTGCGGTTTCGCTCGTAGCGCCTGTCGTGGTCTTTGCGCTCCATGGCCAGGCCGAAGCTCTCGGTGAAGATGATGTTGTTCGAGGGGTCGGACACGTCGAGGAAGTTTCGTCCCTCGCGCTTGGTTCCCCATTTGGCGCTTCCGTGCTCCTCGCCTGCGCGCTCGCCCGGACGATGCGTCAGCGAGTACGCCCAGGCCGCCCAGACGGCGCATGCGGCGAGCAGGGACGCCGCCAGGGCGGCGGGGCTCGATGAGAGCGGGAACTGGCTCGAAATGAAGTCGGGGAGGGTTTCGAAAGCGCTGGTCAGGTTGCTTATCGGGTTGCCTGGAAGTGAGAATATGCACGTCACGTAGGCATTTGCGAGAACCGCCGCTGTGGTTGAGGCGACAGTCGTCGCGACCAGCGGCATAGAGCCCCGGCTCACCTTGCTCTCGTTTCCTGGAACCTTGGGTCACGCACCCTCTGTTGGGGCTTGTCAGCCTCGCGCTCCAGGGCATCGGCTGCCTCGCGAGCCTCCTTTGCCTTCTCTTCGAGCGGGCGGGAGTCTCGCTTCTCGTCGAGGTCCTTCTTCAGTTGCTCCGACGCGCGGCTCTCGGCGCCCTCGGTCTCACGGGAGAGCTCGTCGAGCGAATCCCGGACCTGCTGCGCCTCGGCTATCCTGAAGAGGAGGTACTCCTTTCCCGCCGCCTGGTCTTGGAACCATGCGGACTCTACGCCGTTCGCCTTCAGCTTCGCCTCGATGACGCCCTTGACCTCGTCGTAGCCGTCGATCTCCTGGAACTCGCGCATGTCGAGCTTCGCCCACTCGACGGCTGCGTCGGAGTCCTTCGGCTCGGCTTGCGTTCCGCCCTTGGCGTTCTCGAAGGCCGTCTGCAGCTTGCTGGCGCAGCGATGCATGGCGTCTTCGCCCATCCGCATGCCGAGGCGCACCATGAAATCGAACAGCTTCTCGCCGGACTCGTCGCCGAAATCGCCTGCCATCGCGGCCTCCTAGCTCCTAGTGTTCCTTGCTTGCGGAAGGCATCGAGGCGTTCCTGGAGTCGAGCTCGCCAGAGGCCTCCCGGCTCGAGAAGGCGCGCTCTGCCAGGCCGTCGCCCTTGATGGCCATCTGCATGCGGACGTCGATGGCGAGCGCCCTTGCGGCGGGCTCGTCAGCCTCGAACGCGGCCTCGTCGAGGTAGCTCGCGACCGCCTCCGGGTCGTCGGCCAGTGCGTCGATGGCGTATGCGCGGAAGCTCTCGGGGCGATCGCGGCCGTCGGCGATCTCGTGGTGGCCGAATTCCTCGGACAGCTCCACGAGCTTGTCTGCGAGCTGGCGCGGGAACAGGTAGTCGAGGCGCACGCATTCGTCGGTCGACGCGGCCCTCATAGACGCGATGAGGCGTTCGAAGTCCGATTTCGAGTGTGCGATGATGTGCTCGCAGGAGACCGATTCGAAGTCCACCCAGCCATCGCCGTCCCTCTTCAGCGCCCACCACTCGTCGCCGCCGTTGACCTGCTGGATGAAGGCTAGGTCGTCGAACACGATCCCCTGCCTGATGGCCCAGTTCCCGTGCTCGAAGAACGACGTCAGCGACTCCATGTCAGGCGCAGTGCAGAACTCGTAGGGGTATTCCTCGAGGTAGGGGTCGTCTTGCCAGTCGTAGCCTCCTCGCATGAGCCAGCCGTTCTCCTGGCACTTGTCCTCGAGCTGTTTGGCGGTCTGGCTGTCTACGGGTGCAAGGTGCTCGGAATCGTATCCCATGGCATCTCCGTTCTCCGATGGTATGGCGCGGACCGCGCTGGCCGCTTTGTCATGGGCGGGGTTTCGCCGGCGCGGTCCACCATAGCGCTGTATACAACGACATCGGCTTGCCCCGTGCGCTGTGGCGAGTCCTATGCCACGCTAAGCCCCGCTAAGCCACGGTTTACCTTTGGCCTTCCGGTGGTCGATGTCGGGGAGGGTCACGATGTCGCACATCTCGTAGAGCCTCGATGCGATCGCCTCGGCGCTTTCCCTCTCCCCGGACCTGCCCAGTCTTGCGGCGAGCTTCGAAAGCGGATACTGGGACGTCACCACGATCGGGCGCATCCCCTCGTAGCGAGCGTTGACTACCTGGAACATGGTGGTGAGCGCCCAGCCGCTGCCGTTCTCCTTGCCCATGTCGTCAAGGATCAGGAGGTCGCATCCGGTAAAGCGCCCCACCCCGCCGCTCTGGCTTCCGTCGCGACCGTACGTCGCCCGTATCGAGTCGAGCATGGCGAGGGTGTTGGTCAGGACGACCGAGTGTCCTTCGTAGACGAGCGCCCGCGCGAGCGCGGACACCGCGTGCGTCTTTCCGCTGCCCACGATGCCCGAAATGTAGAGCCCGTTGCCGCCATGGCGGTCGAACCCGAGGAGGAAGTCACCAATCGCCGGTATCGACGTTCTGGCGTTCGCGAACTTCCCGGTCACTCCTGCGGCCACCACCCTTTCGGCAACGTTCCTCTCTTGCTCGGCCTGCTGCACCCTCTCGGTCCTCTCGTGCTCGGCGATTTCCCCTTCGCAGCCGCAGGTCTCGCTCATCAACCAACGCACCTGACCTAACAGCTCCACGCCGAGCGGGGTGAGCGGCTTTCCGCACCATCGGCATCTGATAGGGGGAGGCTCCTCGAACTCGAATCCCATCTCCCGGGCCTCCCGAGGGGTGAAAAAGGCGTTTTCTTTCATGTCCTATGCTTTCCCTTTTCCTTTTGGGTGACGGATCGTCACCGGTGCGCCTGACGAGCCGTCAGGGTTGAACGCCTCTCGGAGCGACACGTCGTCATGGGGTGACAGTTTGTCAGGGGGCGATGGCTCGCCGTGCGCCAGTTTCGTGAGCCGGTAGCTCCTCGTCACGTTGCCGGAAGGCGACGCATGCGTGCCGACTTGCACTATGAGTCCCTTCTCGACGAGCTCGTTGATGGACCGCGTGACCGTCCTTGGCGTCGTCCCGAGGAACCTCGCTGTCGCCGACCTGCTCTCGTAGAACTCGGAGTTTCCATCCCTGCAGAACCCGTAGATGCGCGCGAAGACGCGCAGGGTCACCCCGTCCAGCCCGAAGTCGCTCCACATGAACCTGTAGACGACTATGAAGTGCTCCAGGACTGGCGGCTCAACGCTCGCCATGCTCTTCCTGCTCCTTGTGACCGAAGGCAACCAGAAACGAGTTCTTGAAAACCCATTTTCCCAAGTCGGACCTCGAGATGAACATCCCGCGGGCCTTGCCGTTCAGCCTTCTGAACGGCAAGGGGTCCTCGTCTCTGCTCGCGAGATCCCTGACCATGTTCTCGCCTATCCCGAGAAGGACCGAAACGTCCTCGACCGTGTAGTAGTCCTTTAGAGGAACGTGCGGCTTGGTTTGCTTTGCTGTCGTCATCGCCGAGTCACCCCTTCGATCGCTCGGTTAGAAGCTCCTATGCGAGCGATGTCGGAGTGATTCCGCGCCAACTGCTGCACGGCGGTGCCGGATTCGATTGGTTCCCTAACGGGTCGAATGTCCCCTGCAGACGACCTTGACTTCATGGCGTACTATCTCAGAGGTCGCTGCCCATGGAGCGCAGCGTATCGTCGAGCTCCTTCTTCCTGACACGCAGGAGCCTCCCGATCCTGATTGCGGGTATCTGCTGCCTTTCGATCATCTTGTAGACGGACGACCTCGAGACGCGAAGGTACTCGGCGACCTGCGAGACGTCAAGCAGGCTGTCTCCCGAGTAATTAGCGTCCGAGGTCGGGGAGACAGCAAATCCCCAGATTTCCGCCTCAGTATTCTCACGGCGTGCGCTTCCATTGTCGGGCGACCCGTCGTTAGGACCCCCGGACCCTCGCGCGGAAGCCCGTCTCAGTTTGAAGATATCGTCAGCCATGTACCACCTCTCGTCTGGCATCTTTCGTATCGAATGCCATCTAGTGCCAAGGAATCCTGTTCCTTGGACGATATCGAGAGGTGTACTAGTTCTGTCGATGCCCGACAATGCGGCGTGAGGGATAGGCCGCGCTAAGCCACTGTAAGGCCCTCTTTTCCAAGGATGCCCGCTGCATCTTGCGGGGAGATAACCGAGCGGACCGAAGCGGGACTCTCGCAAGCGCAGCTGGCGCAGGTCGTCGGGATGAACCGACAGACCATTTGCTGCATCGAGGCAGGCGGCTACAACCCCACCCTCAACCTGCGCATCGCCATCTGCAAGACCCTCGGGAAGACTCCCGACGACCTCATCTGGATCGAATGGAGGACAACCATGAGCCCACTCAAGAAGCTCTTCGCCAGCGGCCCCAAGGACGAATGCCTCACCGCCGTAGCCGCCCCCGCCTACAAGGCCGGATTCCACATCCTGGCGTTCGGCATCATGTTCGACCTCTGGGCCCGCTTCAACTACCTCGCGCAGACGGACGTCGCGGGCAACGTCGTGCAGCAGGCCTCTCGAGTGCGCGGTCCTCGTCTCGGCTCTCGCCGTGGTCTTCGCGATTCTGGCGAGAAGCGGCATCTACAGCGACTCGCTGCGCTTCACCGAGGCCCGCACGCGAAAAAGGACCGTTGGGGCCTGCGCTTTTCTCGTCTTCGTCAGAAGGAGGGATTTTTGCTCCACGAGGCCTATCTACGGGCAGGAGCCTCATGTCCGGCGAGGGTATCTCCTTGCGGGCCTTCCCCCTATAGCCCGAGCCAGCCAGCTCCCCTCCCCTGGGCATCCACCATATCCCGGTAGATGCCCGCGGATGCCGCAAGCTCTTCGTGCGTGCCGCTCTGCGCGATGCGACCGTCGTCAACCACCAGAATGCGGTTCGCATTCTTGACGGTGTTCAGGCGATGGGCGATTACGAGCAGGGTTTTGCCCGCGCACAGCTCGTTTACCGCCTGCTGGATGGCGCTCTCGTTGTCGGCATCGACGCTGGCGGTGGCCTCGTCGAGGATGACGATGGGCGCGTCCTTCAGGATGCAGCGCGCGATGGAGATGCGCTGGCGCTCGCCTCCTGAAAGGTTGGCGCCGCCCTCGCCGACGACGGTATCGTAACCCTCGGGCAGGGCACAGATGAACTCGTGGCAGCGCGCCTTGCGGGCAGCCTCTTCCACTTCCTCCCGAGTGGCATCGGGACGCCCCATCAAGATGTTGTTGTAAACGGTGTCCTGAAACAGGTAGACCTGCTGGAACACCATGCTGATGCTGTCCATGAGCTCCGATAGCGGCACGTCGCGCACGTCCAGGCCGCGCACCTGCACCGAGCCCCCGCTCGTATCCCAGAAGCGCGCCAGCAGGTTCGCCATCGTGCTCTTGCCGCTTCCGGAGTGGCCGACCAGCGCGTACATGGTGCCGGGCACCTGCGCGAAGCTCACGCCGTGGAGCACCTCGTCCTCACCGTAGGAGAAGCTCACGTTCCTGAACTCGATTTCGGGCGTTCCCGTGGCCGGCTCGGCCGGCAGATGCTGCACCCCCTCGTCGGGCAGCTCCGCTCGATCCATGATGTCCTCGATGCGGTCGAGGCAGCTGCTCATGACCGTGAGACGCGTCGTGTCGCCGTTGAGCGCCTTGATGGGCGCGAACACATCGAAGACGAAGAGCATGAGGCCGACCGCGAACGGCGCTGTTAGCAAGCCTGCGCTCTGCAAGGCAATCGCCGCGACGAGAATCGCAACGGCACCGGCTGCATACAGCACGTAGAGCAGGCGCTCCCACGCCGTCTGATGGCGCTCGAACGCGATGTTCTCCTCGCAGGAGCGGCCGAAGTTCTCCCTGAGCTCGGCGGATTGCTCGCCAAGGAGGTTGTACGCCTTGATGATGGACATGCCCTCGAGGTAGTCGATGACTGCGGTCGTGAGCCTCTCGATCTGATTCTGCCGCGTCGCGCTGTCAGTCAGAGCGCTCGTTCGCGCACGTTTTGCCACGGCGACGATTGCAAGGAGAACCACGAGCGCGAGCAGAGCAAGCCAGGGGCTCACCCACGCGAGCATGATGAGCATGATTGCCTGCGTGAACATGTGGCCCATGAGATCGGCGATGGCGGGGGTCACGGTCTCCTCGATGAAGACCATGTCGGTCGACAGCACCGAGCTAATCTTGCCGATGGCGCCCTCGGTGAAGTAGCCCATGGGCATTCGGCGTAGATGCGCGCCGAGCTCCACGCGCTTGTCCGCCATGATCAGGTAGCCGGTGCTCGCCTGCAGGCGGTCGGATGCGTAGGCGCAAAGCGCTTGCAGCGCCAGGCATGCCGCCATGGCTGCCCCCAAGCCGATGCAGAGCCGCGCGTCCGCCGCGTCTTCGTAGAAGGCGACGAGTCCGAAGAGCGCGAGAACTATTGGAGCCTTGGAGAGCAGCGAGCGGAGGAAGGAGAACGCGAACGCGATCTTGATGCGCCCACCATGGTTGCCCGCGAGCCTGAAGAAACGGCGAATCAGCTTAATCATGGTTCTCCTCCTCGCGCTTCGTGGAGACACGCCATGCCGAGCTGGCGCACGACGCCTCCCAGAGCGATTGGTATCTCTCGCAGCGTTCAAGCAGTTCCCCATGCGTGCCTCTGTCCACTATCCGGCCAGCGTCCATCACGCAGATTTCGTCGGCACCGACAATGGTCTGCAGGCGGTGCGCGATGACGACGACCGTTTTCCCCTCGATGATCGAGGCGATGGCGCGGCCCATGCGTTCCTCGTTCTCCGGATCCATGAAGGCGGTCGCCTCGTCGAGCACCACGATGGGTGCGTCTTTCAGGAGGGCCCGCGCAAGCGAGACGCGCTGACGTTGGCCACCCGAGAGGAGCCTTCCGGAGTCTCCCGCATTCGCGTCCAGGCCGTCCGGGAGCTTTGCCAAGAAATCAGCGCATTGGGCGCGTTGGGCGGCTTCGTCCACTTCCTCGTCGGTCGCGCCGGGCTTTCCCATGCGGATGTTCTCGCGCAGGCTCGTGTTGAAGAGGAATTGTTCCTGGCTCACGTAGCTGATCTGCTCGTTCAGGGCTTCGAGGCTCATGTCGCACAGGTTCTGACCGCCCACCTCGATGGCACCGCCGTCGAGGTCGTAGTAATGAACGAGCAACCGTGCCAGCGTGGACTTGCCGCTTCCTGACTCGCCCACCAGCGCCACCGTTGAGCCCTCCGGGACGTCCAAGCTCACGCCGTGGAGCACCTCCTCGTCGGCGTACGAGAAGCGCGCGTCGTCGAAGCGGATGCCGTGGCCGTTCCCGTAGAAAGGCGCATCCGCCTGCTTGAGGGGCGCCGCAACGAGGGCGGACTCGAGCGCCTCGATCTTGTGGTTAATCTGCGGCATGACGGATATGAAGCTCATCGCACGCATGAGCGGAGCGCCGATGCCGAACCCCAGGCACAGTACCAGGACGAGGTCGGGTAGCGTTGAGAACCCCTGGATCACGAACCAGGAGCCCACGGGCAGGACGACCATCGCCACGCACGGCAGTATCGACCCGTACAGCGCCATCCACGGCCAGCTCGCGCGGTACCAGTCGATTGTGAGGTCACGGTAGGAGCGGATATCGTCCTCGAAGCGGCGATAGCTCTCGCCGTCGCGGTTGAAGACCTTCACCACCTCCATGCCGTTCACGTACTCGATAATGGTGACGTTCATCTTCTGGGCACTGCCGTAGTAGGCGCCCATGCGTCCCATGCCCACCTTGTACATGATGGCGCTGCACAGAATTCCCAAGGGGAGCGAGCATAGGCTCAGCAGGGCGAGCTTCCAGTCCACGAAGAACATGGCCACGTAGACGATCGCCGGCACAAGCAGATTGGCGAGGCCTTCTGGTAGGGCATGGGCAAGTAGGAGCTCGATGCTGTCGACATCGTCGATGAAAAGCTTTTTGAGAGTGCCCGTGCCCTTGTCCTGGATGGTGCCCAGAGGCTGGCGCTCCAGCTTGGACTGCATGGCACAGCGCAGGTTGCGCAGGATGTTGAAGGCGGCGTCGTGCGAGATGCTCAGCCCCCGCACGTAGAGGAGAGCATGGAAGATGCCGCAGGCGAGGATGGCGAGCACCCAGGGAAGCACTGCGGCGACGCCCAGGGCCTCGTGCTCCAGCAGGGGGCGGATGATCTGAAACAGGAACGCGTACTGCGCGACATAGGCGATGAGCGCGACGAGCATCACTCCCATCGCCTCGTAGGTGCGGCTCTTGTACGCGCCTGCGTAGGCGAATACGTTTTTGAACATGTTCGGCTCAGAGCTCCTTTGCATGCTGCGGCTCGTGCTCTCAGAACAGCGCCGCGATGGCCTCTTTTTCCGCTCGGACATTTAGGTCGGACTGCAGTCTGCCGTCGGCAAGGTGGATAGCCCGCGTGCAGCAGCGCGTCACGAGTTCGTGGTCGTGCGTGATGACGAAAACGATCCGCCCATCGTCTGCCAGGGCGCAGATGAGCTCCGCCACGCGCTGGAGGTTCAGCTCATCAAGACCGCTTGTGGGCTCATCGAAGACGATGATTTCCGAGTGCTTCATGAGGGCGGCGCCAATCGTCACCCTCTGCTTCTGCCCTCCGGAAAGCGATGCTGGATGGCGGGACTCGAGTCCGGAAAGTCCGAGGCGCTCGCACGCCCCTGCGGCACGAGCCTCGGCGTCGGGTTCGCCTTCCATGCCGAGCAGGAGCTCGGCTGCCACGCTCTCGCCGAACAGCTGGTAATCAGCGTCCTGCATGACGAAGTACGATGCCTTCCTGAGCGCTCGGGCGGACATGCGCCTCCCGTTGAGACGGATTATGCCTTTCGAGGGGCGGCGCAGGCCGCTAAGGATGCTCGCGAGCGTGGTCTTGCCCGCGCCGTTTGCCCCAACGAGTGCGATCACCTCGCCGGAATGCGCCTCGAGACCCACATCCCTCAAAACTTCATGCCCACGCTTGTAGGCGAAGGACAGCGAGGACACATCGAGGTGCGGGAGGCCTGCCACGGCAGGTCTCCTCGATCCCTGAGCGCGCTCGACGATACGCCTCGGGGCCGTCTGGCGCAGGGAGTATCGTTCACGCCCGGCGGCATCGAGCGCGAGGAACTCGTTCCGCTCCAGTTCCGCTGCCTTCTTTCCGCCCGACATGACGACGGCACGGTCCACGACGCCGGAAAGGTACTCGAGCCGGTGCTCGACGATGACGATCGTGCGCCCTTCGCATTTGAGCGTTGCGAGCACCTGGGCCAGCTGCCCGGTCGCTGTTGGGTCGAGGTTCGCCGACGGCTCGTCGAACACGAGGATCGGCGGAGAGTAGGCATGCACGGAACCGATGGCGATGCGTTGCTTCTCGCCGCTTGACAAGCTGAAGATGCTGCGCTCGAGGAGTCCGGACACGTCGAGCGCGCATGAGGACAGAGCGATGCGGTCGAGCATCTCGTCTCGGGGCATTCCCATGTTCTCGCAGGTAAACGCCATCTCGGACGTTGTGTCGGTGGTGAAGAACTGCGAACGTGGGTCTTGAAACACGCTGCCCACGGTCGCAGTGAGCTCCTCGACGCTCATGTCGGCCACGTCCCTGCCGCCGATTTTCGCCGCCCCTGCCAGCTCGCCTTGGAAGAAGCGGGGAATCAAGCCGCCGATGAGGCGCGCGACCGTTGTCTTGCCGCTTCCGGAAGGGCCGCACAGCAAGACGCATTCTCCCTCGGAGATCCGAAGGCTAAGCGAGGAGATGCTGGGAGCTGCGGCTCCCGAGTAGCGGAACGTGGCGTTCTCGATCGAGATCATGCAATCACCTGCCAGATCACGATGCCGCCAAGCGGCGTAGCATTGGCAAAAGCAACAATTACCGAAAAGACGGCAAGCACGACAAAGGCGAAGGCGTCCCTCCCGCGCAGACGCACGTCACGCACGCAGGTACGCCTGCGCTCGCTTTCGATGCCGCGACTCACGGCCGAGAGCGAAAGCTCGTCTGCGACCTTAAGGCAGCGCATGAGGAGCGGCACCATAAGATGCTCGAGCGCGGCGAGCGGCCTTCGCAGGACACTCGTGCCCGTAAGCTCGAGACCGCGTATCCTGAGCGCGTCGCGTATGCTCGACGCCTCCTTGCCGATGGTGGGGATGTAACGTAGGGCGACTGCGAGGGGGATTGTCACCTCTTTGGGGAGGTGAGCACGCTCCAGAGCGCATATCAGCTCGCCCGTGCGCGTGCTGTGCACGAACCACGCGACCAGCAGGAACACGGGGATGAACTTCACGAGCGTGAAGCCGACGACCAGCAGGATAGTCGAGAAAAGCGGCAGCCGGTAGGCGGCTGAAAGCGCCAGCAGGAGGTTCATGCCCGCATAGATGGTGAGCGCCGTGCCAGCCGCTCGCCCGGCGCCGCCCGCTGCGGCGAGCACGAACGCCGCAGCGGCGATAACGAGCACGATAGCCTCGCCTTTCGCTATGAGGCACAACGTGCTCGTGACAATCACGATAACGAGCTTCGTGCGCGGGTCGAGTCCTCTCACGCCGATTGGGACGGCGGATATCAGCCGCCGCGTCCCGTCTACATTCCTTGGGCTCTCTGCCATGTTGCGGGCTCTCACTTCTTTGTGCGCTACTCTTCGACGAGACCTGCGCGCACGAAATGCCTGCGCAACACCTTGCGACCGATGAGACCGCCGACGAGGGCGAGCGCCACGCCGACGGCAACCATCACGAGAAGCATCGGGTCGGAGATGAAGGAATTGAGGGTGGCGCTGTACTCGGCGGGGATGCCGTTGTTCTGCATCGTCTCGTTGAACGCGTCGCGCAACAGGACGATGGCGCCGCAGTAGCCAAACGAGAGGCCGGCGACGCTCACCGCGTAGCTCGCGAGCATGCGCTTCGGGTTGCGGGGGTTGCCCCACATGACGGCTTCCGCGATGACGCAGGAGATGAAGAAGCACAGCACGGTAAACCAGAACGTGCCCATCACCAGGAAGATCAGGCTGTAGACTACGCCCGAGATCGTGAACACCCCACGCTTGGGAACCTTGGCGAGCATCAGCATGTAGATGATTCCGTTGGGGATTGCCGCCAGCGCCGGGTAGAAGGGGTTGGTGACGGGGGAAAGCCCGCAGACGATGCCAATCACCATGCAGACGACCGCCGCTGCGGCACCGAGAACGCCGATGAGGACAAGATCTTTCACGGAAAGCTTAGAGCTGGTTTCGACAGCTTGGCTCATAGAGGCCTCCTTGATCGCACGGAATACCTGGTCTCTATTGGATTATTTACCTAGGCTTACTTCAACCGAAAACCGTTCAAGGTCAACCCGAATCCGGTATTCCCTTGTCGGGGCCTTTCACGGCAACACGGTTCAGATGCCGCTGGGGGAGACGCCGTAGTGGTCTTTGAAGGCCTGCGAGAAATGGCTCGGGTTCGCATAGCCCACCGTCGCTGCCGCTTGCGCCACGCTCAGACCCTCGACCTCGATGAGCGCGCGAGCCCATTCGAGGCGGTGCTCAATCACGTATGCATGAATGGTGGTGCCGTAGACCTGCTTGAAGACGCGGGAGAGCTTCGATTCGCTCAGGCATGCCATTCGTGCGAGTTCGGGGTAGGTCGGGGGGTCGATGAGACGCGAATCGAGGATGAGCTTCGCCTGTTCGGCGGCTTCGCAATCCGATTTGGAGACGCCGCTGCTTTGCCGCTGACTATTGGTGTCGAGCATGGCGACAACCAAGGCCAGCAATTCGAGAATCTTCCCCTCAGCATACAGTCTGCCAACGCCGCCAACGAAGGCATTATGACGCAGAGAGGCCAAGGACGCCCTCATTGCGGAGGTCATGGGCGCCTCGAACCCGTCCGCGCCGACTAGGATGACCCCGACGTCGCCATTCATATCGCTTCGACCCGCCATGCCCAAGGGAATACTTAGACTGACGAAGTCGTATTCTAAGTTTTGGAGATAGCAGATGCTGTGGGGTCCTCCGCTTCTGGACTGCACGAAGAACGAGTCGGTATCAACCGATCTGGCAACCTGACGGACGGCGGGACAGCCAGACGCCCATTCGACTCCCGTTCCGACGCAGAATCCCACATTGACCGACCGAGAAAGCCCCTCGTCGGAGAAACTCACGCTTCTTGAAAACAGCATGCGGTGTTCGCATGCGGAGATGGAGCCCGATGTTCCGAGCGAGCAGATGCGGCCTGCTCCTATATCTTGCGGAAGGGGAAAGTCGATCCAGCCGCCTGAAACCGCATCTCGATGAGCCGCATATATCGTATTGCAGCCTTCGGAGAACTGCGGTGTCGCTCGCCCTTTGTCCACGCGCCCGTTACCATTCCTTCGCTCGCTTTAGTTAGACTCACCTAACTATTTAACCGATTGTATCACAGGGACCATCATCGTCCTGGTCGAAAAAGTGAGAGAGGGCTCTTTCCATTCTGTCTCGTCATTCTCTGCTCTTCTGGCGTTATCGCTTGCGGTGCCCATTCAATTGGGACTCAGGCGGGATTGGCGTCGTTGCATTTTCCCAGATTAGGCGTTTGCTTCCTCGTGGCTGAAATTTACTCTCCGGTGATACGGGGAAAGTCCGGCGGCACCTGTCTTGACGTGAACTCGGTTACGTACAATCGTTTCACGTTTCCGCTGGTCAGGGATTTACTCCCCGACAACCTGTTACCATTCCAGCACTTTCGCGTGCTACAGTGGAACTCAGTACTGAGTTCCAGGTGAGTTCCAGTTTTGAGACGATTTCGCACTGCCGGGAGTAAATATAAGCGCAGTTCAGAGCACGGGTTGAGTTCACGAATGCTAGAGTATCGACAATAGAGTGGGAATAAAAAGGCCTCTGAGCTGGGTGTTTATCATCCGTCCCATCTATTGGCAAGTCAAGTACAAGCCGCCCGCGAACGAGGATGAGCAAAAAATTTTGGAAACCCCTGGAATCGTCGATTTCGGGGGCTTCTTTCATGCTATTTCACCTGCACATATACACCCCGGCATTTTCCGATTGCGAGGGATCCTTGCTAGACGATCCCCGCCCTCTCGAAGTGCTTTTTCATGACCTTCAGGGATATGAGAGCGCCCGCCAGGCTCGTCGCTATTGTAAGAGCGACCATCCCCGCGTACATGGGTTCCGAGAACAATGCGACGAACTGCGCCATCGTCTCGTCGGTGAGCCGCAGGATCTCCTGGCGCTCAGAGAGGTATTGAGTGGCGGAGAGGTATATGGGAAGGGTATAAAGCGCCGATTGCAACGTGCAGCCGGTGATGTAGGCCGCGACGAGCCCTCTCCTGTTCGCGTACCCAACGCGCGTGGCGACCGCCTCCGCAATGGCCCATCCCGCTATGCTGCCTAAGACACCGAGGACGTTCGCCGCCATCAGGCCGGGCAGCACGTTTATGGTTCCCATGATGAGGAAGGTCCCGGGCTTTTTGACCTTTGCGGCGAGGAGCAGGTAGACTATCGATGTGAAGAAGCAGACTATGGGTATGTTAGCGACCGTCCCAACGACGGTAAGTCCGGCGATGCCTCCCACCACGAAGAAGATCAGAAGCGACAACGCGCCGAAAACTCCGATAGACACCAGATCACGAGGTCCTATGGCCGGGGTTTTGTCTTTTTTCATAATAATGCCTTTCTTTTGTCTCGTTTGAGGATAAGCGTGCGTTGCCGAGCAGGCGATCCCTGCTCGGCTTTGTCATCGCGGTCCGAATTGGAGCCACATAAGCATTCCGGTCGCTAGGAGGGCCAAGACGCCCGCAGCGGCGTCCCTCGCCCCGAAGGACAGGGGGTTGAGCACCGTCGGCCGCGCAGGACCGCCCAGACCGCGGGCGAGCGCGGATGCCGCCAGCTCGTCGGATACCCTTACGCTCCTCATGAGGAGGGGAACCACCAAAAGCTCGCACACGACGGCGAGACGGCCGAGGGCATAACCCCTGCCTGCCAGCACGCGCCGCATCTTCAGACTCTCCACGAGGCATGAGGCGTCTTTGCGTATGGTGGGGAAGAATCTCAGAATGACCATGCACGGGATGAGAACCGCCTGCGGGGTGCCCATGGCTTGCAGCGCGGCGATAAGGCTCTGCATCGAAGCGAATTTCGACAAGGATATTCCCAGCAGGGCCAGCACCACGAACTTCTGAGCCATGTAGCTCAGCATGACCACGGCGATCACGAGCGTCGTGCCGCCGGTTCCTTCGACGAGGGTCATAGCGATTGCGATGAGGGTGTATGCGGCAGATAAAACGACGCACGAGCGCCATGCTCCGGCTGCAAGCGCATATAGGGCCCCGATGGCGCATGCCGCATGAGCTGCTTCCGGCCGGTTGGAGAGTATCGCCGCAATGCCCAAAAGGCAGGTTGTAAGCAGAGCTGTCCGCGGATCTAGGTGTCTGCATGGGTGCTCCATTGCGCGCCTCCTTTCCAAAGCGATCTCAAGAGCCTCTCTCGTGTCGAGCCATCGAGTGCGAAGTCGTCGACGATGAGCCCATCTCTCAGATGGAGGATGCGATTGCAGGTGGAGAGCAGGAACTCGAAATCATGCGAGACGGTAAATACGATGCTTTCGGATCGAGCGAGCGATTTGATTGCAGAGGCGACTTTCTCCATGTTCTCCCTGTCCAGGCCGCTCGTCGGCTCATCGAAGAAATAGACGGCGCTCTCGTCGACGAGAGCGCATGCTATCGTGAGGCGTTGCTTCTGCCCCCGTGAGAGCGTTGCGGGGTGCGCCCCCCTCATGTCCCATAGCCCCAACCCTTTGAGTGCGCGCTTGCAAGCATCGGCATCCCTTCGCCCGCCCACCGAGAGTTCTCCCAGTACGCTGTCGCTGAAAAGCTGGTAGTCGGGGTCCTGCATAATCAGTCGGATCCCTCCAAGCCGCTCCTTTGGTGAGACGGGCTTGCCGGCGACTGACACGGTACCCTGATTCTCTTTCTCAAGCCCGCAGCACAAGCGCGACAGGGTCGTCTTTCCCGCACCGTTTTCCCCTATGATCCCGATTACCTCACCGGGCTGCGCGGAGAAGCTCAGAGGGCCGAGGGTGCAGGAGCGGTGCGGTGTCGATCCTGCGCTTCTCGTCGGGCGCCGCGACCCATATGAGAACGTGAGGCCCTTTGCCTCGAAGGCCGTTCCCTCGTGCTTTGACAGGAGCGGCTCATGGTCGGGTATGGCGCTTAGCGCCGACTTCAGCTGCAAGCTCCTGAGGCCCATGTGGGCAAGCGTGGTATCGTCGAGGGATAATGCGCTGGCTGCGTCGTATACGCGGGACACGGCACCGTCCTCGATGACGACCATGCGGTCGATGAGGCTGGACAGGTAGAAGAGGCGGTGCTCCAGAACGATGACGGTCTTGCCCTCTCGCTTCAGCTCGGACAACGCCTTCCTGAGAGCCTCCACGGCCTCCATGTCGAGGTTCGCGGACGGCTCGTCGAAGACGTACACGGAAGGCCCCATCGCGTAGCAGGAGGCGATGGCCACCATCTGCATCTCTCCGCTCGAGAGGCCGAACACGCTCTTGCCCCGAAGATGCTGGATTCCCATGCGCCGAAACGCATCCTCGACCCGCTCCAGAACCTCGGCCCGCGGTAGCCCTGCGTTTACGCAGCCGAATGCCACCTCGCTCGTCGTGTCGGTCATGAAGAACTGGCTGCGGGGATCCTGGAAGACCGAGCCGACCAGCCTTCCGATATCTCCGATTCCCAGATCGCGTGTGTCCGTTCCGCCGACTCTTGCCGCTCCTTCCAGCTCACCCGCATAGAAATGGGGGATAAGCCCGTTTATGAGCCGTGCGACCGTGGTTTTCCCGCATCCGCTCCTCCCCGTCAGGAGCACGAACTCGCCTTCATGGATATCCAGGTCGACGCTGCGGATCGCGTCACCGTCCTTCCCCGCGTATTGGAACGTCACCTTGTCGAGGGCTACATGCGCAGGGGCGCTCATGCCCGGCCCTCTGCCTTGGTTCCCTGCTCCCAGAGGGCCCGATAGTAGCCAGCGCCCTCCTCGAGGAGCTGCTCGTGGGTGCCCTTCTGCACGATCTTCCCCTGCTGCATCACGATTATCTGATCAGCGGAGCGAATGGTACTCAGGTGGTGCGCCACCACGAGCACCGTCCGGTTCTGCGCGAGCGCAGAGATGGCCCTTTGCATGAGCACCTCGTTCACCGGGTCCACGTTGCTTGTCATCTCGTCAAGCACGAGGATGGGAGCGTCTTTCAGGAACGCCCGCGCGACGGACAGCCTTTGCTTCTGGCCGCCCGAGAGGCCCACGCCGTTCTCCCCGATGGGCGTCTCGTAGCCCTGCGGGAGCGACATCACGAACTCGTGGATGCACGCCTTCTTGGCCGCCTCCACCACTTCCTCGTGCGTCGCATCAGCCTTGCCGATGCGGATATTACCCTCAATGGTGTCCGCGAAGAGCCGCACATCCTGCATGACGATGCTGATAAAGGCCAGAAGATCGTCGTAGGGGATGTCCCTCACGTCCACGCCGCCGACGCTCACGCTTCCTGCATCTACGTCCCAGAACCTCAGCAGGAGGTTGGTCAGCGTGCTCTTGCCCGATCCGGACTCGCCCACGAGTGCCGTCATAGTGTGTTCGGGGACCGCGAACGTCGCCTCGGACAGCTCGAACGAGTCCCTTCCGTAGGAGAAGCGCACCCCGTCGAACCTGATCGAGTGCGATGAAGGCACGCGTGGCTCCTCGGGCTCGGGGACGGCAGGCGCGTGGACGATCTTCTCTATCCTGCGGAAGCTGTCCCTCACCTTGAGGTAGTTCATCCAATGCGACTCCATGGCGAAGAACGGCTTGTAGAACTCCACGCTCGCGACGATGAAGCCGATGTAGACGAACAGGGGCAAAGAGCCGCTCTGCACGAGCAGGGTGCCGCCCGCCGCCATGACCACGAAAGCGAGGTCCGCCACGAAGCTATAGGCGGACAGGACCAGCGCCCTGTTCCGCGATGCCGCCTTGCTGCTCTCGCCAAAGTTCGCTACCGTCGCCTCGAGCCTGTGGTCGAGGGCCTCGCTTTTGGCAAAGGCCTTCAGCAGCGGGACGCCCTTCACGTACTCGACGAACAGGCTCGTCATGTCCGCTGCGTCGTCCCCGCATCTTCCCTCGAGGGCTTGGGCCTTCCTCAGCCCTGCCGCAAGGAGCGCAAGCGCAGCGGGCAGGGTCGATACCGTGAGCAGCGCCATGCGCCAATCGACGAGGATCGCAGCCACGAGCAGAATCGCCGCAACGATGAAATCGGCTGCCATCCTCGTCCAGAGGTGTCCCACCACCATCTCCATGTTGTCAATGTCCTTGTGAACAATATCGCCGATCTCGCCTAGGCGCTCCCCCGTGTAGAAGCCGAGGGAGAGCGACTTCAGCCGCCTGACGACGGCGATCCTGATTTCCAACACAAGGTCGAAACCCGCGCAGTGCTTCTGCTTGTCGGCAACGATGCCGCTCGCTCCCTTGACGAGGAGAAGGCAGACAAGCGCCACCCAGTAGGGAGCGAGGTCGACCGGTCCAGCCAGGATCGAATGGATGGATGCGAGGATGACAAAGGCCATCGCCACGCTGGATAGTGCATAGATCGAGAACGCGGCGATGCTTATGGACATCATGCGCCGGCCAGCAGGGGTCATCCGTCCTAGAATCTCCCTTACCATGATGCGACCTCCCTGATATCCCAGTTGTCCACCTGCTTTTGCTTGGCAACCATCTCCTGATAGAGAGGACAGGTGCGCATGAGCTCTTCGTGGGTTCCAGACCCGGCGACACGGCCTTCCCTCATCACCACGATCTGCTCCGCTCCTCGAACGGCGTTCAGGTGGTGGGCTATGCTCACGACGGTCTTGTCGCGGGACAGGTCGTCTATCGCCTCCTGTATGAGGGCCTCGTTCTCGGCATCGACTGCGGCCGTCGCCTCGTCGAGGATGACGACGGGGGCGTCTTTCAGCATTACCCGGGCGATCGAGATGCGCTGGCGCTCGCCGCCCGAGAGCTGGACGCCTCCCTCGCCGGCGACCGTCGCGTAGCCTTGCGGGAGCCCGGAGATGAAGTCGTGGATACGTGCCCTTTGGGCCGCCTCTACGACCTCTTCATGCGTTGCTCTCGGCCGGCCGATGAGGATGTTCTCCTCGATGCTCTGGTTGAAGAGGAACACGTCCTGCTGGACTATGGAGAAGAGGCCCGACAACTGCCTTTCGGAGAGGCGGGACAGGTCTCGTCCACCCACAGTGATGTGTCCGCTGTCAGGTTGCCAGAATCCCATGATCAGACTCGCGAGCGTGCTCTTCCCGCATCCCGAGGAGCCTACGAGCGCGTTGGTGCTTCCCTTGCGGAACACGAGGTCGATCGAGTCGAGGGCCTGCTTCCTCTCGCTGCCGCACCCATCGCTCTTTGGGTAGGAGAACGAGACTCCGTTCAGCTCGATGTCTCCCATGCGAGGTTCCTCAGAGTCCTTGATGGGGTCTGCGGCCTCAACGCCCAGCACTGACTCGATGCCCGTCATCGCCTGGTCGAACATGAAACGATAGTGCTGCAGGGTCGCCGTCTTGGCCACCGAGGAGGTGAAGGCCGCGGAGAGCACCATAGACAAGATGAGGCGTTCGATGGATATGCTGCCTGTGGAGAGGAGCCATGTTCCCACGATCAGCACGAGCACCGTCCCGGATTCCATGAACAGGGCGATGAGCGCCATGGGGACAGAGACGTCGTTCATCGAGCTCGTCGCCCAACTCACGTAATCGCGCGCCGCCCCGACTGTCTCTTCCGTCTTGCGCTCCTCCTTTCCGAATGCCTTGACGACCGCTACGTTGGCAACGTATTCCATAAGGCTGTTCTGCATACGGGAGGCGTACTGGGCCACTACTTCGAAGCCCCTCGCCCAAGCGGGGGCCGCCGCCTTCTTCACGAGCCACATGAAGGGCAGACCCGCCATCATGCACAGGGCAAGCCGCCAGTCCACTGCGAGCATGAGGACGAACGCGGCGGCGGGAAACAGGGTGGCCGAGGCTGATTCGGGCAGCCCGTGGGCAAGGTATACCTCCACCTGCTCAACGTCGTTGCGCATGATGTTTGCGAGGTCTCCCGGCCTCCTGATCTGAAAGAAGCCCAGAGGGAGCTGTTTCAGATGGCGCACGATGCGCAGGCGTATGTCCGTCAGGCACGAGTACGCCACCCGATGCGCCTTCCAAGTTGCGACGTACATGCACCCCGCCTTTCCCGCCACGCATGCCGCCATCGCCGCAGCGGCGCAGGCGATCGCCGAGGGCGAGAGGGTGCCCTCCAAAAACAGATGGACGAGGTAGATCACGAGAACCGTGGGCACGAGCCCAAGGACCGCCCTGGTCAGAAGCATGGCATTAGAGAGCCGACTTTTCGCCGTCATCTCCCTGGCCAATTCCCTCTTGTCTTTCATAGAATGTCTCCTTCAATATTAAATAAAGATTCGATATTGTAAGTAGATTAAGGTCTATCTCAGTTCGACTTGACTAACTATATCATTATTGAATTAGGATTCAATATTGAATGTCAGAGTACCCGAATAGGGTGGCAGAAAGTTCTGTCACAGGGAGTTCACCCCTTCGTAATAGCACTGGGCGATGAGCGCAAGCATCTCACGAGCTTCATTCTCGCTGCTGTAGTGGCGGGCTACCTCCATCAGGCTCTCCACGAAATTGCTTGCGAGCACGTGGGCGAGCAAGTCCGGGTAGCGCAGAACTGCACGCTCGTTCATCATGTATCGGATATGCCGCTCGATGCTCTCGACGAAATCGTCCTTCGCATGCTCGTAGGCGGTACCCTGGCTCTTGTCAATTAGGATAACCAGCAACTTGTGATGGGCCAGCATGTTGAGCAGGGGTTCCTCGGCGGCAATCTGGTACCTCTCAGAGGGCGTATCCGCAATGATAGATTCTTCCTCGCGCGCGATACGGTCGAAGTCGAAGGGAACGGACGAAACGACGCCCTCGAATAGCTTCTCCTTGTTTTCGAAATATGAGTACAGCAGGCTCGCCGACACGTCGGCGAGCCTCGCGATGTCCTGCATTTTTGCGCTGCGGAAGTCCTTCTCGTAGAACACCTGGACGGCGGCGGCAAGTATGCGCTCGCGCACCTCTTCCTTGAGAACCTGCATGCCCTACCCCTCGATTCCTCTTGCTGTTGAATTATAATTCGGTATTGAATCATTCTAAACGATGCCCAGAGAACGGCGAAGGGCAGAAACCGAGACGTTTCCGTTCGATTATCTGGTTTGGCGAAAAGCATTCGTCATACTTTGACTTGCGCCGTGAGCCAACAAAACAGATTCGAGATGAAGTATTGATGACAAGAGAAAACCACGAAAACTCGGTCAAGCACGAATCAGTCAACGACCTCCCCTCCATCAAGGAGCTAAAACGCAGCGCGTCGGGACTCGAATGGCTCGGAAGGCTGCTCAGGAACGACGAGGCGAGGAAGAGCGTGCGGGAAGTCCGAGAAGAGCTCGACGGCCTCGTCTCGCTCGTCGATGGCTTCTACCATCTGCTGGGCGATAGGAACTGGGTCTTCTCAGACGCGCTGAACCTCGAAAGGATGCGCGCGGTCGTCAGCAAGCCCACGCCCGGGGAAGCCGAGCGAGAGCTCATCGAATATCTCAAGGAGGAAGAGGTTCTGCATCGAATGATCACCAGGCTGAACCGCTTTCCCGACATGCGCCCGCGCATACCGCTCCTGGAGAAGGCCGAACAAGACTACCTCCAGGGGCGTTACTACAGCTCGGTCCTCGTGACGGTCACCGTGATGGACGGATTCGTGAACGACGCCTTCCGGTCCGAAGGGAGGAAGGGCCTCCATGCGAGGGAGTCAGAAGAGCTCCATGCGGGAGACTGCATCGCGACCGTGTGGGATGGGCTCCCGTCCATCCAGAAGGCCTTCACGAAATCAATCCGCGCGAGGATAGATGAACCGGTTTGCGAAGTCTACCGTCACGGAATCATGCACGGGATGGTCACCGACTATGACAACGACGTGGTTGCCTCGAAAGCGTGGTGCATGCTCTTCGCCGTCGGAGACTGGGTCGATGCCGAGGTTAGGAAACGAGAGACTGAAGACGAAGACCCTCGTAATATCGTTCAAGTACTCAAGGGCCTCTCGGATATGCAGAGGCGCAACGCCGAAAATGACAGGAGGCTCGAGAGCTGGGAGAAGCACCGTGTGGATCTCGAGCATCCTGCAGGTCCAGACGAAGAGCTCGTCAGAGGCTGCACGGGATTCCTCGAGGCTTGGAAGGCGAAGAACTACGGGGTGCTGGGGTCGTTCTTCCCCAATTTCGCGAACAGAACGCCAGGCGCGCAGGCCGGCGAGGCGAGAGAGCTCTATTCTTCCCATCCGATCGAGGGATACGAGATAGAGGAAATTATCAGGCCCGCCGCCGCGGTCGCCAGCGCAAAGATAAGGCTCCGCACTTCGGACAGATCGTGGACCGCGGCGATCCGCCTCTCTCGGCTGGAGGGAACCGCTCCGGCTGCTGATTGGGAACCGGGCGCATGGAAGGTGATGGGATACGGGGTCGACCCCTTCGTTGATGCAGAGAAGAATGGGCTAGCAGGTGATGTTTCTCCGGCTTGATGGAAGACGCTATGCAGCCTACCCGCGCTGATGCCACAAAGCTGAAGAGATGCCGAGCAACCTGACTTGAAACCTCGAATCGCGAAACGAGCGCAACCCATGCCGTCAAACCGCAATCTCCAACGTCAGCAGCAGATCGACGCGGAACGTACGGTTTTCGACGATTTGGATGTATGAGGTTGTGGGTCAAGCTTGCCGATTTTCACCTTCGCGGATCTGATCGTTTGTTCTCTGGGAAATTATGGAACCCTTGCAGAAGCCAATTCAAAAGAGAAATCGACCACGTGCAACATGACCACGCTTTCACAGTCCAGGCCATTTGCCCCTAGCGACCCCGCATTCATTCTCGCTATCGCGTGCTAAAGTGGAACTCAGCACTGAGTTCCAGGTGAGTTCCGGTTTTGGGACGGTTTCGTGGACTCAAAAATAAATATGATAGCTGGTCAGACCATCTGTTGAGTTCACGCTCTTGGTTTTTGTGACAATCGAAGGGAATAGAAATGGGCCTCGACAGCAACGTCTCGCAGTTCAATTATTTCGGGAACCATGGCGGCGCCGTGGCCGCCATGGCAACGGACAACGCATCGATCACGGCAAACCAGACGAACGGCGCGACGGCCGAAGAGCTCAAGACGATCCTGGAAGACCTGAAAAAGTCGGCAAGCGAGCTCGATGCCGATAGGCAGCAAGCCGCCCTGGAAACCATCGAGGCCATGAAGGAGGCCTTGTCCGACGCGCAGCCAAAACCCTCAATCGTCAAAACGATCATGAACGGCCTCAAGGGTTTCAACGACTGCTCGTCCTTTGCGACGCATGTCGCAGCCCTAGTCACATTCGTGTCGACGCATTTCCCGGGGACCCTGGGATAGTTTGCGAAAAAATGAGGCGGCTTGCATCTGATTGCTGCAAACCGCCTCACCATCGGAGCCGCCATAGCCTTTCTAGGTCTATCCGCTCATCATCTCCACGTCTCCATGCGCCCGCAACCCACGCAGTCTTCTCAAACGACGCGGACCCTCATAACCGCCACACATAGCCGTCCAGTCCAATATTCGCAAAATCACGCCTATGGGCAGGAGGCACCGACGCCTCCTGCCCATTCCTTCCTCGCCGAGGGGCCTAGGGCTAGTCGAGCCTTATCGGCCTCTCGGGCCTCTTCCTCCCCGAACAGTACGGGCAGTAGCCCAGCTTGGCCCCCACCCTGTCGCGGACGGCCATCTGGTAGACGTGGCCGCACTCGCCGCGCCACCATACGGGCTTGCGGCTTATGGCCTGCACGCCGGTGGGCCTCAAGCGCTTGTTCATACGCGGGTGCCACATCGCCGCTCTGTCGGGATGCGTGGTGGCCAGGTCGTTGTGGCCGGCGAGCACCTTGCGTCCCGAGCAGTACGGGCAGCCCGGGTCCGCCTTGCCCTTGCGCGCCCGGTTCGCTATGAGGCCGGACCACTCGTGGCCCTCCTCGCACTTCCACCAGACGCGCTTGTTGGAGTTGGCGATCACGTCGGTCGGCTTCAGGTCGCCGTTGCGCTCCTTGTTCCACTCCCTCGCGATCTTGGGATGCGTCGTCCTCAGGTCGTTGTAGCCTTTCAGCACCTTGCGGTCGCCGCAGTAGGGGCAACCGCGGTCGGCGCCGCCGGTCCTGTTGTAGGCGGAAATCCGCCATGCGTGCCCATGCCCGCATCTCCACCAGACCCTCCTCGCGCTGCCGGAGACGATGCCGTCGGGCCTCAGGTCGCCGTTCAGCCCCCAATCCCACTCGGCCAGAAGCTCGGGGTGCTGGCTCGCGAGGTCGTTGAAGCCGGCGAGCACGCGATGGCCCGAGCAGTACGGGCAGCCCAGCCCCTCGGCGGCCCGCTGGCGCGGGGACATCTGCCATTCATGGCCGCAGCCTCCCCTCCACCAGACCTGCTTGGTCGAATTGAACCTCACGCCGTCGGGCCTCAGGTCGCCGTTGCGCCCGAAATCCCATTCAGCCGCGAGCTCGGGATGCACGGTGACCAGGTCGTTGAAGCCGCGCAGCAGCTTGCGGTTCTTGCAGTACGGGCAGCTGTCGTCGATGCGCATGGAGCGCATGCTCACCTTCTCGCGCCAGACGTGGCCGCACGGTCCGCGCCACCACACCATGGCGCCTGCGTGGGCGTGGAGGTCCTCGGCGCGCAGGCCGCCGTTCAGCTCGGGGTCGAGCTGTCTGGCGACGTCCGGCCTCTTTGACCCGAGGTCGTTGCTGCCCTTGGCGAGATAGTGTCCCCTTCCCCCATGGCACGACGGGCACTTGCGGCTCCCTTTGCGAGTCCCCCGCAGGCTCTCGCGCCATTCGTACCCGCACGTCGGGCATTGCAGCCAGATCCTCTTGGCCGTACGGTCGGAGACCTGCGAAGGCTTCAGGTCGCCGTTCTTGGTGGGGTGCCAAAGGTGCAAGATGCCCGCGTCCAGGCACTCGGCGCTATTGAAGCCCTCCAGCGTCAGCCTCCTGCCGCAGTACGGGCATCCGGCATCGCTGAACGCCCTCGTCCTCACGGACAGCTGCCAACTGTGGCCGCACTCGCCGCGCCACCACACTCGGGCAGGATCGCAGCGCGAGACGTCGGACGGCTTGAGGGACCCGTTCCGCTCCCCGTCCCATTGCGCCAGCAAATCCGCATGCCCGAACCGCAGGCACCACTCCTCGAAGCTGACGTTGAGCTCCGCCTCCTTCAGAAAGCGCGACCACTTGACGCTGGACTTGCCGTGCCCGAGGGCGTAGCCCGCGCGCCCATCGGCGGCGTCCAGCGCCCGGGCCTCCTCCACCAACGAATCAAAGGGGGCCAGCAGTTCGGCCCGGCCGTGCTCTTCCAGCCACTTTCGGGGATTCTGCCTCCAGATGCGCGTCATCACGCCGTCCCACAGGTAAACCTCGCGGTGGCTCGCGATGCTCACCGCGTCGGGCGTCAGGTTCCGGTTCTTCACGGGATGCCAGAGCGCGGCGAGCTCGGGGCACAGCGTCGCGACGTCGTTGAATCCCTTGAGGGCCTTCCTGCCGGAGCAGTACGGGCAGAGGGCGCCGTCTCGGCTGTTGACCCTTTTGGCAATCGGCGCCCGCCACTCGTGACCGCACCTGCCGAGCCACCACACCTGCTGCTTGAAGTCGGGAAAGACCGCGCTCGCGGGCAGCGGGTTCCTCGTCGGATGCCACTCCTCGGCGATGTCCGGCCTCACCGCGGCCAGATCGTTCTTGCCCGGAACCAAAGCGACGTCCGCGCAGGCCAGGCAGTCGTCGAAGGAGCGGCCCGTTCTCCTGGCCGGCGCCTCCACCCACTTGAACCCGCAGTCGGGGCATATCCAATGGATCGGCCTGACAGAGCGGCAGACGCAGTCGTGCGGGCCCTGGCCGCCGTTGGCATCGTAGTCCCATTGCTCCAGAATCCGCGTGCGGCGATGCTCCTCGCACCAGACGTCAAGCGGCTTGAACCGGTCGGGGTGCACGCCCGGCAGCCCCTCGAACGTCTCGGCGCCGTCCTCCCTGCGCGGATGCCTCGCGATGCACTGCCGCCTGTCGGCGGTGTAGACCTCGATGGCGTCCTCGGCGATGCGCACGGCGACCTTGCGGTCGGCATAGCGCGGGGGCACGCCGTAGAAGTTGCCGCGCACCCTCACCACGCCGTCGAAGGAGACGCCGACCTTCCTCCAGGTGACGGGCGCGAACTCGGCCTCCGGCAGCGGCTGCAGGCATTCGCGCTCCTCCGCCTCGAAGATCTCGTTCCTGCTGCGCCCCTTGAATGCCACGACGGGCCGGTCGTTGTAGACCTCCAGCAGCTCGGCAATGGCCAGATTGAGCTGGCCGAGGCTCGTGAACCGCATCTGCTCCAGCACGCCGACGATGCTGTTGGCCATGATGCGCACATGGCTCTCCACGGCCGCCTTGTCGGTGGGCGTACGGACCCGCGCGGGCAGGACCATGGCGCCGTAGTGATCCGCCAGCTCCTGGTAACGCGGATGGATCGAGCGCTCGCGGTTCTCATCGAACACCACTCCCGTTGCAAGGTTGTCCGGCGCGACGAAGAGCGGCGCGCCGCCGAAGTACGCGAACATCGCCTTATGGTGCTCAAGCCACGACTGCATGCCCATCTCCAGGCTCGCGCGCACGAAGGTCTTGTCGCTGTAAGGCAGCGTGGCCACGAACAGCGACACCGGCGTCACCTCCTCGCCGGCGCCGTACAGGCTGAGTTTCCTGCCGGCCCAATCCACCTGCACCTCCTCGCCGGGATGCCAATTGACGAGCATCTTCGCGCCCCTCGCCCGGGCTTTGACCAGCTGTACGAACCTCTCGCGAAACGTCGCGAAGACATAGGGCGGCCTATCCACGGAAAGGGCGACATACGCCGCATATGCCTCCTCGACGTCATCCGCGTCCAGTCTGCGCCCAGCACGGCCTTGGATATCCTCCAGGTCGACGGGGTTGCAGCGCGCCGCGTCGTGGGGATCCACCAGCCTGGCCAGCTCGTCGTCACTGAGCTCCACCGGCACGGGCCAGCCCAGGCCCAGCTCGGCGGCTCGCCTCGAGACGGCGGACGCCTTCGTGGTGCTGCAGCCGCAGAGGAAGGCGACCTTCTCGAAGCTGAGCCCCACCGAACGCAGCTCGATGATCTCCCTGTAAGGCAGCGTGCTCATTCGGCATCACCGGCCAGCTTCTCCATGACCTCGGCAACCCCGATTTCCCCGCCGCCGTCCAAGACCGCACGGCATGCCTCGTCCAAAGTGACCCCGGCAGCCGACGGCGTCTTTCTCAAATCGATCAGCTCCTTGCAGGCGCGGAACCCCTTGCCTTCCTTCTTGCAGGCGGAGAGCACGTGCTTCATGACGCGCACCACATTGGCGCCCTCCTCCCTAGCGAGCGCCAGAAACCTGTCATCCATCCTTTTTGCGAACCAACGATGCCCGGGCGGCCTATGCGCGGGATCGGTCACTGTGCACCGTCCCCGCATCTCGGTCATGCGCTCGTGCCGGGCAACCAGCTCTCCGTTGAGATACGAGCGCACCTCGCCGTCGGTCCAGCTGACGCGCACTTCCTCGTTCGAGCAGCGCCATGGCGCCGAATAGCGCACGCCGTCGACCACGAAGTGGTAGTCGTCCCGAACGACGCGCGTCGACCACGTGGCGAAATCGGCATCCTCCGACGGAAGCTCCAGCATCTGTGGCAGCTCCCGCTCCTTGAACAGCGTCCAGCGGGCCGGCCTGCCCTCCGACCCTATGGCGTTGTACGCCACCAGCTTCCCCTCGACGTAGGCATCGAGGTCCTCGAAGCTCGCGAAATCCATGCCCGCGACATCCTCGATCACCTTCCTTGCGACGTACGAGACGGTCCTCGCGTCCAGCGGCTTCCCGGCGCCCTCCGCCCCCTTCGCAGTCTTCGGCCTGGCGCCGTAGAGCACCGTCCGATAATGCCGGGCGAACGCCTCGATCGTGCTGCGTGCCGTAGCCGAGACCTTGCACTGCGCGCAGTCGGTCACGTACGGCACGCCGCCGAACGACCTGAATGCCCGCTGGCAACAGGCCATCCAGCTCTTGGTCCCCATGTCGTCAGCCCTGTATAGGAACGTGGCGTCGCTGTAGGCCATCGCTGCGACGAACACCGGGAACGCCGCCTGCTCGCCGGCAATCTGCGCCGACCCCCTTGACCAGTAGGTTCTCATGTACTCGCCCGGGTACCACTCGGGAATCCCGGCGGCCCCCATCTCACGCCGCCATCCGCGCAGGCCCGCGCAGAAGCTCGAGTACGCGTACGGCCTCTCGCCGGCTTCGCGGCACGCGGCCACGTACTCGGAATATGCGTACTGCAGCCGCCATCCGCGCTGGTCGCCCATGCGCTTGGCAAAGTGCTCGTAGTTTGGCAGGGCGCAGAAGCGCCGGCATCCCTGGGCGCTCACGATCTTGCCGTTATTCGGTTGGAGGCTTGCGGGAGCCTTCGCCTTCACGCCCCCGAGCAGCTAACCATCGCCGTCGCCGCCCTTCGGCAGGTTGCGGTACAGCGTGCTGCGGCTGATGCCGGTGGCAGCGGTGATCTCGGACAGCTTGTGCTCGCCGCTCTGATACATGCCGATGGCGTTGGCCAGGGCGCTGGGGTCGACCTTCGACTTGCCGCCTGTGTGCCCGGGCTTCGCCCGAGATCCTTTCCGGTCCTCGTCGACGCCCATGATGGCGGCGGCATGCCGGAAGAACGCCCCGTGCTCCTCCTTTGACGTGTCGATGCCCTGGTCGAGGACGACCAGCTCGGCGGCCTTCGCCCCGATCTCAAGCGCTGCCCTCACCGCGGACGCGGAGGTGGAGCCCAGAGCCCCAAGCGACGCGACCACGACAACATCGCCGGCGTCGATCGACCCCAGCAGCGATGCGATGCCGCTGTCCACCACGAGCTCGCAGCCAGCCGCCTCCAGCGCCTCCCGTTGCTTATTCGGACCATGGCCAGCTGGCGGCCTGCAGTAACCGACCCTCATTCGCGCTCCTTCCGCTCGCGTACATTCTAAGCCCCACGCCCCCCGCGCACCGCGAACGCGCCCCGAAACCGCGCACGCAAGCCCCGCGACCCCGCGCCGTCGCCGTCGACCCGCCACCGTGCTCTCGAACACGCATGCTCGCATGCCCCCGCTCATACCGCGCAAGGGCCGTCGACGTTCTCCGATTTCTTTTCCCCAGCGCCCCCTGGGACGCCGGGGAAAACAAACCGCCCTGCGGGCTTCGGGCAACGGCGCCTCCTGCCGTCGGCTTCTCCTTTCCCCCTTGCACGGCAGCGGGCCCATGCGGTCCACGCGCTGCGAGGCACGCCAAAGGGGCGGGCCGGAAACGACTCAGGAGGTCACTTATGAAGAACTTGCACGAGCGCGCAGTCGAGGCAGCCATCCGATTCGTGGAGCGCAAGGGCTACGAGGTCTTGGACCGGAACTGGAGCTGCGAGGGCGTGGCGGGCCGCCTGGATCTGGTGGCCATGGACGAGGACGCCATCGTCTTCATCGACGTCACCGCGGCCAACCGCGAGGAGGGCGGCTTCAGCGAGGGGAACCTCACCCGCGAGCAGTTCGAGCTGCTGGCAGCCACTTGGCTGGAGGGCTACACCCCCGAGGGCGACGTCCCGGTCCGCTTCGACGGCATCGACATGATCGTCGTCAACGCCGGCAGGGCCCTGCTCAGGCACCACATCAACAAGCTGGGCTCGTTCGCGGAGTCCATCGCGTAGCGGCCGGCCCCCGGAGCACGGAGGGGCCGCAGCCGGCGGCTCCTCCCCCTCCGTGCTCCCAACTCGCCGCGGCACCTCGGCTGCGAGGGACCCGCCCTCGCGCTCCCGGGCAGCCCGGACCCCTGCACCCCTCCCGCCACGGGTTTCCGGCGCGCTTGTGCCGGCTCCGCAATGCCGCCTGGCCCTTCCGCCGGGAAAGCCCGCCGAAAGGTGCCGCATCGCGCATGGGGCTGCGTGCCCCATGCCCCCGCCCAAGGGGCACGCCCCCTTGGGAATCCCATGCGCGTCCTCCGAGCCGGACGGGCTCGCAGCGCTCAGGCGCCGCGGGGCTGTCGCGCGCGAAGGCCCCGGCTGCGCCGCCCACACGACATCCCCGCAAAACCCGGGGAAGGGCCCTGCGGAAACCGGGTTTGGCGGAGATGGCGGCTTTCGCCTTCGTGAAGCCGGCTCCACCGGGGCCGCCGCGCGCGGATCGGCATCCAAGCGGATGCAAGCCGGGCTTGCATCCGGGCAGGGCCGGATCGGGCGAAAAGAAGGGAACGACGCAGCATGAGGGCAGCAGCCACAGGAAACAGGGTCGGGATGATCGCGCAGCCGTCGGGCGCAAGGGCCGCAACGACCGCCGTCGCGGCGCGAGGCGGCGCCCCGCGCGCGAAGGGCATCAAGACCAGGGTCAGCTACGCGGGCGAGTGCAGCCTCGAGGAGGCGGTGAGCCAGTACCTGGCCGCCAGGGCGAACTCGAGGGCGATCCCGGCCCTGGCCGAGGCCGGCGCGTGACGGACCCGGGAAACCGGGGCGCGTTGGACACTTTCGCTGCCCGCCGACCCGACGGGCAGCGGCGCGCGCCCCGCTGCTAGCATCCGACCCGTATCACAGCGGGCGCGAAACCGACTAAGGAGGAAGACCGTGAGGGTAATCACCGTAAGCAACTTCAAGGGCGGCGTGGGCAAGACCACGACCGCCGTCAACCTGGCCACGCTCTGCGCGAGGCACGGAAAGAGGACGCTGCTGATCGACCTGGACCCCCAGGCGTCGGCGACGGACTACTTCGGCCTCTACGAGCAGGCGGAGGACGGCGCCAACGTCATCGGGCTGCTCTACAAGGGCATGACCGCCGACGAGATGGCCTACGACAGCGGAACCGACAACCTGCGCGTCATCCCGGCCACGCTGGCGCTCATCAACCAGAACGAGCTGCTGCTTGCCGAGCAGTCGCTGCGCTTCGCGCTGGACGACGTGGCGGGCGAATACGACGTCGCGATCATCGACACCGCCCCCAGCGCAAAGCAGCTGGTGCTCTGCGCCTACGTGGCCACCAGCGGGCGCGGCGACGTCATCATCCCCGTGAAGCTTGACTCCACCGTCATGCGCGGCACGGCCTCGGTGGTGGACTCGCTGCGGCTCGTGGCCACCAAGCTGCGCCTGCCCGTGCCCAGCTGGAGGATCCTGCGGACCTGCGTGCCCGGAAGGATGACCAACGCCGAGGCCGTGGGCGAGGCGATCCTCGACCGCTTCTTCCCCGACCAGCAGTTCCGCACCGTGATCCACGAGTCCGCCAAGGTGAAGGAGGGCAGCTGGGAATGGAAGCCCATCGTGGAGTTCATGCCCGGCAACCGCGCCGCCGTCGACTACGGGAACCTGGGGAGGGAGCTTGGGCTATGGGACGAGTAGACGACATCGCCAAGCGCTTCAGCCTGGCGGGCGTGCTCGACGAGGACAGGCAGGCGAAGCAGAGGTTCCCCGTCGAGGAGATCGAGGTGGCGGCCATCGAGGACCATCCGGCAAACGTCGCCTACTCCATGGACGAGGACGGCATAAAAAGCCTCGCGGAGTCCATCAGGAAGGACGGCCTCACCGACATCCCCATGGTCCGCCGAAAGCCAGACGGCGGCTTCCAGATGCTGTCGGGACACAGGCGCAAGGCGGCCTACGCGCTGCTTGCCAAGGACGACCCCGCGTTCGGGCGCATGCCCTGCCGCATCGTCGAGGGCGTCAGCGACGACCAGGCGGTCACCCTCCTGCACACCGCGAACTACTTCACCCGAGAGCTCAACGTCATCGAGCGTGCCAAGGCCACGCAGGCGCTCGGCATCCAGGTAGAGCGGATGCGCGCCGAGAACCCAGAGCTGAAGGGAGTGCGCACCGCGGAGCTGAAGGCGGCGATCATCCGCAACCAGACGGGCCGCAACGTCAGCCCCGCTACCATCAAGCGCCAGGAGCAGACCGCGCGAAGGGTCGAACAGGGCCTCACCGAGGACTGGAGGTCCGAGGCGATAGAGGGAAACCTCTCGGACACCGACATCGCCACGCTCGCCGCCATGGACCCCGATGCCCAGGCGAGGCTCTACAAGGAGAAATCCTCCGCGAACGCCGGCAAGGCGGACACCTCCAAGCTGATCCGCGAAGCCGGCGGGCCCGGGGCAGAGGCGGTCGGCAAGCTCGTCGCCAAGGCCCTCAAAACCCTGCGAAAAGCGGCGGGTGCAGCCGACGGGAGTGCCGTCGTCGACGCCTCCCAGCTCGACGAGATCGAGCGCTGCGTGCGCGACCTGCGCACGATCGCGGGCTCAAAATGAGCCCGCAGACGGACCGGAGCCACGGGCTCATTTTGAGCCCGCTGGCAAATGGCCGGAATCTGAGTTCCGGCCCCTTGGGCTAGCAAGCTACCTATCCCGTATCACGGATACGGGATAGCGCTTGCGGCTGCGGCCCCGGCGGAGCGCCGCGGCGGTGTCTCCGACCTCCTCCCCGCCCGCGGCATTCCGCCGGGGCCGCAGCCGCAACGGACGGCATGGCGCGCCGAGACCGCGGCCGGCCGTCCTCGTGCGGGGGATCCCCCGCGCCCCTGGAGACACGAAACCGACGAAGGGAGGCAAGTCCATGGACTACCCCGAGATGGTCAGCTGCCGCATGACCTCCGGCGACCTCGACCGGCTCACCGCATCGGCGCAGCGCGCCGGCATGGCCCGCTCCGAATACCTGCGGACCCTCATCAGGATCCCGGCAAGCGCCTCCGGCAAGGGCGCCGTCTACGTCATCGACAGCCGGACCATGGCCAAGATGCTCTCAGAGCTCATCCGTTGGGGCCGCCACTACAACCAGGCAGTGCGCGCCCTGAACACCATCGCGCTGTTTATCCGGAGGGGGAGCCCGCCTGAGTACGGCACGTTCGGCCAGATGCTGTCAGAAGCCGAGGAGAAGCTCGAAGAAGTCGAGCAGGGCCGCCAGGTGATCGAGTACGTGCTGGCGGACATAGCCGGCTCCACGAGCGTAAGCGGTGACTAGCATGCCCGTTATAAAACCCATAGCCGGGCACACCAGCGTTCGCGGCGTCTCCGACTACCTCCAGAAGGATGGCCGCGCCCTGGCCGTCGACCTGTACAACCTCTCGTGGGACGAGGACCGAGACGCGGAGCTTGACCCCGACCTGAAGCAGGACGTCGACTGGGCGGCCGAGATGGACCTCACCCGCATCGCCAACGGCAACGACACCCCATGGCGCGGCAAGCGCGCGCGGACCTACATGCACTTCATCGTCTCCCCCGACCCGAAGGACAAGGTGACGCTCTCGCAGCTGCGAGAGCTGACGAGGGCCTGGGTCCGCGAGAACTGGGACGACTACGAGTGCGCCGCCGTGTTCCACGACGACAACGCCAACGAGGTCATGCACGCCCACGTCGTAGTCAACAACACCAACCTCGCCACGGGCAACCGATTCCAGAATCCCGACCCGCGGAAGATGCAGGCCTCGATCCAACGGCTCGCCGAAAAGCGCGGACTGAGCTTCTTCGTCGACGTCTCAGACGAAGAGAAGCGGCGGTCGGCCACGAAGGGCGGGGCCGCTCCGAAGACCAGGCAGGCCGTCTACGTCAGGAGGGCCGAGCGCGAGATAGCCGGGAAGGGCGGCTACTCGTGGGTGGCCGACATCCGCAATCGCGTGACGATCGCGAAGAGGGCGGCGGAGACGCCGGGCGAGTACCTGCAGATCCTCGGCTTGATGGGCATCGACGTCAGCGAAGCCTCGAGGAAGGGCGGCCGCTCGGATTGGCTCTACTCGATGGCTGAAACCCCATCGAAAGGGATCCGCGGGGAGAACCTCGGCCTCGCCTACGGGCGCAAGGCCGTCGAAGGCGCCCTGAAGGGCAACGCGGCGATCGACCCCGGCCAAATCGCGGCCATCGCAGCGAAGGCGGTCGAGGTAAAGGACTATGCGCAGCTGGAGAGCATGGCGACGGCGCTCGAGCTCTGCTCGAGGTACGGCATCCGCTGCATGGCCGACTTCGGCAGCCGCATCGCAGCTATGGGGCGCAGGGGCGACGACGGGGCGACGAGCGAGCTGCGCCTCGCAAAGGAGACCGCCAAGGAGCTGAGGCTGCTGCCCGATGCGGCCAGGGCAAGGCCCCGAACCGCCATGGACCAGTACGCCCGGCAAAGACAGCGCGCCGACGCCTCCGCGCGCGCAGGCGAGCAGGCGGCTCGCCAGCGGCAGATCCAGCAGGAGCAGCAGCGAAGCGACAGGAACAGGAGAGCGAGATGATTCTAGAGATGACGTACTCGGATGGCCACCACGAGTGCTTCGACAGTAACAGCCTCACCGGCGGCGCCGTGTTCGGCAGGGCGAACATCCTCACGGAGTTCGACGTCGTTTGGGAGGAGGGCGAAGGCGGGCAACACCTGGTCGTCTACGAGCACCATATGGAGGAATCGGCACCGAGCGACGACGAGGCGTCGGCGAATGCCGAGCGAATCCGCGGGCCCAGGCTCAAGCTCATCGACTCCAGCGAGGTGCCGGGCATCGAGAGCGTTTCCCTGGACGGCCGGCTCTTAACCTGGTCCCAGGGCGGGTGCCTGGTGGATGCCGCCAAGTTCGAGCTGGCGTGCATGAAGTGGTACTCAGGCCCCATGGGCGCCGGCGCCAACGCCAAGGCCGTCGCGCTGTTCAGGTACCTGGAGCGGGCCCGCCCCGAGCTCGCCAGCGACGAGGCCGAGATATGCCCGCTGTTCGGCTACCCTGTCGCCGCCTTCAGGGAGGCCGAGGACGAGGAGATGGCCCAGGCAGGCGGCGCGGATTGCGGGGAGGGAGGTTTCGATGAAATGGATTAAGCGGGCCATCGTCGCCGCGGGGGCGTTCCTCGTATGGCTATTCCGGGCCGTGTTCAGATGGTTCATGTGAGGCCGCGCCGGCCAGAAGGCCGCGATTCGCAGATATAATCAAAATATAAGAGGCCAATGACAAGCAGGGGGCAAAATGAATGGCAAGCCCGAGCAGACGAGCGAAAGCGGCAATGGATATCACGACAAGCCAAAGCTCACCATTGCCCAGCAGATAGCCCATCTGGAGGCAAAGGGCGTCACATTCGATAGATATAGCAAAGAGAGGGCGGCAGCCTATCTCTCGGACGAGTGCGACTTCTATGAGCTTACGTCCTACAGAAAGCTGTTCGCCAAGCGCCAAGGCGGGAAGCGCAACGGAGAGTACGCCAACCTCGACTTCGCCCAACTGGTCATCTTCGCTGAACTGGACGAGATGCTTCGCGAGGTCTTGTTCGTTATGACGAGGCACATCGAGCACTCCTGCAAGGTCGACTTGAAGCGCAACATCTCCGAACGCAACGACGAAGACGGGTACGCCATCGTCGCCGACTACATGGCCTCGCTCACTCCGAAAAGCAGGAGCTACCGCGAAGCCGAGCTCGAGAGGAACGGCAGAAACAAGTACACCAAAGCCGTTTACGAGAAATACGAGAAGCGCATGCCGTCTTGGGTTTTCCTCGAGCTGGTGCCGTTCGGCACGCTCGTCGACTTCATCCGATTCTGCGGCGCACGGTGGGACGACAAGGACTTCGAGCAATCCCACTACGACCTAAAGAAGGTAAAGTCGGTGAGGAACTGCGCAGCCCACGGCTCGTGCATCATAAACACGTTCGCTGAGGGCGCGAACTCCCGGCGCACCACGTCGAGGAAGACCTTGGAAGCCGTAGCGAAGCTGGGGCTGTCCAAGCCGACGAGACAGAAATGGCTTCGCAACGCCGCCGCGCAGGAGATCGCCATCACCTTGGTGCGCTACGCGCAAGACGTCCCTAGCTGCTCAGCCAGAAAGAGAGACGCGGAGAAGCTCAGGGGCTTCTTTAACGCGGTCGAGGGAGCCGGCGACCTTTTGCCAAAAACAGGCCCGGACGCGACAGCGGCAGCCGCGATAAACTTCATAAGATCCTTGACAAAGAGCCTTGGATTGCTAGACTTACGGTAGATCGCAAAACCTTCGGGTTTTAGGGGTGGGATGGTGAAAGCCAAACTGCCCTATTTTTTTGCCCAAAATCAGGCTTATAGGGTTATAGGCAAGAAAGTGTGTCCAGAGCCTAATCGTAATCCATGCGATAAGGG
>ENA-OXVJ01000018-OXVJ01000018.1-human-gut-metagenome-genome-assembly--contig:-NODE-18-length-87516-cov-22.936703_pt1 | contig 87516 bp, 87 predicted proteins | sample MGYA00249248_ERZ652692 | MGnify/ENA primary metagenome ERZ652692 (study PRJEB26925, sample SAMN05826544) | human gut metagenome | biome: ENVO:2100002; feature: ENVO:00000062; material: ENVO:00002003... | reverse complement strand
ACGAGATCTAGTACGGTCTCGTGGGCTCGGAGATGTGTATAAGAGACAGGGGCGACGCCGCTTCGGGCGCCTGGGACTGGCTGTCGGGCGGGGACGGGAAGGGCAACGTGTTCCAGAAGGCCGGGGACGCCGCGTCCGGGGCCTGGGATTGGGCTTCGGGCGGCGACGGGAAAGGCAACGTGTTCGAGAAGACGGGCCAGGCGGCGGGCGACCTGTGGTCGTCCCTGTTCGGCTGAGCCGTCCGGCCCGTTATCGGCATCGGGCGTCGTACGGGCCCGGTGGCGGTGGGGAAAGGAGGGTGAATCATGACCATTATTCATCCAATCGCCGCCACCGCGTCCGATATCGTGCTGGCGTTGACCGACAACGACCTGTCCGGGTTCTCCGTGTCCCCGAACTGGACGTTCTTCCCGTTCATGAGCCTGGTGTCGAACATCGTGGGCGGCCTGTGGGCTTTGGGCATCTTCGTGGCGACGGCCGCGTGGATCATCGCCGCGTTCTCCTGGGTCGTGTCCAAGGCGATCCACAACAGCACGATGCAGCAGTACAGCGGCATCGTGTTCGTGTGGATCGCGCTGGGCATGATGCTGCTCGGCTCGGCCATGGCGATCGTCAAGTTCGCGTCCACGCAGGCCCTGTTCTGACCTCGGGGCCCGTCCCCTTTTCCTCCGGGCCCGTCCCGCCGTCGGGGCGGGCCCTTTCCTTTTCTCGTTTTTCCGTTGTTGGGAGGCTGTCGTGGGCGATATCGTCGAGGCGGTGCTGCAGAAGCTGTTCCCGTGGATGCTGGACCCGATGGGCAAGGCGTTGCAGGGCATGATGGTGGGCGCGTTCTCGTCGACCGCCGGATCCGTGTCGTACGCGGAGTGGAACGTGGCGATCACGGCCGCGAACAGGATCGGCTGGGTGATGGGTTTCGTGAACATGCTCATCTGCGCGGTGGGCGCGGTGCATGCGGCCGTGAAGGCCAGCCCGGCGGAGTCGGTCAAGTCGTTCGCGATGGCGGTGCTCGCCTGGCCGTTGACCGCGATCTGCGTGAGCGTGATGATCACGTGCGAGGGGATCGTGAGCCTCCTGTCCGCGAGGATCCTCGCGGTGGGCGCGGACACGACCAAGGGCCGGGGCATGGAGTCGATGGTGTCGGCCATGTTCAAGAAGATCCTGGAGCAGGCGTCCGTCCTGCATTCGCTGACGATGCTGCTCGTCTATCTGGTGTTGTTCGTGGGCGTGTTCCTCCTGTGCTGCATGCTCGCGGCCCGCACCCTGTGCCTGGTGCTGCTGGCCGCGGTCGCCCCCTTGCCGGTGATGAGCGCCGGCTGGAAGGCGACCCGGCCGGCGATGCGCCGCTGGCTTTCGGCCGTGGTGGGCGTGATGCTGGCCAAGCCGTTGGCCGCGCTGGTGATCACGGTCGGGTCGGCGCTGATGACCTCGCAGACCACGTCGGGCGTGGGCGAAGGCAGTTTCTGGGATCTACTGGTCGGCATCGCCGCGATCTACATGGCCTGCTATTCGCCGAAGATGATCATGCCGGTCGTGCAGTTCCTGGGCGACGACCGGAGCATGGGCATGCAGCAGGCCGCGAGCCAGGCGGGCCGGAACGCGCTGGTGACCGCGGCCCAGCTGACCCGGCAGGTCGTGACCGCGGCCGCCGGGGTGGCGACCGGCGGGGCCGCGGCGGCGGGCGTGCAGTTGCCCGGCATGGCGCAGGGCGGCCTGGCCGCCCTGACCGGCCAATGGGGGCAGGTCGGCGAACAGGCCGGAAAAATGCTCGCCGGCTCCAAGGCCGACGGCAAGGACAAGGATGATGGCGGCGGGGCCCGGGATTCCGGCGCCCATGCCGCCGACCCGTCGAAGGACGACGGGTACGAGCCGCCGGTCTCCGCTCCCCCGGGCCCGGATGGCTCGGCCATTCCGTCGCCCGATGGCGCGTCGTCCGCCGGAACCGCGCCCGGCGGCGCCGGAGGGGGCGGTGGCCGGGGCGTCGCGGGCCGTGACGGTTCGGACGGTGCCGACGGGATCGGCGGCGAGGGAGGCCTGGGCGGCGCCGGCGGCGAGGGCCGGCCCGGCACGCCGGGTGCCCCGGGCGATCCGGGACCTGCCGGGATGCCCGGACCGGATGCGACGCCGGCGCCCCCGGTCTCGCCGCAGTCGCCGTCGGGCCCGGTCCTGGCCTGACTTATCGATGCGTTGCCGGGTGGCATCCCCGTATGGGCGGGGATCGCGCCCGGCCCTTTTTTTCTTTTTTGATCGGAGGTTGCTGATGGTGGATGCCGACGGCAGGGACGACGGGGCGAGGGTACCCACGGCGGCGTTCAGCCGCCTGTCGGCCACGAACGTCTTGTTCGGGTGGACATGGCCGCAGATCGGCGTGGGCCTGGCCGGCCTGGTCATGGTCGTGGGCGGCGCGGCGGCGGGCATGGTGCTGCCGTTGATGCTCGCTGGCGGCGTGGTCATGGCGTACGGGCTGATCCGTTACGAGGGGTTGAGCCTGATGGCGTGGACGTACGTATGGCTGGCGTGGCGGCGGCGTGTGCGCGACGGGTCGACCCGATGGTCGGCGAGCCCGCTCGCCTCGGGCCGGCCGGCGGGCGTGCTGGGCGTGTGGGGCCAGGTCGGGTCCCGGGCCCAGGTGGTCGAGGGGTCCGGCGTGGAGGTGGTCGGCACCCCGTTCCATGGGGCCTGCTACCTGTTCGACCCGGAACGCCGGCGGGCGACCGCGGTGCTCGCGTTGAAGGTCGAGGAGTGGACGTTGAGCACGGATGCGTCGAAATCGTCGCGTGCGGCCGCCTTGAACGATCTGACCGCCCGTCTGGCGGACACGCCGGGAGTGGTCGAGCTCAAGGAGACCGCGCTCCTGCTGCCGGGAGCCGCGCCCGCTCCGGACCTGCCCGACGATGGCGGGTCGCCGGAGTGGATGCGCCGCGACATGGCGGAATTGTGGGCCCTGCCGGAGGTCATGACCCCGTTGGCGAACGTGAGCTACGTGTCCGTGACCTGCGACGTGGACCGGCTCAAGGGCGTGGACCACGCCCGGGGCCGGCTCACGGAACGCGAACGGGTCGGGGTCGCGTTGGGCGACCTGGTGAAGATGACCGTCGCCCCGGCCCTGGTCGAATGCGGGGCGCGTCCCGGTTCGGTGCGCTGGTGCGGCCTGGACGACCTGCGCACGCTGATCCGGTCGGTTTCGGATCCGGCCGGCAACGCGGACCGTCCTCCGGTCACCCGCGACGAGCCGACGCTGGGCTGGTGCGAGGAGAGCCTCGACGGGGAGAGCGTGACCCTGGAATCGTGCGTGGCGCGCACCTGGTGGGTGACCCAGTGGCCCGACCGGCCCGTGCCGGCGGGCTGGACGCGCGACATCCTGCAGGGCGGCAGGATGATCGCCCTGACCCATATCTGGAGGCCCATGAGCATGGAGAAAAGCGAGAAGGACCTGAGGGACCGCGAGTCCAGCATCCTGCAGCGCGACACGTTGCAGAACCAGCGGAAACTGTCGCGCGACGAACGCCGTGAGCGCCGCGAGCAGCGGCAGCGAGAGGCGGAGCAGGACGCGAACTGGCCCGACACCGACCATCAGGGGTTCATCACCCTGTTCGCCCCGGACCGCGACATGCTGGCCGTGTTCGAACGCGACCTGCGCGTGCGCGTCGGCAAGTACCATCTGCGCCTGTCCGGCCTGCGCGGCCAGCAGCGGCAGGCGTTGACCGCGGTCCTGCCGCTGGGGTTGTGACCATGGGCGCGCACGGCCAGGAGGACTGGTTCGACGAGGTCATGCCCGGGTTGGACGACGGGCGGCCTGGTGGGAAACGGCGATTCCCATGGCCCGGCCGGCATGGGAAGGACGACGGGGACGAGGCCGAGGCCCGCACCAGGCCCCGTATCGGGGTGCGTGTGGGCGTGGCGACGGTGATCGTCACGGGGCTCATGGTCGGGGCCGGACTGACGGCGGGCATGGTCTCCGCGAACCGGCGCGAACGGCTGGCCGACGCGTCGGCGGCGTGCGAACGATCCGCCCGGACATGGTCCGCGGGATCGTCCGAATGGGGCCGTGACCGCGACCGGATCATGGGATCCGTCGACCTCGACGCGCTGCGCGCCACTGACCCCGATATGGCGGACACCCTCGAACGGCTTTCCGCCGACCCCGTCACGCCGGCCGGATGCACGGCCGGAGGCGACACGGCAACGCTCGACGCGGACGCGAAACGCATCTCCAAGGCCGCCGACAGGCTCGCGAAACGGTCGGAACGGCTGGAAAAGGCCGTGGCGAAGGCCGGCCAGACGGTCGGCGACGCCGAATCGTCACGGGCCAGGAGCCGGCTCGAACATGCCGTGGCCGACGCGCGGGGCCTGCTGGCGGGGAGCACGGCGGACCAGTACAAGGTGCCGTACCTGTACCGTCGGCTCGAACAGCTCACGGAACAAGCGGCGGGGCTGCTCGACGACGGGTCCGCGTCCCCGGCGGACATGGACCGGCTCTTCCAGGGCATCGACTCCATGGTCGCCTCGCTCGCCTCCGGCACGCGATGACGGGCCGCCATACGGTTATCGGCCCGGCGCACGCGTGTACGGACAAACGGATCAGGAAACAGGAAGGAATCGGTCATGCCGTGTCGGTCAGAGCGTTCCGGACTCATCGAACGCGCCATAGCAGGCGTCCATCGCGTCGTCCCAGCCGGGCAATCCGGTTTTCCCGAATCGTTGTGTTGGCGTCGTCTGGGACGGCGTTACGAGCTGCCGGGCCCGGCCTCGTGGATCGTTGCGGCGGTGGCGGTCGTCGTGTTCGTGGCCGTGCTGATCGCCGCGAGGGATCTCCTTGTGCCGGCCGTGCTTCTGGTTCCTTTGGCTTGCGTGATGGTCCTTGTGGTCCGTCTGCTGGCCTCCCTCGCGCGATCAATGGGGGCGGGCCGATGATGCACCTCGTACTCGCGATCGCCGTCGTCATCATTCTCGCCGCGTCCTATCTGCTGACGTTCGCCCTGTGCCGCGCGGCCACGCGCCGCGACATGCTCGAGGCCCGTTGGCGTGAGGAGTCGGCCGGTTCCGTGAGTGAGGAGAGCCATGAGAGCGCATGAAACGCTTGAGCGTGCCGGGCGTCATGGCGGCTTCCCGGCCCGTGGTTCCGCTTCGGGCCTGTTGGCGGCCTGCCCGTCGGACGGCAGCCACGACTTCTACCTGTCGATGATGCTCGACGTTCCCGTGCCGCGCGTGCCCGTGCTGCGCGCACGTCTGCAAGACTCCCGCCGAGGGGCGCAACGTGCATCCGACGCACAGGAAGCTGGCCGCGTGGTGCAAGTGCAGCGTGGGCACGGTCAAACGCCACTTGTCATGGCTGGAAGGGGGACGTGTGGTGATGGAGCAGCGGTTCCGTCTGCGTGACGGTTCGCCGGTCGTGCCGCGCTGGCGCCGTTGACGATATAGGCGTCCTTCGTGGGTGTCGGCGTCGGCGATCATGTGCTTTTCCGTTCAGGGAGGTTTCGTATGGCTGATGCTCCTGCCGGGGTCCGTGCCGGCAAGGCCGGGGGTCCGCATGGGTTGCGGGTCCTGTCCCCGGCCGATCCGGGGTATGTGGAGTGGTGCCGGTCCGGCATGCCCCAGAGGATCCGTCTGCTCAAGCTCGCCGCCGAGAAACGCCGCCGGATCGAGCAGGGGGTGATCTGTCCGAAATGCCATAGGCGCCGGGTCCGTGCCGGCGACACGTTGTGCGCCCAGTGCCGTCACTTGGAGGATCTGCCCCGCTGCCGGGAATGCGGGAGGCGGACGAGCCGTCCCGTGGACGGGTTGTGCGCCCGATGCCTGAAACTGGTCCGGGAACAGGCCAGGCCGATGTGCCCGAAATGCGGCAGGTGCCGGTGCCTCGAGGGCGAGGACATGTGCGGCAGGTGCCGGGCGCACCGTGTGTTGCCATCCTGTTCTCGTTGCGGCGCGCCGCGGCGGAAGGGCTCGCCGGACGGGTTGTGCGGCCGATGCCGGCAGCTCCTTTCGGGGAAGGCGAGGACATGAATCTGGCGGACGTGGCCTTGGAGGCCCTGTACGTGCTGGGTGTACTGATGTGCTGCGCGCTCCTGTCCCGCGAGGAGGGCTCGCGCGAGGGCCTGGGTTCGCGTCGCGCCCGCCTGTTCATGCTGGCGTTGGCGGTGGAGGCGATGCAGGCGGGGTTGGGTTCGCTCGCGTTCCGGGAGCCGTGGGGCGCGCCGTTCGCGCCCTGGCAGGCGTTCGACCTGACAGGAGCGGTACTGGCGGACCTGTTCCTCGCACGGGCCCTGTTGCGCGGCGGCGGGAATCCCGGTCCGGACTACCGGTGACGCGTACCGCCGGTCATTCCTCCCGTTCGTGTTCGTGTTCCACCTCGAAGCGGATCTTGAGCCGCGTACGGCCGCGGCGGGCATGGCGCGCGATTCGGCTTTGTCTGCCCTTTCCACCCTCCCGGACGTTGTGGCGTGCGTGGCGTCCCCGCGCACGGACGCGGGCAAGAAGATTTCTTGCGGCCGCCATGACGCGCAGGAGCGACAGCGCCACAAGGCAGCCGATGGTGAGCAGCGCCACCAGATCGTGGTTCCGGGCGGCGGGCAGGTTCAGGATGATTTCGAGGATGTCGAGCATGGCCTCGACCAAGTTTCTGATGTATTCCATGTGCCGTGGTATGCGTTCGCTGGCCATGTTTATGCTCGCAGCCGATTCTGGTAGACCTTCAATCTGCGTACGATGCCCGGTGTCGACAATGCCTACACGGAATTGGCCCTGTCGTTGGTCGGCGACTGGCTCACCCATGTCTCCGAGAAGGCGGCGTGTTTCCGTCTTTGCCGAACCGACGATATCCAGACCGTATGAGTCTGGCTTGGTGACCCCCGATATGCGTGTTTCCGGGTGCAACCATTACGGGTATCATGCCGGGAAACGGCTTGTCATTGGGAATGCATGGGGATATGTTTAATCGGGTACCCCGATATATGTAGGGTGGGTCATAGGAGGATGGCATGAGAGAGAACACACTGAGGAACGCTCCTCTCGACGGGCTGAGCATCACGCTGACCTGGTCCATACCGGAAAACCCGCCCTCACAGGGTCCGGAGGATTTCTTCTCGAATTATCAGCTTCGTTTCAAGGATTCCCAGCCCGATAGTTCGATTATCTGCATCGTCAAGAACGACGGCTGGTCCACAGGCGATTACCCATACAGCTACCAGCTGCAGAACGAACGGGAAGGCATCAGCTTCGACCTGGACGTCGACCGGTTCCGCATCGACATGACAAAGCCGGATAACTATTCCAACTGGGATTCCTTCGCTCCCGTCATCGAATCGGGCATAGACATACTTCTACAGGCATTGAATAAGACCGTGGGTGCCACGTGCTTCGATTCGGTTTCCATCCGGTATGACGACTGGTTCCCGACGGAAATCACAGGAAGGGATTCCTCCCATTTCATCAGGGACGTTCTTGGTTTTTCCATCGCCCTTCCCGACCGGATTGACGAAGGATTCCCGTCCAAAGGTGATGAATCGGTCCAGGCATACGTCAATCGGCATCTCGCCGGCTGCGGATTGGACGCGACCATCAAGGTGGCGGACATGACACGCATCGCCGGACGCCCCGCGGATCCCAGTCGTGCAGGCGTGGCCCTGATGATGCAGATCTCGAATCGCTCGTCCATCGACACGGACCTGCGTTCCGTGATGGATTCCCTGTCGGAGGAACATGACATCGCGCATAGAATGTTCTTCACCCTCATCGAGCCGATAAGGGACACGTTCGGCGTTGGGGAGGACCAATGAAAACAGCCGAACTCTTGGAGACGCTTCGGACGAGGCAGCCCCTGTCCTGGAGACAGGTGAGGGACCGTCTGTCGCTCTCGCTTCCCCGCCAATCGCGACTCGATCTGGCATCAGACGACAGATACCCGCAGGAATCGGACTACGGAGGCGGGTCGGCCATCGTGGATTTCCTGGACATGAAAGATGGCTGGGCCGGCCCCGGCACGTTCGCGCCCTCCCGGATGATCATTCGGAACGCGCGCGCCTTCCTGTCCCGGGTCTCCGCTGTCAGCCGTATCGTGCCATGCGTTTCCCCTTCCCCGAGAGGAACCATCAACATCACCTATTATCTGGATGAGGACAGGGACATATCCGTCGAGGTGGGCGACGACGAGCTGGCTTCGTCCACGAACCTTGACCGTGATGACCTGTTCCTTGTCTGGAACCGGGATGATGCCATCCCACGGCAGCTTCTGGAGGCTTTGGCCCAGGGACGCCCTTTGACCCGTTCCTGGAATTCCCCGTCCCGTGGATGGTCCGTCAGATGACGTCCGCGGAGGATTATCCGGATCATGTGGACGATGCGGAGCAAATACTTCGGGCCGTTCTGACCAGGCATCACATCGAACGTATCCCATTGCCGGACGGTACGTTACGACTCAGAATCTCCCGGGATTTCTTCCTGCCATTCAGATCCGATGAAATCGGACTATCCGCGTTCAGGGAGCTGGCCGGCAAGGATACGATTCGCAGGCATGCGGATTCCATGTTCAGCTATTGCGGATTCGGTCGCACCCAGTGCGCGGATATGCGAGAGATCGATGCGGAGGTTGAAGCCGCCCCCATTCCAAAGGCTCCGGAGCACGCGAACATCGATCTCAGCGGGCTGCTGACCGAAGAGGATATTCGCTTATATCAGGCGGCCTCCGAGGCCACGCCTCATGGAAAGATCCGTCCGGTCAATCCTCATGCATGCCGCAAGGTCTATGCCGTGCTGGATCTGTTGAGGGAACGATTCACCGTGGAATGGGATCCGGAATCCAAAGGTTATCGCAAGGCCATCCGTCGGCCCCGATGATTCCTCACGCCGCCGGCATGGACGGGATCCAGCGTACGCCGCCCTTCTGTGGCTCCTGGTTGCCGTGGCTTGCGTGTACTGGCATTTCGGGAAGGGGAGCGCCAGCCGTCCGGCTTCCCCTCCCGCTCCCCCGATATCGGCGGATTGTCGGGTGGATGGCATGCCGGGCGGCGGGATCGCCGGCCGTGGCATAGGATGTGTTCATGCGGACCGTCCCTCTCTCCCGGAGGGGGTGCCGGCGGCTGGTCCGATGATGGGAAAGGAACGAGGATGAGCGAAGAGGACAAGGTGCCGTCCCCGGACGGCGTGGGCGTGGTGCCCGAACCCGAGCCCGAAACGGTTCGCAGGCGTCCGAAGTGGCTGGCGCCCGTGGCGGCGGGTTGCGTGCTGGTGCTGCTCGCCGTGGGCGGTGTGGCTGGCTGCCGTGTGTGGTCGGCGCGCGAACTGGCCTCGGCCAGGACGGCTTGCGCCGTGGCGGCGGACGGGGTGCGTGGCGCGGCGAACGACTACAATGCGGTCGTCAACGGCCAGGCCGCCGACGCCTCGGCGGTCACCGTCGACCAGGTGAAGGACGCGAGGACCGTGGACGCGCTGGCCAAGGCGTTGAAGACCACGGTGCCCGAGTATGAGGGGTGCTTGGCCGGTTCCAAGGCCGGTTTGGACGAGGCGACGTCGAAGCTCGACAGGCAGGCCGCCTGGTACAGGACCCATGCCGCATCGCTCGGGAAGGCCGTCAAGGCGGTGGAATCCTCGAGGCTCGACAGGACGGTCGAGGACGCGGAGAAGCTGCTCGCCGATTCGAAGGGCAGGGTCGCCGACGAGAAGACCCGTAGCATGTTGGAGCAGGCCATCAAGGACAGGGACGCGGACGCGATCGGCGAGGCCGTGAACGCGGTGGACGGGTCGGTCAAGGCCAAGGCGAAGGCCGACGCCGACGCGAAGGCCAGAAGGGAGGCCGAGGAGAAGGCCCAGGCCGAACAGGAGGCCCAGGCGGCGGCCGACGCGGCGGCGGCCCAGGCGCAGGCGCAGCAGCAGGCCCAGTCCTATGGCGGCGGCTACTCGTACGGCGGCGGCACCGGCTACACCGGTGGAGGCTACACGGGAGGAGGCTACACGGGAGGAGGCACGTACACGCCGCCCGCGACCGGAGGCGGCAACGGTGGGGGTTCCGCCTCCAGCGGACCAATCAGCGGAGGACACGGATGTACTACTGATTGTCCTCCACCATCAAGCGACGGTCTAATTCATCATTAACGACTATCAATAAAGCGCATAAGGGTCTTGCTCGAATTTCGGGCAAGACCCTTTTTTATTCCCCGGTTCTCTTTTCCCTGTGTTTTTCCTGTGATATCGGTGTGGTTTCCCGGGGTGTGCGGGTGGGGGTCGTGGAGTCCGGCCTGTGGGACGGGTTCCGTGAGGGGCGGGAGAGGCCCGTCCTGTTGATCAACACAGGGAGGAGACCCTTATGGGTTTTCGTCATGATAGGGCGTCGGCCGGGCGGAGTCATGAACCGCTCGCGCGTGGCGCGCATGGGGCGGGGCCGGCACGCACGGTGCTTGCCGGCCTGGTGGCCGTGGCCACGCTGGCCACGGGCGGCCTGGTGGCGTCGACCGCGTATGCGGGCGGCGCGGGAGACAACCGTCCGGGCGGCGCGACCGGCGGCCTTCCCGCGGGCATGTTCTGGCAGTACAAGGACGACGCGTCCGGCAGCTTCGGTCCGGCCGCGAACGCGGACGGCTCGCCGCGCATCGCGTCGGTGGAGGCCGCGTACAAGCGTGCCGGCGTGAGTGTGGTGAACGACGGCGTGTACGACGGGCCGGGGGCGATCCGCGATACGTTGCGGGGCGCGCTGTCGAAGTGCGTGGCCGGCTTCCGTCAGCGTCATCCGGGCGAGGGCGACGGCGACTGCCGCGTCGTGGGCGTGGGCTCGGTCGCCGGCCAGCAGGGCGGCAGATGGGTGTACAACGGGTCCGGCGGCTATTCGGCGAGCAAGTGGTACTCGTCCTGGGACTCGCAGATCAAACCGTATACATATAACTATGCCGGTACACAAAGCTACCGGACCTCAGATGGCTTTGATGATGATCCGTCGACCAGCGTGGACAAGATCGCGTATGACAACATCGCGCGGGCCGGCGCGACGCCGAACCTGATCATCATCGTGCTGGACAAGTACCAGCCGAAGCCGCCGGAGACGCCTCCGGCCCCGCCGACGAAGAAGGTGGAGCAGGGCACGAGCGCTGATGGCATGTCGAACGAGACGGTGATCTCGACGGGCACTGGCGTGGGCGGCAAGAGGATGGTCGTCCAGGATGCGATCGATCCGAACGGCATGGCGTACAAGGTCACGGGCCAGAAGGTCACGGACACGACCACCGGCCAGGACGTGTCCGCGAAGTTCACGTTCAACACGGCGGACGGGCAGCCGGCCCCGAACGATGTGGCCACGGCCACGTGGAAGGGCGGCGACCTGCCGGAAAGGCACACATTCGAGTACCGTCTGACCATCACGGTCTCGCTGCCTTCCACGTCGAAGGTCACGGACACGCCGTCCGTCACGTGGAACGACAAGGGCACGGGCAAGGCCGACGGCCACGGGTTCCCGACCTGGCGGCCGAACCCGGACAAGAGCTGGATCCTGTACCGTGACGGCAAGTGGCAAGCCGTGGTCGATCCGGGCGAGACGAACAGGACCGGCGCGGACGACATGAAGTTCCTCGACGGGGACACGGTCGGCAGCGCGGTGAACGGCACCGTGGACCCCGGTCTGAAGGAGGCTCCCGCCAAGCTGGAGCTGACCGACGACTGGGCGGCCGCCGACTATCTGGTCGACCCGCAGGACGCGTCGAAGATCCGCGTGTTCGCGGCCGAGGCCGAGCCCGACCGCACCGACACGGTCGACGGCGCCACGGTGAAGCACTACACGCAGACCAGCGTCGCGGACATCGCGAACAAGGGCACCGACGTGACCGACATGTTCGACATCAAGGTCGAGGGCACCGTGGCGACCGCGACCGCGAAGGCCGGTTACCTGACGACCCTGAAGGGCATGAGGAAGGGCCTGCAGCTGACCCTGCTCGTCCCGTTCACCGTGAACTTCGCGGACGGCAAGGGCGCGGCCCGGGTGCGCGAGGACTTCGGCAGGCAGCCGGGCGACGAGGTCACGTTCTGCACCTCGCCGGACGGCAAGGAGCTGACCAACAAGGGCAGCCAGACCGTGAACGGGCAGACCGAGCCGACCAACAAGCCGAAGATCTGCGGCTACGTGCCGCCGGTGAAGAAGGACGTGATCGCGGAATCCTCGCAGGGCGGCGGCCAGGAGAGCGTGGACGGCAAGGTCGTCCACCCGGGCCAGAAGGTCGAGTACCAGCTGACCACCGAGCCGAAGCTGCCCGCCGACCTGGCCACCATGGTCACGAGCGTGGCGTTCACTGACCAGTATGACGAGAACCTCGTGCCGGACAAGCAGACCGTCGAGATGATGGACCTGAACACCGGCAAGGTCGTGCCGAAGTCGAAGTACGCGACCAGGTGGGATGAAGGCAGGCACCTGTTCCAGCTGACCGTGAAGGACCAGTCGCTGATCGGCCAGTGGCGCGCCTCCTCCAGCCCGCGCGTCCAGATCCGCTTCGAGGGCACCGTCAAGGAGGATGCCCCCGCCGACCACAAGATCGGCAACAAGTGGGTGCTGACCCTGAACAACAGCCTGACCCCGTCGAACGAGGTGTTCAACCTGCCGCCCGTCTTCAACCCCTCGAAGAAGGACACCCAGTCCAAGGAGCAGGGCGACCCAACCGTCTCGATCGACGGCAAGACGATGCTGCTGGGCGACACCGGCCACTACACGATCGACCTCGACGCCACGCAGAAGGACCAGGCCTACAAGGTATGGCGATTGGGCCTGACGGATGATTTCGATGACGAGTACGTGAGCATCGACCCGTCGAGGATCGAGATCACGGGCGACGACGGCAAGGACTACACCAACGCGTTCAACATCCAGGTGAGGGACGGCGTCGCCTACGCGTACGCGAAGACCGTGGACACCGAGATCCCCGCGACCGGCGAGACCGTGAAGGGCGACCCGCAGCCGACCGATCTGAAGGCCTACGCCGGGAAGTCCGACAAGGACCACGACCCGTTGAAGGACCCGGCCATCGACCAGTCGCTGCTCGGCCAGCACTACGCGGTCACCCTGCCCTACACGGTGGTCAAGGTCACCGACGGCTACGTGGTGAAGAACACCGCGGTCCAGATCGTCAACAACGTGAGGAAGAAGACCAACACCGTCTCCAACCCGTTGAAGCCGATCAACCCGAAGAAGGACGTGACCGTGAAGGTCGGCGGCCACAGCGTCGACGGCAAGAGCGTGTATTTGAACAGCACGTTCCTCTACCAGCTCGACAGCTCGATCCTGCCCGCGGACCGCGCCTACCAGAAGATCGCGAACTGGGGCATCACCGACCAGCTCGACCCGGCGTACGACAAGGCGACCGGCCAGTGGGCCGTGTACGCGGCCCGCGACCTGTACCGGGGCGGCGAGGCCATCGCCAAGAAGGGCGAGAGAATCGCCGGCAGCGGCTTCGACAGCTCGAGGCTCGGCGGCGACATGTTCACCGCGAACATCGACCCCTCCACCGGCCTCGTGGACATCCAGGCCACCCAGGCGTACCTGGACCTCGTGTCCGCGGACGACGCGCACGAGCAGGGCTGGCGCGCCTACGTGCAGGTCACGCGCGTGAAGGTCACCGACCGCCACGAGAACGTGTTCACCGAGCACGTGAACGGCAAGGACCTGACCAGCAACATCGTGTGGACCCGCACCCCTGACCTGACCCCGGGCATCAAGCTCGAGAAGTGGGACAGGAGGAGCGGCTGGCCGAAGGGCGACCGCGACGACTCCAAGGACGCGCTCGACGGCGCCAAGGACGGCACGACCATCGTGTTCACCATCAAGAACACCAGCAAGGACGATTCCGGCCACGGTGCCTGGTTCAAGGCGAGCGACCTGAAGCTTGAGGACCACACCATCGTCGGCGACGGCGAGGTGAAGGACCTCAAGTACCCGGACAACTGGTCCACGCTGGTCCTCAAGCCCGGCCAGAGCGTCGAGGTGACCGGCACGCTCACCGGATTCACCAAGGACAGGCACACCGACCGCGCCAAGGTCACCGGCACCCCGTTGGTCGAATGCCCCGTGGTGGACAAGGACCCGTTCGGCGACGCCTCCGGCAAGCCGTCCACAGGCGGCGAGGCCGGCGACGGCGACGGTCCCAGGCAGGTGACCGTCGGCGATCGCACGCTGTGCGAGGACACGCCCGTCGAGTCCAACACCGACGACTGGAACGGCCGCCGGTCGCTGCTGGGCGAGACCGGTTCCGCGATCCTGCCCGTCGGCGTGGGCGCGCTGCTCATGGCCGGCATCGGCGCCGCCGTCGTGATGGTCCGCCGCCGCAAGTCGGCGCATGACGACAAGGACGCGGCCCTCATGCCGCGCCACGCCGCCTGACCCACTGGGGCCCGTCCCATGCGCGTCGCCGCGTGGAAGGGCCCCTTCCCGGGGCCGGCATCCCGACCGGGACGCCGCCCCCATCCATGCAACGACATCGATCACTCCCCTCCCTGTCGGGGAGGGGGCGGGCGCGGCATGCGGCCGCGCCCATAGGAGAAGGACACGATATGAGGAACATCATCCGCATCGGCGCCGGCACGGACCGCCGGAACCGGTTCGTCGCGATCGCGTTGGGCGTCGCCCTGGCGGCCGGACCGGCCGCCATGCTGCCCGCGGCGGCGCTGGCCGCGCCGGCCACGGACGCCGCGGCCGCGAGCACGACGGCCGGCACGACCATCACACTGCAAGGCGCAGACGGAGCAAGCCTGGCCGGCCACACGTTCGACGTGTACCGGATCGGCACGTACACGGACCAGATCCTGAACGGCACGCAGATCAGCAGCCTCGGCGTGCGCGGCGACACGGCATCCAACGCGTGGGCGGCCGACGCGATCGGCATCGCCAACGCGTACGATCCAAGCACGGCCGACGACATCGCCAAGGTGTACGGCTACGATGACGCGGGCAACATCGCCAACATCAAGATGGACTCCCAGACCAGGCAGCTGCGCAACATCAGCAAGGCCCTGGGCCAGTCCACTCGGAAGCCGGCCGCCATCCAGGGCGGAGCGAACCTGACGACCACCCAGTCCACGCTGACGATCAACGTGCCCGCCGAAGGCCTCTACTACATCACCGATTCCGCGGGCAACCCGATCATGATCGGCACGAAATCCGGCAACGCGAACATCATGAAGAACGACGCGAAGGACCCGCAGTGGCGGACCCTCGGCACCGCGGTCGTCAAGGCGAAAAGCGTGAGGGCCGACAAGAAGGTCCAGGTGCAGCGCAACGGCGCGACGGTCGGCAAGGACGGCACCACCAACGATCCGGTCGGCGTGACCGTCGGCGACACCGTCACCAACACGGTCGAGGTGACCGTGCCGAACAAGCAGGCCGCCTCCGCCGTCAAGTTCAAACTCGTCGACCAGCCGAAGGGCCAGACGTACGTGAAGGGCTCGCTGAGCGTCCGGTTGAAGAACGCGCCGCAGACCGACATCACGGCCGACGCGATCGTCTACGACGGGACCACGCAGAACAACGCGAAAAGCATCCCCGGCGACCCGACCCTGAAGACCGCCGACAACCGGCCCGCCGACCCGGATCTCGCGATCCCGGCAGGCGGCTGGGGCATCGACGGCAGGAAACTTCTCGACAAATACTCCAACAGGACGATCGTCATCACCTACCGCATGACCGTCGACAAGGCCAGCGCCCCCGATCCGGCGAACAACACCATCCACACGTACGGCACGTTCACCGACGGCATCCACTTCACGACCATCACCGACCAGGACAAGGTCGACATCAAGGCCTACGACTTCACGCTGCGGAAGGTGGACGCGGGCAACGTGAACACGCTGCTCGACGGCGCCCGGTTCCAGATCCAGCGCAACAGCAAGTGGATGAAGCTCGACTGGAACACCGGCAAATGGTCGGATGCGGCCAACCAGGGTTCCGCCACCGTGTTCGTGACCGGCGACACGAACCATGACGGGACGGCCGACAACAGGGACGACGCGAGCCAGAGGGGCCTCATCCGGTTCAAGGGCCTCGGCTACGGCACGTACACGGTCACCGAAACCCGGGAGCCGGCCGGCTACGCCAGCTACGCGAAACCGACGTTCACCGTCACCATCGACGACGCGGGCACCAGCATCCAGTACAGGGGCACCGGCACCGTGCCGAACCTGACCAGCAGACTGGACAACAACACCGTCCAGGTCAAGAACGTCGCGAACCTGACCCAACTGCCGCAGACCGGCGGCGTGCTCGCGTTCGCGTTCTGGCTGGCCTGCGCCATGCCCCTGCTCGCGATCGGCGGCACCATGGCCGTGCGCGGCGCGCGCAACCGCCGCGACGCGCTGACGCTCACGCATGACGGCGGCAATCCGGCCGCCTGACACATGTCCCGGCCCTCCAGGCCGGGGTTCCGCCGATAGGGGGCGGGGTCGCGTCCCCTATCGGCCTCTCATCACCGAATGATTCTTTTTTATCCGGCCCGCCACGAGGGGTTCGTACGGGTCTTGGCCCATCCGTCGGAAGACATTGCGAGGGATGGGGGAAGGAAAACCGATAATGCGCACATGGCTGAAACGGATGGTCGCCGGCATCGTGTCGGCGGGCACCCTGATGGGCGGCGGGCTCCTGATGGCGGGCACCGCGAACGCGGACGAGATCCGCATGCCCGACATCGGCAAGACCATCACGAGCCTGACGGCATCGGCCGCCACGACGTATCCAAGGGAGCTCGTCAACGGCGACTTCGAATACCCGAGCATGAAGAGCCTGCAACACTACTTCACCGGCATCGACCGCAACCGCAGCCAGTGGATCAGCAACGGACAGGGAGGCGACCTCGCCAAATGGTCCGACATCCCCGGCGGACTGGACACGACCAGATTCGGCTGGTCCAGCACCCAGACACAGGGCGCCATGTCCGAACAGCGCGCGAACGCCGTCGAACTCCAGAAGGCCACCGGCGAAACCACCCAGATGGGCGAACTGTGCGCAAGCCAGAAAGACACCGCGATCTACCAGGACATCGCCACCACGCCCGGCACGCTCTACAGGATCGAGCTCGACCACACGAGCCGCTACAGAATCCACCTCGACCAGATGCAGGTCATGGTAGGCGCGCCCGGCCACGAGCAGCCCGTCGAAATGACCCGCACCAGCTCGAACAAGTACGGCGACAAGATCGGCGAGAAGTCCACCACCATCGCCACGCACTCGACCAACCCGTTCGGCAACCAGTCCAGCAAGGACGACTTCAGCCACTACGTCGGCTACTACACGATCCCCGCAGGCCAGTCCGTCACCCGGTTCACGTTCAGGCAGGTATCCGGCGTGAACACGACCAGCGGCAACCTGCTCGACAACATCGTGTTCACCAAAGCGTACAAGCTCGACTACGACAAGAACTCCGACGAGGCGACCGGACAGACCCCGAACGACACCGCCACCGTCAAACCCGCCAAAACCAGTGCCACGGGCGGCGTGAAGAACGTCGCGGACACGAACGCAAGCCTGCCGGACCATCTGGTCAATGGTGATTTCGAATACCTGCCCGACGGCGGATGGAAGACCGTTGACGCGCCAAGCTACATGACGAACGCATACACAAGCGTCGACCCGAACAACGGCCAGTACATGAGGAACGCGAAACACTCCGACGCCGATCTCGCCTCCTGGGTGGACTGGCCCGGTTTCGACCAGTCCAAATTTGCATGGAAGACCGACCAGAAAGGCGGCCACGACCAAGGCGGATTGAAGGACCGCGCGGAAGCGGTCGAACTCCAACAGGACAGCATGGACGGCAACACCTACGCGGAAATGGTCGCCTCCGAACCCGGACGCACCATCTACCAGAACCTCGCCACCATCCCCGGCACACTGTACAAGATCCGGTTGAAGCACACCAGCCTGTGCAAGGACAACGTCGACCAGATGCAGGTCGTCATCAACGGCACACCCATCGAGATGACCCGAGTGGCCGCGAACGGCAAGGCCGGCGACAAGGTCGGCGAGAAGTCCAAGACCATCGGCACGAGGGTCACGAACGAGAACCGCTGGCATCATTCCGACCAGTGGGAGACCTATGAGGGCTACTACGTCATCCCGGACGGGCAGACCACTACCCGGTTCGGTTTCAAGGCCGTCAACTATCTCGACCCCACCAAGGGCAATCTTCTGGATGATGTGACCTTCGCCCGCGCCTACAAGCTGTCCTACGACAAGAACGCGTCGGATGCGACCGGCAAGGTCCCGTCCGACGAGACCGCCGACACCGTCAGGCAGACCAAGGCCAGGACCACGGGAACCGTGAAGACAGTCGCGGACGAGAACGTCCGGTACGGTTCCCTCGCTAATGGCGATTTCTCCTACCCCTCGTTCTCCGACATTCAGGAGAACGAGCAGGGAACCTATGCCGATCTGCGCACGTTCCTCAAATCGGATGACGGCACGCTTTGGTACAACATGTCCGTCACCGATCTTTCCAAGTACGGAAAGATCGGGCAGATCCCCGGTTTCGACTCTTCCAGGTTCGCATGGTCCAGTACCGAGAACGGTTCAAGGGTCGAATTGCAGCAGGATCGCAACACCAAGAACACGTATGCGGAGATCGTCGCCCAACAGGACAACACCAGCATCTACCAGAACGTGTCCACCGGCAACGGCGGAGTACTGTACAAGATCCGGTTGAAGCACGCCAGCCGCCAATCCTCCCATGCCGACAAGATGCAGGTCCTCGTGGGCTCCGACACGGCCCACGCGACGCCTGTGGAGATGACCCGCGTCACCTCTAACGGCCATGGCGACAAGGTGGGCGGGAAGTCCACGACCATCACCACAAAGGTATCCAACACCGATCCCCGAGACCATGGCAGCCAGTGGGAGACGTACGAAGGCTATTACCAGGTGCCCGAAGGACAGAAGAACACGGTATTCATGTTCAAGAGCCTCGAAGGGTTCAAAGAGTATGAGACCCTGCCCGGCAACAACGTCGGCAATCTCGTGGACGACATCGAATTCTCCCGTTCCTACAAGTTGACCTACGACAAGAACGCGTCCGACGCGACCGGCAAGGTCCCGTCGAATCAGCGTGGCAAGGAGAACGCCGTCGAGCCCGCCGAATCGAAGACTACCGGAAACGTGAAGACGGTGGCGGATAATACGTCGAATCTGCCGGACCATCTGGTGAACGGCACGTTCGATTATCGCGGCAACGAGATCATCAACGAGAACCAGAGGGTCTACGGCGACACAACCTACCTCGCCATAATCAGCGCGAAGACCGGCGTCATCGGCAACCCGCTGCACAGCAAGCTCGACAACTGGGATTCCGGCAAGTTCGGCTGGAGATCCAACGACGCCACCGCCGGCGTCGACACCGTCGAGGTGCAGCGCCGCAACCACACCCCGTATCCGACCAACGCGGGCAACGTGTGGGGCGAGATCGCCGCAGCCAAGCAAGGCAAGTACATCTACCAGGACATCGCCACCACGCCCGGCGTCGTGTACAAGTGGAGCCTCAAGCACGCGTCCCGCAACGCGGACCAGGACGACAGCATGCAGGTCATGATCGGCGAACCCGGCAAGACCGTCGCACAGCAGGCGACCCGCACCACATCCAACGGGTCGGACAAGACCGGCAGCGTCGGCACCACGATCACCACGCACGGCACCGCGCAGGACGGCAGATGGGAGACCTATACCGGCGACTACCTCGCCACCTCGACCACGACCCGCTTCACGTTCAGGAGCGTCAGGGACTCCAACGGTCAGGGCCTCGACTTCACCGCCGAGGGCAACTGCGTCGACGACCTAAGCTTCGACAAGGCGTACAAGCTCTCTTACGACAAGAATTCTTCGGACGCGACCGGCAGCGTGCCATCCAATCAATACGGCAAGGAGAACACCGTACAGCCCGCCAAGTCCAAGACCACGGGCAGTGTCGGACTCGCGGCTGACAAAACCGTTTCCGGCCTGACGGTGCATGATCTGAAGAAGAACGACAAGGGCAAGGTGCCCTCCAGTTCGAAGGCGGATTCCACGCAGCCGGCCGCGTTCAAGGCTCCGGACGCCAAGGTGGAGGCCATCGCCTCCAGGGCCGCGGGTGACGAGATGGCCGTGAACGGCGGGTTCGACACCCCGAAGTGGAGCATCGCGAAGGAGGGGCAGGGCCTGCCCTGGGTGTATGTGAAGCCCAATGCGGGCATGATCCGCTCCTACGCGCAGGCCATGGCCGGACAGACGGGCGTGAAGGCCGGCGGCCTGACCGCCGCCACGTTCGCCTGGCAGGACGTGGACGCCACCGGCGGCAACCAGAACTTCGAACTGCACCGGGAGAAGGACGGGAACACGGCCGCCGACGTGCATGCGGGCCGTACCGTCGCCCAGACCGTGAACACGACGCCCGGCGCCAGCTACACGTTCAGCATCCGCCACTCCGGCCGCTCCAAAGGCAACGCGGGCGGCGTGACATTGCTCACCGGCCCCGACAAGGATCATCTCACCCCGGTCAGGCTGACCCGCACCACGGTCTCCAAGACCGGCCAGAAGTACGGGGACAAGACCGGCGATGTGGGAACCGTCGCCTACACGCACTCCGACTCCACCGACGCCACGGAAGGCGGCCACGATCCGTGGGATCATTCCGACGATTGGGAATCCTACGAGGGCACGGTCATTATCCCCGCCGGACAATCCCGCACGATGATCGCCTACAGGGGCGTCTCCAAGGACGGGAAACTGACGGCATCCGCCAATGACAGCATCATCGACGACCTGAGCTTCCGCCTCGCCTACAAGCTCAGCTACGACGCGAACGGCGGGGCCAAGAAGAGCACGTCGCAGATCAAGGCCTCCACCGATGGCAAGGTGAAGACCATCGCCGGCAAGACCGACAGTCTGCCGACCGAACTGGTCAACGGCTCGTTCGACTATCCGGCCGGCCTGATCGCCGGTGTCTCCACCAAATACCCGTGGGACGACTGGACCGTCGTCGACCCGATCAACGGCAGATACGCGCGGCACATCGGCATCGACAAGGACCCCTGGGCGCCAATCCCGGGATGGGACGCCTCCAAATTCGCATGGAAGTCGACCCAGACCAAGGGAACCGACTGGCAGCAGATCGCACAGGGAGTCGAACTGCAGAAGGACTCCAAGACCGGCAACCAGTACGCGGAACTCGTCGCGGGACAGGCGGGCACCGCCATCTACCAGGACATCGCCACCATCCCGGGCGTGTCCTACCGCTGGACGTTGAAGCACGCCAGCCTCGACAGGAACCACCTCGACGGGATGAGCGTCATGATCGGCGAACCCGGCAAGGAATCCGCCCAGGACGCGAGGCGAACCACCGTCAACGGCAACGGCGACCAGCCGGGCGACGTCGGCAAGGTCATCTCCACGAAGGTGAGCAACGACGCCGAGTCGAACCATGAGTCGAACCATTCCAGCCGTAACCATGACGGGCAGTGGGAGACCTACACCGGCACGTACATCGCCACCGGGACGGTCACCCGCTTCACCTTCAAGTCGGTAAGCTCCAGCAACAACGTCAACGGCAACATCCTCGACGATCTGAGCTTCACCAAGGCCTACAGGCTCGGCTACGACGGGAACGGCGGAACCGGCCAAGTGCCCTCGCGCACCGAGACGGGCAGGACCGAAACCGCCGCATCCGGGACGGATGGCACGGTCAGGCTTGCGGCCGACAAGAGCGCCGAACCGGAATCCGGAACCATCGCGGACGACCGCAGGGTGCTGACCGACACGACCGCCAGACAGGATGACGGGACCAGCCAGCGGACGATCACCCGATCCGACGGTTCCGTGCGCGTGGAGACCATCGCCACGACGGGCGCCGTATCCGGCTGCCAGGTCTATTATCCGGCCGGCACCAGGATCACATTGGCGACCGCGAAGGCCGACTCCGACTGCTGGGATTCCAGCCAGATCGGCAAGACCAACCGCACGTTCTACGGTTGGAGCGCGAACACGGACGCCAACGACAGGGACGTGCCCGTCGGCGACACCATGGACCGGAACACGCTGAACGCGAACGTCAGGACGGAGATCGTCATGCCCGCCAGGGCGAAGACCGTATACGCATTGTGGGCCATCAACCCCACCCTGTCGTACAGCGTGAACGCGCCCGCCGGCAGCAACGCGCCCGGCACGCCCGCATCGCAGACCGTGCCCTACAACACGGCCGCCGCCGACAAATCCGGTTGGGCGGCCGGCGACACGGGCAAGATTCCCGGCTACCGGTTCGACGGCTGGTACACGGCCCCGAACGGCGGAAACAAATACGATTTCAACACGCCGCTCACCAACAACGTGACCGTGTACGCGCACTGGGTCGGCAACGGGTACACCGTCAGATTCACCGGCAACGGGGCGACCGGCGGCAACACCCCGGATCAGGCGTTCCAATACAACATCGGCCAGAACCTGCGCCGGAACGGGTTCACGCGTGACGGATACACGTTCGCCGGGTGGAAGCGCGCCGACAACCAGCAGGCGTACGGCGACGGCCAGTGGGTCACGAACCTGACCACGCAGCCGAACGGGATCGTCACCATGGTCGCCCAATGGTCGGCCAACGAGGCCCACATCCGCTACAATCCGAACCCGCCCGCGGGCAAGACCGCGGGAGGCCAGGGCACCCCCAACTGGGATGGCCACACCGGAGACACGCCGACCATCGGCCAGAACGGCTGGACGATCGACGGGTACACGTTCGCCGGCTGGGCCACCAGCCCGGACGGGAGCGGCGCCAGGTACGCGCCGGGAGCCAGGTGGACGGCGAACGGCACGCTCACCCTGTACGCGCAGTGGACGCCCGGCCAGGCCAGCCTCACCTACGACGGCAACGGCGCGACCGGCGGCAAGACCGACCCGCAGACTGGCAAGACCGACGAGAAGATCAACGTGCGCGACAACGGATTCACCCGCGACGGCTACACGTTCGTCACGTGGAACACTCAGGCCGACTGCAAGGGCAATGCAGTGAAACCTAACAGCGAGTGGACGTTGCGTGGTTCCAGCACCCTATATGCCTGCTGGGCCGGTAACGCACAAACCCTCACCTATCACGGCAACGGCGCAACCGGAGGCAACACGGCGGCACAATCCGGCAAGACCGGTGACGAACTGACCACAAACGCCAATGGTTTCACCCGCGACGGATACACGTTCGTTCGTTGGGACACCGCCAAGGACGGTTCCGGCACCGCATACGGCGAAGGCAAGAACGGCGTCAGCCAGTACGTGATGAAGCCAGCAGGCAACGACCTGTACGCCATCTGGAAGGCAAACCCGGCCAGCATCGTCTACCGCAACGGCTACCCGAACACCACAGGCAGTACGCCCGACACCACCGGCAGCACGGGAGACACGGTCACCGTCAGCCAGAACGGCTTCGACCGTCCAGGCTACACGTTCACCGGCTGGAGCACCAGCAAACGCGGCGACCCAAGCCTGCAACCGGGCGACAAACACACGCTTGAACCGAGAACCACCACCGTGTGGGCCCAATGGAAGGCCGACCCCGCACACCTGGTGTACAACAGCAACATCGGAACCGTCGGCTCGGAAACCAAGACGGTGGACGGTGTTGTCGACCAGACCGTGAAGACCATCACGAACCCGTTCGACCGTCCTGGTTACACATTCTCCGGCTGGAACACGCAGGCCGATGGCAAGGGCAAGGCATACGCCACGGGAGCCGACTACGTGCTGACGGCCAACGACAAGTCCACGCCGAAGAACACCTCCGTGCTCTACGCGCAGTGGAAAATCAACGGTGCCAGCCTGAAGTTCAACCCGAACGGCGGCATCGGCCATGTCGATGACGTGACCGGCGACGCCTTCTCCACCGTCACCATCCCCGGTGACGCGAAGGAGCCGAAGATCACCCGACCCGGCTACCGGTTCGTCGGATGGAGCACGGAGAAGAACCCGCCCGCAGGGAGCACTTTCCTGCAGCCGGGCGAAGGCAAGGTCACACTGCCCGCCGAAGGCAGCACCACCGTGTACGCCCAGTGGGAGCCGAGCCTGACCACCCTGCCGTTCACGGGCGGACAGGCCCAGGTGCCGACCATCTGGCTGTACGCCGGATTCGCGCTCATGCTGATCGCGCTCGGCGTGATGATGCCGATGCTACGCATGCGCATGGCCGCAACCAAGCGCACCGGTAAGCACATGCCGATCACCGGCGGAAAGCACGCGAAGTGACGGCAGCGGCCGAAACCGACGTGTGGGAGAGCGTCGCGGATGCGGTCCGCGACAAGCGGGCGCGCGACAATCGCGCCCGCCGGCTCGTCCGCCATTCCCGGATCTACGCGGTCGCCGCAGTCATCTGCCTGATCGCGGGCATGGTGCTTGTCGCCATGCCCCGCATCCAGCAGACGCTCGGCGACCGCGCCGTTGACGAGCAGGCGCGATCCGTCAGCCAGACGGCCGCGCTGTTTCCGGAATCCTCCCGTCAAAGCGTCATCCAATCTGCCATCGCATATAATCAGCGTCTTTATGAAGGCGGTCAGCCACAGATAGGCGAACCTGTGTTCGATGGGAAGACCGAGGGCAATTTCGAGGGCGATGCCGAATACCGGCGTCAACTGTCCGTGAATGGGTTGGATGCCATGGGTGAGATTCTGATTCCGAAGATCAGCGTCGACATGCCCATCCTCCACGGAGCTGGTCAAGATGTGCTCGAACATGCGGCCGGCCATCTGGCGGGCACCAGTCTGCCTATCGGTGGCAAGAATACGCGCGCCGTAATCACCGGTCATTCGAATCTGAAAGGCGCGACCCTGTTCACCCGGCTCGGTGAACTCGAAGACGGCGACCCGTTCTATATCAAGGTCATGGGTAACACGCTCGCCTATCGAGTCACCAGCAAACGCATCGTCTCTCCTACCGACACGAAATCGTTGCGTGTCCATAAGGGGAAGGACGAGGTCACGCTCCTCACCTGTACGGGGCAGGGCAATACGCTGCGACTGCTTGTCACGGGGGAGCGCAACAGCATGCCCGATCAGGCCCCCTTGCCCGGAGATGCCACGGGGGACGTAAAAAAGGCGGCTTTTGTTTCGGGCGTCACCGTGACGGGGATATTGGCTGTCGGATTTTCGCTTTGTCGCAGTCGGCGTGCCGTGGGTCATCATATAGGTTTGCCACAGACACATGATAGTGACAATTTGCGTTAGTAAAAAAAGGTGTTACTATATGTTTGTGAAACAAAAACACGTAATCTCCCGACATCGGGGTAAACCCGAAAAGGAAGACACATACACGAGAAAGAAGAAACTCCCCATGACACACGGCATCACCAAGATCACAGTGGCAACCACCGCCGTGATGGCAACCCTTGCCGCTCCGGCAGTCGCAATGGCCGACGAAACCACAACCACCGGCGACCAAACCAATCAGGCAATCACACAGGCCCAAGACAGCATCCAGCAGGCACAGCAGAGCACCACCGAAGCCAACCAGGCCATCGCACAGGCATCCCCGACCGGCGTGACCGAAGCACAGGCCAAGGCCGACGCCGCCGCAGCCGCACTGGACACCGCCAAGCAGAACCTCGACGCCGCCGCCGCCCAGCAGCAGACAGCCGCAAACAACCAGCAGCAGGCGCAGGCGAACTACGACGACGCCAATAAGGCCCAGCAGCAGGCCGCACAGGATGCGACCGGCACGGCCGACAAGATCGCCGCCGCCCAGCAGGCCGCGAACGACGCGTCCAACGCCATCAATGACGCCAGCAAGGCCATGCGGCAGGCCTCCGATGACCAGTCGAAGGCAGAAGCCGACAAGCGGACCGCACAGACCGCGAAGGATGAGGCCTCCGCCGAATCCGCCTCCCATCAGAAGGACGCCGACAAGGCCCAGACCGATATTGATGCGGCCGACAAGCAGGCCACGGACGCGCAGAAGAAGGCCGATGACGCAGATACCGCCATCAGTGATGCGCAGAAGAAGGCCGGCCGGGCCGACGCGGACGCAAAGAAGGCCGCGGCCGACAAGGCCGCCGCCGAGAAGGAGCTGGCCGCGGCCAAGCAGCAGCAGGCCACGGCGACCGGCGACAAGACGAAGGCCGACGAGGCGGTGAACGTCGCGCAAGCCAAGCTGGATGCGGCCAGGCAGGCCGAGGCCAAGGCGCTTGAAGCCAAGCAGAAGGCCGATGCCAAGGTCGAGCAATTGTCCAAGGATGATGGAGGTCTTTCCGACCTGGCCGCGAAGCTCGAAGCGGCGAAGAAGGCCGCAGCCGACGCCGCCACCGCCCAGCAGAAGGCGGAACAGGCGCAGAAGGATGCCGACAAGGCGGTGTCCGACTCCTCTTCCAACGCCGAGGCGAAGCAGCAGGCCGCCGCCGATGCCAAGAGCGAGGCCGACGCCAAGAAGGAAGCGGCAGACGAGGCTCAGGACAAGCTGTCTCAGGGCGCAGTGGCCTACTTCGGCGACAAGGGTGCCTCTCAGGCAGTCAAGGTTCTCACCGATCCGACCGTCACCGAGTATCTTGACGCCATTCATAATGGTGCCAAGGGTGATGCGACCACGTTGGACAACATGATCGAGGCCCTGAAGTTCATCCAGGAAGCCAATCAGCTTCGCGCGAAGGAAGGCCTGCAGCCCCTCAAGGTCAGTGACACCCTGATGGCACAGGCCATGGCGGATGCGGATTATGCCAACAACAACGTGAACCATCCACTTCAATTCCCCGCCAGCGAAAACCTCGCCTGGGGTTACACTGATCCCTTTAAGGGCTGGTACGACACGGAGAAGTCCATGTATGAGAAGGACATGTCCGACGGTGTCCTGGATTGCAAGGCCTCGGACGGCAAGCCCGTCAAACCCTGCGCTTATGGCCATTACACCACGCTGGTCAACCCCGATTTGACCCTCACCGGTTTCGGCGTCAGCCAGAACGGCAACATCACGGGTATCGGCGGGAACACCCATAGTCAGCTGTTCACCGAAAACGCTAACGGAATCGGCTCCGACGCGGGCCGCATCATGGACGTTGACGCATACCTGACTGATTTGACTGCCTACCGTGATTCCCTGACCGGAGCCGACGCCGCATACCAGACCGCATTGTCCAAGAGCAAGCAGGCCGCACAGGACGCTTCCGATGCGGCCAAGGCGCTGGCCGCCGCACAGCAGGCCGCACGGAAGGCCGCCGAGGAAGCCCAGCAGGCCGCGCAGAAGGCCAGGGATTTGCAGGCTGCCGCCGACGAGGCGCAGAAAGCGTATGACGAGGCCGTGAAGGCGAACGCGGACAAGGCCAAGGCGTTGGAGGAAGCCAAGAAGGATCAGACGGCGAAGAACGAAGCGTACTCCGCCGCCCAGCAGGCCACCAAGGAAGCCCGGTCCGAAGCCGACGCCGCCACCGACGCCCAGACCGCAGCCCAGACGGCAGTGGACAAGGCGAACACGGCAGTCGCCGCCGCACAGGCGAAGATCGATACCGCCGACAAGCTGACCCAAACCGCCGCCAAGAACAAGACGGATGCGGAAGCCGCGATCAAGCAGGCGAACACGGACAAGACGAAGGCCTTGGCCGACCTGGCCGACGCCAAGGCGGCCAAGGCCGAGGCCGAGAAGGCCAAGCAGGCCGCGCTCGAAGCCAAGACCGTTTCCGACGCGAAGGTTGAAGCCGCCGACAAGCAGGTCAAGGCCGCCGACGAGGCCATCGCCGACGCCAAGGCCGCATACGCGAAGGCGAAGGACGACCTCAACGCGGCCACCGGCAGGCTCAACGACGCCCGGAACACCATCAAGCGTCTGCAGAACGCCGAGGAGAACCTCAAGAAGGCGAACGCGAAGCTGGCGGAAGCGCAGTCCAAGCTGGACGAGGCGAACAAGGCCAAGGATGCGGCCGACAAGGCGTACGAGAAGGCCAAGGCCGACTATGATGCCAAGCTCGCCGACAAGCAGGCGTCCGACAAGGAGCTCGCCGCCGCGAAGCAGGCCGAAGCCGAAGCCAAGAAGAAGGCCGAGGAGGAAGCCAGGAAGCAGCAGGAAGCCCAGCAGAAGGCCGACCAAGCCAAGAAGGATGCCGAAGCCAAGAAGCAGCAGGCCGAACAGGCCAAGAAGCAGGCTGCAGGTGTGACGAACAATGGTCTGGCCTCCACCGGATCGGACACCACCGCAATCGCCACGCTGGCGGCGATCATGACCATCGCCGGTGCTGGCTGCGTGCTCGTGCGTGTACGTTCCGCCAAGCATGCCGATGGATGGCATGCAGTCGAGGACTGATTCTCACCGCACCAAACGTGTTTTGCCCGCCTTCGACCCGAAACAGGGGAGAGGCGGGCAAAACCGTATTCCCACATACCGAAGCAAAACGGTAGCTTCTTTTGTTACTATCAGAAAAAAGTCAGTGAATTGCGTGAAAGGGTCTGGCTATGAACGATGTGGGCCATGCGCCACTCCCAGGCAACGTGCTGCTACACCAATACCTGCAACCAAACAACATCACCATGTACCGTCTGGCGAAAGCCATGAACCTGCCACAAACCACCATCAGTGGAATAATACGCGGGAAAAGACGCATCACCACAAGCCTCGCATACCATCTCGCCTACGTGTTGGGCACATCACCGGAATACTGGCTGGAATTGCAGATGAATTACGACATTGAAAACTACGACAAATTCAACGAAAGCGGACTGACGGTCCTCATTGATAATACGGTCGGCGACACTGTCCAATCAGAACGATGACGAGCAGAAGAATCCGCTAACGCCAGTTTCGTCCATGTCCACTTTGACGGCCTCGATTCCTCCAATTCGTTTTCCGCTGCCGCGCACTGTACTGCTGAGGATATTCTGTGCTGGCGCTTGTCCTTGTGTTCTCTCCCTCGGAGTGGCTGAATAGGGCTTGTTTCCATTGGTTTGCGGTCATGGGCATCTTCTTCAACGAGTTCAACCATTACAAGACGAAATCCGAAGCGGGCCAGGTGTTCACGCCCGAGCATATTCACGGACTTCATGTACCGGTTACTCGAATGGGCGTTCGCGTACGACGACGGATCCGGCCTGCCGGACGCCGGCGCGTACGCGGCCGAGCTGAAGAACGTGACCGCCACGGCCGACGGCAAACCGGTCCAGGGGTTCGACCCGACGAAGACCGGCACATGGACCATTCCCGCCGGCACCCAAGTGAATATCGTCGACATGCCCGACGACTGGAAGCTTGACGGCAAGGCGGAGCAGCCGGCCGGCACGGTCGTGTTCACCGCGTCGAAGTACGGCACGCCCGTCGTCACCTGGACGTTCAAGAACGATTCCGCGACCGATCCGGACAAGCCGGCGGACCCCGGCACGGACGCGTTGAAGAACGTGGCCGCGACGGCGGACGGCAAGCCGATCGCCGGGTTCGACCCGACCAGGGACGGCGCCTACAAGGTCGCCGCCGGCGCCAAGGTCAGGATCTCCGACGTTCCATCCGACTGGAAGCTCGACAAGACCGAATCCGGTTCGAAGCTCGTGTTCACCGCCTCCAAGGGCGGGACGGCCGTCACCTGGACGTTCGAATACCAGGCCAACGGCGGCTCCTCCGCCACCGATCCGGGCAACGGCGGCGGGAGCAACGCCGGGGGCGACGGCCAGGGCGACCCCGGCAAGACGCCGGACACGTCCAAGCCCGCGGCCTCCCCGAAGCCCGCGGGCACCGCGGACGACGGCCAGGCGGCCGGCGCCGCCCCGCTCGCCTCGAACGGCGCGGGCACCGGCCCTGCCATCGCCGTGGCCGGACTACTCGCCATGGCCGGGGCCTCCCTGCTCGCGGCCGTGGCCCGCACCCGCCGCCATGGCGCGGACCCTGACGGTCTCACGGCCGACTGACGAAGCCATCCTTCGGCCGGCCCATGCGCCGGCCGAAGCGCTTTACGACAACAGTGGAACCGTCTGGGCTTCATGGACGAGTTCATCCGCACCTCATCCATCGGCCTTCAGCCGTCCGGCATCACGTCCGGCAACGGCATTTCGCTGCGCTTGCGCGCCTTGCTATTTCTTGATCCCGGGATGCACGAACCTCGATAGGTCGAGGCCGGCGACGGCATGACCGGAATGAATCGTCGGCGTCATGGGAATCGTTTGCCGATGGCCATTCCCTGTCGGCAAACGGCCCCTTTCCTCTACGTGAAATGCGCAACCTCCTGAGACATCATGAAGGCTGGGACCATCATCCCCCGGGAGACGACAGTCCCAGCCTTGGCTATCAGTCGAAGATGGATTCCCCATCACCCAATACGCCCAGGGAGCGGAGCTCGCCGTCGAACCGGTCATGTTCCGCCTGCTCGCGCAGTTCCCTCTCCCATATCTCATAGTCGTCGGCGCACAGCCCTCCGTCGGGACCAACCCTCCAGTCGAAGCGTCGCAGCCGGCTGATGCCGGGCATGACGGTGCCGTCCGGTCGGGTCAGCGGATGGTTGACGACGACCTTGCTGCAGGTAGACCACTCGTCGGTGACGGCGAACCCGGATCCGTCGCCCAGCGTCTCGTATTCGCCCACGAGCCTTCTGCCTTGCTCGTACCATTCGCACATGTGCAGCGTGAACGACCCGTCCTCATGTTCCTCGTACATGACCGTCTCCTCTTCCGCAATCCTAGAGCTCGATGTCCTGGGCGAGCGTGGTGGCCGCGTCGTTTTTGTGTTCGATCCACCATGCCGCGTCGTTCATCCGCAGCACCTGCCTGCGTAGTTCGGCGAACGCGTCACGGTCCTCGATGCGCGCGTGGCGGGCGAGCACGTCGACCTGGCTGAGGGTGCGGCGGCGTATCGGCTCCGCGCGGTCGCACTGGGCTTTTGAGCCCCACAGTTCGCAGAACCCGTCGAGCCTGTTGCGCTGCCGGGACGCGATGCCGATGCAGGCGGGGCATGACACCCGTTCCGCGTTCCTCACCCGCTGTTCGACGACCACGTACGGGCCGTCCACGTTGATCCGCTCCTGGTGCCCGCATGTGTGCGTGACGAATCTCCAAGCCATGACCTACCGCCTTCCCGAAAACAAGAACCGAACCAGCATTCGAACAAATGTTCTATTAAGGCGGGGACATGCACCCGTTTGACGCCCGGCGGGAACGCTACGACCGACGCGGGGCGCGCCGCGACCCCGGCCCGTATTCCGACGATGTCATGGTACAATTTCCTGTACAAATAGGAGGTGCGTGATGACACAGGCCGTGGCCTACAGCAATTTCAGGGCGAATCTCAAAACCTATATGCGCAGGGTCAACGAGGACGCCGACACCCTTCTCGTGACCAACGCGGACCCGGAGGACAACGTGGTCGTCATGAGCGCCGACGACTACGATTCGCTCATGGAGACGCTGCGCGTCTACCAGAACCCGTATCTGAGCGATAAGGTGACGCGCGGCATGGCGCAGGTACGGCAGGGCCAGACGATGGCCCGCGACCTTGTCGAAGCGGGCGCGTGATGCTGCTCTGCTGGACCGATGACGCCTGGGCCGACTACCTGTACTGGCAATCCCAGGACCGGAAGACCCTCAAACGCATCAACGCGCTCATACGGGACATGCAGCGGACCCCGTTCGAGGGCATCGGCAAGCCCGAGCCCCTCAAATGGGGCCTGTCCGGCGCATGGTCGCGGCGCATCGACTCAGCCAACCGCATCATCTACACCGTCGCCGACGACAGGCTCTGCATCCTCTCCGCGAAGGACCACTACTGAACGACATGGGGCGGAACGGCTCGTGTGCCTCATCGACGCCTTCGCAGGCCGCGAACAGTCCCGCCGCCAATGATCCTCCGAACAAAGCTTGACGCCGTCGGCAACGCGAAGGGGCGGCGCATCCCATAACGGGATACACCGCCATATCCGGCTCCTACTGAAAGACGAGGGTGGCATGGCCGGGTCATGGGAAAGTGAAAGGGGTGGCGCATTCCGCGAGAACGGGAAGCGCCACCCCTTTTGGGATGGAAGGGAAAGAATCAGCTGCAGGGAACCTGATAGGACGGTGAACCGTCCGTGGGGTATACAAAACACATGTCTTCATAGCCGTCATCTCCGCCGGAACCTCCCCCGTTGTTGCCTTGTGGGGGTTGCGGGGTCGGTTGTGGCGCCGGCTGCGGTGCGGGAGTGTACCCGCCTCCGTTGCCGGCGGGCTGCTGTGGGGTGTACGTGTAGCCGCCGCCCGTGTATCCGGTGTAACCTCCGGTCGTATCGCCCGTGTAGGAGGAGCCGTTGTCCGGCGCCTGGGCCGTGTTCTCCGCCGCCTGCTCCTCCTTTTCGGCCCCGGCCTTCGCGTCCGCGTCCGACTTCGCCTTGATGGAGTCGTTGACCGCCTTCACCGCATCCGAGATCGCCTTCTCATCTTTCGATTTGATGGCGTTCTCCAATACGGTGCGGGTCTTGTCGTCCTTCACCCTGCCCTTCGAATCATTCAGAATCTTGGTCGCGTCGGCAACGATCTTGTCGAGTTTCGAACCGTTCACGGCATCCGCCCTGTCCGCGACCTCGCTCACGGTCCTGGAATATGCGGTCGCAAGACCGTCGATCTCCTTCGTCATCGCCCTGATATCAGTCAGATTGCCGGAGGGGCATTCCGGAATGGTCGTCTTCGTCTTCTCGGCGGTCTTCACGGTCGAGGTCAATACGGCGACCGTTTTCGCGTCCTTGACCTCCGAATCCTTGACCGTGACTGCGGTCTTCACCGCATCCGACTCCAGATACTCCGTCAGCTTCTTCTGCGCCTTCACCGCCTTGTCGTATGAGGTGGCGCATTCCTCTGAAGCCGCCGTCAACTGATTATGGTTCCAATACAGGTATCCACCGGTGCCGACAGCCGCCAAAACAACGACGGCAGTACCCCCAGCAATCAACGGAACCAGCCACTTCGGATGCTTACGATCCGGAGGTAGGTGGACTTCGAATTCCGTCACCGGCTCAACCGGTGGCGTGACGTTCATGTTCATAGGTTCTTCTTTCTCATTCAATTGTCTTTTCCTTATACTATGTCGTTGACTGTCAGGCTGAACCGTGCCTCCAATACACGGTCGCCGATAAGCCTTGTTTCGTGGACAATTTCAGAATGCATCCAATGATATGCGCTTGCAAGCGCAACGGTGGCGACGGTGCAGGCCACGGCCACCACGTCCGCGCGGCTTCTTTTCCCGTGTCCGATCAGCGGGTACACACACAGGCAGCAGATGGCGAGCAGGACGAGCGGTGCCAGGGTCAGCGCGGTTTGCGCGTCCGCGTCGGAGACCATTTTGATGTAGTCCGTTTTCCTCAGGCGCGGCAGCACGTGGTAGGAGAGGAATCCCAGCACGGCCGTCGACATGGCGGCGGCCATCCCGATGCGCAGCAGCACTCCCTTGCATATTGCCGCGGCATCGGTGCCATGTTCCTGCTCCATGCCCTTGCTCCTTCCGTTCGTCGTTCCCATGCCGGTTTTCCCGGATCCGGTTCCCGGACCGTTTCCCTGTTCCGGTTACGACGATAACCGGGTTTCTCGGCCCGGGCACGTTCCTGTTCATGCCCGAGTCCTCGTGGCTGCCACCGTGGCCGCCGGCCGTTATCGGCGGTCGGGCTGGTGGTGTCCGTGGAGGCGTGGCCGCTTGCCCGTCCGTCGCGTCTTCCGTTTTCCGGTTCAGGTGTCGGCGGGCTGATTGGGAGAGTGTGTCATGCTGTCGGTTCTGGTGTTGCTGCTGGTGGTGGCCGCGGCGTCGTTCGCGTATCGCGCGTTCTGGATGCTGCGGGCCCGTCCGTCGTCCCGGTATGTGGGGAGCCGTTTCCGTGACGAGGTGGTGGCGATGAGCCGTCGCCAGCGTCGTCGCGCGTTCTGGGGCAATGTGCTGCTGTGCGTGTTGTGCGTGGCCGCGATGGTGTTGGTCGGCGTGCTGGTGGGCGGCATGGGCGGCTCGGTGTGACCGTCCATCGTCGTTTCGCTTCCGGCCCGTCGGCGTGTCCGGCGGGCTTTCGTCTTGTGTGTGGGCCTGATCGTCGGAGGTTGGTGTGATGTCTGGTTCGACTGGGGATGCTCCGGTGTTGGAGGGAGAACACCGGTTGGGCGAGGGCATGCGTCGCGGCGTGTTCTGTCTGGGTCTGGTGCCGGTGGCGACGGGGTTGACGCTGCGCGAGGCGATGTGGATGCAGTGTTGTCTGACGGCGGGCGTGGAGCCCGGGCCGATGCCCGCGCATGCGTTCCGTCGCGCCGACCGGCATGCGGTGGAGGACGCGATGGGCGTGGCCCCGGGTCTGATGCGCGCGATGGCCGCGGATGCGAAACGGCGTCGGCGCATGGTGGACGCGGACGAGGAGGGGCGTCTGCCTCTCGGCTCGCCCTCCCCCGTGGACATGATGACCCGTGATTTCCGCGTGCGGCCGGTCACGGCGTGGCATCAGACCAGCACGGGGCGTGCGGGGGTCCTGTCCACGCTGGTGGCGGGGTCGGGGGCGCCTCGCATCGACGGGCCGGTCATCGGCGTGGATGTGCTGTCGCGTGAGTTGTGGCGGTTCGATTCGTGGGCGACGTATGACGCGCCGGGCGTTCACGGCCCGCATATGACGACCAGCCCGGACGTGTTCATCTGCGGTCTTCGCGGCAACGGCAAGTCGTTCGCGGCGAAGGTGATGGCGTTGCGTGAGATCGAGGCGGGCCGTCATGTGATCGTCCAGTCGGATCGCGAGGGCGAGTGGGGCCGGGTCGCAAATCATGTGGGAGGCCAGGTCGTCTCGCCGGGCGGCGGCCATTATCTGAACCCGTTCGCGTTGCCGGACCGTCCGTCCGCCGGCGAGGACGATTTGTGGCGTCAGGAGGTGCTTTCCGGGCGCAAGGCGGCGTTCATGAGTCTGGCGGAGGCGTTGCGTGAGGAGGGCGGCCCGTTCCCGTTGGATCGTGACATGCAGGTGGTCGTGGATCGTGTGGCGGTGTCGTTCGGCACTGGGCCGATGACGTTGGAGGCGGCGGTGGACCGTCTCGCGGACCGTTCGTGGGTGGATGGGGAGTCGCCGTCGATGACGGGTTTCGAGCATGAGCCGTCGTTGGCGCGTGCGGCGGCGGCCGCGGCGGCTCGCGTGTATGCGCCGATGGTGCGTGGCGGCACCCTGTCGGGCATGTTCGACAGGGAGTCCACGATCCGGTTGGATCCGTCGAGCCCGATGATCGTGTTCGACACGTCGAGTCCGGCGTTGAACAACGAGCAGCTCAAGCGCGTGTTCACGGCGGCGGTGAGCTCGTGGATCGACCGTCTGCTGCAGGGGCGTGACGGGAGGCGGCGGATCGTGGTCGACGAGGAGGCGTGGGATCTGCTGTCGAACGCGCGTCTGGTGGACTCGTTGCAGACCAGGCAGCGGTCCGCCGGCCATTGGGGGTGCGCGACCTGGCTGATCGTGCATGGCGTGAACGACATGACGCATGTGTTCGGCGAGGGCAGCGAGCTGCGTGGCCGTGTCGAGGAGATCCTCAACCAGATGCAGACGAAGATCATCTTCCGTCAGGGCGGGTCGAACATCGACATGCTCAGCCGGCTGGTCCCGGATCTGAGCGAGGACGAGCGGCGGGTGATTCCCACGCTGCCGCAGGGGCTGGGGGTGTGGAGGGTCGGCGCGGAGCATCCGCGTATGGTGCGCGCCCTGGCCGGTCCGACCCTGTCGGCCCTGTTCGACACGAGCGATCTGAGGTCCGCGGCCTGAACCGCATCGTTTTTGTTGTATCCGTTTTCCGTATTCGTTGGTGAGGAGGCCGCTGATGGCGGATGCGTCCGGGGATCGTCCCTGGTATGAGGAGCTGGCGCCCGATCTGGAGGGCGATGCCGGCCGGGGCGTGGAGGGGTCGCGTGTCGATTCGCGCCGTCGGGTCATGGCCGTGTGGCGTGGGTTCGAGGACTCGCGTGCGGGCGTGTGGCTGGCGGAGCATACGGGGCTTCTGGCCGCCCTGTCGCGTGAGGGGTCGGTGCTGGTGCGTCGTCTGGCCGTGGGCGTCCTGCTCGCGGCGATGGCGTTCACGCTGCTGCTGTTCGCGGCGGCGGGCGGCGATCCGGTGGCCGGCGGGCTGCTGTCCATGCCCTTCTGGATGGCCGCGTTGGCCGTGTGCGCCGTGCTGTGGGCGTTCTGGGACGCGTACCGTGATTCCGGGGAGCGGCTCGTGGATCGTCTGTCGTCGGCTCCGGGCATGGCCACGCGTCGTCAGGTCGCGGCCGCGTGCGGGGTGCGCGAGGTGATGCGCACGATGGTGCCGAGCGTGCTGCCGGCCATGCTGGCCGCGGCCATGCGGGAGCGTCGCATGGGCGGCGACCCGGTGTGGCCGAGGCCCTGGCAGGCGGCCATGTACGTGGGCGAATGCCATCACGTCGGTGTCTGGCTGTCGTTGGAGATGCACGCGTACGTGCTGGGACCGACCAGGTCCGGCAAGACAGTGACGGTCGTGATCCCCGCGGTGGTGGAGGCGCCCGGCTTCGTGCTGGCCACGTCGACGCGCAGCGACATCATCTCCGCGACCCGTCGCCTGCGGGAGAGGGGTGTGGCGGATCCGTCGACCGGGGCCCGGTACGGCGGCCGTGGCCGTGTCCATATCTTCGACCCGGAGGGTTTGGGCGCGGCGGATCCGCTGACCCGGCACAACATGCGTTGGACCCCGTTGCAGGGGTGCGAGGACCCGACCACGGCGATGCGCCGCGCGCAGACCCTGGTGGGTGTGGGCGGATTGGGCCAGGGGTCGAACAACAGGGAGTGGGGCGTGAGCGCGGGAGGCTATATCCAGGCGCTTCTGTATGCGGCGGCGATCAGCAACCTGCCGATCTCGAAATGCTACGAGTGGTCGGTCAGCCCCCGCAAGGCGCTCGAGGCCGCGGACCTGATCCGCGAGCATACGGGCGAACGGGAGATGCTGCGCTGGGCGGACACGATCCGTGGCCTGGAGACCATGGACACGCGCCAACGGTCGAGCGAATGGTTCGGCGTGAGGAACGCGTTCGCGATCCTCGCGGACCCGAAGGTGCGTTCGACGATGGATTTCTCGCCGCGCGACCCGCGTCTGATCGATCCGAGGCGCATGGTCGAGGATCATGACACCGTGTACGTGCTCAGCCGGCCGAAATCGCAGGCGGGCGGAGGCGTGAACGCGGGCCTGTTCGCCGTGCTCCTGCTGGACACGTTCCAGGAGGCGTGCCAGGATCTCGCCCTGTCGCGCGAGGCGTCGGGACCCAACCTGCGCAAGATCGAGCCGCCGGCCCGGTTCGTGCTCGACGAGCTGAGCAACATCGAGACGTGGGGCGGCCTGCGCAACGCGATCACGCAGGGCGGCGGCAACGGCTATCAGTTGCTCGTGGTCGAGCAGTCGCGCGACATGATGGTGCGCGACTACGACCGGGAGACCGAGCAGACCGTTTGGAACAACTGCAACCGGATCATGCTGGGCGGCGTGACCGACCGGGACAGCCTCGAATGGTGGGGCATGCAGATCGGCCGGCATGAGGTCACCCGTTTCGAGTCCACGTGGAATCCGGGACAGGGCCCGCTTGGAGGGGTCACGGAACGCCGCGGCGCAGAGGAGACCGTACTGCCGTGGGAGCTGAGCCGTCTGCCGCGCGGGTGGATGGTCGTCCAGCCCGTACGCGAGGCGCCGGCCCTGGTCCGCGCCCCGCATTTCATGGAACGCGGATGGTGGCATGACGCGGAAGGAGACAGGTGATGGACGACACCCGTGACGAGGTGGACGAGATCCTGGCCGGCATGACGGGAGGCCGGACCGGTACGGCCGGCGGCGTCTCATCCCCCGTGCCGCCGGCCGCGGACTGGGCCCGTGGGCTCGACGCCGCGTCGGCGTCGGCCGCGCGGCTGACCGTGCTCCTGTCGGACGTGTACAGGGCGCATCAGGGCAAGGACCCGTCGGCCAGCCTGGCCGCGCAGATCGAGCAGACCGTGCGCAACCTGACCGGCGAGCCTCCGCAAGAGCCGGAATACGGGCCGGGCCTGTGGACGGCGATGCCGCAACGCTCCTGGGAGACGATGGGCATGGCCCGGCCGATCGACTGGACCGGCGCGCCCTCGCGCACGGAGATCGACCTGATGACGATGCACGCGATCCGCTACGGCGAATGGCTGTGCCGCACGTTCCCCACATGGGAGCAGACGCTGCCCGCCTGCTGGATCGAGCACGACGACGTGGTGGCTGAGGTGTTCGCCCTGAAATGCCATGCGGACCTGGCCGCGGCCTCCCCCAACGGCGGCATGTACATGCCGGCCCTCATGCAGGACATCCACCAGGCCCTCGCCCGGGTCAAGGAATACCTGACGGCGGCCGGCACGGGAGAATCCTCCCACGCGCATCACATGGACGGCGAACAGCATGCCTCGCGCCGACGCGCCCGGGAGGTCGAATACGAGTCGTGGTATCGCCGGCGCGGCGGATGGAAGACGGAACCGGCGTTCACCGGCCGTTGGCGGGGCGGCGAGGATTTCGTCTCCTCCACGCTCCTTGCCTACGGGACGCCTCCCTCGCCCGCCTCGCATGACGATCCCTCCGCCGACGTGCTCATGGCCACGCTGGCGGGCTGCGAGGAGCGGCTGGACGGCTACCGGCGTTCCCGCGACGGCATCCGCCGCATGCCCGACGGGCCGGAACGCGACCGCCTGTCACGCCAGCTCGCCGCGGACACCGGCGGTGATCTGCGGGAACTGTCCGACCGGTGGCGTGACTGGAGGTCCATGGAGCTCGCGGCCCGCGACCGGCTCGACCAGGCCATCGCCTCCATCGAACGACGGCTCGACGACCGGAAGGCACCCCTGTCCCATGAGGAGGCCGAGGAGGCGCGCGCACTGGCGTCACGGGGACGCGCCCTGCTCAACGAGGCCGGGGACCCGCGTTGGAACCCCGACTCGTACCGGCCCCGGGACCCGGACGAGGAGCTGAAGCTCGCGAAACGGCTCGAAGGCATCGCCCGTGAACGGGATCTCGATTCCCTGGAACAGCTCGACCGGCTCACGGCCACGATACGCGCGACGATCGGCCCGAGGGGAGGCATGCGCCCATGACCATGCCGGACCTGTTCGAACAACTCGACTCCCCTGCCGAGAACGGCGACGATTGGATCCGCCGCCTGCTCTCGGAACCGGACGAGACTCCCTCCCCCACGCCGGCCGCCGGCGACGACGGCACCGATACCGGCCATGAGCCCGATCTTCCCCAAGAGGAGGAAAGGATTGTCCCGCCGCAGGCCTCAGGACCGGGGGCCGGTGGCGATGTGACGGCTCCCCCGCCTTCCGGCGCGCATGCGATCCCCCTGCCGGCATCCGACGACACGTCGCCATCCGATGACCTGGATGACATGCACCAGGACGCGATCCCGGGATTCGGCACCGATATGGATGCCGATGAGCCCGCCCGTTCGGTCCATGCCGGCCGGATCGTACTGACGGTGCTCGCCGTGGTCGCCGCCGTGGCGCTCGTCGGCGTGATCGCCGCCGGCGCCGTCACCGCGTCCGCCCGCCACGGCGCGGAACAGGCGCAGGCCGTGCTGCGGGAGACCAATACGATTGCGACTCGGTTCGCCAAAGCCCACAAGGCGTCCGACCTCGCCGACGCGAAGGCATGGAGCCGTCTGGACGCGCGGATTTCGGACAACGCGAGGATACTCGACGAGCCCGCCGCCCGGCTGTCCATCAGGGATGCTGGATCGTTGAAGGACCGCGCGGGCAAGGCCAATAAGGACACGAACACGCTGGTGTCGGCGGCGAGGAGGGCCCTCGCCATCAAACAGGAGGCCGACGCGCGCGAATCGCTCGCGAAGGCGGTCGGCGAGGCCACCAAGCTCCGGGACGGCGCGAAGCGCGACGACGACACCGGCACGGCCATCGACGATCTGACGACGATCCTCGAACGGGCCGCCGAGCCCGGCAAGGACGTCACCGTCAAGGAGCTCGAGGATCTGGCCTCCCGGGTCGAGCAGGCGAGGAAGACCCTCGAACAGGCCATCGCCACGCAGGCGGAGCATGCGAAGGCCAAGCGCGCGGCCGAGGAGAAAGCGGCACGGGAACGCCAGGAGAGGGAACGGCAGTCCGAACAGCAGACCGTCCCCGACCCGACGCCGCCACAGCAGCAACAGCAATGGATACCCCAATACCAGTCGGGACAGTCGGGACAGTCGGGACAGTCGGGGCAATCGGGCGGAACCGGCTCCCAGCCCGGCAACGGCTGGAGCGTGCCGGCCCCCAGCGACGGCAACGGCCTGCCCGGCAACGATCCGGGACTATAGCCCATCATCCATTCGAAAGGAGCACCATCATGACGGACGAGACACCACGCAAAGGCGAGCACAGGGAACGTCAGGGCCTTCTCGGCCGAGCGAGAGACCGGTTCGAGCGGATGGAGCCGAAACGGCAGGCGCTGCTGCTCGCCGTCGCGGCCGTAATCGCATTGGCGGCCACGATCGCGCTCAACCCGTTCCAGTCCACGACATCCGATCAACCAGAACCTCAATCCGCCCAACAGGCGACGGACGGCGGCAAGGATACGAAAAACCAGTCCCGGACGGACCCGTCTTCGGAACCATCGGGATTCACCGGTTCCACGGAGGACATCGCCAACAAGGTCCGGTCGATCCTCAACTCCCCGGACGGCGGCAACATCGACACGTTCGGCCAGACGCTCATTCGCCACGGCGACAAGGACCTGGGCAACGCGACCGACCTGTTCGACGCGATCGGCCGGCAGGAGAAGGAATCCACTGTCCGCGCATTGGCCGACGAATGGTATGCCGAGGCGTTGCCGAAGGCCGCCGGATACCGGCTCGACGATCTCAAATCCAGTCTGCCCAAAGCGGAACATGCCGTGGACAGGCTTCCCGACCCCACGCCGGACGACTGCACGGGCCTGGCCAAGGCCGCGAAACAGGCGCGAACGTTGGTCGACGCCGGATCCGACGACTACGACAAGCTCACCTCCGCACAGCAGACCCTCACCAAATCGATCAGCGCATGCACCGCCAACATGACCGTCGACCAGATCGACCGCCTGTTCCCTCAGGACGGACCATCGGTCACCATACCCGACACCGGAAAGGAAGCACAATGACAGCGGACACCACGCGGCGGGAGCACAGCGGTTCCGGCATCCGTCTCGGCATCGGCTCCTGCCCCGGCATAGCGAAGATCCTGCCGGCCGGCATCCGAGGCATCACATTGCCCGACGGCACACGCGTGCGCATGCTGCGCTGCGTGACCCGGGAGGGCGGCGCCGACATCCCCGTCGCCCTGATCCCCGCCACCGGGGCGGTCCACAACCGCATGCTCGGGGCCGCCGGCGGCCAGATCGTCGAGTTCGCCGGCAGGCCACGTCTCTACCGGCCCGAGAAGGGCGGCCCCATCCTCGCGTTCACCGTCACCGACCTGCGCATCCGCGACACCGATGAGGCCCGCATGCTGCGTGCCGGCCGGACTCACGGCTGAGACCGCCACTCTGCTTCGAGCCGGCGCGGGAACGTCATAAGAACACGCTCACGAACTCGGTCGGCGTGATGATGGAAGGGCTGCCTATCCTCACGCCGGCCGAGTCCATGGTCACGTCCCGACGCCAACTCAATCGTCCTTACCGCGTTGGCGGAACGGAATGTGCTGGCGGACAGCATCACATTGGTGTCCATCATCACCCTCGTTGATCAGTTCCACCTCGCCGCGCGTTCCGCCCGAATGCTCCCGATGAGGTCGTCGAGCGCGCCCATCCGGCAGCATCTGCAATCCGCGATCCAACAGACTCAAGAAAACCGTCCATTGTTCCGTCTGTTCCCGTTGGAGATGGACACGACAGCATATCGAATCATGCATCATTCCAGACCTTGACGCCGCCCCGGTGAATCTCATTGCGCCTTACCACCATCAGCCTCATACCGGAGAATCACCCCATGTCAACGGCATGCCGTCAGTTATTGTCCAATGGATTTCAAACGCCGCGCTCGGGCTCAGGATTCCCCCGACTCTCCCGTTTCCTTTTTCCCTGATCAGTTTTTCGAGTCTAGGTCCGGCCCACACTCAGGCAGACTGCCGGCTCCCGGGAAACCCATCCGAGACGGACACGGCCACTCGTTTTCGTCTCATCGTCAGTTCCAGACCGAATCTCCTTCTCCATGGAGCCCTCTCCGGCTTCGGTCGCGTGCGGTTCTGTAAAATGCCTGCCTATGGCGAAGACGGTGATAAGGGTCATGTTCGATGATGCGACGGCTGCGGAAGGGTTTCTCGAGCGTTGCCGCGGCGAGGGACTGGACGCCGTGGTCGAGGACGCGCGGCCGATCGGCACGGTGAAGCGCAATGGGCCCGGTCTGGCGTCATGGCTGAAAGCCCATCCGGGCTGGCATGTGGTGGCGGAGTCGGTGAATCGGCGTGCGGCGTGGGCCGCGGCCTGGAAGATTCGGCATGGGGAGCGTCGCGGCTTCGAGGACGGGTTGTGGGACGCCCAGGCGCAGAACCGTGATGGCAGGTGGGTGGTGATTGCCCGCCGCGCCTCGAAACGCCGCAATATCCCCGGCGAGGGCATGGACCCGTTGTTCTAGAACGATGTCGGGCCGCTTGTCGTGGACTGCCAGTGGAGATTCCCCGTTTCCACCTGTTCCATGGGTGATGGCCACGGAAGCATGCCGGTCCCTATTCCCGTTTCGGCACCCATGACCACCGTTTTGTGGGTGCTGTCATCGCCGGCGGACTCCGCCAGTGAGCGGACTTCGCGGATACGGGCGGAAAGCATGGTCGCGATGGCCGTGATTCGCGTTTCAGGTACGAGTCCCGTGACTGACAGGCGGTGTCCCACCTGTTCCTCCCACCCATCGAGCTTGCCAAGGTCATATCTGGTCCAGTCGGATATGAGGCGCAGCTGTCGGCGGGCTGTCGGCGTCTTATAAGTCGCGTAGAACGGTTTGGCCTTGTAGTCGCGGTTGTCTATGGCGAGCTCTCCGCACCACAGAGAGGCTCCGGTGTCGAACAACGGCGCGGGCCGGACCCGCAGTGTCTCCACGTCGCGGATGAGACCGAAGTTATTGTAATGGCGGTCGATGTTCCGCATGAGGTAGTCCACGAGTAGCCAATCGTCGGTCGCATGCACCACCGCCGCCCCTTCGCAGCCGAACAGTTGCGCCGCCCTGATCCACTGGTCCCTGGCGCTCAGGCGATTATCCCTCTTCACCGATTCGAGAATCTGCCATGCGGATACGAGTTCCTCGGTGTCCGTCAGCATTTCGGGACAGGTGGATACTGGCCTGTTGTCGTATTCGCCGAGATTATATCTGACTGCTGGTATGCCGAGCCTGGAGCAAAGGTCCGATGCGATGAGTTCGTTGACCGGTTCCTGTCCGGTACGTCCGGCTTTGATCAGTATCCTGGTGCCGTCGCCCGCAATGGTCCATCGTTTCGGAAGGTCGCCGCCGGTGGATGCGTCGGGTGCGTTGAGGCTGAACCTGTGGGAGGAGGAACGGGCAGTCAGGAGGGTTCGTCCAAGTTCCTCGTCAAACGGGTTGGTGAAGAAGTTCACGGTATCCCATTCGAGGTCGGATGATTCGGGCTTGACCCAATACTGGTCGGAAAGGCTGAGTCCATGCGAGCGGTTGAGGAGTTCCACCGCCGATCTTATTCCCATCGAGTCAAGTATGCCGCGTATCCCATCCCGAGTGGGTGGGATGGCCCTTCTTCTCCACCAAGCATCGATGCTTTTCGCGTAGATCGCGGGTTTGCCGTGGGAGATGAGCTCGAGAGGCAACCTTGAACAATCCAGTATACGGCCGCTGCCGACGGCCTTTCCCGATGAAGGATCGTAGTCGAAGGCCAGCACCGGATGTCGGCGACACATGATTATCCGTCGTTCCACGTCCGTTTCCCTCCTTGCTCCGGTGTCAGTCACTCCATCGTATCCCGTTTCCCCATCGTCACCATCGTAGTATGCGTGCCGCCGTGTCCAGGCTCCGGAAGAGGGGCTGGTGGCCGGCGAGGTTTCGCAGGAGCGTTTCGAGCTCGGGGATGGGCAGGTATCGGCTCGCGATGGTCCAGACGGTCGCGACGGCGATGAGGGTGAGTATGGCGGTGACGGTGATCCACAGGATCTGCCTGATGAGTCCGCCGCCGGTGGTGGCGCGGCCGGTGACGCCGGCGAGCACCGTGAGCGTGACGGCGAGGACGATCAGGGTGCCGGTGTCCCATGAGTCCAGGGTCCGGGTCATTGCGTCGGCACATCGGGCGAGTTGTTCGATGATGGTTCCTGCCGTGTCTTCCATTGCGGGTTCCTTTCCTCCATGGCTGCGGGGTTCGGCGTCTCCACGCGGGGCGTCGGGTTTTCCGGCCGATTACGGTTGGCCTTCCGGGTTTTGCCGGGGTTGACGACGCCGCTTCCTTGTCCGGTGATGCGTGCGTCGAGGTTGCACCAGTGCTGTTCCTGCCGGCCGGACCGGCCCGGCGGCCTTTGCCCGATGGGCTGGTCGGGGTCGTCGATGTGCCACATGTCCCGGTAGATGGCCACGTCGCGCAGCAGGTTGTGGTCGCCGTGTTTCCGCGCCGTTTCCATGACGGTCCTCGACCAGGGCTGTTCGCCCGTGGCGGCCTGTCGGGCGAGGGCGTCGGCCCGTTGGGTGATGAGGAGTTCGTTCTGGCGCACCAGGTCGAGGGCGGCGGTGTTTCTGGATGCCTTGATGGGCGGGATGATGCCGGCGGTCCAGTCGTCGCGCACCGCGCCGTTGAGCCGGTCGAGCAGGCCGCTGCTGAGCCGGCCGGCCATGACGGCGGCGGGGTCCTGCCGGTTTCCGTGCTCGTCCTTGGGGCTGATGTCGCGGCTGACGATGGCCATGGCCCGCTTGGGGTCGGTCATCCAGGCGCGGGACCATAGCGCGCGCAGCCATTCCCAGTTCGGGGACCTCGTGATCATGCTCACGATGCCCGGGTTGTGGCATTGGCGGAGTTTGGCCTCGAGGTGGGGGCCGGCGATGAGGCCGGCGGCGTAGTCGTGTTCGCGCAGGAGTCGTGTCAGGCTGTATCTCTCCTCGTGTTCGTCGATGCGGGTTTCGGTGGCGGTGCGCGTGTCGGGGCGCGTCAGGAGCGTGGAGAGCATGCGTTGGCGGGCGATGGCTTCGGGGTCGGTGTCCGATCCGGATAGCATGGCTTCCGTCTGCCGGGTCTTCTCGTCCTTGCACGCGTAGAGGAGGTGGTTCTCCTCGCGCCCTCGTGTGGCGGCCACGTATTGCAGGTTGCATGGGACGCGCGCGTCGGAGGGGAACATGGCGGCGCACCGGTCGACGGTCATGCCCTGGCTTTTGTGGATGGTGGTCGCGTATCCGGCCTCGCAGTTCGTTTTCGCCCAGTCCCGGGGTATGGTCCATTGCCTTCCGTCCGCGTCGCGGCATGCGATCGCGTCCGTGTCGATGCGGGTGACGGTGAACGCCATGCCGTTCTCGATGCGGTGTCCGTCGGGGCCACGTACCTGGTGGTCGTTGGCGCGGGACACGATCCGGTCCCCGGCTCCTATCTTCAGGCCGTCGGACAGCGTGGCGAGGCGGGACGGGTCCCCGTCGGACAGGCCGAGCACGCGCCGTTCGAGGATGGTGCGCTGGTTCATGGCGCGCACCTGTTCGTTGGTGCCGGCGACGAGGAGCGTGGTCTTGCCCGTCTTCTGCCATTGCAGGGTCATCCGGTACGCCTCCTCCTCGCATTCCCGGTCCTCGCCCCAGTGGAGACGGTGGTGGGCCGCGTATTCGGCGACGAGCCGGCGGCATGCCTCGACGCTGTCCGGTTTCGCGCGGTCGCCGCCGGCGCGCAGGCGCAGCGTGGCGTCGCCCTCGCCTGCCCATCTGGCCCGTCCGCCGTCGGGGTCGTTCGCCCAGAGCCCGGGGTCGCTGCGGAAACGCCACAGGCTGGTGAGGGTCGCGCACCGGTGTTCCCGTTCGGCCCAGGCGAGCAGGCCGCCCGGGGCGGCGGGCGCGTCGAGCTGCATGGGGTCGCCGGTCAGCGCGAGCCTGGCTCCGGCCCGTTCGCACAGTTCGGCGATGGCGTCCAGTTCCGGGGTGCCGACCATGCCCGCCTCGTCTACGATGACGAGCTGTCCGGGGTGGATGAGGCCGGCCTGTTCCCGGGCGTCGGATTCGCTGATGGCGCGGCGTATCCGGTCGCGTTCGGCGGGGGTGCGCGCCGCGGCGAGCCGGCACCGGTATTCGCGTCGCAGGTCATCGGTCTGCGCCCGGTGCCGTTCGGATACGTTGTCGAGGAGCTTGGCGATGGTGATCGCGTTGGTGCCGATGCGGTCGGCGAGCTCGTCCCTGGCCCGGACGGACAGGGTCAGGCCGAGCACGGATCCCCTCCCGTGCCGGGTCTCCCATGCTCGGGCGACGGCGCGCATGGTGGTCGTCTTTCCGGTGCCGGCGGGGCCGATGAGCGCGCTGGCCGCGTGCGGGTTCTCGAGCAGGTATGCGGCGGCCTTCGCCTGGTCGTCGCTCAGCCGGTTTCCGCCGGCCCGCATGGACTGGATGAGCCGGGTGCCCTCCCCGGGTCCCCAGGCGAGAGGGTCGGCCCGGCCGAACGTGGCCATGACGCGTTTTTCCATGTCGAGGATCGTCTGGCTGGTGTATCGGTCGAGTGTGGGGTCGTCGAACGTGCTGCGTCCGGCGCGGCTGACGAGCGCGGGGTCGTCGCCGGCCTGTCCTGCACGGTAGCGGGTCGGGGTTATTTTCACGCAGCGGCGGATGGCGAGTTCGGCGACCTGGTTGGCGGTGTCGGCGCGGGCCGTGGGGTCGAGCCGGATGTCGGCGAGGAGGCGTTCGGCTTCGGCCCGGATGTTGCTGAGCGTCCATGTGGCGCGGGTGCGTTCGGTGTGTGCCATGGCAGCGTCGGCGAGCCGTTCGAGTTCCGTCCGGCCGGGTGTCTGGTGGTCGGCGAGCTGTCCGGCGAGGCGGATGCCCGCGGCCCGGGAGGCGGTCTGTCCCAGTTCTATGGTCCTGTCCCGGTGCGAGTCGACCGCCTGCCACATGGCGTCGATGCTGGTGCCGGGGGCTTCGGCCCGCAGTTTGCCGTGCCATCGTCGGGTCAGTTCGGCCAGTCCGGGTCGGGCGTCGGTCTTGGGCTTGCGGGTTTCCAGCCAGACCTGTTTGTGGAGTTCGGCGCGTCGTTTCCATCCGATCGTATGGCCGGTGCGGCGTTCCTCCTCGTCGATGATGGCGGCGAGCCGGGTTTCGATCTCCCTGTCGCGTCCGCTGAACGCGTCGATGAGCTCCTCGGGCACTCCCTGGACCTCGCCGGCCACGGCCCTGGTGCCGCGTCCGCGGGCGCGGGCCGGTTCGTGCCAGGCCCAGCCGAGTCGTTGGGTGAGCAGGTCCTTGACGAGGTTGGCGTTGTATTCGCTCAGTTCGACGGTGGCCCCGTAGACGGCGCGTCCGTCGAGCGCGGTCCATTGGCCGTCCGTGGTGCGGCGCACCCGGTTGGAGATGACCAGGTGCGTGTGCGGGTGGGGGTCGCCGTCCCTGGAGTCCCAGTGGTCGAAGGCGAAGCCGGCGACCCCGTCGCAGGCCGTGCTGGCGACGCCGCCGGCCCCGGCCCGGGTGGCCGCGTATTCGGCTTCGAAGTAGCCGATGGTCATGTCGGCCGCCTGGTGGAGGCATTCGTCGATGGCGCGGCGCGTGTCCTGGTCGGCGAACGCCCAGAGGATGCTCACGCTTTTGGGCACGGTCTGGGTCAGGTCGTATCCGGCGATGGGCGGTTGCCCGTCGTTGTCGGCCCGTATGCCGGCCTGGTCGAGGCTGCGGCCGGTTTCGGGGTTTCGGCGTTCGTTGATGAGCATGCGCACGGTCTCGGCGCCGGCCTGCCGTCCGGTCTCGCCGCCGAGCAGCCTGCTGGCCGATCCGATCCATCGGCCGGGCGGGTTGCCTTCGGCGTTGTAGTAGGCGGCTGGGTCGGGGCCTGTGAGCGGTCCGGGCGTGGCCTCGTCGGGTATGGCGCCGTCGGCCTGGAGCGCCTCGCGCGTGCGGTCGAGGTAGTAGTCGGCGCTGCTGAGTTTGGTCATGCTGATGGCCATGCGTGGTCCTCTCCCTTCCCTGCGGCGCCGCGGGCCGGTCCGTGGCGGCGCAGGAGTCGTTCCGCGTCCCCGTCCTCGCCGGTCCGGTCGCATGCGTCGATGATGCGGCCGATCTGGCCGTCGGGTCCCGCCTGCGTGACGGACCGGGGGTCGTGGACGGCGGCGAGCGTGAGCATGCGCATGAGCAGGATGTGGGTGCGGGCGCGCGTCTCGATGCCATGTCGCCGTATGGTTTCGGTGTCCAGTTCGATGGCGTGCGCCCTCGTCAGCAGGTCGTCGGCGTTCATTCTGAGCCTTTCGATGGTTCCGGCGTTGGCGGCGGAGCGCAGCATGCGCCGATCGCGCGCCGTCTTGTAGTCATGTGACTTGCGGCATGCGTCGCCGCAGTATTCGCCTCGCGTGCCGGTATCGAGCCGTGCGCCGCATTCGTGGCATGATCGCCGTGGGCGGGCACTTGTCCCGGTGCGGGCGAGCCGGTTCCACCTGTTGCGGCACCGGTCGGAGCAGAAGTCGGGCACGGGTCCCTGGGCGGGCTTGTACACGGGTTCGCCGCACATGCGGCAGTGGCCGGCCGGCACCCGTCCCGGTTCCGCCTTGCGCGCCTGGCGCCGGCATCGGGCCGAGCAGTACCCGTCCGCCCATACCAGGGTCTCGGGGTGCGGGCACCGGGCCCATCTGCATCGGCCGGGTCTGGGCCATTCGCTTGTGGCCCCTGTGGTCCCTGGGCGGTCGCTCATGGCCTGGCCCCCTCGTCGAGGGACCACCATCCGTGGTCCGCGCCGTTGCGTCCTCGATGGTCCTCGGCCCATATGCCCTCGATGATCCGGTCCATGTCGACGGCCCGCGGGCCCGCGCCGTCGTCGTGGTCCAGGTCGGCGCGCCATTCGTCGTCCACCCCGGGCCCGGGTTCGGGCCACATGCCCTCGAGCGTGTGGGCCTCGCCCGTGTCGGTCATGACCGGGTCCATGGTCCATGGGCGTGGACCCCTCCAGCCGGTCAGGCCCGCGATCCGGTCCATGCCCTTGCGTCCGATGGACCGGGCCAGGTCCACGGTCCACCGGTCCTCGTATGCCATGAGCGTTTCCGGTTCGAGCCGCATGAGCGCCGCCATGCATCTGACCGACCAGTAGCACAGTTCGACCGTCCCGTGGTCGGCTGGGCCGACGGCCTCGTTGCGCCATGCCACCCGCCGGCGCAGTTCGGCGGCCGCCTCGGCGACGTCGTTCCTGGATGCCATCAGGAGCGACTCCTGCGACATGCGGCGTCCGCGTTCCCGTTCCTTCCTCAGCTCCTCCCGGCGCCGGTTCCGGCATGCCCGGTGGATCGACAGCGGCTTCCCGCGGCGCGGGTCCCGCTCCTCCACCGCGAGCCCGCACACCGGGCATGCGGGCGGCTCCTGGATCATGTTCCCATCGTTCATGGCGCCCCCACCCGGCCCGCGTCTCCCGTCCCGTCGATAACGCCGAACCCCGATATCGGACGCCCGGACGGCAAACACCATCAAAAACGTTGCAGTTCCGCCGATAGGCGGCCGCCGCGAGGCGGTGGGTGCAAGAAGTCCATATCGGAATTACTGGGGTCGGGGTTCTCTTTTTCTGGGTTGTTTTTTGATGGTGGCTTGATATGGCTTTTCTTGTCTTGGGAGTGGTGCATTCGTTCTTTTTTGGGTGGGTTGGATCGGGATGGTTTTCTTGGGAGGCTGCTTATGGCGTTCGTTTCCTGTTCCGTTTGTTCCCGGTCGCGGGTCTTTTCCGTGGTGCGGGATTGCGCGATCGCCGGCGTTCGGCCGTGACGCTGCATGGACGAAACCCTGCCGGCCGGATGGCCGGCTTATTCCTTGTTCACGGCTTTGCGAAACGAGGAGGGGCTCCCTCTAGCATGGGTATGGTCCCCGGTCCCCTGTCCGGCCCATGGACCAGGGGCGGCCGGCATCGCCGCCCCCGCATGGGCTTTCGCGTGGACCACGTATTTGGTCCCTGCCTGGTCCATGGACCAGGCAGGTGGTTCGCGGGACCGTCCTCTCATGGTCCTTCTCGCGTGGGCCATGTGTTTGGTCCGCCGAATGGACCGTGGTCTGTCAGGGTGGTCCACGATGACGGTCCGTCCTTACATGGTCCTTCGCGTGGGCCGCATGATTGGTCCGGCATGTGGACCATTGGTCCATTCGCATGATGTGGACCGGAAGCGCGCAGGGCATGTTGGTGGCCCACCTGCATCGACGTGGTCCATTTGGCCCCTGGTCCAAGGTCCCGGACTCCGCCCATGGCCCACACGGCGGGGCCTGATCGTGGACCGGGCCGTCTTGGATGGCCCATGGTCCTGGTTGACGCCGTCTTCCGCGTCCGATCGGCCCGTCCGGCCGACGGCGGATACGCGACGACTACGCCAAGACCTTTTTATTCTTCGTGTCGCGCCCCGGTGAATTCGATGTCCCAGACCATCATTCGAACTCCGGGACATAGCCGTCATCGACGGGCTTGTATTCCTTGCCGAACACGTCGTCCATGCCGAGTCTTGTCCCGTCGCCCTTTTTCATCCGTTCCTCGGCTTCGAGGTACAGGGCGAAGTCCTCTTCGGCCTCGGTGAGTCGGCGGTACTCGTCCGGGCTGATGACGCCGGCGGCCGGCTTGTTGTTTCGCATGACCACGATGGGGTTGTTGTTCCCCACCCTGCTGAGCGTCTTGCTGACCCCTCCGTGGCTGAGTTCGGACACGGAAACGAGGTTGTCCAATGTGATGTTTCCCGCCATTCGCCCTGCTCCGATCGGTTCAAAAAAATAGCTATTATCGTGATGATAATCGTATTCACGTTTTGCTGGTCGGTCAGGGGAGGACAGGGCCCGTCCGGCCCCGCCATCCCATGCCGGTCACTTGGCCGGCGCCCAGGGGTCGATTCCGGTCTGGGGCTTCGGTGTCTGGTATCCGTCGGCGGGGAAGTGTCCGGTGTTGCGTACGTAGTTGACGAGGTCGGAGTGTGCGATGTCCGCCCAGGGGTCGTTTGCGGTGTTGTCGAGGGTCTTGGTGTTCATCTTCGTTTTCCTTCCCGGTTGGTGACGACCGCTCTTTGCCGCGGTGCGCGTCGGGGCGTCAATGGGACGCGCGGGGCCCCGCAGGGGTCGCGTGGACCGTTGACGCCCCGGCGTGCGCCGTGGCATGGTGCGCCAAGGAACCGATCGGGAGGGAAAACGAAGATGGACGCCGGGACCCGGGCCACGTCGTCGTCCCGGCTTGGTTGGATGGATGCCGTCTCCATCCCGGTTCGTGGATGGCGTTGTCGTTGACGGCATATGGATGCGGAAGGGCTGGATGATGGGGACGGCTGATGTCGATCGCTTCTCGTACCGGTTTCGTCGGTCCTTCGAGGATGGCGGGCACGTCGACGCCCGTGTCGAACTGTCCGGATCGAGATGGCTGTATGTTTCCACGTCCACGGCTTTGGCCGGCATCCGTCGCCTCGTTGCCGGGGTTCTGGCGGACATGGATTCGGTGTTCGGCCGTCTTTGATGGACGTCACCCGTTCCTGTCTGAAACGCGAAGGCGGGGCCTCCGGCTTATGGATGGCCCCGCCCGTTTTGCTTCCCTGTGATTTTCCGATCACTCGTCGTCGGGTATGGTGTCATGGTCGTAGATGCCGACCATGCGGATGGTGCGTTTCGCCTCGCGCTTGAAGTAGACCACGAGCACGTCGTCATCGAAGGTGTGGAACTCGAAGTGGTTTCCGTCCCCGAACGGGCTGCGCTCGAGCGGGTGGTCGTGCCATCCGCTCTCCTCCACGCGCCCCCTGGCCGCCAGTTCGCAGATCGCCTCCCTTATGGATCGGATGATGGACGCGAACTGTTCGTGGGTGTATTTCTCCTTGAGGGGCAGCGCGGTCCGCCAGAAATGCGGCGAGGCCTTGACGCTCCAGTTCACTGCCCCACCTCCTGTGCGGTGAGGCCGAGTTCCCCGAGCACGTCGTCGGGGATGGTTCGCGCGTCGGTGGCGTCGTCAGCGACCAGCCCGTACTCCTGGGCCTCGGCGAGCAGCATGTCGCGGCGTACGTCCTCGCCGAGTTCGCGTGCGGCCGGGGAGGAGAAGACGCCGTCGAACGGCGTGCGGTTCTCGTGGGCGACCTGGGTGACCATCATCTTCATGGCGGCGGGCGTGGTGATGCCGTTGCGCGCGAAGGCGGCGTCGGCACGCGCTTTGACGTCGTCGGGGACGTTGATCTGGATCAATGCCATGGTAAGCCTCCTTCTCCTTATGTGTTTTCCATATAATATCATAATCTGCTTGGTGTTGATTCGGGAATGATACCGATACCGTTCGTCCATGTCTCGGCCCATGCCGTTTATTTGAATCGTTCCTGGATGGGCCGCAGCGCCCCGGTGGCGGCGAGCAGGAGCGCGGCCTGCGCCTGCCGTCCCGTGCGGATGCCGTCGAGCCGGTATCGGCTTGTCGCCTTCCATATCTCGTTTTCGCGTTTCACGTCGATCAGGAGCATGTCCCGTCGGATCACGGTGCCGTCGATGCTGCGGACGCTCCATGTGCACAGCCAGGCGTGGATGGCGCCGGCCTCGATGGGGCAGCCGGCCCGCTGGCATGCGTCCAGGGTCGTCCTGCTGGGGATGATCTGGCGCGGCTGCGCGCCGATGGGCGGGCGGATCCGCTCGTCCATCGCATCGAACGCCTTCGCCGCTCCTTCCTCGTCGCCGGTGTCGATCCATTCGTCCATGGCATGTCGCCGCATGTTGGCCTCTTCTCCGGGTGAGGGCCGGCCCGGCGTATGTGTGGGCCGGCCCGGCGTATGTGTGGGCCGGCCCGGCGTATGTGTGGGCCGGCCTTGGTCGTGTGTGGTCGTCGTCAGATCGCCGGCTGCTGGGGTGCCGCGGGCGCGAACCCGTCGGTGAAGGCGGGCTGCCTGGTTTGGGCTCCCGTGGCGTTCCACGGGTCGCTGGCGGGCGTCGTCGGCTGCTGGGGCTGCGGCTGGGCCATGGGCTGGCTCGGCTGTGGAGTGCGTCCCGCGAACCCGTTGTCGCGCGGCGCCTTGTTGTAGGCGACGGTGCCGGCGCGCAGGCTGACGGCGAGGTCGGTGGCGCGCAGTTCGAGGATGCTTCGTTTCGCTCCCTGCTGGTTCGTGTATTCCCTTTGCACGTAGCTGCCGGTGACGATGACGGGCACGCCTTTCTGCTTGCCGTCGGGTCCGGTCGGCAGCATGCTGTGCTGCAGGTGTTCGGCCAGGTATCCGCTGGCGGTGCAACGGATCCATGTGGTGGCGCCGTCCTCCCATTGGCCGGTCTGCGGGTTCTGGGTGCGGCTGGTCTGGGCGACGTCGAACGTGGCCCATATGCCGCCGTCCTGTCGGGTGTGGAATTCGATGCTGCCGGTGTTTCCGCTGATGGTCAGCGTGACCTGGTTGATGGTCGCCATGATGGTGTTCCTTTCCTTGCGGGTTATGGCTGTTCTGTTTTCGGGAGGCGGCCCGTGCCGTCTTCCGTGTGGGTCACCTGTCGCCGGCGCGATAGCGTCGGCCTGCCCGGCTCATTGGTTGGTGGACAGGTTGATGGTGATGACGGGGTTGGTGATGTCGGGCATGGAGTCGGCTGGCGGCCAGTCGTCGATGCCGGCGGCCTGCATGATGGCGGCGAGGCAGCCGCTGTGGGCGGCGGCGATCTCCCATTGCCAGCATTGCCTGTTGGACAGGGCGATGAGGTGGTCCCACATGGGGTAGCCGTTTTCGTCGAGCGCGGGCCGGCCGGCGTTGAGCAGGCCGATGAGTTTTCTGACCTGGGCGCGCAGGCGTTCGGCTTCGCGTGCGGTGACGGTGTCGACTTGTTGCCAGATGCGGCGGGTGGTCTCGTCGTCGATGCCGTTCGCGGCCTGTTCCCATGCCTGGTTCCTGAGGTCGGCGGCCTCCTGGGTTTCGGCGGGGTCGAGGGTGAGGCTTTTCCTCCAGGTGATGCCCATCTGCCATGCGCCGGAGTCGGTGGCCTGTGTCTGGCTGGTGATGGTGGCCGTTATCCTGTACTGGCTCATGATGGTGTCCTTTCCTGTGTCGTGGATCGTCTGTCCGGCTATCCCCTGTTTTTTCTTTTTGGCCTTTCGGTCAAGCGCAGCGTTACCGGCCAAAGCGGGTTCCGTCCAATCGATCGCGCCGGGCGCAGCCCGTCTGCGTGGCGATTTGACGGGTTCCGCGACGCCGGTATGATCGTTTCGGCTTCAGCCGAAAAGGCCAAAAAGGAAAACCTGGGGCCGCGCCCCTTTGGGGGCGTTCCTTTTTCTGATAGGGCTTGCCCGTCCATCGTGTTTCCCGCATGTGTGCGGGAAACCGATGCCGGTCGGGGCCGGCGGCTCGGGCCGGCGCGGGGAGGTCCGGGAGGGGCGCGTGGCCCTTCCCGGCCGCCGGAGGCCGTCCCCGATCGCCTGGTTGGCGCGGGCGGGGACTCCTTGGCCGTGGGTCAGCCGATGGGGTGGACGGGTATCATGAACGTTTTGCCGTCGGGGAGCCTGCAGGGCGCTTCGGGGTCGGCGAACATGGCGGCGTAGCGTCCGATCTGCTCGTCGTCGAGTCCGAGGGGGCCGTCCTGCGGGTGGAGTCCCGTGATGACGAACGTGCCGCGGATGATGATGGGCTTGCCGGCGTCCGCGAGGCGGCTGTCCTGGCTGAGGCGGATGGTGCGGTTCGGCTTGAGGTTCTTGATCGCCCCCTCTTCGTCGCACCAGAGCGTGGTCCGCCGGTCGAGGGGCAATGGTTCGGCGTATCCGCCGATCGTCTTCCCGATGGCCGTGATGCTGGGGTCGATGTCGCGCAGTTCCGGACGGCGCAAAGGTTCGATGACGAGCGTCTTGATGGTGTCCATGATGGTGGTCCTTTCCTTGCAGGGGTTTGCCTGTCCTCCCGCATGGGCGGGAGGACGCTGCTGTTATTCGTCGATGTGGCCGGCGGGGATGGTCCTGCGTTGTGCCGCCCTGCGGCGGCGTTGCGGGGTGTCGATGCTCGGCGGGGTGCGCCGTCTGGTCTTGCGGCCGTATATCTTCCAGTCGATGCCGGCGGCCGTGGCCATGATCGCTATGACGACGACGTTGCCGATGGCTTCGGCGAATTCCGGGCTTGCGAGGTATTGGCTGATGAGGTCCATGTGTGGCTCCTTGGTTTGTCCTGGGTTTGTTTCCGGCCTTCCTTGGCCGGCATGTCACGCCGTTTGCCCGCCGATGTAGGCGTCGGCCTCGGCCATGGATGCGCAGTAGCGTCCGTAGCCGGCGTCGACCCAATGGCCTTGGGCCTTGTGGAGCTGGTGCACGTCGTACGGGCGTGCGCCGTCGCCCGTCTCCTCGACGTCGTACCGGTATCCGCCGCGTTCGATGCTTTTGATGATGTTGCGTGCCATGGTGCTTGCTCCCGTCTGGTGGTCCCTTGTTTTTTCTTTTCGACCGGTTGGTCAAGCGCAGCGTTACCGGCCAAAGCGGGTTCCGTCATTAGCGATCGCGCCGGGCGCAGCCCGTTGCGTGGCGCGTTGACGGGTTCCGCGACGCCGGTATGATCCAGAGGCGAAGCCGACCGGCCGAAAAGAAAAGGAATGGGCCGGCCCGCCCCTTGGGGCGGGTTCCGTGCGGGGGGGGAATCGTGCCGTGTCCGCGGCGTGGACGCGGACGGGATGCGATGATGGCCCCTTTTTGGGGCCTTGCATCCCGGGAGCGGACATGCCGGCGGCGCGGCTCCTTCGTCTGGTAGGGCTTCGCCCGTTTCGCCGTCGTCCCGCCTGGCGGGGCGCGGCGTCTGGGTGGGGTCCGGCGGCGTGGGCCGGCCGGGGTTTGCAAAGGGGCGGCGTGAGCCCCTTTGCCCGCCGGGGGCCGTCCCCGTCCGCCTGCCTGATGCGGGCGGGGACTCTTTCGGATGACGGGCCTGCCGTCGGCGTTTTCCTTCTCCGTCATGTGAGGGGGTGGCGGCTGGCGTCCCGGTTCATGAGGTCGCGCAGGTCGTCGAGCGTGTCGAGGCATTGGCGGCGGGTGTTCTCCGGTGTTTCGATGCCGTGGTTGGCGGCGTGGTGGTGCCAGAGGACGGTTTGGGCGAGGCTGGAGGCCTTGTGCGCCACGTCGTCGAGCATTTCGTCGAGCGCTTCGGCCGTCCATTGCTCCCAGTGGGGGTCGTCGTCCGGCGGGGCGGACAGCGCGGCGTCGAGCCGGTCGAGCATGGTTTGTATGGCTTTGGCATCTTCGAGGAGTTCCGCGATGGTGCCGGGTTGTCCTTTCATCGGGCTCCTGACGAGGGCTCGCACGTGTTCGTCGGGGTCGAATTGTTCGGCGTGTTCGTGCACCGTTTCGGGGATGGGCCGGCCCGAAGGCACGTCTATGATGAGGTCTTCCCCGGCGGGGCTGCTGGTTTCGAGCCATTGCCCGCCGGCGAATCCGGTGTGGAGCGTCCAGCCCTGTTGATTGGCGGTGGTTTCGATGGTGTTCGCGTGCATGGTGTCGTGTCCTTTCCGTCGTGGCGTCCGACGGCGTGTGCCGTCGGACGCCACGGCTGTTTTCTGTCGGTCAGCGCAGGTATGCGGGGTATCGGCCGGATGCGGCCACGGCGGCGACCATGATGGCGAGGCTGGTTTCCGGGTCGTCGTCCAGTGCGGCGAGGGCGGCGAGGGTGGCGGCCTTCCCGTCGCCGTCCCACCATGCGAGGTAGGCGGCGAGGGCGTAGGGTTGGGCGACGGGCCCGCCGTGCTTTCTGGCGCGGTCGGCCATCGCGCACGCCTCCCGCACCGCGCGGGCGAGGCGGGTCTCGTCGGGGCGGATGTGGGGGTCGTCGAACGCGGCTTTGAGCGTTTCGGTCAGCAGCGTCTTGTTGTTGGACGCGTGGGGCCGGGCGGCCATGTCGATGACGGTCGCCGTGTCGAGTTTGGGTTCGACGGCGGCGATGAGTGCGGCGTCCCTGATGGACAGGCGGGCCGTCATGAGCGTGGCGAGGTCGTCGAGCCGTTCCGGGTCCGCTTCCTTGCCGTCGAGGGCTCGCATCCATGTCTCGAGCGTGGGTCCGGCGATGGTGCGGACGGCTTCGCCTGCCCCCTGTTCGGTTGCGGCGTGTTTGAGTTCCTCGATGATGTTCCGGGTTGTGGTGGTCATGGTGTTTTCTCCTTTTTGCGTCTTTTGTTTTTTGACCTTCTTCGGTCAGCGGATGCGTACCCCGCGTAAGGCGGTTCCGTCATGAGGCGACGCCCCGCCGTCCTGCGGCGTGTGCGGCGGCGTTGACGGGTTCGCCGACGCGGGTATGCTTCGATGGGCCGAAGAAGGCCAAACCTCTGTGTTTTTGCCGTGCCCGCCCTTGGCGGGCTCCATGCGGCGGTATGGCCGGCGGGCGCGCGGCGCGGTCGGCCGGGCGCGCGGGCATGGGCCCCGTGGGGGCCGTGCGCGTCCGGGCGGCGGCGATCGCGCGGTCCCCCCGCCGGTTCCGTTTTTCCTCCGCCGTGCCCCGTGTCGCGGGGTGCGGCGCCTGGGTGGGCTCCGGCGGCCGGGGGCCGGCCCGGTTTCCAAAGGGCGGCTGGAGCCCTTTGGCCTGCCGGGGGCCGTCGCCGCCCGCCCGGCGCGGGCGGCGACTCTCGTCAGCGGCGCGGTGGCGTGTAGTCGAGCGTCGTCGCGTATCCGCTGTCGGCGGTCTCCTCGATGGCGGTTTCGTATCCGGCTTCGAGTCCCTGCCGGTACGCCTCCTCCCACAGGTCGTATCCGATGAGGCCGTCCGTGTCCCAGTTGGTGTTGCTGACTTCGATGGCCCCGGTGCCGCCCGGGATGGTCTCGTGGTCGGCGGTGAGCCATTCGAGCCTGCCGCTTTGGTCGATGAGCGCGAACCTGCCTTGGCTTCCGTCCGCGAGGTCGGCCTGTCCGGCCTGCCATGCGAGTATCGCGTTGCGGCTGTCGGACGCGTGTCGGCCGCGCGTGTACGAGTGGGCGATGCCGTTGTGGGCGATGAAGCCGGTGCGGTCGCCTTTGGAGAAGCGGAACGGGTGCGTGTTCCCGGTGCACACCCTGCCGTGGGTGGCGAGGCGGAAGTGCAGGAGGAACGGGGAGGTTTCGAGGCTCTGCCAGTGGTCCATGATGAACGCGAGCGTCTTCATGTTGTCTTCGTTGCGGTAGCGGTGGAGGCGTTGGCCGTCGTGCCATGCGATGCCCGCCCCGTCGGGGTTGGCGTCGCTCATCCGGGCGAGCTGGGTGAGGCTTGGCATGGTGCCCGCTTGGCTGGTGACGATGACGCACATCAGATTCGTCTCCTTCCCGCCGTCGTGGCGTTCGTGTCGTTGATGGCCTGTGTGGCGGCGACGCGGCTCATGGCTTGGATGTCGCGGGTCTTGAGCTTGGGGACGGGGAACTTCTGGAAGAACCGCCACATGGCGTGCATGTAATGGACGGCGGCGTCGAGTCTTCCGGCGGTGTCGTGGTGCCACGGGCCGAACGTTCGGAATTCGATGGTGTGGCGGTGCGTGTCGTTGATGGCGGTGTCCTTGCCGCAGTAGTCGCCGTGGATGAGCTCGCACCAGCGGGTGTCGGTCATGTGGCGCATGTTCAGCGCCTCGCATTGGGTCTCGTCGAGCGCTTCCAGCGCCCAGTACCAGCGGGCCGGGGTCTGCCGGCCGGTGCGGCTGATGTGCATGTGCCCGCCCGACAGCGTGTTGTCGGTGTCGGTGGCGATGCGTTCGACGAGTCGGCGGATTTCCGTGAGTTGGCTCATGGTCATGGGTTCGCTCTGGTATTCGAGGGAGCCGTCGTGGTGGAGGCTGCCGTCCGGGCACCAGCCGGCGATGAGCCTGTGGTTCCTGAGCATGTCGGTGTCGTGGTTGCCGTCCACTTCGATTTCCAGTCCGAAGGTGAACGGCTCGCGGACGGGCCGTCCCTCGTACGGGTCCCGGTAGCAGGGGTCCTGCGTGTTCGCGCAGGCGTGCCGTTCGTAGCAGTAGGGGCAGTAGCGTTCGTCGCACTGCTCGCAGTATTCCTGGCAGTCCGAGCACAGGCGGTCGTCGCACATGCGGCACCGGTACCCGCAGTCCTCGCACAGGCTGTGCTCGCAGTGCTCGCAGTAGTATGCGCAGTCCCCGCACATCCGCGAACCGCATTCGTTGCATGTGCGCGCGCAGTCGTCGCATACAGTGTTGCCGCACCCGCATTCGACGGTTTCCGTCCCCGCGCAGTCCCCGCATAGCCATCCGTCGCAGTCGTGGCACCGTACGGCGCACTCCCCCGACTGGCGTTCGCAGTGCCCGCACCGACGGTCGTCCCTTTGGATGTCATGGTTGTTTCCGGTCATTTGTCACGCTCCTATGTCGTCTTGTCTTCCGGACGGTGCGCGGCGGGACCGGATGGCCGCGGCGCGGCGCAAGCCGCGTGGCCGGTCGGCCCGGTGCCGGGACCGCCTTCGGCGGCGGCACCGGCCGGCAGACACGCGGACGCTTGCGACGCGCCGGACGTCCGGTCATGCTGTGTGCCGGCCGGCCGGGCCGGGTCCCGCCTTCGATGGCGGGACCCCTTTTCGACGTGCTCCCGCCGGATGGCGGGGCGCGGCGGCGGATCCGCGAGCCCTTCGGGGCGAGCTCCGTTTTCGGCGGCGATCCGGATCCGACTGGACAGGGATTCCTAAAACAGGTATCATTGTTTCCTGTAGTAGGAAATCAAGGTCTGGAGGGATCATGGACGGTTCGTTGTCTCGGATGCGCGGGAAGGCGGACTTCCGCCTGATGCGGGAGCTGCTGGGCCTGCCGCAGGAGTGGATCGCCAAACGCGTGGGCGTGGACGCTCGCACCGTCCGCAACTGGGAGAGCCCGAGGTATTTCTACCCGCCGAAGCGCGAGGCATGGGACCTGGTGGAGGGCCTGTGGCGGCGGGCCGACGCGAAGGCGGCCGGCCTGGTGGAGATCGCCTCGTCGGCGGCCCGCGTGGCGCGGGAGCGCGGCGTCGAACCGGCGCCGCTCATGCTGGCGTACTGGCGGGACGCGGCCCAGTGGGCGAAGGCCCATCCGGAGGACGAGGATGCGGGCATGTGGCGGATCGAGAACGCGGCGGCGCGGCTGGCCGCGGACCGGCTGCACGCCATGGGCCTGCCGGTCGCGATCGCGTACGCGGAGCCCGAGGCGTGACGGATGCCCCCTATCTCATGTCACGATAGGGGGTATTTGACTTCCATGGTTCGATTGTATAGTTTGGAATCAAGGCCTTGGCCCATGCTCCTCTTCCCGTCCGGAGGTCGGGGTTGAAGCCGAAGTCTTATCGGAGGATTGGCTGTCCGCGGATTCCCCATGAACCGGCCGTGCGGAACATGCGTTGCGAGAATTGGGAGTCTAGCCCCTGCGAACGGGTGATACGGATCGACGCGACGGCATCGATTCGAGTTCGTGTCCGACCCTTTTGGGTAGTCATGCAGAAGACCGAAACAACAGTCCTCCACAACCCGGGAACGTTACCGGTCTTGACGTTCCCGGGTTTTTATCGTCTTTCGGAGAGGGGCTTCATGACCGCCGCGTCGCATAGGGGGTCGGAACTCGACCGCTCCCGGAAAAAGAAACTCATTCCCATGTATCGCGCGGCGGCCAAGAAGTACAGGCCGCTGATCGGCCGGCATTCCCTTATCACCTGCGAGGATGGCCTCGTCATCGACATCCTATGGGAGAAGCGCAACTTCGAGCATCTGTGCGGCGTATGGTGCGACAGGCCGCCGCAGGTGGTCCATGCCGGAAAGACCATAGAGGCCAATTATTTCTTCGACCAGCTGATCAAGGGACGCCTTCCCTCCTCGGCCATACATTACTCCGATTATCCACGGACAAGAGGCAAGGCCGAGGTGCTTTCGAACGCGTTGGACCTTGAAGGCAACGTGGATGTGGTGGTCGACTCCGACAAGGCCGAAGTGGTGTATTACCTCGGCGGCGAGGCGTGGTGCCTGGGATTGGATTCCGATTGGAACGGGAACCGGATGCGGTCGGGCCTTTGCAACGGCAACGTGTTCTACCCCAAGAGCATTCGCCGTCAGTCCGTATATAAACGAATGAGGACGGACAGCATCCCCCATCGCGTTTCAGCGGTGGAACTGGTCAGCCCCTGAGTCCTTGCCTACGTACGCCCGAAGCCTTGGCAGCGATCGCATACGCGGAGCCCGAGGCTTCGGGCACGAACGGTCCATCCGGCGCGCGACACCGCAATCGATCTCATCCGCCGACAGGCCCCCGATTGACACTTACGTACAAACGCCGTACAATTATGGCATGACGGAAACCACCAACAAGGCCAGCCGCTTCGAGATGCGGCTCACGCCATCACAGAAGGAACGCCTCGACCAGGCGGCCGCGATCCGGGGGCTCAGCACCTCTCAATGGGCGTTGACCAACCTGCTCGTCGCCGCCGACCGGGACATCCGGGAGTCTCATGTCCTCCATTTGGACGACGAGGCGTGGGATTCGTTCGTCCGGGCACTGGACGAGCCCATGCCGGAGGAGATGGTCCGGCTGCTCGAGAGCGAGCCGATCTGGAAATGACCGATTTCACCCCGCCGCGGCGTCTGACCGCCAAGGACGACGCCGACGGTTTCGACTGCGGCCTGCCGGTTGTCAATGACTGGCTGCGGAACCAGTTGAGAAATGCCGGCAAGCAGCATACGGCGGTCGCCTATGCCACGTTCTGCGACGGCGCGCTGGCCGGGTTCTACACGTTGAGCGCGTACAGTATCAGCCATGCCGAGGCCAATGGCTGGCTCAGGAGGAACAGCCCGGATCCGATTCCGGCGATTCTTCTGGGCATGCTCGGCGTGGACATGCGCTACCAGACCATGCACGTGGGAGCCCAGCTGCTCAGGGACGCCGCCATGCGGGCGATGGGCGCGGCGGAGATCGTCGGCGCGAAGGCGTTGCTCGTGGAACCGGCCTCGGACAGGGCCACGCGCTTCTACGAGCATTACGGGTTCCGCCACATCGAACGATCGGGCAGGATGTTCATCCCGCTCCGCCCGGCGTGAACGGGGTCGCTCCCCATGGGATGAAGGAGGCGGGGAAGGCCGTTGGAACGGTCCTCCCCGCCTCCTTGTTTTCTCTCGAGCCGTTTTCGTCGGCCCGCCGTTCATTTCCTCGGCGGGCGCGGCCTGCCGTCCGAGTCGAACTGGGCGAGCTGTCCGATGGCGTTGCCGGTATTGGCCAGGGCTCCGGTGAGCAGTCGGATCCGTTCGCCGGTGTCGGCGGCCCGGAGGGCGAGTCTGAGCTGGTCGATGGCCGCGTTCACGTGGTTGCGGTAGACGAGGTCGTCGGCCGTGGCCGAATGTTCCGTTTTCGCGGGCTTGGGGTCGTTCATGCGTGGTTTTCCTTCCGGTGTTTGGTCCATGAGGTCGAGCGCCTGGACGCCGAGGCCGGCGGCGAGGTCGAGGATGATGCGGCTGCGTTTGCTGCCGGTGGCCCACCGGCGGGTCTCGATGCCTCCGATGGTCTGCGTGGTCTGTCCGGCCCGGATGGCGAGTTCGGCCTGGCTGAGCCCTTGTCGCGTCCGGTGCCAGGCGAGGCGGGTGCCGGTCCATCCGGCGGGCGGATCGTCCGTGGCATGGTCCGGTTCGGGCCGGCCGGAGAGCTTTTCCATGCTGGTGTCGAGCGCGATGGCGACGCGGGCGAGGATCCCGGCGGCCATGTTCGCGGTGTCGCGTTCCCCGGAGTCGTATTGGCGCAGGCTGCGGTATGGCACGTTCGCGTGTTCGGCGAGCTGTGGGCAGCTCCATCCCCGTTCCGTGCGCATCCTCCGGATCACGGTGGTCCCGTCCTCCCCCGTTTGGGGCGTCTCTCCGGTGAGGCGGGCGGGGTTGACGCCGAGGGTCTTCGCCCATTGGCGGATCTGGTCGGGTTCGAGCGTGGTCAGCGGGGTTTCGCCTTTCTCGATCCGTTCGATGGTCGTCATATCGATGCCGGTGAGCCGTGCGAGGGTCTGTTCGAGGACGCTTTCCCGTTCCCTGATCGCGCGTAGTTCCGCCGCTCCGATGGGTATGGTCCTGCCGGTGCCGCTCATCTGTCGCCTCCTGTCAGGTAGATGTCGAACAGGGGTCCGGGTTCGACGAGGCCGGTGCGGGTGTCGATGGCCTGGATGGCCTCGAGGGTGCCGATCATGTTCCGTACTGCGGGTCTGCTGCGCGTGGCGAACGCGCCGTGCCCGTCGATGAGTTCGAGTCCCTGTTCGGTGACGCTGCGGCGGGTGGATCCGTGCAGGGCGGCGGCGAGCACGCCCGGTCTGACGCCGTGGCCGAGCTCGCGTTGGATGTTCGCGATGTACCGGCAGGCGATGCGGATCGATTCGCGGCCCATGGGCTCGCCCTGTCCCTCCCCCGTTTCCGGTGCCGTCCGCCGCCGGCGGTACGGGTTCGACGCCGGTTTTTTCACGATCTCCCTACCGTCAGCCTGGCAGTTGGAGCAGTTGGAGCAGTCGTCGCGTCTGGTGCCGGGCGGGTCGAACATGGCGAGGATGGTCCGGCGCAGGCATCGGCGGGTCTCGCAGTATGCGCTCATGGCGTCGAGTCGGGAGTCCATGAGCTGCGCGGCCCTGATGCGTGAGGGGTCGCCGGATTCCTCGGCGCGGCTTTTCGCCTCCCATGCGGCGTGGCGCAGCCATCGCCAGTCGCCGGGGCTCCAGTAGAGGACCGCGTCGGCAGGCTTGCCGTCCCGGCCGGCTCGGCCGGCCTCCTGCCAGTAGGCTTCGAGGCTTTTGCACGGCCCGTCGTTGAGGACCCATCTGACGTCGGGCTTGTCGACGCCCATGCCGAACGCGCTGGTGGCGCAGATGACGCGCGGATGGCCGGCGAGGAACCCGTCCTGCACCCGTTTCTTGTCCGCGTCCCTCATTTCGGCGTGGAACGCCATGGCGTCGATGCCTTCGGAACGCAGTGTCTCGGCGAGCCGTTCGCAGCCTTTCCGGTTCTCCTTGTAGATTATGCCGCTGCCCTTGTGCCGTTTCGCCCAGGCGATCATGGCCTCGAGGCGTTCGCCGGGCCTGGCGCGGACCACCGTGAGGCGCAGGTTCGGCCGGTCCGCGTCGGTCGTGACCGTCACGGGGTCGGCCAGGTGCAGGAGTTCGCGGATCTCCCCGGCCTGCGTCCGGCTTGCGGTGGCGGTCAGCGCCATGGTCACGGGGCGCGGGGACAGGGAGTCGATGAATTCGCCGATGCGCATGTAGCTGGGTCGGAAGTCCGATCCCCAGTGCAGCACGCAGTGCGCCTCGTCGACGGCGAGCAGGCTGATGCGGATGCGGTGGCTGAAGTCGGCGAAGTCGGGCGCGTGCAGGCGTTCGGGTGCGACGTAGAGGATGCGCAGTTCGCCGGACAGGGCGCGCCCGTACACCTCGGCGCGTTCCTTCTCGTCCAGGCCGGAGTCGATGAGCGCGGCGGGTATGCCGCGTGATCGCAGGTGCCGCACCTGGTCGCGCATGAGCGCCCTCAATGGTGTGACGACGAGGGTGAACGTGCCGGGCCTGGCGGCGGGGAGCTGGTAGCACACGGACTTGCCGCCGCCGGTGGGCATCACGGCCATGACGTCGCGGCCCGAGATGACCGCCCCGACGGCCTCCTCCTGGCCCGGGCGGAACGAGTCGAACCCGAAATAGCGCTTCAGCGCGGCCAGCATGTAATCCCCGTTCCCGACCATTCCGCTTCCCTTCTTTTCACCCATAAGTTTGATACCCTCAAGTATAGCATATTCATCGCCTTATGCTGGGGTGTCATTCCCGGCTATCGCCATCCCCGCGCGCATTCCCGGGTGTATGGTGCGGAAGCGGGGTGGCATGGTGATCGGTCCGGACGGTTGTGGTTTCGACATGCGTTCGCCTTCGGAGATGGAGGCGGATGACGCGCGGCGTGAGGCGGATGAGGCGGCGCATGCGCCTCGTATGGCGGTCACGTCGCGTATCCGTCGGGTGGCGCAGCCGCCGGATGGGTATCTGCCGTTGTCCCTGTTCGACGAGGTTCGTCTGGCCGATCCGGTGCCGTTGTATGCGTTCGAGGACGTCCCGGCGGACGTGACGGGCCTCGCGGTGGATTACCTGTCCCGTGTGGCGCGGGGCGTGCCGGCGCGGGATGCGTTCCGGGTGCCGTTGGCGGGGGCGCGTCTGGTGGGCCGGTCTGCGGATGCGGAACGGCTGCTCGCCATGGTGGACGGGTTCTCCGACCGTTCGGTGCGGGCCGCGTGCCTGCTGTGCGGGTTCGACGCGGCGTCGCGTCGGGGCCCGGCGAGGTGGCGGGTGGGCAGGGTCATCGATCCGGGGCCGGCCACGGTGTATAACGTGCGGCGCATGGTGGCGCGCACGTTGAGGTTCATGGACCGGGTGGGGCCGGTCGTGTGGGAGGGGTTCACGTTCGACGGCGGCTACACGGACCGGGTCACGTCCGGAGACGGGGACCTGCTCACCGCCGACGGCCTGTGGGATCTGAAGGTGAGCCGTTGGCCGCCGAACCCGACGTACACGCTGCAGCTGCTCGTCTATTGGCGGCTCGGCCTGCATTCCACGCATCCCGAGTATCTCAGGGTGCGGCGTCTGGGCCTGTACAACGCGCGGTCGGACACGATGTGGAGCGTTCCCGTGGCCCGGATCGGCGCCGATGCCGTGCGTGCGGTGGAGCGGGATGTGATCGGCTATGCGGACGGTCTCTGACTCTCGCGCCGGCCGGCGGATTCTATTCGCGGGGGTTCGTGGCGGGGAGTTCCGGCATGGGGCGGGCGAGTCTGGCGGCCGCGTCGGCGAGCAGCCGGCGGGCCTGGTCCACGGTGTGGGCGGCCTCGTGTTCGCGTCGGTCGGCGTCCGCGATCCTTGCCTTGGCCTCCGCGTCGATTCCCGCGGCCTTCTCCTCGGCTGTTTTGAGGATCCGGTCGGCTTCGGTGTTGGCGTCGGACAGGAGTTTCTGCGCCTGTTCGCGGCTTTCGCCGATTCTCCTGTCGGCTTCCTGGTCGATCCCCTGTTTGCGCCGCGTGGCCTGTTCGATCTGTTCGTCCGCTTTTTTCTTCGCTTCGGCGGTCAGGGTCTCGGCTTTGGCCCGCGCCTTGCCGAGGATGGCCCTGGCTTCCGTTTCGGCCTTGTCGAGGATGGCCTTGCGTTCGGCCTTGGCGCCGTTGACCATGTTCTGCATGTCGACGCCGATGTGCTCGTAGGGGTTCGACGCCTGGTATTCGAGTTTCTTGTTTTGCTCCCGGAGCATGGTCAGACGCTGGTTGAGCTCCCCGTTCTCGGTCTGCCGCGCGTGGTTCTCGCGTTTGAGCCGGATGATCTCGGCCTGGTCGAGCGTGCGGCGTCGTTCGAGTTCGGCGACGCGTCGTTCCACGGCGTCGGCCCGGTATCCGCCGATCGTGGCGCGGGGCAGGTCGAGCGGTTTCGTCTCGGCGCGCCCGTAGTCGCGGATGGGTTGGATGAACTGGGTCTCCTCGCCGTCGGATCGTCTCGCCTCCGTGCCTTCGGTGTCTGTCATGATGGTTCCTTTCCTGTCGGCCGGTGCGTTTCGCATGGGTCACCCGCGCCGGCCGCGATAATCGGATCCACGTCATAGGTATACGTGAATATGCGTTTTTTTGATGATTCACGTATACTTATGTTCATGCGTAGGGAGTTGGCGATGAACCGCCTGAGGGATATGGACACGGGTTTCGGCGTGCACGTGTATCGCAAGCCGGATCTGGCGCTGGTTCTCGGGGAAACGGGACAAAGGCTCGACCGCACCTTGTCGAGCCTGGTAGCGGCGAACGTGCTGGTCCGCGCCGCGCGCGGCGTGTACGCGTTCGCCTGGTCGGCGCATCTCGGGGAGGCGACGCTGCATACCGTCGCACGCCGGCTGCGCCCCCGACAGCTGGTGTGGGAGAGCCTGGAGAGCGCGCTGAGCCGTTGGGGCGTGATCAGCCAGATCCCGGTGGATCGCGTCACGTTCATGACCACCGGCCGTGAGGGCTTGGCCGTGACCCCATATGGGACGATCGAGTTCACGCACTGCGCGCTCGACTGGTCGAGGATACTCCCCAACCTCGTGCCGCGTGACGGTGGGATGACGCCGCTCGCGTCGAAACGTTGGGCGTATCGGGACCTGAAGGCCACAGGCCGTAACCTGGATCTCGTGGACATGGATGAATTGGAGAACGACGATGGATGGGAGTGACATGGCGTTCGACTACAAGGCGGTCGCGGCGGGCATCGCGCGTTCGGAAGGCATGGGTGCCCTGCTTCCCGTGGTGGAGAAGGAACTGCTGCATTACCGGATACTTTCCGCCATGCAGGACGGCGGCTTCTTCGGCCCGATCGTGTTCCAAGGAGGCACGAGCCTGCGTCTGTGCCACGGGTCCCCCCGTTACAGCGAGGACCTCGACTTCGCCGGCGGCACGGGTTTCGGCGTCGATGACCTTCGGGGGTTGGGCGAATGCGTCAGGTCCTCCCTCGCCGGCATGTCCCCGGACGTGCAGGTGAAGGTTCGCGAACCGGTCCGGGACGAGGGCCTGGTGAGGAGATGGCGCATATCCATCCGCACGGCGGCGCAACGTCGTGATCTGCCGAGCCAGTCGATCAAGCTGGAGGTCGCATCGGTGCCGGCGCATGAGCCGCAGACGAGGCCGGTCAGGGTCAATTATCCCTCCGTGTCGGCGATCGCCGGGGACATCATCCTGGCGGTGGAAAGCCCCACCGAGATACTCGCGGACAAGCTTCTGTCGTTTGCATGCTCCTCCCATATCCGCCGTCGTGACCTGTGGGACATGTGCTGGCTGTCGTCCAGGGCCGACGTGGATGCGTCTCGGGCGTTCCGGATGGCCACGCTCAAGGCTGGGGAATACGGGGAGGTCGGAGAATGGGAGGCGCGCGCAGGCCGGCTGCGTGAGATCCCGTCGGTGTTGTCTTCGGACGCCTTTCTGGACGAGATGCGAAGGTTCCTGCCGGCCCGAATGCTCGTCGCCACCGTCGAATCCCTCTCCTGGCGCGAGTACGCCTCGCAGGCGGTCACCGGGCTGTATGATCCCTCCGGGCCCGCATGGGCGTCGCCGTATGGCTCGCCGGGTTTCGGGCGGCCGATGCCTGAGCCCGACCAGTCTTCCGCCGTTCCCATGTGGCGTGACGGGGGTCCCGCTCTTTCCTGAGGCGGCGTCCTCGCCCCATTCTCATCTCATCCGCAGCGCGCGCAGCATGGGGTTATGGTATGGTTCGGTGACTTCCATGAGGCGGGTCGGCCGCCCGTAGGGTCCGTAGGCGGTGATGGCGGGTTCGACCGGGCGGATGATGCCGGCGCGTTCGAGTTCGAGCAGCGGGTATGCGGCCGACGGGTCGGGGTTCGGGTAGAACCTGCCGTCCGGTGGGATGGCCCCGTCGGGTTCCCAGGAGACGTCCAGCTTCCCGCCGGGTCCGGTGACGGTCAGTCCCATGCCGCCGCCGTGGTGGCGGCCGGCGAGCAGGTGCCAGGTCTCGAGCGCGTCCGTCTCCCCGCCGTGTTCCGGGTCGGCGTGCCAGGGTCTGCCGCGTGTGGCGAGCAGGTGGCGGCGTTCCCCGTCGAACCTCGCCGCATCCAGTCGCCTCCATGTCCACCGGTCGACCTCGAAGCGGATGCCGTGTCCCCTGATGAGGGGCGGCACGGCCCCGGTGACGGGGTTCACTTGCGGCCTCCGCGGATGATGTGTCTGACGCACATGGCGAGCAGGACGAGGTCGAGGGCGGCGGTGATGATCCACAGCCATCCCATCCGCGGCATGATCGCGCATTCGATGATCAGGAGGATGAGGATGGCGAGGCATGCGAGGGCGAGGAGGATGGCCTTGCGGCGTTCGTCGTCCATCACTCCCCTCCGTCCGTCTCGTCGGTCCAGTATTGGTCCTCGAACCAGTGGTCGAAGCGCATGTCGCCCGATCCGGTGGCGGAGTTCGAGGCGAGTGTGGCCTCGTCGGCCGCCGGGTCGTACATGCGGTCTATGTCGAGGTCGCCGAGCCAGTCCTCGAGCCATGCCTCGAGTCCGCTGCCCTCCTCGTTGTCGTCGTCGGCGATGAGCCTGACGGCCCTGCTGATGAGGATCTCCTCGATGACGCTGTGGGCCGCATGGTTCGCGGTCGGGTCGGCGAGGCGGGCGCGCAGGCGTATCGTGGAGCCGAGCATGCGGTAGAGGAATTCGCGGTCATACCGGTCGAGGTACCGGTCGGGCAGGAGGTCCGTGACGGGGTTCCCGTCGTCCTGGCCGAGGTGCGTGCCGCGGGGCATGCGGCCCAGACGTCTAATCTCGATCCTCGTCATGGTCTCGATCATGGACAGGTTCTCGTCGAACAGCCTGCGCATGCGGGTGCCCGGCATGGGGTGGTCGCCGCCGGTGTCGTTGTTCATAGGGTCCTTCCGTACTTCGTGTATCTCGTGTATTCCCCGTGGCGGGTGCCGATGAGCGTGATCTGCGCATCCACGATCCTTTTGCGCCGTTCGAGCTCCCGTATCCCCCGGTTCAGCCAGGCGGACAGTTCGACGCAGCCGACGGTGGCCGCGTCGCACCGGCGCAGGTCGCGGGCGACTCCCTCGAGCAGGAGTCCCTGGACCGCAAGCTGGATCACGCCGCTGTTCTTGAACTGCTTGGCGGCCTGTTCGAGCCGGTCGACGGGATTGGCCGGGCCCGCGCTCATCGGGCGGTCCCGTCCGCCATGCCCAGTTCGAGCCGTCGCAGCCGTTCCTCGAGTGCGTTGATGCGCATGGTCTGGGCGAGCACCACGCTCATCGGCGCGGGCCTTCCCTCCCTGCCGGCGTCGGCGGCCGGGGCGTGCGGGCGCGTCGTCCCGGCGTCCGGCGGTTCGCGCTTCCACCGGGCGATGCACCGTTCGATGCGTTTGTTGCCGATGATGCGCGGGTCGAGCCCCGCCTCGCGGAAGATCCTGACGGGGCTTTCGCCCCGCCGGTAGCGTTCGATGGCCTCGCGTTTGAACGAGTCCTTGTAGGTGATGCGCGTGCGGGTGACCCATGCCACGGCGTCCAGTCCGGACAGCAATGCCATCTCGGCGTCCGAGAAACCCGTCATGCCCATGGCGTCCCCGCCTCCGGTGCGGTCCCTCCCGGGATTCCGGACACTCGTCCGGCCGGTCTTTCCGTCCTGTGGTCCTGCATGTGCGGCTCCTTGCCTCTCCGGGGCCCTGCCTTGTGGCCCCTTCGCCCATGCCACCCGTGGCCCCTTCTATATCGGGGGATTCCTCCGCCGCGCAAGACCGATCTTCCTTCGTGTCCGCAGCCCCAAAACAAAATGTTGACAATGACAATAAACAACGTTATTGTTGTCACCGTCAGCAAAAATATTGCTGACGGCTGATAGTCGAAGGATTATCGCAGATAAAGGATAAAAGAACAGAGCCGCTCCTTGAGAAGCTCAAGGAACAGGGATGGCGCATCGAAGCCAAGAAGAAAGGCTGGATGTGCTACCCACCCGACAAGTCGAAGCCGGGCGTTCCCATACACAAGACACCTTCGGATGCCAGATGGTATGAGAATTGCTTGAAATACCTGAGACGCGGCGGGTTCCAAGAGTGAGCGGTCGCTAATCTTGCGGAGACGAAGTTTCCTAGGCTTGTCACCGCAAGATTAGCACACCCTCTGTTCCCCCATCAACCTTCGACCGCTAGGGCGGCTGGATGGCGTGCGCCCATGGAGGCATCTCCCGGCGCACGCCATGCAATACATCGGATAGGTGAAACATGACGAGAGCACGAGAATGGCAGGTTTCCCTTGACTTCAAGGCGAGACTCGACGAGGACGCGGCGTTCGACCTCATGGAAGCCCTCGGAAGATACGGGGCCTCGGTGGCGGTCGACCCCGGGCACACGGGCGGCGGACTGACCCTCGCCGTCGACGCCCCGGACGGGGAGACGGCGCTGGCCAAGGCGCGCACGCTCCTTGAGAAGAACATGCCCGGCGCGACGGTGACCGGACTCGAGGCGCGGGAGTGGGCCGACGCTGTGGCGCGAAACCGCGAGCCCCTATACCCGCCGGTGGTGGGCTATGCCGAGATCGCGCGCATGACCGGCGTCACCAGACAGAGGGCGTACGCGTTTCCCAGGATCGAATCCTTTCCCAAGCCGGTGATAGAGACCTCACAGGGCCCCCTCTATTCCGAGGACGCGGTTCGCGCATGGGCGCAGACCCGCGAGCTCAGACCCGGACGTCCGAAAGCGATGGAATAGGAAACGATGCGAGAGCCCCGCGGCCGCACGGCGCGGGGTTTATTTTTTACAAGGAGGAAGCGGCCGTTCCCCGATGGATTCGTCGGGAAGGGAATCGGCTGTCACCAGGTCCGGTCCGGTTGGATCACGGGACGTGTGGCCCGGTCCCTGAGCCGGAATGATTGGGTCATTCGCGCATGGGCTCCCTCGAGCATCACGGTCCAGGTCGTCGGGGATACGGTCCTGAGCCCGATGCCGTTCTGGAACGCCAGGATGAGGTCGTTGCGGACCGGTGTCTGGCCCTTGTTCCGGTTCTCCACGGTGTAGCGCACCTCGAGCAGGTCCTTGCAGGTGGCGTATTCCACGTCCGTCAGGAGCAGCCCGTCATGTTCCCCGTATTCCAATGGACAGGGTGTGAATTCCTTGCCCCGTGGTACGTGCCATTCCCTCCATTCCATGTGTTCTTCCAGATGCAGGTACAGCCAGGTGGCGAGGGATAGATCTCCCAGCACGATGATGGTCACGAATAGGATGACTTTCATAAAGGTTCCTCTTTTTAGGAGATTCGAGCGACATGAGCGAAAAAGACGGGAAGCGGGTTCTGAGCCCCGAGGAAAAGGCCGAGGCGGATGCCCCGACCAACAAGCAATGGCTCGATACCATCGGCGGCCCGACGGGAAGCCGCCGATGATTGTCCGATTCCGATGACCGTCGGCATTGTTTTATTGCCGATATCGGGCTGATGGCGGATAATCGGGATCATGAAGGATGGAATCAATCAATGCGGGGGTTCCGGCATCGAGTCCGTTGATCATTTCGACGGTGTCGGAATCGTCAGGATCAGACCAGTGGTCAATAAGGTGGAGATAAAGAGGGCCAAGCGTCTGATTGTCGAACAGATCCCTCATCTTGCCGATATAGAATTCCCAAAGCGGCCGGTCGAGGATGACGGCACGTTGAGGCCTCTTTTTATAGGGGCGTTCTCCAAGGACGGCCTCATAGGCGCCGCCTTCGTCACGCCAGGAATACAGGCAGCCCAGTCGTTCCTCGGGTATTTCTCCGCGTCGGCCGGAGCGTATCAGTGCGCGGAGCTTGTCAGGCGTACGGTCGCCGAAGTCGAGGGGATCGCAGTCGTCGACGAGTACAGGCGCAGGGGCGTCGCACTCGCCCTGAAAAGGTACATCGATGCCTGGGCCGCCGATCACGGCGCTTGTCTCGTATTGTCCGTGCCCACGAATGAGGCAGCGCGTGGCCTCAACGAGAAGTCCGGCCACCGCGTCCTGGAGCCCGATGTCCTTCTCATGCTTCAGGTCGTATATGCCGACGGCGGTCCCTGCTCCCTTCCCTTTGCTTTGGAACGTGGGCAGGAGGCAGGATACAGTTGCTGGGCATTCCTTCCAATCGCCAAACCTGGCGGGATGTCCGTCAGGGCGGGACAATGCCCTTCCGTCGCTTCCTCTCCTGGAGTATCCGGTGAGGAATACTTCGCCGTCAAGTGGGAGACCCGCGACGGTGACGGGAATTGGATCGCCACGACCAGCCGTTTGAGGGGCGTACGCGCCGACGTCATGGACTGATGCCATTCCATCAGGCCCCATGCCTGGCGCTTCGGCGTTCTCGTCTTCCTGATGATTCATTCCTCGTCCTTCCCCTGGCGAGCGGCCATGCATGGACTCATGGATTGGGCACGAGTCCGCGTGTTCGGGTGTCTTGGTTGAGCCGTCATTCTGCCTGCTCCAGTTGCCAGTTGCCGGCGAAGCAGCTGCCGCCGTGCGAGGCGCGGTAGTCGTGGAGTTCCCTCGATCGTTCGCTCTCCCGGCGGGCTTGTTCGGCCCGGGTTTTGCGGCCGGCGCGGAGCGCGAGCTCGGCGTAGCGTGAGGCCTGGCCGGGGTCCGGGTCGGGGTCGAGGCGCAGCCTGTCCGCGAGGGCGCGGATGGCGGTGGACGCGTCGATGTCGGCGCCGATGCGGTCGGCGAGCATGCGGCGCGCCCGGGTCTCGTAGGATTCCGGTTCCGCCGGCCGGCTCTCCCCTGTGTCGCTTCCGGTGGGTTGGCTGGCGTCGGCATGCTCCCGGCGTCGGCGTTCGAGGGTTCGCTGGTCGCAGGTCAGGTCGTCGCGCAGTTCGTCGAACAGGCGGGCGAAGCGGCGTCCCGTGTCGACGCGTTTGGCCTGGAACCCGTTGTCGAGCGCGTGGTCGAGGACCCGTTCCATGAGCCCGCTCGTGTCGGGTTCGCCGGCGGCGTCGAGCCGTTCGACGAGCCGAGTGACGGCGTCGGTGTCCCGCCGGCCTGCCGGTTTCGGGGTCAGGCCCATGGCGGCTCGGCGGTTTTCGAGCCGGTCGAGGATCCATCTGGCGCGTATCCCGGCGGGGACCCGCTCTTCCGGTTCGGGGCCGGCGTCTTGCCAGCGTTCGTCGTCGGGCTCACCCATAGGGCGGTTCGCCTCGTCCGGCGCGGATGCGGCTTCGATGATGTGGGCGGTTTGGTTTTTCCCGTCGCGGCTCTCCCCGGTCCGGGGAGATGCCTCCGTAGGAGGCAAAGGGGATATTTGTTTAGAAGTATTTGTTCTTACTATAGGGGTGTCACTGGTGACACCTCTGGAGGTGTCACCAGTGACACCCCTGGCCTGGCCGTCATCGTCCAGGGGTGTCATTTTGACACCTCTGTGTTTTGGCTTGTTTCCGCCGTTTTCCAGGGGTGTCATTTTGACACCCCTAAAACCGGCGCCTTTTGCCCCGTCCGTCGCGTCGACGCTTTCGAGCCGTTCGGCGCGTTCCGCCCTGGCCTGTCGTCCGGGTTTCTCGGACACGTGCTCGAGGGTCACGTTCATGCAGCATTCCCAGACGACGGACCGGTACGGGTCGGGCACGTAGTTGCCGTGCTCGTCCCATTGGGCGAGCTTCTGGTTGCCCCGGCGGATGCATCCCGTCTCCTCGAGCGCCTTCAAGGCACGTTTGACGCTGGATTCGCTCGTGTGCGCCTCGAGCATCAGGGTGTCCACGGTGGGCCATGCGCTGCGTCCGTCGGGCTGGCAGCGGTCGGCCAGGGCGATGAGCACGAGTCTGGCCGTGGCCGTGGGTGCGGGCGCCTCCCTGAGCGCCCATGACGTGCATTGCCAGCTCATGGTCTCGCTCCTTCCGTTTCGCGTTCCTTCTTGTGTTCCTGCATGAGCCTGTCGAACGCCTTGCTGGTGGGTTCCAGGCTTCCGTACCGGGCTCCCGCCGATGCGGCGGCGCGGCCCATGGCTTCCTCGTTCCTGTCCTCGTGTCCGTCATCGCGCATCGCCGGACAGCTCCTTCCCCGTGTCGGCGTCGAGGGCGGTTTCGAGGGCGCGGCACAGGTCGAGCGCCTGGTCGAACCCGTCGAGCCATGCGCCTACCCAGTCCTGGGCGTCCCCGCCCCCGGCCGGCGTCATGTCGATGGTCTTGAGGCGTTCCACGGCCATGGCCTGCCGGTCGATCCTGCCGTGTCCGTCGATGATGATCCGCATCGTCTTCCGTTCCTTTCCCGTCGCCTCATCGGGCGAGCTCTTGCACCGTCATGCCCAATGTCGTCCGGGTCGGGTCGTGGCGTTTCCGCACCCTGTCGCACAGGGAGGGCGAGGGCATGCGCGCGAACATGCCGGGGTCCATGGCGCGGATCTCCCGTTCGTGGGAGACGAGCGCGTCGATGACGTCCTGCACGCGTGCGCGCAGCAGATCATGCCATCTGCCGGGCCATGTCTCGCGCATCGCGGCGGAGCACACCATGGCCTCGTCGCCCGCGGCCTTGATGTACCGGGTGTGCGCGGGCAGGGCGAGGATCTCCTGGATCCATTGCCAGTCGTCGCCGCGGGCGGCGTCGATCTCGCCGGAGAGCATCCTCCATGCGTCGAACGTCGCGTCGAGCATGATCGACGCCTGTTCCCATGTCATGGGGATCGCGGGGATCTGCAGGGTGACGGCGTCGGGTTCGGCCCCTGCCGGGGCCGACATCATCGTGATCATGGTCGTTCCTTTCGTTCCTCTATGGTTCGCGGGCCTCGTCGTCCGGCTTCCCGTTGTCCTTTCGTTTGTTCTTTCACTCGCCCATCGCCGGTTTTCGGCCGATTACGGGCGCCTGTGCCGGCGCATGCCCTGAGGTAGGGGTAGCGGTCCAGTCTCGGGGTGGTCCCGTTGTGGTGGGCTTCGAGCCAGTGGCGGATCTCCCTGAGCAGGGGACGGGCGCGGTTCGAGGTCATGCATCGGGTCAGGATCCGTTTCCATGCGGCGAGTCCCCATTCGGCCTGGACCGCGAGGGCGAGGGCCTCCATGTCCGTCTTGTATCCGGCGCTGACCGGCAATGGGGCGTCCGCCGTGTCGCCGTCCCATTGCCGGTAGCTTTCCCGGTCGCCCGCGGCGGGCGATCCGGGGCTCTCGCCGTCGCCGTCGCGTCCCTCGAAGATGTCGGATGCGTCGCAGATCACGTCGGAGTCGGCGAGGGTCTGCTCGTGCCGGCGCCACCGTTCCCACGCCGTCCGGTCGTCCGGGTCCGTGGGTGGTTTCAGCCTTCCCGCGCGCCGTTCCGGGGTCTGGGTCATGCCCGTGCGGTGTTTGGGCCGTTGGGTTTTGAACCATTCGCCGACCACGGTGCCGGTGAGCTGGTTGACGAACGCGGCCAGGCTCGTCGCCCCTCCCTCGGCCCGGTCCGTGTTGGTGCGGTGCCAGTAGTCGAGTCGGCGGATGGTGCGTATCGTCAGGTCGCTCATGACCTCGTCCGTGGCCCATGCCCATTCGCGGCCCAGCTGCCGGCGCACGCGCGCCCGGTTGTCCTCCAGCGCGGCGTCGAGCCGGACGGCGGCCTGGTCGGCGAGGCGGGCGCGCATGAGCCTGGCCCCGGCTTGGTCCCCGTCGTTCTCGAGCCGTTCGAGGGCTTTCAGGTCCGTGGGGTCGGCGAGGCAGCGGACCAATGTGTCCGTCAACGGTTCATCGCTTTCCCTCATGGTCAGAACCTTCCGGGATGCTCGCGGCGCAGCGTGTGCAGGCGTCGTTTGGCCGTGGTGGTGGATGGGGCGAGACCGTCGGCCACGGCCCGGGTCGAGGTGACCGTCTCGCCGTTGGCCTTCAGCTTGTCGGCCCATGCGAGCCATTCGTCGGGGTCGAAGCCGGCCGTCGCCTTGCGCGCCGGCTCACCGGCTTTTGGGCCGGCATCGTGGGCCGATCCCGTGTCGGAGGAACGGTCCGGGCCGGACATGGCCCCTTCGTGGGATTCCGCGGGCTCAGGTTCGGCGTGGCCCGCATGACCCCCTGCCTCCGGGCCCGGCTGGCCCTTGGGATCCATCTCGGGTTTCCGGCCCATGCGGTCCTGGTCCGCAAGGTCCTGGTCCGCATGGGCCTGGTCCATGCGGACCATGTGGATTGTGGACTCCGTGGGCCTTGCGGACGTCGTGGTCGTGGACGTCACGGAGGGCCATGAGAGGTCCTGGTCGAACGGGATGTCCTCCGGATCCTCCTTCTTTCCCCGATTCGCGTCGGTTTCCGCTTGGGCCGGCGGGTCGAACAGGTAGCGGTCCAGCGGGTCGGCGGGCGCGGGTTCCGTGGCTTTGCCCGGCTCCGGTCCGGCCGTCGGCGTGGGGATGGCCCGCGGGTTTTCCGTCCGGACCGGTTCCGTGCCGGCCGTTTCCGGCGTGGCTGCGGCGGGTCCGGCGTGCCCGTCATCGGGGCCGGCGGCCTTGCCGGTGGTCCTGGCGAGTTTGTCCTGGCGGTCGCCGGCGATGATCACGATCAGATGCGTCGAGTAGAGCAGGGCGATGGGCGGGATGCTCATGATTGCGGGCGCACCCCACGTGGGGAGCATGCCGCCGGCGTTGAGCCATGCGTGCAACGCGTTGCCCGTCACGCTGAACAGGCTGAACAGCACGAGTCCGGCCCACGGGTACCAGCGTCCGCGGATGTGGCCTTTGCGGAATCCCCATGTCGCCCACGTGCACAGGAGGATCGTGCCGTCCACGCACAGGGGGCCTCCCCATGACAGGAGCGGGTTGATGCCGCTGGACACGAACACGAGCCTCAACGCGTCGAAGCTCAGCACGAACGCGATGACCGCGATCATCACGCCCACCGTCACGCCGGGCAGCATGCTCACGCTCTCCCGCCCGTCCACTTCCTTGGTTTTCTTGTCGTTCATACCGGTTCCTCTCCGGCCGGCCCTCATGGCCGGCCTTCTCTGCTAACGGGTCAGGCGCATTCCGACGCGACGGTCAGGATCTGGTCGAACAGTCCGTTGACCTCGTCCTGGTCGCGGCTGCGGTCGTTCTCGTCGGCGGGCCACATGTCCTCGAGGTCGTGGTCGACGAGGCGCATGAACGGGCCCACGTTGGCCAGCACGCCCTTGATGTCACGGCCGGCGCGGGTGACGATCTCGTCGACGATCTCGCTGCCTGGCTGCCAGCGTTCGGAGCTCATCAGCTCCACGAGGCGGGCCAGTCCGGCGTTCGCGTCTCCCGCGGCGGTGCGGAACGCTTCCACGAAGTTCATGTCGTCCGCGGCGAGCCGGTCGCCGCCCAGGTCGATTGCAGTATCGTCGGGCAGCACGCCGATCGCGCCGGTCTCGTCGACCGGTGCGGGGGCCGCGGGTTCGAGTCCCTCGCTCATGCGCCGCATGGTCTCGCGTTTGATGCTCGCGCAGATCGTGGATTGCGCCATGTCGAGCTTCGCGGCGATCTCCTGCTGGGTCATGCCCTGGCCGCCCTCCTCGACGGGCAGGTTCATGTCATGGATCTTCGCGTCGAGTTCGAGGCGTTCCGCCGGCGTGAGCTCCGGCACGCTGTATCGTTTGCCATCCGCGCCCACGACCGGCTTCGGCTTCGCGGCGGCGCCCTTCGCCTTTTTGACGGCCTTCCTGACCGTGCCCTCGCTGACTCCGAGCGCGGCCGCGAGGGACCTGTTGCTGATCGGGTCGTCCTGGAAGCTGAGGATGAGGTTGGTGCGTTGCTGGACGGTCATGCGTACGGCGTCGGCGGTGAACCTGTCCTGGCATAGCTGGTTCCAGCCGATCAGTCCCGCGGGGTATCCGAGGGCGATCCACGCGCGCCCGTCGTATGCCTGGGCGATCAGGTCGTGAAGGCGTTTCTGGCTTTTCGCGGTCTCGTAGAGCTGTTCCTGGATGTCGCCGACGAGCTGTTCGGCCTGTTCGCGCGTGAAATCGCTGTGGTTCGTGTCGACGCCCATGTTGACGGGCAGGTGGTCGCGCGTGTATTCGATGACCGCGTCGCCTGCCGTGGCCTCCCCCGGTTCCGGCTCGTCTATGATGCGAATCGGCTCGGGCGCGCCCTCGGCCGAGTCCGGCTCCTCCACGGCGGGCACGTCGACGATCTCCACGTCCTGCCATGCGGGGGCATCCTGTGAATATCGGGGTTCACTGGCGGTCGGCTGGGTGGGGTTGATGTAAGAATTGGTCATGATTGGCTCCTTCTGGTCCGACGATTGGTCTTCTGGTCCGACGATTGGTCGGGGTCGGTCTTGCCGGCTCCTTCTGATGTGATGATTGGTGGGGTTGGCTTCTGCTGGTTCCTTCGCCCGAGCCGGATTCGTCCGGTAAGGGGCAATGCAAATGGGTAAAGGATGGGACCATCGCCCGCACGCGAACGGCAATTCGTGTGCGGGCATTTTCTTTTTCACGGGCCGGCCCGCGCAGCCGATATCACCTGTGGGACGCGTGGATGGATGGAACGGATATCGTCTCCAAACACAATCGATCGGCGGGCATGATGGAAGACAACACGGATGCGGGCTTCTCCCCCATCCTCCGCCGCCGTCTCATGACGGTGGACCGGATATCCGGGTTCCTGCAGGGCGCATCGATGCCCCTGCGTCTCCAGGCCTCCCCGATCGTGACGGTCCGAGCCGCGATTCGGTACGAGGCGCTGGCCCGTGACGAAACGGTGCTCGCGCGGCGGGCGCGCCTGGCCTGGCTGGCCTATCGCATGGCCATGGCCGATAGACTGTTCCGCGATGTCGTGGATCCCGCCGTCATGGATGGGCTGCGTTGGATGCTGTCCACGGGGATCACGGACGGCGAGCTGTTCGATGCCGGGCTCTCGTCCGGCATCGTGCTCGCCGCCGCGACCTGTGACGACGCGTATGGGTTCGTTCACGACGTCGCTTCCGCGGTCGCCGAGGGGCGTCGATCCGCTGTGGCCGCCGTGGGCCGCACGCGCTTGTAGGGTTGGCATTCCCGGTTCTCTCTTTTCACTGCAGATGGGTGGTGGATGGGTTTGTTTCGGGTAAGGGATGGTTTGTTCATCCCACCGGGATGGGCCGGCAAACCTGGTTCCCGGTGCGCGTGGGGACGGCAATCCCCGACGCAAGTCTCTTATGCCGTTCGACCATGACGCTACGCGCCACGACCTGGTCCTCGATACGGACGCCGGCGGCGCGCAGGAAACGGATGTCGCGTTCCACATGCTCGCCGCGCAGCAGCGTCGCACCGGATAGGATCCGTTCGATCCCATCCACGTAGATGTTCAACGGCAGACGGTTCGCCAGGTTCACGTTCACCCCTCCTGCCGGCACGCTCTTCCAGCCGTCTTCCCTGACGGGGTGGAAGAACGCGTCGAACACCGTGCGATGCGCCTGCCTGTCGACGATGCGCAATCCGACAATCTCCCCGCACTCGGGAGTCGGTCCGGTCACGCACAACCGAAGCCACAACACTCTCTCGCTCATGCCGTCACCCCTTCTTGACATCCAGGCTCGGGACTATCGGAAAGTCCATAAATATAATCCGTGGAGACATTGAATGCCTTCGCACTGTTCAACACATCTGACGAACTCATGCGAGTCTTTCCAGCCAATTTCGTGGAAGCCGTGCCCTGCGAGCAATGCAGTACCTCAGCCGCATATCTCTGCTGAGTCATATTGGCCTGGCGACGCAAACGGTCCACCCTGTCCGCCATCAGTTTATCTATCGTTCTATTGGGCATACCTATAGCATAGCATGGTATTGGACAAACCAATAAAGAAGAAGGTATCATTGCTTTATGAGTACTTCACCAATGAACAAAAAGACAGAAATCACTGACAACGGCCTACCTAAGGTTTTAAGTCAAATTATTACCGACAACGTATATTTCCTTAAGCAGCGTCATCGCGTTCCTCAGACGAGTATCGCTAATGCCATGCACATCACTCAATCCACTCTAAACCTGAAGCTGGGAGGGAAAGTTCGATGGAACGCCGACGATCTCGCATATCTATCCGCATTCTTCAATGTCTCCGTTGCATACCTCGTGACGAACAATGTCACCATGCCATCAGACCATTATCAGCTGCGTACTCAGTACGCAGTTGATAATGCAATCCCATCCCAAGAGCTGGCCGGTGCCGCCGGTCCACGCTACATCGTGAGGCCAGACGATGCCGAGAATACGAAAAAGCGCGGAGCGAACAATTCGCCCCGCGCCATCGTGATGCCGTATGACCCGGACTTTTTGGTGCCCTCGGTGGGACTCGAACCCACACTGCGCAGATTTTGAGGCTGCTTCCTCTACCAATTGGGATACGAGGGCGTGCCAAAGCACTCTGAAGAGAGTAGCATACCAATTCGACTCTTGCGACACAAGACACGCGCCAATCCTCCATTCCCCCCGGTGAAACAGGCGAAACACGTCGATATCGCGGACGGCGCACCCGTGTGTTGCCCGTTCTCCTGCGTGGTTTCACCGCTTACAATGGGCTGTAGTTTCGATGTATCGCTTTTGTTAGGAGGGCTTATGAGCAACGAAACTTACCGTCAGTTCGATCCCTGGCGCCCCTCTCCGGTCAAGGAGATTTCCCGTAGACAGATTGTGGAGACGCATTATTTCAATGTCGATCACGTCTCCTATGAGTCGAATCAAATCGGTTCGTTTGAACGCTACTTTGTTCAGGAGAACAATGGCGACACTGTGGCTGTGCTGGCCGTCACCGATGATGGCATGATTCCGCTGGTCGAGCAGTATCGCATCGCCAACCATCGTTGGACGTTGGAGATTCCGGCCGGTCACGCCAACAACCCGTCCGAACGCCCGACCGATGTAGCTAAGCGCAAGCTGGCCGAAGAGGCCGGTTTCGACGCCACCAAGCTTACGCAGTTCACCCGTTTTATGAACACGCCGAGCTATTCCACCCAGCACACCGCAATCTTCTTCGCCACCGGTCTTACCCCGGCTTCCCGTCAGGAAATCGGCCCGGAGACTCCGCGTTCCGACGTGCGTATGGTGTCGGTGGACGATGCCTATGAGATGGTGGTCAATGGCACGATTGTGGATGCCAAGACCATGGTCGCCATTTTGCGCCTGAAGAGCGGCACGCTCGATCATCTCAACGACTGATCGCCACGCTCGATCACCGCGGTGACTGTGGGCCATTGCAATCACCACACAATCGCAACATAACAGATAACGAAAGCCCCCATCCACTTTGGATGGGGGCTTTCGTGTGCTATATGCTAGCTGTCAGCAGCTACCAGAAGCCTGAAATCAGTCGCAAGCGCCAACGGTGTGCACGTAGATGGAGTCAGTGCGGCCCGGCTGGTGATCGCCCTGAGCAGAGCTCAGGATGACGATCTTGTCGCCGTCAGCAACCTTGCCAGCATCCTTGAGGACCTTGTCCGTGTAGACCATGAGATCCTTGCGGGACTTGTCGTGGTAGTCCTCCTTGAGCAGGAAGGCTTCGGTGCCCCAGGACAGAGCCAGCCAGTGGTAGGTGTGCTCGTTGCTGGTCAGGCCGTAGATCGGGGCGGCCGGACGCTCACGGGAGACGCGGTGCACGGTGGCACCGGTCTGGGTGTAAGCAACGATGGCCTTGGCGTTGAGCTTGTCGGCCAGGTCCACAGCGGCGGAGGAGACAGCGCCGGTGGAGGACATGTCAAGGTTCTTGAGCTCCGGGATACGGTCGAAGCCGTGGTCGGTGGCGTAGCCGGAGATACGGGCCATGGTGGCCACGGTCACATCCGGGTACTTACCAACGGCGGTCTCGTTGGAGGTCATGGTGGCGTCGGAGCCGTCGAGGATGGCGTTGGCGCAGTCGGAAGCCTCTGCACGAGTCGGAACCGGGGAGTTCACCATGGAGCCGAGGACTTCGGTAGCCACGATGACCGGCTTGGCGTACTGGCGAGCCAGCTCGATGATGCGCTTAGTGGCCAGCGGGACCTCTTCCAGCGGGCACTCAACGGCCATGTCGCCACGGGCGGCCATGACGCCGTCGAAGGTCTTGACGATCTCTTCGAGGTTCTCCAGAGCCTGCGGCTTCTCGATCTTGGCAATGATCGGGATGCGACGGCCTTCCTCGTCCATGATCTCGTGGGCGCGGTCGATGTCGGTGGCGAAACGCACGAAGGACATGGCGATGATGTCGGCACCGGTGCGGATGGCCCAACGCAGGTCGGCCTCATCCTTCTCGGTCAGAGCCGGCAGGGAGACGGCGACGCCCGGCAGGTTGATGCCCTTGTGGGAGGACACAGGACCGGCCACGACGACCTTGGTGTACACGTTGTTGCCCTCGACCTTGGTGACCTCAAGACGGACCTTGCCGTCATCGATCAGGATCGGGTCGCCCGGGTGGCAATCGCCCGGCAGGCCCTTGAAGGTGGTGGAGGTGATGTGCTCGTCGCCCTCGACGTCATCAGTGGTGATGACGAATTCCTGGCCGAGCTGCAGCTGAACCTTGTCTTCGCCATCGGCGTTCTTCTTGAACCAACCGCAGCGAATCTTCGGGCCCTGCAAATCAACGAGCGCGGCAACGTTGCGACCAGTGGCTTCGCTGGCCTTGCGCACGTTGTTGTAGACCTTGAGGTGATCCTCGGGGGTGCCGTGGGAGCGGTTCAGACGAGCAACGTCCATACCAGCTTCAACGAGCTTCAGGAGGTTGTCGTAATCCTCGGTGGAAGGACCGATGGTGTCTACGATCTTGGCTTTACGCATGAATGCCTGCCTATTCTTGTTCAATTTGGTTCGAGGCGCGATTGCCCCATTTGCCGAAACCCAGTCTACTAGCGCGAGCCGACTCATGACAAGTTTTCTTCACGGTGTGTTGTGAGCGCTCACATTGTTGTGTTGACTGGGTTTAAGGGTTGTATTCTCTAACGATTTCAGGCCTTTTCAGCGCTTTCCATGCTCTTCATCTTGATCACGGAAGCCACGGATGCGCCGCCAATTGCGAGCACAATCACAGCCAGCGACAGCCATGTGGGCACCTCCGGCACCCAATGGACGCCTTCGCCGCCGTTGATGAACGGCAAGGTATTGCCGTGCAGGGCCTCCATGATGAGCTTGACGCCGATGAAGCCCAGCACCACGGACAGGCCGGCAGGCAGGTAGACGAGCTTGTCGAGCAGAGCACCCAGCAGGAAGTACAGCTGCTGCAGGCCGAGCAGTGCGAACACGTTGGAGGTGAACACCAGGAACGGATCCTTGGTCAGGCCGAAGATCGCGGGAATCGAGTCGAAAGCGAACATGACGTCGGTGGTGCCGATGGTCAGGAACACGATGAGCATCGGGGTCCAGTAACGCACGCCGTTCTTGGTGGTGCGCAGCTTCTCGCCGTCGTAGTCGTCGGTAATCTTGATGATCTTGCGCAGATTACGGATGATGCCGTTCTCGTGATATTCCTCATCTTCATCGCCGCCGAGCACCAGTTTGACGGCGGTGTAGATCAGGAAGGCACCGAACAGGAAGAACACCCACGTGAAGCGGGAGATCAGGGCCGCGCCGATCAGAATGAAAATGCCACGGAAAATCAAAGCAATGGTGATGCCGATGGACAGCACATACTTCTGAATCTGCTTGGGCACCGCGAAGTTCGACATGATAATGACGAACACGAATAGGTTGTCGATGGACAACGAGTATTCGGTGAGCCAGCCGGAATAGAACTCGATGGCGGGCTTGGAGCCGGCGAAGAACCAGATGCATCCGCCGAAGATCAGCGCCATAACCACGAAGAAGGCGATATGCTGCACGCATTCCTTGGTGGAGGGCACATGCGGTCGACGCCCGATGACGAACAGGTCGACGATAAAGAACAACGCGAGCACCACGAAGGTGATGATTTCAAATGCGAGTGGGGTTTCTGCCATGATTCCCTACACTAACTTATGTATGTGACGGTTTTGGGGCCGTTCCGGTAGCGCTGATCGCCAGGCAGTCAGGGGATGTGTTGTTCGACACGCTCCGGGCCGCTCAGGCCAAGTCTTTACGGTCGACAACGCATCCCCTGACTGCCCGCCTCGGGTATGGGAATTTGGTTACTTGTTGGCTTCCGTCATTTGACGGAGTTCTTTTTTGAGGTCTCGGATCTCGTCGCGCAGACGGGCCGCAAGTTCGAACTGGAGTTGTTCGGCGGCGGTGTGCATCTGTTCGCTCAGTTGGCGAATCAGGTCGGCGAGGTCCTGCGCGGGCAGGCCGGCCTTCAGGATCTCCTCGTGGCGTTTGTCTGCCTCGTTGGGATCGAGTACCGGCACGCCCAGGTGCGTGTTGCCGGCCTTGCCCGCGTTGCGGTAGCCACCTTCAAGCAAGGTCTGGGTGTCCACATCCTCCTTGGCGAGCATGTCGTTGACGTCGCTGATCTTCTTGATCAGGGGCTTGGGATCGATGCCATGCTCCTGGTTGTAGGCAATCTGCTTGGCGCGGCGACGGTCAGTCTCGTCGATGGCTTGCCGCATGGCTTCGGTGGTCTCGTCGGCGTACATGATCACCGTGCCGGACACGTTTCGGGCCGCACGGCCGATGGTCTGGATGAGCGAACGATAGGAGCGCAGGAATCCTTCCTTGTCGGCGTCAAGAATCGCCACCAGCGATACTTCCGGCAAATCGAGGCCCTCACGCAGCAGGTTGATACCGACAATCACATCGATCTTGCCTTCGCGCAACATGCGCAGCAGTTCGACGCGGCGCAACGTATCCACATCAGAATGCAGGTATTCGACCTTGATGCCGCGTTCCAGCAGATAGTCGGTCAAGTCCTCGGCCATCTTCTTGGTCAGAGTGGTGACCAGCGCGCGCTCGTTCTTGGCCACACGGGCCTTGATCTCGGCGAGCAGATCGTCGATCTGCCCCTTGACCGGGCGTACGTCGATCTTCGGGTCCAGCAGACCGGTTGGGCGGATAATCTGTTCGACCACCCCATCGGACAGTCCCATCTCATAGTCGCCTGGCGTGGCGGACAGGTACACGGTCTGGCCGACGCGCTGCAGGAATTCCGGCCATTTGAGTGGTCGGTTGTCCATCGCGGAGGGCAGGCGGAAGCCGTGTTCGACCAGCGTGCGCTTGCGGGAGGCATCGCCCTCGTACATGGCACCGATCTGCGGCACAGTGACGTGTGATTCGTCGATGACCAGCAGGAAGTCGTCAGGGAAGAAGTCGAGCAGCGTGTGCGGCGGGGTGCCAGCGGCGCGGCCGTCAAAGTGGCGCGAATAGTTTTCGACGCCTGAGCACACGCCAACTTGGGTGAGCATTTCCAGATCGTAGGTGGTGCGCATGTTGAGGCGCTGCGCTTCCAGCTCCTTGCCTTGTTTGCGCAGTTCTGCCAGGCGTTCGTCGAGTTCCTCGCGAATGGTTTTGAGCGCCCGTTCCATGCGTTCGGGGCCGGCCACATAATGGGAGGCCGGGAAGATGTGGACTTCGTTTTCCTCGTCGATCTCGTCGCCGGTCAGCGGGTGCAGCGTGGAGATGCGGTCAATCTCGTCGCCGAAGAATTCGATGCGCACGGCCAGTTCCTCGTAGACGGGGATGATTTCGACCGTATCGCCGCGCACGCGGAAGGTGCCGCGCGTGAAGGCGATGTCGTTGCGCTTGTACTGCATGGCCACGAATTGGCGCAGCAGGTCGTCGCGGTTGATTTCCTGCCCGACTTTGAGGAAGAGCATGCGACCGGCGTATTCTTCCGGCGTGCCCAAGCCGTAGATGCAGGAGACGGTGGCCACAACCACGCAGTCGCGGCGGGTCAGCAGGTTTGCGGTGGCTTGGTGGCGCAGGCGCTCCACATCGTCGTTGATGTTGGAGTCCTTTTCTATATAGGTGTCGGTCTGCGGGATGTATGCCTCGGGCTGGTAGTAGTCGTAGTAGCTCACGAAGTAGCTCACGGCGTTGTCCGGCATGAGTTCGCGGAATTCGGCGCATAGCTGCGCAGCGAGCGTCTTGTTGGGCTCGATAATCAGGGTCGGTCGCTGCAGCTTTTCGATCAGCCAGGCGGTGGTTGCGGTTTTGCCGGTACCGGTGGCACCCATAAGAACCACATCATTCTCGCCGTTTTCGATGCGTTCGGCCAGTTCGGCGATGGCCTGCGGCTGGTCGCCGGATGGCTTATATGGCGATTTGACGACGAAAGGCTTGTCCGCGCGCTCGATATTGAATCCCATAGGGCCTCATCTTAGCGACCTGCGCACCATCCTGCGTATATCTCACCCACTTGGGCCAGCATCTCGGGCAATGGATGGGTGGAGTCGATGACGATATCGGCTATGGCCCGCCGCTCCTCCTCACTGGATTGGTGGCGGATGCGGGCCTCGGCCTGTTCCAGGCTCATGCCGCGTTCCTCGACCATACGGTCGAGCCGCATGTACACGGGAGCTTCGACCGTGACGATATGGTCAAAGGCGAATGGAATATCGTCAATGACCTCGGCGAGCAGTGGAATGTCGTGAATGATGATGGCTGCCTCGGGGTGCTCATGCTCCAGTCGCGCCGCCTCGGCATAGATCAATGGGTGCTCGATGGCGTCGAGCCGTTCACGTGCGCCCGGCGCGGCGTTCGCGCCGAAGACATGATCGGCAATCCATGGCCGGTTCATAGTGCCATCGGCGAGCAATGCATCAGGACCGAACTCGGCGACGATCTGTGGCAGCGCCACTCCCCCGGGTTCGACGATCTGATGCGCCAGCGCATCGTAGTCGATATGCAACGCGCCGAGTTGCTTGAGTTGCGCCGCCACCGTACTTTTGCCCGCGGCGATGCCGCCGGTCAGTCCTATTCGCATCATGGTGCCCATGATAGCTGGCGCTCCCCTCGGCCGGCTATCGCCGACAGCTCCCCTCAGGGAGGGGAGCCGGCTCGCGTAGCGAGACTGAGGGGAGTCATTGGCGGATAACTCCAAAAACACAAGAAACCCGGCCCAATCGGACCGGGTTTCTTTACACGCTAAGCGCTAGCTTCGCGGCAAACTCACTTGCCGAGCAGCTGGTCGCGCAGGGCGGCGAGCTGATCGGAGTCGGCGAGGGTACCGGTAGCCGGAGCAGCGGAAGAGTAGTTGGAGGTCTCCTCGACCGACTTCTCTTCCTTCGGGCCCTGGCCGTCGGCGGCTGCGGATTCGGCAGCGTTCTCCAGCTCCTTGGCCACGAACTCCTTGTGCTCCTCCCACAGCTCGTGAGCGGCGGCGTACTGAGACTCCCACTCCTCGCGCTGCTTCTCGTAACCAGCGATCCACTCGTTGGTGTTCGGGTCGAAGCCTTCGGGGTACTTGTAGTTGCCCT
>ENA-OXVJ01000015-OXVJ01000015.1-human-gut-metagenome-genome-assembly--contig:-NODE-15-length-89750-cov-17.936674_pt1 | contig 89750 bp, 79 predicted proteins | sample MGYA00249248_ERZ652692 | MGnify/ENA primary metagenome ERZ652692 (study PRJEB26925, sample SAMN05826544) | human gut metagenome | biome: ENVO:2100002; feature: ENVO:00000062; material: ENVO:00002003... | reverse complement strand
AGATCTACACAAGGAGTATCGTCGGCAGCGTCAGATGTGTATAAGAGACAGAGGATCCCCCGCCGAAGCAGGGGATCCTCGAAACGCGTCGGTTCATTGCGGCTATGCCGCGGGTTGCACGCTTACGCGGTGCCCGGGATAACCATCATCGCAACCGTCAAGATGATCACGCAGGCGACGCCCAGCACCACGAACAGCTTGCCGCCGAACTTCAGCCATGTGGAGTATTCCACCTTGGCCAGCGCCAAACCGCCCATGATAGCACCGCTCGTCGGGGTGAACAGGTTCACCAGGCCGTTGCCGGCGCTGAAGATCATGATCATGACGTCGGTCGAGAAGCCCAGCGAGTTCGCCAGCGGGCCCATGATGGGCATGGACACCGTGGCCATGCCGGACGACGACGGGATCAAGAACGACAGCACGATGTACAGCAAGAACGACATCGGCGCGAAGATGACCGCCGACAAACCGTTCAGAGCGTTCGCCGCGTTGTTCAGGATCCACATGTCGAGACCGGTCTCGCCCATAAGCACGGTGATAGAACGAGCCATGGCGATGATCAGCACGACGCTCATCATATCGGCGGTGCCGTTGATGAATGCCTTGACGAAACGGCTCTCGGACACGCCACCCACGATACCGATGATGATAGCCATGATGAGGAACCAGGTGGAAGCCTCATCGAAGTACCATTGACCCAACGGCAGACCCGTCAGGAACGCGGACCAACCCTGGGAGATCTCTTCTTCGGCCGTGACCGTGCCGGTCACATCGCCGTCGAACGTAATCTCGCCACCAACCTTCTTGTCGGTCCAAGCCGCGGAGATGTCGTCGCCGCTAACCTGCGTGGTGACCTCTTCCGTCGCCGCACCGGCATCGAACACCTCGACGCCGAAGTCGCCCCAAGGGATGAAGCCGACGATCATGACTACGAACGTCAGGGCGAACACGATGAGCGTCCACTTCTGACGACCCGTCATAAGCTTCTCGTTCGGGTTCGCCTCAGCGGTTTCAGCTTCCTGCTGAGCCTCGCCGAACTCGGCCTTCATGGTTTCCTGTTCCTGCAAGGACAGGATGGTGGAACCCTTGTTGGCCTTGACCTTCTTCGCGTAGCGCATGACGAAGACGATGGAGATCGCCAGCGTCACGAGCCACAGCACCACGCCCAGCAGGATGATGGTGCCCTGGTTGATCACGATGCCGGAAGAGCTCAAAGAGTCCACGGCAGCACCGACGGCAAACGGGTTGACCGTCGAACCGAGCACGCCGCAACCGGCACCCAACAGCACGACCGCGGCACCGACAACGCTGTCGAAGCCTGCGGCGACCATGGTGGCCGCGAGCAGCAGGTAGAACGGAACCGTTTCCTCGCACATACCGTACGTCGTACCGCCGATGGAGAAGATGAACATCAGAATGGGAATGAGGATGAGCTCATTGCCCTTGAGCTTCTTCACCAGCGCTGCGATACCGGCGTCCAGCGCGCCCGTTTCCGTGACGATACCCAGGAAACCGCCCAGGATCAACACGAACAGACAAACAGGCAGGGCGTCGGTAAAGCCCTTGACGGGAGCCGTGGCCACATTGGCGACCGTGGCGCCTTGGACCCCTTCCACACCGGCCAGCGACATCACTACCGTGACCAGCGCCAGCACGATCAGGATGATCAGCAGGATGGTAAACGATGATATAGATCGCTTTTTCTTGCTCTTTTCTTTTGCCTTCTCGGTCATAACAACCCCTCCTAATTATGAGGATCGAGTCGGATATTTTGGCGAACGAGAAATTTTCAAGCGGATCAGTGGAAGCGTAACCGCAGACCGCTGTACCCCTGTTGCGGTGGCATGCGCCGAAACGCATGCCACCGCCCATCGTGCGGAAGCTGGGGGAAGCCTTCCGCTCACACGCAAAAAAGCTTTACGCCGTGATGACGGTGCCCGTCTTGCCTTCGATACCGGCAGCGGCGCACTCGAGCGACGTGATGAGAGCCTTGCCCTCGGGGAACGCGCGCACGTACTCGATGCACGCCTCCACCTTCGGGAGCATGGAGCCGGGGGCGAACTGGCCCTGGGCGATGAACTCCTCAGCCTCGGCAATGGTCATCGTGTCGATCTCGGCCTGGTCGGGCTTGCCGAAGTTCACGCAAACCTTCTCGACAGCCGTCAGGATGACCAGCATGTCGGCGCCGAAGTCGGCGGCCAACTTGGCCGAGGAGCGGTCCTTGTCGATGACCGCCGGGACGCCCTCGTACAGGCCCTCCTTCTCGAACACCGGCACCCCGCCGCCGCCCGTGGACACCACGATGTAGCCGGCGTCCATGAGGTCCTTCACCGCGTCGAACTCCACGATGCGCACCGGCTTCGGGGAGGCGACGACCTGGCGCCAGCCGCGGCCCGCGTCCTCCTTGAAGGTCCAGCCGGTCTCGGCGGCCTTGGCCTTGGCCTCCTCCTCGGAGAGGAAGGCGCCGACGGGCTTGGTGGGGTTCTGGAACGCCGGGTCGGCCGGGTCTACCACGGTCTGCGTCACGACGCAGGCCGTCGAGCGGTCGATGCCGCGCAGCTTCATGTCGTTCAGGATGGCCTGGGACAGCTGGTAGCCGATGTAGCCCTGGCTCATGGCGCCGGCCTCGGGGAACGGCATCTCGGGCGTCTTGCCGTCGTTGGCGGACGCGTACGCGAACGCGTTGTTGATCATGCCGACCTGGGGGCCGTTGCCGTGGGAGACCACGACGTTGATGCCCTCTTCGACCATGTCGACGATGTTCTTCGCCGTCGCCTTCACGAGCTCGAGCTGCTCCTGGGGCGTGTTGCCCAGAGCGTTGCCGCCGAGCGCGATGACAACCGACTTACCTTCACCCTTCTGATAAGGCATGTTTGTTCACCTAGTCTTTCTGAGTTAGGAGAGCGTCGCGTACATGACGGCCTTGATGGTGTGCATGCGGTTCTCGGCCTCGTCGAACACCTTGGACTGCTTGGACTCGAACACGCCGTCGGTGACTTCCATCTCCGTGACGCCGAAGCGCTCGGCGATGTCGGCACCGGTGGTGGTGTTGGTGTCGTGGAACGACGGCAGGCAGTGCAGGAAGATGGCGTCCTTGCTGGCCATGGCCATGACTTCCTCCGTCACGCGGTAAGGCTCGAGGAGCTTGATGCGCTCGGCCCACACCTCGTCGGGCTCGCCCATGGACACCCACACGTCGGTGTAGATGACGTCGGCGCCCGTGCAGGCATCCTTCACGTCTTCGGTCAGCTTGATCGTGCAGCCGTTCTCGGCGGCGATGGCCTCGCAGGTCTCCACGAGGTCGGCGGCCGGCATGTTCTCCTTGGGGCCGCAGGCGACGAAGTTCAGGCCCAGCTTGGCGCACACGACCATGAGCGAACGAGCCACGTTGTTGGCAGCATCGCCCATGAACACCAGCGTCTTGCCCTTGATGTCGTAGTTGAAGTTCTCCTGAACCGTCAGGATGTCAGCGAGCATCTGGGTGGGATGCCACTCGGTGGTCAGGCCGTTCCACACCGGCACGGAAGCGCCGGCAGCCAGCTCTTCCACGTCGGACTGCGCGAAGCCGCGGAATTCGATGCCGTCGTAGAAACGGTCGAGCACGCGGGCGGTGTCCTCGATGGACTCCTTCTTGCCCATCTGGGAGCTGCCCGGATCGAGGTAGGTCACGCCCATGCCGAGATCCATGGCGCCGACCTCGAACGCGCAGCGCGTGCGGGTGGACGTCTTCTGGAACAGCAGGACGATGTTCTTGCCCTCGAGGTAACGATGGGGGGTACCGGTCAATTTCAGGTTCTTGAATTCGCGGGACAACTTCAGCAGGTACTCGATTTCCTCGGTGGTGAAGTCGAGGAGGCGCAGGAAGTCGCGACCGCTCAGGCTAGTAGGCATAGATCATTCCTTTCAACGTTGCTTACAGAACAAAACAAAATACGCACCGGCGGATAGAGCCAAGTTTCCGTCCGCCCCTTTTCGAACGCCAGGGCCGCGTTGCACGGCCCCGGCAATCCGGAAAAGGCAAGGGTAGCTCTCATAGCACTCGTGCGCATGCAGCTGCGCACGAGCTTGGTACCTTAGTCCTCGCGCACAAGCGGCATGCTCATGCAGCGCGGGCCGCCACGGCCGCGAGACAGCTCGGCGGAGGGCATCTCGAGAACCTTGAGGCCCTTCTCCTTGAGCAGCGCGTTCGTCACGTCGTTGCGCTCGTACACCACGATGGTGCCCGGCGCGATGCACAGCGTGTTCGAGCCGTCGTTCCACTGCTCGCGCTCGGCCGCGATGCGGTCGCCGCCGCCGCAGGGAATGAGCTCCACGGGGTTGCCGACGTACTTCTCGAGGATGTCCTCGAGCTTGCCGCTCATCTCCTTGACCTTGATACCGTCGCCCTCGGCGGTGATCTCGAAGACGGTCAGCGGGCCCATGATGCCGGGATGGATGGTGAACTTGTCGACGTCGATCTGGGTGAACACCGTGTCAAGGTGCATCATCGCGCGGTTGTTCGGGATGTTGAACGCCAGGATGGTCTCGACCGGGCTGGTCTCGTCCTCGAAGATGTTCTTCGCGATGGCGTCGATGGCGTCGGGCTCGGTGCGCTGGGAAATGCCGATGGCCAGCACCTTGTCGTTGATGTTGAGGATGTCGCCGCCCTCGATGTGGAACGTGTTGTAGCGGCTGTAGTACTCGGGAACATCCGCGAAGTCCGGATGGTTTCCGAAGATGTACTCGGCGTAGATCGTCTCGCGGTTGCGCGTGACGGAGTACATGCGGTTGATGGACACGCCGTTGCCGATGGACGCGAACGGATCGCGGGTGAAGTACAGGTTCGGCATGGGGGCGATGACCATCTTGGAGGACTCGCTGACGAGATCGACCAGGGAGTTCGACTTGTCGGTGTGAAGCTCGGTGAGGTTGATGCCCTCCATCGTCTTCATGACCAGGTCGAGGTTATCGGAGTAGTTCTCCTGCATATAGTCGAAGATGATCTTCTGGTAGCGGTCGGTGCGGATACCGGCCTCTTCGATCCACTGCTTGAGGAACTTCTCGCGCAGTTCGGGTTTCTGATCGAGGACCTCGGCCATGAGCTTCTCGAGGTACACGACCTCCACGCCGTTGTCGCGCAGAATCTGCGCGAAAGCGTCGTGCTCCTCCTGAGCGACCTTCAGAAACGGGATGTCGTCGAACAGCAGCTCTTCGAGCGTGTTCGGCGTCAGGTTCAGAAGCTCTCGACCAGGGCGGTGGAGAAGAACTTTTTTCAAGGGCTTGATCTCGCTCTTGACGTTCAAACCAGCCATAGCAACCCTCCTTTTCCTTTATGCATTTTCCAGATTTTAGGCTTGCGGAAGCGCCCGTTGCGCACCGGGCGTCCGTTCACCTCGCCAAAATCTCATGGTTCGGATCAAATTGCAACCACAAAAACGAAACAAAACGGTACCCCTCGTCATACCTCGTGGTTTTTCGGCGAATGGTCATCACCTAGCCGAGTACTATTCACAGTTTCTTCATATTTGCTTTATTGCGATAAAGTGTTGAAGTGGTTGCTGAAGCTGGTTTTCAGGGCTGGAACGCCCCATCGACGGACGTTGGGAGTGCATATTTGATTAACTCGAATGCATAAACATTCAAAAAGATGCATTTAGGATGCAATCGTTTCGCCACATGCCGATCGGATGCTGAGAGCACGAGGCGCCCCGAGCCGATACTCTTGCAGCTTTCGAGCGCAAAACGCCAGATATATGGCTAATTTTCAGCCATCGCTCCCCCGCCGGTGCGCTCTACGCATCCATCGGTTGCAGGAGGGAGTTTTACGGTATAATACCGGTGCTCGCTGAAACGCGCCCGTGGCTCAATGGATAGAGCAACGGACTTCTAATCCGTCGGTTGCAGGTTCGAGTCCTGCCGGGCGCGCCATCTTCTGCTTGCGTCGGCGCTTCGTTCGTACCTGCCTTTTTTGGCAATTTGAATAAAATTTAATTATTATCTCAAACTTTTTTCTAAAATACAATAGGAAGTTCTAAGTTAGTCACAAGGCGATGACGGACAGCTCTGTTTTCGGACGCAGGATGCGGCGTTGTCAACCGATTGGCAACATCCTTCGCAAGCTAACTCGATCTTCTTATTCGATGGCGTACTATTGAAAGCTCTATAACCTCCTAGCTCATGACTATTCTTAGATCGCACATCGAGAGGAGCTGCGCATGCCGTACATGGAGAACCATACGTTGTACTACAAGAAGCAGTGCCCGTTCTGTCAAAAGGTTCTACGCTTCATGGACGACAACAAGATCACGATGGACACGCGAGACACCTTGCAACCCGGCAACCAGAACGACCTCGTTCGCATCGGGGGAAAGAAGCAGGTTCCCTGCCTCGTCATCAACGGCAAACCCCTCTACGAATCAGACGACATCATCGCCTACCTGCGCTCGACGAACGCTTAGCGCCGCTTTCATAGCACCTGCGCCATCGACCGTCCGCACTCGCTGCGGGCGGTTTTTTTTCATGCCGAAGCCTTTTGCAGCTCGTCCCTCCCCCGATCCACCGGGAGCACACGCGTCGACGAGACGCCGAACAGGCGGTAACGATGCGCAATCAAGTCGGGCGCGACGCCGGCCGGCAAAGAAAAGGCCGTGCACACTGGGTGCACGGCCTGCAAATTCGTGGAGCGGGTGACGGGAATCGAACCCGCGTCATGAGCTTGGAAGGCTCAGGTTCTACCATTGAACCACACCCGCGTTTTGCGCGGCGACTATTGTACCGCAAGTTCGCCCGATGCGAGCGAAATTATCCGAGAAGAACCACGAGGTGCCCATGACCTCCCCTTTGGACGACTACAACCGCAAGCGCAACTTCGACCGGACGGCCGAGCCGCCCGGCACCGCAGCGCCGCGCGACGACGGCGCCGCCGGCGGGTGCGACGGGCGCCTGCGCTTCGCGGTGCAGCACCACCTGGCCTCGCGCGACCACTACGACCTGCGCCTCGAATGGAACGGGACGCTGCTGAGCTGGGCCGTTCCCAAAGGTCCTTCGTACAACCCCCGCGATAAGAGGCTGGCCGTGCGCGTGGAGGACCATCCGCTGGACTACCGCACCTTCGAGGGCACCATCCCGCAGGGCGAATACGGCGGCGGCACCGTCATGCTGTGGGACGAAGGCTGGTGGGAGCCGCTTGTGGACGTGGAGCAGGGGTTGCGCGAGGGCGACCTGAAATTCGCGCTGCACGGGCATCGCCTGAAAGGAGCCTGGGTGCTCGTGCATATGAAGCCGAAGAAGGGCGAGCGCGACGTGAACTGGCTGCTCATCAAGGAGAAGGACGACTACGTGCGCGCGGATGCCGGCATCGATGGGTTCGAAACGTCCGTGCGAACCGGGCGCACCATGGACGAGATCGCGCGCGGGGAAGACGAGGCGTTCGCCGCGAACCCCTTCGACCACGTGGACGTCGAGCTGGCCAAGCTGGTGAGCTCGACGCCGCCCGGCGACAACTGGCTGTTCGAGGTGAAGTACGACGGCTACCGCATCGTCGCATACGTCGAAGGCGGCCGGGCGCGCCTCGTCACGCGCAACGGCAACGACTACACCCGCCACTTTCCCGCCATCGCGCGCTCCCTGGAAGACTGGGCGGCGGGACGAGCGATGGTGCTCGACGGCGAGCTCGTGGTAACCGACGAGGCCGGAAAGACCGATTTCCAGGCGCTGCAGAACTTCCTGCGCGACCCTTCGGGCAAGCACCCCGCCTACGTGGCGTTCGACCTGCTGGCGTTCGAGGGAGACGATCTGCGCGACCGGCCGCTCGCCGAGCGCAAGGAGCTGCTGGAGTCGCTGATGAGCGACGCGCCCGACAACCTGCGCTACAGCGTGCACGTGCGCGGCAACGGTGCGGACAGCTTCCGCGCCGCCTGCAAGCAGCATCTCGAAGGCGTGGTGGGCAAGCGGGCCGATTCGCCGTACCGCGGCGTTCGCAACGGAGACTGGATCAAGCTGAAATGCGGAAACGAGCGGGAATTCGTCGTCGGCGGATACACGCAGTCCGCCAAGCGCGTGCGCGGGATCAGCTCGCTCTTGCTGGGGCAGTACGAGGACGGCCGGCTCGCGTACGTCGGACGCGTGGGCTCGGGATTGAGCGAAGCGACCTCGCGCGAGCTGCTGGCCGCGTTCGAAGGCCTCGAGCGACCGGACGCGCCTTTCGCCGACGCGCCGAAGCCGCGCCCGGGCGAGCGCGTCGTATGGCTGGACCCCCAAACGATCGTGCAGGTGAAATTCGCCGAATGGACCGAGGACGGCCTGCTGCGACACCCCAGCTACCAGGGCATCCGCACCGACAAAGACCCGCGCGACGTGCAACGGGAACCCGCATCGGAACCTGACGAGCAAACCCCCGACCGATTGGAGCGCCCCATGAATTCCGACAACGAGAAGAACGGCGAGCTGCGCATCGACGGCGTTCGCATCACGAACCCCGGCAAGCTGTTGTTCGAAGACCCACCCATCACGAAGGAGGACGTGGTGCGCTACTACGCCAGCATGGCCGACCGCATGCTGCCCTACGCGTCCGGCCGCATCCTCAGCATCGTGCGATGCCCGCGCGGCGCGGATTCGGCCTGCTTCTTCAAGAAGCATCCCGGGCCTTCCACCCCGGGCGTGCGCACCGTGGACATCCCCACGAGCAGCGGCGACGAGGAGCCGTACTTCTACGTGGAGGATGCCGTCGGGCTCGTGTCGGAAGCGCAGATGGACACGTTGGAGTTCCATCTCTGGGGCAGCCGGGTGGACACGCTCGAACAGCCCGACATGATGGTATTCGACCTCGACCCCGACAAGGGGCTCGGCCTCGAGCAGGTGCGGCGCGGCGTGCGAGACCTGAAGGGCATCCTCGACGAGCTGGGGCTGAAGTCGTTTCTCAAGACGAGCGGCGGCAAGGGCTACCATGTGGTGCTACCGTTTCAGCCGGCAGCTTCCTGGGACGCGTTCCACGACTTCGCGCGGCGCACAGCCCAGGTGATGGCCGAGAAGTGGCCCGACCGCTACACGAGCAACGTGCGCCTGGCGAAGCGCACCGGCAAGGTGTTCATCGACTGGATGCGCAACGGGCGCGGCGCCACGAGCATCGCCCCGTACTCCCTGCGCGCCCGCAGCGGCGCGCGCGTATCGATGCCGCTCAGCTGGGAAGAGCTGGACGAGGCGGCGCCCGACGCCTTCACGATGCACGACGCGCTCGCGCGCATCGAGGGCGACGACCCGTGGGACGGCTACTTCGACGTCGACCAGGCACTCGAGTAGCGAGGGGCTACACGCGCAGCGAGCCGCGGAAGCCGCGCGAAGCGTAGTAGGACTCGGCGCCGTTGTGGAAGGTGAACACGCGGTTGAAGCGGCGATCGCAGAACAGCGCGCCGCCCAGCGCGCGCACCTCGACGGGCGTTTCGATCCAGCTCGACGTCTTGACGTCGAACTCCCCCAGTTCCTGCAGCGCGCGATACTGCGCCTCGGTCAAAAGCGCGATGCCCATCGCGGCAGCCGCGTCGACGGCGTTGCCCTCGGGCTTGTTGCGCTTGCGCGCCTCCCAAGCCGCACGGTCGTAGCACAGGTTCCTGCGGCCTGCCGGGCTTTCGGGAGCGCAATCGTAGAACACGTAGGCATCTGCCGCGTGATCGTAGGCGACCACATCGGGCTGTCCTCCCGTCTTCTCCATCGCGAAGAGCGAGCGCAGCTTGCCGTCGTCCGCTTCCAGCTTCGCCCGCACGTTCTCCCAGGCGATACCCGGATGAAGGCGCTCGTTGCGTTCGAAGCGCGCTTGCAGCGTGTCCAACAACGCGGTGCGTTGCTGGACGGTGAGAGTGTTCGCGGTTTCCATGGCAGATCCTTCGATCGCGGGCGAGTGTTTCCGCCAATAGTAGAGCGACAGCCCACTTCCGGAAGCACAGCGTGTGCAATGCGCAGCAAGCCGTTACCGGACGGCCATCCCGCCTACATGGGCTTGAGGTCCCTCAAGGCGGTCGAGTATCCATGCGAGGCAGCTGGCGCGGCCGGCATCCTGGCACCGAAGTACGGCGGAGATCAGGTTGCCCGCGCATGATTCGGAGATGTTCTTCGGCTGAGTTCTGCTATACTAACTCCTGCCGTTTTCGCGTCGGGATGTGGCGCAGTTTGGTAGCGCGCCTGCTTTGGGAGCAGGATGTCGCAGGTTCGAATCCTGTCATCCCGACCATTTTCCCTCATGCACGCTTTTGACAAGCGAAATCGCTTCTATTGGTTGCAGATGGTTGACAAAAGCGTGCATCAAGCAGCAATTCACGCAACTTCTTCAAACGTTCGCCCCGCTTTCACCTGCAACGCGGGACGCGAGCCGCTTCGAGGATCGAACGCAAGCGCTCGGGCCGCATGAGATCGTCCCAGCCGATGCGCACGAACCGAAACCCGAGATTCCCTATGGCATTTTGCCGCTGTCGCTCTCTTTCCAAAATTTCGGCATAATCCTGCCGGTACTTCAGCTTGCCGTCGAAGTCGATGACGATGGAGCCGTTGTCTCCAAGCCGCCTGCATTGGAGAAAGCGCCCGAACCTGCTATCGCTTCGATAGAGGCTCTTCTGTACGGCTTCAGAAGGCCAAAGCCCGTCGACGCGACCAAGATGCCTCCCGTTCGAAGGGTCGAGAATGTTGACCTGCAGATAGGGAATTTCGAAGCCAAGTTCGACGCAACGGGCGATCAGAAACGACTCGGCCGGCGATTCGACCTGGTCGGTAAAGTACAGCCCCGCCTTCAACGCGCTGCGTATTCCGCGTTTTCCTCCATTGGCGAAGCAGAGCTGCGCGAAGGCGAGCCACAGAAGCTCGGCTTCCGGCGAAACGAATCCGGTCACGCGCGCAGCGCTGTAGTTAGCAAGGAATTCAGGTTCTTCCATGTCGAGCATGCGGGTATCGAACGCAGAGCGGATGCTCGCTTCCCCGCTCCCAGAGGTTGCAGGCTCCCATACGAGCGCTTCGGTCGTACTCTCGTCAATATCCCTGCATGCCACAAGACCGCCCTGCGCTTTCGCGGAAGAACGACGCAACAGATAATTCGCAGCCAAAAGCGCATCCGGCAAAGGAGAGGTCGAGGCGCACTCGAAAAGCGTTTGCGCTACCGGGTTCGATGGCGTCTCAAGCGAAGCCTCGTGAAAAGCGCAGCCGTCCTGCTTGCTCTTGGCGTGGCTTCGCGCGCCGCCGAAATGCAAAGGCGCTCCGCCGAGGACCGGCGCGCCCTCAAGAGCGGCTGCGGTGATCCCCCACGCTCGAAGCTTCGCATGCGTCGCAAGAAACGCCTGGGCACGAGCCCGGTATCTTCCAGAGATATCGAGCGCCGCGTACTCCTGCGCGTCCATGTACGCGCCACGGAACAGGCGCACGAGACGATGCTTTTCCGCCTGCTGTCGAAGAGCTTGCCTGCTCATGCTCGAATTCGAATGCGTGATGATACCGGGCACGTTGCCTCTTCTCGTAGTGGCGAAAGCTGATCATGCAGCTGATGCACGCTTTTGACAAGCAATCACGCGCTTTTCAGGCGGTTTCGCTTGTCAAAAGCGTGCATCAACGTAACATTGCCGACGCAGCCTCACCGCTCGCCCTGCGCGAGCTTCGCGCGCAGCTCACGGAGGGCGTTGCCGCGATGGGACACGGCGTTCTTCTCCTCGGGCAAAGCCTCGGCCAGGGTGCGGCCGTCTTCGAACACGTCGGGAAGGAATAGCGGGTCGTACCCGAAGCCGTGATCGCCGCGCTCCTCGCGGCCGATGCGTCCCTCTATCGTGCCGCGCGCGACCGTCTCGGCGCCGTCTTCGTCGATGAACACGAGCGTGCACACGAAGCGACCCGTGCGCTTCTCGTCGGGTACGTCGGCCAATTCAGCAAGCAGCTTGGCGTTGTTCGCCGCGTCGTCGCACGGCTCGCCCGCGTAGCGCGCCGAGTGCACGCCGGGCGCACCGTCCAGCGCGTCCACGGCAAGCCCCGAGTCGTCCGCGAGCACGGCCAAGCCGCCGCTGGCCGCACGAGCGGCCTGCGCCTTGATGCGCGCGTTGCCTTCGAACGTATCGGCGTCCTCGGCCGGGTCGGAGTCCAGCCCCAGCTGGCGCAGCGTGCGGAACTCCCAACCGGGAAACGCAAGCGCCGTGGCTATCTCCTCAGCCTTGTGCGCGTTGTTGCTGGCGATGACGATAGTCTTCATACGGTGAAGCTCCTTCTCCTTGAACGGTTGCGCTACGAAGGGAACGCGACGCGTCCGACCCGGTCGATGTCGGTGCGGAACACGCGCGCGCCGAAGCTGCGGAATTCCTCCACGTCCTCCCCCGTCGTGTAGAAGTCGTAGCTCGGCTCGTGATCTTCCGAGGCCAGCGCGCCGCGGCGCGAAAGGATATGCGCCACGTCGTGAGCCGCCTCCTGCGCCGACGAGATCAGCGTGACCTCGCGTCCCACCACGCCGCCGATAAGCGCCTTGAGCAGCGGGAAGTGCGTGCACCCCAGCACGAGCGTGTCGATGTCGCAGCGGCGCAGCGGCTCAAGGTACTCGCGGGCGATCTCCTGGAACGCGGGACGGATGTACACGGTGGACACGAGGGAGGTGAAATCCTCGATGGGGCCCTCGGCCATGCGCAGGCCCTGCTCGGCTATCTCCACGAAACGCGGCGTGGCCGTGGAGAACACGGTAATGCCGGCGTCGAGGTGGCGGATTGCCTTGGTGTAGGCGTCCGACTCCACCGTGGCCTTCGTGGCGATCACGCCCACGCGGCGGTTCTTCGTGGCATGGGCCGCAGCGCGGGCGCCCGGCTCCACCACGCCGATGACCGGCACGGGAAACGTCCGCTGCGCATGCGACAGGCCGGCCGCCGTGGCCGTGTTGCACGCGATGACGACGAGCTTCACCCCGCGCTCGACCAGCCACGCGCCGATCTGCTGCACGAAGCCGTCGACCTCGTCCAAGCTGCGCGGCCCGTAGGGGCAGCGTGCCGAATCTCCCAGGTAGACGATGGATTCGCGCGGTAGCTCCTTGGCGATCTCGCGCGCCACGGTAAGGCCGCCGAACCCCGAGTCGAACACGCCGATGGGCGCGTTGTCGAAGCGCGGCGCATCCGCGCCTTCGAGCGGCTCTATCGTTGTCTCGTTGGTATCCATCGCCCCAGTATACCGCAGGGTTCGTTCGTTGTTTGCAATCGATACCGGCCGGTCATAGTTTCTGCTAACCTGGTTCACGAGCGAAAGAAGCAAGACGAGAAACGAGGCGAGGCTCATGAAAGTTCTGCTGGTCAACGGGAGTCCGAACGAGAAGCGCTGCACCTACACCGCGCTGTCCGAAGTAGCCGGCGCGCTGGAAGCACAAGGCGTCGACACCGAGATCGCCTGGATCGGGCGCGACCCCGTTCGCGGCTGCCTGGGCTGCGGCGGTTGCTCCAAGCGCGGCGACAACCGCTGCATCTTCGACGACGACGTGGCGAACGGGCTCATCGAGAAGGCAGTGGAAGCCGACGGCCTCGTCGTCGGCACGCCGGTGTTCTACGCGGGAGCGAACGGTGCCCTGCTGGCCGTGCTCGACCGCCTGTTCTACGCCGCCTCGGCACGGCTGCGCTTCAAGCCCGCTGCCGCCGTCGCCTCCGCGCGCCGCGCCGGCACTACGCCCGCCATCGACCAGATCAACAAGTATTTTCAGATCAACTGCATGCCGGTGGTATCGTCCAACTACTGGCCCATGGTGCACGGCCGAAGCGTCGAAGACGTACGGCAGGATGCCGAGGGTCTGCAGATCATGCGCGTGCTGGGCACGAACATGGCCTGGATGTTGCAGGCGACGTCCGCTGTGCCTGCGCCGAACGTCGAGCAGAAGATCACGACGAGCTTCATCCGCTAGCGCGAACGCGAGAAAGCCATGTCCAAAGAACACGACCGCAAGACGAACGCCATGCGCGTGCTCGATGCGGCGGGAACGCCGTACGAAGCGCGCTTCTTCGACTGCCCCGAGGCCGTCTCGGGCGTGGAAGTGGCGCGCATACTGGAACTCGATCCGGACACCGTGTTCAAGACGCTGGTCACGCGCGGCAAATCGGGCGAGCATTACGTGTTCATGATCCCCGTAGCCTGCGAGCTGGATCTCAAGAAGGCGGCGGCCGTCGTGGGCGAGAAAGCGGTGGCCATGATCCGCTCGCGCGAGCTGCTGGGGCTGACCGGCTATGTGCACGGGGGCTGCTCGCCGCTGGCCATGCTGAAGCCCTTCCCCACCGCCATCGACGAGACGTGCCGGCTGCACGAGCGCATCGCGTTCTCGGGCGGGCGCATCGGCTGCCAGATCGAGATGGCGCCCGACGACCTGGCGCGCGCAGTGCCCCTCGCCGTGGCCGATCTCACCGTGGTGTGAAAACGCCTGAACGAGAACCTTCCCCGTTCGCGACGAAAAACGGGCCCGCTCGATGCGGGCCCGTTGCACAATCGGGATAGGGACGATCGCGTCATGCTACCAGTGCGACACAACCGTGTCGCCCGACGACAGCATGCCGTAGAGCTCGGCTGCCTTCGACGGCGGCAGGTTCACGCAGCCATGGCTGCCTGCGCCGTCGGCGTACAGCGTTCCGCCAAACGCAGGCTGCCAATCGGCGTCGTGGAACCCAATGTAGTTACCAACGAACGGCATCCAGTACTGCACCTCGGTCTCGTAGATCTTCTCGTTGCCGTTGTAGCCGATTAACTTCGACGGACTCTGCTTGGCGTTCACCATGTAGACGCCCGTCGGCGTGTCGTGCTCGCCGTCAGGCTTGCCGGTGATGATGTCGGATTCCCAGATAACGGCACCCGACGCGTCGTACAAGCGCGCATGCTGCTCGGACAGGTCGACGTCCATGTAACGAGCGCCCCAATCCCGGCTGCCCGCGCCGTTGTACGCGTCGCCCGTCTGCATGCACGGGATGTCCACCGTGTTCGCGGCGCCGTTCGCCACGCCGTCCTTCACCAAGGCGAGCAAGGCGTCCTTGTCCACTTCCCACCCGTACGTGCCGCCGGCCACCGTGACCACCTTGCCGTCAGACCGTGTGTAGGTGCGCTGCGTGCCGACGGTGTTGCAGACGGCCGCCAGCTCGTCGACCCAAGCCGTCAGCGCGCCTTCATCGAGCGTGACCGCCAGCTCGTCGTCGAGCGAAACCCATTGGGAGATCAGGCTCGCGTCCACGGTTCCGGCGACCGTACCGGCCATGAGCAGCTCAAGATCGGCTTTGATCATGGTGTTCGCCGAGTCAGCCGCCGAGGTGAGCTTCGGGTCGGTGGACAGCACCGTCGGCTTCAACAGCTGCTCGGAGGTCAGCTTCACCTGCGGGTCGAGGTCGGCCACCGCTTCATCGGCGGCCTTGATCACCGCGTCGGCATCGAGCGCCGTGCCCACGGCTTCGGGCTTGATGACGAAGGAGGCCTGCGCATCGTCGAAGCCGATCGTCGCGTTCACAGGCTGCGCAGCTCCTTCGTTGAACGCTGCGACCGCAGAACGGATTGCGTCTTCCAGACCGGTGCCGTTGTACGTGGCCACGAGCTTGGCCGTCTCGTCGTGGTCTTTCTGCAGTTCGAACGGCCATGCCCACGGGTTCATGTCGGAAAGCATGTCGCGTACTACCTTGCCCTCGTCGATGGACAGGCCCGCATCGCTGGCCGTGAGCTTGAGCGAGAATCCCTGGCCGTCGATGGACAAGGCATAGTCCTTGATGGAATCGACCAGCACTTTCTCGGCATCTCCCGCACTCATGAGCGACACGTTGATGTCGCCGATGTTCGAATTCGGCATGAAGCGGTCGGTGAAGTACAACGCTACTCCCGCATACGCGATCAGAAGCAGTGCAATGATCGCGCCGAACGTTATGCCGAGGATCTTCAAGGGCTTGTGCTTGCGCTCGACGGCGAACGCCTGGGCCGTATCGACCGGGCGCATGGGATCGAGCGGCTTGAACACCTGGTCGGTTGCATAGCGCATCGGAGGCTCCTGCCCCGAGGCGGGTCGCGACGGCGAAGCGGTCGGCGGCATGGCGGCCGTAGGCTGCACGGGAGGGACGACGGGTTTCGGTCGCGTTTGCGGAAGAGGCCCGCTGCTCGCGCCATCGTTGCGATGAGCGCCGGCGGCGTGACGACCGCGCGACGGCTTGTCAGACTTGTTTTCGCTCATAATCACTCTCAAACGTCTCGGTCTTCCGTCCATTGTAGCAAGTCGGGGGTAATTCTCCTGTAACAAAACGGTTCGCTTTCCGACCGGGCTGCGATTGTCACAATTTCGACATGGGGCGTGCACGAGGCGTCCGCAAGCTCCACCGCGATGCCGCAGCCATCGCTTCGTTCACGGCCTCACGATCATCCTTGACAAACGCCGGCCTGCGGATAGAATAGATGTTCGCGGCAAAGCCGCGGGAACATTGACAAGGTGGGCCTTCGACCCCGCACTTCTTCTGGGGGGCGACTGGTTTCGACATGGTACGTTTGAAATGAGGAGCAGGTCGTGGTCTCCTCGCCACGTTAAACAGGGGTACCGTCAATTTAATTGGCAAGAACAACACTCAGAGCGCTCCGGCGCTCGCCATGGCTGCTTAATAGCGCCTGGCTGTCGGCCTTGGGACTTCCCCGCCCCTCGGTCCGGCATCAACCTAGGGGAATGCGCTTGAGCACGTAGCCGGTATGGCTCAGGCAAAGATCGAACCGGCTAGGGTGCGTCTCGCTTGTCCGCGGGCCGGCCGCATCCGAATCCCGACCACGGACTAAGCTTGTAGAGCCTCATGGAGAAGGTAGTATGGACCGGAGTTCGATTCTCCGCGCCTCCACCAAAAGAGGAAGCGTCGAACTCTTCTTTTACAAGAATGAGTTTGCGCTTGTGTATAGGTTGGGGGACGCCTGATGGCGTCCCCTTTCCGTTTGCATTGACGTGAAACGCCGTATTTTGCGTTTTAAGACGTTTTAAGCCCGTTGGGGTACTCGTGTACCCCTCGGGCTTTTTTCGTGCCTTAAAACGCCTCTGAAGCGGTCTGAGGACGTTCGAGCGCCCTTGTGCATCTCGCGTTCGCTTGATGCAAGAAAGCAACGACTGCGACAAGAGGTACACGTGAGGGCTGACCACATGTCTGACCACATCAAAATGGGCATTTGGTCAGCTCTTGAAATGGAATCCCCTCTTTTATCAAGGGATTTTTTACGTTCTGACCGCATGACCATTTTGATGTGGTCAGGCAAAACGCTCATAAGCAAGGGGGTGGGGGGATTCTTCTGTCCTAAGCAGGTGCGCATTTCGGGCGCTTCGCGTCCTCAATGCAAGGGTGGCCGCCCTGCGGGCGGCAGTCGGATGTGGGCGGACGTACAGAAGGGGTGCGGCATGGGCTTGGGAGGTTATGCCTATTTGTGCGTTCCGTCGTTCGTGCACACTACCCTGCACACCATGCACACTATCCTGCACACCATTTTTGGCCATAGTGTGCAGCTTAAATCCTGATTTATCAGGGGATTTAGGGGTACTGCACACTATGCACACCATTTTATAAGTCTTATATATGAAAATATATATATCCCCTCACGTATATATAAGTCATTGGGAAAAAGGTGTGCATGGCGTGCAGGGAGGCGAGAAAGCATTGGAAAAGGCTCATAAACGAGAGAAAACAAGAGAAATAGCCTGCACGCTTCAATCGAAAATGGTGTGCAGCGAAGTGTGCATGGCGTGCCGAAGGTGTGCAGCGCACGTCGGAATGGCACCCTCTTTCCTTGGCGTACTTCTTCTGCCTCCGACTTTTTCAGGAGGCGCGAGCGAACTTTTTTGAATTGATTTCTGCCCATAAACGAGCGGAAATAGGCTCTGAGCAGGGGTAACGAAATAATAAGTGTTGCGAAGTTAGTGTTAACGCCGTATAATAAAAGCTGTATAGATAAATGGCTCAGCACCCGTCCCGTCCTTGATGCGGGGTTGCTATCGGGAATAGGAGCCGAGCGCTCGGTCGAATAGGGCCGTGCGTCACGGGCGAAACAACGAACACGAAGCTCCCGTGGAAACCGAGATAGGCAAGGCTTTGCGCCTCTGTCCCTCTTCGGTTTCCACGGGAGCTTTTTTTGTTTCGCAAAAAGGATTTTGAACATGGAGGTGGCTGGTTATGGCTAAGGCAAAGCAGCAAGTGAAAGGGTCGAAGCCCTCTTATATGACGACGTATGAGGCGGCGGATTTCCTCGGTTTTACCGCAGGCACGCTCCGCACCTGGCGCTGTCAGGGCAAGGGGCCGAATTATTACAAGGTCGGTAGCACGGTTCGCTATGAGATGGATGACCTTGAGGCGTGGAAGAACGAGAACGTGAAGCACGTCGAGCTGACGAATTAAGGAGGTGAGAACATGGAGGTAAAAGAAAACCGCCCCGATGCCTGCACAGCTTCCGGGACGGCCGATTCAATATATAAAGATTTTAGCACGGATGCGCCTGATATTCAAGAGGAATTGACAGGTCCCGTTCTTCCCGATGAGTGTGCAGTGGACATCGTGTCGTTCTGTTCCGAGCAGACTATCGCGTACGACGATTTGTTGGAGTATGCGACGCTGTTTTACCTGCAGGACAAAGACCCCGAGGACCCGCCCTTTCGCGATACGCTCAAGTTCGAGCTTCTGACGCTGACGAACCGCTGCATCGACGCGTACAACTTTGGCAAGCGCGACCCGAATGCAGCTCCCGGCGCGAAGCTGAAGGACGCCTATCCCGACAAGAAGGAGGGCGCGGAGCGCTACAAGCGCCTGTCGGGTCTCCATACCTTGCAGATTGCCGTCATCCTGTACAAGCTGCACCATGCGGTGGGCATCCTTTGGAACAACTCGCATGACGACGGCAACTTTGACATCGGCATTTATCAGTACAGCGGCGACAACGAGGGCTGCTACGACGTTGGCGAGCAGAATCTGAAGAGCCTTATCCGCGGCTATTGCAAGACGGGCACCATCAAGGACGTAAACGAGACCATCGAGGCCCTTCGCGCGATTTGCCCTCGCGTGGAGCGCTGCCGCAATCGCGACTTGGTTGCCGTGAACAACGGCATCTACGATTACGGCAACAAGATTCTGATGGCGTTCGACCCCGCGTTCGTCTTCACGAGCAAGAAGCACGTCGATTTCGTTGACCGTGCCCAGAACCCCGTCATCCACAACGACGAGGACGGCACGGACTGGGATGTCGTGTCGTGGATGAACGAGCTGTCCGACGACCCCGATGTGGTCTCGCTTCTGTGGCAGATTATCGGCGCAACGGTTCGCCCGTACGTGAGCTGGAATAAATCCGCATGGCTCTATTCCCCTTCCGGCAACAACGGCAAGGGTACGCTCTGCGCCCTGCTTCGCAATCTTTGCGGACCGGGCGACTGGACTTCCATTCCGCTGAAGAACTTCGGCAAGGATTTCATGCTCACGTCGCTGATGCATGCGTCCGTGATTATCACTGACGAGAACGACACGGGCACGTTCGTGGACGACGCGGCGTCGCTCAAGAGCATCATCACGGGCGACCCGTTCCAGATGAACCGCAAGAACCGCGACCCGCGAGACGTGCTTTTCAACGGTTTCATGGTGCAGTGCGTCAACGAGATTCCGAGGGTTCGGGATAAGTCCGAATCCATGCTCCGCCGCCTGCTGGTGATTCCGTTCAAGAAGCGTTTTCAAGGCAAGGAGCGCAAGTACATCAAGGACGACTACCTGCATCGCAAGGACGTCCTCGAATACGTGCTGTACCACGTGCTCGCCGAAACGGACTACTACGAGCTTGACGAGCCGGCGGCTTGCTTGGAGCTTCTGGACGAGTTCCGTCTGACGAACGACCCGGTTCGCCAGTTCCTCGACGACATTCTCATACGGGCGACATGGGACGTTTTGCCGTGGCAGTTCGTATTCGATTTGTATCGCCATTGGTTTATGCGCAACAACCCGAGCGGACGATGCCAGAGTCGCAAATCGCTCATCAATGACGTCAAGGGAATCATCTCCGATTACGAAGGATGGGACTATTCGGACAATCCGGTTTCCATCCCCGACGAGATGTACGAAACGCCTGAGGGATTGATTGGCATATATGACGTCCGTGAGTGGGAGTCGGGGTATCGAGGCTCGATTTCAAGTCGCTATTACTGGTATCACGGCTCGAAACGCACTCGCGGTCTCGTTCGCGTAGGCGCGGCCGCTTCGGAAGATGCAACGACAGCTGATTCAACGATTGAGGAGGAGTAAATCATGAGTTTCAAATGGGAGAGCGAGAAGATTGCGGAGTGGCGTCTGAAGGCACGCCACGACGGCCTTGATGAGAACGAGAGATTGCTCTATCAGGATTACCAGCAGACCCTTGCGCTTGCCGGTGCTTCAGTCGAAGCGGAGAACAAGGCATATTCGCCCAAGGCGGAGAAGAGCATCGTCTTTCGCGGTGCCATCTCGTTGGCATTGTTGGCTCTAATCGGTCTGTTCAGCATTTCGGGTTGCAAGCTGTCCGAGTTGAATCTGCTCATTCCCTATACGTCGTATCAGCTGGGCTACGCGTTGACCGGCGAGATGCCGAATACAAATGAGGCGCTTACGCTGATTGCTGTCGAAGGTCTGGATTTTCGTTATTACGACATAAGGACGTACGCGAACTACATCCAATCAGAGGAAGCAAATACGCCTTTCGATGACATCACGAGCAGCTTCCATCATTTGCTCGTTAAGGATTCGGTCCGCGATGATTTGCTAAGCGAGAACGTATTCGGCGGGTTTGCCGATGCCATTCAAAACGATGCGGCATTTGCCGATGTCGTTTACCGCAATAGCGAGGTTTATCAAGCGATAAAACAAGCCGAGGAACAAGCCAACGGCGGTAAGCAGACCATCGAAGACCTCGGCGCAGCTGAGGGCGGTCGTCAGACAATCGAAGACCTCGGCAACGGCTGAGTTAAGGAGGACAAAGGAATGAATGGTTTAGGTATCAACAAGGCACCTAAGAACGACAAGGACGCGGACATCTTGACGCCCGACGAGGTCGCGTTGCTTCGCACTCATGCGAGCGATGGAACGCTCACGGCGGAAGAGCGTGAGCTGTATTCAAAGCACCTTGAGGCGATGAGGAAATTGATTCCCGAAGGCAAGAAGAAGGGCAAGCCGTACGGGCTTGGAGTCGCAAAGATTCTGGTCACCGTCGCCCTGATTCCGCTTGCGACAATCACTGCCATAAGTTTGATACAGGCGGCAACCCGCACTCGAACCTGGGCTTGGTTTGTCAATCTGCTTTCCTATGTTCTGGTTTATCACCAGCTTCCGCCGTATTGATAGCTTGAGTTTCGCCATCCCGTTTTTTATTTCAATAGCCGGAGCTATCGCCTTTCGTGACTATGGGCGCTTGGCTTCAACACAAGATAAGGAGGAGTAAATCATGAGCACTAAGAAGAAGATTTCCGACATCGACAAGGCGATTGAGGAGATGCAGCAGCGCCGCGACGAGTGCTTCAAGCACATCGGCAAGGCGATGTACGAGAGCTGCCCCGAGCTGGGCGACATGAGCGTCGCCGACATGCGCAAGGCGGGGCGCTACCTGCACAAGTTCTTGACCAAGAAGGCACCTTCGCAGGGTGTCGCTCCTACCCGAGACGGCGCGCCCGTCGCGTCCGATTCGGGTGGCATGTCCGCCCCTGACGGACGCGAGCCTATGCCAGTGGCGGGCTATGGCGAGGGCATGTAGCGAGGCAGTCGTGCCTCCTGTCCGGCACCCCGTAAGGGGTGTCCGGGGTGCCCCGTTCCGAATGGGATGCTTCGCCGAGTCGTCGGCGGAAGCTGGTTGGGAATGGGGCGCATCTGGGGGTTCGAAGGGGCAGTGAAAACTGCCCCCTCGCGAGCGGGACGTGTAACGACAAAACGGAGGAATTTTCGACGTAGTAGAAAAATCCGAAGTTTTGTAGGGACAAGTCCCATGCTCGCTCCTTTTTTAGCGTCGATTCTGTCGTAGAAAATCAACGCGCACGTTGCATTAAAAAAAGGAGGTGTTTTACGTGGGTGTGAGTTCAGATATGAGGAGCAGCCGCGTGCGCCGTCAGGCGGCTAAGAAGCCGAACAAGGAGCGCACGGTCCAGGTTCGGTTTTCGGACGAGGAGCTTGCCGCGCTGGACGCGATTTGCTCCGAGAAAAAGATGACCCGCTCCGCATTTCTCCGCAGTTGCGTGGAGAAGGTACAGGGCGGGGATGTTGAGCCGACGTACGTCGTGACGAGGAACGCCGACGCGGAGCGTATGGCATCCGAGGCGAAGTGCATCGGCGTCAACGTTAACCAGATTGCGAGAGCGCTGAACGCGGAGTCCAAGTCGCATCCGGGTTCGCTCTCCCCGGGCGTGCTCGGCGAATGCAAGACGGGTCTCGAGGAGGTGCGCGGCGAGCTGTCGAAGCTGACCGATGAGGTGGACGGCCTGCGCACCGATTTCAGCAAGGATGTGTTCCGCGCCATGGTCCTGCTGTGGCCGGACGTTCCCGAGCAGTTACAGGAGCTGTGCGATTACTGGTACGGCGAGCGTGGCGGGAAGATTCTTTCTGGAGGGGGTGGAAGCTGATGTCGACGACGCACATCCAGCCCCTGCCGAACGTCCGCGGGCGCATGTCGTACACGGAACTCGGGGAGGGCAAGAAGCGCACGCGCAATATCCGCGAGAAGACGAACCGCATCGCCGCCCAGATGGGCGACATGGGCACCCGCGAGGACTTCATCCGGTTCTGCTCCGCCATGCGCAGGCAGAGCCAGGGGACGAGGTTGAACGAGGGCTACGAGCTTCGCGTCTCGTGGTCCCCCGAGGAGCTTTCCCGGGACAGCCACGAGGACATCCGGCGGGCGTGCGAATACGGCTACCTCCTGTGCAAGGAAGTGGCCCCGAACGCCCCCTGCTGGGTCACGGTCCACACCGACGGCGAGGGCGGCTGCGTGCACGTCCATGCGACCATCGCGAACCATGATTTGGTATCCGGCACGGCCATCGCGCACGGCACCGACCACGCGACCGTGAAGCGCAAGAACGACCGGCTGAGCCGCGAGATGGGGTTCACCGTCGTGGGTCCCGAACCCGCCAGGGAGAGGACCACATGGGCCGAGCGCAAGGGGCAGTTCGGCATCGAGTCCTTCGAGCGTGTTCTGGGCAATCGCGTGGCGGACGCCCGCGACCATGCGAGCAACATGGAGGAGTTCCTCGAGGAGCTGAAGGTTCGCGGCGTCGAGCGGACCGAGACCCGCAAGGTCGACGAGAAGACCGGAGAGGAGACCGTGGGCTGGAGCTACAAGTCCCGCGACCCCTACGGCAAGAGCAGGCGCAAGAGAAGGCGCCGTGCCTCCAACCTCGCCGACGACCTGACCCGCGAGGGCATCGAGGCGTACTTCGACCAGAAGCAGCGCGAGCTTGAGGAGCAGGAGCAGGACGCCCCGGCACCGGAAGTCCTTCTCGACGTGCCCGAGACGGCAGAGCCGGCAGCACAGCCCTCTGCAGATTTCGCTCTCGACGTGTACGACCTCGACCGGGCGTACGTGTCGGAGATGGCGTCCGACCTTCAGAAGGCGCACATCCACCGCTCACGCGAGGAGGGCAAGCCCTTCATGGACGAGCGCTATCAGCAGATTGTCGAGGCGCACAACCACCCGGACGAGCAGCTGGCGAAGCTGCGCGAGGACGTGGACGCCGCAAGGCGCGAGTTCCATGCCTCCAAGGAGGCACGCGACACCCTGCAAAGCCCGTGCCCGGGGCTTCTGGCCGGCATGCACGTGTTCGCCAAGGCGGGGCGCAACGCCAAGGACCCCGTGTCCCGCATGATGGCCGACATGACAGCCATGATGCTGCGCATGATGATTAAGGAGGCGCTTGACGAGGAGGCTCGCAGGCAGCGCGAGGAGGCGGAGAGGCGCGTCTACGAGTCCCGTAGGAGCATGTGGGACGCCGAGAAGCGCCTCAAGGCGGCGGAGAAGGCGCTGTCCAACGAGGACGAGCGCGAGTCCAAGGCACATGCCAAGACCATGCGGGCGCGCTATGTCAGGGCGCGAAGTGCCAGCCCAAGCGCGCCGAGGTCGGCGGACAAGGACACGCAGTTCGGCGAGTAGCCGAAAAGATAAGGGAGCAGCGTCAAGCTGCTCCCTTTCTCAAGCTCCCGCTCGCGGGCTACGAAAAGACCTTCAAAAGGGCTGTTGACGGGCGTACACGCAAGGGGCGAAAAATCGGGGTTTTCGCCGTCCGCTCGTTTATGAGCCGGATTCGGAAAACGCGGGGAACGGACGGAGCGAGGCGAAGGTGGGAAGCCCGTTTGGAGACCAGCAAAAGCCCCGATGAAGCCCAGATAAAGCCCCGAGAGTGGCAGTTGAACATGTACTTGTCGGCGCGTATAATTAAATATGGAAATACGCAATTGATTAAATACATAGCGAGGTGAGGATATGAAGACGATTCTGGTATGCAATCAGAAGGGCGGCGTTGGCAAGTCCCTGGTCGCCGACGAGATTGCCTTCTCCTTCGAGCGCTCCGGCATCCCCGTGAGCTTCTACGACTTGGACACTCAAGGCGGCACGTTACACGAGACGCATGAGGCGGACGGTGCGCAGGTCGCCGTGGTGGACACGCCGGGGGCCTTGCAGGAGGGGCTGGCGGACTGGCTGAAGGAGGCGGACGTGGTGGTCATCCCGGCCAGGACCACGTCGAGGGACATCGAGCCGCTGATGCGCATGCGCAAGGCGGTGTTCAAGAACAGTCGCGCGAAGATTGTCTACGTGATGAACGGGTGGAACCGCTTCAAGGCGTCCCGCGACTTCATGGAGTGGTTCGAGGGTCTGGCCGGCGACCAGACGGTGGCCACGCTGCCCCAGTCCGAGGCGTTCGTCCAGGCGGGAGCCGCCGGCAAGTCCGTGGTCGAGTTCGACCGACGCGGCAAGGCTGCGAAGGCGACTCTCGCTCTGGTGGGCACGGTGCGCGAGGCTGCGGGATTCCCGAAGGAATAACCGCAGGTCAGAGGTGTTGTCCATCTGGACAAATGAGTCTCGATGATGTATAATTGTGCAAATGTGTAAATGATTAAAGGAGGTCGAGCCGCCATGGCGAACATGTTCGAGAAATACGCTGCCGACCGCGAGGCCGAGCAGAAGAAGATAGAGAAGGCCGTCGTCGCCGACACGGCCGCTGACGAGAAGCGCACGACGCTCTCGCTGTCGCTCACCGTGGGCGACAAGAAGGCGCTCAAGCTGATGGCTGCGGAGCGCGAGACGACGATTGCCGCAATCATCCACGAGTGGGTGCAGGAGCATCTGGAAAATTAATTTGAGAGGAGTAGGAATTATGTTGACAAGAGAAGACGTAATAGAAAAGCTCAAGAATGGCGAACTGACGCCGCAGGATATTGCCGCGAACGGATGGATGTGTTCTGTGACGCAGCGTATCAGCAAGATAAAGCAGCCGAGAGGCGGCTATATCAAACCGAAGGAGTTCGAGCAGATAGCGTTAGACGGGGGCAGCATTGATGACCTGCATCCAGAGGAAAACGTATCTCCGGGCTTGGTCGGCATTGCGGTGGATTATCTTACTCGATTCATGTCCGGGACTTCGGCCAAAGAGGCGTTTAAGGTTTCCGAGCTGGGTGCGCATGCTGTTCGACAGCTGGGATTGTTCGAGCAGCTGTTGTCGAATGTGAGTGGATTGGATGACGATTCCATTGTCGCCGCCGTAAAGCTGTCTGGATTTGATTCTGCGTACAGAGCTGGCGTCATGGCGTACCGCCCTGTGGAAGACATTGAGCCTGATGGCGACACGATTGAGAACATCTGCACTATGGTCGAACGCTCGTTGAGATTCTTCGAGCAGTACGGTCCGAAAGTGCTGGACGGTCTGACTTTTGAAGGCGGATACACCGGCTACGTCGCTACTGGTGACGGCGATTTTCTGACGAATGACACGCTTTGGGATTTCAAGGTGTCAAAGCAGAAACTTCAAAACAAGTACACCCTTCAGTTGCTCATGTATTGGCGTATGGGGCTTCATTCTGTTCATCCCGAATACAAGCACGTGAAATACCTTGGTGTGTACAATCCGCGTATGAATGTGGTGTACCGACTCGATGTAAGCAAGATTTCCGCAGATGTGATTTCAACGGTGGAAACTGAAGTCATCGGTTATTAGCAGCTGATTAGCCCGCCGTTTCATAAGAGCGGCGGGCTTTATAATTAAATGCGTATTTACGCAATTCATCATATAGAAGGAATTAACTTGAAAGCCTATAAGCAGAAAAGACAGGGGGTGGTAAACCTATGGCACGTAAGAAGAAATTCGCGCCGAACGACAACAACCTTGCGATAGCGTACTATCGCTTCTCGTCCCACTCGCAGAACGACGCGAGCATCGACCAGCAACGCGAGCTTGCCCACGAATGGGCGGATGCGCACGGCTTCAAAATCGTGCAGGAGTATGAGGACGCGGCAATATCCGGCACCACGGACGCACGACCGGGGTTCCAGCAGATGCTGTCGGAAGTCGCAAAAATCCGTCCCCATACCCTCATCATGTGGAAGACCGACCGCCTGGGGCGCGACAAGTACGTTCTGGCGATGGCGAAGAAGAAAATCCGCGACGCGGGATGCGAGATTCACCTGTTGGCCGAGCACATCCCGACGGAGGGACCCGAAGGCGTCCTCGTCGAGGGGCTGATGGAGGCCATGGCGGAGTATTACAGCCGCCAGCTGTCGCAGAACATCCAGCGTGGCATGGACTACAACGCGCAGCACGCCCTGTACAACGGCCACAAGCTGTTCGGCTACGACGTGGACAGGTCCACGAAGAAGTACATCCCGGACCCGAACACGGCGCCGTTCGTGCAGTGGGCGTTTAAGGAATACGCGTCGGGCAAGCCGCTGAAGGCCATTGCCGAGGAGATGAACGCGCAGGGCCTGCGCACGCCGAGGAACGCGAAGTTCAGCGTGAACATGCTGAACAAGATGCTCAAGAACCGCGCCTACATCGGCGAGTACCACCACGGCGACATCGTGGTCGCCGGCGGAATGCCCGTCCTCGTCGACGAGGCGACTTTCGATAGGGCGCAAAGGCGGTTCGCCGAGAACAAGCGCAAGGGTTCCCAGCGGGCGCACGGTATGGACGACGCCGAGGCTCCGCGCTATTGGCTTACGGGCAAGCTCTATTGCGGTGAGTGCGGGAGCACCATGCAGGGCGTGTCAGGTACGAGCGCGACCGGGCGGACGTATTACTACTACTATTGCTCCGCCCAGCGCAGGAAGGAGTGCCACCTGCACAAGGCCCGCAAGCGGGACTTGGAGGACATGGTGCTGTTCGCCCTGCACAACATCGTCGACGACGAGGAGAACGTGACGGCGCTCGCTCTGGATGCGGCGGAGTATTACGAGAAGAACCACAACGGCACCGCGTATCTCGAAGCGCTGGAAGCGAAGCGCAGGGAAGTGGAGAAGAGCCTTGCGAACCTCGTGAAGGTCATCGAGAAGGGTGTGGTCAGCGATACGGTGACACAACGTCTCGCGCAGCTCGAGGAGCAGAAGAGCGCCCTGAACGATGCCATAGGGACGGAAAACGTCCGCGTGTCGCTGTGCGAGGACAGGCACAGCATCCAGGCGTACTTCGACAAGTTCCTGCACGCTGACGTGAACGACCCGGAGATTCGAGACCAAGTGTTCGAGTATTTCGTGGACAAGGTCTATCTGTACGACGACAAGCTCGTCGTGAGCATGTGGTTCTCCGAGGACGACAAGCAGGAAATCACGTGGCGGGACTGGTTCTCGCTGGATGAGTATTGGACCGACGAATCCCCTTTTGTTAAAGGGGGAGGCGTCGAGTTCGACTGCTTCCCCCTCGGCTCCACCACTGACAACAGGAGCCCCGTCGGCGCGCAGCCGCGGGGCTCCTTTGCGTTTCCTAGGCTGCGTCAGGCTACTTCTTCAAAAAAGACGTGAAGTCGAGCGCGCTCTTGATGTCGTCGAAGGCGCCCTTGAGCTCGGCCGCCACGGCGATGCCGTCCTTGTAGATGGCGTTCATATCGTTCGTGGCCTCGGCCACGCCTTCCTTCGTGATGCCCAGATCGTAGGGGTTGTCCTCCTCTTCGGCTTCTTCCTCGTCCTCTTCGACGTAGTAGTACTCCGCCTCTTCGCCGTCCTCCATGAGCACGAAGCCGATGACGTCGCCGTCCTCGTCCTCGATGTAGCGCACGATGTCGTCATCGTCGAGCTCGAGCTCCACCAGTTCGTAGCCGTCGTCCTCGGCGCTCGGCTCGATGATGGCCACGTCCTGCACGTCGTCGTCTTGGCCGTCCTCCAGCTCTTCGAGGGCGTTCGCCTCGTCGACCTCAGACACGGAGCCGGCGGTCGCGTCGCCGTCCTCGTTCAGCGCATCGGCATCGTAGCTGTCGAGCGAGCCGTTCTCGTAGAGCTGCGCCTCCTCGTCGGCCTCGTCGCCGTCGACGATATGGAAGCCCTCCTCGGACAGGTCGATGCCCGCCGCCTGCGACGCGACGGCCGCCAGGCCCCCGTCCTCGCCGTCGAGCGACGTCTCGCCCTCTCCGTCGGGGCCTTCCTCGGCGAAGAAGCCCTCGTAGGCTTCCTCGAGGTCGGTCTCGTCGTCGGAAGGATCGAACTCCTCGTCGTTTTGGAACTCTTCGACGTCCTCGAGTTCGGTCTCCTGGTCGATCTGCTCGGCTTCCGTCTCGGCGCCGTCCTCGATGGTTTCCAGTTCCTCGTCCAAGCCCATGATGGCCTCCTTCGCGTGGTTCGCACGTCGGCGCAAAGCGCGGCGTGGTTCGTCGTTGCAGCTTAGTAGCGGCTGCGTTCCTTCAGCGCGCGCTCCACCTCGCGGCGGGAATCGCGCGCCGCCATGGTGGCGCGCTTGTCGTAGAGCTTCTTGCCGCGCGCCACGGCCAGCTCCACCTTCACGAGCGAGTTGTCCTTGAAGTACATCTTCACGGGCACGAGCGCCATGCCCTTCTCCTTGACCTGCTCCTGCAGCTGGCGGATCTGCTTCTTGTGCAGCAGCAGCTTGCGCTTGCGGTCGGGATCGGGATTGGCGATGTTGCCGTTGAGGTACGGCGGGATGTGCACGTTGTGCAGCCACACCTCGCCGTCTCGGATGAGTGCGAAGCAGTCGGTGAGCTGGCAGTGGTTGTCGCGCAGCGAGCGCACCTCGGTGCCCGTCAGCTCGATGCCCGCCTCCAGCGTCTCGAGGATCTCGTACTCGTGAAACGCCTTCTTGTTCTTGGCGATGGTCTTCTCTTCGCGTTTCACGGCCGTACCTACTCCACGCCCGTCTCGTCGAACTGCATCTGCGCAGCGGACTCGGCGCCAGCGCCGTCGCCCTCGGTCACCGCGTCGCCCATGCCCGGCACGAAGCAGGCGTCCTCGTCCAGGTCGCGCGCGAAACGGGCGAGCAGCTTCACCGTTGCGTCGAGGTCGTCGAGGCTGACCACCTCGGTGGGCGTATGCATGTAGCGCAGGGGCACCGACACGAGGCCGGTGGGGACGCCGCCGCGGGAGATCTGGATGGAACGGGCGTCGGTGCCGGTGACGCCGGGCTCGGCCTCGATCTGGTACGGCAGACCCTCGGCCTCGGCCGCCGCCACGAGGCGCTCGAACACAGCCGGGTTGATGTTGGGGCCGCGCGCGATAACGGAACCCTCGCCGCAGACGATCTTTCCGTACTTCGTCTTGTCGATGCCGGGATAGTCGGTGGCGTGCGTCACGTCGAACGCGATGGCCACATCGGGGTCCAGGCCGTACGCGGACGTAATGGCGCCGCGCGTGCCGATCTCCTCCTGAACGGTGGCGGCCACGATGAAGTCGCCGGGCGCGCGGCCCTCCTTAGCGAGCGTCTCCAGCACGCGCACAGCGACCCACACGCCCGCCTTGTCGTCGAAGGCGCGCGAGACAGCCATGTTCTTGCCGAAGCGCTCGAAGCCCACGCCGAAGGTGATGACGTCGCCCACCATGACGAGCTTCTTCACACGCTTCGCCGGCATGCCGAGGTCGATGACCAGCTTGTCGATGGGCGTGACGTTCTTGCGCTCGTCGGGCTCGATGAGGTGGATGGGCTTGCGGCCCACCACGCCGCGCAGCGGCTCGAAGGAGTTCGACGCGTGCACGTCCACGCGCATGCCCGGGAGGATGGCCGCGTCCACGCCGCCGACGGACGACACGGACAGGAAGCCCTCGTCGGAGATGTACGTGACCATGAGGCCGATCTCGTCCATGTGGGCCGACAGCATGAGCGACGGGGCCACGCCCGTGCCCGACAGGCGGGCATGGACCGAGCCCATGACGTCGGTCTGGATCTCGTCGGCCGTGCCGGCCAGGCGCTCGCGCACCAGTTCGGCCACGGCGATCTCGGTGCCGGTGGCCGACGGGGTCTCGAGCAGTTGCTTGAGGAATTTCACCTGCTTGTTCTTCATAAATGCTCCCTGTTCTGGGCGAGGCCGCGCGCAGGCGCGGCGCGTTCGTTCGGTATGGGAACCAGTATAGCCCTTGCATCGTCCGAGCAGCCACCTCATCGCGGTGATGAAGCGAGGCCGTCACCGGAGTACCATGAAGCGTCCGGCGCCGACGGCGGGCGTTGCGGGCCTACCAGTACTCTTTCTTCTTCGCGCGCTTGCGCTCGGGCTTCGGCGGGCGGAAGTCCAGCGCCAGTTGGCCGTCCTGCGAGGCGACGGACGCTTTCTTCCGCTCCACGCTGTCGATGGTCCACGACACGGCGTCCTTGCCGTACAGCTCCAGCATCTTGAGGCGCGCGTCGCGCAGGTTCCCCTTCGTGTTGGCGCGCGAGTCGCTTTCGAACTCGAAGAGCCCCGTGCCTCGCACGTCAGCAGCCGCGGGAGAGATGTAATGGGCGATGTAGGTCTGCATATCCTTCCTTCGACGGTCGTGGTTTTCGCACTGTTCGCATGATACCCCAAGGCGACGGCCGCCGCTGCGCAACGCGCGAGAAAAAGGCGCGTTCACGGCCGCCTGACGGCAGCGAAACAAGGGCGCAACCGCTTCGGGGAAGCGGCGGCGCCTTCCCTACAATGGCAGAAAAGACAGCAAAGGTGGACTTCCATGCCAAACACTCACAGCACCGCGGCGACCCTTCTGCGCGACACGCCGCTCCCCTTACCCCTCGCGCGCATCGACCGCCCCCGGGAAGAGAGCGCGGCAGCTCGGCGCGCGCAGCATGACGCGCGCAGCGTCGTCGCGCCCGAGGCCGGGCGGCTGATCATCGTGTCGAACCGGCTGCCCTACCGTTTCGAAGACGACGGCGAAGGCGGCTTCGAGCTCGAGCGCAGCGTGGGCGGCCTGGCCACGGGCCTGGGCCCCTTGCACGAGCAGGACGGCAACCTCTGGATCGGTTGGGCCGACGCGGATGCGGGCATGGACGACGACGAGCGCGCCCGGCTGGCCGCGGCGTTCGACGAGCGCGATTGCCGCGCGGTGTTCTTGGACAACCGCGACGCCGAAGCCTACTACGAGGGCTTCTCCAACTCGGCCATCTGGCCGCTGTTCCACGGGTTCCCCCAGTTCACACGCTTCAACGAAGAAGAATGGGAGGCCTACCGGCGCGTGAACGAACGGTTCTGCGAGGCAGTGCTGGCCGAAGCGCGCCCCGGCGACACGCTGTGGATCCAGGACTACCACCTCATGCTGCTTCCGTCGATGCTGCTCGAGGCGCTGCCGGATGCGTCCATCGGGTTCTTCCTGCACATCCCCTTCCCCGACTACGAGACGTTCCGCACGCTGCCGTGGCGCGACGAGATCGTCCGAGGGGTGCTGGGAGCCGACCTCATCGGCTTCCATGCCTTCGACTACGTGCGCCATTTCCTGTCCAGCTGCCGGCGCGTGGCGGGCATCGAGAACACGAGCGGCACGCTCACGGTTGACGGACGCGTGGTGCAGGTGGACGCCTTCCCGCTCGGTATCGACTACGCGCGCTTCCGCGACGCCGCACGCACACCGGAAGTGCAAGCAGCAGTGGAAACGCTCGCGGCCGAGAAGGGACACGAAGGTTGCAAGGTGATGCTGTCGGTGGAACGGCTGGACTACTCGAAGGGCATTCCCGAGCGGCTGGACGCCTTCGACGCGTTCCTCGACAAGCACCCCGAGTGGAAGGGTCGCGTGGTGCTCATGCTGGTCACCGTGCCGTCGCGCGAGAACGTGGCGTCGTACCGCGCGCTCAAGAAGCGCATCGACGAGCTGGTGGGCCAGGTGAACGGCAAACACTCAACGATGGACTGGACGCCTGTGGACTACTACTACCGCTCGTTGCCGTTCGAGCAGCTGGTCAGCCTGTACGCCGCGAGCGACGTGATGCTGGTCACCCCGCTGCGCGACGGCATGAACCTCGTATGCAAGGAGTACCTGGCCTGCCACGACGGCGACGGAGGCGTGCTGGTGCTGTCGGAGATGGCCGGCGCGTCCTACGAGCTGCACGAGGCTCTGTGCGTGAACCCGTTCGACCGCGCGGGCATCGCCCGTGCCATGCAGGAGGCGCTCACCATGCCACCCGACGAGCAGCGCAAGCGCAACGCGCCCATGCAACAGCGCCTGGCACGCTACACGTCGAAGAAGTGGGCGCGCGAGTTTCTCGATGCCGTGGCCGACGTGAAGCGCCGCCAGGCGGGCATGAGCGCGCATCTGCTGGGCCCCACGTCGGCCGGCCGGCTGCTGGAGGCGTACCGCCGCGCGGATCGGCGCGCGCTGCTGCTGGACTACGACGGCACGCTCATGCCCTTCTCGGACGACCCCGCGCGCGTCGCGCCCGACGAACGGCTGCTGGACGTGCTGGCGCGCCTGGGCGGCAGCGCGGACAACGACGTGGTGGTGGTGTCGGGGCGCGACCACGCCACGCTCGAGGCATGGCTGGGCCGGCTTCCCGTCGACCTCGTGGCCGAGCACGGCGTTTGGTTCGCCGCGCAAGCGGACGGAGGCACGGCGAGCGAGCGGGCATGGACGCTGCAGGAACCGCTCGACAACAGCTGGAAGGACGCCATCCGCCCCGTGCTGGCCGACTTCGTCGACCGCACGCCCGGATCGCTGCTGGAAGAGAAGGACTACTCGCTGGTGTGGCATTACCGCATGTGCAGCCAGGAGCTGGCCGAACGGCGCGTCATCGAGATCAGATGCGCGCTGGGAGACGGCCTGGCCGACCGCGGCATCGCGCTCATGGACGGCAACAAGGTGATCGAGGTGAAGCCGCGCGGCGTCGACAAGGGGCACGCGGCCCACCGCTGGTTCCGCGACCCCGCCTACGGCTTCTTGCTGGCGGCCGGCGACGACCGCACCGACGAGGACGTGTTCGAAGCCGCGCCCGACGACGCGTGGACCGTCAAGATAGGCGGCGGCCCCACCCGCGCCCGCTTCGCGCTCAAGAACAGCGCCGAGATGCGCCAGCTGCTGGAAGCGATGGCCGAAGCCGAGCCGGTCCGCTAGAACGCGCAAGAGGAGCCGCGAAGCGGGCCGACGGCCGTCGTTTCCGCCTCGACGGACGCATCGTCGCCGGTCAAAAACGCGAGCACGCGGCTCAACAGCGCTTCCAGATCGTCTTCGGAAAGCGTGCGGGAGAAGCCGCTATCGGCGAGGTTCTCGAAGGCGGCGGCGTTGCGATAGCGGATGCCGTCGAGGAAGAACGCCTTGCGCCGGTCGGCACGGTCGCGCACCACGACGACGGTCTGCGACGGCAGCGCCTCGTAGGCGCGCTCGTCGAGCCCGAGCTTCTTCCCGTACCAGTCGGGCACGTTGCGCACGCCCTCGTCGGCGAAGAACGCGCGGATCTCCCCGCACCCCGCCAACGGGTACGGCGGCAGGTCGTAGCCCCGATGGCGCGCATACGCGAAAAGGTAGCGGGACGCGTCGCCCACCTGGGCGCGGTCGCCCAGCACGAACGACAGCAGCTCGAGCGCCCGATGAGGCCGCCACCGGTCGCCTTCGAGCTCCAACAGGCGCGCGATCCCAGAAACGGCGTCGTCGCCGGCGCTTCGCAGGCTCATCGCGCCTCCCCTCCGACATCAACACCTTCCGTGTCTTCGCGCACACCCGCCGCGGGCATGAGGTCGCTCAGAACCTGCTCGAACGGCTCGCGCGCGGCACGGCGCACGAGCCGTTCTTTCTGACGGCGCGTGAGGCGCTTGAAGCGGTACTCGGCGCTCATGGCCTCATGCTTCGTCGCGTACGCCGCCTGCGCGAGCAGGCGCACGGGAAGACGGCTGCGCGTGTACTTCGCGCCCGCGCCGGCGTTATGCGCGCGCACGCGTTCGGCGACGTCCACGGTGTAGCCCGTGTACCATGTGCCGTCGGCGCATTCGAGCACGTACAGGTAGAACGACGGATCGTTTTCTGCCCGGGAATCCATGCGCGCTACACGAGCACCTTGACGACGATCTTGCGCACGCAGCATGGGGCATCGAGCGCGCATCCCGGCTTGTGGGCGTCTTCGGGTGCGAGCACGGCCACGTCGCCCGCACGCAGCACGATGGAGCTGGGACGCTCGGGTGTGCAGTACAGCCCGAAATCGGCGTCTTCGTCAAAGGGCTGTACTTTCGCGAGGCCTTCGAGCGGCGCAAACTGCATGACCTCCTCGCCCGACACAACGAACTGCACGTCGTAGTAGCGGCGGTGCGCCTCCAGCTGCTTCTCCTCGGCGGGAACCGTGTCGTATTCCTGCACATTGGCGAACACGGCGTCCCCGTCGATGTCGACGCGGCCGAGCGGGAGCGACCCGAGGTCATCCCTGTTCAAAAAAGCATACGCCTTCTGAAAACGCGCGGCGAGGTAATCGTTGCCAGCGGCATGGTCGAGGGTGGTAACCAGCATGATCGGTCCTTTCGGTACGGGTGCACGGCGCGCAAAGCGACTCGCAGTATACACCCGAGGACGTCAGCGCGGACGCAACGTCATTGCGTTGCAATGGGGGTTGAAACATTCTCATAAACAGTTAAGCGGTAACGGCACAGGGGCGCTCCAAGCGCCCCTGTGCCGTTACAGGAATATCCCCTTTCCTTCTTCGATTTTCAGATCCAATCCGCGTTGATCCGAGTAGCATGTTCCATCGACCAGCACGAACAAGTCCACGGCAAGAGTCTCTACCTTGCCGCTCCCCAGTAAAGCCTTGATATCCCCATCGTAAACGCCGACGGCGTAGCACGAGAGCCTGCGCATGGTCGAGCGATTCGCGAAACCGGTTTTCACCGCGAGGATATCGGATTCGATTTCCGGATCGGGTATCACCACCGTGCGCGAGCCTTCCTCGATCATGCGGAAATCGTCGGCCGCGCGCTTGAAGGGTATGTTGAGGGATTTTAGGCTGAACCCTTCGAGATCGCGCAGCACTCCCGATGCGTCGAGCGCCCCTTCGCGCACGGCGTACAGCCTTGCAAAGTATGCGTCGATCGCCTCGAGAGCCCCGATATCGCACGACTCGCATGCCGCCCCCTCCATCTCGCTTATGACGCTTCGTGCTATCGCCACTTTCTGCGCGACATCGGAAGGCAGAGCGTAGTCGTCGGCGGGCTCGAACACGTGCACGATGCTTTCCTCGGCTGACTGCCGGCCTTCTCGATTGCATCGCCCAGCCGCTTGCACCATGCTGTCCACACCAGCGAGCGCGCGGTAGACCACAGGGAAATCGACGTCGACGCCCGCTTCTATCAGGCTCGTCGCCACAACCCGGCAAGTCCGGCCCTCGCGCAGACGTTGCCGGATCTCGTTCAGCACGCGCTCACGATGTACAGGGTGCATGAGGGTTGTCAGATGGTACGAGCCTTCCCCGTCGAGCAGCTCATGCAGCCGCCTCGCCTGCTTGCGGCTGTTCACGATGCAAAGCGACTGGTCGCGATCTGCCAAACGTGCTGCAAGATCGTCATCACCGAGCACGCCGTCGAAACGATACGAGACGCGTTTAAGCTTTTTGAACAATTCCGACGGCGCAGGTGCGATCTCGCGCACGGCGAACCCCTTTCGTCCAAGCATCCCGTTGAAGGCCGGCTGCGTCGCCGTGCACAGTACCACCGAACAACCGTAGTTCGCCACGAGCTCTATAAGCGCGCGCAGACAAGGAAGCAGCTGCTTGGTGGGAACCATCTGCGCCTCGTCAAGCACGATCACGCTGTTCGCGATATTGTGCAGCTTGCGGCAGCGCGATGTCCGGTTAGCGTAGAGCGACTCGAAGAACTGTACGTTCGTCGTCACCACGATGGGCGCGTCCCAATTCTCGGACGCTCGGCGAAGCGCTTTCTTCGCGTCGCCTGACTTGTACGATTCCACCTCTTCGTCGAAATCGAAATCGAAGTTCGCGTGATGCTCCAAAACACTGCGCTCTCCCAGCACATCGCGAAAGACGCGGGCGTTCTGCTCGATGATCGACGTATAGGGCACGGCGTAGACCACGCGACGCGCATCGCGCTTAACCGCATGCTCGAGCGCGAATAGCAGCGACGCGTACGTTTTTCCACCTCCGGTGGGAACTGTTAGCGAGAAGAAACCGGGGGTGGTTCGAAGCAGCTCTGATGCATGCATCCAGCACCTGGCAGCGCGTTTCGTTGAGCGCGCTCGTCGGCGGGTAGAAGCGAGCTACCTCTTCTTTCAGGCAACCCAGGAGATCGACAAGGGATTGCTCCGAAAGAGGATCGCGTCCTTCACCCTGCATGAATCTCTCGGTGCAAAGGAAGTCCGCATCCACCAAACAGGAGAATACCATGCGCGTCAAAAACGAAAGCGAATAGGCTCCGTCCTCCCGATCGCGAGAAACAGGCAGAACGGAAGGGCCTTTCGGAACGTTAAGCTCGACTTCGCGCGCATAGGCGGCGCAATCGGGGATGCTACCGTGTTGTGCCCGCAGCAGTCGACCGCGCAGAGTCGGACAGTCTTCGACATCTGCCGTAGTGCCCCCGTCGGGAAGCCCTGCATGATGGCCGGCAACGCAGTAAGCGAGCAATTTCAAACCCAACTGATCAAGCAGAGCAGCCCCCGCCGTGGAGTGGTCCACCTTGCGGCCGTCACGGAGGATGCGGTTCTGGAATTCTGCGGAGTACTTGCCGATATCGTGGGCCATGCCTGCCGCATAAGCCCAAGACTCGGCTCCGAACGGCCGCGCGAATTCAGCCGCCATCTCGGCCACCTCGCGAAGATGGTCGGCCACTTCTTCGATACGCCCATCTTCGGCAACATGGGATACGTACATGAATACCTCCCGTCAGTTGGCGCAATCGCGCGCCGTTCAGCTATAAAATATAACTCATCTTGACATGCATAAGCTCTCTAATCATTTTTATAGCTCTCGATGATACTCTGGAAACTGTTTTCGCATGTCCCCCAAGCGGGACTTGCAGAAAAGCGTTTTCGTTTATCATTGAAAGAATGTCTAATCCAAAAAACAGGTGCATGAAGCATGCCCGAAGAACAACCGGGTTGTACAATACCCCCATGTCCCTCACCACCGACATACGCTCCTACCAACCCTTCAACCAGCAGGAGGCATCCGATCGCGAGGTTATCCTCCGACAGCTGGAAGCCGACCCGCGGGTCTTCCAACGCGACTCGCTCGCGCATATGACGTGCTCGATCTGGACGGTCGACCCGACCGCGACCAAGACGCTCATGGTGTTCCACAACACGTACGGGTCGTGGAGCTGGATAGGCGGGCACGCCGACGGAGAGCGCGACCTGGAACAGGTGGCGCTGCGCGAATTGGAGGAGGAGACCGGCGTCGCCGACGCGCGCATCGTGCCGTGCGGGCCGGGGAACATCTTCTCGCTCGAGGTGCTCACCGTGGACGGGCACGAGAAACGCGGGCGCTACGTCAGCTCGCATGTACACCTCAACGTGACGTATCTGGCCGTCGCGTCGCCCGACGACCCGCTGCGCGTCAAGCCCGACGAGAACAGCGGCGTGCGCTGGATGGACCTCGACGAGGCGCTGGCCGCATCGACGGAACCGTGGATGCGCGACCGGATCTACCGCAAGCTCGTCGACAAGCTGGCCGCGGTCGACCTCGAAATGAGACGTTAGCCCCGTCCCTTCGCCTCATCCCAAAGCTCGCGGGGAAGATAGTACGATTCGAAGTCCTGCATGAGGCCGTCGGGGGTTGCTTCGGCGCCGTGGATGGTGCCCTCGTGGACGAAGCCCGCCTTCTCGATCACGCGGCGCGAACGATCGTTGAACGTGTAGTGCGTGCACGTGATCAGGCCAAGCCCCAGCTCCTCGAAGCCGTAGCGCAGCATCTCGTCCGCCGCCTCGGTCATGCAGCCCCGCCCCCATGCCGTGCGCGCGAGCGCATAGCCCAGCATGAGGCAGTCGACGTTGCGCCGCTGCGGATCGCGGATGAGGCCGATCGACCCGATGCACGGCCCCGTGGCTCCCGTCCCCGCGCCCGTCTTCTCGAAGATGCCGAACACATGAGGCTCGCTCGCGATCACCTCCACGAACATGCGCGAGTCCTCGCGCGTGCGGTGCGGGGCCCATCCGGCATCGGGCCCGACGGCGGGATCGCTGCAGTAGGCGTACACGTCGTCGATATCGTCGGAAACGAGCGGGCGCAGCACGAGGCGCTCGGTCTCGAGCGCAGGGCACTCCCCCGACGTCTCCGCCAGAATCGCCGGCGGACAACCGGGATGCCGCGCCTCGCCGGCCCGAACACAAGCCGCGAACCACACCTCGTCGAGCACCCGCACGCCCGCCTCGCGCAAGGCGCGCGCCGCCACGCCGTAACCGGGCACGAGCTCGCCGGCGAACGCGCCGTCGTACACGAGGCCGCATCCGCACGAAGGGCTCTTCGCCTTGAGCACGGCCAGCTTGCACCCCTGCTCCTTCGCCAGCTCCACCGTCTTGGCGGCTCCGGCCAAAAACGCGTCCGTGACGTCGACCCCGTCCGCGTCCGTCACGCGCAGCGCGCGCTCGGCGGCGGCGATCTCGCAGGGGGCATGCGGCACAGGCAGCCCGCCCAGCACCTCGGGGCACACGGGAACCATCTCGCAAGCGTCGTGCAGCTTCAGCACGTCCTCGCAGGGACGCGACTTCCCATCGTAGCGGCACGGCTCCCCCAGCAGGCATGCGCTCACGGCTATCGGCATCGCTCGTCCTCGTTTCGTCGAAAAACCCAGTATAGCAAAGCCCGCGACTCCGCTGCGTTAGCGCGTGCGCGCGAACACTAGAACCGTGGCGACGGCCGCGAACATGGCCAGCGCCGCAAGCACGCCCACGAGCGTCGTCGCGCCCACGAGCGCGCCCATCATCCCGCTAAGAACCGCCGATCCCGTGTAGCCGATGAGATTGATGGTCGACACCACCGTCGCCGTGCTGCGCATGTCGGCCCGCGCGAACAAGAGGCGCAGGCTGCCCGACAGGCACATGCCCGTGGACAGGCCGAACAACGCCACCAGCACGAGGAAAGCGCCCAAAGCCCCGGCCGCCATCGCTACGCACATCGCGCACGTGAACACGAGGAGCGCCGCCATCGAAACACGCAACGACACGCCCGACGGCATGCGCGCCTCAAGCGGCGCCCCCAACGCGCTGGGCGCCATCGACAGCGCGAGGATAGCCGATGCCATGAACGGGTCGCTCGAACCGAAGCATTCCGCCGCCACCGGCGAGCTGAACGATTGGAAGAACGTGCCCACGCCCCACGACGCGACGTAGGCGCACGCGGCGATGGGCAGCACACCACGCAGCTTCGCATCCACGCCGATCACCGGCTTGCAGGCGGTTCGCAGCGGCACGCGGCTGACGACCGTTTCGGGAGCCGCGGGAATGAGGATCGCGCCCAGCGCCAGCAACGCGATCATGATCCAATAGATCAGCGCGTGCTGTTGGGTGACCAAGGACAAGAACCCCACGGCCAGCGAGCCCGCCATCACGCCCAGCAGCGCGCCGCAACCGGCCACCGCCAGCCCGAACCCCTCGTAGCGCCCCACGGCGGAATCGACGACCAGCGCCGAAACGGCGCTCATGGCCAAGCCGCACGACACGCCCTGCACGGCTCGCGCAACCAGCACGATCGTCGGATCGGCCGCTCTCAAGAACAGGAAACAACCGAGCATGGCAAGCAGCAGCGACGCCGCCGCCAAGGGGCGCCGTCCCGCCGCATCGGACAGCGATCCCGACAAGAACAGCGTCAGCACGACGCCGAACAGGTACATGAGCATGGTGGCGGAGATGTCGGCGTCGGTGAGCCCGATCGCCCCTTTGTACTCGGAGTACAAAGGGATAGGCACAGCCGAAGCGGCGAACACGGTGACGAAGGCGAACGTGGCGATGACGAGGCCTCGCACCCCTTGCCGAGGCTGCGAGGATTCCGACGCGTCGACTGCATGCGCGAGCATGGCACCATCCGTTCGTTCACCGCGAATTACACCCGCGCTCTTCCCTGCGAGGAGCGATTGCGGACAGCATAGCATTCCGAACGGACGCAGGGAACACCCGCGTTCGCCCAACGCGGCGCGCACGGTTCTGGATTTCTGGTACCATTGTACGGATGTTCTGCAATGCTTTCGAGGGAGGGCCGCCGCACCGCATGCTATCCGAAGACGACATCAGCAGGCACTGCCATGCGCGCACGTTGCAACGGGCACGGTCCATCGCAGCCTCCGACCGCAACATCCTCACAAAGCAGGTCCGCTACAACCCTCCCGAGACCACGCTGTCCGCGTTCGTTGCCAGCAGCAGCGGCTGGAACGACCGTTACCGCACCTCCGTCACCTTCGACGAGGACGAAGGCGACCTGGTCGACTACGCCTGCACCTGCCCCGCCTACCGCGAGTATGACGGCATGTGCAAGCACTGCGTGGCTCTGGCGTTGACGTATCTGGACGCGCCTGAGAAGTTCATGGGCTACCGAGCCCATCGCGCGCCGACCACGTCTTCATGCCTGCTCGAGCTCATGGAGCGCAGCAAAGCCGCTGCAGAAGCTGAGGAACAGGGCGGCATCGATCTGGAAGCAACCGTCGTGTACGGCTATCGGTCGTGGTCGGCGCACTTCAAGGTCGTCGGCCCCCAGGGCTCCTACGTCATGAAGAGCATCTCGGACTTCGTCGGCCGCATGCGGCGCGGCGAGCGGTTCTCCTACGGCAAGAAGCTCGCGTTCACGCACGTCCCGGCGATGCTCGCCGAGTCGGCGCGCCCCATCGCCCGGTTCCTCGACCGCGCCGTGGCGCTGCGCGAGCAGGCCACCGGCAGCGCGTTTTGGCGCTACCGCGGACGCGACGAGATCGGACGCGACCTCGACCTGTCGGACTACGAGCTCATCGAGCTGTTGGATCTGCTGGACGGCCGCCCCTTCACCGTCGAAGGCACCGACTACGGAACGCGCTCCCTCACCCGCGCGCATGTCGTCAGCGCCGACCCCGATGTCGAGGTCTCGGTGCGGCGCACCGACGACGGCGGCTACGCCATCGAAGCCGACGAGCTGCCTTTCGTGGCGCAGGGCGACCGCATGTACCTGTGGCAGGGCGAGACGTTCTTCCGCTGCTCGGCCGACTTCGCGCGCACGGCGGGCTTCCTGCGCACCGTGTACGAGAACGACGATGCCCGCCTGTTCGTCAGCCTCGCCGACATGCCCCTGTTCTGCGCCACCGTGCTGCCCGCCATCGAGAAGCGCCTCCATGTGGAAACGCCGACCGAGATCGGGCTGTTCCGCCCCGTGCCGTGCAAGCTGGAGTTCTACTTCGACAAGACCGACCGCGACGTCACCTGCGACGCGCAAGCCGTGTACGGCGAACGCCGCTATCCGCTGCTCGACTCCCCCGCTCGCGACGAGGCGGGCCCCCTGCGCGACGAGAAGCTGGAGGGTCGCGCGAGGCGGCTGGTCAAGCAGTATTTCGACACATTAGAAGCTCCCCCATCCATCATGCTGAGCGACGAGACGGCGGTGGCCGACCTCGTGTTCGGCGGCCTTGTCCAGTTCCAGGCGCTGGGCCAGGCGTTCACCACGCCCGCGTTCGACCGGCTGCTCGTAGACAAGAAGCCACGCATCTCGGTGGGCATCTCGCTGGCGGGCAACCTCATCAACCTGGCCGTGTCCACCGACGACCTGCCCCCGGCCGAGGTGGCGGCGCTGCTGGCGAGCTACCGGCGGCGCAAGCGCTTCCACCGTCTGAAGAGCGGTGCGTACCTCGATCTGACGGAGTACGACCTCGCTCAGCTCGACCACCTTGCGGAGGACTTCGGCTTCACGCCCAAACAGCTGGCCGCAGGCGCGGTGGAGCTTCCCGCCTACCACGCGTTCTACCTCGACGAGCAGTTCAAGGGCGCAGAGCGCAACCGCTCGTTCATGCGCTACCTGGAAAGCTTCCGGGCATCGGCCGGCGAGCCGTGCCCGGTGCCCGACCAGCTGGCCGCCACGCTGCGCCCCTACCAGGCGGAAGGGCTGCGCTGGATGAGCGCGTTGGCCGACCGCGATCTCGGCGGCATCCTGGCCGACGAGATGGGCCTGGGCAAGTCGGTGCAGCTCATCGCGTTTCTGCTGGCACGCCAGAGCGAGGCGCGCGCCGTTGGGCCCAGCCTCATCGTGTGCCCCGCCTCCCTCGTGTACAACTGGATGGCCGAGTTCGAGCGCTTCGCCCCGACCCTAGACGTGCGCGCCGCGGTGGGCGCCAAGCGCGAGCGCATGCGCATCCGCGCCGAGGCGTGCGAGAGAGACGCACGCGAAAGCGAGCTTGCCCGCGACGGGCGCTGCTGCGACGTGCTGATCACCTCCTACGACCTGCTGCGCATCGACGCGGAGGACTTCGCCCGGCGCGAATTCTACTGCTGCGCGCTCGACGAGGCGCAGTACGTGAAGAACCACGCCACCAAGACGGCGCGCGCCGCGAAGCGCGTGCGGGCGCGCCACCGCTTCGCGCTGACCGGAACGCCGATGGAGAACCGTCTGAGCGAGCTGTGGAGCATCTTCGACTTCCTCATGCCCGGGCTTCTGGGATCCTACATGCGCTTCCGCGAGCACTTCGAGCTGGACATCACCGGAGGCGACGAGGACGCCGCCCGCCGTCTGCGCTCCCTCGTGGCACCGTTCATGCTGCGCCGCTTGAAGGCCGACGTGCTGCAAGACTTGCCCGACAAGCTGGAATCGGTGGTGTACGTCCCCATGGAGGCCGAGCAGCAGCGCCTGTACGCCGCCCACGAGCAGCAGCTGCGCGACGCGCTGACCCTGCAGAAGAACAACCGCAACAACAAGCAGTTCCACGAGCGCAAAGTGGAGGTGCTCGCCGAGCTGACGAAGCTGCGCCAGCTGTGCTGCGACCCGCGCCTTCTGTACGAGAACTACGCCGGGCACGCGGCAAAGCTGGACGCCATCGCAGAGATCGTGGAATCGGCCATGGACGCCGGCGAGAAGACGCTTGTGTTCTCCCAGTTCACAAGCTTCCTTTCGCTGATCGCCGAAGTGCTGGACGCGCACGGCGTGCCCTACTTCACCATCACGGGAACCACGCCGAAGAAGCGCCGGCTCGATCTGGTGAACGCGTTCAACGACGACGACACGCCCGTGTTCCTCGTGTCGCTCAAAGCGGGTGGCACCGGGCTCAACCTCACCGGCGCGTCGGTGGTGGTGCACGCCGACCCCTGGTGGAACGCCGCTGCGCAGAACCAGGCCACCGACCGCGCGCACCGCATCGGCCAGACGCAGGTGGTGAGCGTCCACAAGGTCATCGCGAAGGACACCGTCGAAGAGCGCATCCTGCATTTGCAGGATGCGAAGACCGACCTCGCCGACCAGGTGATCGGCGCCGGCGGCGTGTCGCTGGCGAGCCTGAGCCAGGAGGAGCTGCTCGATTTGCTGGACGGATGAGGCGCGGCTTAGAACTTGCCGAAGCGTTCGTAGCGGGCTCGCAGCAGCTCGTCGGTCGGCGTTGCGCATAGCTCGTCAAGCGTGGCGCACACGTAGGAGCGCACGCCCTCGGCCGCCTGCTCGGGGTTCTCATGCGCAGGGCCCGCTCCTTCGGACAGCACGGCGTCCACGATACCCATCTCGCAGGCTTCGGCCGCGCTCATCTTCATGACGGCGGCCGCCTCGGCGGCGCGCGTGCGATCCTTCCACAGGATGGACGCGAAGCCCTCCGGCGACAGCACCGAGTACACCGCGTGCTCCTGCATGGCCACGCGATCGGCCAGCGCCAGCGCCAGCGCGCCGCCCGAGCCGCCCTCGCCCAACAGCACGCTCACCACGGGCACGCGCAGGCCCGCGAGCGCCAGCAGGTTGTCGGCGATGGCGTTGCCCTGCCCGCGCTCCTCGGCCTCCATGCCGCAGAACGCGCCTTGCGTGTCCACGAGGCACACCACGGGGCGGCCGAACTTCTCGGCCTGACGCATGAGGCGCAAAGATTTGCGGTAGCCCTCCGGCTGCGGGCAGCCGAAGTTGCGCGCGATGCGCTCTTTGAGGTCGCGTCCTTTCTCTTGCGCGATCACCGTCACCGCGCGACCCCCGATCCAGCCGAGGCCGCACACCACGGCGCCGTCGTCGCCGAACATGCGATCGCCGTGCAGCTCGATGAACCCGTCCACGAACGAGTCGATGTAGGCGAGCGCCGTGGGACGATGCACGTTGCGCGCCAACTGAACGCTCTCCCATGCGCGGTTCGACGTGGGCGCAGTGGCCTCGCGCGCCGCAGCGGACGCGTCCTCCAAAGACACGCCGGCCTCCGCATCGAAACCGCCCGTGCTGAGCGCCTTCTCCAAACGCTTGCGCATGGAGGAGCCGCGGCGGTCGAAGCGCTCGGTGACGGCCGCCATGCGCCCGCGCAGCTTGGCGCGCGCCGAGTCCACCCCTCCGGCGAAAGGCAAGCCGCCGCCCACGGTCAAATCGCCGTACGTCACCGTGTTGTACGTATCGGTGCCGCTGGCCAGGTTCTCGCGCACCGCCTCGTAGCTGACGAGGATATCGCGATCGCCCGGCTCGTGCTCCTGCTCGCCGCGCACAGCCGATGCCGTGGCAAGGTGCAACGCCAGCAAGTGAGCCAGCACGCTGCGCAGCTCGCCGCGCTCCACGATGGCGTCGATCAGCCCGTGATCCAGCGCGAACTCGGCCGTCTGGAAGCCTTCGGGCAGCTCCTGCTTGATGGTGTCCTTGATGACGCGCTGGCCCGCGAAGCCGATCAGCGCGCGCGGCTCGGCCAGGATCACGTCGCCCTGCATGGCGAACGACGCGGTCACGCCGCCCGTCGTGGGATCGGTGAGCACCGAGATGTAGGGGAGCTTCGCCGCAGCATGGCGCTCCAGCGCGCACGACACCTTCGCCATCTGCATGAGTGACACGAGACCCTCCTGCATGCGCGCGCCGCCCGACGCGGTGAACACCACCACGGGCAGACGCTCGTCGGTCGCGCGCTCCACGAGCCGCGCCACCTTCTCGCCCACGACCGAGCCCATCGAGCCCATGAAGAACTGCGACTCCATGATGCCGATGGCCACGCGCAAGCCCGCGATACGTCCGACGCCGGTGCGCACGCCCTCCTCCAGACCCGTCTTCTCGCGCTGAGCCTCGAGCTTGCCCAGGTAGCCGGGGAACTCGAGCGGGTCGGTTTCGGGAACCGTGCGGTTCCATTCCACGAAGCTGTCCGCATCCAGCAAGTCGTCGATGCGCTCGCTCGACGACATGCGCAGGTAACCGCCGCAAGCGGGGCACACGTAATGGCCGGCGGCCAGGCTGGGGCCGTCGAACTTGAGGCCGCAGTGCGGGCACGCGCGCCACGAATCGCCGTCGATAGCGGGTTTGTCGGTAGTGCACAGCACCCAGCCCAGAAGCGGCGCGTCATTGCTGAGCGGGCGGAACACCCGCACGCCGCGAGCCGCCGTGCGAGCGAGAAAGCTGTCCACCTCGGCCAGCGGCAGCGCCTCGTCGCACAGCAGAACCACCGAAGCCCCGCAGGAGTCGATGGCCGTCAGCACGGCATGGCCGTTGCAGAACAGCGCGTCGGAGTACTTCTCGCCCAGGCTCACCGCGCTTTGGGCGAGCTTGATGTGGCTATCGCCCCGATGATCCTGCGTGTACACTGCGCAGGCGGCGAAACCCGCATCGCCCACGGCCTGCATCAGGCGCTTCGCGGTTTTCGGGCGCGCCATGACGAGCGCGACGGGCTTGGAGCCCGCATCGATCCCCCCGGCGCCTTTCGGCGTGCGCGGGGCGGCGGTGGCCAACGCCCGCGGCACGGCGGTGTAGTCGGCCGCGTCGGCAGCATCGTGCGCGTTCGGCGCTATGGGAAGCGAAGCGGCGGCCTCCTCGGCCATGCGCGCAAGGCGGTAGGCCACGTCGGCCGATTCGCCGATAGGCTCGGCCGCCTTGCGCGGCTTGCCCTGGGGCAGCACCGTTCCGTCGGATCCGATGGTGATGTAGTTCTGCTTGGCACTCTTCATCGAACGGCCTCTCGCTCTTTTAAGCTTCCGCTTTCGCCAGCACGTACTTCTGCGTCGCCGACGCGCACACCGCGCCGTCGACGCTCGCCTCCACCTCTGCGACGCACAGACGCGACGAGGACTTCACGATGCGCCCTTTCAGCGTGAGCGTCTCGCCCGGCTCCACCTGGCGGCGGAACTTCGCGCCGTCGATGCCGGTGAGGAACCCGATGGAGCCCTCGGCTCCGCGCTCGACGAGGATGCAGAACGATGCCGCCTGCGCGAGCGCCTCCATGATGATGACGCCCGGCAAAACGGGATGCCCCGGGAAATGCCCCGCGAACAGCGCCAGCTCCGGGTCGACGTCGAGCTCGGCCGTCACCTCCACGCCCGGCTCACACGCGACGATGCGGCTCACCCAGCAGAACGGGTCGCGATGCGGCAGCACCGCCTCGACGACGTCCTTGCCGCAAGGGTATTCGATGTCCATGGTTCGGCTCCTCCCAACCTATGCGCGATACGGCGAAACGGCCAAGCTCGCGTTATGGCCGCCGAATCCGAGCGAGTTCGACAGCGCCACCTTCTGAGGATAGCCCGTCTTCGCCTCGATGACGACGCTGACCGGGCATTCCGGATCGGCCTCGGCGAAGCCGGCCGTGGGCGGCACGCAGTCGTTCATCACGGACAAAGCCGTGACGATGGCCTCGATAGCGCCCGCGGCGCCCAGCGTGTGGCCCGTCGTGCCCTTCACCGACGTCACCGGGATCCGGCTTCCCGCCTCTTCGCCGCACAGCGCCAGCAGCGCCTTGGACTCGGTGGCGTCGTTCGCCGGCGTGCCGGTGCCGTGGGCGTTCAGATGCCCCAGGTCGTCCGGCGTGAAGCCGCCCTCCTCCAGCGCCTGGCGCATCGCGCGCGCCACGCCCTCGCCGCTGGGCTCGGGAGCCGTCATATGGTAGGCGTCGCCCGTGGAGCCGAAGCCCGTGATCTCGGCCAGCACCGTGGCGCCGCGCTCGAGCGCATGCTCCAGCGACTCCAACACCACCGCGCCCGCGCCCTCGCCCGCCACGAATCCCGCGCGGCGCACGTCGAACGGCAGGGAGGCCTGCGTCGGATCCTCGGCCTTCGACAGCGCGCCGAGGTTCGAGAACCCGGCCAGGCAGATGGGCGACACGGACTCTTCCGAGCCGCCGGCCAGCGCCGCGTCGATGTAGCCGTGGCGGATGTCGCGCACGGCCGCGCCGATGGAGTGCGCGCCGGTGGCGCAGGCGGTGACCACGTTCAGGCATTCGCCGCGCAGCCCGTAGCGGATGGAGAGGTTGCCCGCCGCGATGTTGCCGATCATCGTGGGGATGAACAGCGGGCTCACGCGCTTCGGACCCTTCTCGGCCAAGGTGAAGAAGCCGCTTTGCAGCTCGTCGATGCCGCCGATGCCGGTGCCGAACACGCACGCGATGCGCGCGGTGTCCTCGGCCTCGAGGTTCAGGCCCGACTGCGCCAGCGCCTCGTCGGAAGCGACGATGGCGTACTGCACGAAGCGCTCGAACCGGCGCGCCTCCTTCTTCGTGATGCCGTGCTCGGCAGCGTCGAAATCGCGCACCTCGGCGGCGATGTGCACGTCGTAGTCGGCCGTGTCGAAGCGCGTGACCGGGCCGATGCAGCAGGCGCGGCCCATGACCGCGTCCCACAGCGCCTGCACGCCCACGCCGGCCGGCGACACCGCGCCCATGCCGGTGATGACCACGCGGTGCGTGCCGTCGGGGCGGCGCGTGCTCGCCGCGTTCGCAATGTTCTCGCTCATAGCGACATACCTCCGTCGATGCAGACAACCTGTCCGGTGATGTAGCCCGCGTCCTCGCTGGCCAAGAAGCGCACGAGCTTCGCCACGTCCTCGGGCTCCCCGAGGCGCTTGGACGCGATGCGCCCCACGATGGCCTCGCGCTGCTTCTCGGACAGCGCGTCAGTCATGTCGGTGGCGATGAAGCCCGGGGCCACGGCGTTGGCCGTGACGTTGCGGGCCGCCAGCTCGCGGGCGATGGACTTCGTGAGCCCGATGACGCCGGCCTTCGAGGCCGCATAGTTCGCCTGGCCCGCGTTGCCCGCCACGCCCACGACGCTCGACATGTTGACGATGCGTCCGTAGCGCTGCTTCATCATGCGCTGCGCCGCGGCCTTGCAGCAGTTGAACGTGCCCTTGAGGTTCACGTCGATCACCGCGTCGAAGTCCTCGTCCTTCATGCGCGCCAGCAGCCCGTCGCGCGTGATGCCGGCGTTGTTCACCAGCACGTCCACGCGGCCGAACGCTTCCTGGGCGGCGTCGACGAGCGCAGCGGCCTCGGCGGCGTCCGCCACGTTGGCGGCCACCGCGATGGCGCGCACGCCGCAGTCGGCCTCCAGGGCTGCGGCGAACGCCCGCGCCTCGTCCAGCCCGCGCTCGCTCGAGCAGTTCACGCACACGTCGAAGCCCGCGCGCGCCAGCTCCTCGGCCACCGCGCGGCCGATGCCGCGGTTCGAGCCGGTGACGACCGCGCTTCGACGCGGAGTTTCGGTTTCGTTGGTCATGGGAGTAGAAGCTCCTATTCGGAATCGGTTGCGGAAGCGACGGCCAGGCAGCCGTCGAAGCTCGCGCGGTCCTGCACGCAGGCGCGCGTCGCGGTCTTGTCGATGCGTTTCACGAGGTTCGCCAGAACGCCGCCGAAGCCGACTTCGACGAACATGTCCGCCCCTGCGGCGGTCAACGCAGCCACGCTCGCATCGAAGCGCACGGGGCTCGTGAGGTGGCGCACGAGGTTCTCGCGCGCGTCGGCGGCGGACAGCGGCGCGGCGGTGACGTTGCAGACGAGCGGGATGCGCGCCTCCGAGAACTCGACGTTCTCCAAGTAAGCTGCGAGCCCCGCCGCCGCATCGGCCATGAGCGGGCTATGGAACGCGCCCGAGGTGGCCAAACGCGACGAGCGCTTCCCCGCCTCGGCCCATGCCGCCTCGGCGCGCTCGACGGCCGCGGGCGCACCGGCGATGACGATCTGCCCCGGGCAGTTGAAGTTCGCGGGCACCAGCACCTCGCCCTCGGCGCACTGCTCGCAGAGCGCAGCCACGACGTCCTCGTCGGCCTTCAGCAGCGCGCTCATGACGCCGGGGTGCGCCGCAGCGGCCTCGGCCATGAGCTCGGAGCGCGCCTTCACCAGCGCGAACGTCGCCTCGTCGCTCAGCATGCCCGACACGGCCAGCGCGCTCACCTGCCCCAGCGAGAAGCCCAGCACCGCCGCAGGCTGCACGCCGCGCGCCATGAGCGCGCGGGCGATGCCCACCGACAGCACGCACAGCGCCGGTTGGGCGTTGCGCGTGTCGTTGAGCTCGTCGGGATCGGCGTTGAGCACGAGATCGGCCACGTCGTACCCCAGCACGTCGGACGCGCAGGAAAACGTTTCCTTCACCTCTTTCACAGCGAGAAGATCGCCACCCATGCCCGGCTTCTGCGACCCCTGCCCCGAGAACATGAAGACGGGCGCGCCCGCGAGGAGGGGCGGCAACGTCCAATCGCTCAAACAGTCCTCGCTTCGCTGCGGAACTCGCTTGGTGGACGCCGCCGCCCCTCCTCGCTCCACACCCACAGGCTTCCGAAGCCCTTTTTCCTCATCCATCAAAGCCCCCTAGATCGCGCGCCCGCGCCGGGCGCTCAGCGCAGCCAGTGCTTCCAAGTCGAGACCGCCCAGAGCCTCGGCCTCTTCGATCATCCGAGCGATAGCCTCGGCCGCCGTGGCGCGCTCGTGCACGAGCGCGGCCGACTGGCCTGCCATCATGGTGCCGTTGTCCACGTCGCCCTCCACGGCGCGGCGCAGGGAGCCCACGTACATAGCCTCCAGCTCGTCGCCGTTGGCGGCGACGTCGCCTTCGAGCTTGCGCACGGTACGGGCGAACTTGTTCTTGAGGCAGCGCACGGGATGCCCGCTGCCGCGGCCCGTGACGATGGTGTCGGCGTCCTTGGCGGCGATCACGCGCTCTTTGTACGCGTCGGAGATGGTGCACTCGTCCACCGTGAGGAAGCGGGTGCCTGCCTGCACGCCCTCGGCGCCCAGCGCGAAGGCGGCGGCCATGCCGCGCCCGTCGGCGATGCCGCCTGCGGCGATCACGGGGATGGACACGGCGTCGCATACTGCGGGGATGAGCGCCATCGTGGTCAGCTCGCCGATATGGCCGCCGGCCTCGGTGCCCTCGGCCACCACGGCATCGGCACCGAGGCGCTCCATGCGCGCGGCCAGCGCGCTGGAGGCCACCACGGGTACCACCTTGATGCCGGCGTCCTTCCACAGCTGCATGTAGTTCGCGGGAGAACCCGCGCCCGTCGTGATGACGTCAACACGCAGCTTCGCCAGAAGCTCGGCCGTCTGGGCGGCGTTCGGATCCATGAGCATGACGTTCGCGCCGATGGGCTTGTCGGTCATCGAGCGGGCGATACGCACCTGCTCCTCGACCCAGTCGAGCGGCGCGCCGCCGCATGCGATGATGCCGAGGCCGCCGGCCTCGCTCACCGCGCCGGCCAGGCTCGCATCCGCGATGCGCGCCATCGCGCCCTGCACGACGGGCGCCTCGATGCCCAGCAGTTCTGTTACCCGCGTCTTCATGCTCATGCTCTCTCTTCCTCGAACCCACGGCCCCGTTCGGGCCCCGTCATACAAGCGGGCCCCGTACGGGGCCCGATCAACGCGCGTTACAGCGAATCGATGTGCGCGACCAGCTGACCCACCGTCTCGATTCCCTCGGGCTCGCCGAACTCGACGTCGCACTTCTCCTCGAGGTCGCAGATGAGCTCGACCATGTCCAGCGAGTCGATGCCGAGCGACTCCAGCGTGGCCTCCTCGGTGATCTTCTCGGCCTCGAGATCGAGGTTCTCGACGAGGACTTCCTTCACGGTGTCGATGGTAGCCATGGTGCGTTCCTTTCGCTTCATGCAATTTAGTTTGATAGTCAAAGTATTTCTCCGGAAGTAATGGTATGGTGACGGGACTCCGATTGCAAGAGCCGCCATGCGCCCTCCACGATTTCTGCGCCCTTCCTCTTATTCCCACCGCCCCGTTCCAGGCGCACCCAAGACAGGCCCCTTCGACGCATCCAGCCGAATAGCCCAACCGCGAACAGGGCGTGAGCGGTCATGCAGTGCGACGAGCAATCGCTGCGTGTGCGAGGAGTGCTGCGTGACCGCTCACGCCCGCCCCGCAGGTCGCAAACTCCTTACGCCTGCGCGTCGAAGAAGCCCTTCACCTTCTTGAGCGCCCCGGCGAACACGCGCTCCTCCTCCTCGGTAAGATCGGCCAACGCCTCGTCGATCATCTGATGGTGGAACAGGTTGTGCGCGCGCAGCACCTGCCTGCCTTTCTTGGTGAGCGAGACCAGCACCTTGCGCCGATCGTCCTCGGCGCGCGTACGTTCCACGAAGCCCTTGTTCGCCAGTTTGTTCACCGCCGTGGTCAGCGTAGCCAAGGTCACGTTCAGGCGCGCGGCTATCACGTTCATCGGATTGCGCTCGTGCAGGCCGATAGCCACGATGGTGTGGACCTCGGTTATGGTGAGCCCGTGCGTCAGGCGGTTGTCCAGCGACTGCTCCTCGATGCGCAGGATGGAGTTGAACGTGCCGGACAGTAGGTCGTCGATTTCCTCGCGCCGTCTTTGAGAAGCGCTCGCCGTCTCGTTCGAACCGTCCACGATCCCCGCCTCCTCGTCCGTCGTTTCACATCGGCCGCATCATACCGTATGTAGTTAGATAGTCAAAGTTTCGACATCGTCGGGCGGTGCGGGGGTGGGCACGAAACGTCGCACGAACCGACCCTCGCTCTTGCTTTTGAGGTAGCGGTACCCGATGACCGAGAACGCAAGCGCTCCGACGAAGTTCACGAACAGGTCTCCCATGGTATCGCGCAGCCCGATGTCCAAATATCCGCCGACACCTAGCTCCTGCCCGTTGACCTCGACGGATTCGATACGGTCTATACGTTGCGGATGCTGCGAGCCCGACGGATCGAGCAGCGTGCTGGAGATGCCGGTCACCACCGTGTCCTTCTGCATGTCGAGTCCGAACATCTCGTCCATGCCGAACTCGAAGAACTCCCACAGCACGCCGATGGTCATGGAAAAGCAGAACGCCACCACCACGCAGAAGAACGGCGACAGAGAGAACGCGATGCGATCCGAGCGGTTAAGGATGGACACGAGGGCAAGGCCTATAGCGGCAGCCAGAAACCCGTTGAACGTATGCAGCAGCGCATCCCAGAACGGGAAGATGGTGTAGAAGTGGAGCAGCTCCCCCAGTATCTCGGCCGCGAAGATGAACAGCGCGATGACCACCTCGAGCGTCTCGGGGATGGAGATGCTGAAGTTCACCTCTATGAACGTGGGGACGAGAAACAGCACGAGCGTGAGCAGGCACAGGAAGAACGCCTCGTAGTTGTCGAAGGCGAGCGAGCCGACCGCGCATGCCAACACGATAAGGCGCAGCACCACGTATACCGCAAACGACCCTTTGTTCTTGCGCATCTCGCGACCCATGGCCGCGAAGACCTCGCGCACCCGTCCCATGCCGGCGCCCTATCGCTCGTCGCGGGCAGGACGAAAGTCCAAGCGCCGAGCACGCGGATCGGCAGAGACGAGCACGACGGCGAGCCGCTGCGCCAGGCGATACGACGCGCCCGTGTCCTGCCCGGTCAGACGATGCTGCACAGGATCGAGCGCGAAGTACTCCGAACCAAGGTTCTTGCACGGGATCAAACCTTCGGCCGTGTTGTCGAGGCGCACGTACGCGCCGTACGTCGCCACCCCCGACACCGTCGCCGAGAACGTCTGCCCCACGAACCGCTCGAGATACTCGATGAGCTTGACCTCCTGCGACTCGCGCGCAGCCTTCTCGGCTATGCGCTCCATGTCGGAGGAGTGCTCGGCGATCCATGGCAGCGCCGATTTTTCCTGGTCGAACTTCTCCGGGCGTCCGCCGATGAGGGCCTTGAGCATACGATGCACCACAAGGTCGGGATAGCGCCTGATGGGAGACGTGAAATGCGTGTAGGCCCCGCTGGCCAGGCCGTAGTGCGCAGCGCAGTCGGGACGGTACACCGCCCGCTTCATCGACCGCAGCAGGAGCGTCGACACGAGCTCGCCCTCGGGACGCTCCGCGCTCGCCTCCAGCACGCGCTGGACGACGTGCGCATCGCCCGCGATGAAGTCGGCTTGATCGATGTCGCGGAACCACGCGAAGTCCTGGAACACGGGCACGAGCGCCGCCAAGCTGTCGGCCGAAGGCTGCTCGTGGACGCGGTACAGGCTGGGGAACTTCGCATCGCGCAGGTGCTTGGCGACGGTCTCGTTCGCAAGGATCATGGCCTCTTCGATGAGCGAGGTCGCGTCGGTCTTGACGCGCAAGTCGATACCCGTCGGACTCCCCTCCTCATCGAGAACCACGCGCGCCTCGACCGAGTCGAAGTCGAGGCCGCCCGCCCTCTCGCGGGAGGCGAACCGCTGCTTCGCCAGGCGCGACAGCGCGGCGAGGCGGTCGGAAAGCCCGTCGCCCGGCGCGCAAGCGCCGTCGCGCCGCACGAGATCCTTCGACTCCGCGCCTTCGGCGCTCCGCTCAGGATGACAACGGTCCAGCAGCGCCTGCGCTTCCTCGTACGACAGGCGCGCATGCGAGCGGATGAGCGCCGGATACAGATCGTAGGCCACGAGCCGCGCCCGATCGTCGAGGTAGAGGTCGGCCGTCATCGTACGACGCACTTCGTCGGGCTTGAGCGAGCACAGATCGCCCGACAACTCGTCGGGCAGCATGGGAATCACACGGTCGACGAGGTACACGCTGGTCGCCCGCCTGCGCGCATCGAGGTCGAGCGAGGAATTCCACGGCACGTAGTGCGCCACGTCGGCGATATGCACGCCCAACCGCCAACGCGCCACCCCGAGCCCGCGCTCGTCCACCACGCGGATGCCGGTTCCAACCCCGCAGGTCGAAACGGGCTCCAGGCTGACCGCATCGTCGAAGTCCCTCGCATCGGCCGGATCGATGGTGAACGTGAAACGCTCCCTCAAGTCGCGGTACCCCGACGCCAACGCGCCGTCCTCGTCGAGCACCGCGCTTCGCGCCTCCGAAAGCGCCCCTTCGGAGAACACCGTCTCCAGCTTGTGACGGGCGATCACCACGTCTACGGCCGCGTGCTCGTCGTCGGCGAGCCCGAGCACCTCCTCGATAACGCCGGTGGCCGCCGTGTTGCGCGAAGGAAACGTCGTGATGCGCACGCGCACGAGCGATCCGTCTTCGATGTCGGGCCGGTCGGCACGCATGGTGAATATGTCATAGGGGATGTTCGCATCTTCGGGCACGACCACGCCGAAAGGTTCGGCCACCTCGTAGCGCCCCACGAGCGTGTCGTGCGCACGGTCGACGACCCGCAGCACGCGCGCCGCCGGCTTCTCTCCTGCGCGAAGATCTGCTTTGCGTTCATGTGGCTGCTTCTTGCGGCCGCTCTGCACGGGCAGCGGCGCCACTTCCACGAGATCGCCGTCGAACGCACCCGCCATCTTGGATTCCGGAACGAAGAACTCGCCCTCCGCCGTCTGCACGAAGCCGAAGCCGCCTCCGCGCACGCTCAGCACGCCCCGCGGGTTGCTACGGGGATGCCGGCGCGTATGGGAACGCGTCCGCCCCACGGCTAGCCCTTCACGAGGGACTGGGCGGTTTCGAGCGCGAGAGCCTTCTGGTTATCCTCGCCCTCCGCCAAACCCACCATCACGTCGGGGGTGACGCCCACGCCTTCGATGTCGTGTCCGAGCGGGCTCTTGTAGAACGCGGCGGTGTAGCGCAGCGCTCCGCCGAAACTCAAATCGCGCGTCACCTGCACCGAGCCCTTGCCCAACGTCGTGGATCCCACGAGCGTGGCGCGCTGGTTGTCCTTGAGCGACGCGGCCAGCACCTCGGCGGAAGCGGAGGTCTTGCCGTTCACGAGCAAGACCAGCGGCTTCTCCGTCACGTAGGGGCGCGAGGTGGTCTTGGACGTCTCCTCGGCCTTCGTCTGGATCTTCACAATGGTGCCGCTCTTCACGAACAGGCTGGCGATATCCACCGACTGCGTGAGGAAACCGCCGGGGTTGTCGCGGATATCGAGCACGAACGATGTGGCGCCTTGCGACTCGAGGTCGGCGACCGCGTTCTTCACGAGGTCTGCCGCGTTCTGCGTGATCTGCTTGAGCTTGATGTAGCCCACCGTGTCGGAAAGCTCGGTCTCCACGTTCTTCACCGCGTAGTTCGAGCACACGAGCGTCGTAGTGAACTCCTCGCCGCCCTCGTCGTCGAGCGAGCTGGCGCGCCGCCACGTGATGACGACGTTCTCGCCCTCCTCGCGCTTGAGCGCGGAGGTCACCTCGTTCGTGGTCCACTCGTGTCCGCGGTCGCCGTCGATGGCCACCACGAAATCGCCGCTGCGCACGTCGGCCATCTGGGCGGCCGAACCCTCGAACACGTCGGCCGCGTAAGCGCGCCCTTTGTATTCGGAGAACAGCACGCCGATGCCCGCCGACTGCTCGGCGCTGTCCTGCATGAGCGCGGCGTAGCGCGCAGGATCGTAATAGCGCAGATACGCGTCTTCCGTCGTGTCCGAAAGCGCGTTCAGCACGTTGGTCGTGGCCATGTTCAAATCGTAGGAGTCCAAGCTGTCGTTGTCGATGATGCCCTCGACCTCCTCCACGCGCGCCCCGAGGGAGTCGTAGGTGTCGCCCGACGTGGTGGATCCCGGATTGCGGTCGACGTCCACCACAAGCGACGTGAAGCCGAGCGACTCGAGAAGAGAAGCGTCGCCTCGCGCAGTAAAGCCCGCGACGAAAGCGACGCTCACGACGATGACGACGATGCAGGCCTTGATAAGGCGCATGTTGCGCGCCCGCGCTCGACGGGCGGACGCCGCAACATGCGAAGTGTCAGTATGCTTGGCCATGGCCGTTCAACCGGTTACACCTTGAGGTAGCGGCGCATGGCGAACGCCGAACCCAGCAGGCCGATGAGCAGGCCCGCGCCCACCAGCACGGCGTAGATGAACAGGAAGGTGTTCAGGCTCAGGTCGAAGTTGAGGAACATGAGCGCGCTCTGCAGCTTCGGCAGCGCGAGCGTGCGCAGAAGCTCAAGGCAGCCCACCGCCAAAAGCGAGCCGATGATGGCGTGCAGCGCGCCTTCCATGAGGAAGGGCCCGCGGATGAAGCCGTTCGACGCGCCCACGAGGCGCATGATGGCGATTTCCTTGCGGCGCGCCAGAATGGCCAGGCGGATGGTGTTGTTGATGAACACCATGGCGATGAAGATGAGCAGAGCCACCAGCGCGATGCCGATGTAGCGCACGTAGTTCGTGAGCGTGAACAGGCGGTCGACCGTCTGCTGGCCGTACTTGAGCGACTGCTCGGGCGTGTCGTACCCGATGATCTGCTGGTAGGTGGAGTTGCCGCGGATCGCATCGGCCACCTGCTCGACCAGCTGCGGGTCGGACAGCTCGACGTCGATCGAGCGCGGCAGCGGGTTCTGCCCGTCCAGCGTGTCGATGATGTCGGACGTCGTGGAGGAGCGGAACTTCTCGAGCGCCTGCTCCTTGTTCGTGAAGCCCACCGATGCCACGCCGTCGAGCCCCTCGATGAAGTTCTCGACCGACTGGATATCGGCATCGGAGGCATCGTCGGACACGTAGGCCGTGATGGACACCTCGCTCTCCACCGACGAGACGAGCTTCTCGACGACGAAGCCGCCGACGAGGAACACGCCGATGATCAGCAGCGACAGGAAGATGGTCACGATGGATCCCAGCGCCGTCGACAGGTTGCGCGTGAAGCCCTTGAGGGACTCCTTGATAAAGTAGAAGAAACTAGACATCGAAACCGTACACCCCCCGATCCTGGTCGCGGGTGAGGTGTCCGCGGTCGAGCGCGATGACGCGTCGGCGCATGTTGTCCACCATCTCGCGGTCGTGCGTCGCCACGAGCACCGTGGTGCCCGTGCGGTTGATGCGCTCGAGCAGATCCATGATGCCGCGCGACGTCTGCGGGTCGAGGTTGCCGGTAGGCTCGTCACACACCAGAAGCGGCGGGCGGTTCACGATGGCGCGCGCGATGGACACGCGCTGCTGTTCGCCGCCGGACAGCTGGTCGGGGCGCTTGTTGAGCTTGTCCTGCAGACCGACGAGGCGCAGCACCTCGGGTACCTGCGTCTTGATGACGTGGCGGCTCTTGCCGATTACCTCGAGCGCGAACGCGACGTTCTCGAACACGGTCTTGTTCGGCAGCAGCTTGAAGTCCTGGAACACGCAGCCGATGTTGCGGCGCAGGTAGGGCACGCGCCAGTTGCGCATGGTGGTCAGGTCCTCGTCCGCGACGTAGATGTGGCCCTGCGAGGGCTTCACCTCTCGGATGAGCATGCGGATGAACGTGGACTTGCCGGAGCCGGAATGGCCCACGAGGAAGATGAACTCGCCCGCGTAGATCTGCAGGGATATATCGTTAAGCGCCGGCTTGTTCGGCTGAGCCGGGTACACCTTCGTCACATGGTCGAACGTGATGACCGGCGTGCCTGTTTGCTGGGGAATGTCATCGACTTCCAGCACCGGCAGCGACGCAGAAAGCTGCGACGTGGTCTGCCGCGCGGGCGCCGCGTGGGCGCCGCCGCGTCGTGCGGGACGCGCGGGAACCCCTTGGCTTATGTCGTTCGTCACAGAGTGCTCCGTTCGAATAGTAGGGTACTGAGACGGGTTGATTCTAGCAGAAGCACTATCGGGCCATGACCTTCTTCACAGCTTCGACAATCGCCCTGGAACCCAGGTCGAAGTAGTCGAGCAGCTCCTCGAATTCGCCCGATTTGCCGAACTGGTCGCGCATGCCCACGAACTCGACCGGAGCCGGATTCGAGCGCGCGAGCGTCTCGGCCACGGCCGACCCGAGGCCGCCGTACACGCTGTGCTCCTCGGCGACCACGGCGCGCCCCGTCTTCCCCACCGACGCGAGAACGGTGTCCTCGTCGAGGGGCTTCACGCTGAACGCGTCGATGACCTCGACCTCGACGCCCTCGGCGGCCAGCATCTGGGCAGCCTTCAGCGCCTGCTCCACCTCGACGCCGCAGGCGACGATGGTGGCGTCCGAGCCTTCGCGCAGCACGTAGGCGCGCCCGAGCTCCAGCTCCACCCCGTCGGCATAGACGGCCGGCACCGATGCGCGGCCCATGCGCACGTACACAGGGCCTGGCGTTTCAGCAGCCAGTCGGATGGCCGCGCGAGCCGCGGCGTAGTCCGCCGGCACGAGCACGCGCATGTTCGGAAGCCCGCGCATGAGCGAAACGTCCTCGAGCATCTGATGGCTGCCGCCGTCGGGGCCGACGGAGATGCCGGCGTGCGTGGGGGCGATCTTCACGTCGAGGTTGCTGTAGCACACGGTGTTGCGGATCTGGTCGTAGGCGCGACCCGTTCCGAACACGGCGAACGAGCCGGTGTAGGCGATATGGCCGGTGGCCGCGAGGCCGGCGGCCACATCCACCATGTTCTGCTCGGCGATGCCGCAGTTGAACAGACGGTCGGCGAAGCCCGCGTCGGCCAGCTTCTTCGTGGTGGTGGAGCCCGTCAGATCGGCGTCCACGGCCACCACAGGCAAACCCTCGTTCGCCAGCTCGGCCAACGTGGCGCCGTATGCGGCGCGCGTGGCACGTTTGACCTGGGACTGCTCTTCGTTCGCCAGCTTAACCACGGCTGGACTCCTCTCCGCTCGGCGCCGCCAGCTCGGCCAGCGCGGTCTCCATCTGCTCGGCGTTCGGCGCCTTGCCGTGCCAACCCGCCTGGTTCTCCATGAACGACACGCCCTTGCCCTTCACCGTGCGCGCGATCAGCGCATGGGGCTTGCCCGCGCGATCGGCCTTCGCCGCAGCGAGCGCCTCCACGAGCGCGGCCATGTCGTGGCCGTCCACTTCGCGCGCATCCCAGCCGAAGGCCTGGAACTTCGCTGCGAGATCGCCCGGATCGCACACATCGGCCGTGTCGCCGTCGATCTGCAGGCAGTTGCGGTCCACGACGGCCACCAGGTTGTCGAGGTTGCGATGCGCCGCGAACATGGCAGCCTCCCATACCTGCCCTTCCTGGCATTCGCCGTCGCCGAGCAAGGCGAACACGCTCTGCGGCTTGCCGTCCAGCTTGAGACCGGCCGCGGCGCCCGCCGCGACGGACAGGCCCTGGCCGAGCGAGCCCGTGGACACCTCGACGCCCGGCACGAGGTTCGAGTCGGGATGGCCCTGCAGTCGCGTGCCCAGCTTGCGCAGCGTGAGCAGCTCCTCGCGGGGGAAGTAGCCCGCCTGGGCGAGCACGGCGTACAAAGCCGGAGCCGCATGGCCCTTCGCCAGGATGAAGCGGTCGCGCTCTTCCCAATCGGGTCGCTCGGGATCATGATCGAGCACTCCGCCGAAGTACAGCGCCGCAAGGATGTCGGCGCACGACAGCGACCCGCCGGGATGCCCGCTGCCCGCCTCCGCGATCATGCGCACGATGTCGGAGCGCATCTCGTTCGCCCGCCGTTCAAGTTCGGTCATGCCTGTTCCTTTCTAGAACTCAACAATGTAAACAACAGGTTGGCTGTGGTGGTGCAGGTTGCCTTGAAGGTTCCGCGCGGCTGAGCTAAGCGGCCTGATGGGCCGTGTGCGAAGCCGCGCGGGTTCTGAAAGGCAAGATGCGCCGCCACAGCCGGCCGTCATCCAGCAACCGTCATTGAGATACTCGCCAACGGTGGTAGCCTATTACGAACTCATCCAACTCCCCATCCAGCACGGCGTCGACGTTGCCGGTCTCGATGCCGCTGCGCACGTCCTTCACCATCTGGTAGGGGTACAGCACGTAGTTGCGGATCTGGCTGCCGAAGGTGTTGTCCATGCGGTCGCCGCGCAGCTCGGCCAGCTCCTCTTGGCGCTTCTGCTCCTCGCGCTCGTAGAGCTTCGCCTTGAGCACGCGGAACGCCGCTTCCTTGTTCTGCAGCTGGGACTTCTCGTTCTGGCACGTCACCACGATGTTCGTGGGGATGTGCGTAAGGCGCACGGCCGAGTCGGTGGTGTTGACGCACTGGCCGCCGGGGCCGCTGGAGCGGTACACGTCCACGCGCACGTCGGCGGGGTTGAGATCCACCTCGATGTCGTCGGGCAGCACCGGCAGCACCTCCACGCCCGCGAACGTGGTGTGACGGCGCTTCTTGTCGTCGGTGGGGCTGATGCGCACGAGGCGGTGCACGCCGCTCTCGCTTTTCAGCATGCCGAAGGCGTTGCGTCCTTCGATCTGGATGGTGGCCTTGTCCAGCCCGATGCCCTCGCCCGGGACCACGTCGAGCACGGTGACCTTCCAGTCCTTCTTCTCGGCGTAGCGCACGTACATGCGGTAGAGCATGTCGGTCCAGTCCTGAGCCTCGAGGCCGCCGGAGCCGGGGTTCACCGTCAGGATGGCGTCGCCGCCGTCGAAGCGCTCCGAGAACCACGAGCTGATCTCGAGCGCGTCCAGCAGCTCGTCGAGCTTGTCGAGAGCCGCGGAGGCCTCCTCGGCGAACAGCTCGTCCTCCGATGCCAAGTCGAACGCGGCGCGCGCATCGTCCAACAACGCTGCGGCCTCGTCGTACTCTGCGATGGTGTCGCGCAGCACGCTGGCCTGCTTCGACACGCTCTGGGCATGCGAGGCGTCGTCCCAGAAGCCGGGCTGCGCGATCTCCTCGTCGAGCTTCGCCAGCTCCGCCGCGCGCTCGTCGATGTGCAGGTAGCCGTGCGCCGCCTCGACGCGCTGGGCTACCTTCTCCAAGTCTTTTTCGTCTCTATCAGCCATGATTCCTTATTGATCTCGTCCGTGACACTTCTTGTACTTGAGGCCCGAGCCGCAGGGGCACGGCTCGTTGCGCCCGACGTTGGCGAAGGGATCGTCCTTGTCCTTCGTGTACGTCTGGGGCTTCGCCGCCGCGGGCTTGGGCGGAGCCGCCGGGGCGCCGCTCGGCGACGCGGCCGCCTGCTTGCGCGCGGCGCCCACGCCCGTCTGCTCGAGAGCCTGCTCGGGAGACGAGTAGCTCACCTTTCCGTCGAGCGGGCTCTTGTCCTCCGCCAACGCCGGCTGCTCCTGCTTCACAGCCACCTGGAGCCGCAACAGCGTGCGCAGATAATCCTCGTACATGCCCGCAGTCAGGTTCTGGAACGCGTTGTACGCCTCGTTCTTGTACTCCACCAGCGGGTCGCGCTGGCCGAACGCGCGCAGGCCGATACCGGCCTTGAGATAATCCATCTCCTGGAGGTGCGCCATCCAGCGCGTGTCGATCATGCGCAGCATGACCTGGCCCTCCAGCATCTTCATCACCGGCTCGCCCAGCTGCTCGGACTTGCTCGCGAACACGTCCTCCAAGTACGCTTCCAACGCTTCGGACAGCACGGCGGGGTCGTCGTCGTGGTCGACCTCGGCCACGCTGAAGTCGTCGCGACCCGTCATGTTGGCGGCCCACAGCTCCACGGCCTTGGCATCCCAGTCGTCGCTGGGCACCTTGGCCGGGCAGTTCTCCGCGACGACGGCTTCCACCGCGTCGCCGATGATCTCGGGGATGCGCTCGTCCATGTCTTTGCCGTCGAGGATGGCGTTGCGCTCACTGTAGATGGCCACGCGCTGCAGGTTCATGACGTCGTCGTACTCGAGGACGTTCTTACGGGCGGCGAAGTGCATGCTCTCCACCTGGCGCTGGGCGCCTTCGATGGCCTTCGACACCATGCCGGCCTGGATGGGCATGTCCTCGGGCATGTCGGTCTTCTCCATCATGCGGGCGATGGAGTCCATGCGGTTGCCGCCGAACAGGCGCATGAGGTCGTCTTCGAGCGACAGGTAGAACTGCGTCACGCCGGGATCGCCCTGACGGCCGGCACGGCCGCGCAGCTGATTGTCGATACGGCGCGACTCGTGGCGCTCGGTGCCGATGACGGTGAGGCCGCCGGCCGCGATGACCTGGTCGTGCTCCTCGGCGCACACGCGCTTCGCCTCGGCCAGCGCGTCCGCGCGCTGCTCGTCGGTGGGAAGGGCCGGGTTCGGCTCGCCGTCCTCGGTCAAAGGTTCGGCGTCCGGATCGAGCCCGCGCTCGCGCAGCACGTCGTCGGCCAGCACGTCGGGGTTGCCGCCCAACAGGATGTCGGTGCCTCGGCCGGCCATGTTCGTGGCGATGGTCACGGCGCCCACGCGGCCCGCCTGCGCGATGATGTGTGCCTCGCGCTCGTGGTTCTTCGCGTTCAAGGTCTCGTGCTTGATGCCGCGCTTGTCCAGCAGGCGCGACAACTTCTCGGAGCTCTCGATGGACACGGTGCCGATGAGGCAGGGCTGGCCCGCCTTGTTGCGCTCGGCCACGTCGTCGGCCACGGCGTTGAACTTCGCCTCCACCGTGCGGTAGATGAGGTCGTCCTCGTCCTTTCGGGCGACTGGGCGGTTCGGCGGGATGGCCACGACCGGCAGCTTGTAGATCTCGCGGAACTCGGCGTCCTCGGTCATGGCCGTGCCGGTCATGCCGGAGAGCTTCTCGTACAGGCGGAAGTAGTTCTGCAGCGTGATGGTGGCCAGCGTCTGGTTCTCCTCGCGCACGAGCACGCGCTCTTTCGCCTCGAGCGCCTGGTGCAGGCCCTCGGAGTAGCGGCGGCCTTCCATGATGCGGCCGGTGAACTCGTCGACGATCTTCACCTCGCCGTTCACCACGACGTAGTCCACGTCGCGGTGGAACAGGAACTGGGCCTTGAGCGCCTGCTGCAAGTGGTTCGGCAGCTGGCCGGACGGGTCGGCGTAGATGTCGTCGATGCCGAGCATGGCCTCGATCTTCTCCAGGCCGCTCTCGGTGGCGTTGATGGTCTTCTTCGCCTCGTCCATGTCGAAGTCGGCCTCGGGCACGAGGCCGACCATGACGCGCGCGAACTTATTGTACGTCTCGGCCGCCTGCGTGCCCGCTCCCGAGATGATGAGCGGCGTGCGGGCTTCGTCGATGAGGATGGAGTCCACCTCGTCGACGATGGCGAAGTGGTGGCCGCGCTGCACGCGGGCCTCTGCGCGCGTCACCATGTTGTCGCGCAGGTAGTCGAAGCCGAACTCGCTGTTCGTGCCGTAAGTGACATCCGCCTTGTAGGCGGGTATCTTCTTGTCGGGGCGCATGCCGTTCTGGATGAGGCCCACCTCCATGCCGAGGAAGCGGTACACCTGCCCCATCCACTCGCTGTCGCGACGGGCCAGGTAGTCGTTGACGGTGACCACGTGCACGTTGTTGCCGGGCAGGGCGTTCAGGTAGCCGGCCAGCGTGGAGACGAGCGTCTTGCCCTCGCCGGTCTTCATCTCGGCGATCTGGCCGTCGTTCAAAGCCATGCCGCCGATGAGCTGCACGTCGAAGTGACGCAGCCCCAGCGTGCGCACCGAGGCCTCGCGCACGGCGGCGAACGCTTCGGGCAGAAGGCTCTTGAGATCCTCTCCGTTCTGGGCGCGTTCGCGGAACGCGGCGGTGAGCGCGCGAAGCTCCTGGTCAGAGCGCGCCTGCATCTCGGATTCGAGGCCGTTGATCTTGGCCGCGGTGGCTTCGTAGTGCTTGAGCTGCTTGCCCTCGCCAAGCGTCAGGAGCTTGGAAAGAAATCCTGCCATGTATGCGCCATCCTTTTCGTGGCTTGCAGCGCGGCGATGCGCGCCTGTTCACTTGAATACAGCACTTGCTACTCTAGCATATCGCGCCTGACCTCAAAGGAAATTCACAGGGCACGCAAGGCGCGGCGCGAGGCGCAGCGGCGGATCGGGAACGCAAGCGCCGCCGATCCGCCGCGCATGCCGCAGCCCGCCGGCTCAAGCGCTGCGGCGCGCCTCCTCGTCGAGACGTTCGGCGAGCCACATCTTGATCACGGCCTGCCGCCCGATGCCCACGCGCTTCGCTTCCTTGTCGAGCGCCTCCACCATCCAGATGGGCATGTCGACGTTGACGCGCTTCGTCTCGGTTCTCCCCTCGACCACCACCGCGGAATCGAAATCGAAGAACCCGGTCACGTCGCAGCCTTCGTCGAACAGCTCTTCGAGATTCTCAGAGGTTATCTTTTCGTTGCTCATAGCGAATCCTCTCTTGTTCCGTCGCTCGCCTTACCGAGATGATTCGAATGCGGTCGCCCCTATCGGTCGCGATCGCCGTCCAATGGACTCCGCGCAGGACGCCGACCACCGCATATCGTCGCTCTCCTCTTTTCCGCGCAGGAGCCTTGATGTAGATGCCCTCCCAAAGCTGCTGCGCCTCATCGAAGTCGATACCGTGCTTCTGAAGGTTCGCCACGCTCTTCTTCGGATCGCATTCGAACGTCAGTATTGAACCTAAAGATATAGTAATTATATCCATAATATACCTTTTTCGCAATCTATGCTCGTTATTCCGTTCCCCGTCCGTCACTCGAAATCGGTTTCGGTTTCGATGATGCTGCGATAGAGGCGCATCGTTTCGAGGGAGGGGTCGATACCCAGCTCGTCGGTGAGGAAGCGGCGGCAGGCAAAGTAGGTCTCGAGAGCGGCCGTACGCTGCCCCGCGGCCAGCTGGGCCTGCATGAGGCAGATGTAGGCGTCTTCGCGCGAGCGGTCGCGCTGGAGCGCCGCACGGGCGAACCAGAGTCCCTCCTGGGCCTCGCCTGCAGCGACGAGGCGCGTCGAGGCGGCCACCAGCGCGTCCACGAGGCGGTTGCGGTAGTCCACGCGCAGCGACGCGAGGGCGTCGTTGCCGTTCTCGCTGGGCAGAAGATCGTCCGAGAAGCGATCGTTGACCTGCGAGTACACCTGCGCCCAGCCGCCGTATCCGGGCCGCTCGAACAGCAGCGTGCGGCACACGTCCTCGAGCTGCGCCACATCGCTCGTCAGCAGGCTCGCGTCAAGTCTCAACCCCTGCTGCTGGCGAATGAGATAGGGGCACTCGCCCGACGGCAGCGTCAGCGCGCGGCGCAGCATCGCCCAAATGCCGTAGAAGTTCTTGCGCCCGTGCATGATCTCGCTGTCGGGCCACAGAAGACCCACCAGCTTGTCGCGCGAGAACTCGCGGCCGTTGTGCAGCACGAGCAGGGCGAGCAGCGTCTTGACCTTCTGGCGGCTGAACAGCGACGGATCCACCCGCTCATCCCCCATCAGCACGTCGAGGCCCCCGAACAGGTTGACGGTGAGCGCGGGCACGGAGGACGGCAGCTTCGGCAGGCGAGTCGCGCGACCCTCTTCACGGTATGCGTCGGGATGGGTGGCGACGAATACGCGCTCGCGTTCCAATCGCTCCAGCTCCAGCCGCTCGCACGCGTTGCGCTGGGAGAACAGGCGCATCTCTATGCGCCTGACGGCGAGGGCCGCCTGCGCGTCGAGCGCGGGAACGGCGATCGCCCCGCGCTCGCAGGCCCGCTCGTAGGCGATGCCGGCCAAAGCGTCGCCGAGCCCGAGCGTGCCGCGGCTCGCCTGGGACACCTCCTTGCGCACGAAGGCGCCCAAACGGTCGAGCTCGATCGATCGGGCCTCGCCGGCTCCCGACGCCGCAGCTTGACGCAGCACTTCGGCGGCCGACTGCTTGAGGAAGCTCCCGCGCGCGCCGTCGTCGTGCCAATCGAGCCATACCCGAGCAGCCTCGGGGCAGCCCGCTTTCCGCAGCTGCGCATGCACGCATCCCGCAGCGAACCATCCCCGATCTTCCGGCGCCTTCGCGCAGACGGCCTCACGGGGCGCTTCGGCCGCATCCGCGATGCCCGCGGCCGCGAGCAGCGACACGACGAGCTTGTCGGCGCGCCGCCGCTCGTCCGCTTCCGCGCATTGCGCGAGCACCAACGCGCCCGTCATCTGCACGGAGGACGGCGCGTTCCTGTCGCGCACCGCCTTGCGCGCGGCAACGCAGGCCGCTTGTCGATCCCCCAAAAGCGCGCGGCGAACCGCCTCGTGGGCGCTGAGCAGAGCGCCCTTCCCCGCCGTCTCGCCCGATAAGGAGCGGTGCACCTCGCAGGCCGGCACGAGGCAAGCGGCTTCGAGCAACGCCGCCCCGTGTTTCGCGAGCCAGGACGCTCGCGGGGCGCGCGACGCCAGCAAACGTACGAAATCGCAGGCCCGTTCGTGCTCGCCGCGCATCGCGAGCGCATCGCCCAAGCGCACGACGAGCGTGCTCGCATCGGAGAACAACGACCGATCGGCCAACGCGCCCAGCTTGCGCGCAAACGCGCCGGCGAGGGCTTCGACCTCGAACGGCGCGGCCTCGAACCGGCCGCTGCGGGAGTCGATGCCGAGATAGGGGTACTGCTCGGCGAGCAGCGCGTCCTGATCGGGGCCGAACGGGCCGAACGCCGCCACGTCCTCGAACGTCCCCTTCCCCAGCGACGCCATCACGAACAGCGGCAGCAGCAGGTCGGCCGGAAGCTCCTCGCCAAGCACGGCGGACAAGAACCCCGCGCGCTCCTCGTCCGACCCCCATACGAACGTGGCGACGCGGCACGCGGGCGCAATCGTCGATGCGGGATCGCTCGAGCGCTCCCCCGGTGTGCGGAGCAGGTCCACTTCCTCATCGGTGAGCAGCAGGTCGACGGCCGTGAGCTTGATGCGGTCGCGATGACGCGCGAAGGCGTCGCGCGATGGCATGCAGGCCACCATCACCTCGCAATCGCGGTCGAGCAGCAGATCGAGCTCGTCGGATAACAGCTCGGCGCGCTCAGGATCGAGCAGCGGCACATCGTCTATGACGACGAGGAACGGCTGCGGGTCGCCCTCCAAAAGCGTGCGCGCTATGACGCCGCGATCGAGATCGCGCAAGAAGCACGGGCTGCGGCCGTCGAGCCAGACCACATGCTCGAACGAGAACACCGTATCGGCGTATTCCATCGCAAGACCCGTCTTGCCGAAGCCGTCGGGCGCGACGATGAACCGCGCGACGTGCCGCTCGCGCAAAAGCTTAGCGATGAGGTTGGGGCGAGGTATCTGGCGCCGCGGGACGAGATGCAGCGGACGACGGCCTCGGCACGACGCCTTCTTGAGGAATTCCGGCATATGATCCACTCCCTTCTTCGAGGGGAGTGCGTAGCGAGAGAGGAATCGACCTTACTACCGAAACCAGCTTCGCGCAAGCCGACATCGGTTCGACTCCGCTGCGATCCGCGGTGTACAATAAGCGAATCGATCCGCCCCGTCGCTAGGGAGAACGCCATGCTGCAACCCGCAACGCTCGCCGATTTGCCCGCATTCCTCTGCGCGCACGCCGAGGACGCCCGCGCGGGCACCGGCTGCACCGTCTTCATAGCTCCTGACGGGGCCACCTGCGGCGTCGACGTGCGCGGCGGCGGTCCTGCCACGCGAGAGACCGATCTGCTCAAGCCCGAGAACATGATCCAGGCCGTGCACGGCGTGGTCCTGTCGGGCGGCAGCGCCTTCGGGCTGGCCGCCGCGACCGGCGTCATGGACGAGCTGGCCGCACGCGGCATCGGCTTTCCCGTGGAGAGCGCCCGCGTGCCCATCGTCGTGGGAGCCTGCCTGTTCGATCTGCTGGTCGGGCAGAACGCCCATCCCGATGCCGCCATGGGGCGCGCTGCTGCGAGGGCGGCGTTCGAGCGCGAGGCGGCGGAACCGCTGGCCGAAGGCAACGTGGGCGCCGGATGCGGCGCATCGGTGGGCAAGCTCCTCGGCGGCGAGCGCGCCATGAAAGCCGGGCTCGGAATCTGCGGATTGCGCCTGGGCGAGCTCACGGCGTGCGCCGTCGTGGCGGTGAACGCGCTCGGCAACGTGCGCAGCGCGGACGGTGCCTGGATCGCCGGCTGCCGCGACGGAGAAGGGCGCGTCATGGATCCCCTCGAGGCGTTCGGCGTCCTCGCGCAGCAGGCGGCCGCGCATGCGGAGCAGGAAGCCGACCCCGCCGCAGGTCCGTGCGCCAACACCACCATCGGCGTCGTGCTGACGAACGCGCGTCTGACGAAGGCGCAGGCGACGAAGGCTTCTTCGACCGTCCACGACGCCTACGCGCGCGCCATCAAGCCCGTGCACACTTCCGGCGACGGCGACACCGTGTTCACGTTCGCATCCGGCGAGGTGGAAGCCGACTACGATACGTTCGCCATCCTTGCCACCGAGGCCATGCAGGGAGCCGTCGTGCGTGCGGTCGAGCAGGCCGAGGGCGCCTACGGGTTGCCCGCCGCCCGCGACCTCGTCTCCTGTTAGGAAGAGGGCGACATGAAAGGGGCTCAGCTTGCCAACCGAACGCTGTTCGTCGCTTCGGTGATCGTGACCGGCGCCATCGCCGGCGCGTTCGTGTGGCTGCTCTTGTTCGCCATGAACCTGGGCATCACGTTCATCTGGGACCGGCTGCCCGCGCATTTCGGCCCGTACTTCCCCTTGGCCGCCTGCCTGGTGGGCGGCCTGGTCATCGGGCTGTTCGCCAAGAAGTTCGGATCGTATCCCGAAGACTTGAACCAGGTGATGGCGAAGGTGAAGAGCGACGGCCGCTACGACTACGACAAGCTGGGCGTCATGTCCGTTTCCGCGCTGCTGCCCCTGTTCTTCGGCGGGTCGGTAGGCCCCGAGGCGGGCCTCACCGGGGCGGTCGCGGGCATCTGCACGTGGGTGGGCGATCGCATGAAGCGCTTCGGCTCGGACTTCCAGCAGCTCACGTCGGTCGGCACCATGGCGGCGCTGTCGGCCATCTTCACCGCGCCCCTCTTCGGGTTCGCCGCGCCGCTGTACGACGACGGCGACGAGGCGAAGGGCGCGCAGGCAGCCATCACGCTGCCGAAGTCGTCGAAGATCGTCGTGTACCTGTGCGCCATCGCTGGTGCGCTGGCGGCTTTCCTCGGACTGGGCGCGCTGTTCGGCGGCGGGCTGTCGCTGCCTCGTTTCACCGACATCCACGTGGGAGCGACCGAGCTTCTGTGGCTCGTGCCGCTCGCGCTGGTGGGCGCGGCAGGCGGTTGGCTGTTCTGTGCGTTCGACGGCCTGTTCGAGCGCCTGTCCGAACGCATGGGAGAGCGTCCCGTGGCAAAGGCGCTCATCGCCGGGCTCGTGCTGGCGCTCATGGGCATCGCCTTGCCGTTCACGATGTTCGCCGGCGAGACGCAGGCCGAGCAGCTGGGAGAGGTCTGGGGCACCATGACGGCGTTCGCGCTTTTGGCCACGGGCTTCGGCAAGGTGCTCGTCACGCCTTTGTGCATCCGCTTCGGCTGGCGCGGCGGCCACTTCTTCCCCGTCATCTTCGCCGGCATCTCCATCGGCTACGGCATGGCCATGCTCACCGGCGCCGACCCCGTGTTCTGCCTGTGCGCAAGCACGGCCGCGCTCGTGGGAGGCGTCATGCGCCAGCCGCTCATGACCGTGCTGCTGCTGTTCCTCTGCTTCCCCGTGAAGGGCATCGTCGTCATGCTGGCCGCCGCGGCCCTCGGCGCCGCCGTCCCGCTGCCGAAAGCCTTGCGCGCCGAGCAAGCGGAAGGTTGACGAAACAAAAAACGCCGCCGCGGAAGGCGGCGGCGCAGGACGCATCAAAGCGGCGATGCGCGAAAGCTACTCCTTGCCCAGCATCTTGGCGATGCGGTCGGAGTACTCGATGTCGGTAAGGCCCGCTTCGGCGGCGAGGTCGATGACGGGCGCGTCGTTCCACAGCGCCTCGAGGCGATAGTACTCGCGCGTCTCGGGCTGGAACACGTGCACGACGAAGCTGCCGTAGTCCAGAAGCGACCACGTGCCGTCCTGCGTGCCCTCGCGATGCAGGGGCTTCATCTGCGCCTTCGTGCGCACCGCATCCTCGATCTCGTCGATGATGGCCTCCACCTGACGGTTGTTGGAGGCCGTGGCGATGACGAAGTAGTCCGTCACGCCGATGAGGTCGCGCACCTCCTGCACCATGATGTCGGTGGCCTTCTTCTCGTCGGCCGCGCAGGCCGCGATGAGGGCGCATTCCCTCGAAGTCTTCTCGGTCGTCGTTGTGCTCACGCTGTTCCTTTCTCGGCCTTCGCGTCGCGCGATCGGGCCACGTAATGGTTCCACACCTCGACGGTTGCCGGGTGCAGGCGTCGCCGGCGCTCCACGAGCGTCAGCAGGATATGGTTGAACGTCATCATGAAGAGCTCTTCGAGCGGCACCGCGCCGATGGCGGCGCGCAGCTCGTCGAGGCCGTCGAAGTCGCGGCTGGGCTCGATGGCGTCGGCGATGTATATGATCATGTCCAGATCGCTCATGCCCACCGCCGCGGCCGTGTGCCGAGCGATGGCCTGGACCACGTCGGCGGACAGGTCGGGGTACGCGCGCACGAGCTCGGCCGCGGCCGTGGGGCCGTGCAGCAGACGCGGCATCGTGTCCAGCACGTACGGGTCCACGTCCACGCCCAGCGCGCGAGCGCGCTCGCGGATCTCGTCGTCGCCGTACTCCTTGTCCCAATCGTGCAGCAGGCCGGCCAAGCGCGCCTTGCGCACGTCGACGCCGTACGTCTCGGCCAACGACGCGGCCGTCTTCGACACGCCTCGCGCATGCTCGAACCGCTTGGGCTTCAACCGTTTCTTCAGATCGCGCTCGCGCGCATCGAAGAACGCATCCGAAAGCACGTCCTCGCTCATCGCACGCCTCCTTCGTGATGGGGATCGGCTCGGTACAGGCCTCGCTCTTGAATATAGTCGAGCACGCCCTGCATCGTCAAATAACGGATCGACTTCCCCGCCGCTACGCGTCGGCGCAGGTCGCTGGACGAGATGGCCAGCGCCGTCACCTCGAGGTAGTCGATGGCGAAGTTGCCGTGCTCGGCGATGAACGCCCGCCGCTCCTCCGACAGCGCGTAGCCGGGGCGCGTGACCGCGATGAGGCGGGCGAGGTCGGCGATGGCCGCGCTCTCGCGCCACTGCACGATATGGTACACGGCATCGGCGCCCGTAATGAAGCGCAGCTCCACGTTATCGGGGTAATGCGCGCGCAGCTGGCGTAGCGTGTCCACGGTGTAGGTGTCGCCGCCGCGCTCGATCTCGATGGCGCTCACGTCGAACGCCGGGTTGCTGCGCGTGGCGATGCGGCACATCTCCAGACGCTCGGCAGCCGGCGTGACGGGGCGGTCCTTCTTGAACACGGGGTTGCCGGCGGGCACGAACACCACGCCGTCGAGGTCGTAGGCCTCGCGCGCTTGCTCGGCGCACGCGAGGTGCCCGATATGGATGGGGTCGAACGTGCCGCCCATGATGCCGAGGCGCGCGCGTCCGCCGTCCCGTCCCAGGTCGTCGAAATGATCGCAGATGCGTCCCACTACGCGCGCACCTGCCCGGATCCGCGCAGCACGTACTTGTACGAGGTGAGCGCATCGAGCGCGAACGGGCCGCGCGCATGCAGCTTCTGCGTCGAGATGCCGATCTCGGCGCCCAGACCGAACTCGGCTCCGTCGGTGAACGCCGTCGACGCGTTCGCGTACACGGCGGCCGCGTCGACGCGCGCGAGGAACGCCTCGACAGCGGCCTCGTCCTCGGCGACGATCGCCTCGGAATGCTTGGTGCCGTAGCGGTTCACGTGGCCGATGGCCTCGTCGACGCCGCCGACCACGCGCACGGCCAGGTCGGCCGCAAGGTACTCGGTCTCCCAGTCGGCTTCCCCGGCGGGCACCGTGGGCGTGCCGCCGGCCGCGGCAACGGCGGCCGCGCGCTCGTCGGCGTGCAGCGTCACGCCGCGCGCGGCCAGCTCGGCGAGCGCCGCGGGCAGGAAGCCCTCGGCGGCGGCCTCGTCCACGAGCAGCGTCTCGGCGGCGTTGCACACGCCGAGGCGGCGGCATTTCGCGTTCACGATGATGGCGCGCGCCTTATCGTAGTCGGCGCTCTCGTGCACGTACACGTGGCAGTTGCCCGTGCCCGTCTCGATGACCGGCACCTTCGACGTCTCCACGCAGTGGCGGATGAGGCCCGCTCCGCCGCGCGGTATGAGCACGTCCACCACGCCGTGCAGCTGCATGAGCTCGTCGGCCGCCGCGCGGTCGGCCAATGTGACGGCGCCGATGCAGCCGCGGGGCATGCCCGCCTCCACCGCCGCCTCGTGCAGCACGCGTGCGATCACCTCGTTCGAGGCCGCCGCCATGCTGCCGCCGCGCAGCACCGCCGCGTTGCCCGACTTCAGGCAGATGCCGGCCGCATCGGCCGTCACGTTCGGGCGCGCCTCGTACACGACGGCCACCACCCCCAGAGGCACGCTCACGCGCTGAAGCTCGATGCCGCTTTCCAACGTGCGCTTTTGCTGCACCGCCCCCAACGGGTCGGGAAGAGCGACGAGGTCCTCGAGCGCGGCCGCCATGGCTTCGACGCGGTCCTCGTCGAGCATGAGGCGGTCGAGGAGGCCTTCTTTCGTGCCGGCCTTGCGCGCCGCGTCCATGTCGCAGCCGTTCGCCTCGACGATGGCGGCCGCATGCGAGCGCAACGCCGCCGCCATGGAGGCCAGCGCGCCGTTGCGCTCGTCTGCGCTCGTCTGCGCGAGCGCCCCGCTCGCCGCGCGCGCCTCCTCGGCGATGCGCCGCACCTGGTCCCGCACCGTTTCCCGTTCCATGGTTCCCCCCTATTCGAAGACGACCAACTCGTCGCGATGGACGAGCGGCTTGTCGGCCAAGCTTGCCAGCAGGCGGTTCGCCTGCAGCTCCGCGCGGGTGCGCCCGATGGCCAACGCCGCCTCGTCGCTAGCGAACGCCACCTTGCCGCGCGCGAACAGATGCCCCGTCGCATCCTTGATGTCGACGATGTCGTTCGCCTCGAAGCGCCCTTCCACCGAGCGCACGCCCACCGACAGAAGCGAGCTGCCGCGCTCGATGAGCGCCGCCTTCGCGCCGTCGTCCACAGCGAGCGCGCCGCGCGCGGCATCGCCGAGCGCGATCCACAGCTTCTTGGGCGTGATCTCGTGCGGCTTCTTCGCAGCCACGAACAGTGTGCCCACGTCCTCGCCCGCCGCCGCGTCCACGATGGCCTCCGCACGATGACCGTCGCACACCACGAGCGGGATGCCGGCCACCATGAGCACGCGCGCGGCCTTGATCTTCGTGATCATGCCGCCCGAGCCCACCGTGGTGCCGGCTTCGCCCGCCACGGCCATGATCTCGGGGCCAATGGCCTCAACGCGGCCGATGAGGTTCGCGTCGGGATGGTGATGCGGGTTGGCATCGTAGAGCCCCTCGATGTCCGAGAGGATGACCATGAGGTCGGCTTCCACGAGGCATGCCACGAGCGCTGCCAGCGTATCGTTGTCGCCGAAGCGGATCTGCTCGACCGAGATGGTGTCGTTCTCGTTCACGATGGGCACCACCCCCAGCTCCAGCAGGCGGTCGAACGTGTCGCGCGCGTGCAGGTACGCCCGGCGGTCGGCCGTGTCGCGGCGCGTCAGCAGCACCGTGGACGTCACGATGCCGTGGCGCGCGAACGCCTCGGCGTACGCCGTGGAAAGCGCGCTCTGCCCCACCGAGGCGGCCGCCTGCAGGCTGGGCATGTCGTGCGGGCGCTTCTCGATGCTTAAGCGCTCGAGGCCGCAGGCGATAGCGGCCGAGGTGACGACGATGGGGCGCCAACCGGCGGCGCGCACGCGCGCGACCTGGTCGGTCACCTCCGCGAGGTAGGCGTAGTCGATCTTGCTCTCCGACGTGGTGAGCGTGGACGACCCGATTTTTATCACGAGGCGCTTGCCATGATCGGCGGCATGCGCGCATCCAGCCGGCTTCATCACAGGTCGAGCTCCTTGAACAGATCCTCCGCCGTGCGAACCGACTCGAATTCGAACGCTCGGCCGACAATGCGGATCTCGTCGCCGTCCACGGCGCCCGCCTTCTCAAGCGCCTTCTCCACGCCGAGGCGCTTGAGGCGGTGCTGCAAAAACGCGATGGCTTCTTCGTTCTCCCAGTCGGTCTGCACCACCATGCGCTCCACCTGCGGGCCCTCGACGCGGAACACCCCGCCGCCGAGCGGCACGACCTTGAACTGCTTGTCGCGTTCCTCGCGCTTGTGCTCCCACACGTGCTCGTACTGCACGTCGGCCTCCGAAAGCGCGCGCAGCTCCTCGCGCAGCTCGTGCACCTTGGTCGCGATGGCGGCCTTGAGGCCGTCGACGCCCTCGCCCGTGAGCGCGCTGATGCGGTAGAGCTTCGGATCGACGGGGCTCGAGGCGAACTCGTCGCCGCCCGCTGCCGCGATCGAGTCCTCGCGCACGCGCTCGGCCAGCCGGTCGGCGACCTCCTCCGCGCCGGGCACGTCGATCTTGTTCGCCACCACGATGCGCGGGCGCGCCGCCAGCTCGTCGGCGTACAGCGCCAGCTCGCGGTTGATGATATCGTAATCCTCCAGCGGATCGCGTCCCTCGTAGTCGCCCGTCAGGTCCACCACGTGCACGATGAGCGCCGTGCGCTCGATGTGGCGCAGGAACTCGTGTCCCAGACCGCGCCCTTCGTGCGCGTCCTCGATGAGGCCGGGGATGTCGGCCACGACGAAGCTGTAGTCCCCCGAACGCGCCACGCCGAGGTTCGGCACGAGCGTGGTGAACGGGTAGTCGGCGATCTTCGGCCGCGCCGCGCTCATCTTAGCGATGAGCGACGACTTGCCCGCCGACGGCATGCCCACGAGGGCCGCGTCGGCCATGAGCTTCATCTCCAGCTCGATCCAGCGCTCCTGCGACGGCTCGCCCAGCTCGGCGAACGCGGGCGCGCGTCGGGTCGGCGTCACGAAGTGGATGTTGCCGCGGCCGCCCATGCCGCCCTCGGCCACGGTGACGCGTTCGCCGTCGTGCGTGAGGTCGGCGATGAGCTCGCCCACTTCCTTCGATTCTTCGAAATACTCGTGGACGACCGTGCCCATCGGCACCTTGAGCACAAGGTCCTCGCCGGTGGCTCCGTGCATGCGCGAGCCCTTGCCGTGCGTGCCGCGCTCGGCTTTGAAATGGTGTTTGAAGCGGTATTCGATGAGCGAGGACAGGCTGGCATCGGCCTCGACCACAACGTTGCCGCCGTGACCGCCATCGCCGCCGTCCGGACCGCCCTTCGGCACATGAGCCTCGCGGCGAAATGACATGCAGCCGGCACCGCCGTTGCCGCCTTTGACATGGATGCGTACTTTATCGATGAACACGGGTGGTACCTCTATTTCGATCCGCGCCTCGAGGGGCGCAACGGGTTGCTCGCTTGAACACGACAACTCGGATTGTATATGAAAAATGCCCCCTGACGAGCAGGGGGCATGCGAAAACAGATAACGTCACGCAGTCGTGGGCAGGCGGAACCTTACGCCTCGCGACGCACGTGCACCTTGTGCTTGGCGCCCTTCGTGAACTCCAGCTTGCCGTCGCACAGGGCGAACAGGGTGTCGTCCTTGCCGCGACCGACGTTCTCGCCCGGATGGATGTGCGTGCCGCGCTGGCGGACGATGACGTTGCCCGTCTTCACAGCCTGGCCGGCGAACATCTTCACGCCGAGACGCTGTGCGCGGGAATCGCGGCCGTTACGGCTGGAACCGAGACCTTTCTTGTGTGCCATGGTATTCCCTCCTTATGCTTACTCGGCGTCTTCGGACGCGGGCTTGTCGGCGGCCTTAGCAGGAGCCGGCTTCTTCTCGGCATCGTCCTTCTTCGCAGCCTTCTTGACGGCCGGCTTCTCAGCCTTGGCCGAGCCGACGGACTCGATCTGGACGCGCGTGAGCTGCTGGCGATGGCCGCGCAGCTTCTTGTAGTTCTTGCGCTTCTTGAACTTGAAGACCAGCTGCTTCTCACCCTTGAACTGCTCGAGGATGATGGCGGTGACCTTCGTTGCGGCCGCTTTCGCGGGGTCGGCTTCCACCTTGGCGCCGTCGACGACGCAGATGGCTTCCAGCTCGACCTTGTCGCCCACGGCGGCGTCAAGCTTCTCGATGTTCAGCTTGTCGCCGGGTGCGACCTTGTACTGCTTGCCGCCCGTTTTTACAATTGCGTACATGAGTGTCTCCTTGATATGAATAAACGCAAGGCGATAGCTTACCAGCGTGACCGTAGCAAGTCAATGTGATCTTATGCACGATCCACGCGTATCATCGCACTCTTCCTACGCTGTGCCTCCACAGAGCACAACGTTTATATGATAGCAGATACTCTAGCCACACGCGGCGGCGTGGTGTGATTTTTTTACACATCACAAGTCCAGCAAAATCAGCGAGCAATGATGCGGCTTCTGAGCGTCGGCCGCCGAGTCGACGTAACCTCAGTGCGCTTCCGCCCAGTTATCGGCATAGGAGACGTCGACGTCGAGAGGCACGCGCAGATCCACGATGTGCTCCATCACGTCTTTCACGATGGCCGACAGCTCCTCGATCTCGCCTTCCGGCACGCTGAAGTCCAGCTCGTCGTGCACCTGCAACAGCAGCTTCGCTTCGAAGCCGCGCTCCATGATGCGGCGCTGCACCTCGGTCATGGCCAGCTTGATGATGTCGGCCGCGCTGCCCTGCATGGGGTGGTTCATGGCCGTGCGCTCGCCGAAGCCGCGCTGCGTGGCGTTCGCGGCCTTGAGCTCGGGGATATGGCGCTTGCGGCCGAACATCGTCTCGGCATAGCCCTTCTCCTTCGCTTCGGCGATGGTGCGGTCGAGGTAGGCGCGCACGCCGGGGTAGGCCTCGAAGTAGCGCTCGATCATCTCCTTGGCCTCGCCGAACGGGATGCCCAGGCTCTGTGACAGGCCGAACGCCTGCTGGCCGTACACGATGCCGAAGTTCACGGCCTTCGCGCGGCTGCGCAGCTCAGGGCTAACGTCCTCCACGGGCAGGCCGAACACGCGGCTGGCCGTGGCGGCGTGGAAATCGGCGCCGGAGCAGAATGCGGCCACGAGGTGCTCGTCGTTCGACAGGTGCGCGAGCAGGCGCAGCTCGATCTGCGAATAGTCGGCCGACAGGAACTTGTGGCCCTTCTCCAGCGGCACGAAGCACTCGCGGATCTGACGGCCGAACTCGGTGCGCACGGGGATGTTCTGCAGGTTCGGCTCCGACGACGACAGACGGCCCGTCGTGGTCACCGTCTCGTTGAAGCACGTGTGCACGCGCCCGTCGTCGGCGCGCATGCGCGGCAGGGCGTCGATGTAGGTGGATTTGATCTTCGCCAGCTCGCGGTAGCGCAGGACGAGCGCCGGCATCTCGTGGTCGTTCGACAGCTCTTTGAGCACGGCGGCGTCGGTGGAGTAGCCGCGCTGGTTCTTCTTGAGCGTGCGCAGGCCCAGCACCTCGAACAGGATGTGCCCGAGCTGCTTGGGGCTGTCGAGGTTGAACTCCTCCCCCGCCATCTCCACGATGCGGGCGCGCAGCTCGTCGAGCTCGGCCTGCGTCGTCGCCCCCAGCTCGGCCAGGCGGTCGCAATCCACCGCGGCGCCCGTTCGCTCGACGATGGCGAGCACCGCCACGAGCGGCAGATCGATGTCGAAGTAGGCGCGCTTGCTCTCGTCGCGCCCGAGCGCGTCGGTGAGCGGCTTCACCAGCATGCGGGCCGCCGCGGCTTGCGCGGCCGCACTGCCGGCCTCGTCCTTGGCCTCGGGCAGCACGCCGCCGCAGTAGGCGTCGAGCAGCGCGTCGTAGGAGTACTCGGACACCGACGAGTTCAGCACGTAGCCCGCCAGTCCCAGGTCGAACGCGCGCATGCCCATGAGCTCGGCATCCTCCACAAGCGCGATCTTGGCCGTGTCGGCGGGATAGACGCGATGTACCTCGCGCTTGACGTCGAGGGCGGCGAACGAGCCGGCGCGCACGATGCGCGCGAACGCCTCGCGGCCCTCGTCGTCCTCGAACAGCGCCGTGCCCTCGCTCGTGTTCACCGCGCAATGGAGCCCCGCGTTGAACAGCGACACCTGCTCGGGCTCGATGAACGCCACGCCCACCGTCTCGCCGCGCGCGACGGCCGCGTCCACGAGCGCGTGCGCCTCTGACCCCGAGACCACCGGCTCCACCGCAAGCGGAGCCGCCTTCTTCTCCAGCTCCTTGCCCACGAGCTTGAGCACGCGGCCGAGGTGCGCGTTGAACTGCACGCCCTTGAACGCTTCGGTCACCTTTTCCGAATCGAACGAGGGGAACGAGCATGCTTCGAGGTCGAGCGGGAAGTCGAGGTCGCGCACGATGGTGGCCACGTCGCGGCTCAAGAATGCCATGTCCTTGTTGTCGACGATCTTCTCTTTCTGCTTGCCCTTGAGGTCGTCCACATGCTCGTAGATGCCCTCCAGGCTGCCGTAGGTCTGCAGCAGCTTCGCCGCGGTCTTGTCGCCGATGCCGGGCACGCCGGGGATGTTGTCGGAGGAGTCGCCCTTGAGGCCGAGGAAGTCGATGAACTGGTCGGGGCGCACGCCGTAACGCTCGAGCACCTCGGCCGGGCCGTAGATGGCCACGTCGGTGATGCCCTTCTTCGTGGTGACGATGCGCGTCATGTCGGTGGCCAGCTGGTAGGCGTCCTTGTCGCCCGTCACCAGCAGCGTCTCGTAGCCCAGCTCCTCGTCGCGCGCGGCGATGGTGCCCAGCACGTCGTCGCCCTCCCAGCCCTTGATGCGCACCACGGGCACGTTCATGGCCTCCAACAGCTCCTCGATGATGGGGAACTGCACCTTGAGGTCGTCGTCCATGGGAGGGCGCTGGGACTTGTACTGCTCGAGCGCTTCCATGCGAAACGCGGGGCGGCCCGCATCGAACGCGCAGATGAGCGCGTCGGGGCTTGCGATGTCGATGAACTTGAGGAGCATGGCGATGAAGCCGAACACGGCGTTGGTGGGGCGCCCGTCGGGGGCGTTCATGGTTTGGGGCACGGCATGGTAGGCGCGGTGCATAAGCGAGTTGCCGTCGATGACGGCGATCTTCTTCGGCATGGGCTGTCCTCCGTCGGGTGGTGTTTTCGGGGGATTAGTATAGCGCATGTGACGTTGTCCGCTCCGGGGCTTCGCACAATGCCCAGTCGCTCGACAGTCCTGCTCGCGCAAACAGCCCACTGGGCTGTTTGGCTCGTGCGGAACTCGCTTGGTGGGCACCGCGCGAAGCCCCTGAGCTGCCGGCATCTCCTCGAAAGCATCGTACGCGCGGCGGCTGCGCCTGGCGGGGACGACCTGCGAGGCGGCAACGCTCTCATGCTACCTTGGTGGAGGAGGTTCTTGTTGGGAGGTTTGGGCGGGTGGCGGACTGCTCGACCTATGCGCTCCAGAGGTAGCCGACGCCGCGGACGGTTTCCAGGTGCTGAGCCAGTTCGGGGCCCAGCTTCGCGCGGATACGGCGGACGTGGACGTCCACCGTGCGCGAGCCGCCGTAGTAGTCGAAGCCCCACACGCGGCGCAGCAGCGCGTCGCGCGAGTACGTGCGCGAGGGGTGCGTGACGAGGAAGGCCAGCAGCGCGTACTCGAGGTAGGTGAGGTCGAGCGGCTCGCCGGCCACGGTGACCTGGTAGGTTGCCAGGTTCACCGTCATGTTCTCCACGACGAGGCAGTCGGACGTGGCGGCCTCGTTGCCGGGCCACAGCAGCTGGCGGATGCGCGCCGCGCACTCCTCGGGCGAGGCGTTTCGCATCACGAAGTCGCTCTTCACCTGCACCGGCAGACGAAAGCGCGCGAGCTGGCCCTCCCCCACGATGACCAGGAGCGATGCCGTTCCGTCCTCGAGCAGCAGCGCCTCGATGCCGGCCACGTCCTCCGAGGCGCCGCCACGCGCCTCGTATACGACGAGATCGCATGCGGGATGGCGCCCGAGCAGCTTCTTGAACTGGGCGGAGGATCCCGCTGCCACGTCCACGTCCAGGCTCGACAGCACCTGCTGGAACTTATGCGCGTTGTCGAGGCTGTCGGCGACGAATATCACCTGCTTGCGCTGCATGCCCCCTCCTTTCGCACGTCACAGCACCGCGAGATAGCGGTCGCGCTCCCACTGCGACACGTACCCCTGGTAGTCGTTCCACTCGGCGCGTTTCGCGGCCACAAGGTACGAATGGATGTGATCGCCCAGCGTGGCGCGCATCAGCTCGGATTCCGCGAACAGCTCCACCGCCTCGCCCAGGCTCTCGGGAAGCGTGGCGATGCCCTGCTGGCGCAGATCCTGGCGCGACAGCATGAACAGATCCTGGTCCTCGTTGGGCTCCTGCAGCTCCAGCTCCTCTTCGATGCCCGCGAGGCCCGCCGCCAGCATGACGGCGAAGGCAAGGTAGGGGTTCGCGCTGGGGTCGGGGCTGCGCAGCTCGAGGCGGCACGCGCCCTCGCTCGCAGGTCGGTAGCCCGGCACGCGCACGAGCGTGGAGCGGTTCGAGCGAGCCCACGACAGGTAGATAGGCGCCTCGCCGCCGGCGATGAGGCGCTTGTACGAGTTCACGTGCTGGTTCGTGATGGCGCAGAACTCGGGCGCGTACTTGAGCAGGCCCGCCAGGTAGCGTTTGGCCACTTTCGACAGACGGTAGCCCTGGGGATCGTCCGGATCGTAGAAGGCGTTGTTGCCGTCGAGGTCGTAAAGGCTCTGGTGCACGTGCATGCCGCTGCCCGGCTCGCCCGCCATAGGTTTGGGCATGAACGACGCGTACACGCCGTGCTTCATGGCGATCTCCTTGACGACCAGCTTGTACGTCATCACCGCGTCGGCCATGGACAGCGCGTCGGTGAAGCGCAGGTCGATCTCGTGCTGCGACGGGCCGTTCTCATGATGCGAGTATTCCACGGGGATGCCCATCTTCTCCAGCGTGAGCACGGTGTCGCGCCGCAAGTCAGAAGCGTAGTCGAGGCTGGTCAGATCGAAGTAGCCGCCGCGGTCGAGCACCTCGGTGCCCTCGGCGTCCTTGAAGTAGTAGAACTCCAGCTCGGGGCCGACGTTGAACGCATACCCCATCTCCTGCGCCTTCTCCACCGTGCGGGCCAGCACCTGACGCGGGTCGCCCTCGAACGGCGTGCCGTCGGGCGTGCGCAGGCCGCAGAACATGCGCGCCACCGCGTTGGACTCCGGCCGCCAGGGCAGCACCTGGAACGTGGAGGCATCGGGGAACGCCAGCATGTCGGACTCCTGCGTGCGGCAGAAGCCCTCGATGCAGCTGCCGTCGAAGCCCATGCCGTCGGCGAAGGCGTCCTCCAGCTCGCTCGGGATGACCGCGAACGACTTCATGCGCCCCAGCACGTCGGTGAACCAGAAGCGCACGAAATGGACGTCGCGGCTCTTGATGGTTTTCAGGACGAAGTCTTGCTCGGGGGTCACGGTCATCGGACGATCCTTTCTCTCTCGAACCACCATTATACTCGCCGGTGTTTCGGTTGCGTTTCGCGAGAGGGACGATGGTGACGGTCCGTCGCCAGAACCTTGCCGCTTCGCCGCGCTGCGCGCCGCGTGCTATACTTTATCCATCCGATCAGCGACGATCAGGAGGTATACCATGAAGTTCACCAACATCCTCGTGCCGTTCGACAAATCCGACCACGCATTGCATGCATTGACCCTGGCCAAGGGCCTGGCGGAGGAGGATCCCGCCATCAAGCTGCACGTCATCGGGGTCGTGTTCGTCTCCGACATCCCGCCTGCGCTAGGTCTCGACGCGAACCCGTACGAGAGCGCGCCGCCGCTGGTCATCCAGCCCGACCTGTACAAGAAGCTCGTCGAGGCGGCGCTCGACCGCGAGAAGGACGACATGAAGCATGCCATCGGAGGGCTGCTCGACGGCATGCCCAACGACGTGGACATCGCCGCCGTCAACGCGCCGTCGCCCGTCGACGGCATCAACGACTTCGCGAAGGAGCACGGCTGCGACCTCATCGTCATGGGCTCGCGCGGCCTCGGCGTGCTGCGCGGCATGCTGGGCAGCGTCAGCTACGGCGTCCTGCGCTCCGCCGAGATCCCCGTCCTCGTGGCGAAGAAGGACGAGGAAGAGTAGCAACGGAAGGAAGCTGTCGCGGTCCCGACGGCTCGCGCCTGTTTTCGCGCGGGCCGTCGGGCATGAAGGCTCTATAAGTTGGTATACTGGCTTGCTATGGAAATCAATCGATACCAAACCCGCAAGCCCAAGCGCCTCGCCGTCGTCACGATGGGAGTGAAGCTGGGCGACGAGACGCGCGGCTACACGCGCTTTCGCTTCCTGTCGGAGCTGCTCGCGCGCGAGGGCTTCGAAGTCGACCTCATCACGTCATCGTTCCAGCATTGGGACAAGGCGCATCGCGACACGTCGAAAGCATGCTACCGAAACCTTCCCTACAACGTAGTGTTCATCGACGAGCCCGGCTACACGAAGAACCTCGATCTCACGCGCATTCGCAGTCATCGCGTGGCGGCGAAGAATTTGCGCGAGCATTTCGAGCGCACGGCGGGTACCTACGACCTCGTCTACGCGGAGATTCCGCCGAACGACGTCGCGCGCGTATGCGCCGAAGAGGCCGACAAGCAGGGCATCCCCTTCGTCGCCGACATCAACGACCTATGGCCCGAGGCCATGCGCATGGTGGTGGACGTGCCCGTGGTAAGCGACGTGGCCTTCTACCCCTTCTCGCGCGATGCCAAGCGCGTCTATCAGCTGCTGTCAGCTGCCGTCGGAACCTCTGACGAATACGCAGCGCGTCCGGCGAAGGATCGCGCGAAGCCCTACCCGAAGGCAACCGTGTACGTGGGCAACGACTTGGCGGCGTTCGACGAGGGCGCCCGCATCAACGCGCCCGCAGTACGCAAACCGGAAGACGAGCTGTGGGTCGTCTACGCCGGAACGCTCGGCGCCAGCTATGACGTGGCGACCCTCGTCGAAGCCGCCGCGCTGCTCGAGCGCGGGCGCCTCGTGCACGCCGCATCGAGGGACGACGAACTGCCTCCCGCGCTACCCCCCGTGCGCGTGAAGGTGCTGGGCGACGGTCCCGATCGCGAGAAGCTCGAAGCGCTGGCCGTGCAGCTGAACGCCCCCGTGGATTTTCTGGGCTACACGGCCTACGAGCTGATGGCGGCGTACTTGTGCGCATCGGACATCACGGTGAACTCGCTCGTCAAATCGGCGGCGCAGAGCATCGTCACGAAAATCGGCGACTACCTGGCCAGCGGGAATCCCATGATCAACACAGGCTCGAGCCCCGAGTTCCGCGCGAAGGTGACCGCCGACGGCTTCGGAGCGAACGTCGAAGCGGAAGACGCGCAGGCGCTGGCCGACGCCATCGCGAAGCTCGCAGGTCACGCGTCGCTGCGCAAGATCATGGGCTCGAAGGCGCGTGCCGTCGCCGAAAAGGAGTTCGACCAACCCCGCGCGTACCGCGAGATCGTGGATTTGCTGCGCACGTTGCTGTGATTTCTGTCGAACGACTCGCCAAAGCGGGCGGAGCGCGTCAAAATAGGGAGCTTGCATACGCCGATTGCGTGCGATCACGCAGGTCGCACGCCGTTTACAGGGTACCAAGGAGCAATCGTGACTGAGCAGAAACGCATTTCGTTCTCACCGCCCGACATCACGCAGGCGGAGCTCGACGAGGTGGCCGACGCGCTGAGAAGCGGCTGGATAACCACCGGCCCGAAGACGAAGGAGTTCGAGCGCGAGATCGCCCTCTTCGCACAGGCCGAGCGCTCGGCCACGTTCGCGTCGGCCACCGCAGCGCTCGAATGCGCCCTGCGCGCTTTCGGCATCGGCCCGGGCGACGAGGTGATCACGAGCGCCTACACGTACACGGCCTCTTGCTCGGTCATCTGCCATGTGGGTGCGACTCCGGTGCTCTGCGACGTGGCGCCCGGCTCCTACGAGATGGATTACGACGCCCTGACCGATCTCGTCACCGAGCGCACGCGCGCCGTCATCCCCGTGGACATCGCAGGGCGCATGGTCGACTACGACCGTCTGTTCGCCGCACTCGATTCGACGAGCGACCGCTGGAAGCCCGCGACGGAGCTGCAGAGCGCGTTCGATCGCGTCATCGTCTTAGCCGACGCCGCCCACTCGTTCGGCGCGACATATCAGGGACGTCCCTCCGGGTCGGTGGCCGACTTCACCGCCTTCTCGTTTCACGCCGTGAAGAACCTGACGACGGCCGAAGGAGGCGCGCTTGCATGGCGCGCGGGCGCGTTCGATTCCGACGAGCTGTACCGCCGGTTCATGTTGCAGTCGCTGCACGGCCAGACGAAGGACGCGCTGGCGAAGAACCGCGCGGGCGCCTGGGAGTATGACATCGCCTTCCCCGGGTGGAAGTGCAACATGACCGACATTCAGGCGGCCCTCGGCCTCGCGCAGCTGCGCCGCTACCCCGCCTCGCTCGCCCGTCGGCGCGCCATCGTCGAGCGCTACGAGCGCAACCTGGGCGAATGCGATGTCGAGCTGCTGAGGCATTACGGCGAAGACTTCGAGTCGAGCGGGCATCTCATGCTCGTGCGCCTCACGGGCAAATCGTCGGCGTTCCGCAACGCGCTCATCGAGCGGATGGCCGACGACGGCGTGGCGACGAACGTGCACTACAAGCCGCTGCCCCTTCTCACCGCGTACCGCGACCTCGGCTTCGCCATCGCCGACTTCCCGAACGCGCTTGCGCAGTTCGAGAACGAGGTGACGCTGCCGCTGCACACGTTGCTCTCCGACGAGGACGTGGACTACGTGGCGGGATCGTTCAAGCGCGCCCTGGACGGACTCGAGGCGGAAGGCGTCCGCTGATGTACGTGAGTTTCGGAAAACGCGTGTGCGACATCGTCGTAGGGCTGGTGGCGCTGCCCTTCGTGCTGCTGATCATCGCGGTGCTGGCACCGTTCATCCACTTCGAGGACAAGGGCCCCGTCTTCTACAACGCGCCGCGCGTCGGAAAAGACGGGCGCGATTTCAAGATGTACAAGCTGCGCTCGATGCGGGTGAACGCGCCCGACCTCATCATGGAGGACGGCTCCACCTACAACGGCGCCGACGACCCGCGCATGACGCGGGTTGGTGCCTTCATGCGCAAGACGTCGCTCGACGAGATGCCGCAGTTCCTCAACGTACTGAAAGGCGACATGAGCGTCGTGGGGCCCCGCCCCGACTTGCGCCGCGAAACGGAGCTTTACGAGGGAGAGGAAGGCCTCAAACTCACCGTGAAGCCCGGCATCACCGGGTACGCCGCCGTGTACGGACGCAACTCGCTGCCCTGGCACGACCGTCTGGCGCTCGACGTGCACTACGTGCGCAACGTGTCCTTCCCGCTCGACGTTAAGGTGTTCTTCAAGACGTTCTCGGCCGTATTCAACCAAGAGGGCGTCTTCGTAGAGGACGGGTCGGAGAAGTAACGTTCGGCTAACGTGACCCCTGCCGACCCGACGCGCACGCCCCTCACCCTCTATCATGGTCGTGCGCCACGCAATGGGGGCGTTCGACAAAAAGCACGCAGGAGAGTGAGACCATGACGAACGATCAGACGGCAATGCTTGCACGGTACGGCATCGATTACGCCGAAGCGATGGAGCGATTCTGCGGCAACGAGTCCCTGTTCGCCCGCATCGCCGTGAAGTACCTGGACGACCCGCATGTCGATGCGCTCGAAGCCGCGATGGCCAGCGGCGACGCAGCCGCAGCCGAGCGCGAAGCCCATTCGCTCAAAGGCGTCGCCGGCAACTTGTCGTTCGTGCGCCTTTACGACCTGGCCGCGCGAGTCACCGATGCACTGCGCGCCAACGATATCGACAGCGCACGCACCCTCATGCCCGACCTGCGCGAGAGCCACGTTGCCGTGCTGGAAGCGCTGAAGAACCTGGAAGAGTGGGGACTTTCGACCTCGATGCGCTAGCAGGCATCGAGGCAGAGGCGCCTACGCTTTCGCCTTCTCACGGCCGAACAGCTCGTTCCAGTCGCTTGCGGCCAATACAGTGCCCGCCAAGATGACCACGCAGCAGACGATCGATATCGGCGTCGGCATCGTTCCCTGCAACACGAGCGCGAACAGGACGGCCCAGGCCGAATAGCTGATATTGAGAGCCATGGACTTCGCCGCCCCGATAGGCGACGAGATGCTCTTGTAGTAGAACAGGTACGACACGGTTCCAGCCAAAGCAGCCAGCCCTACCACGCCCGTCGCGAGACTGGGAACAACTGCGGCCGTGAAACCCCAGGCACCGAATAGCGGCAATACGGCGATCGCGTACACGAGCGCCGACGTGGTCTCGCGGATCTGAAGCGCCGTCTCGTTGTCGACGGCATCGTCGCGCATACCCCAAGCGCAGATGACTGCTTCGGATCCCCATCCCAAAACGCACAACAGCGCACCGAACAAACCGAGGATCGGATTGCCCAGCTCCGATTCGCCGGAAGACACATAGCCCATGACGATGATACCGGCAAGGGCCGCCAGCAATGCGATGAACTGCTTAGGCGCCATGCGTTCCTTCAGGAACACGAAGGCGAGGAAGGCGCCAACTGCAGGATAGAACGACGAGATGATGGCAGTATAGCCGGCACCGATATTGTTGATGGCTATCACGTAGCCGGTCATGCCGATAGGCCCGCCCAAAAGCGCCCCCAGAATGACCGCCTTGCCGCTGCGCGTTTTAAGCGCCGCTAACGTGTCGCCCAGACGACCCCGCACGCCCATGTAGATCAACAGCCAGATCGCGCAGAAGATGTCATGCAAAGCGGCGCTCGCGATAGCTGCAAACGCAATCGCCTCGGCAGTGCCGATGAAAGGGCTCATCGACAATCCGATTCCGAGGACGACCGTGTCAAGACCCCAGAGCAAGCCGCTCGTCAGACCGAACTTCATTCTTCCAAAACCCTTCATGGCGCTCCCCTTAGTCGCTTCCCTGACGGTACCAGTCCAGCACCTTGTCCAGATAATCCTTCGCATAACGGTAATAGACGTACAGCCACTCGCCAACCATGTCCCCTTCTGCCTCTTTGAGCAGCGACCACGCGTACCAGCACCATCCCGCAAGCGCCACGAAGGCGAAGTTGTGACGGCGCTCCGCCGCAGACGGCTCGCGCCTGAAATAATACGCAAGGGCACGCGACGCCTCCTCTTCGCTCAGCTGGCAGCACACCGCGAACGTGCCGAAATCGCTTGCGTAGTCGGACATGCCGGAATACTCCCAATCGATGAGCGACATGTCGTCCTGGTCGTCGATAAGGAAGTTCAGCATGAAGAAGTCGTTATGGGTCAGGCAGATGCGCGCATCGTCTGCATCCACGAAGCGCTTGAGTTCCTCGGCCCGTGCAGCCATCTCAGCATAACCCGGCACTTCAATGCGGCCGGACTTGCGCTCCAGCAGACGCTCGTAACGCTTGCCCTCGGTGAAGAAATCGAACGAGCGCTCCACCTTCGCACCGGATTCGTGCAGGCGACGAGCCATTTCCATTGCACGCTTGACCTGCTCAGGGTCATGCGGATCGAGCTGGCGGCAATCGGGGATAAAGCGCGACAGCTTCCAGCCTTTTTCGGGATCCTCGGTGATGAACGTACGATCAAGCCCCAGATCGCGCGCCACGCCTTGAGCCACCACCTCGGCTCGGCGATCGATGATGCCCTCCGTCCCGATGCCGGGATGGCGATACACGTATTCGGAGTCGCCCACACGGATATGGCACGATAGATTGGTGAGGCCCTGCTTCAGCGGATACACGTCGCGAATATCGTCTTTGTCGCACCCGAGCGCTGCAACGATATTGTCGAACGCCTCGGAATCGACGTTTTCCAGGAAACGCGGATCGAATTCGCGCAGCTCGTCGAGTGTGTCGAACTCGAATACCGTTCCGACGGGGTACTCGCGCGCAACCATGTCCAACTCCGCGATATGGTCGACGTACAGCTCTTCCCACAGCTTATCGGCCGTCGTCGGCAGATCGTACTCCTCCTCGAGTATTCGGGAAAAGGCACGAGAAAAGTTTTTATCGAAGTAAACATGGCCGAGCATGATAAGAGAGTCGCTGCCACCGATATCGACCGAAACGATGCGGTTGCCCGAACCCAAACGCATGCACCATTCGTTCGTAGGGCCCTCTTGGTATTGGGCAGCGTAATAGGCCTTCCACACGTACGGCTCGAAGGGGTTCTCGACGAAGTAGTTGTCGGAAGAGCATATGAACGTGTTGCCCAGACGCTCGCGCACCACCATGAGAGAGGAATGGTTGTTCCGCGTGGCGTATTCCTCGTTCACGACGATGGACACGCCGTGCTTCTCTTCAAGGTAGAAGAAGTACTCCTTCTTGTACCCTGCCACCACAGTGATGTCGTCGATGCCGGACTCCTGAAGCTGGCGGATCTGACGCTCGATCAGAATCTCTCCACGAACATGCAGCAGACCTTTGGGCTTCTCGTAGGAAATAGGGGCGAACCGCGACGACAGGCCAGCTGCCAAGATGATAGCGTTGTCCACCTTAAAAGGGGCGAGCGCCTCGAACCCGGCGTCGGACAGTGCGCCGTCGACGACAAGCCCTTTGTCGACCAGCGCTTTGTAGGCCGCGTTCACCGAACCCAACGACATGGCCTTACGAGCGGCGATCGCCCGCTGGCTCGTCCCCGGTTCGCGTTCGAGCGCAGCGAGCACCGCGAATTCGTTCTTCGTGATCAAAACGGAGCATCCTTTCATGGCAGATTCAGACGATCTCGATCGTGCGTCGAAGTTCATTTTTTATTGTATTTTAAAGAATATGAACGGTATGTTCATTTATATTTTTCTACTACAAAATATGAACACATAGAAAACGCGCTCCCCGTTCTCGGAGAGCGCGCCGAATTTTGCAGGAGATGCCCGTCGCCGCCGAATCAATAACCCAAAAGCTTGTCTACAACGTTCATGACTTTCGTGCCATAGGTCTTGTCAGCCGCCCAGGTACCGGAAAGCTTGTCGACCGTGGGTGCCGAGCCGCGCTTCCCGGCAAGAAGACCGAATCGCGTGTCGACACAAGACTGATTGAGCGGTGCCGTTGAAGCATAGCCTTTCAAGTGCTGAGCCTGCGCCAGAAGGCCCGTTTTCACATCTGGGAACTCTTCACCAGCAACGCCGTTGCCCGTTGCGCCCAGTCCTCCGAAATTGCACTGCACTTTGCCGTTCCTGTCCACGTCTCCGCCGAACTGCAGCCATCCGGTCTCCACCATGGCCTGAGCGAACAGCACCTCGGCGCGGACATCCTCGGATCGAGCCTGATCCAGCAGCACCTGGCAAAAGTCCTTGATGGTGGCAGCCCCTCGCGACGTGTACTTATCAACAGGATAAGGAACGCCCTGCGCGTTGAAGAGCGTCACCATCTGCTCCACCGTCGCAAGCGAAGGGCCCATGATGGAGTCGGACGGCAGCAGCGCACCCGACGAATCGAAGCGGTAGGTCTCGCCTTCTATAGTGGCCTTTCCCGTGACCATCGCGCCCGACTCCCCAAGATAGTAGCGCTTACCGTCCAAATCGAGCCAACCGGTGTGCATGGCTCCCGATCCGTTCAGGTAGTACCAAGTGCCACCCTGCTTCATCCAGCCACCGGAGCGCATGGCGCCCGAGCCTTCGAAGTAGTACCACTTGCCGTCCGATGCCTTCGCCCAGCCCGTGGCCATCCTCCCGCTCTCGGGGTCCAGCCAGTACCAGGAGCCGCCCTTGCTCA
>ENA-OXVJ01000010-OXVJ01000010.1-human-gut-metagenome-genome-assembly--contig:-NODE-10-length-110035-cov-16.955710_pt1 | contig 110035 bp, 86 predicted proteins | sample MGYA00249248_ERZ652692 | MGnify/ENA primary metagenome ERZ652692 (study PRJEB26925, sample SAMN05826544) | human gut metagenome | biome: ENVO:2100002; feature: ENVO:00000062; material: ENVO:00002003... | reverse complement strand
TACACAAGGAGTATCGTCGGCAGCGTCAGATGTGTATAAGAGACAGTATATATATGTTGACAACAAGCTGCTTTTGTATATAATATTATATAAAAGGGGGGGAATGTTTATGTTACATAGCATGCGTATTCGATAAGCATTGAAATCAAAAAAGATTTTTCCCATTTTCAATATGGGCTTTTTTGTCATGCTTATTTTGCGTATGCTATACAACAAAACTAACGACGTATAGACATAGTATAAAAACTATGCCTTAATTTTGTTGTAGTATTATATGTATAAATGCAGGTCAATGCTCATGTTGAGAATTGACCTGCATTTTTTTGCGCAAAAGGAGAAATATTATGCTTGAAAAATATTGGATAAAATGTCCAATTTGTAACGGAAAGACGAGGGTTCAAGTATTTTATAATACGGTATTAAGAAATTTTCCTCTTTTCTGCCCTAAATGTAAATTAACGCATATCGTTGATGTTGAAAAACTAGAAATCATAATCAAAAACTCTGAAAAACAAACTTTTTAATTTTGAAAAGGAAGGATATTTAAATGAAACACTTACCTAAAAGTACACCTACGGAAATATTGAATGACCCATACGGATTTACTTACAAAGAAATGTCGGAAGTAATTGGAGAGGATAAAGCAAGAGCCTTATATACGGAATTGTATAAACAGCCATTTCACAAAGAAAATCTATCAATATCAACAAAAAAAGTCTATAAAAGTAGCGATACTGAAAAGTATGTTTATGAATTGAAAGATAACAGGTATATTGAAACGGTTTTTATTAAACGGCGAGATGGTGGGACTGTTTGCGTAAGTACGCAAGTTGGTTGTTCTGTTGGCTGTATTTTTTGTGAGTCCGGACGCAATGGTTTTGTTCGTAATCTAACACCGTCTGAAATTGTGCAGCAGGTTGTATTGATACGTCAAAAAGTAAATCGTATCGTTTTTATGGGAATGGGAGAACCTTTATTCAATTACGACAACTTGATTGCAGCAATCCATATTCTTCGAGATAGAAATGGACTTAACTTTCCAACCGACGGCATTACCGTATCAACAGTTGGTCCAGTTAATCAATTAAAAAAATTGCGCGAAGAACATCTAAAAAATCAGTTGACAATATCTTTACATGCAGCAACACAGGCTGCGAGAAACTGTATCATTCCTCATATGCACATGTACGCTATTGAAGATGTTGTTAAGCAAGCATTGTCCTATTCTCAAAGGCATAATCGAAAAGTGGTATTTGCGTATTTGCTTTTACCAGGTATAAATGACCGTTCCTCAGATATAAGGCAACTTGCAAAATGGTTTAAGGGCAAAAATGTTATGATTAACGTGCTGCAATACAACCCGACGAGTAATTCAAAAATTAGAGCACCACAAAAACAAGAAATGGTTGCGTTCAAACATCAATTAGAGCAAACAGGACTTGAAGTTACCATGAGAGTTTCTCATGGTAGAGAGATTAAAGCAGCTTGTGGACAGTTAGCTAATACATATAATAAAGCCAAAAAACAACAGAAATAATTTAATTAAAAGAGCCAGACGCACAGACGCAGAGCCGATAATATGCAGTTTGAAATACTGCTGTTATCGGCTCTTTTTTGATTTTAATTTGTGCCCCTAATAACCATAGCCCGACCCGGAAACGGCGCACATTGTAAAACAGATTTTCGCTATGTATGTGCGCGGCGACCGTATCTGCGAAATCCAGAACTGGCTACGGGAACATGAGGTACTTACTGTTTCAGAACTGCGCTACCGTCGTTCCGGCAGTTGCCGCCACCCGCGCCCGCACCCGACCTGTATTTATAACTGGCCGGATAAGACACTGTATGATATTCTTGGACGCAAAGAATATTTGGGGCATACCATTACGGGCAAGAGCTATAAGGTATCTTACAAATCGAAAAAGACGAAAAAGAACCCGGAGGAAAAGCAATACTTTTTCCCCAACACGCACGAACCTTTGATTGACGAAGAAACCTTTGACCTTGCACAGAAACGGATTGCTACCAAACACCGCCCTACAAAGGTTGATGAAATTGACATTTTTTCGGGACTTCTCTTTTGTGGAGATTGCGGCTATAAAATGTATCTGCAACAGGGAGCCGGGACACTGGAACGCAAACACGCCTACACTTGCGGAAAGTACCGAAACAGGATAAGGACTGGCGAGCTTTGCACTACCCATTATATCCGAAAGAGCGTCCTTAAAGAACTTGTCCTTGCTGATTTACAGAGGGTGCTGTCCTATGTGAAAGAGCATGAACAGGAGTTTATCGAAACCGCCAACGAGTGCAGCGCAAAGGCAGTACAAAAGACGCTGACACAGCAGCGGAAAGAGCTTGACAAGGCGCAGAGCCGCATTAGCGAGCTGAACATCTTATTCCGCAAGCTCTACGAGGACAACGCTTTAGGGAAACTTTCTGATGAACAGTTTGCTTTTCTGACTTCCGGCTATGATGAAGAAAAAAAGACACTGACCCGGAGGATTGCGGAGCTGTCACAGGAAATCGACAACGCCACCGAGCGCAGCGCGGACGTGAAAAGGTTTGTCGCACTGGTACGCAGATACACCGCCATTACCGAACTGACCTACGAAAACGTCCATGAATTTATTGACCGTATTCTTATTCACGAACTGGATAAGGAAACGAACACCCGCAAAATCGAAATCTTTTATAGCTTTGTCGGCAGAGTTGATACGGGCGACAAGCCTACCGAAAGTATCTCCTATTTCAGACAGATAGGAGCCGACGTAAAGAGTTATGCTATCTAACATACATCAAAAAGAGGTAAGATAACGCCCTCTGCAAAAAAGGTTACGTTATCTTACCTCAACAAAGCGCGTCCACGGGTTCGGACAGGACGAGCACCGATATCGCTATTCCGCATGGCAGCTCCGACGATGCCATGATGGTGGACAGCCCCGCCGAGAGGTGCGGCGTTCCGATGCCGAACAGCACCACGGGCACGAACAGCCCGAATACGCCCAGGATCAGCCCGTACTTCCAAATGCCGGCCTGCAGCGCGCCGCTTGAGAAGTAGTCGGGGCACACGGCGAAGCCGAGGATGCACGCGCCCAGGCACACGACGAGTCCGCGCTCGATTGGCGGCAGGTCGCAGCCGACGCGCGCCGACAGGAACATGAACGTCGCGCAGCTGACGGCCGACAGCAGCGCGCAGAGGATGCCGAGCGGGTCGAGATGACCCACCGTGTTCGAGAACAGGCCGCTCGCCAAGAGGGTGCCTCCGAGGATGACGGCCGCCGCGACGATTTCAGCGAGGCGGGGTTTGCGACGGGTGGCGACCACCTGGAATACGATGCCGATCCAGGTGAATTGGAACAGCAGCGTGATGGCCACGGACACGGGCAGCATGGTGAGCGCGAAGTTGTACAGCACGCAGGTGGTGCATGTGGCGAGGCCCAGCCCCAGCAAGGACAGCACGCGCTTGGGCGACAGCGGTACAGGGCGCTTGCCGAGGACGGTCAGCGCGGCCAAGGCGACGGCGAACAGCAGCGCGCCGAAGAACGCCTGGCTGGCGGCGGTTTGGGTCCACGAGAACCCCTCGGCGAGCGCGCATTTGATCGTGGCGGCCATCACGCCGTAGCTGGCGCCGCCGAGGAACACGACGGCGGAGTATTTCAAGGTGTTCTTCTGCATGGCGGCCATTGTAGCGCACGCCCGCGCGGCGGGCGAGTACAATAGGCGGCATGCCTTTTCAACATCACATACTCGACCATGCGGGCGACGTGCTGGACGCCGCCCGCGCATATCTGGAATCGTGGCTGGCGGCGGGTCTCGCGCCCGTGCTGCTGGTTCCCAGTCCCGCCGCTTCCGACCGCGTGCGCCGCGCGCTCGCGGAGGGGCCGTGCGCGCTGGGAGCGCGCGTGGAGACGCCTATGACGTGGGTGCGCGACAGGTGGGATCTGTTCGGCGACGGGCGCCGCATCGTGTCGTCGTTCGATCGCGCATTGCTCGTGCGCCGCGCCTGCTTGGAGACCGAACGGACGGCGCTTGAAGCCACGCCGGGCGTCGTCGACCTGCTCGCGCGCTTGGCGCGCGAGGCGTTGCCGCATCTGACGGCGCCGGTCGCCGCAAACGCCGGTCTGAGCGCGGCCGAGCGCGATGCGCTCATGGTGCTCGAGCGTTACGCGGAGCTTCTGCAGGAGGCGGGGTGCTGCGAATCGTCGCAGGCGGCGGCTCTGCTTCCCGAGGCTATGGAGGCGCCCGCGCCCCTTGTGCTGGCCGGGTTCGACGACCTTGACTGCGCTGAGGAGCGGATGACGGCCGCGCTCGCGCAGCGGACTGACGTCGTTCGCCTCGATGACGGCTGCCGCGCCCCGTCGGGTGCCGACGGGCGCGCCTCCGAGCTGCAAGGGCTGTTGGAGCGTCTGTTCAAGCCCGCGATGCCCGAGCCTCTGCACCCGACGGGGCGGGTGCGCTTCTCGCTTCCGGCGGGACGCTACGCCGCGCCGACCCTCGTGGCGAGCACGGTGGCGCAGGCCGTGGCCGACGAGCGCCTCCGCGCGGTCGAGGAGGGGCGCGATCCGCTGCCCGTTGCGGTGACTGCCCGCGATCCTCGCGCGTTGTTCGACGACGTTGCGGGCGCGCTGCTCGAAGCGGGCGCCGCCTCGGCCGTGAGTGCGAGCCGGGCGTTCGCCGACACCGCGTTCGGACGCGCGTTTCTCGCTCTGCACGCGTTCGCCTGCGGCGCATGGAGCATCGCGCAGGCGTCCGACTTCGCGCTCGGACCGTTCTCGGGCATCGGGATCCGAACGGCCTGCGAGCTGGATGCCGCGTGGCGCGGGGAGCGCACGGTCGAGCGCGCGCGCATCGCGGCCGATCTCGCCCGCGAAAGCGAGGCGGCGGCCGACGCGCTGGGAGCGCTCGAGGCGGGCGACGCGGACGGCGCGCTCGCGGGGTTCGAGGCGCGTCTGCGCGCACGTACGGACCTCGATCCGGCGTTTCGCGCGGAGCAACTGGCGGCCGTGTCGTGCGCGCGTAGGTTCGCGGCGGCATGCAGTCGCGCGAACGCGGCGTTCGACGGCGCATTGCCGTTGCTGGAGCGCATGCCGGTTTCCTCAAGCGCTCGGTCGGCGCGCGACGAAGGCGCGCGCCCCGACGCGCTGTTCATGTCGCTCGACGAGGCGGCCGAGCTTCCCGCGTGCTCTTGCGCCGCGCTCGTGCTGTGCGATCTCGACGCGGGCTCCTACCCGGTGCGGCTCGTCGAGGATGGCGGCACGCTGCTGCTGGAGAAGCTGGGCCTCGGCCGCCCCGCAGACGCGCTCGCCGCCTCCCGCCGCCGATTCTTCCGCGCGCTTTCGAGCGCCTGCGAGACGGTGGTGTGCGAGCGCGTGCTGAACACCGAGGATGCGAACGAGGCGTATCCGTCGGTCATGTTCGAGGAGCTGCTCGACTGCTACCGGGAAGCGGATGCGGGCGAGGACGACCGGGCGACGGGGCTTCCCAAGCCGCTCGTCGCCTTCGCCATGCTGGCAGGGGAGGACGCGCTCCACGACAACCTCGCGCTCGTCTGCGAGGGTGTGCAGCCGCGCGTAGGCGAAGGCGGGGCGACGCTGTCCTGGGAGCTGCCGGCCGCGGGCGCGGTGTCGCCCGAGCAGCGCCCGCGCATCGTGCTGCCGCGCTCGCCGCGCGAGGGGCTGCGCGGCGCCGACGCCGCGTTGGCGCTGTCGCCGTCTGCGCTGGAAAGCTACCTCGAATGTCCCTACAAGTGGTTCGCTCTGCGCCGTCTTCGCCTGTCGGAGCCGGACGCCGGGTTCGGGCCTCTCGAGATGGGCAGCTTCTCCCACAACGTGCTGCGCAGCTTCTACGAGCATTTCCGCGAGGCGGGGCATGCGAAGGTGGACTCCGCGACGCTTCCCGAAGCGCGCGCGCTTCTAGGCGAGACGTTCGACCGCCATCTGGAATCGCAACGCAACCTCAAGCGCTCGGTCAACCCGTTGATCCCGCGCACCGCCTTCGAACGCGCCGAGACGGCCGATCTGAGGAAGAGGCTCGTCCGGTTCCTCGACCGCGAGGCGCTGCTGCTGCCGGGCTTCGAGCCCGTGCGCTTCGAGTTCGATTTCGGCTCGAGCGAGCCGTTCCCGTACGCAGGATGCCTGCTGCGCGGCAGCGTGGACCGCATCGACGTGAACGGGGCCGGCCAGGCGGTGGTTATCGACTACAAGGGGTCGCTCAATGGCGACTACGCGCTGGATTCGGCATCGCCCGCCGCGCAGGCGGGCGGCGCGGTGCTTCCCCATAAGGTGCAGACGCTTATGTACGCTCAGGTGGCGCGCAAGGTGCTGGGTCTCGACGTGGTGGGTGCGCTGTACGTGTCGTACGGCCGCGATCGGCGCGTGTCGGGCGCCTTCGACCGCACGGTCGTGGGCGAGCGAGACGTGCCCGGCATCGACGTCGAGCGCTGCGGCGTGCCGGGACCGGCGGGCGAGGCGCTGGGCGTCTCGTCGTTCGGCGAGCTGGTGGACGCGGTGGAGGATCGCATCGCCCAGGCCGTGAGCACGCTGGCCGACGGCTGCATCGGTCCCGATCCGCGCGGAGGAGACCCGTGCGGGTATTGCCCCGTGCTCGCCTGCGAGAAAAGGATGGGCGCATGAACCTCTCAACCTGCACCCCTGGTCAACGCCAGAGCATCGAGCACGTGAGCGGTCCCTTGCTCGTGTCGGCCGGCGCCGGCTCGGGCAAGACGTTCACGCTCACGCAGCGCATCGCCTATGCGCTTCTGCCCGAGAGCGGCCCTGCGGCGTCCGGCGTCGACGAGGTGCTGGCCATCACGTTCACCGAGAAGGCCGCCGCCGAGATCAAGGCGCGCGTCAAGCGCACGCTGCGCGCCGAAGGGTTGGCCGAGGAAGCGCTGCGTGTGGACGGCGCCTGGATATCCACCATCCACGGCATGTGCGCGCGCATCCTGCGCGCCCACGCGCTCGACCTGGGGCTGGATCCTGCGTTCGGCATCATGGGCGATGCGGAGCGGGCCGAAGCCGTGGCCGACGCCATCGACGGCGCGCTGGGCGACGACAACGACATCATCGCGCGCGGCTCGTACGCGGCGCTGTTCGACGAGTACCCGGCGCGCTCGACGATGCCGCTCGCTCCGTCGGTGGCCTCCATGCTGCAGGCTCTGATGGACAAGGCGGCGGGGCTGCGCGGCGGCCTCGACGCGCTCGATTTCGGGCCGTCGCCCGCGCAGGCCTCGACGCTCGCGCGCGAGCTGCTGCTGGCCTACGAGGGCGTGCTGCCCGCGCTCGAGCGGGCGGGGAAGAGCGCGTCCGCCGAACGGGCGCGCGCGGCCGCGGCCGACGCGGTGGAGGCGCTCGGGGCGTTTTTGGCCGACGCGTCCGCGGCGAGCGACGCGCGTGCGCTGGCAGCTGTGGTCGACGGCTGCGCCTACCTGCCGTGCACGTTCGGCGGCGCCGACGTGAAGGCCGAGGTCAAAGCGTATCAAGCTGTGCACGCGCGCGTGGCTCAGAACGTCGCGCTCGCGCTGGCGCACCCGCTGGCCTCCGAGCTCATGGCGCTCGCGCGCGAGGTGACCGCGCGCTTCGAGGGTGCGAAGCGCGCCGCGTGCAAGCTGGATAACGACGACCTGCTCGTGCGCACGCTCGACGCGTTCGAACGCTGCCCGGACATCGCCGCGCGCTACGAACGCCGCTTCAAACTGGTGATGGTGGACGAGTTCCAGGACACCAGCCAGCTGCAGATCGACATGATCGCGCGCCTGGCCGGGCCGCGGTGCGCGCACCTGTGCACGGTAGGCGATGCGCAGCAGTCCATCTACCGCTTCCGCGGCGCCGACGTGAACGTGTACGAGGCTCATAAGAAGGCGATGCGCGCCGACGAAGTGGGCGCGCTCTACGTCGAGCTCACGAAGAACTTCCGCAGCCACGGCGACGTGCTGTCGTTCGTCGACCGCGTGTTCGAGCAGTCGACGGTGTTCGGCGAGGCGTTCATGTCGCTGGAGCCGAACGAGCAGCGCCCCTCCTGCTATCGGGGCAGCGCGCCGCGCATCGACCTCGTGCTGTCGGTGCAGCCCGCGGGGCGCGGCACCGGCGTGCGCACGGCCGATGCGAAGCGCGCCGGCGCCGAGGCCATCGCCCGCCGGTTCGCCGCGCTGCGCGAGGACGGCCACGCGCCCGGCGACATGGTGGTGCTGCTGGGCAAGATGAGCCGTGCGGGCATGTATGCCGAGGCGCTGCGCGCCGAGGGCTTCGAGTGCGTGGTGACGGGCGGGTCGCTGTTCGCGTCCGCGCCCGAAGTGCGCGTGGTCGCCCGCTTCGTGGAGGCGCTGGCGAACCCGGCGAACACGGCTGCGCTGTTCGAAGTGCTGACCAGCGACATGATGCGTCTGTCGGCAGACGACCTCCTCGTGCTGACCACCGAGGAGGATCCTGAGACGGGATGCGTGCGGCGGCGCGATCTCGACCGGGGCTTCGCGCGCCTCGCATCGCGCGCCGACGGACTGCCGCCGCGGCTGGCGCACGCCGTGCGCCTGTTCGAGCGGGCGCGTGACGAGTCGCGCACGCGCCCGGTGGCGACCGTGGTGCGCGATGCCGTGGTGCGTTCGGGGTGGATGGCACGGCTCGAGGAGGAAGGCGCGGCGGGCACGGCGCGAGCCGCGAACGTGCTGAAGGCCGTCCGGCTCGTCGATCGCCTCGAAACAGAGCGCCACCTGGGGCTGGCCTCCACGGCGCGCGCGCTGGCCGACGAGCTGGCCGTAGGATTGAAGGAGGCGCCCGGCGCGTTGTCGGGAGCCGGCGGCGACGTGGTGAAGATCATGACCATCCATGCTTCGAAGGGACTGGAGTTCCCCGTCGTGGCGTTGGCCGACTTCGCCGATGCGCGCGCGGGAAGCGGCAAGCTTCTGGTGGAGACGTGCGGTTCCGTCGCGCGCGCCTCGTTGGCGCCCGCAGCGTCGTTGGAGGCGTTTCCCCAGCTGGCGAAGCGCTCGGGCGCGGCTGCGGCCGGCGACGGCGAGGATGATGCCGATCTGCTGGCCGCTCGCCGTCTCGTAGAAGGGGAGGATGGGCCCGCGTGCGCTCTCGGCGCTTCGTCGTGCACGCAGGCGGCCTACCGCGCTCAGCTCGCGCGCCGTGCGGCCGACGAGGAGCTGGCCGAAGCGCGTCGCAAGCTCTACGTGGGCCTCACGCGTGCCAGCGAGGCGCTTGTGGTGGCGATGGACGCGAAAGCTCCCTCGGCGGGCAAGCCTCCGGCGTACGCCCCGCTCGTCGACGATATCCGCAGCGCGCTGTGCGGCGACGGCGATTTTCCCGAGGGCGTTGCCGAGCTTCCCTACGGCGGCATCGCGCCGGCCCGCTTCGAGCGCATCCTCGTGCAGCCGCCGGAGCCGCGCGCCGAGGAGGGTGTCGAGCCTGCGCCCGAACCGCGGCTGTTCTTCGTGCCCGTCGTGGACGACGCTTCGCGGTCGACGCTCTTCGCGGGAGGCTTGGCGCGCGACGATGCGTTCTCGTACTCGTCGATCGCCCCGAACCCGCTTCCGGCTCCGGCGGACGAGGGCGTGCCTTTCGCCGCGGACGCGGACAAGGCGACGGATCTGGGCAGCGCCTTCCATCGGGCGGCGCAGCTGGCCGTCGAGACGGGAAGGGTTCCCGGCGCTGCGCGCCTCGGCGTGCTCTCCGAGGCGTACGCTCTATCGACGGGACAGCGCGCGCGGCTGGCCGATGCCTGCGAGCGCTGGTTCTCCAGCGCGACGTACGCCGAAACGCTGCAGTGGGGGCTGCGGCGCGCCGAGGTGCCGTTCTTCGTGCCGATATCCGATGCGTTCGTGGAAGGGGAGATCGACCTTCTGTGCACCGACGACGCGCAGCTTGCGGGCGCTCGTGCGCTCGTGGTGGACTACAAGACCGGCGGTTCGGACGGCGAGGCGCCGGAAGCGCTGCGCTCCAAGCACCTCCTGCAGGCGCAATGCTACGCCTATGCACTGCTGCGGCAGGGCTGCGTCGAGGTGGAGCTGCGCTTCGCGCGCGTCGAGCGCGAGGACGCGGCGGGGGACATGCAAACCGTGACCTACCGCTTCACTGCCGAAGATCTCGACGGGCTGGCCGTCCGCATCCTAAGCGCCCGAAGGGCGTAGCCTCTTCCGCCTGCTCGGCTTGACAGCAGGTTATCGTTGCCTAGAATGTAACCGAACAGATACACGATGCTTAGATAAAGCGACGGTCTAGCAGGTAAAACAGCGAAAATGTATCAAAAGATTATTCTCTCAGCAAAAAGGTCATAAATCACGACTGAACATTGTTCAAGGCATTTGCTAGGATGATTGACGGGCAGGGGCGCGGTGTGATGGAGTGCGTAGCGAGTATTGTCAACACCCGCGCCCCTCGAGGCGTTTCCGGGGCTTACGCCCTGCGCCTGCCGTAGCGCTCGTAGGCCTGCGTCACCTGCAGCTCGTACTCCTTGCGAGTGCCCTTGACCACCGTGTCCAGGATGAGGCCGCTGGCGAATGCGAGGATGCCGACGAACACGAGGGCCACGGCCAGCAATGCGGAGGGCAGGCGCGGTACGAGGCCCGTCGCGGCGAACTCCCAGATGACGGGGATGCCGGCGATGAGGCCCAGCAAGCAGAACAGAAGCGCGAGCCAGCTGAACAGCGCGAGCGGGCGATAGTCCTTGAACAGCGACATGATCATGGCCAGCACCTTCATGCCGTCTGAGAACGTGTTGAGCTTGCTCTCCGATCCTTCGGGGCGGTCGCGGTAGTCGATCGGCACCTCGGCGATGCGCCAGCGCTTGTCCACGGCGTGGATGGACAGCTCGGTCTCGATCTCGAAGCCGGGCGAGAGCACGGGCATGGTCTTGGCGAACACGGCGTTGAAGGCTCGATAGCCGGTCATGACGTCGGAGAACTCGAATCCGTAGATCCACTTGATGAGCGTGCGCACGAGGTCGTTGCCGAAGCCGTGGAAGGCGCGGTCGTTCTCTTCGCCGTACGTGCCGTTGGACAGGCGGTCGCCTACGCTCATATCGGCCTCGTCGGCCATGAGCGGCGCCAGGAGCTCCGGCGCGGCCTCGGCGGGGTAGGTGTCGTCGCCGTCAACCATCACGTAGTAGTCGGCGTCGATGTCGCGCAGCATCTGGCGCACGACGTTGCCCTTGCCCTGGCGGCGTTCGGCCCGCACCACGGCGCCGTGCTCGGCCGCGATGGAAGCGGTGCCGTCGGAGGAGTTGTTGTCGTAGACGTACACGGTCGCTTCGGGCAGCACGCGCCTGAAGTCGTCGACCACCTTGCCGATGGTTACGGCCTCGTTGTAGCAGGGGATGAGCACGGCGACGGTGCCGCTCTGGGCGCGCGGCGTATCGATCTTCTGATCCACGAATCACTCCTCGGTTCTGTATAGGTGAGGTTCATCCTACTCGAAACGTCGGACTTGCGCCAGACGGCTCCGTTGTTTTCCAGATGAAACCCGGTAAGGAAGCCGTTTTCGACCGGTAATATTGTGCCCGGCGCCTCCTGCTACAATGAAGAACGCCCGCTACGACTGGAAGAGGGGCGTCCTCCCTATGGAACTGATTACCCGCTCGCGCGAGCGGCGGCGCATCGCCATCATCGTGGTCGCGCTCGTCCTTGCGCTTCTGATCGCGCTCGCGTACACGATCGTCTCGTCGCGTCAGGCGACGGCGGCCGCGGTGGAAACCATGAGCGAAGTGTACTTGCAAGAGCTCAGCAACCAGGTCATCTCCCATTTCAACACCGGCATCGACGGCAAGTTCTGCCAGCTGGAAACCGTGGGCAGCTCGCTTGAGCTGTACGACCCGGAGAATCTCGACGAGGTGAGGGATTTCCTCGCCTGCATGGAGGCGGACGATGACGAGTACGCCTACCTTGCGCTGCGTGGCAGCGACGGGCTCTACTACACGTCGTGGGGCTCGGACGCCGCCTCGGATGAGGAGCTTGCCGCCCGCAGCGAGCTGGGGCTGTCGTATCGGGACGCGCACGGCCACGACGTGATGCTATACAACGGAACCATCGCGCTCGTGGATTCCTTCGAGCCCGTTACCTGCGGAGGCGTCACGTTCACCGCCGTCGTCGCCGGGTTCGGCGTCGACACCGTTTCCGGGAAGCTCAACCTCGATCTGGTCAATGGCAGCGCGCGGTCGAGCGTCATCGGCTTCGACGGCACTTGCATCGCAGGATGCGATGCCGAGGGGCTGTGCAACGGCGAGAACCTGTTCGACGCGTTGGAATCGAGCGCTCGCCTCGACAAGGGGTACAGCATGGACCAGGTGCGAGAAGCCGTGGAGAACGGGGAGACGTTCCTGCTTCCCTTCTGGTACGGGGGTCATCACGAGTACCTGTACTTTCGGCCGATGAGCAATCAAGACTGGTATCTGTGCACCGCCATGCCCTACGGCGTGGTGGACGAGGACGTGGCGGGACTCAGCTGGGTGCTCATGCAGAACGCCGTTCTCATGGCGACCATGATCATCGCGGTCATAGCCATCTTCTTCTCGATCTACTATCAGCTGGTCAAGCGCAACACGCGTCTGCTGTCGGACGAGAAGAACCGTGCCGAGCGCGCTTCCGAGGAAGCGCGGCGCGCCAGCTTGGCGAAAAGCGAGTTCCTCTCGCGCATGTCGCACGAGATTCGTACGCCGATGAACGGCATCATGGGCATGACCGCCATCGCGCTCGAGAATGCGCACGACGAGGAGAAGGCGCGAGCCTGCCTCGAGAAGATCGACGTGACGTCCGAGCATCTCATGGCGCTCATCAACGACATCCTCGACATGAGCAAGATCGAGAGCGGCAAGATCGACATCAAGCGCGAGACGTTCGATTTCGGGACGTTCGTAGGGTCGCTCGACGACGTGTTCGGAACGCAGGCTCTCGAACAGGGGATTCGCTACAAGACGGAAGAAGTGGGCGCGCTGCCCTCGCTGCTCGTCGGCGACGGGCTTCGGCTGAACCAGATCGTTTACAATCTCGTTGGCAACGCTTTCAAGTTCACTCCTCGCGACGGCAGCGTCACGCTGCGCATAGAGGAGCTTCCCGCGCCGCCGGAAGAGGATGCTGCGCACGACGACGCGATCTGGCTGCGCTTCTCGGTGACCGATACGGGTTGCGGCATCAAGCCGGAGAACCGCGAGCGGATATTCTCGTCTTTCGAGCAGGGCGACGAGTCTTCATGCAGACGCGGAGGCACGGGTCTGGGCCTTGCCATCACGAAGCGGTTCGCGGAGATGATGGGCGGCCGTATATCGTTGTCGAGCGAGGTGGGGAAGGGGTCGACCTTCACGGTGGACGTGCCGTTCGGGCGAGCCTCGGGCGAAGGGGCCGCCACGTGCGACGATGCGTTCGCCGCGCGGTCCCGAACGCACGGCGACGGAGTTTCGTACGATTTCTCCGGCAGGCGCGTCATCGTCGCCGAAGACAACGAGCTCAACCGCGAGATAGCCACCGAGGTGCTGGCCATGGCGGGTGCCGAGGTCCTGGCGGCATCCACGGGCGCCGAGGCCGTGCGCGCGTTCGAGCGCTCGCACCCGGGCTCCGTCGACCTGATCTTCATGGACATCCAGATGCCCGAGATGGACGGCTACGAGGCGACCCGCGTCATTCGCTCGCTCGATCGCGACGACGCGCGTTCGGTGCCCATCGTCGCGATGACGGCCAACGCGTTCGTCGAGGACGAGGAGCGCAGCCGCATGAGCGGAATGGATGGCCATCTGAGCAAACCCCTTGATATCCATCTCGTATATGCCACAATGGACAGGTTTTTGAGAGGGCGCTCGCGGGGAGGGGGCGCGTAGAGCGAAAGGACGCGCGCGGTGAAGAAGCTCGTTGCTCAGATCATGAAGTTCGGCGTGGTGGGCGTCATCGCTTTCGTCATCGACTACGGCTTACTTGCCCTGCTCACCGAGGCGTTCGGCGTGAACTACCTCGTCAGCGCCACCATTTCGTTCACGGCCTCGGTCGTGTTCAACTACGCGGCGTCGATGCGCTACGTGTTCACCCATAAGGAGGGCATGAGCCGCCGGCGCGAGTTCGCCATCTTCGTCGTGCTGTCGGTTATCGGCCTGGGCATCAACAACGGCTGCATGTGGGCGGGCGTGGAGTTTTTGGGCATCCACTACCTCATCGTGAAGATAGGCGCCACGTTCATCGTGATGGTGTGGAACTTCGTGACGCGCAAGATCTTCCTCGACGCGGGCGATGCGCCCGGCGAGATCCTTTCGGACATCGAATAGCCGTCTCGGCCGAAGCTGCCCCGAACGGGGCGTCGGCGCCGCCTGTCATCCTGCTCGCAGCGCGCCAGCGCGGAGCCGAAGGAACCCGCGCAGCGTTAGCCGGGGTGCTCCCTGCTGGTGTTAGCGCGGGATGACGGCGAAAAGGGCGTGACCGGGTAAAAACGAGGCGGTTTGGTAATCGGTTGCAACTCGCGACGGGATGCCGAAAAAATCGACCTGGGCTGATGTCGGGCTTCCGCTTCGGCGCGCCGGCGAATTGGGAAGCGGAAAGGTTTTGGGGTTACCAAACCGCCCCGTTTTCGCCATGGCGCGGCGATCTCGGCGTCATCGCCGTCTCAGCGTCGAATCAGACGATGCGCCGACAATAAAAAACGAGGCCGGGAACGGATTCCGGCCTCGTATCGTTTACCTGGTGCCCTTGACAGGATTCGAACCTGCGGCTTTCTGCTCCGGAGGCAGACGCTCTATCCCCTGAGCTACAAGGGCACGGTGGAGGAGATTATACGCTATCATGGACGAAACGGAAAAACAAAAACGAGATTTGGGCGTATTCATGGAAGAAACCATAACGATTGAGCGCATGGGCTACGGCAGCGAGGCGGTCGGCCGCCTGGAGAGCGGCAAGGCCGTGTTCGTGGAGGGCGGCGCGCCCGGCGACGTGGCCGCGCTGGAGATCGTCGAGGACAAGCCGACGTTCGCCCGCGCGCGCATCGCGCGGCTCGTCAAGCCCTCCGAGCTGCGCGTCCGCCCGCGCTGCGAGGCGGGCGCGGCCTGCGGAGGATGCCCCTGGCAGCACCTGTCCTATGACGCGCAGCTGGAGGCCAAGCGCGCCAACGTGGCGGCGGCGCTCGAGCGCACGGCGAAGTTCGGCCGCGAGCGCGCCGAGGAGCTGGTGCGCCCCTGTCTGCCGAGCAAGCGCCAGTGGGGCTACCGCAACAAGCTGGAGCTGGGCGCGGCCATGGACGAGCGCGGCACGTTCCAACTGGGGTTCCACCGCGAGGGCGCGCACGACATCGCCTCGCCGGGCGCCTGCCCCCTCGCTCACGACGCCATCGCCAAGGCGCCCAAGGCGCTGCGCGGCGCGCTGCGCTTCGCGCAAGGGTCGGCCGACCTCGGCATCTTCCGCGTGGGCGTGCGCCACAGCCTGCACACGGGCGATCTGGAAGTAGCCCTGTGGACGAGTCCCGGCTCCTTCCCGCGCGGACACATCGCCAAAACCGTCAAGAGCGCCGTCAAGGCCACCAGCATCGTGCGCGTCATGGCCGACCCCGGCAAGGCCCGCAAGATCAAGGGCGTCGAGACGCTCGACGGCAAGGGATGCTGGGAGGAACAGCTGGGCGACGCCCGCTACCTGGCCAGCGCGCCGTCGTTCTTCCAGGTGAACACCGCGCAGGCCGAGAAGCTGATCGCCTGCGTGATCGAGGGCTTGGGCGGACGCATGGGCGAGGACGGGCCCGAAGGGCTCGACGACCTGCTGATCGCCGACCTGTACGCTGGCGGCGGCACGTTCTCGGTGCCGCTCGCGCAGGCGGGCGCCGAGGTGTTGGCCGTGGAGGCCGCGGGCTCGTCGGTGCGCGACTTGCGCCGCAACGCCGACATGAACCGCGTGGATCTCGAGGTGATCGGCGGCGACGCGGCGCGCGAGCTTCCGGAGCTGGGCGGCCTCGACGCGCTGGTGGTGGATCCGCCTCGCGCGGGCCTGGCCGACGGCGTGGTGGAGAGCATCGCCGCCGCCGCGCCGGAACGCGTGGCCTACGTCAGCTGCAACCCCGCCACCTGGGCGCGCGATGTCGCGCGCTTCGAGAGCCAAGGGTATCGCCTGACTAGCGTCCAGCCCGTCGACATGTTCCCGCAAACCTACCATGTCGAGGTGGTCAGCGTCTTCGAACGCCTCTAGCCCCGCTGTCGCCCCCGACTCGTCCCTGAACGCACGAACCGCTCGCGAAAGGAAAGCCCATGATCCTGTCTGACAAGACCATAGAGAAGCTCCTCGCCGAAGGAAGCCTTGCCATCGAGCCCCTCGAGCCGGAGCAGATCCAGCCCGCCAGCGTGGACATCCGCCTGGGCGACACGTTCGGCATCGTCGAGGACACGCCGAGCGGCATCGTGGGGCTGGAGGACGAGATCGCCTACAAGACGATCCGCACCGACCGCTACATCCTGCTGCCGGGCCAGTTCGTGCTGGCAACCACCATGGAGTACGTGCGCCTGGGCGCCGACCTCACCGCCTTCGTGGAAGGGCGCAGCTCGCTGGGGCGCATGGGGCTGTTCGTGCAGAACGCCGGTTGGGTGGATCCGGGCTTCGAAGGCGAGATCACGCTGGAGCTGTTCAACGCGAACCGCTGCGCGCTGGAGCTGCGCTCGGGCAGGCGCGTGGGGCAGCTGGTGTTCGCCCAGCTGGACGAGGCGGCGAAGAACCCCTACGCCGGCAAGTACCAGGGCCAGCGCGGCGCTACGGGCTCGCGCGTGTACCTCGATCCGGAGGCAGCGCGCTAGCGCAGGCGCGCCCTGTCGATCTCCGCGCGCATCGGCGGTTGCCGTGCCGATCCGCCCCCGTTTCCGCAGCGCTTCTGCTCGCCGTGGATGTTCTACGATTTTTCCGGTCTGGCGGACTTGACCTGCTAAACTTCAACCTTGTATGCGATACTTTCGCCCCGTTTCGCGTGGGCGCATGATAGCAAGCAAACGAAAAGGAGCCGACCCATGGCGCAGTACACTCCGGAATACCAGCCGACCGGCGACGAGGTCGCCGTCATCACCACGTCGAAGGGCACCGTCCGCGTGCAGCTGGCGGGCAAGGACGCCCCCATCCACGTGGGCAACTTCGTCGAGCTGGCGCGCAAGGGCTTCTACGACGGCCTGAAGTTCCACCGCCACGTTCCCGGCTTCGTGATCCAAGGCGGCTGCCCGAACACGCGCGACCTCACGCCCGAAGAGGTCGTCAAGAAGGCCGGCAACCCGTTCGCGGGCCTCGGCACGGGCGGCCCGGGCTATTCCATCAAGGAGGAGTTCTCCACGAACCCCAACAACAAGCACCTCGACGGCTCGCTGGCCATGGCGCGCTCCCAGGATCCCAACTCCGCCGGCTCGCAGTTCTACCTGTGCCTGGGCGCCCAGCCCATGCTGGACTCGGGCTACACGGTGTTCGGCCAGACGATCGACGGCATGGACGTCATCGGCCAGCTGCGCGTAGGCGACGTGATCGAGAGCGTCGAGATCGAGAACGCCGCCGAATAGCGATCCGAGACGCCGAGGCGATTCCGCGAAGATACGAAGGAAGCAGATGAACAACGACTTATTCCAGCAAGCCCGGGCGGCGTACGCGCGCAAGGACTTCCAAGGCGCCCTGGCTGCCTACACGCAGTGCTTGCAGGATGCGGGCAGCTCGCTTGCACCCGGCGAGGTGGGGCTGCTGTACCACCAGATCGGCAACTGCCTGGTCAAGCTCAAGAACCCGAACGAGGCCATCCACGCCTACACGCAGGCGACCGCCGATGCGGCCTACGACGCGTGCGGCGCGGTGAACTACAACCTCGGCATGGCCTACGCCTCGCTGCATGATTACGAGGACGCCGTCAAGCACTTCGAGATCGCCGTGTCCGACGCCAAGTACGATGCGTCCTACAAGGCCTACTCGGGCATGGGCAACGCGCTGTTGAAGCTGGGCAAGTCGGCCGAGGCCGGCGTGGCGTTTCGCGAGGCCGCGCTCGACGAGGCCAACCCCGATCCCACGAAGGCGCTGCTCAACCTCGGCGTGTGCTTCATGGCGCTCGACCGTCCGGCCGACGCCGTGGCCTCCTATGAAAGCGCGCTGCAGTTCGACATGCAGCCCGACACGCGCAACAAGCTGTACGCGAACCTCGGCCAGGCCTACGTGGCCAGCGGCCAGATGCAGAAGGCCGTGAACGCCTTCGACGAGTCCATCGCCGACAAGACGTACTTCCTCAGCGACTCGGCCAGCGTCGACTACCAGCGCGCAATCGCCGCGGTCGCCCAGGGCACGTCCGAGATCACTCAGGTGATGGCTCCGGTGGCGCCCGTTGCCGACATGTCGGGGCTCGACGTGGCCGCCGACGGCACGGCCGTGTACGTGGATCAGGATCCGTACGCGGCGGGCGGCCAGGAACCGTACTACTACGCCGATCCGTACGCCCAGGCCGAGACGAACCCCTACGGCGCCCCGGGCGCGGAGGATCATTTCTTCAACGCCAGCGACGAAGAGCTGGAGCAGTGGTCGAAGGGTCTCGCCAAGCAGGATCGCAAGCGCCGCAACGTGGGTCTCAAGATCCTCGTCACCATCATCCTGATCGTGCTGGTCGCTTTCGGCGCCGCCGTGTTCCTGTACACGCAGGGCTGGGGCTATCCGTCGCAGGACCAGGTGGTCGAGCAGCTGTTCTCGGATCCGAAAGCGGCCTTCGCCAGCGAGGTGACCGAGGAGAACGCCGCGTCCATGACCGAGCTCCTCTCGACGGTGGGCAGCCCTGCGATCGACGGCATGGACAAGTCCATGAGCGATTCCACCGTGTACGTGACGGCTAAGACGCCCGAAGGCGGCGACGTGCAGTACAAGGTATCCCTCGTGCGCAACATGATCGGGTGGAAGGTGTCGAACGTGGAGCTGTACTTCCCGAGCCAGAACTGACAAAAGCGGCATACGCCGTTTTTGTCATCCTGAGCGGAGCGACCGAAGGAAGCGAAGTCGAAGGATCCCGTGCGGCGCAAGCCGGAAGCCGTCGGTCGGCGCCATAGGGGATCCTTCGACTGCGGCGGCTTCGCCGCCTCCGCTCAGGATGACACCCTCGTATAAAGAGAGAGAAAGGGCACTACAACATGGCACAGCAGAAGACCTACACGATGATCAAGCCCGACGGCGTGCGCAACGGCCACATCGGCGAGATCGTCAACCGCTTCGAGCGCGCGGGCCTCAAGATCGAGCGCATGGAGCTGGGCATGGTGACCGACGAGCAGGCGAAGGCCAACTACGCCGAGCATGAGGGCAAGCCGTTCTACGACGGCCTCATTTCCTACATCACCAGCGGCCCGGTCGTGAAGATGGTCGTGTCCGGCGACGGCGCGGTGGCCAAGTGCCGCTCCCTTATGGGCGCCACTAATCCGGCAGAAGCTGCCCCCGGCACGATTCGCGGCGATTTCGGCCTCATCATGGACGAGAATGTCATCCATGGCTCCGATTCCCCGGAATCCGCCGAGCGCGAGATCGGCATCTTCTTCGCGTAAAGCACGTTCCGAGCGCGCCGCCGCGTACGAGCCTTTCGCTCGAGCGACGGCGCGCTTTTTGTTTTTCGGAGCTTCGCGCACCGAAGGTTGCGCGGGATACCAGACGAGAAAAGGACGTGAGCATGCTCTATCGAGTCATCGACGCTGCTGAACTTCCCTCGCTCGTGTCGGCGTTCATGGAAACCTACGAAGTGGTGGCTCCGGTCAAGCGCGACCAGGGCTACGCCTTCGAGACCATCGAATCGCCCGACGACATCGAGCTTGCCTATCCTACCACCATGGCTTCGCCGAAGAAGTACTTCCTGCCGCCCGAGGAGACGCTCATGTCCTTCGACGCGCGCACGAACAGCGTGACCGACTTCGCCGCCGAGATCACGCCGCGCGTCATCTTCGGCGCGCATGCCTGCGACATCAACGCGGTGAACCGGCTCGACCTCGTGTTCAAGGACGGCCGCTATCCCGACCCCTACTACGTCGCCCGGCGCAACGCCACGCTCATCGTGGGGATCAGCTGCATGCCCTCCGAGACGTGCTTCTGCCATTTGTGGGGCTCCGACGAGGCGCGTTTCGGCTACGACCTGTTTTTGCAGGATATCGGCGGAAAGTACCTGGTCAGCATATCCAGCGTCGAGGCGGCGAACATCCTCGAGGCGGCGTGCAACCCGCGCGTGGCCACCGACGAGGACCGTATCGAGTTCCGCCACGCCACGCGTCGGCGCCAGGAGGCGTTCAACGACGCTATTCCCGACATCCAGGACGTGGCCATGCTCATGGACGCGTTCCATAAGGACCCGTTCTGGGAGGAGCTGGGCGGACGCTGCCTGTCGTGCACGGCGTGCTCGGCGGTGTGCCCCACGTGCTTCTGCTTCGACATCCAGGACACGTTCGATCCCTCCGGCGAGGCGGGTCGGCGCGAGCGCGTGTGGGACGCGTGCACTGCGCCGCAGTTCGCGCAGGTGGCCGGCGGCCACAACTTCCGCGGCGACGGGCGCAACCGCGTGCGGCATCGCATGTACCACAAGCTCAACGGGTTCCTCGCGAACCATGACCGCATGCTGTGCGTGGGGTGCGGTCGCTGCGTGAAGGCGTGCAAGGCGAACATCAACCCCATCGAGGTGCTCGAGTTCTTCGAGAGGAAGGGGATGCAAGATGCCCAGTAGCTGCGCGGTGTCCACCGTCCAGGTCAAACCGTTCTTCGACGAGGCGGCTCCCCTGTCGGGCGAGCAGATGATGGCGGCGAACCCGTATCGGCCTTGGCCGGCGCGGATCACGTCCATCATCGACCTCACCGAGACGGAGAAGCTGTTCGAGTTCCGCCTTATCGACGAGCGCATCCGCGATGCGTTCTCGCACGAGCCGGGCCAGTTCGTCGAGGTGTCCATCTTCGGGGTGGGCGAGGCGCCTATCTCCATATCCAGCTCGCCGTCCAAGCGCGGCTTCATCGAGCTGTGCGTGCGTCGCACCGGCCACTTCACCGAGGTGCTGCACAAGATGCAGTGCGGCGACATCGTGGGCCTGCGCGGCCCGTTCGGCCGAGGCTTCCCGTTCGAGGACATGAAGGGGCACGACATCCTGCTGGTGGCGGGCGGCCTCGGCATCGCTCCTCTGCGCTCGCTCATCAACAACATCCACGACGAGCGTTCCGAGTTCGGCAAGGTCACCATCATCTACGGTTCGAAGAACCCCTCCGAGGTGATGTTCCGCCAGCAGTTCGAGATGTGGCGCCATCGCAAGGACTTCGACCTGTACCTGACGGTGGATCATCCCGACGACACGTGGGACGGCGAGGTCGGCCTGGTCACAAAGCCTTTCGAGCATTTGGAGATCGATGCCGCCAACACGTTCGGCGCCCTGTGCGGGCCGCCGGTGATGTATAGGTTCGCCATCGACGAGATGCGGAAGAAGGGCATCAGCTACGACCATATCTACGTGAGCTTCGAGCGCCATATGAAGTGCGGCATGGGCAAGTGCGGCCACTGCCAGATCGGGCATCAGTACGTGTGCATCGACGGGCCCGTGTTCAACTATTGGGAAGCCAAGAACATCCAGGGGTCGATGTAGGATGGAGAAGCGCGACATGAACGGAAACTGCATAGCCTGCCAGGAGAAGCCGTCCGCGCCGCGCGTGGTGGTCGTGGGCCTGGCCAGCTGCTTCGGCTGCCAACTGCAGATCACGAACGCCGAGGCGCACCTGCTGGACGTGCTCGGTCAGATCGATCTGCGCTATTGGCAGCTGGCCTCGAGCGATCCCATGCCCGAGGACTTCGACGTGGCCATCATCGAGGGCGCCGTCACCACCGAGGAATCCGAAGCGACGGTGCGCAGCCTGCGCGAGAAGGCGGGCGCGATCATCGCCGTGGGCGCGTGCGCCACGACGGCCGGCATTCCCGGCATGGCCGCAGAGGGGTTCCTCGAGCGTCCTGGGCAGGTGTACGATCGGGTGCCGTCGGCCTGCGGCGACATGGTGGCGCCGCGCGCGGTGGGCGCCGTCATCGACGTGGACTTCGAGGTGCGTGCGTGCCCCATCGACAGCTACGACTTCATCGACGTGCTGCAGCGCGCGCTGTACGGCTCGAACAAGACGTATCCCTCGCGCACGATGTGCGGCGACTGCAAGCGCAACGAGACGAGCTGCTTCTTCGGAAAGGGGCAGCTGTGCCTGGGGCTCGTGACCACGGCCGGGTGCGGCGCGAAGTGCGTTAACCTGGGCCGTCCGTGCAACGGGTGCAGGGGGCTGTCGCCCGACGCGAACCTGGCGTCGGCGCGCGAGGCGGTGGCGCGCTACGGCGTGTCGGTCGCCGACTTCGACCAGGCGCTCGAGATGTTCAACCAGACGAACCCCGCCCTTGCGGGCAGCGAGTGAGGACGCATTCTATGACGAAAACAGCGATTCACGTCGATCATATCGCCCGCGTCGAGGGCCACGGCAACGTGCACGTGGTCATCGAGGACGGGGAAGTGAAAACCGTCGAGATGAACGTCGTCGAGCCGGCCCGCCTGTTCGAGAGCATGGTGCGCGGCCGCCGCTTCGAGGAGATCCCCTACATCTCTTCGCGCATCTGCGGCATCTGCTCGTCGAGCCACGTGGTGACCGACCTCAAGGCCATCGAGCGCGTGTTCGGCGTGGAGGTGACCGACCGCACGCGCGCCCTGCGCGAGCTTCTGGTGTACGGCTCCTATTTACAGAACCATGCGTCGCATCTGTTCGTGTTCGCCGCACCCGACTTCCTCGGCATGCCCAGCGTGTTCCCGCTGGCTCAGACCGATCCCGAGCTGTTCGAGCAGGCGCTGGGCCTCAAAGCGCTGGGCAACGAGCTGTGCACGAAGGTGGGAGGTCGCAGCATCCATCCTATCACCGCCGTGGTGGGGGGCTTCACGCACGAGATAGAGCCGGCCGAGTATCTGGAGCTGGCAGACAAGATGGATGCGGCGATGGACTTCGCCCTTGAGGCGGTGGATCTGTTCCGCGGCTTCGAGGTGCCCGACATCGCTACGGCCGGCGACATGCTGGCCATGGTGGAGGACGACTATTACCCGGTGGAATGCTCCGACCAAGCGTTTTTCCTGAACGCGGGCATCGTCTTCGATGCGAACGAGGTGCAGGAGCATATCGAGGAGCATGCGGTGCCGCATTCGGCGGCTCTGTTGGCGCGCGTGCGCGAGACGCAGAGCCCGTACTTCACCGGCGCGCTGGCCCGCGTCAACGCATCGTGGCAGAACCTGGGGCAGAACGCGAAGGTGGCCGCCGCGAAGGCGGGCTTGCGCCCGCCTGAGGCGAACCCGTTCATGAACAACGTGGCCCAGGCCGTGGAGATCGTGGATGCGCTCGACCGCTGCGCCGACCTGTGCCGCAAGCTTGCCGAGCCGGGCGCCATCGCCAGCTCCAGCCTGCCCGTGCCCTTCGAGGTGAAGGCGGGGCGCGCCGTGGGCTTCACCGAGGCTCCGCGCGGCGCGCTGTTCCACGACCTCACGCTGGATGCCGAGGGACGCGTGACGCATGCGTCCATTCTCACGCCTACGGCGCAGAACGTGGCGAACCTGGAAGCCGACATGCGCCTTTTGGCCGAGAAGCTGGTGGCCGACGGGGCTGCGGAAGACGTCGTGCGCCTCGAGATCGAGAAGCTCGTGCGAGCCTACGATCCCTGCCTCAGCTGCAGCGTGCACTAAACCGAGACAAAGGGACGTGTTAACGTCTCATTCCCTTATGATGGAAAGGCTGGGATCCGTTACGGGTTCCAGCTTTTTTTGGTCTGAGACGAGGGTGAGACAGAGGGGCGGTGAGGCGGAGGCGCGGGTGTGCCCCTCGTGGATTTTCATCATCGCGTCAACGCCTGTGCTAGAATTCGGTTTCACCTGGAATCGAGATTCAAGGGGTTTCCTGTATGTCCTTTTTAGACATGTTCTCGGGTCTGACTGGCCAGATGTCCACGGATATGGCCATCGACCTCGGAACTGCAAATACACTGGTCGCCATCCCGGGCGAGGGCATCGTTGTCAACGAGCCCTCGGTTGTCGCCATCGAGAAGGCGACCCATCGCGTGCTCGCAGTGGGCCACGAAGCCAAGAACATGATCAACCATACGCCCGAGGCGTTCTCGGCCGAGCATCCCCTGCACGACGGCGTAGTGGCCGACTACGACGTGACCGAGGCCATGATCTCGGCGTTCATCAGCAAAGCGGCGCCGCGCAAGTATCCCTGGCAGGCCAAGCCCCGCATCGTCATCTGCATCCCGTGCGGCGCAACCTCGGTGGAGAAGCGCGCGGTGTTCGAGGCTGCCGTTCAGGCCGGCGCTCGTCAGGCATACCTCATCGAGGAGCCCATGGCCGCGGCCATGGGCGCCGACCTGCCCGTCACCGAGCCGACGGGCTCGATGGTCGTGGATATCGGCGGCGGCACCACGGAAGTGGCCGTCATCTCGCTCGGCGGCATCGTCACCTCCTCGTCGCTGCGCCTGGCCGGCAACCGCATGGACGAGGCCATCGCCATGCACCTGCGCGACCTGCTGGGCATCAAGATCGGTGAGCGAACAGCCGAGATCATCAAGATCAAGATCGGCTCCATCCTGCCGTTCGAGGACGGTCGCGAGCGCGACATGATCATCTCGGGCCAGGATGTGATCACCGAGCAGCCGAAGGAGGTCACCATCCAATCCGAGGACGTGCGCTCCGCGCTTGTGCAGCCTTGTGAGGAGATGGTCGTGCATATCAAGGAGACGTTCAAGAAAACGAACCCCGATCTCGCCTCCGACATCATTCAGAACGGCATCCTGCTGACGGGCGGCGGCGGCCTCTTGTCCGGTCTCGACCGCTATCTCACCGACAAGCTGGAGATTCCCGTGTGGACGAGCGAGACGGCGCTCACGAACGTGGTTATGGGCTGCCTCAAGGTGCTCGAGACGCCTACGGCGCTCAAGCAGACGCTCATGCGCTCGAAATAGGGTTGAGCCGGCTTATCGATGGCGCTTAATTTCCAACAGAGAAGCTCGGTGTTTCTGCGCCGAGTTCTGCTCGTCGCATTTCTCGTAGCCTCGCTTGCGCTGGTCACGTTGTACTCGCGCGAAGGCCAGGACGGCCCGCTGCACGCGGTCCAGAGCGGCGTGTCCGGCGCGGTCGCGCCTTTGAAGTTCGTCGGCGCGGCTGCAAGCGCGGGCGTGAACGATGCCGCCGAGGGTTTCGGCAACCTCACGGCCGACGAGAGCACGCTCTCGGGTCTGCGCGAGAGCAACGCCGAGCTGCGCGAGCTGCTGAGCCAGGCCGACGAGTACAAGCAGGAGGCTCAACGTCTCCAGAAACTGCTCGAGCTCAAGGACCTCTACGAGATCGACGGTGTGGGAGCGCGCGTCATCGGCAATCCCGACCAGGCGTGGAGCCAGGCGGTCACCATCGATAAGGGCACGGCCGACGGGGTGGAGACCGGCCTTACGGTCATGGGCACTTCCGGCGTCGTCGGCCAGGTGTACAGCGCGGGCGAGCATACCGCCGAGGTGCGCCTGCTCACCGACCCCGATTCCGGCGCCGCGGCGCGCGTGGAGTCGAGCCGTGCGGAGGGCGTCGTGCGCGGGTCGCTCGAAGGCCTGCTGTATTTGGAGAACCTCGATGCCGACGCGGTGGTCAATCCTGGCGACGTGGTGGTCACGTCGGGTCTGGGCGGCAGCTACGCGCCCGGCCTCATCATCGGCACCGTCGTGAAGGTGGATACCCGCCAGGGCGAGTCCACGAGGCGCGTGATCGTATCGCCGAACGACACGACGGGTGCCCTCGAAGAAGTGCTTGTGGTGTTCGGCGTGGGCGCCGTAGGCGAGGCCGACGGTAACGAAGGAGGCGATGCATCGTGAACCTGGGACGCGAAGGCATCGTCATCGCCGTAGGCGCGGTCGTCGCCTTGCTGCTGCAAATCGTCGTAGCCCCCAACATTGCGCTGTTCTCGGCGCAGCCGAACTTCCTTCTGGCCTACGTGCTGGTAGTCGCTATCGCGCGCCCGCTCGACGCCGGCTCCGCGCTGCCGTTTGCGCTGGGGCTCGTCTGCGACCTTTTGGGCTCGGGCCCCGTCGGCGGCTACGCGTTCTTGTTCGTTATCGTGTCGTTCATCGCATCGCGCGCGTTCTCGGTGCTCGACAACGACACGCTGTTCATGCCGGTGACCATTTTCGTCGTCGCGACGTTCGCCGCCGAGATGCTGTACGGCGCGCTGCTCATCGGGCTGGGTCTGTCGGCAAGCCCCGTTGACGCGTTCCTGTACCGTGCGCTGCCGTGCACGCTGTACGACTGCGTCGTGGGTCTCGTGCTGTATCCGATCATCGCTCGTCTGCTTGCCAGCGGCGCTCAGGACCGCGGACCGCGCACGCCCCGGCTGCGATAGGGGGCGTTTGCCGTGATCGCCGCCATCATCGCCGCCGTCGCCACGCTGGTCGTGGCCGTCATCGTGGTATCCGTCGTGTTCGTCGTGCGCAACAACGCGAAGTCGTCGAACGTGAGCGTGAAGAAGGACGTTCGCTCAATCAGCTCGGTGGGCGTGAAATCGAGCCTCGGAAACGCGGGCGGTCGCGTCAACGGATCCATGCAGGCGCACCCGGGCTCGGCGCAGCGTCCGGCGTCCAACCCGGCCGACAACCTCAAGTCGCGGTTCGTCGCCATGGGCGTGCTGGCGGCGGGCATCTTCGGCACGCTGACGGCGAAGCTGTGGACTATGCAGGTGCTGTCGTCCGAGGCGTATCGCAGCAAAGCGGACGACAACCAGTACGCCACCGTCTCCACGCCCGCGCCGCGCGGCTACATCTGCGACGTCAACGGCGTTCCGCTCGTGAAGAACCGCGTGTCGCTGACCGTGGTGGCCGATGCGGAGGTGGCCAACGACCGCGACGTGGTGCAGCGCCTGTCCGCGGTGCTCGGAGTGCCGTACAACGTGGTGCGCCAGCGCATCCAGGATGCGACGGCCGGCGCGCAGAGCCAGCGCGTCGTGGCGAGCGACGTGCGGCTTCGCGACGTCGCCTTCATCACCGAGCACTCCGACGCGTTCCCTAAGGTCAAGATCGAGGAGCGCTACGTGCGCGACTACCCCTACGGCGCGCTCGCCGCGCACGTGGTGGGGTACACGGGCCCCGTCACCGAAGAGGGTCTGAAAACCGTCGGCGAAGGCCGCGAGGTGGAGCTGGGCGACGACATGGGCGCGTCGGGCATCGAGCTGCAGTACGATCATCTGCTGGCGGGCGAACACGGCAAGCGCAAGGTGGTCGCCAACGCCGACGGCAACGTTGTGCGCGTGGTGAGCGAGACGCAGCCAACCAAGGGCTCGGACGTGCACCTCGCCATCAAGGGGCCGGTTCAGTACGTGGCCGACCGCGAGCTGGCCGCGCTCATCGCCCCTGAGAACGGGACTATCGGCACGGGCAGCGGCGTGGCGGGCTCGGTGGTGGTCATGGACCTTCGCGACGGAGGCATCGTGGCCATGGCGAACTACCCTCTGTTCGACCCGGTCGAATTCATCGGCGCCGTGTCGAGCGACGTGTACGACGTGTACAATTCCAACGAAGCTCAGAAGCCCCTGCTCAATCGTGCGATCTCGGGCACGTATCCCGCCGCCTCGACGTACAAGACGTTCACGGGCCTCGCGGCGCTGGCCAACGGCTTCGCCGACATGAAGCGCACGTGGACGTGCAACGGCTCGTGGGACGGCTGGGGCACGGGTCAGGAGCAGATGTGCTGGAAGCACTCGGGCCACGGCACGCTCGACCTCCGCGGCGGCATCGTGCAGTCGTGCGACGTCGTGTTCTACCAGATCGCCCATGACTTCTTCGAGGCGGCTCGGGACGGTCAGGTCAGCCAGACCGCCCTTCAGGACTACCTCGCGAAGTTCCACTTCGACCGCTACACCGGCATCGATCTCGGTGGCGAATCGGTGGGCGTCATTCCCACGCCGGAATGGAAACTGGAGCATTTCCGCAACACGCCCGAAGAGGCGGTGTGGAAGGGCGGCGACATGACGAACATGATCATCGGCCAGGGTTACGTTCTCGTCACGCCCTTGCAGGTGGCCGTCGCCTACGGCGCCGTCGCCACCGGCAAGCTGCTGAAGCCCCACTTGCTCAAGGAGGTTCGCAACGCCAGCGGCGACGTGGCCGCCTCGGTCAAGGTGGAGACCGCGGGGGAGCTGGACGTTCCCGAAGCCGACCTCGCGTTCATGCGCGACGCCCTCAACGGCGTGGCGACCGACAACGCCGACGTGTCGAAGCTGCTCAACGAGCAGGGCATCGATCCCGCTACGGTGGCGTGCAAGACGGGTACCGCCGAGTACACCAACATGGCCGACACCGCGTGGTTCGCCTGCTACGCGCCGGTGGACGATCCGCAGTACGTGGTGGCCTGCGTGGTCGAGCACGGCGGCGGCGGTTCGGCCGTGGCGGCCCCGCTGGGCGCGAAGGTTCTGGCGGCTGCGCTTGCCAGCGAGTCCGCGGAGGATCCGGGCGCCGGCATGGGCGTGATCGCCGGAGCCACCGGCAAGGTCCTCGAAGGCGCGGGCGCCGCGACGTCCGGCGGCCGTACCGACTAGACGAGGCGAGGAAAGGAGGCGTTATGCCGCAGCTACCGCAGATCGATTCAGTGAAAGCGCCCGACAAGATCGTGGCGCAGGCCACGCGCGCGCGACGCTTCCCGTGGCTCAACATCCCGTTCATCCTCGTGGTGGCGCTGCTGGTGTCGTACGGGCTCGTCGTCGTGATGTCGGCCGTGGCCAACGACCGCGACTACTCGTTCACGAACCAGCTGGCGGGCGTCGCGTTGGGAATCGTGTTCATGGTGCTGGTCTGGAGGTTCGACTACCGCCGCCTGTCGGACTTCACCATGCTGTTCCTCATCGTCAACGTGGCGCTCATCCTCTCGCCCCACATACCGGGGCTGGGAACCGACGCGGGCATGGGCGCGCAGTCGTGGCTCAAGCTGGGCATACAGGTCCAGCCGGGCGAGTTCGCCAAGATCACGGTCATCCTGCTGGACGCCAGCATCATGGCGCGCTACGGCGGCAGGCTGGACGACCCGCGCGAGTACGTCAAGGCGCTCGGCCTCATGCTGGTGCCGTTCGCCTGCATCATGACGCAGCCCGACCTGGGCACGGGCCTGGTGTACCTATGCATCGGCGCGGTCGCCCTCGTGGTAGGCGGTGCGCGTCCGAAGTACCTGCTGATCACCCTCGCGGCCTTCGTTGCGGCCGTCATCGCCGTGTTCGTCGTGGACCAGATCATCTACAACTCCACCGGCGAGTACAAGCTGCTCAAGCAATATCAGCGCAACCGCCTGCTCGTGTTCCTTGATCCCGACATCGACCCTACGGGCGAGAGCTACAACCTCAAGCAGGCTCAGATCGCCATCGGGTCGGGCGGCCTGTTCGGCAAGGGCCTGTTCCAGGGAACGCAGCATACGCTGGGCATCCTGCCCGAGGCTCCCACCGACTTCATCTTCTGCGTGCTGGCCGAGGAACTGGGGTTTTTAGGTGTAATGGCGCTGCTGGCCTTGTATGCCGGCCTGGTTTTGATAAGCTTTCGCATTGCCGGCGCTTCGAGCGATCTGTTCGGCATGACCATCGTCATGTGCGTCGTCGGCATGTGGTTGTTCCAGATTCTTGAAAACATCGGCATGGATTGCGGGCTCATGCCCATCACGGGCATCCCCCTGCCGTTCGTGAGCTACGGAGCGACGGGCATGGTGATGAACTTCATCATGCTCGGCATGATCGGCTCGGTATGGACTCACAACATCCAGAAGCAACGCTAGGAAAAGGGGCGGTTATGCAGCTACCCGTTGACATCAAAGCGGTTATCGATGAAGCCACCAACATCGACGAGGCGCGTCGCACGACGCTGTCGGTGAGCGTCTATCTCGACGACAGCGCGCCGGGCGACGTGCAGGCGCACGTGCGCCAAGCGTTCGCCAGCGCATCGCCGCACGCCCGCGTGTCGCTCATGTACCTCGACGGCCGCCCGTTCGCGCCGTTCTCGGGCGACGACATGGCCGTCATCGTGGCGGGTTTGAACGAGCAGGTGGGGGAGTACGCGGCGCAGGTTCGCGCGGCGGGCGTCCCCGTGATGGTGGTCACCACGCTGCCCGCTCTTGTGGCCGACATCGCGAAGGCGCAGGGCGCGCCCATCCCGCAGGGCGACCTCGTCTTCCCCAAGCCCCCCAAGGCCGAGCCGGCTGTGCTGCCGGCACCCGATGCCGCTGCGGGCGGCGCCGAGGCCGTGCAGGCTCTGGGCGCCGGTTCGCCGAACGAGCCGTACGCTCTCGACGGCGCCGCCGTCGGCTCGCTCAGCGAGCGCATGGGCGGCTGGGTGATCGCCGCATGCAACGACAAGCGCCTCGCGTTCGCGCTGGCGTTCCCGTTCGTGCGCAAGCCCCTGTCGCTGGAAGCCGTGAACTCCACGGCGCTGCAGAACGCGGGCGTGGGCCTGCTGGTCATCATCCCCGGCGCCGACATGCCGGTCATGACGCTCAACCAAGCGAAGATGCTGCTCATGATTGCCGCCGCGTACGGAGAAGAGCTCAACATGGAGCGCGTGAAGGAGCTTGCGGCCCTCGTGGGCGGCGCGTTCGCCTGTCGCGCGGTGGCTCGCCAGCTGGTGGCGTTCGTACCCGCGCTCGGCTGGGCCGTGAAGGCCGCCATCGGCTACACGGGCACCGTCGCTATGGGGCGCGCGGCCATCGAGTACTACGAGGACGGAGCCACGCTGGGCAAGCTCACCGACGCCGTGGCTGCGGCGCGCGACAAGGTGGTGCAGGCCGCCGCGAAGCGCGCTGCGCAGAAGGCGCAGGCGACCGGGGCGAAGGCCGTGGACGCCGTGCGCGACCGCGCCGGGCGCGCGGCACAGGCGGCCGGCGGGGTGCGCGATGCCGCCCTCACGCGCTTCGCTTCCGGCAAAGTCCGCTGATTCTCCCGCTAAAGCAAACCGAAGAAGGGAAACGAGTTCGATGACGGATCTCTGGCCGCGTCTGGAGCCGCTGCTCGCCGCTGCGGAGCGCCCCGCGCGCTACCTCAACCACGAGTTCGGCTGCGTGTACAAGCCCGAAGCGGACTTCCGCTTCTGCATGGTGTATCCCGATACCTACGAGCTGGGGCAGGCGAACCAGGCGCTGCGCATCCTCGTGAACGTGGTGAACGCCGTCGACGGGATGGCCGCCGAGCGCGCGTTTCTTCCTGCGCCCGCCATGTGCGACACGTTGCGCGCCGAGGGCATCCCGCTGTTCAGCATAGAGAGCTGCGCGCCGCTCGCCGAGTTCGACGCCGTGGGCATCACATTGCCGCACGAGCTGGCGGCTACGAACGTGCTTGAGACGCTCGATTTGGCAGGCATCCCGCTGCATGCAGACGAGCGCGTCGAAAGCGACCCGCTCGTGGTGGGGGGCGGCCCCTGCGCCTACAACCCCGAGCCCTACGCGCCGTTCTTCGACGCGTTCAGCATCGGCGAAGGGGAGGAGGCCTTGCCGCGCGGCCTGGCCGTCGTCCGCCGCCTGCGCGCCGAGGGCGCTGCGCGCGCCGACATCCTGCGCGCGCTGGCCGACGAGCCGGGCTGGTACGTGCCGTCGCTGTACCGCTGGCGCGCCGAGGACGAGGCGCAGGAAGCGGGCTCGTGGATCGAGCCTTTGGAAGAGGGCCTGCCTCTGCGCATCGAGAAGAGCCTGTTCGAGGGCTTCGCGGAAAGCCCTGGCTGGGAGCCGTGTATCGTGCCGTTCACCGAGGTGGTGCACGATCGGCTGAACGTCGAGATCCTGCGCGGGTGCGCCCGCGGCTGCCGCTTCTGCCAGGCGGGCATGATGTACCGCCCCGTGCGCGAGCGCTCGGCCGACAACGTGGTGGAATCGGTGGTGCAAGGCCTGGCCGAGACGGGCTACGACGAGGTCAGCCTCACGTCGTTGTCGTCCACCGACCACTCGCAGATCGCCTCTATCCTCACGCGCATCAACCGCGCCTGCGACGGGAAGGGCGTGCGCATCTCGGTGCCTTCGCAGCGCCTCGACTCGTTCGGCGTGGACATGGCCGAGCTGGTGGCCGGCCAGAAGAAGGGCGGCCTCACGTTCGCGCCCGAGGCGGGCACGCAGCGCCTGCGCGACGTCATCAACAAGAACGTCACCGAAGACGACCTGTTCGGCGCGTTGGACGCCGCGTTCAAGGCGGGGTGGCGCCGCTGCAAGCTGTACTTCATGATAGGCCTTCCCACCGAGACCGACGACGACATCAAGGGCATCGCGAGCCTCGCGCAGCGAGCCTACGACCGCATGAAGGCCGCCACGCCGCCCGAGCAGCGCGGATCCTTGCGCATGAGCGTGTCGTGCGCGCTGTTCGTGCCGAAGGCGCAGACGCCGTTCCAGTGGGACGGGCAGATCCCGCCCGAGGAGGCGCTGCGGCGCGTGCAGCTGCTGCGCAACTCGGTGAAGTACCGCGCCGTGGACGTGCACTGGCATGATCCGGCCACCAGCTTCGTGGAGGCCGTGATGAGCCGCGCGGGGCGCGAGGCCGCCGCGTGGGTGGAGGCCGCCTGGCGCCGGGGCGCGCGCTTCGACGCGTGGACCGAGTGCTTCGCAGAGGCCGCTTGGCGCGAGGCGGCGGACGAGGTGGGCATCGACCCGGCCGCCATCGCGCAGACGGCGTATCCCACGACCCGCGTCATGCCGTGGGAGCATATTTCCACCGGCGTGTCGACGCGGTGGCTGGCGCGCGAGCGCCGCTTGGCCGACGAGGGTCGCACGACGCCCGACTGCACGTTCGAGAACTGCTCGGCCTGCGGCGCGTGCCCGACGCTCGGGGTGGACAACGAGCTGGCCCAGCCCCGCGTGGCGTCCGGCTCGAACGCGGTCGAGCCCTCGTGCCGTCCTGGACGAAGCGCCGAATCCGAGCTCCTTCGCCATCCCGGGCAAAGCGGCGAAGCCGACGCCTCCTCCGTCATCCTGGGAGAGCGAAGCGAGACGAAGGATCCCGCGCGGCGCGAAGGCGCCGGAAAGGAGGCGACCCATGCCTGATCCGAACCTGTTCCGTCTGCGCATGACGTTCTGCAAGCAGGGACGCCTGGCGATGCTGTCTCATCTCGAAGTGGCGCGCGCTCTCGAGCGCGCGGTGCGCCGCGCAGGCCTGCCGTTCGCAGTGAGCCAGGGCTTCTCGCCCCATATGAAGATCGCGTTCGGCGCGGCGTTGCCCGTGGGTGTGGGCGGCACGCACGAGCTGGCAGACCTGCAGATGACGCGCTACGTGCCTGTCGACGAGGCGCTTGAGGCGCTGCAGCGCGCAAGCGTGCCCGACCTGATGGTGAAGGCGTGCGACTACATCGAGCCGCACGCGCCGGCCGCATCGGCGGCGTACCCTATCGCCGTCTACCGCGCGCTGCTGTCGCACCCTCCCGCAACCTTTCCGGTGCCAGACGAAGTTACGGTGGTGCGCAAGAAGAAGGAGAAGGTGCTGTGCACGGCCGATTTCCTCGTGGGGGAGCTGGAGCTGTCCGGCGCCGTGGCCACGTTCTCGCTGGAATCGAAGCCGACGGGCTCGCTACGTCCCGACGTGCTGCTGCGCGCGTGCTGCGAAGCAGCCGATGCCGTAGCCCCCGAAGCCTCCGCGCCGTTGCGCGTGCTGTCGGTCATGCGCACCGAACAGCGCGCCGCTCGCTGACGGGGAGGGGTCGCATCTTCCGCGCCCGCTTCGAGCAAGAAAAAAAGCCCGCCGATCGGCGGGCTTTCTGTATTCAGATGGCGGGATGTACGAGACTCGAACTCGCGACCTCCGACGTGACAGGCCGGCGCTCTAACCAACTGAGCTAACACCCCGTGCTTTGCAGCGCGGAATATATTACCGGGTGTCGCCGATTCGCGCAATACCCCAATTTGAAAAAGTTTGGGAAAGCGTGCGCCGGGTTCGCATGCAGGTTCTGTGATGAGGGAAACATTTTGGTGTGAAATTTCACAGTAGTGATAAAGTTTAGCGACTAAATTGTATACGACAGGAATCGAAGGCAAGGAAGATGAGATGACGGATTCGTTCAATGAGACGAAACGCGAGCTGTACGAGCTTATGCAGCGCTCACGGCGCGAGCGGTTCACGCCGCCAACGCCCGAAGGCGTGACGCCGTCCGAGGCGCGCACGATGATGACGGTCAGCGCTCTTCAACATACGTGCGAGGACGTCAGGCCGGGTCGCGTCGCGGAGCTGACGCACACGACGCCGAGCGCGTTGTCCCAGACGTTCAAGACCCTCGAGGAGAAGGGCCTCATCGAGCGGCACCGCGCAAGCGGCGATTACCGCGCCGTGTCGGTAAGCCTCACCGAAGAGGGCGAGCGCTTCGCCGCCGAGGGCAGACGTTTGCGCGACGAGCACATGGACGCGGTCATGGAGCACGTGGGTATCGAGGACATGCGGCATCTTGTTCGCATCCTGCGCAAAGTGGTCGAGTTCCACGAGCTGGATCCTGAGGCGACGTGCAAGAGCCGCGCGGAAGGAGATGAGGCGCCGTGCGCATAATTCGCTATCTGAAGAACTGCAAGGTGGCCGTGCTGCTCATCGTGTGCCTGCTCGTCGTGCAGGCGTTCACCGACCTGGCGCTGCCGCACTACACGTCCGATATCGTCGATGTGGGCATCCAGCAGTCCGGCGTGGAGCATGCGGCCACCGACGAGATGACGGCCAAGACCCATGACGAGATCGCTATGATGCTTCCGGTCGACGACGAGCAGACGTTCCGCGACGCTTACACCGAGACGGACGACGGCACGTACAAGCTCAACGACCAGGGCAAGAAGGAGCAGGAGGAGCTCGACCGCATGGTGGCCCTGCCGCTGGTTGCCATCCATTATTCCAGCCAGATCCCCGACCTCGACCTCGGCCAGGTGATGCAGGCCTACGAGGCCGGCGCTATCGACAAGCAGAAGATCCTCGATATGCTGGACGAGGCCAAGCAGCATATGGGGGACATGGGCGACTCCATCGTCGACCAGCAGGCCATCGCCGCCGCCAAGGCGGAGTACGAGTCGCTCGGCTACAATCTGTCCGACATGCAGATGGGCTACCTCGTGCGCATCGGCCTTTTGATGTTGGGGCTTGCCGCCCTCGGCATGGTCGCGGCCGTGCTCGTGGGCTTCATCGCCTCGCGCACGGCCGCGAAGGTGGGCGCCACGCTGCGCTCGAAGCTGTTCCGCCGCGTGGTGTCGTTCTCGGACGCCGAGGTGCAAAGCTTCTCGGCCGCCTCGCTCATCACGCGCGGCACGAACGACATCCAGCTGGTGCAGATGGTCACCGTCATGCTGCTGCGCATGGTGCTGTACGCGCCCATCCTCGCCATCGGCGGCATCATCATGGTTTCGCGCACGAACCTCGCCATGAGCTGGATCATCATCTTGGCCGTGGCGGTCATCTTCGTGCTCATCATGGTGCTGATGCGCGTGGCGCTGCCCAAGTTCCAGATCATGCAGACCCTCATCGACCGCGTGAACCTCGTGTCGCGCGAGATCCTCACGGGCCTGCCCGTCATCCGCGCGTTCGACCGCCAGCCCTACGAGGAGAAGCGCTTCGACGAGGCTTCCACCAAGCTCATGAAGACGCAGCTGTTCACGAACCGCGTCATGACGTTCATGATGCCCCTGATGATGCTCATCATGAACGGCGTGTCGGTGCTTATCGTATGGGTGGGCGGCAGCTACATCGACAACGGCACCATCCAGACGGGCGACCTCATCGCGTTCATCACCTACGCGATGGTCATCATCATGGGCTTCCTCATGATCGGCATGATCTCCATCATGCTGCCGCGCGCCGACGTGGCGGCCCAGCGCGTGAACGAGGTGCTGGAAACAAAGCCCACCATCTGCGACCCGGCCGCCGACAAGGCCCGCGACGCCGAGCTGCGCCGCTCGGACGAGGGCGCGACCATCGCCTTCAACGATGTGAGCTTCCGCTACGGCGATTCGAAGGAATGCGTGCTCGAGCACATCGACTTCACGGCCGAGTCCGGCAAGACCACGGCGCTCATCGGCTCCACCGGATCGGGCAAGTCGACGGTCATCAAGCTCATCGAGCGCTTCTACGACGTGACGGAGGGCTCGGTCACCATCGACGGCGTGGATGTGCGCGACGTCACGCAGCAGGCGCTGCGCGAGCAGCTGGGCTACGTGCCGCAGAAGGCGTTTCTGTTCTCAGGCACCATCGAGTCGAACGTGGCCTACGCGGACGAGGGGATGCCCGTCGACCGCATCAGGGAGGCCGTCGACATCGCCCAGGCGTCGGAGTTCGTCGCCTCGAAGGAGGAAGGCCTGGGCACGCGCGTGTCGCAAGGCGGCTCGAACGTGTCGGGCGGCCAGCGCCAGCGCCTGGCCATCGCCCGCGCGCTGGCCACCGAGGCGCGCGCCTACCTGTTCGACGACAGCTTCTCGGCGCTCGACTACAAGACCGACGCCGCGCTGCGCCAGGAGCTGCACACGCGCCTGGGCGGCAAGACCGTGGTCATCGTGGCGCAGCGCATCTCGACGGTGCTGCATGCCGACCGCATCGTGGTGCTGGACGACGGCCGCATCGTGGGCCAGGGCACGCACGAGGAGCTGATGGAAACCTGCGAGGAGTATCGGGAGATCGCGATGTCCCAGCTGTCGGAAGCCGAGCTGAACGGAGGTGATGTGGCATGAGCGCGCAGGAGAACGCCCAGGCGCAGGAACCTCGCCGCGGACCCATGGGCCACGGTCCCGGCGGGCGCATGATGCCCGGCGAGAAGCCGAAGAACCTCAAGGGAACGCTTGCCAAGCTGATCGCCTTCATGGGCCGTTTCAAGGCAGCCATCGTGGTGGTGCTCGTGTTTGCCGTGGGCTCCACCATCTTCAACATCGTGGGGCCGAAGGTGCTGTCCACGGCCACTACCGAGCTGTTCAACGGCATCGTGGCGAAGATCGACGGCTCGGGCGGCATCGACTTCGACGCGATCGCGCGGATCCTCGTGTTCACGCTGGGTCTGTACCTGCTGTCCGCGGCATGCTCGTTCGTGCAGGGCTGGATCATGAGCTCGGTTTCGCAGCGCACGTGCTACCAGCTGCGCGGCGCCATCGCCGACAAGATCGACCGCATGCCCATGGGCTACTTCGAGCGCACGAGCGTGGGCGACACCCTGTCGCGCATCACGAACGACGTGGACACGCTGGGCCAGAGCCTGAACCAGGGCGTCACCCAGCTCATCACGTCGGTGACCACCATCATCGGCGTGCTCATCATGATGCTGTCCATCAACCCGCTCATGACGCTGATCACCGTGGTCATTCTTCCGGTTTCCGTCGTGCTCATCATGGTGGTGGTGAAGCGCTCGCAGAAGTACTTCGTGGCGCAGCAGCGCACGCTCGGCAAGATCAACGGCATCGTGGAGGAGACGTTCTCGGGTCACGCTATCGTGAAGGCGTTCAACCGCGAGGACGGCACGGTCGACCGCTTCAACGAGACGAACGCGAAGCTGTACGGGTCGGCGTGGAAGTCGCAGTTCTTCAGCGGCCTCATGCAGCCTATCATGACGTTCGTCGGCAACCTGGGCTACGTGGCCGTCGCCATCGCCGGCAGCTTCCTGGCCGTGCAAGGCGTCATCACGGTGGGCGACATCCAGGCGTTCATCCAGTACGTGAAGAACTTCACGCAGCCCATCACCCAGCTCACGCAGGTGTCCAACGTGCTGCAGCAGATGGCCGCGGCCGCCGAGCGCATCTTTGAGTTCCTCGACGCGCCCGAGGAGGAGCCCGACCATGCGACCGCCCGTACCGCCGACGTGGAGTGCAACGTGCAGTTCGACCACGTGCGCTTCGGCTACGATCCGGAGAAGCCGGTGATCAAGGACTTCTCGGCCCAGGTGTCGGAAGGCCAGACCGTCGCGCTGGTCGGCCCCACGGGCGCCGGCAAGACCACCATGGTCAAGCTGCTCATGCGCTTCTACGACGTGCAGTCGGGCTGCATCAAGATCGGCGGCACGGACATCCGCGATTTCGCGCGCGACGATCTGCGCAGCCTGTTCGGCATGGTGCTGCAGGACACGTGGCTGTTCCACGGCACCATTCGCGACAACATCCGCTACGGCAAGCTGGACGCCACCGACGAGGAGGTGGAGGCGGCGGCGAAGGCGGCCTACGTCAACCACTTCATCCAGACGCTGCCGCAGGGCTACGACACCGAGATCAACGAGGACGCCAGCAACATCAGCCAGGGCCAGCGCCAGCTGCTGACCATCGCGCGCGCCATCCTGGCCGACCGCCGCATGCTCATCCTCGACGAGGCCACCAGCTCGGTGGACACGCGCACCGAGGAGCGTATCCAGAAGGCCATGGACAACCTCATGGCCGGGCGCACCTCGTTCGTCATCGCGCATCGCCTGTCCACCATCAAGAGCGCGGATCTCATCCTCGTCATCCGCGACGGCGACATCGTGGAGCAGGGCACGCACGAGGAACTGCTGGCGCTTGGCGGTTTCTACGCGGAGTTGTATAATTCTCAGTTCACCGAGACGATTGACGAGGTGGAGGACTAGCGCATACGGGCGCGTCTTCGCCCCCTCGCTCAGGGAATGGGAACAGCGACGTATGCCCGCAACGGGAACTGAGAGCGCATCAGCGCAGATGCAAGGCGCGCCTGAAGGCAAGGCGCGCCTTGCCGTGTTCGACTTCGACGGCACCAGCATCGCGGGCAACTCGCCCGTGCTGCTGGTCAGCCACCTTCTGCGTCGCAAGATGCTGAAGAAGCGAGTCGTCTTCCGCATCCTTCTGTGGGCGGCCGCCTACAAGCTGCGCCTGCCGCAGAACGAGGCGGCCGTGCGCGGTCTCGTGTTCACGGCGTTCGAGGGCAAGCCCGCCGCCGAGGTGGACGCCTTCCTCGCCGAGTTCTACGACGAGCGCATCGCGCCGCTGTTCAGGCCCGAGGCGGATGCCGCCATGCGCGCCCACGCCGAGGCGGGGGACACCGTGGTGGTCATCTCGGCCACGTTCGAGCCTATCATCCTGCGCGCCATGGAGCGCCATCCGTTCGACAACCAGATATCCACGCGCATGAGCGTGGCCACCGACGGCACCTACACCCGCGCGGTGGAGGGTCTGCCGGTGGAGGGGGAGGAGAAGCTGGCTGCCGTGCGCCGCTTCGGCGACAGCCGTTTCGGGCCGGGCAACTGGGAGCTCGCCTACGCGTACGGCGACCATCATTCCGACCGCGCCGTGCTGTCGGCCGCGGAGCACCCCCGCGCCGTGTCGCCTGATCGGCCGCTCGCCCGCACCGCGCGCGAAAAGGGCTGGGAGATCCTCGACTGGTAGAGCCTTGCGCTCATACCCTTCGGGTTGCTTACGTTTTGGGGTTTTTGCGGTTCGGCCTATGCGGGGGCTTTCTTCTTGGGTAAAATGTGACCTGGACATAGTCATTTTCTCGCGACGTGCGATCACATCGAAAAGGAGGTTGGGTCCATGTTTGAGAACGATGCGAACAGCTCGCCCAGCCAGAACGACGAGCATAGCAATTCCTCGACCGAGTACCTGCGGCTCGCTTCCCAGGCGTGCGCTTCGGGCGACGCGGTCCTCGGCATGCATCTGTACCTGGCGGCGTTCGAGCGCGCGCAGCACGGCGAAGGCTCCGCCGTCGACGAAGCGGCGCTCGAGGGCCTGAAGCAGGCCTGGCAGCTGGCCTGCAAGCTCAAGGAGCGCTCCATCGCCGAATACGCGTTCGAGCGCCTCGAGCCCTACCTGTCCTCGGACGAGGCCGCGGCTTGCGCCGAGCAGCTGCAGAGCCTCGCGCTCGACAAGCTGGAGGAGTACGGCCTTTCGCGTGAGGACCTGGAGGACATGACCGACATGATCTCCCAGGACTTCCTGGGCTTCGATGCCGCGCGCCTCATGCGGGTGGAGCACGTCACCGAGCCGTCTTCGGCGTGCGTCGCCGAGGCTGCGCCGCAGGCCGCTCAGAGCGCCGCGGCGGACGAGGGCGGCGAGGAGGGCGAAAAGGCTCCGTCCGTCTCCGAGGTGCAGAAGTCGCTCGCCGAGGCCATCCAGGCATGCGGCGACGATGCCGACGCTCATGCGGTGGTGTCGTCCCTCGAGAACATAACGTATCGCGAGCTCGTGGGCTACGACGAGACCGTGAAGCTCATGCGCGACTTCGGGGTGGGCATGCAGCACGACGAGCGCTTCCAAGAGCTGGTGGAGCTGCTGAACGCGCGCCACGGCTTGGACCGCATGCCGGCCTCCGACGCGCTGCTGTTCCGTTCTCCGGCGCGCGAGGACGCGAACCGATTCATGGCGGCCACGCTGGGCGAGCTGGGGCTGCCGGCCATCCGCATGCACATGGAGGAGAACCTTCAGGGGATGCCGGTGCTGTGCGTCATGGCGCAGGCCGACCGCCAGCCGAAGCTCAACGCGGCGCGCAACGCCTTCGAGGGCGCGGGCGTGCTCATGCTGGAGGACCTGGATCTGTGGATGTCGCCCATGGTGGAGTCGGCCGGCGACGATCTGGGCGGGTTCATCATGGCCAGCCTGTCGCGGGGCGCGCGCGAGGCCATCAGCCTCATCCGCTCGGCGGTGGAGAACCCCGACGTGTTCGTGCTGGCCTCCTCGTCCGAGGCGGGGGAGATCGACCCGTTCTTCTTCGACCTCCTGGAGCCGCTGTCGGTGATCGACATCGACTTTCCCACGGTGTCCGAGCGCGACGACATCTGGATGGAGATAGCCCGCGAGCATCCGTCCCTGCGCGGCATCGACCGTGCATCGCTTGTGCGCTATTCGGCGCAGATGCCGCGCTACGACATGTACATGGCCGCCCGCGAGGCCATCGAGGAGGCTTACAAGGCCAGCCTCGTCGCGCGCCGCTACCTGCCGGTGACGGCGGACAACCTGTACGACAAGCTGGCGGCCTACCAGCCGCTCGATTCCGACGAGTACCGCGCACTCGAGGAGGCGGTCGTCAGCGACTTCAGGCGCGAGCTGGAGCATCTGGAAGACCTGCTCGACAGGGAAGAGGGGAACTGATGGACGTCACGCGCCGCTGCGACTATGCTTGCCGGATACTGAGGGCCGCCTACAAGAGCGGGGAGGCCTATGTTTCGGTGTCCGACATCGCCGAGCAGGAGGACATTCCCTACGCCTTCGCGCGCAGCATCCAGCACGACCTGGTGAAGGGCGGGCTCATCAAGACGGTACGCGGAGCTCGCGGCGGGCTCGCGCTCAACTGCGATCCGGCCGCCGTGACCCTGCTGGAAGTGCTCGAGGCGGTTCAGGGGCCGGTGAGCATCTCGCTGTGCGTGATGGATCCCGCTTACTGCGACAAACAGAAGGACTGCGCCTACAACAAGCTGTGGCAGGGAGCCGATCGGCTGCTGAACGCCTACTTCGGCGCTATCACGCTCAAGGACCTCATCGAGCAGGGGGCGTCGCATCCGGTGGTGGAAGCCGCTATGGCGAAGGCGAAGGACTCAGACGCGGTTCCGGCCGCCGTCCGCTGCGCTGCGCAATGCGCCGCGCCCACGCCGCGCATTGCCGCGGAAGCTCCCGAAGCCGACGACGCGAGCGCGTGCGAATCGTGCGCATAGCGGGTTCCGGCTCGGTTGCGTGGCCGTCCGAGGCGCTCGGGCGCGACGAGTTCGTGGAGCTTGTGCGCCGCGAGGGCGCTCGGCTGCATCGCGACCTGCCCTGGCGTTACATCGACGACCCGTACGCCGTGCTGGTGAGCGAGGTCATGCTGCAGCAGACTCAGGTGGCTCGCGTCGAGAAGCACTGGACGCGCTTCCTGTCGCTGTTTCCCACCATCGACTCCCTGGCGGCCGCAGGCACGGCCGACGTGCTGGCGCAGTGGCAGGGGCTGGGGTACAATCGCCGCGCGCTCGCGCTCAAGCGGGCGGCCGAGACGTGTTCGGCCGAGCGGGGAGGGCTGCTGCCCGACACGGCTGAGGAGCTGGAAACGCTTCCGGGCATCGGTCCGGCCACGGCGGCGGGCGTTATGGCGTTCGCCTACAACCGCCCCTCCGTGTACATCGAGACGAACGTGCGCACGGTGTTCCTGCACGAGCTGTTCCCCGACCGCGACAAGGTTTCCGACCGCGAGCTGGCGCCGCTTGTTGCGTCCACCTGTCCTGAGGACGACGCCCGGGCCTGGTACTACGCGCTGCTCGATTACGGCGCGCACCTTAAGACGCTCGTGGCGAACCCTTCGCGGCGCAGCGCCCACTACGCGCGCCAGTCGGCCTTCGAGGGCTCGCGGCGGCAGAAGCGCGCCGAGCTCGTGCGCGTCGTGCTGGCCGAGCCGGGCATCGGCGCCGACGAGCTGGCCGAGCGCCTCGACGCCTTCGAGCGCGCCGCCGGGCGCGACGGCGTGGACGCGGCCACGTTCGAGTCCATCGTGGCCGACCTCGTGTCCGAAGGCTTCTTCCGCCGAGAGGGCGGCGCGTTCTTCGCCTGACGGGGCCCGCTGCGGCGGGAGGTTGCATTCTTTGCCCTCCTCCGGTTCCGGTCCGCGCTTGGGATGGCATGCGGTCGAATCCTTTTCTTGCAGGGCGGCGTTTTCGAGCGCTTTGGACGCAAAACGGTACCCATGGCAATCCTGACGGCGGAATCAGGTTACGAGAAGCTCGCTGAATAGTACCCACCTGGGGTTTTGCACGTGATCCTGATCGGACGGCATGCAAAACAGGTCTCGAGATTGTCATGGGGGCTGATTCGCGCCCAATCTCGCCGGGCTTCCCGCCGCGATCGGAGCGCATGGTCGAGCGAGCTGAATCTATGCAGCGCGCCGCGCGACCTACCGAGTGCCGCCGGGCGGACTCTCCCTATTCAATCGCGTACGCATTGCTCCTCGATAGTTTCTTGTGCGCGAAATAGCGTTTCTTGCATGATTCTTGCATACGATTCTTGACTTTCATGTGTTAGAATATGCCGCATCCCGTGGGGGAGTAGTCGGCCTTGAACGAGGCGGCTGCGTCAACATGCTGCTTCCGCTCGAAGCTGGCGCAACCTTAAACGACAAGACTCGCGGTGTGGCGCACGCGTCGCACCGCTCATCATGCAGCCGGCGCGCACGCCGGTATTTTTATGCCCAAACCGTGGAGTGCGGGGCGGCCAGGGGAGCCGCAAGCGGACGAGAGGAAAACCCATGGGATTCGTGGAGCTGTTGTTGCTGGCGATCGGTTTGTCGATGGATGCGTTCGCCGTGTCGGTATGCAAAGGCCTGTGCATGAAGCGGCTCAACCTGCGCCAGGCGACGGTCGTCGCGCTGTTCTTCGGCGGCTTCCAGGCGCTCATGCCGCTTGTCGGATGGGCGCTGGGCACGCAGTTCGAGCAGTTCATCACGCCGGTGGATCATTGGATCGCCTTCGTGCTTTTGGCCCTCATCGGCGGGAAGATGCTGTGGGACGCCTTCCATGAGGACGACGAGGAGCTGTCTTGCCCGGCCGACGGCAAGCTCGACCTGCGCGAGCTCGTGATGCTCGCCGTCGCCACGAGCATCGACGCGCTGGCCGTGGGCATCACGTTCGCGTTCTTGCGCGTGGACATCCTCACGTCCGTGGGGCTGATCGGCGTCACGACGTTCGCCCTGTCCATCGTCGGCGTTGCCGTGGGCCACCGCTTCGGCGCCCGCTACGAGAAGCCCGCCACCGTCGCCGGCGGCATCGTCCTCATCCTCATCGGCCTCAAGATCCTGCTGGAACACCTGGGGATCATAGCCTTCTAGAAGCCGGACGAGACGTAGACTCCGTCTTTTACCTTCTTCGTCTCGCTTTTCTCGCCGAACTCAGGACGCGAAGCGGCGCGGGGCTCCCACCAAGCGAGTTCCGCAGCGAAGCGAGGACTGTTTGAGCGACTGGGCGTCCCGCGCCGCTTCGCGCCGCGCAGGTTGGCTACATAATAGGATAGCTTCCCAGCACCTTGACCTCGCGCAGCTTGAGGCGCAGGCAGTTGAGCGCGGTCTGCACGGCAAGGTCGTTCACGTTCTCCTTGAACTCGATGAAGAACATGTAGTCGCCGAGCGCCTGCTTGGTAGGGCGCGACTGGATCATCGACAGGTTGATGCCCGCGTAGGCGAACTCCGACAGGATCATGTTCAGCGTGCCGGCGCGGTCCACCTGCAAGAACAGCGCGAGCGAGGTCTTGTAGCGATCGCCGGTGAACACGGGGGGATGCCCCTGGCGGCCGATGAGCGCGAACGACGTCTGATTCCCGAAATGATCCTCGATCTCGCGCTCCTCGACGCGCGCGCCGTACAGCTCGGCCGCGAACGCGTTGGCGATACCCGCGACGCGCGGGTTCTCCATGACCAGCCGCGCGCTCTCGGCGGTGGACGACGTGGTGATGGTGGACCTGCCCGGTAGGCGCTCGCTCAGGAAGCGGCGGCACTGCGCGAGCCCCTGGGCGTGCGAGGCCACCGTGGCAACGTCCTCGATCTTCGCGTCGGGGTGCATGACAAGGCAATGGTGGATGTCGATGACCTCTTCGCCGAGGATGGTGGCCGAGCTTTTGAAGGAGAAGTTGTCCAGCGTGGCCGTGACGGACCCTTCGAGCGAGTTCTCCTTCGCCACCACGCCGAACTCGCATTTGCCGCGATCGACGCAGTCGAACACTTCGTCGAACGAGGCGCACTCGAACAGGTTTGGCTCGTCGATGCCGAGGCGGGCTGCGAACGCGCGCGCGGCTTCGTCGGTGTAGGTTCCGGCAGGGCCGAGGTAGGCGAATACGGGTTCGGTTGAAGCCATGGGTCCAATCCTTCTATCGGGGTTCTCGGTTATTCGTGCTTGTGCTATCATACCCGTCTTCACGACAAGATGAACGGCGGTGAACGAGAAACCAACGGGAGTTCTCACCTGTTAGCGGTATGCATAGAGAGGGGCGAAAAAAGTATCCCCCTGCATGAAAATGCATAAAGTAGCTAATCAAGTGTATAACTCATGTTACGTGGATGTTGATGCGTAACATTTTTCAGCCACTTGCGGGTCAAACGTTGCGCTCGCGCCCTCGCTGTGCGTTTTAATTCTGGAGTCGTGGAAAATACTGAATCAGCAAGCATTGGAAGACGAGAGCACCTGAGGAGGTGTGCACATGGAAACAGAGGCCACAGTTTCAGAGTTTCAGAACATGCTTTCCGCGCGCGGCGTCAGCCGCCGCAGCTTCATGAAGCTCTGCGGCGCCGTTGCGGTCGCGGCCGGATTGTCCGAGCTCGCTGCGCCGCGCGTGGCGCAGGCCCTCGAGAAATCTGTGATCGGCGCAACGAAGGGCAAGCTGTATCCGGTTATCTGGATCGAGGGCGCGTCGTGCACGGGTTGTACCGAGTCGTTTGCGCAGGTCGAGACGCCGGATGCGGCTTCGATCGTGCTGGACATGATCTCGCTCAACTACTCCGAGACCCTGTCGGCGGCAGCCGGCTGGTCGATGGAGGAGGCCAAGGAGCAGACGATCGAGGCCGGCAATTACATCCTCGTGTACGAGGGAGCTGTGCTGGAAGGCTGGGGAGGCCAGGCTCTGCGCGTCGCCGACAAGCCCGGTACGGAGCATCTGATCGAGGCTGCCGAGAAAGCCAACGCCGTAGTCGCGCTGGGTTCCTGCGCGGTCAACGGCGGCTGGATGGGCGCTCATCCCAACCAGGCGGGTGCGCTCGGCGTGCAGGCGTTCCTGAAGAAGGCCGGCATCAACACGCCGGTTGTGAACGTTCCCGGTTGCCCGGCCAACCCCGAGTGGCTCGTGGCCGTGCTGGCGGACGTGATCTTCCTTGAGAAGCTTCCCGCGCTCAACAGCGAGGACAAGCCTGCCGGCATCTTCGACCAGACGATCCACGACAACTGCGAGCGCCGCGGCCACTTCGAGAACGGCGAGTTCGTGTACAAGTTCGGCTCCGAGGAAGAGGCCAAGGGATACTGCCTGTACCCGCTTGGCTGCCGCGGACCTCAGACGAAGGCGAACTGCGGCGTGACCATGTGGAACAACCGTCGCAGCTGGTGCGTGCAGTCCGGCGCTCCCTGCATCGGATGCTGCGAGGCCAACCCGAACGATCCCGGCCATAACTGGGTCGAGGTCAACACCCCGTTCTACAAGCGTCATCGCGACCTGCGCATCGGCGACTGGATGGTTCAGCCCGGCACTATCGCGCTCGGCATCACCGGCATTCTTGCCGCGGCCCTCGTGGTGCACGGTTTCGGCATGAAGATCACCGGCCGCATGGACGGCGGCGCCGACTTCGAGAAGGTGCGCGGCTGGGACGCGAAGCATCCCGACAAGTCCATCGGCAAGTACGACGAGGCCGACCTTAACAACGACGACAAAAAAGAAGGGAGGTAAGCCCTTATGACTCGTTCAGTCATCGACCCGATTACCCGTATCGAAGGCCATCTCCGCGTCGAGATGGAAGTGACCAACGGCAAGGTTTCCGATGCCTGGGTGTCCGGCGGCTGCTTCCGCGGCATGGAGATGGTCGTCGAGAACCGCACGCCCGAGGATGCTGCCCAGATCGTGCAGCGCATCTGCGGCGTGTGCCCGGTGTCCCACGCCCACTCGTCCGCTATCGCGGCCGAAAAAGCCTACGGCATCAAGATCTCGAACAACGCGCGCATCATCCGCAACCTGCTGGAAGGCGCGCAGTTCCTGCACAGCCATATCCTGTGGTTCTACAACCTGGCTGCCCTCGACTACGTGAACCCGCTGAACGCCCTCAAGGCCGATCCGGCGGACGCTTACGACCTTGCTCAGGCTGCAGGCACCTCCATGAACAGCGACTTCGTCGCGCTCAAGGAGCGTCTGGCGAATTTCGCCGACAACGGCCAGCTGTCCATCTTCTCCGGCAACTGGTTCGACGCGGAGGACGGCACGGCTTACCAGCTGCCGCCCGAGCTCGACCTCATCTGCACGGCTCACTACCTTGAGGCGCTGACGATGCAGGCCAAGGCTTCGCAGATCTCCGCTATCATCGGCGGAAAGATGCCGCACGTCATGACGCTGGTACCGGGCGGCACGGCCTTCGTGCCCACCGATCAGAAGCTTGACGAGTTGAAAGCCCTTGCCGATGAGATTTACGACTGGGTCGAGTCGACCATGATCCCCGACACCCTTGCTATCGCGCCGTACTACATCGATGCGTTGAACTGGGGAAAGGGCTGCGGCCGCTATGTGGCTTGGGGCGTGTTCGAGGGCCCGGGCGACTACGCCAGCTACACCGAGCAGATGGCGAACCGCTACCTGCCCATGGGCGTCATCGACGACAAGCTCAACCTCTCCGACGTGCAGGAGAATCTCATCACCGAGTACATGGGCCGCTCCTGGTACAAGGGCGATGCCACGTACACGTCGCCGTACTTCGTCACCGAGCCGGAGTACACCGAGTACAACGTCGAGGACCGCTACACGTGGGTCAAGTGCCCCGCCTACGACGGCAAGCCTTACGAGGCTGGCGGGCTTTCCCGCGTCTTGGCCGCGTACAAGCGCAACGTGCCGTTCGTGGTCGAGCAGGTTGACGGCCTTCTGGAAGCGCTCGGCGCTCCCGGGCAGATCGGGGTCGCGCAGTCGACGCTCGGCCGCACCGCCGTTCGCCAGATCGAGACGCTCTACATCGCCGGCCTCATGAAGGACTGGGTTGCCGAGCTCATCGAGGCGCTGAAGAGCGGCGACAGCGAGTACTTCCGCGAGCCGTCCACCATCACCGGCGCCGGCACGGGCTTCTGGGAGGCTCCGCGCGGCGCGCTCTACCACTCCGAGAGCATCAAGGACGGCAAGATCGAGGGTTATCAGATCATCATCCCGACGACGTGGAACCTCGCTCCCATCAACGAGAGCGGCGAGCACGGCCCGATGGAGCAGGCGCTTATCGGCAACCCGGTGGGCGACATCGAGAAGCCGATCAACGCGCTGCGCACGGTGCACAGCTTCGACCCCTGCACGGCCTGCGCGGTGCACATCACCGAGCCGGCGACGGGCAAGAGCTTCGAGACCGTCACGAGCCCTTGGGGGGTGAAGTAACATGGCGCACTTGGCACATTACCGCGAAGCGCATCCGATGCCCTTCGTCATCACGCACTGGATCAACCTTGTTGCGATGATCCTCCTGATCATCACGGGCTTCAGCATCCACTTCCCGTTCTGGGGCGGCTTCATGGGCATAGCCCGCGGAGTTCATGTGTTCCTGGGCTTCGTGCTGTTCATCAACTGCATCGTCCGCGTGATCATGGCTTTCTTCGTGAAGTCCGCGCCGGATGGCGGCACCCGCTACCAGGTCACGGACTACAAGACGTGGCTGCCGCAGGCTGACAACCGTCACCAGCTGGGCGCGTGGATTCGCTACTATCTGTTCTTCAAGAAGGATCACCCGCTGGGCGCCAAGCTCGGCGTGCCTCAGAAGATCAGCTACCTGGCCATCCCCATCCTCATCATCGTGATGTTCTACACGGGTCTCGCCCTGTGGGCTCCGACGATGAACTGGGCGTTCTTTGCGGCAGGCACTGATCTGGTGGGCGGCCTCATGTCGATGCGCATCATCCACTACTTCATGATGTACATCTTCATCTGCTTCATGCTCATCCATATCTACCTGGCGAACATCGAGGGCATCTCTCCGACGCTGCTCATGTTCTTCTGGAAAGAGCACGGCGGTCTGGTGTACGACCCCGAGAAGCACACCATCGTGGGCGAGGACGACCTCAAGCACGGCGAAAAGGCGTAAGCTTCCAGCTTCGGCACTGACGAAAGGACCCGGGAAACCGGGTCCTTTCACGTCCGGAGTGGGGCGGGGAATCGCGTGCCAGGGGTGTGTGGAGGGGACGGGGGATTTGACGCACCAGGGGACTTCGTGTGTCAAATCCCCCGTCCCCTCGACACGCGCTCAAGATGAGGGAGGTCCTCGCTAGCCCTGTTCGCGCTCGACGAACCTGACGAAGGCGTCGGCTTGGGCTTCGAGGTAGGGTGCCGAGGATTCCAGCTTGAGGCGCCCCTGCTCGTCGGCCTGCGTGGCGATATGGGGGATGCACAGGCGCGGCTTGTTCATCACGTGCGCGTCGAGGAAGCTCAGCATGCCCACGAGCTGATCTTGAGCATGCGAGGCGCCGCTCATGCCGATGCTCGCGCCGGCCAGCGCGACGGGCTTCTCCGCCAGCACCTGCGCTTCGGTGGCGCTTACGGGGCGCGACAGCCAGTCCAGGAGGTTCTTCAGCGGTCCGGGGATCGCGTGGTTGTACTCGGGGCTGAACAGCCACAAGCCGTCTGCTTCGCGAACGGCCTCGCGCACGCGCATCACCGCTTCGGGGGCGGGATGCTCGATATCCTGGTTCATGAACGGCACGTCTTCCCAGCGGAGAATGCCGTATCCGACCTCCGGGTGCTTCTCGCGCATCAGGGCTCCGGCCGCTTCGGCCAGTTGCCGGTTATAGCTGTTCTCGCGCAGGGATCCTGCGATTGCCAGCAGCTTCATGACGTCTCCTTCCGCTCGGCTAAAGCCCCCTCATGTGCGGGACTTCCTCGTCTATAATGGCAGACAATCGACGAAGGCACGAAAGGGATAACGAATTGTGACTGAATTGACCGACGAACAGATCGCTCGCGAAGAGAAGTTCCTCGAGGGTATTCCCCGGCTCAACATCGGCGCGCTGTTCCTGCCGCCTATCTGGGGCCCCGCGCACGGCATGTGGGCCGCTATCCTGTTCTATCCCATCTGGCTGTTCGCCGACAACACGTTCTATGCGGCATTCACCGAGCGCACGCCGCTGGCAATAGGCATCGCGTTGATCGTATTGCTCACGCTGACGGTGGGCACGGTGGTGTTCGCCATCCTGGGCCAGCCCTTCGCGGCGCATCGCGCGGCGAGCCTCGGTCAGGACAAGGAGACGTACCTCAAGCGCGAGCGCATCTGGACGATAGCGAGCGTGATCGCAGGCATCGCGATGATCGCGGCGGCGACGTACTACAACTTGGTCATCCGCCCGACGGTGGGGGCGTAAGGTGGGTGCTGCCCGGCGCATCGCGGTGTTCTGCGTTGGCAACAAGCTTATGCTCGACGACGGCGTAGGCCCTGCCGTGTACGAGGAGCTGCTGACGCGATACGATATTCCCGACAACGTGGAGCTGTTCGATTTGGGTTGCCTCTCGCTCAACATGATCGAGCGCGTGCGCGAGTACGACGTTATCATCACGGTGGATGCGGTTGACGGCACCGATGCCGATCCTGGCACGGTGTTTCGCTTCGAGCCCGATGCCATGGCGCGCCATTCGGGAGCAACAGCGTCGCTGCACGATCTCAAGCTGGTCGACCTGTTCGACGCCGCTGCGCTTTTAGGCTACGAAGCCGAGGGCCTGTGCCTGGGAATGCAGGTGGAGAACCCATCGCCTGCCGTGGTCACCGTGGGGCTGACTCCGAAAGTGGATGCGGCGCTGCCCCTGTTGGTCGAGACGGTGGCAGGGGAGCTTGCGCGCCTGGGCTCGCCTTTGCGAGCGCGGGCCTAGATCGATCTGATGCGCTGGAAGACGCGGGACTAAGAGGCCGTCTGCGGCGTGATGAACCGTTCCTCGAAGCTATGCGCCGGAATGGGGCACGAGACGAAGAAACCCTGGATGCTGTCGGCGCCGATGGCGCGCACGGCGTCGAGCTCGGTGGGTTCTTCCACCCCTTCGACCGTCACCTCGATGCCCACGCTATGGCACAGCTCGATGACCGCATCTATGAACGCGCGGTTGAACGCTTCCCGGTGGATGTCCTTGATGAACAGGCGGTCGATCTTCACGATGTCGGCGGGCGACTGGGCCAGTAGGCCAAGCGACGAGTAACCGGTGCCGAAATCGTCCATGGCGATGCGGATGCCGATGGAGCGCAGACGGTCGAACGTGGCGCGCAGCGCGTCCATGTCGGTGACGAAGTAGCTCTCGGTCATCTCCAGCACGATGGACGCCGGGTCGACCCCGGTGCGCTCGACGAGCTGCTCCACGAACGGCACGAAGTCGGCGTCGAGCAGCTGCAGGTAGGAGATGTTCACGTCCATGATGAAGCCGGGATGCGTTTCCGACCAGCGCTTGCACTGTGTGAACGACCGCTCCAGCACCCAGCGGCCCACCTGGCCGATGAGCCCGTACGACTCCAGCACGGGAATGAACTCCACCGGCGAGAGCTGGCCGTGCTCCTCGGAATTCCAACGTAAAAGCGCTTCCGCTCCGGCGATGTCCATGGTTTCCGCGCATACGAGCGGCTGGTAGTACAGCTCGAAGTTCTTCATATCGTCGAGGACGGAAGACTGCATGTAGTCGCTGATCTCCAGGCGGCGAAGTTTCGTCGCGATCGTCGCGGACGAGAAGAACGTGGAAGTGTTCTTGCCGCGCTGTTTGCTCTCTTCCAACGCGTTCTCCGCGTTGCGCAGCAGATCTTGGGCGCTCTGGGCGTCTTGGCCGATCATCGCGATGCCGGCCGACACCATGCAGAAGAAGCTCAAGTCGTCGATGGTGTGTTGGCGGTTCGCAACCACGTGGATGGCGTGGTAGAGCTCTTCCATGGCGGCGCAGCCGGCGCCGTCCATCACGATAGCGAACACGTCGCCATCGAGGCGGAACATGGACGCTCCTTCGGGGATGAGGCGTTGGGTGGACTGGGCGAACATTCTGAGCACGGTGTTTCCGAAAGCGTGGCCGTTCAGCAGGTTGATGCGAGAAAAGTCATCGAGCCCCAACAGCATGACGCCGCCCTGCGATTCGCAGGCGATGAGCCGATCGATGAGGTTCATGCATTCGTCGTGCGTGAACAGCCCGGTGACTGAGTCGATTTTACCCTTGCGCTCCAGACAGGTGACCACGCCGGCGAACATCGTCGGCTGGCCGTTCTCGTCGCGCTTCAGAAGTCCGCGGCACATCACCCAGATACTTTCTCCCAAGGCGTTCTTCACCTGGTATTCGAGATCGTGGCAGTCGGTTTCCCCTGAGAGCATGCTGTCGATCGAATCATCGAAGCGCTTCCGATCGCGTTCGACGATGAGTTCTCTCCAGAGAGGGATGAGGCCGGGAACGAGGCTGTCCGGCAGGTCGAAGTCGTCGCGCATGTTGTCGGAGACGAGCGCGATATCGCGTTGCATGTCGATGATGTACAGGTAGTCGTCCGTGCTGAACGCTATAGCGTCGTAGAACAGTCGCGCGTCGAGCTCGAACGACTTCAGCGCTTCTTTCGTGTCCAAGAAGTGCGCTCCGTTTCAATGATCCGTTGAGCATGCCTTCTGTATTGTAAACGCAATCGGTGCGTTTTCGAGCGTAAATGCTTATCGAAGAGGGGGAGATTTTCATCGATGGGAAAATGTGCCGGATGGCGGCGCAATGACGAAGGCTTCTCGTTTTGTCCACAGTGCGCCGTTGCGACCGCGCACCGGCATAACTTGGGGTAACGTACCGGAGGAAACGATTGACGCGAAGGAGCATCCGCTCATGCACATCCACACCATCAGCGCTTACGAGACTTCGGCAGAAGAGTTCTTCAAGCGCCTCGTCGACTGGAAGGTCGACCTCGTGGTGGACACGAGGCTGAAGAACACGAACCAGCTGGCCGGCTTCACGAAGCGCGACGACCTGGCCTATTTCGTCGAGGAGCTCGTCCATGCCCGTTATGTGCACGACAAGCTGTTCGCCCCGGCGCCCACCATGATGGAGCGCTATATCCACGGCAACATCGGGTGGGACGCCTACGCCGATGCCTACCGCGAGGATATGCGCGAGCATGAGGCCGTGCCGCAGTTCTTCGACCGTTACGGGGACTGCGAGTCCGTGGCGCTGGTGGGAACCGCCACGCGCTCTCGCCGCTCCCATGTAGAAGTGCTTGCCGAGATGTTGGAGGAGTTCCAGAAGGAGTAGGGAGGCAACTCCCCTGTCGTCCTGATCGAGCGCAAGCATTCGACAGTCCGGTGTACTGTCGAACTCCCGAGCACACGAAGCGAGCGCAGGGAGGCACCGCGAAGCGGGGACGCGAAGGATCCCGTGCGGCGTTAGCTGTTAGCGTTACGGCTGTCGCCACGCGGGATCCTTCGACTACGCGCCTGCGGCGCTCCGCTCAGGATGACAAAGGGAATGAGCGACATCCCTTGAAAAACTAGCGATCGTTAGTTAATATACTAGCAGTCGCTAGTTTTGTAGAGGAGAGACCATGCGGGGGAAGGACACGAAGGAACGCATCGTCGAGGAGGCGTTCGCGCTGTTCGCATCGCGCGGCTTCCATGCGGTGTCGGTGCGCGACATCGCGGCTGCCGTCGGCATCAAGGACGCGTCGCTGTACAATCATTTTTCCGGCAAGCAGGCCATATTCGACGCCATCGTGCGCGATGCGCTGGAGCGGACGCGTCGGTTCTTCGGCGAGCGCAACATCCTGTTCGACGTCTCCGACGACGCGACGCCGTACGAGGAGATGAACGCCGAGCGCATGCACGAGATGGTGCTGCCGTCGTTTCGCTACTTCTTCGAGGATCCGTACATGGTGCGCCTGCGCCATTTGCTGGTGATCAGCCAGTTCGAGAGCGAGGAGGCGGGGCGCGTCTACCGCCTCGTGTTCGTCGAGCAGCCCATGGCGCTGCAGCGCACCATCTTCGAGCACCTCATGGCCACGGGCGAGTTCGTCCGCGACGACGCCGCGCAGATGGCCGTCGAACTGCAGGGCGTCCCGTTCATGCTCATGCATGCGGGTCTGACATGGGAGGAAGCCGAACCGCGGCTCGCCGCCCACGTCGAGCGGTTCGCGCGGGCGCATACGGCGGCGGGGCGGGGCATTCGAGGAGGGGAGCGGGCATGAGCACGGTGGTTGTGTATTCGTCGCAGACGGGGTTCACGAAGCGCTACGCGGAGTGGCTTGCGGAGGAGCTGGGGTGCCAGGTGGTGTCGCTCGGCGACGAGCCGCGGTTCGACGCAAGCGGTTTCGACGTGGTGGTGCTGGGCGGATGGCTTCATGCGGGAGGGCTCGCGGGCAAGAAGTGGCTTGCGCGCGCCCGTGAGAAGCATCTGCAGACGCGGTTCGTCGTGTTCGCAGTGGGCGCGACGCCCGTGGAATGGACCGACATGGTGGAAGAGGCGCTTGCCAAGGAGCTGCCGTCGCCGGAGTTCGATGACGTGGAGCGCTTCTACCTGCGCGGCGGGTTCGCCTACGAGCGCCTGGGCTTGCCGGACAAGCTGGCCATGAAGCTGTTCTTCAAGATGCAGGAGAAGAACGCCGCCGCCGACCCGCGCGCCGCCGAGATGCTCGAGGGCATGCGCGGCGGCTTTGACGGCACCGACCGCGCCGCCATCGCGCCGGTCGCGGCGCGCGTCCGCGCGCTTGACGCCGCCGCGGTGTCGGCGGGAAGCGCGGAGCGCGCATGAACGCGGCGCGCCGCATCGTGCGTGTCATCTGCGTGTTCAACGGGGTGTGCGCGGTGGTGTGCGGCGGCTTCATGATGGCGGGCGCTGCGGGCATCCTGCCGCCCGCGTTCGGCGAGCTCTTCGGCTTCTTCGACCTCATGGTGCCCTTGATTCAGCGGATGCCGCTGCCTGCGTATATGACGGCCGATCTGTTCTGGCCGGGGCTTGCCCTTGCGCTCGTGAACGGGGTGGCAAACCTCGTGGCCGCTGTGCTGTTCGCGCGCAGCGATGGGCGCGCGCGTTCGTGGGCGCTGCTGGCCGGCGCGCTGCTCATCGTCTGGTGCGTGTTCGAGCTCGTGTACCTGCCGAATCCGGTCTCGGTGATCTACCTGGTGATCGGCCTCGTGCAGACGGCATGCGCGGTGGTGATGCGTCCCGCGCGCTAGCGGCGCGCGGGTTCGTGCCGCATGAGGCCGTGGGCCGTGCAGTACGTGTAGAGCTTCGCGCCGGCGAGGCGGGGCAGGCGCGCTTCGGCGCCCTGCTCGGGGTAGAGTTTTTCGACGGCCATGCGGTCGAAGCCCACGACGGCGACGAAGCCGAGGTGGTGCTGCTTGTTCATCTCGTGGTCGAAGGTGACGTACCAGTCGCCCTCGATCGGCTCGACGTGCACGGCGTGCGCCTCGTCGGCTGGCAAGGCGACGAGCGGGGGCAGCTTCCTGCCGCAGCAGGACACTTCGGCGTCGCCGGTGGTGACGATCACGTTGTCGCAGGCGGGGCAGACGCGGAATGCGGCGCGTTTCATGGTTCCTCCCGTTCGGACATCGACGGCCAGGCGGCCGTCGAGCAGCGTTTCCACGGGAGTTCCCAAGCGTTCGGACAGGCCGGGCAAAAGCTCGATGTCGGGACAGCCGCCTCCGCGCTCCCATTTGGACACGGCCTTGTCGGTGACGCCGAGCGCGTCGGCGAGCTGGCGCTGGGTGAGCCCGCGCTCCTCGCGAAGCGCGCGGATGAGCGTGCCGGTGTTTCTGGCGTCCATGGCGATCCTCCCTGGTTTTTTCGGACGGCGTCTACGATACGCGCGCGCCGCGGCCGGCGCAATGAACGCTCCGTAGAGTCGCGTCTCCCGGCGTAGCGGAGGCGGCGGACAAGCCCGTCAGCGCCGGAGCGCCTCGGCTCGCTTCACGCGTTCGACGAGCACGTCTTTCACGTTCTCGCGCGGAACGGCCAGCGACACCGCAAGCTCGTCGCACAGCAGGCCTTCTGCCAGGTCGAAGTACTTCTTGTCCGTGGCGGTGATGCGGCGGCCCGAATCGACGCGCCGGACGGTGCGCTCGTGGACGGACTTCATGATGGGAACCAGATCCTCGGGCGCGAACGTTCTGAGGCGCTTGTCGTATTCTTCCTTCATGCGGCGCTCCAACAGGGTGGGCGTGGGCGCGTCGGGCTTGAGGGCATTCTCGTCGATGGTGTCGGCATCCACGATGGAATCGATCAGGGCGAGTGCCGCGCGCTTCGACATGATGGGACGCAGGTTGTCGGGCGTGGCCTCGTCGACGGCAACGAACAGCTTGAGCGAGTTCTCGAACAGCGCGCGCAGCTCGAGGTAGTCCTTTCCTTCGAAGTAGTTCTCGCGCAGGGCGGCAACTTCGCAGACATGATGACGGTAGACGACCGTATCTCCGCATGCGTACATGGCAACCTCCGATGATGGGTGGGAACGGTAGGTGCGGTTCAGTCGCGTCGCGGTGACGTCGCAGAATCAGCACTTCGATTGTACCACTTCGCGGGAAGCGTGCGCGCATCCCGCTTCGGCGAGCGGCGGAGCCTGACTCCGTCCAGTTACGGGTAGCGGCTGACGCGCTGTCGCTTGGAACAGACGATTCTGCGGGAAAAGCGTCCGCTTCGGGCGACAGCGCGCTCCCGCGGGCCACGGCCTCTGCAGGAGCGCGGCAAAGCCTGCGCGCTACGCGAACAGCTCGGCCGCCTTCTCCATGCGCTCGGCTATCGGCACGCCGAAGGGGCAGCGCGGCTCGCAGGCGGCGCAGGCCGTGCAGTCGTCGGCGGCCGCGTCGAGCGCGCGGTAGTGCTCGCGGATCGAGGCGGGCACCTCGCTTTGCATGACAGCCAGGTCGTAGAACTTGTTGACGGCGGCGATATCGATGCCGGCCGTGCAGGGCGCGCAGTGGCCGCAGTAGGTGCACTGGCCGAAGTAGGCGTGTTTCGGCGCTCCCGCCAACACGCTCGCGTAGTCCTTCTGCGCTTCGGTCGCCGTTTCGTAGGCCACGGCGTCGTCGACGTGCGCCGGCTCGTCGAAGCCCGCCAGGATGCTAGCCGCGGCGGGGCGGGTGAGCGCGTAATGGATGCACTGCACGGGCGTCATCGCCGCGCCGAACGGAGACGCCTCGGCGCTGAACAGACGCCCGCCGGCATACCCCTTCATCACCGTAAGGCCCACGCCCTCGCGTTCGCACAGCGCGTACAGCTCGGCGCGGGTGGGATCCATGCCTTCGAGCGCGTCGTCGTAGGCGAAGGTGAATGCGTCGTCGAGGCTGGCCGTGGCCGGCAGGAGGTCGAAGGCGGGGTTCACGCTGAACATGACGGCTTCGATCTCGCCGGACAGCGCGGCTCGCTTCGCCACCTCGGGCGCGTGGGTGGACAGCCCGATGTGCCCGATGACGTCGGCGGCTTTGAGCGCGCGCACGTATTCGATGAACTCCCCGGCCATGATGCCCTCGTACTCGTTGATGTCGTCGACGTAGTGGATCATGCCCAGCTCCACGTGGTCGGTGCCGAGGCGCGCGAGCAGGTCCTCGAACGCGGGACGCACGAGATTCATGTCGCGCGTGCGCACGTACTGGCCGTCTTGCCAGGTGGAGCCGATGTGGCCCTGGATGATCCAGCGGTCGCGCGTGCCGGCCAACGCAGCTCCGAGGTTGCTGCGCACCTCGGGTCCCGCCATCCAGCAGTCGAGGATGTTGATGCCCGCTTCCTCGCAGCGCTCGACCACGGCGCGCACCTCGGCGGCCGATTTCTTCTCCATCCATTCAGCTCCGAAGCCGATCTCGCTGATTTCGAGCCCCGTCCTGCCCAGTTCGCGGTAGCGCATACAAACCCCTCTCGCGATAGTCCTTCGCGTTCGCATGCAGCACGCTTCCGTACTGCTTCTTGGAGCGAACTCTAATCCAAGTTTTTTCTTCTTACGCCTTTCCGCAGCTGGGGCAGAGGTCGCACAGGAAGCACGTCGCGCACTTCGGGTTGCGGGCGATGCACGTTTCGCGGCCGAACAGCACCCATTGATGGTTGATGGGACCCCAGTATTCGCGCGGGTACAGCTTGAGCAGGGCGGCCTCGGTCTTCGCTGGCGTGTCGGCCGAGGGGCCGGCGAACTTCAACCGATGCGCGATGCGGAACACGTGCGTGTCCACCGCGATGCCCTCCACGATGCCGAACGCCTCGTTGAGCACGACGTTCGCCGTCTTGCGCCCCACGCCCGGCAGCTTCTGCAGCTCGTCTATGTCGCGCGGGATCTCGCCGCCGTAGTCGGCCACTACCATCTGAGCGCACTTGATGACGTTCGCCGCCTTCGTATGGAAGAAGCCGATGGTGCGGATGATGCCTTCAACGTCGCGGACATCGGCCGCTGCGAGGTCCGCGGGCGTGGGGTAGCGCTCCCACAGCGCGGGCGTGACCTTGTTCACGCCTTTGTCGGTGGTTTGGGCGCTCAGCAGTACGGCGATGGTCAAGCGGAACGGATCGCCCCAGTAGTGCAGCGCGCACTCGGCGGCGGGGTAATGCTCGTTCATGCGCTCCGCCACCGCAAGGGCGCGCTGGCGTTTGGCGGTCATGGTCTCGCGTGGCATAGGATCTCCTCGGGATGCGGTTTTAGCGAAACTCCTCCCAGTATAATGAAGTTCTTCGTCCGTGTCCCGCTTTCGAGGACGGCGAACGGCGGATGCGCGCCGCGATTGCCGTTCGCCGTCCGATTGCTGGTACCGCTCTTGCCGTCGGTGTCGTGGGGCTAGCCCTCGTGCACGATGCGGCCGTCGGAGATCGTGTAGCGCACGGTGCTGTCGGAGATCTTCTTCGGGTCGCAGGTCAGGATGTTCTGGTCGAGCACCGCGAGGTCGGCCTTCTTCCCGACCTCGATGGTTCCCACGAGGTCCTCCATGAAGTTCTCGAACGCGACGTTCTTCGTGTAGGCTTCCAGGGCCTGGTACGGCGTGATGGCCTGCTCGGGCCAGCGATGCATATCGGTGTCCTCTTCGCCGGGATAGGGGCTGTTGCGCGTGACGGCGACCTCGATCTCCTCCAGGGGCGCGAACGGGGTGACCGGGCCGTCGCTGGCACCGCTCACGATGCAGCCGGCTTCCAGCATGTTCTTGACCGGGTACATGGCCATCGCGCGCTCTTCTCCGATGTAGGCGATCTCGAGCTCGCACAGCGGGTCGCGGTACATCCACAGGAACTGCAGCGCGCTGATGACCTCGAGGTCGGCGATCCTCTTGATGTCCTCGTCGGCTACGGCGCACACATGGGTCATGGTGTAGCGGCGGTCGGCGCGCTCGCCGTTCTCCTTGATCGCGTTCTCGAAGGCGTTCAGCGTGTTGCGGACGGCACCGTCGCCGATGGCGTGGACGTGCACCTGCACGCCCGCCTTGTCGAGGGCGGCCACCATGGCGTCGAACTCCTGCTGATCCCATTCGGATTCGCCGTACCAGTCCGACCCCTTGCCGGCGGCTTCGTTGTACGGTTCCAGCATGACGGCGCTGCCGCCTTCGGTGACGCCGTCGGAGAACATCTTCGCGGTGCCGGTGGATATCATCTCGCTGTCGTAGCGTGCCAGTCCCTTGACTGTTTTGACCGCTTCGCTCGGATCGGTGCCGGGGATGATGGTGGGCAGGATCCTCATGCGCAGGTTGAGCTCGCCGGCCTTTTCCAGTTCGGAGAAGAAGCGCGCGTCCACGGCGGAGAGGTTCGTGATGCCGGTCAGGCCGAAGCGCGACGCGTCCTCCTGGTACTTTGCGATGGCCTGCTCGTACTCTTCGTCGGTGTGCTCGGACACGACGAGGGCGGACACTTCGGTGGCGGCGCCGTCGATGAGATATCCGGTGGGCTCGCCGTCCTCGTCCCTCGTGATGATGCCGCCGAGCGGGTCGGGCGTGTCGCGCGTGATGTTCGCCATCTCGAGCGCCTTGCTGTTGACCCAGGCGGAGTGATGCGAGACGTCCAAAAGCAGGATGGGCTTGTCGGGGCAGATCTCGTCGAGCAGCTTCTTGTTCGGCCCGGGGTTGCTGCCGTCCTCCAGCTGGAACGCGTTCACCATGAACGGGTTGCCCGTGTACGCCTCGCGCTCGGGATGCGCCGCGACGAAGTCGGAGATGATCTTCACGTACTCGTCGACGGTGGTCGCGTCGCCGAGGTATATGTCGTAGAGCTTGGTGACCCAGTCTCCCGGGGCGTGGATGTGACCGTCCATGAAGCCGGGTACCACCATGCCGCCCTCGAGGTCGATCACCTTCGTGCCGCTTCCCACGAAGGCTTCGAGCCCCGCCTCGTCGCCGACGTAGACGATCTCGTTGCCGTCGACGGCCAAGGCTTCGGCGACGTCGTTCTCGGACGTCATGGTTTGGATCGTGCCGCCGCGAAACGCGAGGGTGGCCGTTTTCTGCTGGGCGCCGGCGCCTCCCTCCGCCTCGTCCGTTTGCGCTTCGCCGTTTTCGCTTCCGCAGCCCGAAAGCGCCGGCAAGATGAAGAGCGTGGCCGCTCCTGTCGCGCCGATTTTGACGAACTTCCTACGGGACAACGTGTTCGATGGTTGGTTCGTATCCATGGCGTGCTGCTCCCTTCCTCGTGCGGCGGGTCGTGTCGACCGCGTTCCAGCCGCTTCCTGATGCAGGTATACAGGCGGATTCGCCCTGTCCGGAAGTCCTATTTGCGTTTATACGAGGCGAACGGCTCCTATACCCGAAATAACCCCGGGTTGGTATTGCGCTTCGAGCGGCGGAGCCGTACCCTGGCGAGCTTAGGGGAGTCTTCGCCAGCGCGAATGACGGAGGGTGGTTCCGATGACGTATCCGGTATTCCTGTACAACATGCTCCTTGCGGCGACGTACGTCGTTCTCGCGGTCGTGTTCTTCTGGCTGCACCGTTCGCGGTCCAGCCGTCTGGCGTGGTGGCTCATGATCCTGTTCGCCTGCTCGTTCGTGGACAACGGAACCTATTTCATGAAAGAAGTGTTCACGGCGCTAGGCCATCCCGATCCTCTGTTCGCGACGTTCTACCAGGCTGCGGAAGCCCTGTTCATAGCCTGCTACCCCTTCATCATCCGCATGATCAGCGGTTGCTTTTACGATGATATGCCGTCGAAGCGATCGATGGTCGTGCTCGGCGCGGCTTGCGCCGTCGCGACGGCGCTCGGCGTCGCCGCGCCCGTCGTGCCTTACTCGGTGTTCGGCACGGTGTACCCCCTTCTGTACGCGTGGGTGTTCCTGCGGCTGATTCCCAAGATGGACGGCGTTTGGCCGAAGGCGGTGGTCGTCTCGCTGGTGGTGCTGCACGTGATCGACGCGACGTGCCGTGTGCTGGGGGTGGAGGCCGTCCTGTTCTGGGAGAACCGCGACCTTCTGGTGGAAACGTGCTGGGCGATCTACGTCGGATGCGCCGTCTATATCGCGTGGACGCTGCTGCACACGGTGGAGCAGCCGTACCTGCCGAACGTCGACATGTCGTTCCGGCGTTTCCTCGACGCTTACGGTCTGAGCGGCCGCGAGGGAGAGATCGTGAAGCTGCTCATGGAGGGCGAGACGAACCAGGGCATCTGCAACAAGCTGTACATCGCGGCGGGCACGGTGAAGGCGCACAACCACAGCATTTACAAGAAGCTGGGGATAGAGAACCGCTCGCAGGTTTTGCTCAAGTACACCGATTATCTGGAGCGTAGCGCCCAGGAAGCGCGATTGTTCTGCTGAGCGCTGGCGGTTCCCCGTCCCCTTGTGGTTTCTCCTTCATGGTGCGCTGTCGGGCGTCGCGCGAGAGCTTATCGGATGGTAGAATCGGCAGCGCCGTCCGCGCGTGCGCGCAGACGGCGACCAGAAACCTTGCATGAAGCCGCCGATCGCGGCTTTTCGTGCTGTTCGCATACGGAAGAGGACGCGCCATGCTCATCGATTCATTGACGTTCACCCTGGAGAAATCGGGCTGCCTCGACGCGTTCTGGGGCAAGCTGGACGCGGGCGAGGACGGCACGCTGGGCGTGGCCTCGTCGGCGCGCCCGTTCCTCGTGGCGGCGCGGTTCGCGCACAGGCCCCAGCCGACGCTCGTCGTGGTGGCGGGCGAGGACGCGGCCGTGGCGTTCTCGCGCAGCCTGGCGGCCTACCTGGGCGACGAGCGCGTCATGCGCTTCCCCGAGCGCAGCGACTACCCCTTCGTGCCGAAGCCCAGCGACCCTGCGCAGGTGGCACGGCGCATGGAGGCCGTGCACGCGCTGGCCAGCGGCCGCGAGGTCGTGGTGGTAGCCAGCGCCCGCGCGCTCGTGCGCGCGCTGCCGCCGGCGGGCTCCGACGTGCACGTGCCGGTGGCGCTTTCGGCGGGCCGCGAGCTGGCGGCCATGCCCGGCGCTCAGGCGGCGAGCGTCACCGAGTTCGAGGATTTTGCCCATGCGCTGGAGGAGCGCGGCTACCGGAACACCGGCGAGCTGGACGGCCCCGGCACCTTCGCCGTGCGCGGCGGCACGATCGACGTGTTCCCCGGCAACCTCGTGTACCCGGTGCGGCTGGACTTCTTCGGCGACGAGCTGGAGGAGATCCGCCGCATCGTGCCCACCACCGGGCAGACCATCCAGGCGCTGCCGGACGTGAGCATCTACCCCGTGGTGGAGTTCTCGTGCTCCAAGCGGGGGCTCGCCCGCGCGCGCCAGAAGCTGGAGCGGCCGGCCGCGACGAACCCCGTGCTGCGCGACGTGCTGGAGAAGCTGGACGGCGGCCTGCGCTTCGACGGTTCCGACATGCTGCTGCCGTACCTGTACGCGACCACGTCCACGTTGGGCGATTACGTGCGCCCCGGCGCGCTGAGCGTGCTTTTGGAGCCGCGCTCGCTGTTCGACGACATGAGCCACGCCTACGACGACGCGGCGGGACGCGCGAAGGGATCGAGCATCCCCGTGGACGGGCTGTACGCCGAGCCCGGGGCCGTGAGCTTCGGCGAGGGGCAGCGCGCAACCTACGTGTCCATCATGCGCGTGGGCGGGCACGTGGACGACGAGCTGCCGGTGAAGCGCGTGGAGGTGGCGGGGCATCCCGACAAGCTGTTCGGTCGGCTGCGCAGCCTCGTGGACACCGACTACACGGTGGTGTTCAGCGCGTCGAACTTCCGTGCGCGCCAGGACATGAAGCTGGCGTTCGTCGACCACGGTCTGCCGATCCAAGAGACGCTGGACGCGGAAGAGGACGCCGACGAACTGGAAGGTATCGCCAAGCGCCGTCTGCGGCGGGGCGTGGTTAACGTGGTGGACGTGGACGTCCCCCTGGGCATGATCATCCCGAAGGCGAAGCTGGCCATCGTCAGCCTGTCGGACACGCAGGGGGCGTCCACGTCGCGGCCGTCGCGCCACGTGGACATCACCGAGATCACCTTCCCGTACCAGCCGGGCGACTACGTGGTGCACGCCGCTCACGGCGTGGCCTACTTCAAGGAGCTGGTCCGCCGCGACGTGGACGGCACCGCGCGCGACTACCTGCTGCTGGAGTACTCCGAGGGCGACAAGCTGTACGTGCCGGTGGAGCAGCTCGACCGCGTGACGCGCTACGTGGGGCCGGAGGGCGCGAGCCCGCGCCTTACGCGCCTGAACACGGCCGATTGGTCGCGAGCGCTGGCCAAGGCGCGCAAGGCCACGAAGAAGCTGGCGTTCGACCTGGTGGACGTGTACGCGCGCCGCGCGTCCGTGCAAGGCTACCGCTTCGGGCCCGACACCGCGGCCCAACGCGAGATGGAGGAGGCGTTCCCCTACCAGGAGACGCCCGACCAGCTGGCCGCCATCGCGGACGTGAAGGCCGACATGCAGTCGGCGAAGCCCATGGACCGCCTCGTCTGCGGCGACGTGGGCTTCGGCAAGACCGAGGTGGCCCTGCGCGCCGCGTTCAAGGCGACGCAGGACTCCAAGCAGGTGATGGTGCTGTGCCCCACCACCATCCTCGCGCAGCAGCACTACACCAACTTCAAGGAGCGCTGCGAGCCGTTCGGCGTGCGCGTGGAGGTGCTCTCGCGCTTCCGCACGCCCGCGCAGCAGGCCGCCGCCCTCAAGGGCTTCCAGGAAGGTGACGTGGACGTGCTGGTGGGCACGCACCGTTTGCTGTCGCGCGATGTGAACCCGCACGACCTGGGGCTGGTCATCATCGACGAGGAGCAGCGCTTCGGCGTGGGCCACAAGGAGCAGATGAAGAACCTGCGCGAGTCCATCGACGTGCTCACGCTGTCGGCCACGCCCATCCCTCGCACCATGCAGATGTCGCTGTCGGGCGTGCGCGACATGAGCCTCATCCTCACGCCGCCCGACGAGCGCCGTCCCGTGGAAGTGCACGTGGGCGAGTGGGATCCCGACGTGGTGAGCGGCGCTATCAGGCGCGAGCTGGCGCGCGGCGGCCAGGTGTACTACGTGTCGAACCGCGTGCGCTCCATGGAGGAGGCGGTGCGGCGCGTCACCGCGGCCGCGGGCGAGGCGCGCGTGGGCGTGGCGCACGGGCAGATGTCGAAGGAGCAGCTGGAGCGCGTGATGGAGGACTTCAGCGCCGGCGAGCTGGACGTGCTGGTGGCCACCACCATCATCGAGAGCGGCATCGACAACCCGCACACGAACACGCTCATCATCGAGGACTCGCAGCGCTACGGATTGGCGCAGATGTACCAGCTGAAGGGCCGCGTGGGCCGTTCGTGCACGCAGGCGTACGCCTACTTCATGTTCCCCGAGCACATGGAGCTCACCGAGGAGGCGGCCGCGCGCCTGACCGCGCTGAACGAGCATACCGATCTCGGCAGCGGCATGCGCATCGCCATGCGTGACCTGGAGATCCGCGGCGCGGGCAGCCTGCTGGGCGCCGAGCAGTCGGGCAACATGTCCGCAGTGGGCTTCGACCTGTTCGCGCAGATGCTGAACCAGGCCGTGAGCGCCACGCGCGAAGGCGACCTCAAGGCCATGGACGCGCTGCCGCCCGCGCTCAGCGATATCACGGTGAACGTGCCGGGGCACACCTACCTGCCCGAAGAGTACGTGCCGGACGCCGACGAACGCGTGCTGTGGTATCGCAGGATAGCCTCGGCCGCCACCGAGCAGGCCGTGGAGGACGTGCGTGCCGACTTGGCCGACAAGCGCCCCGACATGCCGCAGGCGGCGAAGAACCTGTTGGAGAAGGCGCGCATCAAGGCCTACGCCAACGAGCACCATATCAAGACCGTGTCGGTGACGGCGGGCAAGCTGGTGGTGGAGCCCATCGACGTGCCCCGCGACAAGATGACGGGTCTGCGCCGTGCTGGCGGCCGCTACCTGGCCGACAAGCGCAAGCTGTCGCTGCCGCTGCGCTACTTCAAGCTGGACGAAGGCGACAACCTCCTGGCCCCCGTAGCCGAGTTCCTGGAGGAGCTGGCGAAATGAGGGAAGGGATCGCTGAGGGCGCGGCGGTGTTTCGGCGGCGGCATCTGCGGGGCGTGCTGTGCGCGCTCACGGGCGCGGGGCTGTGGGGGTTCTCGGGCGCGTGCGCCCAGTTCCTGCTGGCGAACTACGACATAACGCCCTCGTTCATCACGGCCGTGCGCATGCTGGGCGCCGGGGCGGTGTTCCTCCTGGTGCTGCTCGTGCGCAACCGCGCGCAGCTTGCGGCTATGCTGGGCGACCGGCGCACGCTCGGTCAGCTGGCCGTGTTCGGCGGCGTGGGGCTGTTCCTGTGCCAGATCACGTACACCATCGTGATCGGCTACACGAACGCGGGCACCGCAACCGTGCTGCAAACCACCGGCATCGCCTTCGTCATGCTGTTCACCTGCGTGCTCACTCGACGGATGCCGCGGGGGCGCGAGGTGACTGGGCTTGCGGCCGCCGTCATCGCCACCTGGCTCATCGCCACGCAGGGTGACCCCAGCGCGCTGTACCTGCCGCTCATGGGCCTGGCGTGGGGTATCGCGAACGGGCTGTCGGTGGCGTTCTACATCATGTACCCGAAGAAGCTGTTCGCCCGTTGGGGAAGCTTCGCGGTCACGGGCATCGGCATGTTCATCGGCGGTATCGTGGCCGCAGCGGTGTACTTCAGCGGCGTGGCGCTTGGCGAGCCGCTCGCGCTGCCGGCGCTCGATGCTGCAGGCGCGGCCGTGTTCGCAGCGTTCGTGCTAGTGGGCACGTTCGCGGCGTTCGCGCTGTACCTACACGGCGTGTCGGTGGTGGGGTCGGTGCAGGGAAGCCTGCTGGGCGCTGTCGAGCCGGTCAGCGCCACGCTGTTCGCCACGCTGTGGCTAGGCACCGCGTTCACCGGCGCCGACCTGGCGGGGTGCGCCCTCATGATCGCGATGATTTTCCTGGTGACAGGGGAGAAGCCGAACGTCCGGCAAGACGGCGCGCAGGCGGTTGAAGAGAGTCACTCGGCGAAGTCGTAGTGCTTTCGGTAGTACACGTACGAGGCGACGATGCTCGCGCCGGCTGCCGCCAAGAGGATGGCCACCATGGCGGGCATGACCAAGTTCATGGGCAGTGCGAGCCCGGCTACGACGGTCAGCACGCCCGAGGCGATCATCGCGTACCCGCCGAAACGCTGCGATTTGCGCCACACCTCGTCGTTGCTCAGGCTCCAGGGCGTGCGAAGGCCGAAGGCTTCGTTTCGATCGGATTTCGGCATGATGTTGCCGCAGATGAAGAAGGCGATGCCCGCGACGAGGGCGGCGCCTCTTCCCACGTTGAGGTCGAGTGCTGCGAACGGCGAGCCGCTGCTGGAGAGCCCGTCCGCGAACACGAACAGCGAGAACACCGCCATCAGGGCCAAGAGCACGACATCGGCCTTCAAGAGCTTGTCGCCGTCGTGCGCGTCGCTTCGTTTCGCGATGAACGGAAGCCCCAGGCCGAACGCGAGCGCCAGCGCGGGAAACCATAGATGCTCGTACTTGCTTCCGATGCGGTCCGCCTCGCCGCTCGCGCCGAAATGCACGGCGACCTGGTCGGGCGCGAGCACGAGAAACGCCGCGTCCACGACGAGGTTGAGGACGATCAGAGCGTAGATAACCTTACGGATGTTCTTCATTCTGCCTGCTCCTTCAAATTCGCGATCCAAAGCAGCGTCTCTTCCAGCACGGACGCCTTCAACTCGTAGAAGATGTACTTGCCCTCGCGGTAGTCGCGCACGAGGCCGGCGTTCTTGAGCACCGAGAGGTGCCGGGACACGGCGGGTGCGGAGATGTCGAACAGGTCGGCGATGTCGCCGGCCGGCATGCGTCCGTGCTTGAGGTGCTCGAGGATATCCCTCCTCACCGGGTCGGACAGCGCTTTCAACGTCTCCTGGATGCCCATCGTCCTTCTCCGCAATATTTAACAATATGGTTAAATATAACGCTTTGCAGCTGGAAGGGCAAGCGGGGAGCGGGGCGTGTCGGTTGCTGGGCTCAAAACGGCGCCCATGACAGTTTCGAAGCGCATCTCCTTGGCGTTGCGTCATCTGGTATGAGCAAAGCCCCAGATGGCGAAAAACCAGCGTACCTCTTCTTCGGTCAAACCGGCCCTCGTAGTGTCATGGGAGTCGATTTGCGTCCAAACCTCGAGATGCTCTCGGTAGCCGACGCACGCTTTCCAATCGGATTTCACATCGGCGCAATGGCTCGCGGCACGCCGGCGAAGGGCGCCACGCGTTTCGCGACCGTCTTCGTTTTGTGCGCGTTCGCCTGGACGACATTTTCTCGGACGCCGTCTTTGCTACGATGATCGGGATCGATCGGGCCGGATTCGATGCTGCGCGAATTTGCGCCGCTTTTGCTCTATCGGCCCGGGATACGACGAGGAAGGATGCGCGATGGGTTTGTTCATGACGCTTGAGGGGCTGACGGAGGAGGACGCCGTGCGGCTCGCGAGCGAAGAGGCCGTACCGGCGGATCGCCTGCGGGTGTTCGACCTGCACTGCGACACGCTCGACCGGCTGGCGTTCCACGGCGACGCGTCGGTGCCGGGCGGCTTCGCCGCGCACGACGCGCGCATTCCCGCGCACCGCATGGCCACGCTCGCCGACAACGATGCCCATGTCTCGCTTGCGCGCACGGGAGGGTTCGCCTGGTGCCAGTGCTTTGCGGCGTTCATCCCCGACGAGGTGCGCGGCGACGAGGCCTGGACGCTGTTCCGGCGCGTGCAGTCCGTGCTGGAGCGCGAGCTGGAACGCTGCGGCGATAAGCTGGCGCAAGCGCGCACGATAGCCGAAGCCGACGCCGCTCTCGCCGCGGGCAAAACTGCAGCCGTGTTCACCGTGGAAGGCGCATCGTTTCTGGAGGACGACGGCGCAGCCGAGGGTCGCCTTGACGCGCTGGCCGACGCGGGCGTGCGCATGGTGACGCTCACCTGGAACGGACCGAACGCGCTGGGCAGCGGCAACGACACGAGCCACGGGCTGACCGGCTTCGGCCGCTCATGCGTGGGCGAGCTGGAGCGCCGCGGCATCATCGTTGACGTATCCCATCTCAACGACGCGGGGTTCAAGGATGTGTGCGCAACGGCGAGGCGCCCTTTCGCCGCCTCGCACTCGAACGCGCGCGCCGTGTGCGGGCATCCGCGCAACCTGGCCGACTGGCAGCTGCGCGAGCTGGCCGATTGCGGCGGCATCGCGGGGCTCAACTTCTGCACGCAGTTCCTGACCGATCGCCTGGCCGATCCGACGCGCGACGACGTGTTGCGTCACGTCGACCATGTGTTGGAGACGGCGGGCGAGGACGTGCTGGCGTTGGGCAGCGACTACGATGGCTGCGACGTGCCCAGCTGGCTGGAACCGTGCGACCGCATCGGCGCGCTGCACGAGCTGCTGGCTTGCGAGTTCGGCCGCGACATCGCCGACAAGGTGTTCTTCCGGAACGCGCGCGATTTCTTCGAGCGGGTCGAGTCCGTATAGCGGCCCCTGTCATCCTGAGCGTAGGCGCGCAGCGCCGAAGTCGAAGGATCCCGTGCGGCGATAGCTGGAAGTCTCACGGTTGGCGCCGCGCGCGATCCTTCGACTGCGCTCCCTGCGGTCGCTCCGCTCAGGATGACAGGCCGTTGCGCTTCGCTCGCCTAGAAAAGCCGGCAGCCTACGACTGCGAGCGCATGATGGTTTCGTGAACCCTCTTTACGAGTCTGATATCGTACTTATACTTTCTCGAGTACGAAATCAGACTCGTTAAGGAGCGAAGCGAGACATGGATACGCGCAACGACCGTGCGAATCGGAAATACAACAACCTGTTCAGGCTCGAGAACGAGCTGTACCACGACATAGCCGTGAAGATGGGACTGTCCGACAGCGCTTTCGGTATCCTGTACTGGCTCGACGATTTGGGCGACGGCTGTCTGCAGCGGGACGTGTGCGTGGCGTCGGGCCTGACCAAGCAGACGGTGAACTCGTCGGTGCATAAGCTCGAGCGCACGGGCTTCGTGGAGCTTCGGGTGGAGCAGGGGCGCGGCACGCACCTGCACCTTACCGAGGCTGGTCGCGCGTTGGTGGAGGAGCGCGTCCGGCCGGTGGCGGAAGCCGAGACGGCCGCGTTCGTTGCGATGGGCTCGCGAGACAGCGAAGAGCTGCTGCGGCTGACCCATCTGCATCTTGAGCTCCTGCGCGAGCAGGTGGAAGCTCTGCCGTACCCGGACGGACGGTGATCGTCGTGGCCATCAAGCTATCCGACCATTTCACCTACGGGCGCCTCGTGCGCTTCGCACTGCCCTCCATCGCCATGATGATATTCACGTCCATCTACAGCGTGGTGGACGGCCTGTTCGTGTCGAATTTCGCCGGCAAGGAGGCGCTGGCGGCCGTGAACCTCGTGTTCCCGCTGGCCATGGCGCTGGGCTCCATCGGATTCATGCTGGGCACGGGCGGCGCCGCCCTGGTGGCGAAGACGATGGGCGAAGGCGATGCCGAGCGGGCGAACCGCCTGTTCTCGTTCATAACGATCGCGGCGGCGGTGGCGGGCGCCGTCTTGATCGCGGTAGGCGCCGCAGCGCTCGAGCCGGTGCTGCTCCTTTTGGGCGCTCAAGGCAGTCTTTTAGAGCAAGGCCTTCTGTACGGGCGCATCCTGCTGGTGGCGTTGCCCCTGTTCATCGTGCAGAACGTGTTCCTGAGCTTCTTCATCGCGGCGGAGAAGCCGCAGGTGGGCTTCGCGGTGACGGTCGCAGCGGGTGTGACGAACATCGTGCTGGACTACCTGTTCATCGCCGTTTTGGGCTGGGGGATAGCGGGCGCCGCGGTTGCGACCGCGGCGGGCCAGGCGCTTGCCGCAGCGGTATCGGTCGCGTTCTTCGCGCGCAGCAAGACGAGCCGCCTTCGCTTCATGCGCCCGGCGGTGGACTTCCGCGCGCTGGGGACGGCCTGCGTCAACGGTTCGTCGGAGCTGATGACCGAGGTGGCCGCGTCGGTGGTGAGCATGCTGTACAACTACCAGCTCATGATGCTGGCCGGCGCCGACGGCGTGGCGGCGTACGGCGTGATCATGTACGTGAACTTCATCTTCACGGCGGTGTTCTTCGGCTTCTCCATGGGAACAGGGCCGGTGGTGAGCTATCACTACGGCGCGCAGAACCGGACCGAGCTCAAAGGGCTGTTCCGCAAGAGCTTCATACTGGTGGGAACCACAGGCGCCGCGATGTTCGCCGCCTCGCAGCTGCTGGCGGCGCCGCTGGTGAGCGTGTTCGTGGGCTACGATCCGGAGCTCGCCGCCATGACGCTGCACGGGTTCCGCATCTACGCGGTGGCGTTCCTCGTGTGTGGGTTCAACATATACGGCTCGGCGTTCTTCACGGCGCTCAACAACGGCAAGGTATCGGCGCTCATCAGCTTCATGCGCACGCTCGTGTTCGAAACGTCCACGGTCATGCTGCTGCCCATCGTGTGGGGCATCGACGGGGTGTGGAGCGCCATCATCGTGGCGGAGGCGTGCGCGCTCGTGCTGACGATGTTCTTCCTGGTGTACCTGCGCAAACCCTACGGCTACGCGTAGGGTTTGCCTGTCCGTCCCCCTATCTCGCGGAAGCGCGAGGAGCCGCGGCTAGCGATAGCAGGTGGCGGTCATCTTCGCGATCTGCTTGCCGAGGTCGTCCTCGACCGTGACGGTGTAGAATCCCAGATGGCGGCCCGGCTTGTCGCAGACGGCCGTGGCGGTGAGCGCCGCGCCCTGCGTGGAGCGGAAGAAGCTGATGGAAGAGTCCACCGACACGGTGGGCTCTTCGCCGATGTTGCAGCATATCGCCAGCGCGAAGTCGGCCAGCGTGAAGATGGCCCCGCCCATGACGTTGCCCATCGCGTTGCGGTGCACGTCGGCCAGCTCCATCGAGCATACGGCGCGCCCGCGCTCGCCCGACACGACGCGGCAGCCCGCCGCCTCGGTGGCGAAGCGATCGTTCGCGAACACGGCCTCGATCTCCTCGAGCGTGGGATCGTCGGAAAGCATCGCGCGCCTCCTATTCCGCCGGCGTGGCGACGGCGGCGAACAGCTCCAGCCATTCGCCGTCCTTCACCGTGACCGTCTGGGTGCCGCCTTTCAGGACGTACTTCGTGTCGATGATGGTATCGCCGTCGAAGTTGAGGCTGTTCATGACGTAGGCCGCACTGTCCTGGTCGGCAACGGCCGCCGCCTCGTCCTGCACCGTGATGGCGTAGGCGCCCGCCGGGATGTCGGTGCCCACATGGTACAGCCCGCTCTTGTAAGGCGCTTCGGGTTTGAAGTTGGCCTGGTCGGCCGGGTACATGCGGTCGTCGCCCGCGCCCATGAACACGACAAGGTCGCCTTCCTCGAGGTCTGCGAAATAGTTGCCGAAATACGTGAAAACCGATTTCACGTCGTAGCCGCCCGACGAACCGTTGCTCGCGAACACGGTGAAGTAGCCTTCCTCGTCCATGCTGCCCTCGAAGAAGTAGCGGCCCGCTTCGATGTCCTGGCCTGCGCCCACGCGGTACACGCCCGAGGAGCACTTACCGTCCGCGATTTCGCTCGGCAGGTCGCCGGCGGCTTCCTTGATGGCCTCGTAGGTGTGGTACCCCGAGCCGTTCGAGTTGCCGCCGGAGCTGCCGTCGAAACCGTCGAAGGGGAAGCTGTAGCCGTAATCATCGAAGAGGTAGGAACCTCCGTATTCGTACGGGCTGCCGTAGCGGTCGTCCAGCATGACGGCGCACGATACGCAGCCCACGCAGCCGCCGATGCCCAGCAGGAGCACGAGCAGGCAGCCCGAGAGCACCCATGGCCACGCCCGCCTCTTCGGCTGCGCGGGCTCGGCGGGGTAGGGCGGCTGCGCCGGGTAGCCGTACGGAGGCTGGGGTGCGGCACCGTACGGCGGTTGGCCGTAAGGTTGCTGCGGGGCTTGGCCTCCGTACGGCGGCTGCGCGGGCTGGCCATACGGAGGATGGGGCATGCCGTAGGGGGGCTGTTGAGGTTGCGGCTGCTGAGGAGCGTACGCATTCCCCGGCAGCGGAGGGGGCACGGGAGCGCCGCCCGTCGGGGCAGCGGGCGGGTTCTGCCGGCCGTCGAGGCCGCCGGGCTCGTTCCGGTCGTCGCGTTCGTCGGCGGGTTGCTCGGGTGCGGTCATGCGATGCTCCTTGCCTCGAGGGCTAATCGGTCGGGGGTTCCGGGTTCTCGTCTTCGTCGGGGAGGAATACGGCCGCGGTGGCTTCGACGAGCTCGATCGCCTGCTGCGGGCACGCGTCCACGCACAGGCCGCATCCGATGCAGTAGCGCGCGTCGAAGGACAGCTTGCCGTTCTCGGGGCTGGGGAAGCGCGCGCCCGTGGGGCACGCGGCGACGCAGTCCAGCGAGTTCGTGCAGCGGCTGCGATCCGTTTCGGACAGCACCACGGGCACGCGCGCCGCGATATCCGGGTTGCGGTCGATGGCCTCGAGCAGCAGCTGGCGCTTCGGCCACATGACGTGCTTCGTGCGGCCCTGCGGAACGAAGTCGTTGAATTGCACGCCGTCCACGAGGTTGAGGCGCGCCCGGGCTCGTGCGCGCTCCTTGCGCTCGTAGAACTGCTGCAGCACGTCGGAGTTGCGCAGGCGGCGCTTGCCCGACGCGATGTCTCCCACGTCGCTCACGAGGTTCGTGAACGCGCTGCGGCGGTCGACGCCCTCGGGGTTCGCCAGGTCGCGGACCAGGTTCTCCTTCTCGGGGATCTCGTCGAGGTAGCCTACCTTCGCGCCGCTCCACTCCTCGGCTGTCTCCACGGCGTGGGCGTACAGCATCTCGCCCATCTCGCCCGCCCGCTCGCAGTCGGCGCAGTAGGCGAGGTCGGCCGCGATGCGCACGGGGATGTTCTCCGTCAGCACGAGCGTCCAGAACTCGGGCGACAGGCATGCCAGGCACGGCAGCACCACCACGTTGGCGGCGGGCTCCAGACCGGGAAAGACGTTTTCCTTGCAGGTGAGCACCACGTCCTCGCCGCGCAGCGCGATGCGGCGGATGCGCGCGTGCACGTCGATCATCGTGACGCGCGAGGACGAGAACGCGTCGCAGATGCCTAAGCAGATGCCGCAGCGCGTGCAGACGTCCGCGTCGATGGTCGGGCGGCCGTCCTCAGCGAAGCCGATCGCGTCGTGCGGGCAGGCCAGCGCGCAGCGGCTGCAGTCGGCGCCGCGCACGCGGGTGCAGTAGTCGCGCAGCACGACGATCTGGTTGGGACGGCCCTCCGTATCGGCGGAGGGGCCGTCGGCCTGCTCGGGCATGTTGTCAGGGGCGTCAGCCACCGAACACCTCTTTCGTCACGTAGTCGATGCGGGCCAGCACGTCTTCGCGGGACAGCAGCTCGATGCTCTCGAACAAAGGCGGCGACACCATGTTGCCGCACACCGCCACGCGCAACGGCTGGAACAGCAGCTTCGGCTTGAGCTCCAAGCGCTCGCCCTCGGCGCGGCACGCTTCCTGCAGCGCTTCGGCCTCCCAGGCCACGTTCTCGTCGGCCAGCACGCCGCGGCAGGCGCGCAAGGCCTCGTCGGCGCGCGCGCCCTCCTTCTTCAGCACCTTGTTGACGCTCTTCTCGTCGAGCTCGCGCACCTCGGGGCCCCAGAACATATAAGGCAGTTTTTCGGCGGCATCGGTTAGGCGCGTCTCGCGTTCGGCAAGCAGGGGATAGAGCCTTGCGTACCATTCGGTTCGAACGTCGATGTCGGCCAAAGCCGCCCGATGAACCGAATCGTCGGGAAGTGCAAGAGGAGAGTAGACGGGTTCGCCGCGAAGCGTTTCGCTGACTTCCGCGGACGGTTCGGCCCGCTCTCCCGTCTTGCCGACAACCCGAGCCTCGGCAAGCCATATTTTCGATGCCTGCACCCAGGCGTTCGCTCCCATCTCCTTGATGTACTGGCCGTTCATCCAATCGAGCTTCGTCTCGTCGAACACGGCGTCCTTTTTCGTGACGCGGTCGAGGCTGAAGCGCTCGCATAGGGTTTTGCGGTCGATGAGCGTCGTTTCGCCGTCCAGCGACCAGCCCAGGAGCGCCAGGAAGTTCACCATGGCGTCGGGCAGGTAGCCGCGCTCGCAGAACTCCTCCACGCTGGCCGCGCCGTGGCGCTTCGACAGCTTCTTGCCGTCGGGGCCCAGGATCATGGACAGGTGGGCGAAGGTGGGCACGTCGAACCCGAGCGCCTCGTAGATGAGGATCTGGCGCGGGGTGTTGGACAGGTGGTCGTCGCCGCGGATGACGTGCGTGACGCCCATGTTCGCGTCGTCGCACACCACGGCGAAGTTGTAGGTGGGGGAGCCGTCGGTGCGCACGACGATCATGTCGTCCATCACCTCGGCCGGGAAGCTGACGTGGCCGTACACGGCGTCGTCGAACTCGATGGCCCCGCGCTCGGCGGGCACGCGCAGGCGCCACACGTGCGGCTCGCCGGCCTCGATGCGCCTGGCCGCCTCGGCCGGGTCGAGGTCGCGGCAGGTGCGGTCGTAGCCCGCGTAGCCGCCCTCGTTCGCCTCGGCTGCGGCGCGCTTGGCGTCCAGCTCCTCCTTCGTGCAGAAGCAGGGGTACACGCTGCCGCGCTGCTTCATCTGCTCGAGCGCCGCGGCGTAGGTGTCCGTGCGTTGCGTTTGGAAGTAGGGTCCGGCGGCTCCCCCCACCTCGGGGCCTTCGTCCCAATCGAGCCCCAGCCACTTCATTGCGTTGAGGATGACCTGCACGTTCTCCTCGGTGGAACGCTCGGGGTCGGTGTCTTCGATGCGCAGGATGAAGTCGCCGCCCATGGCGCGCGCGAACGCCCAGTTGTAGATGGCCGTTCGTGCGCCGCCCACATGCAGGCGGCCGGTGGGGGAAGGTGCGAAGCGCACGCGGACTTTCTTGTTCTCGTCAGTCATGGTTGCGGTGATCCTCCAGATTGGATGATTTCTCGTTTCAAGTCCTCGAAACAGGGTTTCGGGGGCGAATGCCAGTATAGACAACCTGGCTCAAGCCGCAAACCGCGCGCGCCGCATCCTCATCAAAATGCTCGACCGCCGCGCTCGCGGCGCATTGGCGCGCGCTTCAATGTGGGCGCGTCGGGCCTCGGTCGTGTCGGGCCGGAATCCCGCATTCCGGGTGGCGGAGGAGCTGCCCGATTGGCCCCTGCCGCGAAAAACCGCGTTTTCTCCCATGTGCCGGACTTATGTGCACCTCTGCTTTGGGAAAACGCCCCTTGTAGGAGGTGGTGCGATCTTTCGCCAGAGAAAACCGCAGGTCAGAAATTAACCAAGTCATACTTTTTCCTTTTCGGCGCCCTGAGAGGTGCGCATAAGTCGGGCACATGGTGTTTTTCGGCCCTTTTCGATGACGCGAGCGCGCACAACTCAAGGACTTGTCCCCGTTTCGGTTTCCGTGCGCTGCGCAGGGGGTGCTGGGGAGAGGGGCGGGGGCGGTTGCCTTTCATAGCGCTCGCTTCGCCTATCGCTGCACCAGCAAGCGGTGGAGCTCGATGCGACGGTTTGCCCATGCGTCCCAGCCCGGTCCGAACTTCTTGCCCAGGGCGCTGGCCACCAGCAGCGCGACGCGTTCGAATTCGTAGTAGTTTCGAGCTTGTCCCCAAGTGAGGGTCACGATCCGCGTGCCCAGGTGCTCGATGCCGTTGCGCCGGATGGCGTCCTCGGAGGCCTTTCGGTCGCCTCGATGGTGCTTGTCGCTGTCGTATTCCACGGAGATGTTCGCGCGGGGCCAAAACAGATCGGGAAGGTACGCCGATTGCGGCAGCGCACGGCGGTTTTTCCTCGTCACTTCGAAACGCGGGTTCAGCTGCGGTTTCTCCAGGCCGAAGCCTCCCATGCGCGGATCGAATACCATGGTTTCCGCGATGTCGGTCTCCATCGGCGACAGCGAGTTGTCGCACGCGTAGCGCAAGGCCCGCTTCACGTCGGCGGCTCCGCGCACTCCTCGAGCCTTGTCGGCGAAGCGCTCGATGCCGGCGACGGTCGTTGCGGGTGGCAACTCGGTGGCGTCGCCTCCTCGGCCGTCGGGCAGGCGGTATCGTCCGCAGAGCTCGTACAGGAATTCGACGAGCAAGGGGAACGGCGTCGACGGCGCGATCGACAGGCAGGTGAGCTCGGGCGAGGCGACCATCACGTGGCGCGACAGCTTGACGAAGGATCGCTCCGGTAATCGATGCGAGCACACGTGGAGCTTCGTTCTCTTGCATCGACGGCGCGACGACGCGTCGGGTACGAGGAGGTGGATTGGCTCGGAGAGCCATCCGACCCCCGCTTCCTCGAGGGCTGCGAGGTCCGAGGCGCTGAACGGAGGCGTCTCGCGATCCTGTCCGAACGGCGTGGCCGCCCTCGCACGGGTCTTCGCGCTCGGATCGGCTCTCCTCCAGTATTCGACGGCCGACGCATCGGCAAGGTACAAGGTCATGTCGCTCCTTCCCGGTGGGGCCGACTGCGAAACGAATGACATCTTACCAGTTCAAATACTAAAAATATACCGATTTGAGCGCTGGAAACGCGCTGGGTTTTGGCTAGATCCGCGTAGCATTTCCGCTAGATCCGCGTCGGTTCTGCGCGGCTTCGCAGGTGGGAGGGGCGCCCTACGCCCGTTTGCGGCGCAGCAAGGCGCCGACGACGACGGATGCGGCGGACAGCAGACCCGTCGCAGCGAGCCACACCGCCCCCATCCCTATCCAGAACTCGGGCGGGTACATGGTGATGAGCAGCGAGTCGTAGGAGAACGTCCATGTGCCGTTCGCGAAGAACAGCGAGTGGAAGGCGGCGAAGAAGCTGTTGAAGTCCGCGATCACCCATGCGGCCAGAAGCGCGAACACCGCGATGACCGCGATGCCCGCCGCCATGAGCACGCCGCCGAGCGCACGGCGCCCCACGCGGATGGCCATGTGCGCGCAGGCGGCTACGGCCACGAGCGCGACGACGATGAGCCCGATGCGCGCGCCCGCCACGACGTGGTACACGTCGTCGAGGTGCGACAGGGCGTCGGCGGGCAGCGTGTACTCCTCGGGCGCGGCGGCCAGCTCGTCGGGGGCGGCATCGGCGTAGGGGGTGCCCGCGCCCTCGTTGATGGCGTGCAGCATGGAGAACACGGCCTCGCGGTCGTTCGACCCTACGGTGTAGTCGCGCGTGGCGACGGCGGCCTGCACCAGCTCGTCGTGCGAGAACGGCGTGCCCGGGTTGCCGTTGCCGGAGAACGCCCCGGCTAGCATCTCGGTGGTCTGCGGAAACGCCGCGCATGCGGCGAACCCGGCCGCTACGAGCGTGATCGCCAGCGACGCGGCGGCCACCACGGCGGCGAGCTTGTTCATCAGATCGGTCATCTCTCGTCTCTCTCTTCTCGCGACGCTCCCGCGGCATGCTGCGCCGGCAGGGCGCCCCCGCCCCGCCGGCGCCGAAGTTCCTAGTCCACCCAGATCGTGGCGGCGGTCATGCCCTGCATGTCCTTCGAGATCGTGGGCAGCGGCCCCAGGCGGCTGAACACGCCCTGGAACACGCCGTCGTACAGGTACAGTCCGTTCAGGTTGTTGTACAGCTTCGGGGCGTCGGACACCTCGTCGTCGGCCAGCTGGTCGATGCCCGTGTCCGGCGGCAGCGTCTCGGTCTTGAAGGGGCGGATGTAGCGCTGCACGATGAACGGGAAGCCTGCGCGGCCGTTCGCGAACTTGTCGATGAGGCCCTCCCATTCCTCTTGCGACACGTAGCAGCCAGCGTACACGTCGTCGGCGCCGTAGTGGTCGGTGGGCTTGATGATCCACTCGTCCTTGTTCGCGCGGATCTGCGGCACGTTGATGTAGTCGTCGTCCAGAAACGCCGTCATCGGCACCGTCTCCTCGATGAACGAGATCTCGTCGCCGTCCAGGAACTCCAGGGTTCGCTCGTCGAACAGCACCTTGAATATCTGCTTGTCGTGCACGATGTGCCCGGCGAAGCTGCCGATGAGCGCCACCTTCTCGGCGCGCACCGCGTTGAGAAGCTCCTGGGAGTCGTCCCAGTGGTCGATGACGTCGTTGGTCACGCAGCGCCGCCAGACGGCGTCGATGCGCTGGCCGTCCTTGTCGTGCAGCGCCTCGCCGTCGAAGGAAAGCTCGCGCACGTCGGCCACCACGCACTCGACGCCGCGCTGGCGGAACAGATCGGCGTAGATGTGGAACTCGTCCACCACGCCATTCTCCAGGTAGTCGCAGATGGCGATGCGCGGGTTCTCCACGCGGCGGGCGTAGGTGGCGTAGATGTCCAAGAACGCCTGCACCCACGACTCGAACAGCTCGCAGCCCTCCACCTGGTGGCGGCTCGCGAACTCCTTGAACGTTTCTGACTGCGCCACCGACGTGGTGATCTCGCGGTTCTCGTTCATGCCCGACGAGCCGTCGGCGTTGAACTCGCAGAACTTCACCCGGTAGTCGTCCTCGTCCAGGAACGTGTCCACGCGGGCGAACGGCAGAACTGAGTCGTAGCCGCGCGGCAGCAGGATGAGCTCTTCCAGACGCGGGTCGAAGTCGAAGGCGCGCCGGTACTCGGGGTCGGCCAGGTACCGCTCGATGACCTTGACGAGGATGCGGTGCGCGGTTTCCGCCGTCTCTTTCATCGTGTCGTAGGTTTTTCTATTGAACAGGCGGGGGATGAACGAGCACGCTACCACGCGGTGGTGCACGATGGCCGTGGAGCTCTGCATGTAGTCGTAGGCGGCGCGACGTCCGGCGACGTCGCCGCCGAGCGCGTCCATGATCTGGAAGTACTCGCGCGTGTAGTCGGCGTTGGTTGGCATGGCGATCCTTTCGGGACGCCGCTCCCGAAGCGGCGGGACGTGCTCGGGGCGGAGGCTGGATTTCAACCAAAAAGTCTACCACGAGCCGCGCGCCGCGATCGGGGAAGTTGCCGTATCGCCATATGAACGGCGGCGTTGCGGAATCTTCCCGGGCTCGGTCGAGGGGCGGGCGAGCGCAGCCGACGGGGCGTTGCCGTCGTGCGGAGCGCGCTTCGCCGGGGCGCGCGCCGCATGCGAACGGCGCGGTCGTGGGGGTTGCGCGCATGCGGGGTTTTCGCTATTGCGCGCATCCTCCTTTCGGGGTACCATCGGCAAGGTTTCACGGGGATTCCGGCTTTTCGCGCGGTTCTCTGTTTTATCAAGAGTCGGGGGAGAGAGTTGGCTCTGTGATCCCGACACCAACCTGGCGGATACGCCAAGGTGGTCCGGCCTACAGCGATGAAGGAGGAACGTATGGCCGAAGAATGCTCTACCTATTTGTTCACGTCCGAGTCAGTCACCGAGGGTCATCCCGACAAGGTGTGCGACCAGATATCCGACGCGGTGCTCGACGCCATCCTGGCCAAGGAGACCGAGCTGGCGGCCGCCGGCTACGTGGCTCCCAGCGGGCAGCCCGCCGACCCCGCGCAGGTGCGCGTGGCCTGCGAGACGATGGCCACCACCGGCATGGTCATCGTCACCGGCGAGATCCGCACGCAGGCCTACGTCGACGTGCCCGCCATCGTGCGCGAGGTGCTGCGCGACATCGGCTACGACCGCGCGAAGTACGGTTTCGACTGCGACACCTGCGGCGTGCTGAACGCCATCCACGACCAGAGCCCCGACATCGCGCAGGGCGTCGACGAGAGCTGGGAGGCCCAGCATGGCCTGGCCGAGGACGACCCCTACGAGCGCGTCGGCGCGGGCGACCAGGGCATGATGTTCGGCTACGCCTGCGACGAGACGCCCACGCTCATGCCGATGCCGGTGTATCTGGCCCACCGCCTGGCCGAGCGCCTGACCGAGGTGCGCAAGAACGGCACCATGCCGCTTCTGCGCCCGGACGGCAAGACCCAGGTGTCCGTGCGCTACGAGGGCGGCCGCCCCGTGCATGTGGAGAAGGTGGTCGTGTCCACGCAGCATGCCGAGGAGATCGCCCACGACGAGCTGCGCGCCCAGATCGTCGAGAACGTGGTGAAGCCGGTGCTCGAGCGCGAGGGCGTGGCGCTGGCCGACGACGCCGAGATCCACGTGAACCCCACCGGCCGCTTCGTGGTGGGCGGCCCCATGGGCGACGCGGGCCTCACCGGCCGCAAGATCATCGTCGACACCTACGGCGGCATGGGCCGCCACGGCGGCGGCGCGTTCTCCGGCAAGGACTGCACGAAGGTGGACCGCTCGGCGGCCTATGCGGCGCGCTGGGTGGCGAAGAACGTGGTGGCCGCGGGCCTGGCCGCTCGCTGCGAGGTGCAGGTTGCCTACGCCATCGGCATGGCGAAGCCGGTCAGCGTGATGATCGACACGTTCGGCACGAACGCGGTTCCCGAGGCCGACATCATGGCCGCGGTGGACGCGACGTTCGATCTGCGTCCGGGCGCCATCATCGACGCGCTCGACCTGCGCCGCCCCATCTACCGCTTGACGGCCGCCTACGGCCACTTCGGCCGCGAGCTTCCCGAGTTCACGTGGGAGCGCACCGACAAGGCCGACGAGCTGCGTAAGGCCTGCGGCCTGGCGTAAGCGACAACTGCAGAGGCATGTGGCGAACCGCCTGTTGCGATCGCGCAGCGGGCGGTTTCGCGTTTGCGGCGCGCGGGACGGTGCCCTGAGGGGGGATCGGCGCTTCGCGTGAAGCGTGAGCGTTCGGCTAGGCGCTTGGCAGGTCTGGAAGGGTTTCTGTCCCGCGTTCTCTCCCGCGCGCCGTTTCGTGCTGCCAGCCGGGCTCTTCGCTGTTGAACCAGGATTAGCAGGGAAAGCGGGGATCGTGGGCGCGAATCGACGTCCGTGACAATTTCGGGGGTCGTTTCGAGCCGTTTCGGGCCGTTCGCGCCGGGCTTCCGGGAAGGCGCTCGACATATGCCCAGGTCGCTGAAACTCGAAACCGTCGCAATATGAGTTCGCCGAAGGTAACATTGTCATGGTGGTCGATTCGCGCCCACGGGCCCGTCGCCCGCCGCCGGGCCGGGAACGGCGCCGCCCGGCCGGGCTCTCTCCGATCCCGGCTCGACGGCGAAAGGCCGATTCCAACCCTGGTTTAACAGCGGAGCGGGCTCGAAATGGCGAAAAGTCGCCGAATTCGGAAGACATCGTGCGTTTCGGTCGAGCTCGTTGCGCGATATCGAAAGTGATCTTTCCGGTGACCTGTCCTTATTCGACAGGAGCTTTCTCTGTGCGCTTGAGGTTCGCTTAAGAACTTCCGAATCCGATGGTTTTTCGTCAACGGTAGCGTGTTCCGCGGTTAAACCAAGATTGACATAGCCTGGGTCGGCCCGTCCCGCGAAAACTCGCCGGCGGCTCGGAAGCCCTCTTCGGCCATCGACCAGGCGCTCGTCTCGCCCGATCGCCAGCCGCCCGACAGGGGAAGCGGCGTGCGGCGGTGCATGTCAATCCTGGTTTAACAGCGGATAGCGTGTTCGACTGCAGGGGCGAACAGGATGCCAAGGGATTTCCTGCGGTGGAGCGGTAGGGTTCCTGCGACAGCTCGGGGTTGGGATATACTGGGGGCATGAAACTCGCATCCGTCATCTTGGACATACCCACGCAGGCGCTCGACGCGCCGTACACCTACGCCGTCCCTGAAGAAGCGGGCGACCAGCCGATCGAGGTCGGCTGCGCCGTGCTCGTGCCGTTCGGGCCGCGGCAGGCCGTCGGCTTCGTCATCGGCATCGAGGAGCGCGCCGAAGGCGATTGGCCCGCAGGTCTCGACCCTGCCAAGCTCAAGGGCATCGTGCGCGCGGTGAGCCGCCCGTACTTCGACGAGGAGGGGGCTGCGTGCGCGCAGTGGCTCTCGGAACGCTACATCGCGCCGTTGTCGTCGTGCGTGCGCCTGTTCACGCCGCCCGGCGGCGTGCCGCGCATGGTGCGCGCGCAGGGAGGCTACTGGCGTCTCGAAGAGCCGACGGTGGGGGAGGTCGACGACCGCTGGGTGGTGCCGGGGCCTGCGCTCGCGGACTTCGAGCCGCGCAAGAACGCCGTGAAGCAGGCGTCCATCGCGGCCGCCCTCGAGCGCGGCGAGCTGCGCGTGGCCGAGCTGACGGCCGAGTTCGGCGCGGTGTCGTCGCCTCTCAAGGCGCTGGAGAAGCAGGGCGTCGTGCGCATCGAGCACCGCCGTCGCATGCGGGGCTTCCAGGCTCCGTCGGCCGGCAGGCCGACGGAACGGACCGACGCCGCGGCTTCCCGCAACGCCCGATATACGGCCGTCGACGAAGGCTCGCGCACCGAAGTGCGCCACGTTTCCGCCATCGACCCCGGCTCAAGCGCTGCGGAAACGCTCGCTGACTCACTGCGCCAACCAGCGGCCGTCCAACCTGCGAGCCTCCAGCCCGCAGGTGCAGTCCAACCCGCAGGCTTCTTCACCCCCTCGCCCAAGCCGCCGCTGACGCGGGGGCAGGCTGATGCGCTCGCGGCCATCGACGCGGCGCGCTCGCGCGGCGAGGGCGAGGTGGTGCTCGTGGACGGCGTCACCGGCTCGGGCAAGACCGAGGTGTACCTGCAGGCCATCGAGGAGACGCTGGCCGCCGGGCGCACGGCGTGCGTGCTCGTGCCCGAGATATCGCTGACGCCGCAGACCGTGGCGCGCTTCCGCGGCCGCTTCGGCGACCTGGTGGCCGTCATGCACTCGCGCATGAGCCAGGGCGAGCGCTACGACCAGTGGGATTTCATCCGCTCGGGTGCGGCGCGCGTGGTCGTGGGCGCCCGCAGCGCGCTGTTCACGCCGCTTTCGAACCTCGGTCTCATCGTCATCGACGAGGAGCACGAAGGTTCCTACAAGCAGGACAGCGCGCCGCGCTACCATGCGCGCGACGTGGCTGTGTGGATGGCGCGGCGCGCCGGGGCCGCCGTGGTGCTGGGAAGCGCCACGCCCTCCATTGAGGCGCTGCACGCCTGCGCGAAAAACCCCTCATGGCATCAGGTGAGCCTGCCCGAGCGCGCGAACGGCAAACCGTTGCCCGAGGTGCAGGTGGTGGACATGGCGAAGGAGTTCAGCGGCGGGTCGCGTTCGATGTTCGCGCTGCCGCTGGCCCGCGCGCTCGAGGAGGAGCTGGCCGCCGGCCGCAAGGCGGTGCTGCTGCTCAACCAGCGCGGCTTCGCGAAATTCTTGCTGTGCCGGGAATGCGGTTTCGTGCCCGAGTGCCCCTCGTGCTCCACGTCGCTCACGTACCACGAACGCGGCAACTTCCTGATCTGCCATCACTGCGGCTATCGGATACCCACGCCGCCCGTGTGCCCGGAATGCGGCAGCCCCTACCTCAAGAAGTTCGGCGCGGGCACGCAGCGGGTCGAGGCCGAGCTGCGCGTGCTGCTCGACGAGATGCCCGGCGTGGACCCGGGGGTGCCCATCGTGCGCATGGACGCCGACACCACGAGCGGCAAGGGCGCGCACCAGCGTCTGCTCGAGGAGTTCGCCGCCGCCGACGCCGCCGTGCTGCTGGGCACGCAGATGATCGCGAAGGGCCTCGACTTCGAGGACGTCACGCTCGTGGGCGTCATCAACGCCGACACCATGCTGAAGCTGCCCGACTACCGCGCCTCCGAGCGCACGTTCGACCTTGTGGAGCAGGTGGCGGGCCGCGCGGGCCGCGCCGAGCTGCCGGGCCGCGTGCTGGTGCAGACCTACGAGGCCGACGCTCCCGCCATCCGCGCGGCCGCCGCCTACGACCGCGCCCTGTTCCTGCGCGACGAGCTGCCGAAGCGCCGCCTGCTGGGCTACCCGCCCTACGTGCGCATGGCGAACGTGCTGGTGTGGAGCAAGGACGAGCCGGCCGTGCGCCGCGTGGCGGCCGAGCTGCAGGCGGCGCTGGAGGAGGCGGTGCGCGACTTCGGCGGCGACGGTTGGAGCGTGCTGCCCGCCACGCCGTGCGTGCTGGCGAAGCTGCGCGGCACGTACCGCTGGCATATTGTGGTGAAGTGCCCGGCTGACGCCGACCTGTCCGATGCGCTGCTGCCCCTCTTCCGCCGTCGCAAGCCCGACAGGGATGCGAACGTGGCCGTGGACGTCGATCCCGACGATCTGCTGTAGCGCGCTCGCGCCGCGGCTTGGCGGACGTTCGGCCTACCAGCCCTCCATGAACCAGGCGACCGTGAACGCCACGCGTTCGCCCCAGGCCAGACCCGCGATGTCCTCGTCCGAAATGGGCGCGCGCAGCGAGGATCGGTTCGCGTACGCCCAGTCGTACAGCGCTGCGGAATCGACGAATCGCTGCGGCTTCGAGGACGACCCCAGCACCACGGCGTAGTACTCGTGCCCGTCTCCGCGGTTCACGGCCGTCGCCGCGCAGGGCCCGGCGGCCAGCGTGTAGCCGGTCTTGGCCGCGCACGCGCCCGGGTAGCTGCCCAGCAGGGCGTCGGTGTTCTCCAGCGCCAGCGTCACGGGCGCCCCGTCGCGCTGGACCGTGATGTCTGCCTGCGAGAACCCGATGTTCGCTCGGACGAGGTCGATCTGCATGGCCGCGCGCAGCATCGTCGCCACGTCGGCCGCGCAGCTGTACTGCCCCTGGGCGAACGCGTCGAAGTCCAGACCGTGCGGGTTCGCGAAGAACGAGTTCTCCAGCCCCAGCTCGGCCGCCTTCGCGTTCATGGCCTCGACGAACGTCGCCTCGCAGGCGTACGCGTCGCCGCCCGACCCCTCCTGCGCCAGCATCCGCGCTCCGGCCGCTTGGGCGATGGCCGACGCCGCGTCGTTGCCCGAAGCCGTGAGCAGCGCCTTCAGCGCGTCGTCGAAGGTCATCGAGTCGCCTTGCGCGAGCCCGGCGCTCGATTCGCCGACGCTGGCGGCTTCGGGCGTGACCTCGATCATCGTCGATGCGTCCAGCCAGTCCGCCGCCACGATCGCGGTCATGATCTTCGTCAGCGAGGCGATCTGCGCGGCGTCATCGGCGTTGCGGCCGAACCACAGCGTGCCGTCCTCGTCCATGAGCGCGGCACAGGATGCGTCGAGGTCGGGAAGCCGGTCGGGCGGCAAGGCGCGCTCGGCGGCGCTGAGACGGAGCACCATGTCGTCCTCGTCCACGGAACCGAAGGCGGCCGCGAGCGGCAGGCACGCCAGGAGGCCGACCAGGGTCAGGCAGGCGGCTGTGCGGAGATGGCGGCGTCGGGCGTTCATCGGCTGCTCCTCGGGTGCGTGCGGAGGGTTCGTCTGCGTAACAGTATACGCGCTGGAGAGCGTCGCATGGGAAGCGGCTTAAAACGGTTTTATCGGTTCTCGCGGGCCTCCGTTCATGTCGGATCGTAGGTTTTCGGCAAGACCGTGGTATCCTAGCTGATCGTGAGGCGTTCTCGCGGGTGTCGAAGGAGGGATGGGCTGTGGGAAAGAAAGCGGCGCGTTGCGTCTGCTCGGCGATGGCCGCATTGCTGATGGCAACAACCGTCTTCGTCGTTCCCGCGGCGGCCGATGTCGGCGGTTCGCGGGATGCATCCGAGGACGTCCGCGTGGTGCGCGTGGCGTTCCCCGAGGTCGAAGGCATCAGCGAGACCGATGCCGACGGCGTGCGCTCCGGCATCCTCTACGATTGGCTCGCGGAGGTTTCCAAGTACACCGGATGGACCTATGAGTTCGTGGACGGCGATGTCCAAGGTCTCATGAAACGTACGTCTGCGGGAGAGATCGACCTCATGGGCGGCATGTACTATCGGGAGCAGCTCGTCGATTCGTTCCAGTATTCGAACTTCGCCATCGGTGCGAACCACGCCCTGCTCATCAGCCTCGAAGAGAACGACGATGTCGTCGTCTTCGACTCTCGCACGCTCAACGGCAAGACCATCGGCGTGTTCGAGAACGCTACCGAGAAGATTCGCCGTCTCGAAAACTACCTCGATTTCAACGATATCCACTGCATCGTCCTGCCGCTCGACTACGATGCCTACTCGAAATGCCTGGACGACGGCACCGCCGACGTGGTGCTGGGCGGCGACGTGGACGTCACCGAAGGCCGCAGGGTCGCCGCCGAGTTCGACGGCGAACCGTACTACATAGCCATGCCGTTCGGAAGCGATCTGAAGGACGATCTGGATGCAGCGATGACGTCGATCTACACGGCGAATGCCGAGTTCGCGAACGAGCTCGATGCAAAGCACCTGCCGTCCCGCCGCCAAAGCGCCATCAAGTTCTCCGAAGCCGACCGTGCGTTCATCGACAACGCAGGCGAGATCAGCGTGGCCGTGATGCAGGGCCGCTACCCGCTGTACTACGAGCGCGACGGACTGTACCAGGGCATCGTGAAGGATGTGCTCGACCTGGTCACCGAGCGCACGGGGCTCGCGTTTCGCCTCGTGCATGCCAGTACGTACCAAGATGCCGTCGACCTGGTTAAATCGGGGGAAGTGGACATGATGGGCGGCTTCTTGGACGACGGCTACGCGGCGGACGGCCAACAGCTCGCCATCACCGAGAGCTTCGCGTCGCTCAACGAGGTGGTGTTCCGCAACAAGCTGGCTTCCTCCGGGGAAACGGTCTTCGCCCAGATCGAAGGGCGTGATGGCACCGACGGCGTGGAGGCTTCCGAGGTCGTGCACTACCGTACCTACGAAGACTGCCTCGAAGCGGTGAACTCCGGACGCGCCGACGCCACCAGCATGCCCGTCGCGTTCGCGGAAGGCCTGTTCATCGACCACTCGTTCAGCAACATCACGCCGGCAACCTCCGAGCATCATGAGGCGGGCCTTTCGTTCGCCCTCGCCAAGCCCGTGGACACGGAGCTGTACTCGATCATGAGCAAGGCGGTGAATAGCTTCTCGCAGGACGAGCTGGACACCATCGCGTCGCACAATAGCATGCCCTCGTTCGGCAAGCAGCGCACTATTCAAGCGCTCGTCTCCGAGAACCCCTTGCTCGTCGTGGCGTTGAGCCTCGTGCTGTGCCTGTTCGTGGGCGCTATAGTCATCGTGGTGTCGGTGGCGAAGGTGCGCAACCGCATGATGGAGATGAAGCTGGAGAAGGTGGAGGAGATGGGTCGGGCGAAGACCGACTTCCTCTCGCGCATGTCCCATGAGATCCGAACGCCGATGAACGCCATCATCGGGCTTTCGAGCGTGGCGTCGCTGTCGGGGGAAGCCACGCCGTCCATTCGCTCGAGTCTCGAGAAGATCAACATGTCGGCCCAGTTCCTGCTGTCGCTCGTGAACGACATCCTCGATATGTCGAAGATCGAGGACGACAAGATGCGCATAGAGACGGCGCCGCTCCGCCTGCGCTCGCTGGCCGAGCGTCTGCAGAGCATGTTCTTTCTCCAGGCCGAGGACAAGGGAGTCCTGTTCGAGACCCGCTGCGATGCCGACGACGTCGTGGTGGGCGACGACGTGCGGCTGCAGCAGGTGCTGGCGAACCTCTTGTCCAACGCGCTCAAGTTCACCGATCCGGGGGACGCCATCCGGCTGAGCGTGGTCGTGCTCATACGCGACGAGGGAAGCGCGCGCGTGCGCTTCAGCGTGGAAGATACCGGCGCGGGCATCCGCGAGGAGGATCTCGAGCGCATTTTCGTGTCGTTCGAGCAGGCGTCCGAGAATCGCCGCAACGCGCAGGGGACGGGTCTCGGCCTGGCTATCAGCAGCAACCTCGTACGACTCATGGGCGGAAGGCTGGACGTGCAGAGCCGCGTCGGCGAGGGTTCGGAGTTCTTCTTCGTGCTGGAGCTGCCGACGGCCGACGAGGAGGCTTTGGGGGACGAGGAGACCCCTGCGGAAACGGCCGACCGATCGCTTGCGGGCACGCGCGTGCTGCTTGCCGAAGACAACGATCTGAACGCCGAGATCGCCGTGGCGCTGCTCGACATGCAGGGCGTCGAGGCGCGGCGTGCGGCGAACGGGCGCGAAGCCGTGGACATGTTCGACGCTTCGGAGCCGGGAGCGTTCGATTTCGTGTTGATGGACGTGAAGATGCCGTTGCTCGACGGCCTCGAGGCGGCGATCGAGATCCGCGCGCTCGATCGGGAAGACGCTCGCACGGTGCCTATCATCGCGCTCACGGCCAACACGTTCCAGGAGGACCGCGAGGACGCGGCCGCTGCCGGGATGGACGGCTTCATCCCCAAGCCCTTCGATGCCCAGCAGCTCTACGAGACGCTGCGCAGCTACCTGCCGCGCAAGGGGTAGGCCCACGGTTGCGGCGCAAGTTCGCGAGCCTCGCAAAACCTGCGCAAGCGTCATATTCGTCAGCAAGATGACGGAAAAGTGTGGTATATTATTTGGCTGTATCTTTGCGCCTGGTGCGTATGTATACTCATGCCCTGCGCGCAGTCCGGTCGGAAAGGAAGATCACGTGGCCCAAGCCTCAAGCAAGCAAGCCCAAGAGCGGAACAACGCGGCGGTTGCCTCGATCGAAGCCGAAGACATCCTGGAGGAAGACGCCCTCGACGACGAGCCCGATGTGGTCGACGCCGGCGACGGACTCGACGACGATAAGCTTGAAAGCCCCCTGTCCGATGACAGCGACGACGAAGACCTGCTCGAAGGCATTCCTGAAGAGGAGCTTAAGGCGACGGTCGAGGTTCAGCTGCCCAAGGTGGCGGGCAAGAGCAAGGTGCGCTCCGTGCGCAAGCGCAATGCCGACGCCAGCGTGACCATGCTCACGGGCGACCCCGTCCGCATGTACCTCAAGGAGATCGGCAAGGTCCCGCTGCTCACGGCCGCCGAAGAGATCGACCTCGCCATGAAGATCGAGGCCGGCGTGGCCGCCATGGAGGAGCTTGAGAAAGCGGAAGACGAGGGCATCGAGCTCGAACGCCGCGAGAAGCGCCGCCTCGGCCGCATCGAGCAGGTGGGCATCGACGCGAAGCAGCAGCTTATCGAGGCGAACCTGCGTCTCGTCGTGTCCATCGCCAAGCGCTACGTAGGACGCGGCATGCTGTTCCTCGACCTTATCCAGGAGGGCAACCTCGGCCTCATCCGCGCCGTCGAGAAGTTCGACTACACGAAGGGCTTCAAGTTCTCGACGTACGCCACCTGGTGGATCCGCCAGGCCATCACGCGCGCCATCGCCGATCAGGCCCGCACCATCCGCATCCCCGTGCACATGGTGGAGACCATCAACAAGCTCGTGCGCATCCAGCGCCAGCTGTTGCAGGAGCTCGGCCGCGAGCCCAGCCCCGAGGAGATCGGCAAGGAGATGGGTCTGCCCGCCGAGCGCGTGCGCGAGATCCAGAAGATCTCGCAGGAGCCCGTGTCGCTGGAAACGCCTATCGGCGAGGAGGAGGACTCCCAGCTGGGCGACTTCATCGAGGACGACGCCGCCGTGGTGCCGCCTGACGCCGCCTCGTTCAGCATGCTGCAAGAGCAGCTGTCGAAGGTGCTCGACGGCCTGGCCGAACGCGAGCGCAAGGTGATCAGCCTGCGCTTCGGCCTGGAGGACGGCCATCCCCGCACGCTCGAGGAGGTCGGACGCGAGTTCGGCGTCACGCGCGAGCGCATCCGCCAGATCGAGAGCAAGACGCTGGCGAAGCTGCGCCACCCGTCCCGCTCGAGCAAGCTGAAAGACTACCTGGAAGATTAAGGTTCCGGCGGCCTGACGGCCGTCGGAACGGGCCGACGCTGCGAAGGACCCCGGCGCCCCGCCTTGGCGCGATGGCGAAGACTCGCGTACGCAACGTACGCTTCGCCTTCTCCATCCCGCCAATTCGGAACACCAGGGTCCTTCTCGCTGACTTGCTACGCCAACCTGCGGCATGCGAAGATTGGATCTGCGCTGTATGGATAACGAAAACCTCGAACTGTTCGCTAGCTGCCTGTCCGGTTTGGAGGCGCCGCTCGCCGAAGAGCTGAAGCGTCTGGGCATCAAGCGCGTGCGCCCCCTCGGCGGGGGCGTCGCCTTTTTCTGCGACGTGCGCCATGCGTTGTCGGCGTGCCTGTGGTCGCGGCTGGCTTCGCGCATCCTCGTGGTGGTGGGGCGCGTGAACGCAGGCGATGCGAACCTGCTGTACGAGGGCGTGCGGCGCATCGCCTGGGAGGGCGTCATCGTTCCGGGCGCGAGCATGTCCGTGCAGGCGCACGGCATGAACGACGAGCTGCGCAACACCCGGTTCACGGCGCTCAAGGTGAAGGATGCCGTATGCGACCGTTTGCGTGAGATGCGCGGCGAACGTCCCGACGTCGACGCCGATCATGCCGACGTTTCGGTGGATGTGCGCGTGCGGGAGGGGCGCGCCACGATCTCGCTCGACCTGTCGGGCGAATCGTTGTACCACCGTTCCTACCTCACGCCCGACGACGGTCCCGACGCCCCGCTGTCGTGCGCGCTCGCGGCCGGACTTCTGGCGCTGGCAGGTTGGCGCACCCGCGGAAGCCGCGGCGAGGCGCTGGTCGATCCGGCGTGCGGCGACGGCTTCCTGGTGGTGGAGGCGGCATCTGCCGCGTGCGACCTGGCTCCGGGCCTTACGCGCGAGCGCTGGGGTTTCTTCGGCTGGGTGCCTTCGGATCCTGACGTCTGGAACGAGCTCATCGACGAGGCGGACGAGCGGTTCGAACGCGGCCTCGCGTCGGCCACGGCGCCGGGCGCGCTCGACGGCCCCGCGTCGGCACCGCCCGATCCGGCGCATGTGCGCTTCGCGGGCGCGTCCACGTCGTCTCCGGCCATAGCGCGGGCGCGCGTCCACGCCAAGCGCGCGGGCTTGCGCCAGGCCGTCAGCATCGAGCTTGCGGACGCGCAGAGCGTCGACGAGTTGGTGTCGCGCGTGTGCGCCGCTGCCGGCAGGGCGCGCGGCGGAGAGGCGGCCTCGTGCACGGTCGCCAGCGTGCTGCCCACGGGCGAGCGGGCCCAGTCCGACGCGCGCTCGCAGGCTGACGCGGCCGCGTTCGTGCGCGCGGCTTCGGTCGCTCCGGCGGGCTCGACGTTCGCCGTGGCCGGCGGCGAGATCGTGGAGGCGCGCTTTGGCGTCGCGCCCGCGGTGCGCGCCGTGCTCGGCCGCGACCGCGTGGAGACCGAGGCGCTCGTGTTCGACAAGCCTCCCATGGAGGCCGTGAAGGTGGTCGTGCCCGATCCCGCGGGCGGCGCCGAGCATGTGGTGGAGGTGCTGGAGCCGACGTCCGAGCAGTTCGCCGCACGGCTGCGCAAAACGGCCAAGGAGCGCCGCAAGTGGGCGCGCCGTGAAGGCGTGTCGTGCTACCGCGTGTACGATGCCGACCTGCCCGACTACGCCGTGGCCATCGACGTGTATCCGGGCGCGGGCGATGCCGAGGGCAACCTGTACCTGCACATCGCCGAGTACGCGGCGCCCTCCACCATCGATCCCGGCAAGGCGCAGCGCCGCTACGACGACGTGCTGGCGCTCGCGCCCGTGGTGCTGGGCGTGCGCCCCGACCACGTGTTCTCGAAGGTGCGCCGCCGCGACAAGGGCGGCAGCCAGTATCGCGACTCGGGCCGGCGCTCCTACGTCACCCAGGTGCGCGAGGACGGCTATCTGTTCGAGGTCGATCTGGCCGGTTACCTGGACACAGGCCTGTTCCTCGACCATCGTCTCACGCGCGAGCTGGTGGGGAAGAAGGCCGAGGGAAAGCGCTTCCTCAACCTGTTCGCCTACACGGGTTCGGCGAGCGTGCATGCAGCCGGTGGCGGCGCCAAGAGCACTGCGACGGTGGACTTGTCGCAGACCTACCTCGACTGGGCCGCGCGCAATATGGCAGCCAACGGCTTCGAGGGGGAGCAGCATACCTTCGAACGCGGCGACACGATGGCGTGGATCACCGAAGCGCGCCGCACCGGCCGCCGCTTCGACCTCGTGTTCGTCGATCCGCCCACGTTCTCCAACTCCAAGGCCATGGGCAAGCGCACGTGGGACGTGCAGCGCGACCATGTGGAGCTGCTCATCGGCGTGTCGCGCCTGCTGTCGGAAGAGGGCGAGGCCGTGTTCTCGTGCAACCTCCGTTCGTTCAAGCCCGACGAGGAGGCGCTGGCCAAGTACGGCGTCACGCTCGAGGACATCACGGCGCAGACCATTCCCCACGACTTCGAACGCAACCCCCGTATCCATAAATGCTACCTGGTTAAAAGAACCCAGTAACCCGTCTTCCTGTTCCTCGACGCGGCGTACGGGCTGCCGACGGTGCCGGTGATGGCGAAAAAGCATCGAATTCGGAAATCTCGCACCGGCTTTCGCGGGCGCCGGTCGGCTTCCTTTTGCGAAACGCCTGGTCGCGCAGTCGCCTTTCCTGCATACATTGTGCCGAGTGTGTCCGAAAGGACGCGGCGGTTTCCAAATTCGACGTCTTTTCGTCATTTTCAGCCCGATGCGCTGCAGCGTCGGGCTTTTGCTCGGTCTTCTCGTATTGCAAGCTATTCGCAGATCAGATATATTTAGTATTGCTAGGTGATAAAGAGAAGGGTTCGGAATGCAGCTCCGGTTCGCGCAGCAGATGAAGAAGGGCGCGCTCGACATGCTCGTCTTGAAGCTGCTGCAGCACGAGGAGAAATACGGCTATCAGCTGATCAGCGAGCTTCGCGACCGCTCGAACGGCGCGCTCGCGCTCAAGGAGGGCACGCTGTACCCCATCCTCTACCGGCTTGAGGACGGCGGCCTCGTGACCAGCCGCATGAGCGCGCACGTTGCGAAGGAGCCCGCGCGCAAGTACTACGCGATCACCGAGGCGGGGCGCGACGCGTTGCGCGAGATGTACGAGATCTGGAACGAATTCGACGGACATGTGCGGTCGATCATGGAGGAGGAGCAATGAACAAGGAATCCTATGTGAAGGCGGTTGCGAAGCGTCTGACCTGCTCGAAAGCGCGCCAAGCCGAGTTCGTGCGCGACCTCGAATCCGACATCGCCGCTGCTCTGTCAGCAGGCGAGACCTGGGAGCAGGTGGAATCCCGCATGGGCGACCCGCGTCAGGTGGCGCAAGAGTTCAACGAGGATCTCTCCGAAGCGGAGCGAGCCGCCGGCAAGAAACGCAAGCGCACCAAGACGATAGCTATCGTGGCGACCGTCGCGGTGGCCGTGGCGGCGATCATCGGAGCCGCAGCTTGGTGGGCCGCGCCGAAATTGTCTCCCGCAGGACAAAGCTCGAATCTCAGCGAGCAGCAGGTGATCGAACAGGCTCAGAAAGTGGCTGAGGTTGTGGGGGAGGGCGACTACGACAAGTTGCGTCCGATGCTCGACGATGCCGCTGCCGAGGCGCTTACCGAGCCGGTCATGAAGGATGCCCATGCATTGTTCGGCGACGATTGGGGTGCTCTCAAGTCGTTCGGAAACACGTATGCAACGGGAGTCACGCAGATGGGGATGACGGGCAACGCCGTCAATCTGGTTGCAATATACGAGAATACTACGGTGACGTTCGATATAGGTTTTAACGAAGATTTGAAGATCATCGGATTGAATATGAGGTAGGAGTCCTATGGGGTTCGCCCTCGCACGCGTCGTCAGCGCAGTCGGCATGGTTTACGGGTCGTTTCCGCTCGCAGGCGACGGTCGTCTCTCAGATCAAGCAGTACGCCGACGTATTGAAGGAGCATCATGGGTGAGCCGATGAGGTTCGCGGGGAAAGTGGACGGCTGGTATTACGCGTTGACGGTGGGCGTCAACGTCATGCTGGCGTGGCCGCTCGCGTCGTTCTTCGCCGATCCTGCGAAAGAGGGCGCGTTCATAAGCGCCGTCGTCTGTTTGCTGTGCCTTGTCCTCTGCGACATCTTCATCACCCCCACGCTTCTTCGCAACTACGTCGAGTTCGACGGGAAGGGCAACCTGCTCATCGTGTTCGGCTTCCAGAAGGCGACGTATCCCGTCTCGAAGATCCGCCGGTTGCGCGAGACGTCCAACCCGTTGGCTTCCCTGGCGGCGTCGTTCGACCGCATCGAGCTGCGCATCGGCTACGAGGAGCTGATGATCGCCGTCAAGGACAAGGAAGAATTCTTCGCCGAGATCGAGCGGCGGTGCCCCCAGGTCGAGATCGTGCGAAGGGCCTCCGTTTCCAAGTCCAGGTGAGCTCCGGGCGACCCGGCGACCGCCGCATAAAAAACCGGTTGCGCGAGTCGTAGCGCAACCGGTTTCGATTTTCCTGGTGGGCCCAGCAGGGCTCGAACCTGCAACCAAGGGATTATGAGTCCCCTGCTCCACCATTGAGCTATAGGCCCGTAAAGCGTCCCGCTATTCTATCCCAAAACGGGCACCGATGCCAAGGGGATATCCGCAAGCCGATGCAAATCCTCTTCGAGAAATTTTCGAAAAAGGGGCTTGCGCGTATTCGAAACTACCGGTAGAATACTCAAACGTTGCGAACGACGCAACCGAAACGGTCGCTTGGCTCAGCGGGAGAGCATCGCCTTCACACGGCGGGGGTCACAGGTTCAAATCCTGTAGCGACCACCATGAATTCTAAAGCCTTCCTTTCGGAAGGCTTTTTCATATCCTCACGCTTTCAGCGTGAACTTCCAAGCGCAATTGCAGGAGTCGTCCGTCATATCGGGGAAACAGCTCAGGCATTCGCAGGAGATGCGGTCGTCGATGCTCTCGGCGAACACCCCGTACTCCACCACGCCCACGCTGCGGCAGGGATGGAACCCCATGCCTTTGCGCTTGCGCGCGTTCTGCACGCGGCAGTCGACGATGCGGTAGGTCAGCTCGTCGCCTTCCACGAGGATCTCGTCGACGTTCGCGGCCGACTGGCAGCGCAGCGCGAGCGCGCGGGCCAGACCCTCGATGCCGGGGCGCTCGTCCAGCCCGAGGAACTTCTTGATGCGTCGCGCCTCCGACACGCTGAAGCGCCGCCACGCCTCGATGTCATGGCGCACGGCCGTGTCCATGCCCTCTTCTCGTTCGAGGGACTGAAACCAGGTGCCGTCGAGGGCGATGAGGTTCTTCGCGTATATCTCCAGAAGCTCGACGAGCTCGTCTTTCCCAAGGTTGCGCAAGGTGTCGTTCATGTGGGTGCTCCATCTTCTCGCTTTGGCTGGCGCGTATATCGCGTACGTAGGAATTATACTGCGCGCGAGCGGCTCCGGTTTTCCTCCCGCGTTCCTCAAATGGGCGGATCTATGGGTCCCGCCCTTCAGGTCGAGCGCAGGGCGGGCGTTCGGGCGGGCTGCCGGAGCTTCGGCGATTGCTGTACCGAACGGCGAAAACCGTTATACTGAATCGTTGCAACCATCCAACGAAGAGCTTCGATCAACGGAGAACCGACACTATGAGCATCGATAGTTTTGAAGCGAGCCGCAAGCGCTCCGACGAGATCCGCGCCGATCTTCCCATCCACCCCGAGAAGTACACCATGCTCACGGGCGACCGTCCCACGGGCCGTTTGCACATGGGCCACTACTTCGGCACCATCCGCGAACGCGTCGCGCTGCAGGACATGGGCATAACCACACGCATCATCATCGCCGACTACCAGGTGATCACCGATCGCGATACCACCGAGCACATCCAGGACAATGTGTACAACATGGTGGTGGACTACCTGGCCTGCGGCATCGACCCCGAGAAGACCATTATCTTCACGCATTCGGCCGTACCGGCGCTGAACCAGCTCATGCTGCCCTTCCTGTCGCTGGTCACCGAGTCCGAGCTTTTGCGCAACCCCACGGTGAAGTCCGAGATGGACGCGTCGGGCCATGCGCTCACGGGGCTTCTGCTCACGTATCCGGTGCACCAGGCGTGCGACATCCTGTTCTGCAAGGGCAACATCGTGCCGGTGGGCAAGGACCAGCTGCCGCACATCGAGCAGACCCGCCAGGTTGCGCGCCGTTTCAACGAGCGCTACGGCCACGTGTTCCCCGAGCCCGAAGGCGTGCTGAACGACGCGGTGGAGATCCCCGGCCTCGACGGGCGCAAGATGTCGAAGAGCTACGGAAACGCCATCAGCCTGTCGCTGACCGCGGAGGAAACCGCCAAGCTCATCAAGAAGTCGAAGACCGACGCCGACCGCATGATCACCTACGACAAGGAGAACCGCCCCGGCGTGTCGGCGCTCCTCACCACCGCCGCGCTGTGCACGGGCCGCACCGAGGTCGACATCGCCGAGGAGATCGGCGACGGCGGGTCGGGCACGCTCAAGAAGTACGTCACCGAGAGCGTGAACGAGTTCCTGGCGCCCATCCGCGAGCGTCGCGTGCAGCTGGCCGGTGACATGGACTACATCAAGGACGTGCTGCACGAGGGCAACCGCCGTGCCAACGAGATCGCGAACGCCACGCTCGATGAGGTAAGAGAAGCCATGAACATGGTTTATTAGACTTTTTGGTTTATGACCTGGCCTTATCATTGGAAATCTTGCAAGTGCCCAATTTTTGAAAATTCGGTATTGCGAAATGATGAGGTTCCGGTATAATCTTCACTTGCGCGATCAAGGGCGCACATTCCTCGGTAGCTCAACGGCAGAGCATCCGGCTGTTAACCGGAGGGTTGTAGGTTCGAATCCTACCCGGGGAGCCAGAATTTAACGGCAGGCCAGACGAACAGTCTGGTCTGTTTTTTTATTCCGTCGCATCCGGCACCTTTCGCCTCGCGCACTTCGAAAAGTGCTGATCTTGTGTGCGAGCAAGTATCGGGCTCTGCTCCTCGGATTCTCCGTTGCAGGGCTTATACTGAGGTAGGCGACAACACGTCGCTTATGATCGCAACGCTGACAACACGGTTGCATGCGTCGCAGTATGAGCCCTTCGGGGTGGAAAGCTAGGTTTGTATGTCTCAAGGTACGGTTAAGTGGTTCAGCTCTGAAAAAGGTTACGGCTTCATCTCCCAGGAGAACGGCGAAGACCTGTTCGTCCATTTCAGCGAGATTCAGGGCGACGGCTACAAGAGCCTCGACGAAAACGCCAAGGTGGAATTCGTGATCGCGTCCGGTTCCAACGGCAAGAGCCAGGCCACGCAGGTGTGCGTGCTCTAAAGCTTTGAACGCATGAACGAGCAAAAGCGGCCCTTAGGGGCCGCTTTTTTTGCATGCAAGGCCGGGCTCTGCGGATCACGCTTCGCCGCGCAGCTTCTTCTCGCAGTCACGGATGGTCTTGTCGTAGTTGTCGATCTTGAAGTTCAGGCGATCGAGGCCGGCCTGCATCTCGGCGATGCGCTGCTCCACGAGCGCACGTTGCTCCTCGAGCAGTGTTTTGCGCGCTTCGAGGGTCGAGTCGCCCTGGTCGTACAGCGCCATGTACTCGATGAGCGCCTCGATGGACACGCTGGCGGCCCGCATGCACTTCACGAACTGCACGCGCGCGCAATCTTGCTCGCTGTAGTCGCGGATGCCGCTTGCCGTGCGGGTGACGTTCGGCAGCAGGCCGATGCGCTCGTAATAGCGCAGCGTGTCGACGGACAAGCCGTATTCCTTGCTCACTTCGGCGATCTTCATGGGAAGCTCCTTACCTCGTAGGTGCATTGATGAACCACATAGAACCCACTCCAAGTCAAGCGATGGCGGGCGAATCTGCCCGGATTCCCGTAGCATGGCCCTTCCTTTCGCATGCGATGGCGGATGGCAGCAGCGTGCGATCCAGGCGGCTTTCCGCCGTCGCGCCGACATCGGCGCGCGCCGGCTTATGGCAGCGTGGAGCCCGGCGGCCTGAGGACGTGCCGGTTGCCATCTAGCGGCAAAGGCCGATTTGGAAACAATGCGCGTTGCATGAACGGTCGGTTTGCATTTTCCTCTTGACTTGGAGCCGGCTCGAAGGAATAGGATCGGTTCGTCAGACAGTCGAGACGAGAGGAAAGGCACAATGGCGAAACGCATTCTGGTGGTGGCGGCGAGCCCGCGCAAGGACGGCAACTCTGATCTTCTGTGCGAGCGGTTCATCGAAGGGGCGCTCGAGGCGGGCAACATCGTGGAGGAGGTGTTCCTGCGCGAGCAGGTCATCGGCTTCTGCCGCGCGTGCGATTACTGCCGCGACCGCGACGGGGCGTGCGCGCTGCGCGACGACGCCGCATCCGTGCTGGACAAGATGGCCGAGGCCGACGTCGTCGTGCTGGCCACGCCCGTGTACTTCTACACGATGGACGCCCAGATGAAGGTGCTCATCGATCGCACTGTGGCGCGCTATGCGACGCTTGCGAACAAGGAGTTCTACTTCATTGCGACGATGGCCGACGGCGACAAGGCGCTCATGGAGCGCACGTTCGAGGGCCTGCGCGGATTCACCGACTGCCTGCCAGGCGCCGTCGAGCGCGGCGTCGTGTGCGGGGCGGGCGCGTGGGCGAAGGGCGACATCGAGGGGAGTCCCGCCATGGACGAGGCGTACGAGATGGGCCTGCGCGCGTAAGCGCATGCCGCGAACGAAAGGAAACCCAATGGACATGAAGGAGAGCCTGGGCCCTGCAGCGGTGTTCCCGCTGGGCGAGGAGAACGAGGCGTACGCGCAGTACTTCGTCGGCAAAAGCTATCTGGCGCCGCTGACCGGGGCGGACGCGGGCGTGGGGGTGAGCAACGTGACGTTCGAGCCGGGATGCCGCAACCATTGGCACGTGCACCATGCGGGAGGCCAGATACTGCTGGTCACGGGCGGGCGCGGCTACTACCAGGAATGGGGTCGGCCTGCGCGAGAGCTCGAGCCGGGCGACGTGGTGAGCATCCCGCCCGAGACGAAGCATTGGCACGGGGCGGCGCCGGACAGCTGGTTTTCGCACGTGGCCATCGCCGTGCCGGCCGAAGGCGCGTCGAACGAGTGGCTGGAGCCCGTCTCGGACGAGGACTACGCCGCGCTGGCGTAGGAGGGGATCGCGGCTTGCTGCTCCGGCCGCGTCGGCCCGGCCCGTCCGTTTCGCGCAACGGTGCGGAGGGGGAGGAGGCTAGCCGATATAGGAGCTTTCTGCGATTGAAGAACCCGTTTCACCGCAAGCGGCTTCTTCCGGTATCATAGACAAGTTGCGCCTGCGGGCGCAGCACCGCACCGAACTGCAAGCAGAAAGCGCGCACGCACCATGATCATGCAGCTTGAACATATCTCGAAGTCGTTCGGAGGGCGCCAGCTCTTCCGCGACGTGACGTTCCGCCTGGAAGAATACGAGCGCCTGGCGCTCGTGGGCCCGAACGGCGCCGGCAAGACCACTATGCTCAACATCATCTCGGGCGCCGAGGATCCCGACGAGGGCCGGGTGCTGTTCGCGAAGGGCGCGCGCGTGGGCTACCTCGAGCAGGAGGCCATCGAGATGGCCGACCAGCCCATCTTCGAGGAGGTCATGTCCTCGCAGGTGGAGGTGCTGGAAGCCGAGCGCCGCCTGCACAAGCTGGAGGCCGAGCTGGGCGAGGCCCCCACGCCGCAGCAGCTTGCTGCCGCCGGGCGCGCCCGCGACGCCTACGAGGTGCTGGGCGGCTACACCATCGAGGCGAAGGTGCGCAGCGTCATGTTCGGCCTGGGCTTCAAGGAGGACGACCTCGCGCGCTGCACCACCGAGTTCTCGGGCGGCTGGCAGATGCGTATCGCGCTGGCGAAGCTGCTCATCCGCAACCCCGAGGTGCTGCTGCTCGACGAGCCCACCAACCACCTCGACCTGGAGAGCGTGAAGTGGCTCGAGGGCTTTTTGCGCGGCTACGCGGGCACGGTCATCGTGGTCAGCCACGACCGCGCGTTCATGGACAACATGGTGGACCGCGTGGCCGAGGTGGACAACGGCCAGGTGAACCTCTACAAGGGCAACTACTCGGCCTACCTCAAAACGCGCGAGGAGCGCCTGGAGCGCCTGCGCGCCGAGGCGGCGAAGCAGGCCGAGGAGATCGCCCATATGGAGGCGTTCATCGAGAAGTTCCGCTACAAGGCCACGAAATCCAAGCAGGTGCAGGATCGCGTGAAGAAGCTCGAGAAGATCAAGCGCATCGAGCTTCCCGAGGAGAAGAAAACCGTCAAGTTCAACTTCAAGCAGCCGCCGCGCACGGGCGACGAGGTGGTGCGCGCCCGCGGTCTCGTGAAGCGCTACGGCGACAAGGCCGTGTACGACGGCTTCGACTTCACCATGTACCGCGGCGACAAGATCGCGCTCGTGGGCCCCAACGGCGCGGGCAAGTCGACGCTGCTCAAGATGATCGCGGGCGCCATCGAGCCCGATGCGGGCACCATCGAGTACGGCGTGCACGTGTCGAAGACCTACTACGCGCAGCACCAGCTGGAGGAGCTGCACCCCGGCAACACCGTGTTCGAAGAGCTCGACCGCGTGGCGCCGGGTTGGAGCGTCTCGCAGGTGCGCACGCTGCTGGGCGCGTTTTTGTTCACGGGCGACGCGGTGGACAAGAAGGTGAGCGTGCTGTCCGGTGGCGAGAAGAGCCGCCTCGCGCTGGCGAAGATGCTGGTGGCCCCGCGGCCGCTTCTGTGCCTCGACGAGCCGACGAACCATCTCGACATCGCCAGCGCCGACATCCTGGAGCAGGCGCTCAAGGTGTTCGAGGGCACGATACTCTTCATCACGCACGACCGTCACCTCATCCGCGGGGTGGCGAACCGCATCGTGGAGATCGAGCCCGGGCGCGCCACGAACTACGACGGCGACTACGACTACTACCTGTTCAAGAGCGGACAGCTGGACGGCGACGGCCCTAGCGGCCCGTCGCTTGTGGACGAGATGCTGGACGAAGGCCCCAAAGCGAAGGCGGCGGGGAAGGGCAAGGACGCCAAGGGTGCGAAAGGGAAGGCGGTTGCTAAGACTCCGGCTGCGGCGAGCGGGTCCCAAGCCGAGCTCACGGCGCCGCGCGCGAGTTCGCCCAAGACCAAGGAGCAGAAGCGCCGCGAGGCCGAGGCGCGCAACCGCGCCTACGCCGCGCTCAAGAACCATCGCAAGCGAATCGCCGAGCTGGACAAGCAGATGGAGCGCGACAACGCGCGCATGGCCGAGCTGCTGGAGCTCATGGCCGACCCCGCCTTCTACATCAACGAGGACGCCTCGTCTGACGCCGTGGCTGAGCACGCCAAGCTCAAGCAGCGCCTGGCCGCCGCCGAGGAGGAGTGGTTCCTGCTCACCGAGGAGCTGGAGGAAGAGATGGCGAGGCAGGCGGAGCAGCTGTGACACGGCCTTTGAACATCGTGCTGGTGGAGCCGGAGATCCCGCAGAACACCGGCAATATCGCGCGTACGTGCGCCTGCACGGGAGCGCGGCTGCACCTCGTAGAGCCCATGGGATTTCGCCTGACGCAGAAGAACCTCGCGCGTGCGGGCTGCGACTACTGGGACGAGGTGGATATCGTGCGCTGGCCGTGCGCCGAGGCGTTCTTCGAGGCTCATGCGGCCGACGAGCTGCACCTGTTCACCGGGCAGGCCTGTCGCGGGTTCGGCGACGTGGCGTACGGGGAGGGATCCTTCCTCGTGTTCGGCCGCGAGAGCCGGGGCCTGCCCCTCGGCCTCATCGAGGCGCACGCGAACCGCTGCGTGCGCATACCCATGCGCGAGGGCCTGCGCAGCCTCAACCTGTCCAACGCCGTGGCGGTGGCCGCCTACGAGGCCCTGCGTCAGCAAGGTTGGCCGGGGCTGGGGTAGGAGCTGCAGGTTGACCCAGCCGTCCAAGCGGGCATTTTCGCGCTTTAGCAAGATAAAGCGCGCGGAGGACGTGGAACGCGTGTATACTTGACCGCATTGTCTGCGTCACGTATCAAGGAGGTCGTTCCCATGGCTCGAGTGTACAACTTCTCCGCCGGTCCCGCCGTTCTGCCCGAGGAGGTGCTGCGCGAAGCCGCTGACGAGATGCTCGACTACCGCGGTTGCGGCATGTCCGTCATGGAGATGAGCCATCGCTCCAAGCCCTTCGCCGCCATCATGGAGGCCGCCGAGCAGGACATCCGCGACCTCATGGACATTCCCGACAACTACCGCGTGCTGTTCCTACAGGGCGGCGCGTCCACGCAGTTCGCGATGATCCCCATGAACCTCATGAAGAACAAGGTGGCCGACTACATCGTCAGCGGCTCGTGGTCGAAGAAGGCGTTCAAGGAAGCGAAGATCTTCGGCGATGCCCGCTGCGTCGCCTCCTCCGAGGACGAGAACTTCAGCTACGTGCCCGACGTGCGCGCCCTCCAGCTGTCCGACGACGCCGACTACGTCTACATCTGCCAGAACGAGACCATCTACGGCACCGTGTACCACGAGCTGCCCAACACGAACGGAAAACCGCTGGTGGCCGACGTGTCGTCGTGCTTCCTGTCCGAGCCCATGGACGTGTCGAAGTACGGCCTCATCTACGGCGGCGTTCAGAAGAACGTGGGCCCGGCCGGCGTGACTATCGTCATCATCCGCGACGACCTCGTGTCCGAGCCTTTGCCCGGCACGCCCACCATGCTGCGCTACGACACGCATGTCGACGCGAAGAGCCTGTACAACACCCCGCCCGCGTACGGCATCTACATGTGCGGCAAGGTGTTCCAGTGGCTGAAGGCCCAGGGCGGCCTCGAGGCCATGAAAGAGCGCAACGTTGAGAAGGCGCAGCTTCTGTATGACTTCCTTGACCAGAGCGCGCTGTTCAAGGGCACCGCGCGCAAAGAGGACCGCTCCATCATGAACGTGCCGTTCGTCACCGGAAGCGACGAGCTGGACGCGAAGTTCGTCGCCGAAGCGAAGAAGGTCGGCATCGAGAGCATCAAGGGCCACCGCAGCGTGGGCGGCATGCGCGCCAGCATCTACAACGCCATGCCCCGCGAAGGCGTCGAGGCCCTCGTGAAGTTCATGGGCGAGTTCGAGCGCGAGAACGCGTAGGCGGCACGAACCGCCTGCGATCGACGAAGCGCCCGGCCGTTCGGCCGGGCGCTTCGCGTTCAGCTGGATGGGAGGGAGGGGTTTCGATCCAGCTGGGGACTTATCGGGTTGTTACCAATCCGTAGGTGTACATGGTGGCGTCGATGCCAAGGGAGTCGTTCGGGCAGTTCAGGTAGCATTGTCCGCACGATTGGCAGTTCTCCGGATAGGCGATCACCGACTTGGCGCTGCTCGCATCGAAGCGCATGACGTCCATCGGGCAGATCTTCGCACAAGTGCCGCAGCCGATGCAAAGGCTGAGGCTGTTTCTTTTCACGGTCATATCGAATACCTCGATTCTAGAGCGGGGGCGTGTTGATCGAAAACGCAGGCGTTAGTGCCAGCTGCCCGTCTGTTCTTGAGCGGGCAGGTTCTTTGCTTCGGTCTCGCCGGGGAAGCGATACATCGGATAGCGAGCTGCGTAGTCGGCGGCGAGATCGCCCTTCCATTCGTCGGGCACTTCCGTGAACTCGATGTTCATAGAGCAGTCCGCAGCTTTCGAAACCGAGAAATACCCCAGGTAGTTGTCATCGCGATACGGATAGTCGGTGCGGTAATGCATGCCGCGGCTTTCCTTGCGTTCGAGTCCCGTGCGCAGCTTGATCTCGCAGGCGATGGTCTTCTGCACTACCTCACGGCACAGGCGCACCTCGTGGGGGTTTTTCGCTTTCAGCTTCGGCAGGCAGGTGTCGCGGATGAACTCCACTTGGGAAAGAGCTGCGTTCAAGGACGTATCACTTTTCAGGTACAACGCAGTCTGGCTTGACATGATGTTCAGCAGCTGCTGGTTCACCCAGGAAGGATCGTAGCCCTTTTCCACGCTCAAGGGGGCTAGGATTTCATCGGTCAGCGCTGACACCGTGTCGGACGGCAACTCCGCAGCCTCGACGGTCTGGGCGTAGGCGGCCGCCGATTCGCCGGCGCACCATCCCTGCACGCCGCAGCTGCTGGTGGTGAGTCCGGAGATGCCGTCGTAATCGGCGCCTCCGATGGCCGAGGCGTACGTGCCGTCGCCGGCGCAGTACAGGCCCGGCAGCGCCGTCTTCCCCTCTACATCATCCCAGCCGTTGAAGATTCCCGAGGCCATGTGCAGCGACATGCCCGGCGCGGCGCCCGGCGCGCTCCACGATGTTTCGGGCGAGGTGAAGTTGCCTTGGCGGATGTCGTTCGGGTCGTCGCTGGCGGGTTTGCCGGAATTGACGCGCTGCTTGGTGGGGTCTGGATCCTCCAAGCCTTCTATGACGTTTGTGTAGACGAGGCGCTGCTGATAGGCGCTGCCCCACAACTTGTCGTCAGGGGTGTTCGCGTTAACGCCAGGGCCGCCGGGGGCGATGTTCTCGCAGTACGCCCAGCCGGCCGTTGTCAGGATGAGGCCGGGCTTGCCGCCATAGGACAGATGGTAGTCCTCGAACTCCATGCCGCCGATGGACAGCCCGTGCTGGTAGCCGATGTACAGGCCGTCGTAAGAGCTGCCTCCCACAGGGAAGCCGAGCGGTTTGACGCAGCCCGAGCCCGTGCATAGGATGACGGCCTTCGCCTTGATGGCGATCACCGTGGCGCTGGGTACGTGCAGCGCCATCGCGCCCACCACGCGCCCGTCCTGTTCGATGACATCGTACACCATTGCATGATCGAGCAGGTCGATGTCGTTGTCCTCGATAACGCGCGCGGGCACGGTGTGACGTTCGACGTCGGCCACGCTGCGGAAGTAGCCTCGCTTGTCGTCGTGGCCCGGCCCGCCGTCGAAGTACCCGTCCACCCAGTACTCGGTTTCGCTGGCGTGGGGATACTGGGCGGTGATGCCCCAGTCGCTGATGCGCTGGAAGTAGTCTTTCGACTTCTCGCACCAGACGCGCATCCAGTTGAGGTTCGCCAGGTACTCGTTTGCCTGCATGGCGAGCTTCAGCGTCTTGTCCACGTCGTCGCCGTAGTCGGGGTCGAAATAGTTGGAGTTCACTGCGAACGGGGTCAGACCGCTGTAGCCTGGATACCCTTTGTCCACCACGAGCACGGAACGCCCCGCCTCTTTCGCAGCGACGGCGGCGTTCAATCCGGCGATGCCGCAGCCGACCACGAGCACGTCGGTTTCGTACTCTGTTTTGCTCGGGGCTTGCTCTTCGGGTACGGGCAGCTCCACTTGATCGTTTTCGTCCCAGTGCCCCTCAGACGAGTCTTCCGCTGAAGCTTTCTGTGCGTCGTTCGCTTGCGGGCTGCATCCGGTCAGTGCGGCGGCGCCTGCTGTCGCTGCGGCGATGCCTCCCAACGTCAGGAATGACCGCCTGGTGAGTTCTTCCATGTGCGTTCCTCTCTGATTGCCTCCACGGGACGGGCGCCTGCGGCGCGTCCCGGTTCGCCATCGCCCTCTTCCGATTGCGGCGAACTGGATTAACCTTAAGGGCCTTGCCGGCGTCGCGCATCTGACGAAACGGAGGGATAAGTAAAATCACGCACTTCGAATCAGCTCAACAGTTTTGCGTGAAACGAGGGCTTGAACAGGCGTATTCGTGGATATGCGCACAGCGGTCCGTAAATGGCCGCTGCCGCGAGCATTACTGAAATGCTATGATGGATGCGGAGGGGGTTTAATGAAAGGTCAACGTTTTCGGCTCGACAGAGGTGCCGTGTTCATCGTGGTCGGCTCAGCCTTTCTCTGGCTGTGCCTGAAAAGCGTTCCGCTCGCGCTGACTCGCGAGGTGCGTATCGGCGCCGAGGGGTATCCCGGCCTGGCTATCGGCTTGTACGTCGCATACGCGGCGGTATTGCTGGCGGTCATGCTGTGCATAGGACGTTTTCGTCGAGACTCGGTTCGTGCCGGCTCTTCGCGCGTCTTTGTTTGCGTCGCGGCGGGGTGCGGCTTCGCTGCGCTTGCGACGCTGACGTGGGCATCTGACGAGCCGGTGCTGTTCATTGCCGCGCTCATGTTGTCCGCCGTGTTCGTGGGCACGTTCCTGGATGCCTGGGGCGAGAGGATCGTGGCGTTGCCGGCCGAGATGACGCCTTTCGTGGTGACGTTGTCCTATGCGCTGTCGGAGCTCGTTCGGTTCGCGCTCTCCTGGGTGGAGTTCGATGCGCTGCGCCCTTTGTTTCCGTTAGTTTCGCTTTGCCTTCTGCTGGCTTGCCCGCCTCCGGCGCATCGCAGCAACGCGACGGAGCGAGCCTCGCTCTCTTCCATCTCATGGGGGATGATCGCGGCGAGCATAGCGCTCATGATATTGTGGTCGTTCGTTCTGGGCGTGTTTCCGCAGGATCCTGGTAGCGTCCTGGCGAACGTCGACCGCACGTGGTCCTATGGGCTTTCATGCTGCATCATAGCCGTTATGGCTCTGTTCTTCCGTCGGTGCGCGGTCGAAGGCGAGTTCACGAAGCAGATGTTCCTTTACCCGCTCACCGCCCTCGTCATCTTGTACCTGTTTATGCTTACGGGCATGCAGGCTATGCAGTCTCAGGAATTCATCCTGTTCAAGAGGGTGTTCGTGGCAATTGCGCAGTGTTTGGACGTCTTCGTGTTCGCGCTCATCGTGCACAGCGTGAGCGAGCGCAGGCTTTCTCATGTGGCGGTGCTCGGGCTGTATGCGGCTTTCTGCAATGCTGGCTTCTGGATGGTCGTTTCGGATGTGGTGCGGGCGACGGGCTTGTTGGCGGGCTCGCCGGTTGGGGAGTGGGCTGCCTTCGGCTTGTCGTTCGCTACGGCGGCGTTGTTCATCGTGTTCCTGCTGCGCTTGGCGGTCGCTCGCCCGAGAGTCGGAACCGATGCCGGCGACGAAGACGGCCTCAAAGCTCGCTGTGAGCGTGCGGGCGTCGCTGCCGGTCTGAGCAAAAGAGAGCTGGAGGTGATGGGGCTTCTGTACCGAGGGTACAGTGCCAAGCGCATTGCGGAGGTGCTGTACGTTTCCGAGAACACGGTGCGCAGCCATACGAGCAACATCTACAAGCAGATGGCCGTCCATTCAAAACAAGAGCTCATGATGCTGGTTGACCGCTACCGGGATTGAGGGGGCCGCGTCCAAATACGCGGCCCCCTTCCGTCGTGATGGCGGTTAGGGAAGGGGAGCCTGTGCGAACGGTATGCTTCTCGGCCTAGTACGCGCTCCAGCCGCCGTCGATGGTGAGGGTCTCGCCGTTGATGAAGCCGGCCTGGTCGGAGGCCAGGAACACCGCGGCGGCGGAGATCTCCTCGGGGGTGCCGGAGCGGGTGGCGCCGGCGTAGCCCGTCGTTGCCTTCGCCATGCCGCGCTCGCTGGGCTGGCGCATCCCGACGCCGATGTTGGTCTGCGTGTTGCCGGGGCAGATGGCGTTGCAGCGGATGCCGGTGTCGGCGTACATGAACGCCACGTTCTTCGTCAGGCCCACGACGGCGAATTTCGAGGCCGTGTAGGCGCAGCCTCCTCGTCCGGCGCACAGGCCCGACAGCGACGCGGTGTTGATGATGACGCCGCCTTCGCCGCGCTCCATGAAGTAGCGCACGGCTTTGCGCGTGCCGTACATGACGCTGTTCAGGTTCACCTTCATGAGACGCTCCCATACGTCGTCGTCCATCTCAGCGATGGGAAGCAGGTTGTCCATGATGCCGGCGTTGTTCACGATGATGTCCATCTGCCCGAACGTCTGGACGGCGCGGTCGACCATGCCCTCCACGTCGTCTCGGTTCGATACGTCCACCTTGACGACGTCCAGCTTGTCTCCGTACTCGGCCAGCTCCTGCTTGAGCGCGGCGAGAGCCTCCTCGTTGAGGTCGGCGGCCAGACAGCTTGCGCCCGCCTCCAGGAAGCGCTGGACGATGCTCTTGCCGATGCCGGAAGCGCCTCCGGTGATGACGGCGGTCTGACCTGCGAGAACGGGGTTGTGGCGTGCTTCTGACATAGCGATGGCTCCTTTTCGCGATCGGGAAATCATGCACGAAGCGTACCATGCGCGCCGGGTCGCGCTGAACCGGTTCCGCGGCGAAAGGCCTGTTCGGCGCTGAACGCGGGGCTCGCGCGACACGAGCGGCGCGAAAACGTTTTCCAGCGGCGCTGGCGCCGGGCATCTTCGCTCCAAAAACACGCCTCAGCGACTGAGGCGTGTTTTTGGAGCGAAGATGCGTTTCCGCATGCCGAGTCCGGCTTCGCGGCGTTCGCTCCTTGTGAAGTTTCCCTCCCGGCGCATGTCGCCCTCTGCGGTTGCGGTAGACTGATCGCACTATGATTTCGATACCCTACCTCATATGCTCCATTCTGAGCTTCGTGCCCGCCATCGTGTGCCACGAGGCGTGCCACGGCTTCGCCGCCTACAAGCTGGGCGATCCCACGGCCAAGCGCGCGGGACGGCTGTCGTTCAACCCGCTCAAGCACATCGACCCCTTCGGCACGGTCATCATGCCGCTTCTGCTCATGGCCATGAACATGCCGGTGTTCGGCTACGCGAAGCCGGTGCCGTACAACCCAGCCTACTTCAAGGACCCGCGCAAGGGCGACCTCATCGTGGGCCTCGCCGGGCCTGCGGCCAACCTCGTGCTGGCCGTCCTGGGCGCAGTCGTGTACACGCTCGTCATGCTCGTGCTGCCGGTGAGCGCGCTGGCGCAGAACGACGTCTTCTACTACTTCCTCACGTTGTTCCTTCCCATGTTTTCGCTCATCAACCTGTACCTCATGTTCTTCAACCTGCTGCCCATCCCGCCGCTGGACGGCTCGTCCATCTTCGCGTTCTTCCTGCCGCAGAAGTATCTGCCGCAGTATTACAAAGTGCAGCGCTACGCGATGCCGGTGTTCCTCATCGTGGTGCTCCTCGTGCCGTACGTGCTGCATTTCAATCCTATCGGCATCTATCTGGACGCGACGGCCGGCAACGTGTTCGACCTGCTGTTCTCCTTTGGCAGGTAGCAGGGCGGCTCCATGTCGTACAAGGTTCGCATAGACAGCTTCGAGGGGCCGTTCGACCTTTTGCTGTACCTGGTCAGCCGGCAGAAGGTGGATATCGGCGCTATCTCCATCACGCAGATCGCCGACCAGTACCTTGCCGAGGTGTCGCGCATGGACAACCTCGATCTCGACGTGGCAAGCGACTTTCTGCTGGTGGCTTCCACGCTGCTGGAGATCAAGGCCGAAAGCCTGCTGCCGCGTGAGCGCGACGCGGTGGCCGAAGAGTTCGAGGAGCTGGCGCCAAGCGAGGCGCGCGACATCCTCGTTGAGCGCCTGCTGGCCTACAAGCAGTACAAGAACGCTGCCAGCGCGCTGCACATGCGCTTCGTGTCCGAGGGACGCATGCATCCGCGCCCGTTCGGGCCCGACGCGTGCTTCCTGAACCTCATGCCCGACTACCTGAAGGACGTCACGATGGACGGCCTGGCGCTGCTGGCCGCCCGCGCCTTCGCGCGCCGCGACGTGTTCCTGCTGGAATCGGAGCACATCGCTGCGAAGCCCATCCCCGTGGAGGTGCACGTGCGCGCCATCCACCAGCGCATCCAGAACAAGAAGACGCTGCGCTTCTCGGAACTGGTGGACGAGCGCACGCCGGTGCCGGTGGTGGTGGTGACGTTCCTGGCCGTGCTCGAGCTGTACAAGCGCGCCATGGTGAAGATCGAGCAGGCCGAGCTGTTCGGCGATATCGACATACGCTACATCGAAGGGTCGGGCGAGCTCGTGCTCACGGGCGATGACTCGCTGACCTCGGTGGAGGAGGGGTAGGATCCATGTTCCAAGGCTTGCAGGACAACCAGTTGAAGGGCGCGATCGAAGCCATGCTGTTCGTCACGGACGAGCCGGTGGGCACCATCTCGTTGGCCGACATGCTGGAGGTGGAGCCTGGCCAGGCGGAACGCGCGCTCGTGGAGCTGCGGGATCAGCTGGAAGGCGAGAACCGCGGCATCCAGTTGCGCGAGGTGGCCGGCGGCTGGCGGCTGTACACGCACCCCGCCTACCACGAGCTCATTGAGCGCTACGTGCTGTCGTGGGACACGCGCAAGCTGTCGCAGGCGGCCATGGAGACGCTCGCCATCGTTGCGTACCTGCAGCCGGTGACGCGCTCGGGCGTGGCCTCGGTGCGCGGCGTGAACTCCGACAGCTCCATCAACTCGCTCGTTGAGAAGGGGCTCGTGCGCGAGGCGGGCGTAGCCGACGCGCCCGGCAACCCCGCGCTTTACGCTACCACGCGCGCGTTCTTGGAGAAGTTCGGCCTGCGCTCCACGGCCGACCTGCCCGATCTCGACCAGTTCGCGCCCGACGATGACACGCGCGCGTTCATCCGCGAGCGCTTGAGCGCCACGCGCGAGGACGCTTTTGTCGCCGAGGGCGCGCGCCTGGACGGCGACGAGGCCGATCCTCTGGACGGCGTGCGCTTCGAGCTGGACGACGAAGGGCCGGGGAGCATCGCGGAAAGCCCGCGCGAGGAAGCGGCCTCCGACGCGGCCCAGCAGATGCTGGCCGAAGCTATGGCCAGCGGGTTCGGGCTCGTGGAGAAGATCGACTTCGACAACCTGACGTTCGAGACGGACGATGAGTAGGCTTTCCGCGCTCGGCGCCGGCGGCGGCAATGCCCAGTCGCTCGGACAGTCCTCGCTTCGCTGCGGAACTCTGTCTCTTATACACATCTCCGAGCCCACGAGACCGTACTAGA